>Ga0208509_1000001_pt1 | contig 384014 bp, 345 predicted proteins | sample LakWasMeta7_HOW4_2_FD_183857 | JGI IMG/M metagenome (GOLD analysis project Ga0208509, IMG submission 183857) | Freshwater sediment methanotrophic microbial communities from Lake Washington under simulated oxygen tension - Sediment Metagenome... | ecosystem: Environmental > Aquatic > Freshwater...
TTATCGGCTGTAAATTTTTAATGAACCGAAGATTTTTTACTTTCTTCGTTTACTTCACTGTGATCAGCGAAGCCTTGAATTATGACACAGTTTTTACGCTTTCGTCAAACTTCTTGAAAACTTTTTGAAGCATCACTTGCTTCCCAAATTTTCAACCGCTGCTATCAGCGAAGCCTTCGATCATAGCATTGATTTCGAGCATCTGCACGAATCTTTTAGCTTTATATCAATAAGGTGACCCGTCCTGAAATGAGTTGACACCTGTCCTAACCAGAAAGGGCAAGTCAAATGGAATCAGGCCTCAAGCGCAGCCAGCGCGACTACACACTGGCTTTTAAACTCAGTGTGGTCGATCAAATAGAAAAAGGCGAACTGACCTATAAAGAGGCGCAGCGCCGCTACGGCATTCAGGGTCGCTCCACGGTTTTGGTCTGGCTGCGCAAGCACGGCCACCAACGCTGGGGCGCAATGGCATCATCTTCATGCATGAGCCATTCATCAAATTCTGATATATCCAAGCCCCCTACACCCGAGCAGCGAATCAAGGAGCTGGAAGTTCAGCTCAAAGATGCGCAGCTGAAGGCACAGCTGTTTGAAGCGGTGCTGGACGTGCTCAAAAAGGATTACGGGGTGCGTGTCGTAAAAAAGCCTTTGGGCAAGTCCTCTCGCAAAAGCTCGTCAAAGGCTTGAGCGTTTGCAGGGCTTGCCACCATATGGGCACCAGTCGACAGGCGTATTACCAAGGACTGAGCCGCCAAGACGAGGTGCGCAAGTGCAACGAACGGGTGCTTGAGTTGGTTCGCTCCAAGCGGCTTCGTCAGCCCCGACTTGAGACGCGCAAACTGCACCACCTGCTCTCGGACTCGTTTACATACGAGGAATTGAAGGTCGGGCGCGATGCACTGTTCGACATTCTGCGCCAGTCGCACATGCTCGTGGCACCCAAGCGGGCGTACCACAAGACGACAAACAGTCACCACCGGTTTCGTAGGCACCCCAACCTGCTCAAAGCAGGAGACGCTCAGGTTCAACCACACGCGGCTGAACAAGTCTGGGTGGCGGACATCACGTAAGCGGTCAATTAACCACGCCTATCGCCGCCTGATGAATTCCGGGATGCTTGTGTCCATGTAGAACTACGTGGACATATGCGATGAAGGAGAACACTGAAGTGTTGAGCCGATTGGTCGTTGGGCACAAACGTGACGGACGCTGCCAATACGATCCAGCGGCAAAGCAGGAACTGATCCGCCAATGCAAACAACCGGGTGTGTCGGTGTCGCGCATAGCGATGCAGCACGGCGTCAACGCCAACTTGCTGCGCTCCTGGATCGCAAAGTCCCTGTTGCCCGACGCCAAAGACGTGCAACAGACGATCCAGACCAAGAAGCCAGACGCGTTGCCAGCCTTTGTCGCAGTTCAAATCGAACCAAGCGCGACGCCTGCGCTGACCGGACAACCTGAACGTGCTGTACGTGTGCCGCGAAGTGCACTGACGGCACCATGCTTGCGCTTGCATGTACGCCTACCCAACGGGGTGGCGCTCGACATTGATAGCGCCCGGGCTGATGAGCTCCTGCCAATCATGCAATTGCTCAGCACGCTGGCATGTTCGAGCTGAACGCAGCTCGGGTGGTGTACCTGCACCGAGATGCCATCGACTTCCGTAAAAACATCAACGGTTTGGCCAGTCTGGTTGAGCATGGTCTGGGCCTCAACGCGTTTGCCAACGCGGTGTTTGTGTTCGGCAACCGCAGACGAGACCGAATCAAGATACTGGGCTGGGATCGAAACGGATTCTGGTTACTGCAAAAGCGACTGGAGGGTGCACGCTTTGTATGGCCTCGCAATGAGTTGGCAGTCGTTAAACTCACGGGGCAGCAACTGCACTGGCTGCTCGATGGCATAGACCTCTCGGCCATGGGTGGCCATACGACGTTGACGTACCACCATGCAGCCTAAAACGACGCTGCTTATAGTGATTTGAAGGGAACTTTTTTACGTCCCATTTAGTCAAATTCGCCAATGAGTTTGACCCCCTCCATTGAAGATTTCGTCGCCCTGCAAAGCCTGTTGCAGGCGACGCAGTCCCGGCTCGATTCTGTGACCGGTGAGAACCGCATACTGCGCACCGAGCGCGACTTGCTCAAGGAGCGCTTGAACAAATTCATGCGCAAGATCTTTGCCGCCAAGAGCGAGGTCAGCAGCCAGAACCAGAAGGACATGTTCTTCAATGAGGCTGAGGTTCTGGGTGCTCAAGCGCAACCGCCGGCACAGGAAGAAGACGGCGATGAAGAAGGCATTGATGTTCCTGCACACAAGCGCGCCAAGCGTGGCCGCAAGCCCCTCGATCCTGCCCTGCCTCGTACCGTTGTTCGCCATGAACTGCCAGAGTCCGAGCGTGTCTGTCCGCATGATGGATCGACCCTGAAAGAAATCGGAGTTGAGGCCAGCGAGCAGTTGGACATCATTCCCCAGCAAGTGCGTGTGATTCGCCACGAGCGCGTCAAATATGCCTGCCCCTGCTGCGATGGCTCTCTGCGCCTGGCATGCAGGCCAGCACAGGTAATCCCCAAAGGACTGTTCAGTGAAGGTTTGCTGGCCTGGGTCATTACCTCTAAGTACTGCGATGGGTTGCCAATTTACCGCCAGGCAGCATTGCTGGGACGCTTTGGGGGAACCGATCTCTCACGCAACACCATGGCCGCCAGTGTCGTGCGGGTGGGGATGGCGGTGCAACCCATCATCAACCTGCTGCGCGACCATTTGCTCGAAGCTCCACTGACCTACGGGGATGAAACCCTGATTCAGGTGCTCAAAGAGCCAGGCAAGAGCGCACAGTCCAAGAGTTATATGTGGGCACAGATGACCCAGGGTTCTGGAGCCGCTGGTACCGGGCCGCCGATCCGGCTATTTGCTTACTCCCCGTCTCGAAGCACAGCAGCGACGCAAGTACTGTATGCCGGCATGCGAGCCGAGTCGGTTCTGATGACGGATGGATACGCTGTGTATGACCAGATTGCCCAGGCACACCAGCTGGTGCACTTGGCGTGCTGGGCGCACTGCAGACGCGATGTAAACGATGCGCTGCAGGCACTACCAAAGAATGCCCGGACAGTGGATCAATTGGCTGCGCAGTTCATTGCCTTGATTGGTCAGCTGTATGCGGTGGAGGCCAAGGCACGGGAGCGCGAACTCAATGCCAAGGAACTGCTGGAGCAACGCCAACTTCACAGTGTGCCGGTGCTTCAGAGGATTGAGGCATTGTTGTTGGCCAACATCCATGTGGTGCTTCCTGGCAGTTTGCTGGGCAAGGCGCTGCACTATATGAGCAGTCAGTGGTCCAAGTTAAAGTTGTACGTCACCGCCGGTGAGTACCCCATTGATAACAACGCTTGCGAAAACTCCATCAGGCCGTTTGTGATCGGCAGAAAAAACTGGCTCTTCAGCGACACGGTCGCCGGGGCAAACGCCAGTGCCAACCTGTATTCACTGATGCAGACCTGTGCTGTCAACGGTGTGGACGGCTACAAGTACTTGCGTGCGCTACTGGTTGCCTTGCCTGCAGCGCAAACTGCGGATGACTACGAAGCGTTGCTGCCTTGGTCCATTGCGCTTCCAGCGGACTGACCGCCCATCGGCGACGCCATATCAAACGGTCGCTTCACGCAAGGGCGTGGTTTATTGACCGCTTACGACATCACCTATGTGCCAACCCACAGTGGGTTTGTCTACCTGAGCTTGGTCACTGATGCCTACTCCCGAAAGATCGTAGGGCATTACGTTCATGACAGTCTACGCACGCAGCAGGTCAGCCAGGCATTGAAGATAGCGCTCAAGCATCGTCAAAGCTGCCAGAGGTTGATCCACCATTCGGACAGAGGTATTCAGTATTGCTCTGATGACTACCAGGTGATTCATCGAAAGCATGGGCTAACGTGCTCCATGACTGACGGCTATGACTGCTACCAAAATGCCTTGGCCGAACGCATCAACGGGATTCTCAAGGGTGAGTTTCTGCTGCAGCGCCCCGATGACCTTGCGCAAGCCAGGCGTATGGTTGAAGAGTCCGTGGGTATCTATAACCTGGAGCGACCTCACTTCTCTCTACAATTGAAAACGCCCGATGAGGTTCATCGGGCGTCTCTGACTGAAATTCTTCAGCCGGCAAATCCTGTAACTACGGGTGTCAACCTATAGCAGGACGGGTCACGGCTAAACGCGATAGCGATCGGTTGTCGCACCGAGCCTCGTCAACAGAGCGCCTGCAATGTCGAGCAAGGGCAGTACCTCATCAGCGGCGCCATGAATAATAGCCTCACGAGGCATGCCAAATACTATGCAGCTGGCCTCATCCTGAACGTAGTTGTAGCTGCCGGCATCCTTCATCTCCTTCATTGCCTTGGCGCCATCATTTCCCATACCTGTCAACATGATCCCAAACGCATTGCGTCCTACTACGCGCGCAACGGATTTGAACAGTACTTCTACAGAGGGTTTGTGTCGGTTCACGGTTTCACCGTCCTCCACCACACAGACATAGTTAGCTCCACTTTTATCGACTCGAAACTGCTTGCCACCGGGAGCAATGTACGCATGCCCAGGAAGAACACGTTCTCCGTTTACAGCCTCCTGCACCGTAATCTGGCAGAGCGTATTCAACCGGGCGGCAAAACTGGTCGTGAATCCTGGAGGCATATGTTGCGTAATAACGATGCCAGGAGCGTTAGCTGGCATCCGAATTAAAATCTCCTTGATCGCCTCTGTTCCACCGGTAGAGGCGCCAATACAAATCAGCTTTTCGGTCGACACGCGCGCCAACGGCACGATTTCTGTCCGTTGCATCACCCCAGACTGAGGCCCTGTAGGCAAGATACTGGGAGGTGTTGCTCGTCGAATGTGTGCGGATGCCGCAACCCTGACTTTTTCGACGATTTGGCCAGCCAGTTCATTTATGCCATCTGCTAAACCGATCCTGGGCTTAGCTACAAAGTCGACAGCTCCAAGCTCGAGGGCCCGCATGGTGACTTCCGCTCCACGCTCAGTCAAGGTAGAGATCATCACCACTGGCATCGGCCGAAGACGCATGAGCCTGGCCAAAAAATCGATCCCATCCATTTTGGGCATCTCTATGTCCAATGTGATCACATCGGGATCCAGCTCGCGAATCATTTCACGGGCTACCAGGGGATCATTGGCGGCCCCAACACATTCCATATCTTTCTGGCGATTAATGATCTCGGTCAGCAGTCCACGAACTAACGCTGAGTCATCAACCACAACAACGCGAATCTTCTTCACACGACACTCTCAGAACAAATCGACCGAGCCACCGGCATTTGACTTTGCAACATTCGCCGCATTTCCACGCCGCTCCTCGACGGCCAACGTTTCTGGATGTGAATGCGCAAGTCTCTTTACAAGTGCCTTCCCTGTGACCGGAAAGAAGCACACCTTCCGAGGATGAATATCGAGAACATCCTGAGATACAACCGGAATTCGCTCCGTAGACAGATAGTCCAATACAAATTGGGTATTGCGCTCACCGACGTTCATCGTTGTGAAACCCGCCATTACCTGCGCACCACCAAATATCTTGGCCTGCATCGTTTCCCGTCTTGCCCCAAGTTTGAACATTTCATTGATCAGCAACTCCATGGCAAAGGATCCATAGCGCCCAGACCCCTCCACCCCGTCTCCATCAGGTAGCATGAAGTGATTCATCCCGCCTGTACGTGCCTTACCATCCCAAATACAAGCAGCGATGCAGGATCCAAGCACCGTCATGACCACGAGATCTTCATTTGAAACGTAGTACTCCCCTGGCAAGACCTTTACCGCGTCATACTGAAAGTGGTGATCAGCATAGAAAAAAGAAGCTTCTCCGGGCTTTCGCGGTTGCGCTTTGAGCTGGTCGACCCTTGATGCGCGACCATTCGCCAGGACTTTCACTGGCGGCACTACACCCCCAGCGGCTCTGAAAGCAGTGGGGCCAAGACTGTTTTGGGGGAAATTCATGTAAACCTTGTATCCGGTGAGAACAAAAACAGGTCAGTGGTACCTTGCTCTGGTCCGGCCACGCTATCGTCTTTCATATACCGTTTTCCCCTTCAGGACAAACATATCGCGGGAGTCACTGAAATTCTCTGCATGGCCTACGAAAAGCAACGCTCCAGGCTTCATGACTCTAAAGATTCGTTCAAGTACTTTTCGCTGCGTCTCCGCGTCAAAGTAAATCATTACGTTTCTGCAAAACACCACATCAAATGGCTCCTTGAATGGCCAGTCATCTTTGATCAAATTGACCATCAAAAAATCTATCACTCTCGCCAGCTCAGGCTTTACCCTCACCATCCCGTCATTCCCGCCTTTTCCACGCAAAAAGAACCTCTGGATTTTGTTCGTATCGACGCCTTTTAACCCCTCCAGTCGATAAACTCCTTGCGCTGCAGAAGCTAAGACTTTTGAGTCGATGTCGCTGGCCGAGAGCGAGAACTTTGGATTTTGCCCAAGCACATCTAACGCAGTCATCACAATCGAATAAGGCTCCTCTCCAGTGGAAGCCGCACTGCACCAGACGCGCCAAGGAGTCCCCAAGGGCTTTGACTTTAAAAAATCCGCAAAGATCTCAAAATGATGATGTTCACGAAAGAACGAGGTCAGGTTGGTCGTCAACGCATTGACAAACTCCTGCCACTCTGGCCCCTCCGCCGACTCAAGCCATCCAAGATAGTCATGAAAGCTTTGGTACCCGGTTTCACGCAGTCGCCTGGACAGACGACTGTAAACCATGGCATGTTTTCCATCGTGCAGACTGATACCTGCCCGCTTATAGATCATTGCCTGCACTCGGTCAAAATCCGCATCGGTCCATGCAAACTCACGGCCTTGCATTCCCACTGACGAACTCACATTCAATTCCGTTTCAGACAAAGCCTAACGATGAAACCACTAGGTCGCCCGGCTTGAACCTCGAAACCCCGCGGCAACGTCAATCAGACGCACCCACTAGGCCCATATCCGGGGCCGACATCAGACGCTCGATGTCAAGCAGAATCAACATTCGATCTCCCAGAGACCCCAACCCCAAAACTGCGGCGCTGTCGATCACACTGTCGATGTCGGGCGCAGACTTGAGGCTCTCCGCAGGCAGTTCCATCACATCGCTAACAGAGTCAACAACGATACCAACAATGCGGTTTCTCAAATTCAAAATGATCACAACCGTGAACGAGTTGTATTCCGCCTTGGAGCAGCTGAATTTCAAACGCATATCCACGATCGGCACAATCGTGCCTCGCAGATTCACAACACCCTTGATGAAATTCGGCGCATTCGCAACCCTTGTTGGAGGCTCGTAGCCACGAATTTCCTGAACTTTCAAGATGTCGATACCGTACTCTTCCTGATCCAGCCGGAAGGTCAAGTATTCACGCGCATCAGAAGATGTCAATTCATCCAGTTTTTCCATCACGCCCATGTTGCGCTCCTTCAATATCTTGACATCAATGCCGGGACCGGCGAACCAAAGCTCCCGTATCCAGGATCAGGGCAACTTTTCCATCTCCAAGAATCGTTGCACCAGATACGTTTGGGACCTTGCGGTAATTGGACTCCAGATTTTTGACGACAACCTGCTGCTGCCCCAGTAGCTCATCGACCAACAAAGCGACGCGACTACCATCCGCCTCGACGACGACCATGATGTCGCATGACTTCTCGAAATCGAATCTAGGGATTTGGAATATCTTTTCCAGTTCGATTACCGGCATGTACTCGTCACGCACTTTAACCAGTTGCGAGCCCTGCCCCACCGTGCTCACCGCATCCGCTTTGACCTGAAAGGACTCAACAACAGACGACAACGGAAGTATGTAAACCTCGCCTCCCACACCGACAGACATCCCATCCATGATGGCTAGTGTCAATGGCAGACGCACCGAAACTTTCATGCCGTAGCCTTCGGCCGAGTCAATTTCCACAGTTCCGTTGAGCGCCGCAATGTTGCGCTTGACCACATCCATTCCGACGCCTCGACCGGACACGTCCGTGACCACATCGGCCGTTGAAAAGCCGGGAGCAAATATCAATTGCCAAACATCCGCATCAGACATCTGGTCAGACACATCCAGTCCACGTTCTCTGGCTTTGCTCAGTATCTTTTGCCGGGACATCCCCTTTCCGTCGTCACGCACCTCAATAACAATGGAGCCGCCTTGGTGAGAAGCCGAGAGTGTGATTGTGCCCGTTTCGGATTTTCCTGCCGCCAATCGCTCAGCGGGGGATTCGACTCCATGGTCGCAACTGTTGCGGACCAAATGGGTCAATGGATCGGTGATCTTCTCTACCAAGCCCTTATCCAACTCCGTCGCTTCTCCTTGCGTCACAAAATCAACCTTTTTGCCAAGCTTACTGGCAAGGTCGCGCAGCATCCGAGGAAAACGACTGAAAACGATAGACATGGGAATCATGCGGATCGACATCACCGATTCCTGCAAATCCCGGGTATTTCGGTCCAAATCCGCCAGTCCCGACAGCAGTTGCTGGTAGACGGCAGGATCCAACGCCCGGCTGTTTTGCGCCAACATCGCCTGTGTTATGACCAGTTCACCAACAAGATTGATCAATTGATCCACTTTACTAATCGCAACCCGGATCGTCGCAGCCTCCGGTTGAGTAGCCGCACTTGCGGCAGGAGATCTGGTCGGTGCCTTTTGTGCAACCTTGATCTCCCCCGGCGTATTCTCGGCAACGTTGACTGGTGCGCCAGGGGCGCCGTCAAAGAACCCAAATCCTGGAAGTGGCGCCAAAGGCGCTCCTGGCGGCGGATCGTCTGGACTTCCTGCCTCCGCTACCGCAGTACCAGCTTGAGCCACAATTCCAGAATCGGACGCTGTGTCTGCTCGTTCTGCAATCTTTATGTAATCCCTGGAAACGTGAAAAGCAAATAAATCCAACAGATCTTCGTCTGTAGACCCGGTCTCCACCATGAAGACGCGCGTATTCTTGGCATCCGAAGGTAATGCCGATATCGTTCCCAAGCCAGGAATATCCCGAAACAACTCTTGCACGGCGTCGGCTTGCTCCGGGCGCTCCAGAGGGCCAATACGTATTTCCAGTGAGCGGGTTGATTTGTTTATTGGTTCTGCCGCGGGAGGTGGCGGCTTCACCGCCACAGCTTGACTACGGGGGACTTGTACAACTGAAGCCGGCGGGACGCCTGCTGCATGTCCAGCTGCCAACTCGCTGATTCGTCGAACCAGATCTCCGGTTGGCAACGCATCGCCCTCTCCACCTGCCTGGTGGCGTGCAAGCAAACTTCTCGATGCATCCGCGGATTCCAGCAACACGTCCACCATCGCAGAGTTCGGCTGCAGCTCGTGTCGACGCAGTCGGTCCAGAAGTGACTCCATCTGATGCGTCAGCTCAGCAACATCGGCAAAGCCGAATGTAGCGGCCCCGCCTTTCACCGAGTGTGCACAGCGGAATATGCCATTTAAGACCTCATCGTCCGCAGTTTCCAGATTCAAGTTGAGCAGCATCTGCTCCATAAGATCCAGATTCTCACCGGCTTCTTCAAAAAAAATCTGATAAAACTGGGTTAGATCGAAATCACCGTTTCCACCACCGCTGTCTTGATGCGTCTCAGACATACCAATCTCCTATTCTCTGTGAGCTATTCCAGGGCGATGCAATCAGCGGATCACTTTTTTTATGACATCCAGGAGTCTTGCCGGGTCAAAGGGTTTGACAAGCCAGCCAGTTGCGCCCGCTGCCCGCCCAGCCTGCTTCATCAAATCACTCGACTCCGTGGTTAACATCAAAATCGGAGTGGTCTTGAACTGTGGATGGTCCCGCAGTTTTCGGGTAAGCCCCAACCCGTCCAACCTGGGCATATTCTGATCCGTCAAGACCAGATCAAATGACTGCGATTGCGCCTTCTCATAAGCATCCTGGCCATCCACTGCCTCCACAACCTGGTAGCCGGCGCCCGTCAAGGTAAAAGAAACCATCTTGCGCATGGAGGGCGAATCATCAACGGCGAGAATTAAGGGCATTTGAAGCTCCGACTATTTCAGTTTGGTAATTAGAAAAAAGACTCAGAAAAGCTCGATAGAGCCAGCATCCATCTCGTCTTGTGTCACAGGGTTTGGCCGCTCGGGAACCTCTTCGACAAATGGCACTGCCTCCCCATCTTCGGAACCCATGGATTCGGAAGCCAAGCGATACGCACAGCCCTGAAGGATCTTCGAAGTATGCACAATAAGTTGGGAGGCCATGTCTTGAAACTGCAACTCTGTAACTGCAGCCCGTAGCGTACTGCGAACGTCATCCAACTCCTTGGAGTTCATTAGGGTGGGAGTCGCCAAATTGGCACTGGCGCTGGTAAATCGCTCCATGAGATTTTCCATGGTATGGGCGAGCAACCCGTCCAGCCGCGTCAAATCGTGCACGACCACCAGCAACGAATCTTGAACTTCGGCAACTAGCATGACCGGCATTTGCACAGCGGGGACAGTTGGTGTCGTCAATGATGGCTGCATTGTCATAGGTCCTAATAAACCACTCTCCACTTCAGTCTCACTCCCGTTCATGAAACCAAGAGATCTCATACTACTAGATTAGCAGGAATCGGTAACGTTGGGTAACTTTTGCGATCCGCGGTATCCAAATATACACGCCCAAATTACTTGTACACGCTGACGTCGGTGAACCATAATCAGCAGACAATGCCGCTTTGACAATGGATACGATGCTACCCACCGCCCCAGTGAATATTCTTCATCTGGAAGACTCGATGCAAGACCACCAGTTGGTTCGCAGGACTCTTGACAAAGCAGGGTTCGCCTATTCGATTACCAGAGTAGAAACACTGGGTGCCTTTTCCGAGCTGGCTGCATCAGTTGCCTTCGACGTCATTCTTGCGGACTATCGTCTTCCCGGGTTTACGGCCGTGGATGCATGGTTGGCCCTTCCGACCGGCGGAGACCGCCCGCCATTCGTACTATTGTCTGGCGCGATCGGTGAAACGGCGGCCGTCGCCGCAATACAAACCGGCATCAGCGACTATCTGCACAAGGACGATCTGAGTCAGCTCGAACGTGTCATCCTTCGATCCATAGATGTCCATCGAACACGGCAAGCCAAGGAAAAAGCAGATCACGATCTGGCGATGTCCGAGAAGAGGCTATCCGAATTGACGGGCCACCTGCAAACCGCCATCGACCGCGAGCGCGCCGCCATCGCGCGAGAAATACACGATGATATCGGGGGCTCCCTGGCCGCGGCGAAACTTGACTTGGCCTGGATATCGCGGCACGTCTCGGATCCAGGTATTCACGCGCACGCGAAAGCCGCCACCGATATGCTTCAGCATGCACTTGGCGCCAGCCAGCGCATCATGATGAATTTGCGCCCCTCTATCCTGGATCAGGGACTCTTTGCTGCTGTCCAATGGCTCGCCTCGAACTTCGAAAAAAGAACAGGGATCAAGACCGTCTTGCGGGCCAACCGCGAAGATCTCAGCCCTGAAAAGTCTGTTCAATTGACAGCGTACAGGACGGCCCAGGAAGCACTGACGAACGTCTCAAAATATGCCCAATGCAGTCTGGTACAAATCGAAATATCGGATGCAGAAGGGTTTTTGACCATGGAAATCAGCGACAACGGTATCGGCATCACCGAACAGGAGATGCTGAAATCCAATGCGTTTGGAATCCGCGGACTGCACGAGCGTGCCAAGACCATCGGGGGCTGGCTTGACATCAGCACGAGCAGTGAGTCCGGTACCTCTGTGACGCTTTCCGTGCCACTGGCGGCCGCAAAGAGCGCTTCTTTGGAGGCCCAATTTCAGTGATCAAGGTAATCCTTTGTGATGACCATGCCATGGTTCGCCGCGGCATCCGGGATACTTTGGCCGAGGCCATCGACATTCAGGTGGTAGGGGAGTCGGGCAGCTACTCAGAAGTTCGGGAGCTCATCCGAACCACCCCTTGTGATGTCTTGATCCTGGATTTGAATCTCCCCGGACGTGGCGGACTTGAAGTACTTGCCAGTCTGCGTGAAGACCACTCCCCCATCCGGGTGCTGATTGTTTCCATGTTCGCCGAGGACCAGTATGCCATTCGCTGCCTGCGTGCTGGCGCCGACGGATACCTGAACAAGGCCGGGGACCCCGGTGAGTTGATCCCTGCTGTTCGTTCGCTGGCAAAAGGCCGAAAGTACGTCACTCCAGAAATATCGGAAATGCTGGTCAGCAATCTTGCATCACCCAGTACCCAGTCACTGCATGCGACGCTGTCCGAGAGAGAACTCCAGACCCTGTTGAAAATTGCTTCGGGGAAACGCTTGTCGGACATTGCCGAAGAACTCATGCTCAGCCCCAAGACCGTCAGCGTCTATCGAGCCCGACTTCTGGAAAAACTGAAGCTCTCCAACAATGCAGAACTCGCGGTCTACGCCATCCGCAACGAATTGGTCTGACTTTTCCGGCTACCCCTTGGAAAACACATCGATGGCCCGCTCCATTAGCACCATGAATGGTTGGTCCAGCATGGGCAACGTAACCGCGATACCGATCAAGCCCACCACGAGGGTAATCGGAAAACCAACAGCAAAAATATTCATTTGCGGTGCCACACGGGAAACGATTCCCAAAGCTAAATTGACAAACATCAACATACCGACCATGGGCAGGGCGATCCACAATGCGCTGGCAAACAAGTCAGCCCCAAGCCGTTGCAGCTTCATATGCGCCAGCGACTCCAGGAAATTCTGATCCAACGGAAAGGATTGATAACTGCGAATAATAGCGAAAAGCACCATCAGATGCCCGTTCATCGCCAGGAACAGCAAAGACGTCATCTGCCCAAAAAATCTCGCCACAGCACTGGACTGCGCGCCAATGGTTGGATCGAAGAAAGCCGCGAAATTAAGCCCCATCTGAAACCCCACGACTTCACCGGCTAGTTCCACGGCAGTAAAAACAACACGGACTGCAAAGCCGATTGCCAACCCGACCCCCACTTGCTGAACGGCAACACCTAACGCTTGCGGGTCGTTGAAGCCAATGACAGGCATGTCTGGCAGGCTTGCCTGGGCCGCCAGGGCAACGAAAAAAGCCAATGCAATTTTGGCGCGCAAGGGAATTGAGCGGGAAGAAAAGACCGGGGCAGCCGTGAAGACAGCAATAACCCTTAAAAATGTCCAGAAAACGGGCGATATCCAGGCAGCAAGCTGCGCTTCAGAAACGGATATCACAACGATTCCATAGCTAAACCACGACCCCGGGAATGGCTTCTATGGTCCGGCGAATGTATTCGACCAACATCGTCAACATCCAGGGGCCGGCAATTGCAAACACTGCAATAACCGCAATCAACTTGGGCACGAACGCCAGGGTTGCTTCGTGGATTTGTGTCACGGCCTGGAACAGACTGACCAACAGGCCCACGATCAATGCCGTACCCAGAACCGGTGCGGAAACCATCAAAAGCATCAAAAGAGCGTCTTGTCCCATCGTCAAGACCATTTGTGCATTCATTGCCAGACCTCTCTCTTACATCACAAAGCTGGCCGCCAGGGAGCCGATCAGCAAGTTCCAGCCATCCGCCAGTACAAACAGCATCAACTTGAAAGGAAGCGCGACCAGCACCGGCGACAGCATCATCATGCCAAGTGACATCAGCACGCTGGCAACCACGATATCAATAACCAGGAACGGAATGAAAATCATGAAGCCAATTTGAAACGCTGACTTCAGTTCACTAATGACAAACGAAGGGACCAGGACCCGCATCGGTGCGGTGTCCGCTTTCACGTCAGGCGCTAGTTTCGCCAATTTGGCAAACAATGCGAAATCTGACTGTCTGGTTTGCTTCACCATAAAGCTGCGAATCGGTCCTTCGCCTTTTTCCAGCGCCTGTTCGAAGGTAATAGTGTTCTTGGTCAACGGCAGGTAGGCATCCGCGTAGACGCGGTCCAGGGTTGGACCCATCACGAAAAATGTCAAAAAGAGCGACAACCCGACGATGACCTGATTGGGCGGGGACGACTGGGTTCCCAAAGCCTGCCGCAAGAGAGACAACACGATGACGATGCGGGTGAATCCAGTCATCATCAACAACACAGCCGGTAAAAATGAAAGGGCTGTAAAAAATATCAGCGTTTGGACCGGCACGGAGAAGCTCATATTGGAGCCACCCGTTCCAACCAGCAATGGCAGCTGCCCGCTGGTTTGCGCCAGGACCGAGCCATGCAGCGCCAAAACACTGACCGCCAAAGCACCCCTGACCCACAAGACTGAGCGGTTCAAGCCACACCCCTTATTCCGTTCGATTCAACCTGACTCGCACAGTCGGCACCTGTCAGAGTGTTCGCGTCCACACAGTGCAGGCAAGTGATGCTCTGAGCCGTTACGCCCAGCGTCAACCAGACACGACGCCCCTCCGGGCCCACTTCCACGGTCACCACTCTTTGATGCGGCCCCACGGCCAACGCAGAAATGAAGCGCGACTGCCCGCTGTCTTCAACAGCACCGCCCCCATACCGCTGCTTGAGCCACTTCAGCCCAAATGGGAGGCAGACCAATATCGCAAGAAAAACACCAACCGAAACCAGCGACTGTGTCATCACGGCCTGTCAGCTCTTGCTAACCCGACGCAGTCTTTCCGACGGTGTCACCACATCGGTGAGCCGAATACCGAACTTGTCGTTGACCACGACCACTTCGCCTTGTGCAATCAGGTATCCATTGACCAAGACATCCATCGGCTCTCCGGCCAGAGCGTCCAGCTCCACAACCGACCCCTGACCCAGCTGAAGAATGTGTTTGATGGGGACTTTCGTACGACCCAACTCGACTGACAGTTGAACCGGGATGTCCAGCACCATATTGATGTCATGCATGGGGGAATCGCCCCCACTGCTGGACATTGAGGAAAAAGGCTTGGGCGCGTCTCCTGCCAATACCCCACCCTGGCCATCCCCGCCGGGTTCCGTCGCCTTTTGCTCCAGCAGGGCCTCGGCCCAATCGGCCATGCCATCGTCAGCGGCTGATTCGTCAGGTTTGTCTTCAGATGCCATTTTTTTCTCCCAACCAATTTTGGTCATTGCCGCGCAGGGCCTTGTCTATACGGATGGCGTACTTGGCATTGTGCGTACCGTATTGGCATTCGAATATTGGAACGCCATCTACCGTTGCCTGAATCTTGGGCTGTCGATCCAACTCAATGAAATCACCTTTTTTCATGGTCAACAATTGCTCAACCGTCGCGTCCGCCCGCGCCAACTCGGCGACCAGGGTAATTTCCGCGGCTTGTATTTCACGGGTCAATACGTTGACCCAACGCCGATCGACCTCAATCGAGTCGCCCTGTGTCGACGAGTAGAGCACATCCCGAATCGGTTCAAGGGTCGAATAAGGGAAGCAAAAGTGGATCGCACCAGTAATGTCGCCAATTTCGAGCTGAAAAGAGGTGGAAATCACGATTTCACTGGGCGTCGCAATGTTCGCAAACTGCGGCTGCATCTCCGAACGCTGGTAATCCAGCTCCAGCGGATAGATCCCCTTCCACGCCTTCTTGTACTCCGAAGTGATGACGTCGACCAACCGGTTGATGACCCGTTGTTCCGTTGCGGAAAAATCACGTCCTTCGATGCGTGTCTGGAATTTGCCAATTCCACCATACAGGGTATCAATCACACCAAACACCAACGCGGGCTCGCACACGATCAGGCCGCTTCCCCGCAAGGGGCGGATGGCAACAATATTGAAGTTGGTGGGCACCGCCAACTCCCGCAGGAACGCGCTATAGCGCTGAACCGTTACGGGGCCTACCGATATTTCCGGGCTCCGGCGAATGAAGTTGAACAACCCAACACGCAGGTTACGGGTAAATCGCTCATTGACGATTTCCATCGTTGGCATCCGCCCGCGAACGATACGTTCCTGGCTGGAGATGTTGTAAGCGCGTACTTCTCCATGCTCAGCCGCCTCCTCGACGGTCTTCTGGCTCTCGCCAGTGACCCCTTCGAGAAGGGCATCTACCTCTTCCTGGGAAAGAAACGACTCACTCATATATAGATACCTGTGAACCCGCTATTGAACAATGAAACTGGAGAACAGCACGCCTACGACCGGAAACTCGGCATGGTCCGACTTGGCCTTGGTTTTCTTCTTCTTGGTAGCCGCACCATCATCATGCTCTGCTGCTTCGCCGCCGCCAAATGGCAGCGAAGTTTCGCGCAAAATGTCCTTTGCAAGCTGTTGTTTGCCTTCCGGTTTTAGCAGTTCCTCTGCCGTGCGCTGCGACAGCAGCAGCAGAATGCCACTGCGAATCGTGGGCAAGAACGCCTTCACCGTGTCTGCGGCATGGGCATCCGCCACCTCCAGCGTGATCCCGACCTGCGCCACCCGTTCGCCACCCGGGTCCGCCAGGTTCACGACCATATTGTCTAGGGGCAAATAAGCAGGAGGCGCCTTGGGTTTTCCTTGGTCCGCAGACTTCGACGTAGGAGCGTCCTCCCCCTCTTCAGCGGCCGCTGCGCGTTGCTTGCTGATATAGAAGAAAGCTCCGCCACCGCCCAATGCCAATACCAAAACCGCACCAACAATGATGATCAGCATTTTCTTGCTCTTGGCGGGCGCTTTGGCGGCGCCGTCCTCGGCAGCTTCAGGTTTCGCAGACACATTGACTCCTTATTTGAAAGAAACGACGCTCACCACACCCGCCCCGGTTCTCCGAGGGAAAGAGTCACAGTGCGACCACATGGATTAACGCCAATGGTGACACATTCCCAGGCCTTACACAAAAAGATCCAGCGCCCCCCGCGTGGCCCGGCCCGCACCAGTGATCCTATCCCCGCCAGCAGGCTGTTGGGAAACAACAACCGACTGTCGCAATCCCTGGCGGGACCTGCGCTCCTGATCCCCAGAATCCCCTGCGCCCGACGTACCGACGGACACCCCGGAAAGCACCAACCCCTCACGTTGCAGAAGGTCCTTGAGGTGCACACTGGCACTCTCAAGCGCCGAGCGGGCCAGTACCTCGTCGGTGCGGAACGCAATGTGGGCCTCGTTACCTTGCATCCGAATGCTCACCTCGACCGGTTCAGTCCCGATGCCGTCAAGTTTCATTTCCGCATTCTGGACATCATTGCTAATCCAATAGGCGACCTTTTCGGCCACATACATATCAGTGGGAGCAGGCGGCTCCACTGCGCCGGGCGTCTGCGCCCCGGCTGCCGTCGGCGCATAGGTCTGCGCCATGGCGCCACCGTCCGGAACGGTTGATCGAAAGACCGACCGCTCACGCGTCGATTCATCACGGCGCGTTGGGGCCAGCGTGTTGGCCATCGCCAGCGCTGTGGCCATGGGCGTCGCAGGCTGATCCGCCAATTTGGCAGCCAGGAAGGCCGATACCCGCGAATCCGGCTGGCTGGCAGCATCAGTCGGTACCGCGAGCGCCGCATCGACCGAAGCCTGCCTCGCCACAGCATCCCGCTGCAGCCTGCCGGCCTTAGCTATGGACTCCTTGGCGGACTCACCACCCCAATCGCCCAGAACCTGGGCGCGTTGCGGCGTCTCGGCCGTGAGCTGCGACCGGATTCCCAATCCCATCCCCGCAGCGCCACCGGCCGCCTGGTCCGATTTTCCCGGCTCCGGGCTGCTGGCCGGGGCTGCAGCCCACTGCAGCGACTGCGCCAACAGCGCCGACGCTTGCGGCGGCAGATCGGTCGCGACAGGCAAAGCCGTTGTATCCACGTCGGTCGGCAACGGCAAATTGGTCGCAGACGCATCGGAAGGAATGTCCTGCAGCAGTTTCCCGACTGCATCGTCCATAGCTCCGGACCCTTCGCCATCCGTCGCCAGTCCGCGCAAACCATCAGGCCCCCCTCTGAGCGCGGGCTTCAAGCCGCCACGGTTGCCGTCGGTTGCAGCCAGCGCACCCGCCGCATCGGCTTGCAGCGCGGGATCAGTCGCAACGGCGAGCTCCGAAGTATCCAGGGAAGCCAGGATCGCCATGAATCCGCCAGGCGCGCCTTGCCCGGAATTGCCTATGGCACCTGGCTTGCTTTTGGCGTGGTGCGCATCTGCGCCTGAAGTTGGTCGCGAGGTGTTTGGTGAAGATTTGGTTTCAATGGTCATGTTTTTCTCCACTCATTGGCAGTGCACGGTTGCGGGTGTACTGCAGGGCTGCGAATTCATCGGTTTGTCGCTGATCACGCCGCCTTTGCTGGCTTAGCATCACGGTCTGTCGGGATTTCAGTATCTGGTTCAACCCCGAGAGCCGAATTTCGGCCTGCAACAAATTGGCTTTGGCCAACTCCAGCTGGCGCGCCGTGTTCGCAAGTACGCCGGATTGGAGCTCAACCGCTTGCTGCAGCCTGTCCATGAACTGGTACTGGTGGCGCACCAGCTCCAGGGAAAGCCCTCGCGCACCCGACCCCGTCCACCGGGCGTCGGTGTCTGCTGCATACCCTTTCAGCTGCGCCATCTGGTCACGCGCAAAATTCTGGCTGCGCTCAACGCGCGCTACAGCCTTGGCCAGTTCGTCCCGGCGGAGCGACGCGTGTTCAATGGCCAACAGGACACTTTTTAGCCCGGACATGGTCAGCTAATCCCCAGGTTGAGATTGGTCGCCGCATCCATCTCTTCGAGCACAGAGTCGATGGATGCAGCCTCGTACATGTCCTGTTGCAGAAACTGGCTCATACCATCGTGCAGGTTGATCGCCTCATCCAGCGCCGGATCGGACCCCTGCGCATAGGCGCCGATTTGAACCAGATCCCGTCCCCGCTCGTATTTCGAATAGATCGCACGGAAGCGCCTGGCCAACTCAAAGTGATCCCGCGACACCACGTTGTGCATCACCCGCGAGGCCGACTGCTCCACGTCAATGGCCGGATAGTGCCCGGACTCCGCCAGCGTACGCGACAGCACAATATGTCCATCCAGAATGGCCCGTGCGGCGTCGGCGATAGGGTCCTGCTGGTCATCGCCCTCGGTCAACACCGTGTAGAACGCCGTGATGGAACCCACGCCATTGAGCCCGTTTCCGCTGCGCTCCACTAGCTGGGGCAGCTTGGCAAAACACGAGGGCGGGTAGCCCTTGGTCGCTGGCGGCTCGCCAATCGCCAGGGCGATCTCGCGCTGGGCCATGGCGTAGCGGGTCAGGGAATCCATCAGCAACAACACATGTTTTCCCTTGTCCCTGAAGCTCTCGGCAATGGCTGTTGCATACGACGCCCCCTGCAGGCGCAGAAGCGGTGGCGCGTCGGCCGGCGCTGCAACGACCACTGACCGCGCGCGCCCCTGATCGCCCAGAATGTCTTCAATAAATTCCTTCACCTCACGGCCCCGCTCACCGATCAGGCCCACCACAATGACATCGGCCTCGGTATAGCGGGCCATCATGCCCAGCAACACACTCTTGCCAACGCCAGACCCGGCAAACAAACCGATACGCTGGCCGCGCCCAACCGTCAGCAGCGCATTGATAGCGCGTACCCCTGTGTCCAGCGGACGCCGCACGGGTGCACGGTCCATCGCATTGATGGGCTTGCGGTCCAGCGGCCTGGAAATCACTTCCGTTATCGGGCCCAGACGGTCCATTGGAAAGCCTTGCGCATCCACCACGCGCCCCAGCAAACCATCACCCAGGGGCAGGCGCAGCATGCCGGCATCCGCAACGGCACTCGTCGGCTCGGGTTCGCCCAGGCGCGGCACGGGCACGTAGGCGGCGGCCGGTGCCACGCCAGCGCCGCTGGACAGGCCATGTACATCCCCTGCCGGCATCAAAAAAGCCCGGTCTCCGGCAAATCCAACGACCTCCGCCAGCACCGACGGGCGGGTCTTCATGGACACCACACACTGGGAGCCCACCGGCACCTGGATACCCCGGGCCTCCAGCACCAGCCCGGTCAGCCGAGTCAGCGTGCCACGCACTTCCAGCGTGCTGTCGTACGCCACACTGTGCCGGGCACGGTCCAGATAGGTCGACCATTTTTCAGTGAATACAGTCGATTCAGTCTGCATCATGGGGCACCTCCCAGGACGACTCCAGGCCGAGCCGCGCCACGGCCCGACTCCAGCGTTTTTCCATCGTACCGTCCACCACCGTTCCAGCGGCCTCCACCAGACAACCGCCGCGGGTCACCGATACGTCTGCCAGCAAGGTCAGCGCCAGCCCCGAAAATTCCTGGCGCAAGACATCCTCCAGCACATCCAGGTCCAGCGGATTGAGCCGCACGACGGCCGCCTTGCAGTCGGCCGCCAGCACACCCAGCGCTTCGCGAATCACGGGCTGCAGGGCATTGGGGTTGGTGGACAGCTCATGGCGCAACACCTGTCGAGCCAGTTCACACGCCAGTTCCAGTACGCCTTTGGCCATCACCTGCTGGGATTCGGCGATTTGGGCGTCGGCCGATACGAACAACTCGCCATAGTGGCGCGCTGCATCCTGACCCTGGGTCTGGATGTATTCGGCAATCAGGCGCTGCCCCTCCAGAGTCGCCTGCGCGTGGCCCTGTGCATATCCCTCTGCGAAGCCCAACTGACGGGACGCGTTGTCCCGGGCCAGCTCTTCGGCCTCTTCCCTGGCCTTGACCTTGGCGGCAAAGCGCACCGAGGCCTGGTCAACCGCGCCAAATTCCCAGCCGACCGCGGAGTCGACGTCGTCACTTGCGATAAACCGGTTGTGTACGCGTGTCATCAGACCATGGCGTCGTCGCCACCTCCACCGCCAATGACAATCTGCCCCTCGTCCGCCAGACGGCGCACCGTCTTGAGCACTTCCTTCTGCTGGGCTTCCACCTCGGACAGGCGCATGGGGCCACGGGATTCCAGGTCTTCTCGCAGAGTTGCAGCCGCGCGGGACGACATATTGGAGAGAATTTTCTCCTTCAGCTCGGGCTGGGCACCCTTCAGTGCCACGATCAGCACATCGGAAGAGATTTCCTTCAGCACCATCTGGATGGCCTTGTCGTCGAGCTTGAGTACATCGTCGAACACGAACATCTTGTCCATGATCTTCTGGGCCAGGTCGGCATCGTGGTTGCGGATGGACTCGATCACCGTACCTTCAATGACCGTGCCCATCAGGTTGATCATTTCCGCCGCGGTCTTGACCCCGCCCAGAGACGACTTGCGAATCTTGTCGCCACCAGCCAGCACCTTGAACAAGACTTCGTTCAGATCCTTGAGCGCGGTGGGCTGTATGCCCTCCATGGTGGCCACCCGCAACATGACTTCGTTGCGCTGGCGTTCGGTCAGGTTCTTCAGCACATCGGCGGCCTGGTCATAGTCCAGGTGCACCAGAATAGCGGCCACAATCTGCGGGTGCTCATTGCGTAGCAACTCGGCCACCGACAGCGGGTCCATCCATTTCAGGCTTTCGATGCCCGACACGTCCCCGCCCTGCAGGATCCGGTCAATCAGCAAGGCTGCCTTGTCGTCACCCAGGGCCAGCTTCAGCACCGAGCGCACATAGTCGCCCGAGTTGGAAACCAGCAGGCTCTGGGATGCGGCGACGCCGGTAAATTTGCCAACCACTTCATCCACGCGCTCGCGCGTGATCTGTGTGGTCTTGGCAATCGCCTCGCCCAGCTTTTGTACTTCCTTGGGCGACAGGTGCTTGAACACCTCCGATGCTTCTGCCTCGCCCAGAGACATCATCAGAATTGCCGCGTCTTGGAGTCCGTCGTCTTGTGCCATGGTGCTATTTTGCGTCGGCCATCAGGCCGGTGCCTCGCCGTTCATCCACGTTTTGATGATGTTGGCCACCGCCGCCGGGTTGTCCCGGGTCAATTGCCGGGCGTCCGTCAGCTGTTTCTCATGGGCCGATACCTGCGCCGGGTCATTGACGTGCCCCGCCAATTGGGGACGCTCTGGCATTTCAGACTCCAGGGCATCCAATTGGTTCATTCGGACGCTGGTGGACGCGGCACTGGCAACAGGCGCCGTGCCCATGGCCTTGATGGCGGGGCGGATGACGCCCATCAACACCAGGGCACCGAACAACAGCGTGCCTAGCGGCCAGGCAAAGCTGCGGGCCAGGTCCACCACTTCGGGTTGCCGCCACAGCGGCACGTCGACAACCGCTACCTTTTCGGAGGCAAATGCGGCATTTACCAGGTTGACGGAGTCGCCACGGTCCTTGCTGAAGCCAATCGTTTCACGCACCAGCGCCGTCATCTTCTCCATCTGCGCATCGGTCAACGGCGTGCTGCTGGTCTTGCCCTTGTCATTGGTGACGATGGTGTTGTTCAGTACAACCGCCGCGTTGATGCGCTTGATGACGCCCGACGCGCCTTTGACGACGCGGATGGTCTTGTCCACCTCGTAGTTGATGATGGACTCGCGCTTGCCGCCACCGGCCAGCGGCGTTTGGCCATTGGCGGTCAGGGTTTGCGCCGCGCCGTTGATGGGTGCCGATGCCGCGCCGGGTGGCTGGTTGGTGGTGGCGCCTGGCACACCCGATGGCGGGCTGGTTCCGGCCGCACCGGAACTCTCGACAACCTGCTGGCTGCGAACGGCGCTCACCTCGGGTGCCTGGTTGGGTTTATGCGATTCCGTCGTCGACTCGGTTTGCGAGAAGTCCAGCTCGGCCGTGACCTGGGCCTTGACGTTTTGCACACCCACGATGGGCTCCAGAATGTCCAGAATCCGGCGGCTGTACAACTGCTCCACCTGGCGCACGTACTGCAGCTGTTCCGCGTCAACGCCCAAGGCGCCACCCGATCCGTCCGAGGGGCTGGAGAGCAGCTTGCCGGTATCGTCGAGCACGCTGACCGCGGAGGGGCTCATCTCGGGCACGCTGGAGGCCACCAGGTGAATGATGCCCGCCAGCTGGGTGCGGTCCAGGGTGCGTCCGCCATGCAGGCTCAGCAAGACCGAGGCAGATGGCTTTTGTTGCTCACGGAAGAAGCCGTTCTGGTTGGGCAAGGCCAGGTGCACGCGTGCGTTCTGCACGGACGACAGCGCCTGGATGGAGCGGGTCAGCTCCCCCTCCAGCCCGCGCTGGAAGGTCAGCCGTTCCTGGAACTGGGTCATGCCGAAGCGGTTGGACTCCATCATCTCGAAGCCGTTGACCGAGCCCTTGGGCAAGCCCAGCGACGCCAGCTTGAGCCGCACATCATGCACGCGGTCCGCGGGAACCAGAATCGCTCCGCCGCCTTCGGCATGCTTATAGGGAACGTTCAGGGTGCTGAGCTGTGCAATGACGGCGCCGCCGTCCTTGTCGGCCAGATTGGAGTACAAAACCCGCCACTCGGCTTGGCGCCCCATGACCAGGCCAATCACGCCAATCGCCACAAACAGCACGACGCCCAGCGCCAGTCGCAGACGCTGTCCCTGGTCCAGACCGGCCAGGCGCTGGGCAAGAGTCGGGTTGACGGGTAGGGTGGCAACTGCTGGCATTTTGGTTTCCGATGATTTGCTATGCAAACGGGGCGTGTCTCGCCGCATGAATGGGATTGATTATTCGACCCAGTCCCGAAAACATTAGGGCGATAAGCACCGAATTTACCCATCATTTCAAAATAGTGGAGGTTTCCATGGGCTATACGATCACGGCACCCTAGTCAACAAGGGAGGACTCCATGGATCTCAAGCTCTCACCGGTCAGCATGCCCACCACTATCCGCCCCAGCATGGGGGGGCGCCCCAGCGCGTCCGCGGCCACTGAAGGCGTGGGCGGTGGATTCTCGGGGGCGCTAAAGAGTGCTTTGGGCGCCGTCAGCGCGAGCCAGAATGAAGCTGCGCAGCTTCAGAAGGAAGTCCAGATGGAGAATCCCAAGGTGAGCCTGGAAGAAACCATGGTGGCCATCCAAAAAGCCCAAATCGGCTTTCAAGCCACATTGCATGTTCGCAACCGGATGGTTCAGGCTTATACCGACATCATGAACATGCAGGTGTAAGCCACGTCCAGGCCAACCCACCTTTCAGCCGATTGTCATATGGGAAATATGGCGCCAGCCCTCTTGGAATAAGAATGTATAGCTATGAAATATATAGCAACATTAACCAGAAGGCGCGTTCAGTGCAAGAGCATCGACTGCTGGTGCGACTCTTCAAAATGCGACAACCATGGCTCGGCAAGGTAGCGAATTTGCGAATCGTTCATCAAAATGCGCTGCATGATGCGCGTTTTTTCTTTGCACTGGTCAGGCAAAAGAACTTCGGTAGCGGCCTTCAGGCGGAGCTGCTCGATCAGTATGGCGCACACGCCCTCAAACTGCACCACCCGGTCCCAGTCTTCGGCCTTGGCGGCATCCAGCATCTTGCTACTGCCATCCTCAATGGCCAGGTAGTAGTCGATCAACATTTGTGACATGGTTCACGCCCCCGCCAGAGACAGGCGCGGTGCAGACGTCGTGCTCGCGGCCCCGCTGTTGATGGGCTGGGCCTTGATCGCCTTCCAACTTTGGGCAATAGGCTCTATCAACCGTTGGACTTCTTGGAAAATGGAATCGTCGTTGCGTGCATTGGCCAAAATCAGACGCCGCGTTGCGTAGTCATACAGCGCTTCCAGGTTGGAGGCCAACTCTCCGCCATCCACCGTATCCAGACCGGTCCTCAATCCCTCTTCGATAATCTTCAGCGCTTTGGAAACAGCTGCACACTTGGCGGCAATATCGCCGCGAGCAAGCGCGCCGCGAGCGCCCGCCAAAGAGTTAAGAACGCCATCGAGCAGCAAACTGACAATCTGGTGCTGATCCATGGTGTGCATCGCAGTTTCGACGTTGATCCGCTGGTATGCGGATGCTGCACGGGGGTTGTGGGCACTGAACATGTGGACTGTCCTTTGTTAACGGTAGCTGATGTATTTACTATCGACCCCCACCAAGAAAACTAAAGGGCCTCGGACTCAAGCCGTGTTCTTATTCCAGCTGGTAACTTGCTGTGAAATATAGGCATTGAGTGCGTTGAGGCTGGCCATTTGGGCGTCTAGCGCGCTGTACCGTTTAGTCAAGCTGGTCTCCAGCGTGCTGGCACGTGCATTCACGCGATCCTGCTCCTTGGCATTGCTGTCCAATGCCCTCTGCAGACTATAGGTCTTATTGGTAAAAAATCCATCGGTGGAGAGCAGACTCGTGGCCAGGGACTTGATTTTGACCGCAATGCCGTCCGCCGAGCCACCACCGGTGCTGCGGAACAGGTTCTTCAACTCATCCATGTTGCCCATGGCCGCCGTCAACTTGGTCGCATCCACCACCAAGTCGCCTCCCCGCTGCTGGGTAAGGCCGACGTCGGCCAAACGTGAAAATACTTTGGAGCCCGTGGTGACCGATTGCAAGGCAGCACGCAAGCTGTTTTGCAAGCTTAACGCGGACGAGTCGCCCTGCAACAACCCCGCACTCTTGGTGGCCGAATCGTATTTGGTGGCATCGGCCAACAAGTCGTTGATGGCGTTGTAGGCTTTGACAAAAGCGTCAATATTGGACGAAACCTGCGTGTTGTCTTTGGCGATGGTGATCTCTACCGGCGCCGTTGTTACCTTCTGCGCGGTAAAAGTGACACCGGCCACAGAATTGGCAAAGGTATTGGTCGCAGAGGTCACCGGGATGCCATTCACCGTCGCCGCAGCATCGACTCCTGCTTGCGTCGTGGTGCTACCCACCACCAGGCGCGACAAACCGGCTGCATCACCCACATTTCCGTCTGCGTCCGACGTCACGGCCAAGGTGAAGCTGGCAGCTACCCCGGTTGCCGTGCTGCGCAGCAGCAAGCGGTCGCCCGTAGCATCGGTCAAAACCGTTGCAGTGACTCCCGCTCCCGCTCCGTTGATGGCGCTGGCCACATTGGCAACCGTGTCTGATGCGGACACCGTCAGACTGACCGAGGCCCCGCTTCCTAGCGTCAGACTCAGTGTTCCAGCACCCACGGCGCTACCAGCCGGGGGGACAACAGCAGACGTTGTGCTCTTGGCCTTGGCCAAGGCCGATACCTCCACGCTGAAAGCCGTGGGTGACGTACCGCCCGCCGCACTGGCGCTAACGGAAGCCGTGTCCGACGATGTCGCGCGGACCGCATTCCAGCCCGTCACACTGGCCAGGCTACTCGCGGCGTCAGACAAGGTAGAAATCAGTGACTGGATCTGGCCATAGGCAGAAATCCTGGTCTGTGTCGTAGCCGCTTGGGCTTTCAGGCCGGTGAGCGGCTGCTTCTCCAACGCCACCAGTTGCGAGACGATGCTCTTAACATCCAGTCCACTTCCAATTCCGGTTGATGAAATCGCAGCCATAGCCACCTCCTGAGGAATCTACTTACAAAACCAGTCTATTGTCCGCCTTGGGGGTCTGGTTGGTCAAAGAATCAGCAAGACCAACACGGCCCAAATCGACCTAGCAACGCTAATCGTAAGCATATATCGGCAGTTGGCTGACAAACTTGATACCGCAACGCAAAAAACCGGTGGCAGAACAACGTCGGCCACCGGTTGGATCTAACGGGCTCGGCGCGTGCGCCGACCGCACCGGGCTTATCGCAACAGCGCCAGGATGCCCTGTGGCAACTGGTTGGCCTGCGCCACCATAGCCGTACCGGCTTGTTGCAGAATCTGCGCCCGACTCAGGTTGGCGGTTTCTGCGGCGAAGTCGGCATCCTGGATGCGGCTACGCGACGCACTCAGATTTTCAGAGGTAGTTTGCAAGTTGGCAACGGTGGTACTAAAGCGCGATTGCAAGGCGCCATAGGCAGCGCGCTGGTTGTTGACCGCAGACAACGCGGCATCTGCGGTGGCAATGGTGCGTGTTGCCGAGTCCACCGTGGATACATCCAGCGTATTGGTCGCCTGCAATTGACTACCCGATGTGGCGTTGATGAAATAACCGGTTTGACTACCTGCCGCAGCAGCAGCATTGGAAATACCAAACGTCTTGTCGGAATCCAGTGTCACCGCCCCAGTGACAACAATATCATCACCACCGGGGATTATGAGAAGCGATCCTGCCACACCGCCTACCGTAAGCGGTTGATTCGGCAGGCCCGCAGAGGCAGCGGCGATTTTGATGTCACTGCCAGACGCGTTCGTCAAGGTAACCCCTGACCCAGCGGCGTTTAGTTTGGCGGTAACCCCGGTCGACGACGACTTGTCATTGAAGGCCTGAATGGCGGCAGCGAGACTATCCGCATTGTTAGCCCCCGCCCCGACGGTAAACGAAATCTTTGCTGCCGTGGTGTTGTCCGAAGTGATGGCCAGCGAGTAACTTTGGCTGGCCACAAAACTCGTGACATCAATCTCCGTGCGCGCAGTGGCTGATACCCCCGTCAAGCTGCTTTTGGCATTGATGTTGGCGGCAACGTTTTTCGCACTATCGCCTGCTGCGACCGCAACGGCGGAGCTTCCCAACGCACCATTGACCGTAATAGTGTCCGCTACTATGGCATTGGAAGCCACGAAAGCCTTGGCAGTGGAAACACTTGCGCCAACCGTAGAGCCCGTCACCAAGTCACCCACACCACCCGCAGTGGTGGCCACCACGGAGCCAATGCGGTTATTGCCGTACTTGCTGGTGCTGAAATTGCCCGAAGTGGCCGTAATGGTCTGGTTGGCATTGGCGCCGACCTGGAAAGCAGCCGAACCAAAGCTGCCGTCCAGCAGGTTGGTGCCGTTGAATTGTGTGGTCTTGGCAATGCGATCCAACTCAGAGGTGAGCTGACCCACTTCAGCATTCAGCGCAGCGCGGTCACTGGCCGAGTTGGTGGCATTGGCTGACTGCACGGCCAGTTCACGCACCCGCTGGATGATGGTGCCGGCCGAACCCAATGCGCCTTCAGCCGTTTGCGACAGCGAAATACCGTCGTTGGCATTGCGCACGGCTTGGTTCATACCGCGAATTTGACCCGTGAAACGCTCCGAAATGGCCAAGCCGGCCGCATCGTCTTTGGCGCTGTTGATGCGCAAGCCTGATGACAGGCGTTGAATCGCCGTAGAGAGCGCATTCGAGTTCATCCCCAGGTTGCGTTGCGCCGTCAATGAGTTGATATTGGTGTTGATTGCACTGGACATTTGAGTACTCCGAAAATGTTGTTTACCAAAAAATTCGGCGTTTCCACCGATTTCACTTGCCAACCCATAGCTGGCCACGAGGGACCGGTGTGTTCCAAAAGCACTTGCCGGACGGCGGACCCTTGCATGAGCCCGTTGAGATTGTTTTCGGCCATCCCAGCAGGAACTTAAGCCCATGGCACACCAATTGATTCAAATTGGGGGGGATTTCATCCGCTTATTGGCGATATGACATCCGCTGGCCTGCCCACAATCCACTCATCGCCCTGATTTGTCAGCTGCTTGTGTTGACGCAGTAATCGGCAGCGATGCTGATTCAACCATTACAGGAGTTTTGCCATGGCATCCACGATTAACACGAACATTAGTTCACTTACGGCACAGCGCAACCTGAGCATGACGCAGAACTCGCTTTCGACCGCTATTCAGCGCCTGTCATCGGGTTTGCGCATCAACAGCGCCAAAGACGACGCCGCCGGTTTGGCCATTTCCGAGCGTTTCACGGGTCAAATTCGCGGCATGAACCAAGCGGCCCGCAATGCCAACGACGGCATTTCGCTGGCGCAGACGGCGGAAGGCGCACTGGGCTCGGCTGGCAGCATTCTGCAGCGGGTACGCGAACTGGCCGTGCAATCGGCCAATGCTACCAACTCGGCCAGCGACCGTGCGGCGCTGAATGCCGAAGTCGGTCAGCTCACCTCGGAGCTGGACCGTATCGCCAAGACCACCCAATTCAACGGCACCAACCTGCTGGACGGCAGCTTTGGCTCTGCGGTCTTCCAGGTCGGCGCCAATGCCAACCAGACCATCACCGCCACATCGGCGAACTTCAGCACCAACAAATATGGCAACAACCGTATTGGTTCGGTGGTGGCTGCTACCGCAGGGGGAACAGGTGACCTGGTCACCGGATCCACTGCAGGTGCGACGGGAACCCTCGCAGGACTTACCTCCAGCGCAATCCTGGGGGATACCCTCAGCATCAACGGCTCGCTGGGAACATCGACCGCCACCGTAACCGCGGGTGACAGCGCCAAAACGGTGGCAGCTGCCATCAATGCAAAAACCGGTGTGACCGGTGTATCGGCTACGGCGCGCACAGAAATTGATGCCACAGCATTCGTTGCAGGCGGAAGCTACTCGCTAGCCGTAGTGTCCGACAACCTGGCCCCGGCTGCTCCAGTCACGATCACCTTTACCGTCGGATCGGGCCCGAACAATGCAGATAGTCTGGCCGCAGGCATCCAGGCCTTCAACGACAAATCATCGACCACCGGTATCACCGCCAAGATCAATGCCGCAGGCACTGGCATTACGTTGACCAATGCGACTGGCAGCGACATCAAGGTCACCAACAACTCCGCCGCCAATGCCCTTACATTGGGCGCACAAGCTGTGGCGGCAGCGGCAGTTGGATATGCCACCGGGTCATTGACCCTCGACTCGGACAAGACCTACGGAATTACCAGCACGGTTGCAGCAGGCGCCGGTAAGACAGGTTTTTTTGTAGCCTTGGCCAACGCCAGCCAACTCCAGGCGGCCAGCACGCTAGACGTGTCCACAGTGGAATCCGCCACGCGGACCTTGTCTACCGTCGACGCGGCACTCTCCACCGTGAACGGTCAGCGCGCCAACTACGGTGCCCTGCAGTCGCGTTTCGATACGACGATTGCCAACCTGCAAACCACGTCGGAAAACCTGAGCGCCTCACGCTCTCGCATTCAGGACGCCGACTTCGCCGCTGAAACCGCCAACCTGAGCCGTGCGCAGATTCTGCAGCAGGCCGGTACGGCTATGGTGGCACAAGCCAACCAGATTCCCCAAGGCGTTCTGGCATTGCTCAAGTAGTGCGCGGACACTGCGTTCAGCGTCCATTCGCCTGAGCTCAGGCGCGGTGGACGACTGGCAATGCCTTCCGTTGTAAGAATTTGCCCTACAGAATGAACACGTTTATCCGACACGCGGATTAGCTTCTTTCCGATTTAAGTTTCTGGCACTTCAGCCCAGAATTGACTCCATGGTGATTCACACGAATAACCGCTGATACCAGGAGTCAAAAATGACCAACGAACAGATGCTGACCGAGATCCGTGAAGCCAACATGACATACCTCATGCTGGCCCAAAATCTCATTCGCCAGGACAAGGCCGAAGCACTGTTTCGCCTTGGCATGTCGGAGGACTCTGCCGATCTGATTAGCGCCCTGTCGCCCGCTCAGATCATGAAGATCGCGTCCAGCAACATGCTGCTGTGCCGCTTCCGCGTGGACGACGACATCGTGTGGAACCTGCTGACCAATCACTCGGTGAACAAGGTCGACAACGATGCAACAACCAAACTGCATGCAAGCATTCTGATGGCCGGGCGTTACGCCGAGGCAATGTAACCCCCCAATTCAGGAGCAAAGCCATGGCCACCAAAAGCGTATTGAATGATTCGAAGCAAGTCGACCGCGCAGTCGCGTTGATCAAACTGGGCGCCCGCTTGCAGGTGCTGGAGAGTGAGACCGATCTGTCCTACGAGCGATTGCTCAGACTCTACAAGGAGGTCGCCGGGCGCTCCCCCAGCAAGGGGCAACTCCCCTTTTCTACCGAATGGTTTCTGACTTGGCAGCCCAATATTCACGCCTCGTTGTTTCAGAACACCTATGAATACCTGACCAAAGTCAGCGCAGTGGACGACATTGATGCCATCATGAAGGCTTACCGCCTCTATTCTGAACAAATTGCGGCCTGCGGCGTCGAACCGCTTCTTTCCGTGACCCGTGCCTGGCGCCTGGTGAAGTTCATTGACAACAATATGCTGTCAATGACCAAATGTTCAAAATGCGGAGGCCACTTTGTCAGTGAAGCCTATGAAAACAGCCGCCACTTTGAGTGTGGTCTGTGCACCCCGCCCGCCCGCGCTGGCAAAGGGGCCGCAGCTGGGGGAATCCTGCTACATTGATTGCTATCAACTGTGTAGCAAAACCTTCAGAAAATTCGAGGGCCAAGACTCTTTTTTCTTAGTGAATGGTCGTTGAATTGAAACGCGGCAACGGGTATTCGGTAAGGTGCCGGCCCGGAAATTCCCTCAACCGCTCAAGCGCAGCCTGACCACGCCGATATGATAACGACAGGCCATCAAAAGCCGGTCAATTCAACCCTTGAAGCATCGCGCTTCCCTGTCACAATGCGCCTATGTTCGTAATCGTCGGCTGGCTGGTCATTCTGGTGTGCGTCTTTGGCGTTTACATCTTTCACGGTGGCAACATCATGGTGATTTTGCACGCCTTGCCATTTGAACTGATCACCATTGGCGGAGCGACGATTGGCGCCTTCCTGGCAAATAACCAGATGAAAGTAGTCAAGGCCACCGTCAAGGGTCTTGCCGAGTGCTTCAAGGGCAGCAAATACACAAAAGCCCGGTACATGGAATTAATGGCCTTGATGTTTGACATTCTCCAAAAAGCCCGAAAAGAAGGGCTGATGGCGATTGAAAAGGACGTCGAGGAGCCACACGAGTCAGAGCTTTTCAAAAAGTATCCCACTGTAGGCAGCGATCACCACGTCGTGGAATTCATTACCGACTATTTGCGCATGATGGTCTCCGGAAACCTCAATGCGCATGAAATCGAGTCGTTGATGGACAACGAAATCGATACCCACCACCACGAGGCTCACGCTCCGGTTGCGGCCATTCAACGCGTGGCGGGCGGGCTGCCTGCCTTTGGTATTGTGGCCGCAGTGCTTGGCGTCGTCAACACCATGGGGTCTGTCGGTCAACCCCCTGCTGTACTGGGCGGGATGATTGGCTCCGCCTTGGTCGGCACCTTTTTGGGTATTCTGCTTGCCTATGCGTTTGCAGAGCCATTGGCTGGCGTGCTAGAACAAAAGGTCGATGAAGGCGGAAAGGAATTGCAGTGCATCAAGACCACTCTGCTGGCCAGCATGCAGGGATACAACCCTTCCACGGCCATCGAATTTGGTCGCAAGGTGCTTTATTCCACAGAACGCCCCACGTTTATCGAGCTGGAAAGCTATGTGAAGGGCAAAAAGTAAGACCATGGAAACCTAGGCATGGCCGGAGACGCGAAGAAACTCCAGCCCATCATCATCAAGCGGGTCAAAAAGGGTGGCCACGCCGTGCACGGGGGCGCCTGGAAGATCGCCTATGCGGACTTTGTGACCGCGATGATGGCGTTCTTCCTGCTGATGTGGCTCCTGGGGAGCACATCAGAGGGCGACAAGAAGGGGATTTCAGACTATTTCCAGTCGCCAATGAAGGTCGCCATGCAAGGTGGCAGTGGAGCAGGTGCCAGCGCCAGTGTGATCAACGGCGGTGGCAGCGACCTGACCCAAAGCTCGGGCCAGGCCAAACGCGGTGACGGTGTCGACAAACGCGCAAAGAAAACATCGAACGAGCTGAAGAAGTCCGAAGTCGCCAAACGTGACGCCAAGATGCTCGCCGCGCTGAGCGCAAAAATAGCAGCCGCCATTTCAGGCAACCCAAAAATGGCAGAGTTCAGTTCGCAAATTCGGCTTGAAATCACACCGGACGGCTTGCAAATCCAAATCGTGGATGACCAAAAACGCCCCATGTTCGACAGCGGCAGTGCCGCCCTGAAACCCTATATGCGTGACATTCTGCGTGAAATCGGCACGGCGCTATTGGACGTTGAGAACAAGATCAGCCTGGACGGTCACACTGACCGCAGCGCCTACGGGAATGCAGGCAAGGGCTATAGCAACTGGGAACTGTCCGCCGATCGCGCCAATGCCTCGCGCCGGGAGCTGGCCAATGCCGGCATGCCTGAAGACAAACTGGCGCGCGTAGTTGGCATGGCGTCCAGCCTGCTTCTGGATCCGGCAGACCCTTTAAGCCCCAGCAATCGCCGCATCAGCATTCTGGTTATGACGAAGGACGCCGAAGAACGACTCCTGGGTGGGCAACGGGTACCCGTCGAGTTGAGCGGTGATACGGAAACCCCGCGGGCCACCACGGATGCTCAACCGGCGAATTGATTCCATGCAAAATTCGGTGATACTTAGCAATATGCAAAAATCACCCGGGAAAGGGTAATCCATGTCAAAAGAACTACGCTTTTTAGTCGTCGACGACTTCTCCACCATGCGACGAATTGTGCGCAACCTGCTCAAGGAGAGTGGTTTTGTTGACGCAGACGAGGCAGAAGATGGCGTAGTGGCCTTGCAAAAGCTCCGCAGTTCCAATTTCGATTTCGTCGTAAGCGACATCAACATGCCCAATATGAATGGATTTCAGCTGCTGGGCGAAATCAAGAAGGACGAGAAGCTGAAGCACCTCCCCGTACTGATGGTGACCGCCGAGGCCCGCAAGGAAGACATTGTTCTGGCGGCACAGCAAGGCGCAGCCGGCTACATTGTCAAGCCTTTCACCAAGGCCACTCTGGAAGACAAGGTCAACCACATCCTTACCAAGATGGGGTTGAAGTAGGACTTTGGTCGACGCTTTCCGTCTGACCATCTGCTGGTACGCTTGGACCTGTATCTCCAAGCAATAAGAGGGCGTATCAGCCCGCTTATCGACCTTTAGTTTTAAGGGTCACTTACGACAATGGTGGCAACTACAGAGCCCCACCATGGAACCAGGCAGTCAAGACCGCAACCTACCCGCATCTGAGCGCAAACTCAAGAAGGCACGGGATGATGGCCAGGTTAGTCGTTCAGAAGACCTGAAGCACCTTGCTGTGCTGGGCGCAGGCGCTACCAGTCTTCTGGCGCTAGCTCCCATTCTGTTTGACCGGTTGCAGCACAGCATGGGCCATCAGCTGTCATTTGACGCTGTTGCCGTCATGCAGACCGGCAGCATGACGCAGCGCCTGGCTGACGCAACCAGTATCGGTATCGCGGGTTGCGCTGCGTTCGCGGCAATCATTACCACAGCCATTGTCATTTCATCCGTTGCTTCCGGGGGCTGGGTCAATAGCCTCAAGCCCGTCATGCCGGACTTTAGTCGCGTCAACCCGTTGAGCGGTTTTGGCACTCTATTCACCAGGAAAAAAGTCTTGTCAGTGGCCAAAATGGCTCTCGTGACTGGGGTGTTATTTGCCATTGCCGCGACATTCTTGGGCTCTGGCCTGCAGACCATATCTGCTCTTGTGTTGCAGCCGTCGAGTTCGGCCATACGGCATCTGACCGAATGGATTACCAACGGCATGGGTCTATTGCTTCTGGTCGTTCTGATGGCTGCATTGGTCGACGTTCCTTTGCAGACATTTCTGCACAAGGGCGAGATGAAAATGTCTCACCAGGAAGTGAAGCAGGAGGGCAAAGAGTCCGACGGCAACCCGCAGATCAAGGCCAAGATCCGCCAAAGACAACGGGAAATGGCACAGAAGAACAGTGTGAACGCGGTACCCAAGGCCGATTTCGTCGTGATGAATCCAACCCATTTTGCCGTCGCCATACGCTACGACGAAAAGAACATGCGGGCACCCCAAGTCATATCCAAGGGCACTGACCTGTTGGCCATGAAAATCCGCGACGTCGCCAAACACCATTCCATCCCGGTCCTGCAGTCACCCATGCTGGCACGAGCCCTCTACGCCAACTCAGAACTCGATCAGGACATTCCGTCCAGTCTGTATACCGCAGTGGCACAGGTTTTGGCCTATGTCTACAAGCTGCGCGCAGCCATGCGTGGCGATGGCCCCATGCCGGGTGAACTCAGCCAGCCCTTTGTTCCGGCAGAACTTGATCCTCTGGCCAAAACCGTCAGGACGGCCCACGCATGAACACGTCGCTCAAATCCTTGCAACAGTGGTTCGGCACCAATACCACCGTGATCCAGGGTGCGTCGGCGCCCATGCTGGTTGTCGCCATCCTCGCCATGATGGTATTGCCATTGCCGCCACTGCTGCTGGACGCATTCTTCACCATCAACATTGCGGTCGCTCTGATGGTCATGATGGTGGCCGCGTACATGATCCGGCCACTGGACTTTGCCGCGTTTCCGTCGGTCTTGCTGCTCACCACGCTCATGCGGTTGTCGCTCAACGTCGCATCCACCCGCGTGGTGCTGCTGGAGGGCCACACCGGCCCCGGAGCCGCAGGCGCAGTCATTGAGGCATTTGGACACTTCCTGATCGGCGGCAACTTTGCGGTCGGTCTGATCGTGTTCGCCATCTTGGTGGTGATCAACTTTGTCGTCGTGACCAAGGGTTCTGAACGCATTGCCGAGGTTTCGGCACGCTTCACGCTGGACGCCATGCCCGGCAAGCAGATGGCGGTCGATGCTGACTTGAATGCAGGACTCATCGATGAAAAGGAAGCCAAACGCCGCCGTGCAGAGGTCGGCGAAGAAGCAGAATTTTTCGGGTCCATGGATGGCGCATCCAAATTTGTACGGGGTGATGCCGTAGCAGGCATACTGATTCTGCTGATCAATATTTTCGGCGGCTTTGCCATCGGTATCTTGCAGCATGATCTGACCGCGTCGCAGGCCGCCAACACCTACATTCTGCTGGCAGTTGGTGATGCCCTGGTTGCCCAAATCCCTGGTCTGCTGATTTCGGTCGCAGCAGCGATGGTGGTGTCGCGTGTCGGCAAAGAACACGACATTGGCAAGCAGATCGTGGGCCAGATGTTTGTGTCGCCCAAGGTCCTGGGCATCACGGCAGTGATCATGTTCATTCTGGGGATCATCCCCAACATGCCCCACTTCGTATTTCTGACCATTGCTTCAGTTCTTGCCTATGGCGCATGGGTACTGGCCCACAAACCGCTTCCGGCCGATACGGAGGCGCAGGTCGCCCCCGTCAACACAGACGGTGAAGCATCCTGGGATGACCTGCAACCCGTTGACCAGTTGGGGCTGGAACTCGGTTACCGGCTGATTGCGCTGGTCGACAAGACTCGCCAGGGCGATCTACTCACCCGTATCAAGGGTGTGCGCCGCAAATTCGCCCAAGAGGTGGGATTCCTGCCCCCACCCGTCCATGTGCGCGACAACCTTGAGCTCAAGCCCAGTGGCTACCGCATCACCCTGCGCGGCGTCATCGTCGGAGAAGGCGAAGCGTTTCCGGGCATGCACCTGGCCATCAACCCGGGCGGCATCACCACGCCGCTGATTGGCACGGCTACCACCGACCCTGCCTTTGGATTGCCCGCACACTGGATCGATGAACAGCAAAAGGAAACAGCACAAATGGTCGGATATACCGTCGTTGATTCCGAGACCGTGATGGCCACCCATTTGTCACACTTGATGCAGGTTCAAGCATCCAAATTGCTCAGCCGTACCGAGACCCAACAACTGGTGGAACACGTGGCCAAACTGGCGCCCAAACTGATCGAAGAAGTGGTACCCAAGATGGTTTCCATCGCCGTTTTCCAGAAAGTGCTTCAGCTCCTGCTGGACGAGTCGGTCCACATTCGCGACATTCGCACCATCATCGAATCCATTGCAGAACATGCCGGTTCCACGCTGGACCCCGCCGAACTGGCACGCCGGGTGCGGGTCGCCCTGTCCCCCGCCATCGTTCAGCAAATTTACGGACCTACCCGCGAGCTGAACGTGATTGCAATTGACCCTGGACTGGAACGCCTGCTGGTTCAAGCCTTGGGCAGCACCTCGGGTCCAGCCCTGGACCCCGGCGTTGCCGAGATGCTGACGCGCAGCGCTGCTGAAACCGCTATGAAACAGGAAGAAGTCGGCGTTCCGGCCTGTCTGCTGGTTCCAGACCAGATCCGAGCCGCCATCTCACGCCTAGTGCGCCGCGTTGCGCCCCGTCTTCAAGTACTGGCACACAGTGAAATTCCTGAAACACACACTATCCGCATTGGTCCCATTCTAAGAGGCGCAGCATCATGAACATTCAACGCTTTACAGCAGCCACATCCCGCGAAGCGCTGGCCAAAGCCCGCCTGACGTTTGGTGATGGCACGTTGATCCTTTCCAATCGTCCAACCGAGAACGGCGTCGAAGTGGTCGCCACTGCCGAGGACTCACTGGCCGCATTGGACCAAGCCCACGAGATCTCTGTCCAAAAAAGGACAACCGGTTCCCCCGCACGGACCACCCCGCCAATCCACCAGGACGTCGCCACCAAGGTTGAAGACGACGCCGCCCAGCTGGCCATGAGCACACTGTCGTTTCAGGACTATGTGCGCGAACGCATGATGCGCAAGCGCCATGATTCCACCTTGACGACTATCCCGGCCGATCGTCCCCAACCCGAGCAGCGGTCGGAACGACCACGTGCCACACCGCAGGAACACGCACAAGTTAAAAAGGAAGTCATCGCACCAAAGGCGGCAGCCCCTCGCAAGTCGGCTGCACCATCGCTGCATTCAGAGGGCGTGTCGCAAGGCATCGTGGACGAACTGCACGCCATGAAGGAGCTGATGGAAGACCGTTTCAATGCGCTGGCCTGGTTGGGTCAGGCGCGCCAGAACCCCATACAGGCCAATCTGATGCTGAAGCTCATTCGCGCTGGCTATTCACCCAACCTGTCACGCGCTATCCTGGAACGCATGCCGGTGGAAATGAACGCCTCGGAATCCGTGCAGTGGATCGTGGATGTATTGGAACGCAATCTAAAGACCGATTCCGAAGGCCCCCTGCTGCAAGAGGAAGGTGGCATCTTTGCCTTGATCGGTGCAACCGGCGTAGGCAAGACCACAACCGCCGCAAAACTGGCCGGCCTGTGTGCGCGCACGCACGGACCCGGTAGCGTGGGATTGATCACGCTGGACACCTACCGCGTAGGCGCCCATGAGCAACTGCGCGCCTACGGCAAGATTTTGGGGGTTGTGGCCCACCTGGCGCACGACCGGGTGGCACTGCAAGATCTGTTGGGCCTGCTGTCGAACCGGAAGATGGTGCTGATCGACACCACCGGTCTGGCACCGCGAGATCCGCGCAAAGGCGAGATCATGGACCTGCTCGACCTGCCCAATGTGAAGCGGCTGCTGGTGCTGAATGCCGGCAGCCATGGCGACACCCTGGACGAAGCGGTCACGGCATTCAAGTCCACCGGCCCGCAACAGGCCATCTTCTCCAAGACCGATGAAGCGGTCAAACTCGGCCCGGTGATTGACGCGGCCATTCGCAACCAACTGGTCCTGCGCGGTGTGACCACGGGTCAACGCGTTCCGGAAGACTGGGGAGCCGCAAATGCGGCGAAACTGGTTCGCCAGTCCATGCGTACGGTTGGCGTTTCGGCCTACGACCCCAAAGTGAGCGACCTCGGTTTCTATTTTGGTCATCCCGTCGGCGAATCGGTTATCAAGGGGCGTCTGGATGCTTGACTATTTTGCCAACCAGGCATCCGGCCTCATTGGCCTGGCTGCACAACCAGGACCGAGAATGATGGCCGTGGTCAGCCACAGTGATGAGCAGGCAGAGTTGCCGCTGCTGTGGCAACTCTGCCAGGCGTTGGTAACCTTTGGCTGCGCAGTGACTGTACTGGATGCGACCACCTGGGAGTCCGAATCCAATCCCGGCCTGCTGCAGCTTCTGGAACACTCCCGCTGGAGCGGCGACGAGGACTGTCAGCCCGGCGCATGGACCGTACTCCCGGCCGCAGCGGGCATTCAAAGCCTGTGCGCATCACCCCTACAGCAATCGCAAATTTTTGGTCAACTGAGCCGCCTGCTCCCCAAAGGAAGCATTGTGATACTTTACTGCAAAGCAGAATGGATGATTCCGATCATCGGCGACTCCGCAATCGAGCCTCTGCTGGCGGTTTCGCCGATGAGGAACTCCCTGCTCACAAGCTATCTGGCATTGAAACGCCTGTTGATAACTGGCAAACTTAAGCCTACCATCGTCAACATGATCCCCGATTCCTTGCCCGCTTCGTCTACCAGTTCGCAGTCGATTAGCGCCAGTTTAAGTGAGTGCGTCAAGCGATTTCTGGGTCACGATATCAAAGTGGTCGATATCACCGAACAACAAATTGAAGAGCCCAGACATGGTGACACGCATCACCTGGTTCTGCGTCTGCTGGAAAATGCAGTGGCACTCAATGCAGACGGCCCACCCGAAGTGAACTGCGTACATTTGTCGGACTTCAGGCGGGTTGACCGTTTTGCTGGGAGCCATTGATGTACACGGTGAAAGGTCAGTTGGACCGCTCTGCGCTGATCAAACAATACCAGCCTCTGGTTCGAAGACTGGCGCATTACATGATGGCCAAGTTGCCCGCCAGCGTGGAGGTAGATGACCTGATTCAGGTGGGTCTGATCGGACTGGCCGATGCGCTGTCCCGCTATGAAGCCTCCCAGGGAGTCCAATTTGAAACCTTTGCCACCCAACGCATCCGCGGCGCCATGCTGGATGAATTGCGCGGCAACGACTGGATGTCCAGGGGGTCGCGCAAGAGCCAAAAGGATATTGAAACCACCATGCGCCGCCTGGAGCACCGTTTGGGGCGCAGTCCAATCGAATCCGAAATCGCCCAGGAAATGGGCCTGACCCTGGCCGACTACCAATCATTGCTGAGCAAGGTGCGTGGTACCCAGTTGGTGTATCTGGAGGACATGGCCCGGACCAATGAAGACGATGACAACTTCCTGGATCGCCATGTAGCCGATTCGGGATCTGATCCCATGAATATGCTACGCGACCAGCGCCTGCGGCAGTCACTGGTTGCAGCTATCAAGGGCCTGCCCGAACGGGAACAGTACATCATGAGCATGTACTACGAGCAGGACATGAATCTCAAAGAAATTGCCGCCGTGCTGGACGTGACCGAATCCCGGGTCTGCCAACTGCACAGCCAGTCCATTGCCCGCCTTCGGGCCAAAATGCGCTCACACTGAAGATTAGGCAGACAGTACGGAGAACGCACCGGACTGACGCACCGGACCACCGTACGCACGCGCTCCAGGATAAGTTGCCTTCTGCGAGGTCTCTGGAACCAACAGCGCCAGCGCGTGGTCAACATAGGCAGACTGCCGCAGGAAATTTTCACGCACTGTGGTCAAACCATTCGACAGCGCCCGAATCCTGCGCGAAAAAACTGGTGCGCTCAATTGGGCACGCCCTACCGCATCAGCCATTTGAATCAGATCGACAGCCAGTTGTTGGATTCTCGTGCTGGCCATGTGCAGCTGGTCGGGGCTTCCGTCAACCAAGATTGCCCCCAGTTCCTTCAGCTGGCTTTCCAGCATATCCAGTTGATGATCAAAAGAAACGTGTGACATTTCAGGGCCCCTCCACATTTGTAAAGACGCAGAAGCAGCCCCCGCCCACCATCAACTGGTCGAGCGGTTGAGCATTTCCTGCGCGTTGGACAGCAACTTGTCCGCAATGGCTTCCGGGTTGACTACGTAGGTGCCCTGCTCGATAGCCGCACGAACGCTCGCAACTTTTTGGGTGTTGATGTCGGCTACCTCGGCACGGCCGGTTTTCTCCAGCCCGCGCGCCAAATTCGAAACCGTTACGGCCACACCGGCGGCGCGGGTGCTCTGGGATGCGTTTTTGGTCGCTGCCGCACTCGCGCTGGCACCTTGTGTTGTCTTTTGGGACGCAGCGGCACTGCCCGATTGGACTTGGATCGAGTTGTCTGGGGATGGACCGATTTTCATAGCGTTCTCCAAAATCACAATAGGTGTAACCTTGTGCGAATGATATCGACCACATCTTGACAGACTTAAGAGTTATTTGCATTAATCTTTGACGGCATCTGCACTTCACAGATCGATTTTAACTGTTCGTATATCCAGTACTTTGCCCGACGCAATCTTGCCATTTTCCAGGCGAACCCGTGCAACTTCGCCCACCACGCCTGCTGATAGGGCCTGGGCGCCAGATGAAACCTGGAAACCGGCACCTTGGGCTACAACGCGAACTTGGGTACCCGCTTGGAAGACCTGTGCCGGCTTGACCATACCCTGACGCACCGCCTGACCAGTCATCAATAGGCGGGTGGCGATTTGACCGACCCACAGAGAGCGGTCTCTCAGCACCGGGCTGGATTCCTCTGCCCAGTTCACTTCTGCCTCGACGACATCATCTTCGGTCAGTGTCGCGCCGGCTGGAATGCTTCCTTTGATGACCCAGGCATTGCCGTAAGCATTCACAACTACAGGCAGGGACACGTTCCAGCGACTGACGCCATCGATACAGCGCAAACCGACCCGCGTACGCCCCCACAGTCTTGAGCCTGGCGGCAGATACGGCTCCACATTGCCGCACGGCGCCAGTTTCAATCGACTGTCCAGACTCCCCACCTTCACGTCCAGGCGCAAGGGCACCGCCGAAGTCGACTGAACCGCATGGGTCGCGTCACGCAACCAGTCCTGTGCCATTGCCTGAAAGTCCGGGCCATTGGCCGACTGCGCCTGGACGACTCCACTGCACAGAACACCAAGCAGCCCACACGCCAGAGCCATGCGCCAGCGGGCAAACCCAAATAACTGACTAACCAGAAGGCGAAACATGACCATTCTCCAGAAGCTTCCAAGTTGGCAGGCACGGCACTGATACCCCCACCAAGACCGTTAGGCCATCCAACTATAGGCAGTCTCCCATGTGGCAAAGCCCTCAATTGACCAACTTTCACCCAGATATTCAATCGCTAAAAGATTAAAGGTTTTCCCATAATTGCCGCACGTCGATCCATTTGGCCATGCCATTCGGCTCGAAAACCACCCGGAGGTATTCCATGCTTGCCAATATGACCAACGCGCTAGACTTTCATGCGAAAGCCTTGGTGCTGCGCGCCGAACGGCAACGGGTCATTGCCAGCAATATCGCCAATGCCGATACGCCCGGCTACACCGGTCGCGACATCAATTTCAAGGACGCCATGAACACGGCAATGGATGCAAGTGCCCAAACCATGGCGCCCCGAGCCCCATCCAGCGGGACCAGCAACACACGGCACATCCCCTTGCAGGCCCAAACAGCGAGCATGGGCACATCTTCATTGGCCTACACCGCGCAGACACAACCTGCGCTGGATGGCAACAGCGTCGATATGGATCGTGAGCGCGCAAACTTTGTCGACAACTCCGTCCGCTATGAAGCCACACTTCGCTTTATCAACGGGCAGTCCAAAACGCTCTTGAGCGCCATTCAGGGCCAATAACACGGAACCCAACACCGGCGGAGTCTCACCATGTCCATGTTTTCCATCTTCAACGTTTCCGGCAGCGCCATCAGTGCGCAGTCGCAACGTCTCAACGTGGTCGCCAGCAACCTCGCCAACGCAGATGCCGTGGCGGGACCGGATGGACAGGGTTACAAAAGTCGCCAAGTGGTCTTCGAAACCGTGCCAATGGGTAGCGATGCTTCGTCGGGTGTTCGCGTCAATGCCATCAAGGAGAGCACCGAGCCCCTGCGCAGAGTGCACAACCCGGGCCACCCCCTTGCAGACACCGACGGATATGTCACGCAGTCCAACGTGAACCCAGTGGAGGAAATGGTCAACATGATTTCAGCCTCACGCTCTTACCAAAACAACGTGGAGGTGATGAACACTGCGAAGACGCTGCTGCTCAAAACCCTGCAAATGGGTCAATAGACCCGAGGAGTCCCTTCATGACCACTGCCATCAGCGCCACAAACGCCAATTCAAACTTTCTGGGCAACGCAACCAGCAAAGATACCGCGCTCAGCGACGCCAATGCTTCGCAGGACCGATTCCTGAAATTGCTGGTCGCGCAATTGAACAACCAGGATCCCATGAATCCCATGGACAACGCGCAAACGACCAGCCAGATGGCACAGATCAACACGGTCTCTGGCATACAACAACTCAATGAAACCATGAAATCCATGGCGGCACAGTTCTCCGCCTTGCAAGCCTTGCAGGGAACCGCAATGATTGGCCACGATGTGCTTGTCAAGAGCAATACCCTGTCCATCGATGGAGGCAAGGCCAAGGGGTCGGTTGAGTTGAGCGGCAAAGCTGACAACGTGAAGGTGGAAGTCCTGTCCCCGGGTGGTCAGGTTATTGAAACCCTCAATTTGGGTGCCATGACGGCCGGTCGCCATGCCTTTGAATGGGATGCATCCAAGTACAGCGGCACCGGCAGTCCAACCGTCAAGGTAACAGCTACCAGCGCAGGAAAAGCTGTTGCTACAACTGCTTTGGCGCGCGACACCGTGGTCTCCATTGGCAGCAACGGCATTGAGCTCAAAGGCCGCGACCCAGTTTTTTACGACGACATCCAGGCAATCTTGTAATTTTCGCGTTCAGCAACGATCTTTATCGACACAGCACACCCAAGGAACCCATCATGAGCTTTCAAACAGGCCTCTCCGGTTTAAATGCCTCCAGCAGAAACCTGGACGTGATCGGCAACAACATTGCCAACGCCAACACAACTGGAATGAAGTCTTCACGCGCCGAATTCGCTGACGTCGTCGCCTCTTCTCTGGGCAGTGCCGGTGGCACGCAGGCGGGGATCGGCGTCGGCATTGCCAGCATTGCGCAACAATTTACGCAAGGCAACATCACAATCACCGGCAACAGTCTGGATGTGGCTATCAACGGTGGCGGCTTCTTTCAGGAAACCATGCCCGACGGCTCATTGGCGTACACCCGCTCAGGAGACTTCAAGCTCAACGCAGACGGCTTCATCAAGACCAATTCCGGGGGCAAGGTTATGGGCTATCCCACGGACAAAAACGGCCTGCGCACCAGTAGCACCCTGGGCCCGTTGCAGCTGCCGACTGGCGCTCCCATTGCGGCCAGTGCCACGACAGCTGTCACCGCAGAGTTCAATCTCGACGCGCGTGCTTTGGACGCAACACAAGCCGTGGCGGCGGGGGTCCCGGTCTCACCCAGAGCCACCTACGGAACGTCCCTCAATGTCTATGACTCGCAGGGTGTCGCATCGCCTGTCAGTCTCTATTTTGTGAAAACTGTCGGGACGGCAAACACGTGGGACGTTTTTACGGATCTCGTCCCAGCCTCGACCCCAGTGGGTCAAATGACGTTCGACGCCACCGGAGTCCTTATTGCACCCACACCCACGATTACGACAGCGGGTGTCAATTTTGGGAAATTCGGTATTACCCTTGCGTCCCCAACTACCATCCCCTCGAACAACCCCAACGATGCAGACGGGTTCTTAGATGGACCGCTGGACTTGGTGCTGAATGGAGCAACTCAATTCGGAACCAATTTTGCTGTCTCAAACCTGACCCAGGATGGCTACACCTCCGGTGAATTGACCAAGATCAATATTGGAGAAAGCGGGGCGGTCACTGCCACCTATTCCAATGGACAGACCCAAACTGCTGGCCAGATCGCGTTGATGAATTTCCGCAATGTTCAGGGTTTGCAACCCGTGGGCGGAAACAACTGGATCGAGACCGCTGAATCGGGTCAGGCTGTCTTGGGTGTGCCCGGAGAGGGCAAGTTTGGCGCCCTGCGCTCCGGTGCGCTTGAAGACTCCAACGTGGACCTCACAGCCGAATTGGTCAATATGATGACGGCCCAGCGCAACTACCAGGCCAATGCGCAAACCATCAAAACCCAGGATCAGATCATGTCGACCCTGGTCAATTTGCGATAAGCCGCCATGGACCGCCTCATCTACACAGCCATGACGGGGGCCAACGCGGCCGCCAATCGGCAGGCGATCCTGTCCAACAATTTGGCAAACGCCTCCACCAACGGTTTTCGGGCGGAAATGTCAACCTACCGCGCGGTACCCCTGCAAGGGGAAGGCGCGAGCACCCGGGTGTTCGCCATCGAGGCGTCCTCCGGCTACCTCAACACCCCGGGTTCAGCCCAACGCACCGACCGCAATCTGGACGCCATGACTACTGGAAATGCCTGGTTTGCGATCCAAGGGCTGGACGGCACCGAGGCCTACACCCGCCATGGCCATTTTGAGATTTCGGCGGACGGAACCCTGGTAAATAGCCAGGGCCTACCCATCCTGTCCAGCGGCGGAGCCCCCATGACGGTGCCACCCAATGCAGAAGTCGCCATTGGCCACGATGGCAACATCAGCGCGAAGATCAGCGGCCAACCCGGCAACATCATTGGTCGCCTGAAATTGGCCACGCCAACTGCGGACGATCCCATTAAGCGGGGTGACGACGGCCTGTTTCGAACCACATCGGGCGACCCGATGCCTAACGACGAGACAGCACGCGTTCAGGTGGGAGCTCTCGAAAGTTCCAACGTCAACTCCATTGAATCCATGGTGGGCATCATCCAGGCCGCGCGCCAGTTCGAGACGCAAATGCGTCTTCTTCAGACCGCTGAATCCAATGACCGCTCCGCGGGCCAACTACTGGGCTTGCAAGGGTAATGAATAGCTTTGCGTTTGCCATTTGAATAGGAAATACGATCATGATCAACTCACTGTGGATCTCCAAGACCGGGATGGAAGCCCAGCAGATGCAGCTGGACGTCATATCCAACAACCTGGCCAACGTTTCCACCAATGGATTCAAGAAATCGCACGCGGTCTTTGAGGACCTGATGTACCAGAACTTGCGCCAGGTCGGATCGAACACCTCTGAGCAATCAACACTGCCCAGTGGTCTGCAGGTGGGATTGGGCGTGCGGACCGTGGCTACCAGCCGCAACTTTGCCCAGGGCAACCTGCAACAAACCGGTAATAACCTGGATATAGCCGTACAAGGCAACGGGTTCTTTCAGCTTACCCTGCCGGATGGCACCCTCGGCTACACACGTGACGGCGCATTTCAAATCGACAACCAAGGACGACTGGTCACGGCGAGCGGACTTCCGGTTTCTGGTGGCATCACCGTTCCTAGCAATGCAACCGGTGTTTCCGTTGCAGCGGATGGTTCTGTTTCTGCATCCATACCCGGAACAACTGCACCGCAGTCCATTGGAACCATCACGCTGGCAAGCTTTGTCAATCCATCCGGGTTGGAACCCAAAGGTCAAAACATTTATACCGAAAGCGCCGCATCAGGCCAACCAAACGCCGGTGCTGCGGGTACCAACGGTTTGGGCTCTCTAATGCAAGGCTTCGTGGAAACTTCCAACGTCAATGTGGTTCAGGAACTGGTGACCATGATCCAGACCCAGCGCGCCTACGAAATGAATTCCAAGGCCATCCAGACATCCGACCAGATGCTGCAGAAACTCGGTCAGTTGTGAGGCTTGCTATGAAAAATATAGCAATTAGTCCAACTGGCACGAGGGCTACAGGTCGTTTTACCGCCTCGCTGTTGGCCATACTGGCGTTGACGGGTTGCCAGCAACTGCCACAGAAGGTAGTCGTCGATTTCGCCGAGCCCCGTGTCAGCCAGACCCCCATCGCCACTCCCGCGGCCGCCCGGCCAGCCACTGGAAGCCTGTTCCGGTCCGTAGGCTACCGCCCCGCATTTGAAGACCGGCGCGCGCGGGCCATCGGGGACACGGTCACCATCCAGATTGTTGAAAACGTGACCGCCAGCCAGAAATCGACCTCAACGGTCAACCGCAACAGCTCCATCGATTCCAATGTGACCGCGCTGCCGTTCAACAGCCTGGAAGGCCTGGGCAAGCTGGGTATTGGCGCGAGCACCAACAACGCCTTTTCCGGCAAGGGCGGCACCGAGAGCGCCAACACCTTCTCCGGCTCCATCACGGCCACCGTCATCGAGGTCATGCCCAACGGGCATCTGGTCGTAGCCGGTGAAAAACAGATCGGCGTCAACCAGAATGTGGACGTGCTGCGCTTCTCGGGCACGGTCGATCCCCGTCTGGTACAGCCTGGCAGCATCGTGAGCTCCACCCAGGTCGCAAACGTGCGCGTTGAGTCGCGCGGACGGGGTGCGCAGGGTGAAGCGCAGACAGTTGGCTGGATTTCCCGGTTCTTTTTAAGCTTTCAACCGTTCTAAAGTTATCCAGAATAGTGCCGAGGGGTAACAGATCCACCCGGATCAACCCGCCAACCAACTCTGCACATGACTACCTGGACCACATCGGCAAAATCCGCCAGCCTTCGGCTGCTGGGCCACCTGTGTCTGGCCATGTGCCTGGTCGCAGGCACCTCTGCAAGCGCCATGCGCATCAAGGAAGTTGCCGCCGTTGAGGGTGTACGCACCAACCAGTTGACCGGTTTTGGTCTGATTGTGGGCCTGGATGGCACGGGGGATCAAACCACCCAAATGCCCTACACCACCCAAGGTCTGAGCAATTACCTGCAGCAGATGGGGGTCACCCTGACGGCCACCTCGCTCGCCCAACTCCAGATGAAAAATGTGGCCGCTGTTCTGGTGACCGCGCAGCTGCCTGCTTTTGCCCGCCCGGGGCAGTTGGTAGATGTCAATGTATCCTCGGTCGGCAATGCCAAATCACTCAAGGGTGGCACTCTGATTGCTACACCGCTCAAAGGCGCTGACGGGGAAATTTACGCCCTGGCACAGGGCAACCTCATTGTTGCGGGGGCCGGGGCCTCTGCGGGTGGCAGCAAGGTGCAAGTCAATCATCTGAGTGCAGGGCGGATTCCGGACGGTGCCCAAGTCGAGCGCGTGGTTCCAACCCCACTGCAGGATGGCAACCACATCAAACTCAGCCTCTCCGCTTCAGACTTCCAGGTCGCACGCAAGGTTGCGCAGGCCATCAACACCCAGTTTGGGGCAGGCGTGGCGCAGGCACTCGATGGACGAACCGTCCAAGTCGCCGCACCGACCAACGCCAACGATCGGGTGAATTTCCTGGCCGAGCTGGAAGAGCTCCCGATCCAAAGCTCGATTGCCGCAGCAAAGGTCATCATCAATGCGCGCACGGGGTCCATCGTCCTGAACCAGGCGGTCACCCTGGGCGCATGCGCCATTGCGCACGGAAACCTTTCCATCAACATCTCATCCACCCCCGTTGTTAGCCAGCCCAATGCCCTGTCTCAAGGCCAGACCGTGGTCACTGAGAAAGCCAACATCGAAATCAAACAAGAGCCAGGCAAGCTCATTCAGTTGCCCGAAGCCGCTCAGCTGGCGGATGTCGTCAAGGCACTCAACACGCTGGGTGCAACGCCCCAGGACCTGCTCGCCATCCTGCAAGCCATCAAATCTGCCGGCGCCTTGAACGCGGAGCTGGAGGTGATTTGACATGACCTACAGCTCCGTCTCCAATTCCCAGGCGCTGGCGGCAGACGCCAAGTCCCTGGGCGCATTGAAGCTGGATGCCGGAAAAGCCACTCCGGCGGCCATCCGGGAGACGGCAAAGCAGTTTGAGTCCCTCTTCATGCGCGAGTTGCTGAAAAGCATGCGCGAGGCAACCATGAAATCGGGCATGCTCGACAGCCCTGGAGGTGACTTGGGCACCGATCTGCTGGACCAGCAACTGGCCGTCAACATGTCGGGGCAACCCGGCGGCCTGACTGAACAGATCGTGTTGCAGCTCACGCGCCAGATGGGCACACAACAAACCGGCGCCACACCCGCGCCTTCCACCGTGGCGCCAGAGAGCAAATTTACTGATCCGGCGGCAACCAGCCGGCGGACTCCATCGCTCAACGTCGGCGCTTCCGTCAGCAAAGCCAGCAGGGCCCCGACCGTGAACCAGACTCAATTTGTACAGCAACACTCCCAGGTGGCCGCTGAAGTTGAAAAAACCACGGGTGTCCCGGCCAGCTTCATGCTTGGGCAAGCGGGCCATGAGACAGGCTGGGGAAAGCACGAAATCCGGCAAAAAGGCGGTGCGCCATCCAATAACCTCTTTGGCATCAAGGCGGGTGCAAACTGGACCGGAAAAGTGGCGGAAGTAACAACCACCGAATACATCGATGGATCACCCCAGAAGCGGGTGGCGCGCTTTCGTGCCTACGACTCCTACGCCGACTCCTTCAAAGACTACGCGCGTCTGATCTCCGAGAGTCCGCGTTATGCCAAGGCGCGTGAACAAACAGGTTCGGTGCAGGCCTTTGCCAGCGGCTTGCAAAAGGCGGGGTACGCGACCGATCCGCAGTACGCCGCCAAGCTCAGCCGGGCCATCAATGCCACGCTGGCCATTCAACGCTCACAGGCGTAACGCGAAACCATCATGAGCATACTCAGCATTGGAACACGGGCGTTGCAGGCCAATCAGGTGGCGTTGCAAACTGCAGGCAACAACATTGCCAACGTCAACACGCCAGGCTATTCACGCCAGACCGTGGTGCTGCAAACGGTTGAAGGCCAGTACACAGGAGGCGGCTACATCGGCAAGGGTGTGGATGTGCAGACCATCCAGCGCAACTTCAGCGCATTCCTTACACGCCAATCCACGCTGGCCACTTCAACACAGTCTGCCGATGTGGCTCGGGCCGACAAGCTCAAACAGCTCGAAGGGCTCTTCTCCGGCGGAGCGGGCGGGTTGGGGGCGGCCGTCAACGACATGCTCAACGCATTTTCGGACGTCGCCAGCGCTCCCACCGACCTGACGGCCCGCACCGTCGTCCTGACCCGGGTCGATGAGACTGCGGCAAGGATGCGCTCTGCATCGCAGCAATTGGAGGATCTGCAGTCGGGCGTCTCACAGGAACTGAGCCAAAAGGTGGAGAACATCAACAGTCTGGCAAAAAACATAGCTGGCGTAAATGCCGATATCGCCCGTGCCACGGGTAGCGGTCAGTCGCCCAATGATCTGCTGGACCGCCGGGATCAGCTGGTGCGCGAACTCAACCAATATGTTCAGACAACCTCCGTGGCCGCGGATGACGGAACGGTGGGCATCTTCATTGGCGGCAGCCAACCCATCGTATTGGGAACTACCGCGTCACCGGTTTCGCTGGTCAAAGACTTTGGCGGATTGACTGCCAACAAGCTAGCAATCAACCGCAACGGCATCCAGATCATGATGGACGAGAAGACCCTGGGCGGCGGAGAGGTCTCGGGTCTGCTGCGCTTCCAGAACACTGACCTCGTCGAAGGGCGCAACCTGCTGGGGCGGCTGACGATGGCCATCAGCACCGAAATGAATACCCAGCATGCATTGGGACTGGACCTGGATGGCAACGTGGGCGGCAACATCTTCAGCCCGACAAGTTTTAGCGGCCAGAACGTTCTGATCCCGACTTCGCCTGCAACCCTGAACACCGGCGCGACAACCCTGGCCCTGTCGATCAATGACACCAGCCAATTTGCCGCTTCAGACTACGAAGTCAACTTCAGCTCGGCCACCGCAGGTTCGATTACCCGGCGCTCTGATGGCGTGGTGACCGCCTTCGATTTTTCCGTCACCAACCCGGTGACCATTGACGGGATCAACATTACCAAGGGTGCTGGCGTGGCGGCGGCGGGGGATCGTTTTTTGCTCAAACCCTTCAGCACCTCGGCCGCCGGCATTCAGCGGGAGTTTTCCACGCCGCGCGCCCTGGCGGTGGCCAGCCCCGTGGTGGGCCAGATGGGTAGCGCCAACACCGGGAGCCTGCAGCAGGCATCCCTGATCGCACGTAGCAACCCGCCGTCGGTCACGCCCGTGACCCTGACCTTCACCGGCAGCAACAGCTATACCCGCAGTGACGAGCTGCCCGTTCCCAACACCACCACCTTCGCCTACACACCCGGTGTGCCAATTGAGGGCACCCTGCCCGCAACCACACCACTGTCCCAATGGTCTCTGGTTCTCCAAGGTTCGCCCAAGGCCGGCGACCAATACACCGTCAGCAACAGTGTGGTGCTGGATGCCGCAGGGACCATCGATCTCAAGCTCAACGCCGGCAACGCCAGCGCTATGATGAACCTGCGCGACAAAGCCTTATTTGACGGTGCCGCGCTTACCGACGGGTATGCGGGACTCATCGCACAAATCGGTATTCGCGGACAAAGCGCTAATTACGCGGCAGATATATCCACCACCATGGCCTCCAATCTGGAGAAGGACCGCACTGGCATTTCAGGCGTCAATCTGGACGAAGAAGCGGCCAAGCTGCTGCAATTTCAACAGGCTTATCAGGCCTCCGCGAAAATGATCCAGATTGCACAAAACATTTTTGACACCCTGATGCAGGGAATGAGCCGATAGCTCGGCACTGGCTGGAGAAAACACATGTCCACCCCCTCATTTGCACGCCTGGGCAGTGCCAACACCTACGACAACGCCCGCAACAACCTCATGACGCGTCAGACGGCGCTGAGCAATCTTCAGGAGCACCTGACCTCCGGAAAACGTGTCAACGCCGCCAGCGACGACCCGACCGCCGCCGCCCAGGCCGAGCGGGCACTGACCCGCATCAACCGCATACAGGCCGACCAGCGCGCACTGGACGCCCAAAAGAATTCCATCACCCAGGCGGAAAGCACGCTGGGCGACGTCAACGACACGCTGCAAAACATCCGTGAACTTGTCGTGAATGCCGGTAGCGGAGTTCACACCTCGGCAGAACGCAGCATCATTGCCGGGCAGCTCAAAGGTCTGCGCGACCAGGTGTTTGCGCTGGCCAACCGCAAGGACACCAACGGCCAACCCCTGTTTGGCGCCCTGGCCAGTGCACTGACGCCCTTTGTGGGCCCCCAGGCCACAGCACCCGACTACACCTTCAAAGGGCTTCCCGGTCAAACGGCCAGCTCCGAAGTGGCGATTCCCTTCACGCTGGATGGCGACAGCGCCTTCATGCACCAGCCGGCACGCGACGCCGTTTTCAACGCATCCGTCAGCACCATTCCAACCACCCGCACCCTCACGACCGACAACGTCGTGGTAACCAACACCGCCACCGTGGGCGCAACCGCAGCCGCTGCAACCACCGCAACCGGCGTGCCCTACCCCACCTACAGCATCGCGTTCACGGCCGTTGACACCACCACCACACCGGGCACCACAACCCTGACCTACAGCATCACTGAAACCCCGCCGGTAACACCCCTGGGGGCCCCGGCGCCATTCGCTCCCGTCACCATCAGCTACCCCAGCGCCACGGCGGCTCCCATCACGGGTATCCCCGGCCTGTCTTTTTCCGTCACCGGAACACCCGCAGTTGGCGACACCATAACCATTGATGCGCAGCCCAGCATCTTCAGCGTGCTGGATGACGCCATCCAGAACATCGGTAGCGCCAGCAACAACAATGCCGCGGCCCAGGCTGTCAGCCAGGCCCTGCACAACATTGATATCGGCATGTCGCGCATCTCGGCGGTGCGCGGCCAGGCCGGTGACTTGCTCAACCGCGCGGACCACATCACCGACAACCAGGGAAAACGCAGCATCCAGCTCGAAGACGACCGCTCACGCGCCGAAGACCTGGACATGATCAAAGGCATATCCGACTTCCAGAACCAGCAGACCGGCTACCAGGCGGCCCTGCAGTCCTATGCGCAGGTTCAGAAGCTATCCCTGTTCAACTACATCAGCTAAAAGCATGAACCCCCACGGTTGCTCACTGCGTGTAGCGCCCTGCCCCCCAAGGGGGCCGCGTTTGGCAAAACCCCAATTCCACGCCTTGGGGCGGCCCGGCGGCTAAACATGGACCCCCAAGGCTAGCCATGGCCCATTCTGTTCTTGGCAGCGTCACCCTAGGCTATGAGCTGATCTGGAACCAGAAACGGCGCTGCAGTGGCGTGCGCCTGTTCGTGGAGGCCGACAGCCACAGTGCCGTCGACGCCCAACACCTGGTGGCCACCATCACCGAGCTGTGGCCCGAATCGGCACCCACGCTGTTGCTTCACATTCTATCGCCCACGCTGCTGAGCGGTCTGCTGGACCACACGCCGACGCAAGGCGTCTGGCTGGAGATCCAGGACAGCTGGCTGTCTGACGCGCTACTGGCCGGGCGCGTGCGCAAGGCCCGTACACGCGGCCTGCCGCTGGTCTGGCACGGCGAACCCGGACAGGCCCCCGACCCCGCGGTTGCGGACCTGTTCCACAAAACCCTTCGCATGCTCACGCCGCACGAAGCCCTGGCCGCATTGCGCGTGTCGCTGCGCCAGCACCAGGAAGGTGGCGCCGGCGCTGCGCAGCCCGGGCACAGCCCCATCGTGGCGGGCAGCCTGTACGAAGGTCTGGCCAGCCAGGCGCTGCTGGAGCATGCACTGGACCGCCAGGGCGTCTGGGGTGTTGCAGGGTGGCCTGCGGAGGAAATTCTGCATGCCTACCGGTTTCGACAGATCCAGCCCTCGCAACGGCTGTTGCGGGCGCTGGTCAAAGCCATTGAGATGGACGAGTCGCTCGAATCACTGGAACACCGCATGGGCGACGAGCCGCTGCTGACCTACCGCTTCCTGCGCTACGCCAACTCTGCCCACCTGGGTGCGCGCAGTGAGGTGACCAGCGTACGCCAGGGGCTGATGGTGATGGGCTACACCAGGTTGCGCAGCTGGTTGATGGAGCAGATTCCCCACGCCAGCAGTGATCCCAACCTCGACCCCATCCGCTTTGCCATGGTGCTGCGCGCACGCATCATGGAGCGGCTGGCCGATGCAGGCGTCGAAGACGACCTGCGCCGCGAAGTCTTTCTGTGCGGCATATTTTCGCAACTGGATCTGTTGCTGGGTGAACCGCTGGGTGTGGCCATCCACCGCCTGCCCATGCCCGGGCGCATTGCGTCTGCCGTGGTCGGCCAGACCGGTCCCTATGCACCGTGGCTGGAGGTGGCGGCCGCGCTGGAGTCGGGCAACACCCGCATGATCCGCGACGTCTGCAAGGCCCACAAGATGCCTGCCGACGAAGTCAACCGGGCACTGTTGCGAACCCTGGCTTCCGTATAGACCTGCGGCGAACGGTCAGTCGTGAAACGCCAGCTCGAACGCTTCGGGTGCGGCCAGAATGCTCGCGGGCGATGCACTGAAGGATTCCGCATCGAAGCCTTCATCGGCAACGACAATCTCACGGATAGTCAATCGTGACATGAAGCCGGGAACGCCAGCGTTTCTTGTGTTTTCCTCGAGCAGAGCTTGTATGGCAAGCACCAGGTTTCGCACACTCACCGGGTATTCCACGACGGTGATGGTTTTGCTGACACCAGTTTTGGTGCGAACGGCAATCCAGTTAGACATTGACTTCCCCTAAGCTAAAAATGCCTTGGCTTGGCAATGCAACTTCCTACTGCGAGGAATCATAAATATGCGATTGTCGACAACGCCAAGACGGCGGCCAGAATACCGCAACTGCTTTCGTTTGGGTTGGCTGGCGAAACCCACAACGGACTGAAAACGTGAACTTTTTCGCGTTTTGCAGCGGGAATTTGTAACAAACGCCGACATTCACGGCTACTGCTCCGCCCGCAGTCGCTCAAACGTGTCCCAGAACTGCGCATCCTGCGTGGTCGCAAAATTGACGCGCATCAGCGTGCTGGGCTGGCGCTCGGCGTGGAACAGGGCGCCAGGTGCCAGCAGATAGCCCTCATCCAGCATGCGCTGCGACAGCGCGTCGGTGTCCACCCCGGTCTCGACCCAGCCAAACAGTCCCGCAGGGGGCGAGGCAAAACTGCAGCCGTGGGCCAGCGCCAGCTTGACGCTGCGCGCGCGCGCCTGGTCCAGCCGGGTGCGGATGCGCTCGGCGTGGCGGCGCAGCTGGCCCTGGTCTATGCACCAGGCCAGCGCCTTCTCCAGCAGCGCGGGTGTGGTGAGTGTGGCCAGCAGCTTGGTGTCGATAACGGCCTCGACCAGTGCCGTGGGCGCCGCCAAAAAGCCAACCCGCCAGCCCGGCGCCAGAATCTTGGCAAAACCCCCCACGTAGATGGTGCGCTGCAGGCCGTCCAGCGCACACAGGCGCGTGGCGTGGTCGGGCGCGATGTGGCTGTAGGTGTCGTCCTCGACGATGTGGAAGTGGTGGGCATTGGCCAGCTGCAGCACGCGGTGGGCGCTGCCCGGCGTCAGGCAGTAGCCGGTCGGGTTGTGGAACACGCTGACACTGACGAACAGCTTGGGGGCATGCAACTCGCAGTAGCGCGCCATGACCTCCAGGTCCGGGCCGTCGGCACGCCGTGGCACGGGCAGGATGCGCATGCCCAAGGCGGCCAGGCGGGCAAACTCGATGGCCCAGCCGGGTTCCTCGACCATCACATAGTCCCCGGCGCGCAGCAGCGTGCGGCTGACAATGTCCAGCGCATGGGTAGCGCCCACCGTGGTGACGATCTGCGCGGGCGCGGCGTGCACGTTGTGGCTCACCAATTTCTGCGACAGGGACTGGCGCAAGCCGCTGTCCCCCGCCGGCTCGCCGTACTGCAGCGAAAACGAACGCAACGCCCGGTTGCTGCTGACCTTGCGCACCGCCGCGGGCATGAAGGTGGTATCCAGCCAGTCGGGCGGAAATACCCCCATGCCCGGCTGTGGCTGTTCCGAACTGCCGTGGAACATGCCGCGGATCAATGCGGTCGCGTTGACCGGCACGTGCTGCGCCTGGAAACCACCCCGGGCAACCGATACCGCTATCAAATTAGTAGCTCTATGCGTCGCGCTGTCGAGGGCTACAGCCAATTCCCGCACATAGAATCCGCGGTTTTTGCGGGCCTCGACCAGCCCCTGGGCCAACAACTGGTCGTAGGCCGCCACCACCGTCGACGGGCTCACCCCTTGCTGCTGGGCGCACTGGCGCACCGACGGCAGGCGCGCGCCCGGCGCCAGCAGGCGCGTGCGGATGCGCTCGGCAAAACGGGTGCACAACTGCTCGGTGAGCGATTGCGATGCGGTCTTCATCAACATGGTGGGCTTTCAGGTGCGTCTGTGCTGTCCCAAGCAACCATACAGTTTCAATCAATGACCAGATAACTGTACTGGTCGTGTGTTGATTTCAACTATAAAGTCTGTCGCATGACTTGGCAAGAATTTGCGGCTTTACTGGTGCTGGCCACGGCGATGAGTTTCACGCCGGGGCCTAACACCACCCTGTCCACGGCGCTGGCGGCCAATGGTGGACTGCGCCGCGCCATGCCCTTCGTCTGTGCCGTGCCGCTGGGCTGGAGTGCCCTGCTGCTGGTCTGCGCCTGGGGCCTGGGTGCCCTGGTGCTGGCGCTGCCGCTACTCAACTGGGCGGTGAAACTCGGGGGCGTGGCCTACCTGCTGTGGCTGGCCTGGAAACTCAGCCAGTCCCGCCAGCTCAGCGAGGCCAGTGCGGCGGCGTTGACGGTCGGCTTCTGGCAAGGCGTGGCGCTGCAGTTTGTCAACATCAAGGCCTGGATGCTGGCGCTGGCCATTGTCAGCGGCTGGATCGCCGGACGTGGCGAATCGGTGCAGCGCCTGACCATCGTCGTGCCCACCATGCTGGCTTTCGCCTTTGCCAGCAACCTGCTGTATGCCACCATGGGCTCGCTACTGCGCGACTGGCTGCGCGGCCCGGAAGGCACGGGCGATAGGCTGCGTCTGTTCAACCGCGCCATGGCACTGGTGCTGTTGGTCACCGCTGTGTGGATGCTGACCCTGTGAACCACACCCCGCGCCAGATCAACCAGGGCCTGTGGCTGGGTCTGCTGGGAATCGTCATTTTTTCGGTGACGCTGCCCATGACGCGCCTGGCGGTGGGCACGCCGGCAGCACCCCAAATGTCGGGTGTCTTCATCGCCATGGGCCGCGCCGTCGTGGCTGCCGCGTTGTCGGCCGCCTTCCTGCTGGCCACCCGCGCACCGCTGCCCCGCCGCGCGGACTGGCGCCCACTGGCCATCACGGCCGCCGGCGTGGTGTTTGGCTTTCCGCTGCTGACCTCGGTTGCCATGCGCTATGTGCAGGCCATGCACGCCAGCGTCATTGTCGGTGTGCTGCCGCTGGCCACCGCTGCGGTGGGCGCCCTGCTGCACCGCCAGCGGCCCTCCACCGGCTTCTGGCTGTGCGCCGCACTGGGTAGCGCCCTGGTCGCAACCTTCGCGGTCCTGCACGCCGGCCCGGCTTCTGCGGCCACGGCGGGTGTCTCCGTGCACGGCGCCGACCTGTTGCTGGTGGCCGCCATGCTGTGTGCCGCCGTGGGCTACGGCTACGGTGCGCGCCTGTCCCACCATATGCGGGCCGAGCATGTGATCTGCTGGGCCCTGGTGATCGCCCTGCCCCTCACGCTGCCGCTGGCCGCCGTCACATGGCCCGGTGCACCGCTGAACCCCAGCGCATGGTGGGGCTTTGGCTACCTGGCGGTGTTTTCCATGTGGCTGGGCTTTTTTGCCTGGTACCGGGGGCTGGCGCTGGGTGGCACGGTGCGCATCAGCCAGGTGCAATTGGTGCAACCGTTTCTGAGCATGCTGTTCGCCGTGCCACTCTTGGGCGAGCAGCTCGATGCGGTGACAGTGGGCTTTGGTGTCGCGGTGATTGCCACGGTGTTTATTGGCAAGAAAATGCCGGTTTCTCAGAGGGGGTTGGCATGACGCTTACGCACCTGAGTCCTTCCGCACGCCAACCTCGCGCCTGCCGGGGTGTGCAAGGCAACGGCCCTCATACTGCGGGTACGCAGAAATCGGGCCATTGCCTCACCCACCCCGGCGAGCAGGGGCGGAGCTGTTCGTTGCCACGAAACCAACACCACACGCTGCAAGGGGTTGGGGTGTGCCGGTGTCCGATTTCTGCGTACCCGCAGTATGAGGACGCCGGCACACCCCAATCCCTTGCCACCACAAAGTGCGCACACAGTGACTTAAAACTGCCCCCGTACACCAACTTCTCCCACACAATTGACGACCACAAAGCAAAGAGGACTAGCCCGATGAAACCCAACGACCTCCCCTCCACCACGCCCTGGACCATGGCCCGCCGCGCCGCGCGCATGAACCCGTCGGTGATCCGCGAAATCCTCAAGGTCGCCGAGAAGCCCGGCATCATCAGCTTCGCCGGTGGCCTGCCCTCCAGCAAGACCTTTCCGGTGGCCGAATTCACCGCCGCCTGCGCCCAGGTGCTTGGCAAGGACGCACAGGCCGCGCTGCAATATGCGTCCAGCGAAGGCTTTGCCCCGCTGCGCGAGATGGTGGCCGCGCGCCTGCCATGGGACGTCGACCCGGCCCAGGTGCTGATCACCACCGGCTCGCAACAGGGCCTGGATCTGGTCGCCAAGATCCTGATTGACGCCGACAGCCGCGTGCTGGTGGAGACCCCCACCTACCTGGGCGCGCTGCAGGCCTTCACCCCCATGGAGCCCGAGATCGTCAGCGTGGCCAGCGACGACGAAGGTGTGGACGTGGCCGATCTTGCGTCCAAAGTTGGCAGCGGTGCCAGCAAGGCGCGCTTCCTGTACGTGCTGCCCAATTTCCAGAACCCCACCGGCCGCACCATGACCGAGGCGCGCCGCGCCGCGCTGGTGGCCAAGGCTGCCGAGCTGGGCCTGCCGCTGGTCGAGGACAACCCCTATGGCGACCTGTGGTTTGACACCCCGCCACCGGCGCCGCTGACGGCGCGCAACCCCGAAGGCAGCATTTACCTGGGCTCGTTCTCCAAGGTGCTGGCGCCGGGCCTGCGCCTGGGCTTTGTCGTGGCCCCCAAGGCCATGTACCCCAAGCTGCTGCAGGCCAAGCAGGCTGCCGACCTGCACAGCCCGGGCTTCAACCAGCGCATGATCACCGAGGTGATGCAGGGCGGCTTTCTGGACCGCCACATCCCCACCATCCGTGCGCTGTACAAGTCCCAGCGCGACGCCATGCTGGCCGCGCTGAAGAAAGACATGCCCGCCGACGTGACCTGGAATTCGCCCGATGGCGGCATGTTCCTGTGGGCCCGATTGCCCGAGGGCATGAACGCACAGGAGCTGCTGCCCCTGGCCGTGGACAAGGGCGTCGCCTTTGTGCCCGGTGCGGCCTTCTACAACGACCATGGCGACCCGCGCACCATGCGACTGTCGTTCGTGACACCCGATGGCGATGAGATCCGCAAGGGCGTGGCGGCACTGGCCGCAGCCATTGCCGAGCAGCGCAAGGTCTGACCATGGCGCACACCGTCCACCTGTGGGGCCGCATCAGCTCGCTCAATGTGCGCAAGGTCGTGTGGGCCGCGCAGGAGCTGGACATGGCCTTCCAGCGCACCGACGCCGGTGCAAGCTTTGGCATGACGAAAACACCCGAGTATCTAGACAAGAATCCCAACGCCCTGGTTCCCATGATGGAAGACGGCGACTTTGTGCTGTGGGAATCGAACGTCATCGTGCGCTACCTGTGCGCCCGCTATGGCGCGGACCTGGGCCTGTACCCCGCAGACCTGCAGCCGCGCTTTGACGCCGAGCGCTGGATGGACTGGCAGCAGACCACGTTCAACCGTGCCGGTGGACCAGCCTTCATCCAGCTGGTGCGCACCGCGCCCGAGGCCCGCCAACCGGCACTGGTTCAGGCCTCGGTAAGCGAGACCGAGCCCCTGCTGGCCCTGCTCGACGCCCATCTGGCACAGCATGCCTATATGGGCGGCGATGCCTTTGGCATGGCCGACATTCCGCTGGGCTGCGAAATGCACCGCTGGTGGGGCATGCGCAGCAGCCAGTTCGACGCCTGTGGTGTGCCGCGCCAGGAAATCCAGGCCTTTCCCCACGTGCAGCGCTGGTTTGGCCAGTTGCTGCAGCGCCCGGCCACCCGCGGTGTGCTCGACATTGCGCTGTCCTGAAACCCACTCCTCCTGACCCCAAAGCCCCGCCATGCAACAACGCCCCTTCAAACAAGTCGACGTGTTCACCGACCAGGCCTACCTGGGCAACCCGCTGGCCGTGGTGCTGGATGGCACAGGCCTCAGCACCGAGGAGATGCAGCACTTTGCGCGCTGGACCAATCTGTCCGAGACCACCTTCGTGCTGCCGCCCACGCCGGACGCCGCAGCCCGGGGCGCCGACTACCAGGTGCGCATCTTCACCACCGCGTATGAAATGCCGTTTGCCGGCCACCCCACGCTGGGCACCTGCCACGCCTGGCTGGAGCACGGCGGCGTGCCCCAAAACCCCGATAGGGTGGTGCAGGAATGCAAGGTGGGGCTGGTCCAGATCAGCCACGTCAACAGTCGGGCCGCGTTCGCTGCTCCCGCACTCAAGCGACAGGATGCGACACCCGCACTGGTGCAGGCGCTGGCTGATGCGATGGGCATTGCGCGCTCCAACGTGCGGGCCAGCCAGCACCTGAACAATGGACCCAGCCACTTTGGCCTGCTGCTCGACAGCACGGACACGGTGCTGGCGCTGGCGCCGGATTTCTCGCGGCTGCGCAGCGTGATGCAGGGCGCCGGCATCTCCGGCGTTGGCGTGGCCGCGCTGCAGCCCGGAACTGCTACGACCGGGCTGATCGTCCGCTCCAACCGCGAAGCACGCGCCTTTGCCGGCAGCCCACCCGCCACGTCTGCGCAAACCGCGGACGATGCGGGCCTGGAAGTGCGCTTTTTCTTTGACCACGGCAACGGCGTTGGCGAAGACCCGGTCACCGGCAGCTTCAACGCCAGCCTGGCGCAATGGCTGATTGCCCAGGGCCTGGCCCCGCAGCGTTACACGGCGTCGCAGGGCACCTGTATTGGCGTGCAGGGCCGGGTCCACATCCACCGCGACGCGGCAGGCCAGGTCTGGGTCGGCGGCGACGCGGTGACCTGCATCACCGGCACCGTGCGCCTATGACGGCGGCCACGCCGCGCTTTGTCACCGGCTCGCTGATGCGCCACGTCGTGGTGATGGCGGGCACCGGTGCCATCGGGCTGATTGCCATTTTCGCGGTAGACCTGATCAACCTGCTCTACATCTCCATGCTGGGCGAGCAGGCCATTGCCGCGGCCGTGGGGTTTGCGGGCGTGGTGGGCTTCTTCATGCTGTCACTGTTCATCGGGCTGCTGATCGGGGTCACGGCCACGGTGTCGCGCACCATCGGCGCCGGGCGCATGGCGGACGCGCGCGCGCTGGCCACGTCCAGCCTGGTGCTGGTGGCCGCTATCGCCGCGCTGGTGTCCGGCCTGACACTGGTGTTTCTGGAGCCACTGCTGCATCTGCTGGGCGCGCGGGACCGCGTGGCGGAGCTGGCCCAGCGCTTTCTGACCATCTCACTGCCGTCGACGGTGATGCTGGGTGTGGGCATGGTCTGCTCGGCGCTGCTGCGCTCGGTGGGCGATGCACGGCGCGCCATGCTGGTGACGCTTCTGCCGGCCATCGTGACCGCCATTCTGGACCCGCTGTTCATCTTCGGCTTCAAGCTGGGGCTGGACGGTGCGGCCATCGTCGTCGTGATTGCACGCAGCGTGCTGGTCGGTGTGGGCCTGTACGGCGCGTGGCGCGTGCACCACCTGCTGGCGCCCTTTGACCGCAGCCGCCTTGGCGCCGACGCGCGCCTGCTGTCCGTGGTGGCCGGGCCTGCCGTGCTGACCAATCTGGCCACTCCGGTGGGTGCCGCGTTTGTCACGCACAGCGTGGCCGCCTTTGGCGCGTCGGCAGTGGCTGGCCAGGCCACCATCGAGCGCCTGACCCCTGTGGCCTTCGGGCTGATCTATTCGCTCAGCGGTGCGGTCGGTCCGGTGTTTGCGCAGAACCTGGGGGCTAGGCGCTTTGACCGGGTGCGTGAGAGCCTGCGCGCCAGCCTGGTGTTCATGGTGGTGGCGGTGGCCACGGCCTGGCTGATCATGGCCCTGGTGCAGGGGCCGCTGATCCGGGTCTTTTCGCTGGACGGCGTGGCCGCGGACATGGTGCATGCGTTTTGCAGCTGGCTGGCGGCGAGCTTCTTTTTCATGGGTGCGCTGTTTGTCGCCAATGCGGCCTTCAACAACCTGGGCCGCCCGCTGTGGTCCACCGGCTTCAACTGGGCCCGTGCCACGCTGGGCACCATCCCGTTTGCGTGGTGGGGCTCGCACTACGGGCCGGTTGAAGTGCTGGCCGGCCAGGCGGCCGGTGCCGTGATCTTTGGCACGCTGGCCTTGGCTAGCGCCTTCTGGCTGACCCGGGCGCTGGGTGCGTCCGACCAGTAGCACAGGCCAACGCCCCTTCAAACAGACCATGCAGGCCGTAACACCAGCCAGCCCCGGCACCCCGACCCTGGACCACCTGGTGATTCTGGCCGCCAACCTGATGGAGGGCGTGGCCTGGTGTGAGGCCACGTTGGGCGTGACGCCCGGCCCCGGCGGCGAGCACCCGCTGATGGGCACGCACAACCGCCTGTTGAAGATCGCCACGCCCGACTTCCCCACCGCCTATCTGGAAATAATTGCTATCAATCCAGTAGCTACACCACCAGTACCTACGAGGGCTAGGCGCTGGTTTGACATGGACGATCCGGCGCTGCAGGCACGTATCGCACAGCAGGGGCCTACGCTGGTACATGCCGTGGTCAGCGTGCCGGACCTCCGCGCCGCCGTGGCCGCACTGAGCGCGCAAGGCCTGGACCGGGGTCAGGTGCTGCAGGCCTCGCGCCCCACCGCGCACGGCCTGCTGCAGTGGCAGATCACGGTGCGCCCGGATGGCCAGCGGCTGTTCGACGGCTGTCTGCCCACGCTGATCCAGTGGGGGCCTACGCACCCCACCGACCACATGCCGGCCAGCGGCGTGACCCTGCACCGCCTGCGCGTGCAGCACCCCCAGGCCGACACGCTGCGCGCCGCCTACCTGGGCCTGGGCCTGGGCTGGACGGCGCAGGCGGTAGCCGATGGTGCGCGACGGCTGAGCGCCATTTTGCAAACCCCCAAGGGACCCATCGAGATCCACACATGAACCTGCCCAGCCTGCACGACATCGAAGACGCCGCCCAGGTCGTCTACCGCGAATTTGCCGCCACACCCCAATACGCCTGGGGCCAACTCAGCAGCAAGTTGGGAGCCACCTGCTGGCTCAAGCACGAGAACCACACGCCGGTGGGTGCCTTCAAGATCCGCGGCGGCCTGACCTATTTCGACCAGTTGGCGCGCACCAACAGCCTGCCGGCCGAGGTCATCAGTGCCACGCGCGGCAACCACGGCCAGAGCATTGGCTGGGCGGCGCGCGCCCACGGCGTGCCTTGCACCATCGTCGTGCCACATGGCAACTCGACCGAGAAGAACGCCGCCATGCGCGCGCTGGGCGCCACACTCATCGAGCACGGCAGCGACTTCCAGGAGGCCCGGGAGCACGCCATCGGCCTGGCCAACCAGCGCGGCGCCCACATGGTGCCCAGCTTCCACGTCAACCTGCTGCGCGGCGTGGCCACCTACTGGTGGGAGCTGTTCAAGGCCGTGCCGCAGCTGGACGTGGTGTATGTGCCGATTGGCCAGGGCTCGGGCGCCTGCTCGGCCATTGCCGCCAAGCGCGCGCTGGGCCACCGAGCCCGCATCGTCGGCGTGGTCAGCGCCCACGCCACCACCTATGCGGATTCGCTGGCCGCGGGTCGTGTTGTCGAAGCCCCGGTGACCACACTGCTGGCTGACGGCATGGCCTGCCGCGTGGCGGATGCCGAAGCGCTGGCCATACTGCAAGGCGAGATCGACCACATCGTGCAGGTGACCGACGCCGAGGTGGCCCAGGCCATGCGCGACATTTTTGCCTGTACCCACAACGTGGCCGAAGGTGCTGGCGCCGCTGCCTTTGCTGCGGCGATGCAGGAGCGTGAGCAATTGAAAGGCCAGACCGTGGGTCTGGCGCTCAGCGGTGGCAATGTGGACAGCGCCATGTTTGCCGATGTGCTACACAATTAATAGCTGTACCATCAATATCCACGAGGGCAAACGCCGGATTTGACGTACAAACTCCAGCCACGGACGGATTTGGCGGTGTGTGGCGCATGTGCGGGCACTCACGCCACGGCCGGCAGTGTCAGTGCAGCGCGCACCCCCCCCAGCGGCGAATCCAGCAGTTCCACACGGCCGCCATAGAGCCGTGCCAGGTCATCGACGATGGCCAGGCCCAGCCCCGAGCCCGGCACTTGCTCGTCGGCGCGCACGCCGCGGCGCAGCACCGCCTCGCGCTGCGGCGCGGCCAGCCCCGGGCCATCGTCGTCCAGCGTCAGGGTGAGCGTGGTGCCATCGGTGTGAGCATGGATCTCCACCCGGTGCGCCGCCCACTTGCAGGCGTTGTCCAGCAGGTTGCCCAGCATTTCCTGCAGGTCCTGCGCCTCGCCGCGAAACGCCAGCGGGGCGGGCCAGGGTTGCACAGTGATGGCGATCTCCCGCTGCGCATGGATGCGCTGCATGACCCGCACCAGCCCTTCCGCCACCGGCAGCAACACCGTCCGGGCACCGGGCACGCGCGTGGTGGCGGCGGCCTGGGCGCGGGCCAGGTGGTAGTCGACCTGGCGGCGCGCCACACCGATCTGCTCCAGCACCAGGCGCGCCAGCTCCGGGTCCTGCGTTTCCTTGGCCTGGGCCGCATTGGCCAGCACGGTGAGCGGCGTCTTCAGCGCGTGGGCCAGGTTGCCGGCATGGGTGCGGGCGCGCTCGACCACGGCGGCGTTGTGGGCCAGCACGGTGTTGAACTCGTCGACCAGCGGCGCCACTTCGACCGGAAAGTCGCCGGCCAGCCGCGGCGTCTCACCACCGCGTACCCTGGCCAGTGCGGTACGCAGGGCCCGCAACGGCGACAGCCCGACCGACACCTGCACCACGGCCGCCAGTACCAGGCCCGCTCCCAGCACGCCCAGCGCCAGCCACAGGGCACCGTTGAAGCGGCTCACCGGCTCGGCCATCAGGTCGGCATCGGCAGCGGCCAGCAGGCGCAGGGTGTGGGGTTTGTTGTCGGCCGCGTCGTCGATGCGCACACTGCGCTCGACCACGCTCAAGCGCTTGCCCTGCGGACCGTCTATCTGGTGCACATGGATGTCACCTTCCGCCAGCGCATCCTCCGGCACGGCCAGCGCCACGTCCCACAGCGAGCGGGAACGCAGCAGCGCCGGGGCGATGCTGGCGCCCGTGGGGCCCATTGCGTCCACCTGCCAGTAGTAGCCGGAGTAGGGCCGGCCAAAGCGCGGGTCGCTCAGCGGCAGTGCCAGTTGCGCCCGCCCCTGGGCATCGAGCGTGATCTGGGCGGTCAACTGGTCCAGATGGGTGCGCAGCTCGGCATGGAACTGGGCCTCCACGTGCTGGCGAAACAGGTTGCCCAAGCCCCAGCCGGCCACCAGGATCGTGCCCGCGACCCAGAACAGCGTGCCGGCCAACAGGCGGATGCGCAGTGAGTGGCGCCAGGCGGAGGGCGTCATGCGCGGGCCTTCAGCGTCCGTCGGTCAGGCGGTAGCCCAGACCGCGCACCGTGGTGATCAGGCCCGGTGGCAGCTTCTTGCGCAGGCGGGCAATGAAGACCTCGACCGTATTGGAGTCGCGATCAAAATCCTGCGCGTAGATGTGCTCCACCAGGTCACTGCGCGACACGACCTCGTCGCGGTGGTGCATCAGGTAGGCCAGCACGCGGTATTCGTGGCTGGTCAGGCTCAACGCCTGGCCATCGACGACGGCGCGGCTGTTGCGGGTGTCCATGGTCAGCGGGCCACACACCAGCTCCGCGCTGGCGTGGCCACCGGCGCGCCGGATCAGGCCGCGCAGGCGGGCCAGCAGCTCTTCCATGTGAAAGGGTTTGGTCAGGTAGTCGTCCGCTCCGGCATCGATGCCAGAAACCTTTTCGTGCCAGCCATCCCGCGCGGTCAGGATCAACACTGGCATGGTGCGACCGGCGGCGCGCCACTTGCGCAGCACGGTGATGCCGTCCATCTGCGGCAGGCCCAGGTCCAGCACCACGGCGTCATAGGGTTCGGTTTCGCCCTGGAAGTGACCGTCCACGCCATTGCTGGCCACGTCCACCGCGTAGCCGGCCTCGCGCACGCTCTGCGCCAGCTGGGATTGCAGCGTGGGTTCGTCTTCCACAATCAGGATGCGCATCAGCGGTCCCCTGGCTCGCGATGGGGGCGAGATGGCTTGCTGCCCAGCACCGTGCCATCGCGCGCATCGACTTTGAGCCGGACCAATGCACCGCCACTGCGCAGGACCTTGACCTTGTAGATCCAGCGCTCGCTGCGGCCCTCGTGGTCGCGCTCCAGCTCCACGTCCATCACCTGGCCGGGGTAGGCGCGCTCCACGCGCTCCAGGATGGTCTTGAGCGGCAGCACCTCACCGGCTTGCAGCGCCTTGCGCGCGCGCTCGTGGTCCTCTTCGTCGGCATGGGCCACGCCGCTACCGGCCAGCAAGGCCAGGCTGAGTGGCAGTGCGAGCCAGCGCCATGGGAAGAGGGGTTGTGCCATCCGATGCATATGAAAAAGTTTTCAGGCCCTGTTTATAGCCCCGCGAACCTGAACGGCAGATGAACGCGGGATTCACTTTCTGTTCAGCTCAGCCCAAGCATAGTCGCTCTCACATTCACTGTTTCCAGGAGCCTTCCATGCCATTGATGCATAGGCTGCCCCTACGGCAGTACTTCCACAATTGATTCATCGCAACATGAAGCGATTGACAGCGTGACTAATTTCGCAACAGAAGAAGGATTTCAAATGACCAACACTTTGCTCGAAGAATCACCGCGACCGTGCATTCCCGCCAATTCAGAGGCAGCACCCAAACAGATCAAGCTGTTGCCATGGAGTGCGCCTTTTAGCTGGTTGAAATTGGGTTGGAGTGACATTGCGGCACACCCTCTTACCAGCCTCTTTTATGGCCTTCCTTTCTGGTGCATGGCCCTGGTACTGGATGCCGTGTTTGAGTTTGAACCCGAGTACGCCATGATGGCGGTTTCAGCCTGCCTGCTTGTTGGTCCCTTCGCGGCCATGGGGCTTTACGACTCGAGCCGTCGCCGTGAACAGGGTTTGGCGTCTGATTTCATGGGCTCACTGACGTGCTGGAAACAGCATCTCCCCAGTATGGGCATGCTGACCGGTGTGCTGCTGGTACTGGCATTGCTATGGGGTCGGGCGTCGTTGGTCGTGACGGCATTGTTTTTCAATACCATCATGCCGTCTGACTTCGACGTCATGGAGGCTGCATTGAATGCCGATAACTGGGCATTTGTTATTGCATACACCATTGTCGGAGGTGCTTTCGCGGCACTCCTATTTGGCCTCGCGGTGGTGTCGGTGCCGATGATTCTGGACCGCGATACCGACGCCATTACGGCCGCCATCACCAGTCTCGAAGTGGTGGGGAGAAACGGTGCTGCGATGCTGCTGTGGGCGGTGCTGATCGCTCTATTGGTGGGAGTTTCCGTAATGCTCCCGATGTCTTTGGGGCTGGCGGTGGTTGGCCCGCTGCTGGGGCACGCCAGCTGGCATGCCTACCAGAACTCAGTGCACTGGCCAGTCAATGCACAGCCGCTCAAGCACCCTGCCATCAACTCTAGTTCAAACGAAAGTAACCTATGAAATGCCCAATCTGCCCGGACTCCAACCTCCTGATAACCGACCGCCAAGGCGTTGAAATTGACTACTGCCCCCAGTGCCGGGGCGTTTGGCTAGATCGGGGTGAACTCGATAAATTGATTGAACGGTCTACAACTGGTGCAGGTGTCATGCCAGCTCAGCAGCACAACTACCCACAACACGGATACCCGCGAAAGGACGAACACCATTCGTCACAGCATGGTGGTTATGGGCATGAACAACATCGCAAAAAATCCTGGCTCGCTGAAATTTTTGATTGACCGCGGCGAGCGCCCGTTCAAAGGAAACGCTCAATAGAGCTGAAGAATGATGGAACAACCCTATCTATGATTTCCCTCTTGCCAGTTCGATGGTTGACCCCAAAACGGTTGCTCTGGGCCTCCATCGCGGTGGCCGTTACCACCATTGCGCTCAAGACAATGGCCTGGTACGTCACCGATTCGGTCGGCTTGTTGTCAGACGCGATGGAGTCGTTTGTGAATTTGGCAAGCGCCATTTTTGCATTGCTGATGGTGACGATCGCGCAGCGCCCTGCGGACGAGGCGCATCCATACGGTCACCACAAGGCAGAGTACTTTTCTTCCGGCTTCGAAGGCGTCCTGATTGTTGGCGTGGCCATAGGAATTATCTGGGCCGCAGCTTCACGCTTGCTGGCCCCCCAGCCATTGCAGGAACTAGGCTGGGGTTTGGGACTGTCGGTGTTAAGTTCTGCTCTCAACGGACTGTTGGCCTGGGTGATGTTCAGCTCGGCTAAGGTGCATCGTTCAATTGCATTGGAAGCCGACGCCAGGCATCTGGTCACCGATGTCTGGACTTCGGTTGGGGTGGTCATCGGTCTTTTCGGCGTAGTCTGGACGGGTTGGCTCTGGCTGGATGCGGTGGCTGCCATTGGAGTTGCGCTAAATATTTTTTGGGAAGGGGCCCATCTGATGTGGCGATCTTCCCAAGGGTTGATGGACGAGGCGGTTGAGCCCGACGTCCTCAGGGAAATCCAGAAAACACTCGATTCTTTCGACCAGCAATTCATCCGCTTTGACCATGTCATCACGCGACGCTCGGGTCAGCGCCGCTTTGTGGACTTGCACATGCACATGCCATCCAACTGGACATTGGAACGGGCCGCCACGGTTCGCAGCAGTGTCGAACGAGCGTTGATGGGTGCCGTGCCGGGTTTGCGCGCCACCATTCAAATACTCCCCAGCGACGTCGAGGTGCACTTTGACGACCCACGGGACATGAACATTCCGTTTTCCGGCTCCTGATGGGGGACCAACGCCGCCCGTGTCAGCGCCAGCCTTTGTCGGTGCGTGAACACACCGAAGAAACACTCTCTACTGAAATAGTTTCGAGCCAGGCAAATGAGGTGCTGCGACACACTTGCTTCTGACATTTGTCAATTCATCGTTAAAACTCAAAGCCTAGACTTGCTACCACATATGACATCCTTCCACTTATTGCTCTGGATTGCGGGAGGCGTCCTGCTTCAACTGGCAGTCTATTTGAGCATTGGGTTCTGGCGCCACTGGCAGTCGTACCAAGCACTGCGCAACGTGGCGCGAGAGTTTGACATTGCCGCGAACCCAGACGCTGCGCCTGACGAGTTGCAGCCAGTAGCCGCCGCATGGTCGGGTTATCGCAGCTTTCGTGTCGAACGCAAAGTGCCGGAAGACACTGCCAAACAAGTCTGTTCGTTTTACCTGGTCCCCGAAGATGGCAAGCCGCTGCCCGCGTTCTTGCCAGGCCAATTTCTCACCTTTCAGCTGGACGCGCCTGCCCTGTTGGCTGGTACCCAACCAGTCATCCGTTGTTACTCGCTGTCCGACGCGCCGCAGTCCAATCAGTACCGCATTTCCGTCAAGCGCGCACACGCGCCTCTTGGTAGTCCCTTCCCAGCAGGCGTTTCATCGAATTATTTCCACGACCACGTCGAGGTGGGTCGTCAACTACAGGTGCGTGCTCCAGCGGGGCACTTCCATATTGACCGCAGCGACGCACCGGTGGTGCTGATTGGCGGCGGCATCGGCATCACGCCCATGCTGAGCATGCTGAACTGGTGCCTGAAGGAGCAGCCGACGCGCGAGGTGTGGTTGTTTTATGGCGCGCGCAACCAGTCCGAACTGGTGATGCAAAACCACCTGGAAGACTTGGCTGCTCAGCATCCGAACTTTCAACTTCATCTGTGCATGAGTGACCCGCATACAGATGACCTGGACAAACATCCATCGGGGCCGGTGCACCACCACCATGGCCGCATAGACGTCAGCCTGCTGCGCCGCCTGTTGCCGCTCAAGCCTTACCACTACTACCTTTGCGGCCCCACTCCCATGCTGCAAAGCCTCGTGCCCGCGCTGGAAGAATGGGGTGTGCCGGATGGACGGATTCACTTTGAAGCGTTTGGCCCGGCATCCATCCCGCGCAAGAACGCGGCAGCCGCATCGGTCGCCACAACCCAGGGGGACGACAAGACCAACGCTGTGCTGGTGACCTTTGCCAAGTCAGGCAAACAGCAGACCTGGAAGCCCGGCATGGGTTCGCTGCTGAATTTTGCTGAAAGCCATGGCATCGTGGTGAGTTCCGGCTGCCGGGCGGGCGGCTGTGGCAGTTGCCAGACCAGCATCCGCGCTGGCGAAGTGGCCTACACGCAGGCCCCGGATTTCGATCCCGAGCCGGGCAGTTGCCTGTTGTGCGTTTGCACACCCAAGACGGCCGTAACCCTGGAGGCGTAAATGAAAAGCTCACTTTGGCGCGAACATGTGCTGCCCTTTACCCTGCTGCTGGGCTTTTTGGCTGCCGCCACCCTGGCGGGCGACTATGCATTGCACCGCCTGAACCTGGTCTGGGTGGGGCGCTATCTGGGAATACCGGGCACGCTGCTCATCGTCGGCTCTCTGTATTATTCGGCGCGCAAGCGCAAATGGGTGACTACAGGTGACCCCAAGTCGCTGCTCAAGATGCACGAGTTTGGCACCTGGCTGGGCTCGCTGATGGTGCTGATCCACGCTGGCATCCACTTCAACGCCATCCTGCCCTGGCTGGCGACCGTGGCCATGGGGGTGAACGTGGTCAGTGGCATGGTTGGCAAAATGTTGTTGAGCCAGTCGCGCCAGCATGTGCAAGGTGAGCGCGAACGCTTCCAGCTGCGGGGCCTGTCCAAGTCCGAGGTTGAACAGGCCGTCTTTTGGGACTCTGTGGCCCTGGGTGCCATGGCGCAGTGGCGCAAGGTGCACATCCCCATCTTCATTGTGTTTGCGGTGCTGGCCATGGGCCATATCTTCAGCATCTTTCTATTCTGGGGCTGGGTATGAGCCGGACTCTCAAAATCATTCTGGCCATTAACCTGTTGGTGCTGGCCGTGCTGACTTTTGCTTACCCGCACTTGATGGTCGGCCCGGGCAAGCTGATTCCTGGCCACAAACAGCTCGATACGGATTGCTTTGCCTGCCATGTTTCATTCACCGGGGTCTCGTCCCCCAAGTGTGTTGGCTGCCACAAGTCCGTCGATATTGGTCGGTTGACGACCAAAGGCACACCGGTAGCAAAGCCACTCACCTCCACGCCCTTCCACCAGGAACTCATCAGCCAGGATTGCGTGGCCTGCCACAGTGACCACGCGGGGGTGAAGCGCTACCACCTGAAAGGTTACTTCGACCATGCGTTGCTCAAGAAGGAAACCAGCAACCAGTGCCAGAGTTGCCACAAGTCACCGGCGGATGCGCTGCACAAGCAAATCACCGGCAACTGTTCTCAATGCCACACCCAGCAGAAGTGGACACCCGCCACGTTTGAGCACGACAAGTACTTTGCGCTGGACCGCGATCACACCGCGACGTGCGTGACCTGCCATGTGCGCAATGACTACAGCCGCTACACCTGCTATGGCTGCCATGAGCACACACCGGCCAACATCCGCAGCGAACACGTTGAAGAGGGTATTCGCCAGTTTGACAACTGCGTGGAGTGCCACCGCAGCGGCAACAAGCACGATATCAAGGGAGGCAAAGGGAGAGAAGGCGATGGGCGGGACGACGACTGAGCAGCGGCTCAATAGCCGCATCAACCATTCACCAATTGACACGCTGATCAGCATCAAAGTCCGGCGCAGGTTGTGCCGCAAGATCCCAAACCGGCTCGATTGGCATACCGTCATCCATCTGCGCGTCACAGCACTTCGACAACGACGTGCCATGCACCGGGGCAATCTGTGGTGGCTCGAACTCCACACCGATGTGATCGAGTATTTTCCGGGTATCGGCGCTGTGTGTGATGAACGCAATCAGGCGCAGCTGCCCTGGGCACTGCGGGCACAACAGCGCGAAAACAAATCGTAGATCTCAGACTGGTTCGCAACCGCATTGTCCAGGCGTGCAAGCCCATACACACCCTACCCCGTGATGGCTGGCTCGACATGCTTCGTGGCCGGTTGCGCCGGTGTGTGCACGGAGAAGGCACCAGGGTGAGAGAAGTTGTGCCATCAGCTCCATCCAGATGAAAGGGGTTTTCAGGCCCTGTTTATAGCCCCGCGAACCTGAACGGCAGATGAACGCGGGATTCACTTTCTGTTCAGCCCACCCCAAGCATAGTCGCTCCTACATTCACTGTTTTTAGGAGTCCTCCATGCATCTGAACCGCACCATCCCCGCACTGCTGGCCTGTGCTGCCATGCTGTTGGCCGGCGCAGCCCAAGCCGGCGTACGCGAAGACCAGCTGGCCCAATATGCCAGCGCCGCCAAGGCTGCCAGCCCGGCCTTTGCCGGCTTCTCGGCCGAGCGCGGCAAGACCCTGCACACCCAGGCCTTCACGGGCGGCAAGCCCGACACCCCCGCCTGCACCTCCTGCCACGGCAAGGACACACGCGGCACCGGCAAAACCCCGGCCGGGAAATCCATCGACGCCATGGCCGCCTCGGTGACCCCGTCCCGCTACACCGATCCGGCCAAGGTGGAGAAGTGGTTCAAGCGCAACTGCACCGAGGTGCTGGGCCGCGTCTGCACGCCCCAGGAAAAGGGCGACTGGCTGAGCTTCATGCTGAGTCAATAACCCGCTATGAACAACGAGGAGTCTGCAATGAACATCCCCTATCGCCCTATAGCTCTCGGCCTTCTGGTGCTGGGCTTCTCGGCCCTGGTCCTGGGCCGCGCCCAGGCTGGCGGCAGCCACTTCTTTGCGCCGGTGGCCAACACCGTGGTCAAAGAAGAGTGCGGCAGCTGCCACCTGCCATTTGCACCGTCCATGCTGCCAGCCAGTTCGTGGACCCGCATGATGGCCAATCTGAAGGACCACTTTGGTGACGACGCCTCGGTCGACCCCAAACTGGCGGCCGAGATCACCGCCTACCTGGTGGCCAATGCCGGCGACCAGGCCGGACAGCGCTACGGAAGCAAGCTGCTGCGCGGCGTCTCCACCACCAACGCACCGCTACGCATCACCGAACTGCCCAAGTGGACACGGGAACACCGCAAGGTGCCCGACTGGGAATGGAAGCACAAGGACGTGCGCACCAAGGCCAATTGCACGGCCTGCCACACCCAGGCCGAGCTCGGCTATTACGACGAATAAACCGGAAGGACCCCACCATGAAACGCATCACACTCACCCTCTCGGCGCTGGCCGTCGTTGGCACGCTGCTCACCGCCATGGCCGTCACCCTGCCCGCCAGGGCCAGTGACCGCAAGACAGCCGCCACCACCGAACAGCCGTGGCTGCCCATCCCGCAGATCTACGCCAAGCTGGAGGCGGCCGGCTACCGCAACATCGAAAAGATCGAGCGCGAACATGGAACCTATGAGGTGCGCGCCACCGACCGCCAGGGCGCACGCGTGCGGCTGGACGTGCATCCGCAGACGGGCGCCATTCTGGAGCGCGGTGCCCGCAGACAGGTACAAGACGGCACGGACAGCCGCCAGCGCCCGTCGACCGAATGCAACGAACGCCGCTGCCGTGACGACATGCCACCCAAGGCCACGAAACCATGAAGACACTGATCACACTGCTGCTAACCTTGGTCGGTCTGGCCTGGGGTTGGGACCTGGTGCAGGCGGTGCCGCCCGCCGGCGCCCACCCGTGGTGGCTGGCCCGCCAGCAATTGCTGACCCTGAGCGGTTTCCTGTCGATTGCCTTGATGTCGCTGGTGATGCTGCTCGCCACACGCCCGGCCTGGCTGGAGTCTCCGTTGGGCGGCATGGACCGGGTCTACCGCACGCACAAATGGGCCGGCATCCTGGCTGTGGGCTTTGCCGCGCTGCACTGGCTGATCGAAATGTCCAGCGACATTTTGAAGTCCCTGATTGGCCGCGCGGGCCGTGTGCCCAAGGAGCAGTACACCGGCTTCCTGGAGGTGCTGCGTGACCTCGCCAAGGACATGGGAGAGTGGGCCATCTATGCCGTGCTGGCCATGCTGGTGATCACGCTGTGGAAGAAGTTTCCGTACCGCACCTGGCGCGTGCTGCACAAGGCCATGCCCGTGCTGTATCTGATGCTGGCCCTCCATGCCGCCCTGCTGGCGCCAACGGGCTACTGGCAGGAGCCCGCCGGTGCCTTGCTGGCGGTGCTGCTGGTGGCCGGTGTGTACGGCGCCATCCGCTCGCTGCTGGGCAGCATTGGCCGCAGCCGCGAGGCCACGGGTCGCATCGTCGCCATTGAGCAACCATCCAGCGATGTCACCACCGTGCGTTGCCAGCTGGAGCGCGGCTGGCGCGGCCACCAGGCGGGCCAGTTTGCGTTTGTGACCTTTGAGGACCGCGAGGGCGCCCACCCCTTCACCATTGCCAGTGCCAACCACGGTGACAACACGGTCAGCTTCCAGATCAAGGCGCTGGGCGACTACACCGGTGCGCTGGCACAGCGCCTGCACCCCGGGCAGACCGTGCGCGTGGAAGGCCCCTACGGCCGCTTCGACCTGCAACGCCGCAACCCCAAGGCACGCCAGATCTGGATTGCCGGCGGCATTGGCGTAACGCCGTTCCTGGCTTGGCTGGAGTCCCTGCAGGCCCAGCCAGAGCAGGCACCCGCGGCCGAACTGCACTACTGCACCCGCGACCAGGACGGAGACGCCTTTGTGCCGCGCCTGCAGGCCTTGTGCGCCACGCTGCCGGGTGTGCAATTGCATATCCACGATGCCCGCCAGGGCGGCACGCTGAAGGCGGCCGCTCTGCAGGGAGCACACCAGGCAGAAATCTGGTTCTGCGGTCCCAGCGGGCTGGCACATTCGCTGCGCGAAGGCCTGCGCGCCCTCGGTGCGCGGCCCCGCTTCCACCAGGAGGCGTTCGAAATGCGTTGAAGGGGTTAGCGCAGCAGGATCAGCGCCGTGCCGGCCACAGTGAGGCCCGCGCCCAGCCAGGCCCCCCAGGCGGGTGCGCGGCCCAGTTGCCACCACAGCAGCGGCAGCACCAGCACCGGTGATACCGACGACAGGATGGCAACCGTGCCCACATCGCCCTTGCGCAGTGCCATCAGGATGAAGGTCATACCCAGCCCCATGCCCACAAAGCCATTGAGCGCGGTCTGCAGCAGGATCCGTTGGGTGGGCGGCTGGTGCGCACGGGCGGCACCCACGCCCAGCCACAGCAGGCAGTAGTGCGCCAGACAGGCCACCGACACGCGCACGGCCGATGCCGCAATCGGGTCCACCGCCAGCGCGCCGGCCTGCGCTGACATGACGGGTTTGGCAATCAGCGTGCTGGCCGCCTGGCCCAGGGCGGCCACCAGCCCCAGCGTCACGCCCAGCCTGAGCGAACCGTGGTCGGATTCCCAGGCGTGCTGCTCCTCCTTGTGGCGGCCCAGCACGATGGCGCTCATGACGCCGGCCATGGTCAACGCGCCGCCCAGTGCGGCCTGCAGGCCCATGCGCTCACCCAGCACGGCAAAGCCCAGCGCCGCACTGAATGCCGCGTGCGTGGCAAACAACACGCTGGCGCGGCGTGGCCCCAGCCGCTGCACGGCAGCAAATAGAGCCGTATCGCCAATGAAAATGCCGGCCATGCCGCTGATGGCCAGCGTGCCGGCCGCGTCCATTGAGAGGCTGTGCCAGCTCCCCGTGGCAACCACGATCACCCACAGCATGGACGCCACCAGTAGCATGCGCCAGCGCGTGAACGCAAAGGCACCAAGGTGGCGCACCGGGGTCACCGCCAGCAGGCTGCTGGACGCCCAGCACGCCGCAGCGCCCAGGGCCAAAAGGTCATACACCGCAATCATGGGTTCATTGTCGCTTTGGTGGCACCTGTCGCCGCGACGACATGGTGCTCCGCATGCTTGCCTTAGATTCTGCGCATGGGAAATCTTTATCTGGTACGACACGGGCAGGCTTCGTTTGGCGCTGCGGACTATGACAACCTGAGCGAACTCGGCCACCGCCAGAGTGTGCGGCTGGGCGAATACTTTGCGGCCAAAGGCACGCAGTTTGAGGCGGTGCTGACCGGCACGCTGAAGCGCCACGCGCAGACCTGGGACGGCATTGCACAGGGCGCGGGCCTGGACCTGAAGCCCACCCTGATGCCCGGCCTCAACGAGTTCGACAGCGAAGCTGTGATCGCCGCCATCCACCCGGATCCGCTGGCACCCACCGACACGCCGGAGATGTACAAGTTCCACTTCCGGCTGCTGCGCGACGGCCTTACGCAGTGGATGAATGGTGTGGTCAGCCCCAGGGGCATGCCCAGCTACAACGACTTTGTGCACGGCGTCACGGCCGCGCTGGACCATGTGCGCAAGCAACACACCGGCAACGTGCTCATCGTCAGCAGCGGCGGGCCCATCTCCACGGCGATCGGGCACATTCTGGGTACGGTGCCCGAAAAGACCATTCAGCTCAACATGCAGATCCGCAACAGTGCAGTGACCGAATTCCTGTTCACGCCCAAGCGCCACCTGCTGCTGACCTTCAATTCGCTGGCCCATCTGGACGGTGCAGAATATGCACCATGGATCACCTACTCGTAAGCCCGTCTGGCCAACTGCCACCCACACAACACACCCGCACACAGTTGACCCGCCTGTGGGCTGGGCTGCTGCTCGCCGCGGCAGGTCTCACCGGTTGCGTGCATGCGCCTGTAGCGTCCACCACGGTTTCCAACTCACTGGGCATGCCCCTGGTGCGCGTCCCGGCCGGCGAGTTTCTGATGGGCAGTGACGAATCCATCGCCAGCCTACAGAAGGACTATCCGCTGATGGAGCTCCAGCGTCTGGAGGAGTTGCGTGACGAGGCCCCGGTGCACCGGGTGCGCATCACGCGGGATTTTTACCTGGGTCAGACCGAGGTGACCGTGGGACAGTTTCGCAAGTTTGTGCAGGCCTCCGGCTATGTACCCGAATCCATTGCCGATGGCACCGGTGGCTATGGCTACAACGCCCAGCATGTGGCCAACGGTGCGCGGGGTGAACAGTTTGACGGACGCAATGTCCGCTACAGCTGGAAGGACCCCGGTTTCGCCCAGACCGACGATCACCCCGTGGTCAACGTGACGTGGAACGACGCCCAGGCCATGGCCCGGTGGCTCAGCAAAACCGAGCAGCGCAAATACCGTCTGCCGACCGAGGCCGAATGGGAATACGCGGCCCGCGCCAATACCCGTACGCGCTACCACAACGGCGACGACCCGCAGGCGCTGGCCCAGGTCGGCAACACCTTCGACCTGACAGCGGCACCGTTCTGGCCGACGCTGGCCGCACACGCCATGCACGGCAACGACAGCTATGCCTTCACCGCACCGGTGGCCAGCTTTGCACCCAATGCCTTTGGCCTCTACGACATGCATGGCAACGCCTGGGAGTGGACCAGCGACCTGCACGACGACACCTACTACGCCCGGTCCCCGGTCGACGACCCGCAGGGGCCCGTTGAAGGCTCGGTCTATGTGCGCCGGGGTGGCTCATGGCACACCTGGCCACTGTATGTGCGCTCCAGCTACCGCAACTGGAATTCGCCACAAACCCGCTACACCCTGGTGGGCATACGCCTGCTGATGGAAGCACAGTAGGAGCGTGGGGCTAAACATCTATCTAGCCCGGCAGCTTGATCTCGACGACCGTGCGCCCGGGTTTGCTGGCAACACACAATTGGGCACCGATGGACGCCGCGCGCTCACGCATCGCGCCCAGTCCATTGCGTGTGCCGACCAAAGGGTCAAAGCCGCAGCCATCGTCAATCACGCGCACGAAAATATGGTTCATCCCCATGGCGTCTGCGGTTGCCGGGGCGACTACGCCACGGGTCGCGGTGTGCCCCTCGATACGCAGCACACGGGCGTGACTGTGCTGCAACACGTTCGACATCGCTTCAAACAGCATGAACTGCAACTCGCTCATGGCGCTGGCATCCAGGCTCTGGCTGATCGGCAGCAGTTCCACGTCCCACTGCATTTCAATACCCATGGCGGCAAACCGGGGGCCCAGGCGGTAGCGCATGTTGGCCAGCAGCGCCGTCACGTCACCGGGCACGAGGTGGATGGCGTCAATCGACAGTTTGAGATGATCCATTCCATCGCGCAGCGTCTGCAGCACTTCGGCGCGCACCGCAAAGTCGCCGTTGTCACCCTCGGCCTGCAACTGGCGCATGGCCGAGCTGATGTGCGCGCCCACGCCATCGTGCATGTTGCGCAGGATGCGCGAGCGCTCCGCCACGCGCTCCTGGATCCTGGCCAGACGTTCCAGCTCTCTGCGGCTTTCCAGTACCTGCTGCATGGCGACGTTGCTGTTGTGGTCAAAGGTCAGTGCAAACAGGAACAACACGGCGACCAGCCCGCCGGTGCAGATCATCCGAAAGGCCGTCTCCTGGTCCAGCCAGTACAACACCGGAAACTGGTATCCCTGCATCGCAGCCACGCCATAGGCCAATGGAATCGCAATACACACGGCCATCCAGAGAAAGGCGTCCAGGCTGTAGCCCAGCAACAGCACGGCCACCACCGGAACCAGAACGAACCACGGCATGACCGGTGAGTACAGGCCGCCGGAGAAAAAACTGCACCCCAATATGGCCACAAACGCACAATTGGCCATGTACAAATTGACGCTCAGGCGCAGACGACCGCTGGCGCGAAAGTAAAACAGGTTTGCAAACAGCAGGGCAATACCGGTGCTCATCAGCAGGGCTCCGGTATAGAAACCGACGAACAGCGATGTCAGGGTGTACAGCAGGCAGAACAGCAGATTGATCAGGCAGACGTAGACCAGCATCCGGCTGGGGCCGCGCAAGCGCTGGTCCATGGCATCGCTCGCAGGCGCAAACCAGCTGACCAACGGATCCAGCCGGGTGAGTACTGGGTTAGACAGCGGACGCATTGGATGCTGTCGACCCGACTAGGCCACCTGGTCCGACAGTGTGGTCAATGGCAACTGGTGCAGTTCTTCCAGCAACTGCGCCAGGGCGCGCCCGGCCGCATCCAGCACCGCCCGTCCTTTGTCCGCGCTGGCGGCGGCGGCGTTGCCGGCGGCACCCGACGGGTTGTAGTCCTGCATCTGCCAGCCCAGCTTGGCGCTCCTGCCATTGCCCAGAATGGCGAAGCGCGCCGCCCGGTCCTCGGACGTGGAGGTGAAATTCCGGGCCCGCGCCATGGCCACCTGCTCGGGGGCCAGCGCCAGCATCATGGAGGTTTCGATCTCCCCGGCGTGGACGCCAAAGCGGTGCTCGTGGGCGCTGAACAGGGCGTTCACATCCTCGCCCTGTGGGCCGGTCAAGGGCAGGCCAAACCAGTTGACGCTGTAGACCAGCATCCCCAGGCGGGAGCGCAGATCGCGGGCAACGATGTCCATCACGCCCACCTGCCCGCCGTGGGAATTGAGCAGCACGAGTTTTTTCACACCGCAGGCCGCCACACTCTCGGCGATATCGGTCCACAGCCGGATCGTGGTTTCGGCCTTGAGCGTGAGCGTGCCGGCAAAGCGCGCATGCTCCGGGCTCAGGCCCACGGCCTGTGTGGGCAAAAACAGGGCGGGCACGTGGGCGCCCAGGTGCTCCAGCGATGCCGTCACCACGCCGTCCACCAGCGCGCTGTCGACCCGCAGCGGCAGGTGGGGTCCATGCTGTTCGGTGGCGGCCACCGGCAGCACCGCGATGGTCTGCTCCAGCTGGCCGGTGGCCTTGCACTGCGCAAAGTCGTGCGTGCTCCAGTCCGCCCAGTAGCGTGATGGGGCCAGGGCCGGTGCGGTGACAGCGGAGTGGGCGTCAGTCATGGTGCGGAAAAACGTGGACGGGGAGGCCGATGGTAACGTGGTCCGACGCAAAAAGCTGCGCAGTATCATGCGCCCATGTCCACCACCCGCCCCCGTAACGCCACCGGCGACTCCTTCTTTGCCTGGGACGGCGACACCCTGATCGTCAATATTCTGGGCAAGCCATCGGCTTCGAAGGACGCCATTGGCAAGCCCAAGGGTACGCAGCTCAAGGTCAGTGTCACCGCCGCGCCCAAGGATGGACGGGCCACAGACCATATGGTGCGCTTTCTGGCGCCGCAGTTTGGCGTTACCGTGTCCGACATCGAGGTGGTGTTTGGCCAGGAGAATGTGAACAAGCAATTGCGCATCCACGCGCCCAGGAAGTTGCCGGCCGTGTTTTCACAGGGGTCGCTGGACCTGCAATAGCGCGGCGCCCCACCCCGGCGCACGGTGCCACAATCGGGCCTTCGCCAGCCGCGGAACGCGCCGCGGCGGAACTTTTAGGGAGCCAATGGCTCACAATTTGTAATGACCCACGCTCTACCGAACCCACGGCGCCAGCAGACCGCCTCGCCAATGCATTCCATCCCACTGCGAATTGCTAGTTTTTTAATAGCATCATGTGCAATATTGACGGGGGCTGGGGCTCAGATTCTGTCAAAGAATTCCGCTCCGAACAGCGTCGTGACGGCGGTCGTGCAGACCGACCAGGTCCGTGCCGAGCTGGTGGCCCATGCGCCCGACGGCGTGGGTGCCGGCAAGACGGTGTGGCTGGGGCTCCAGATTCGGCACCAGCCGCAGTGGCACACCTACTGGAAGAATCCCGGCGACTCCGGCCTGCCAACCACTCTGCAATGGACCCAGCCTGCGGGCGCGGTAGCCGGCGACATCGCCTGGCCCACGCCGCACCGTATTGCCATCGGTAGCCTGGCCAACTACGGGTTTGACGGCACGGTACTGCTACCGGTGCCCCTGACCATCGACCAGTCCTTTCAGCCCACGGCCAGCGGCATGCTGGACATCCGCCTGAGCGCATCGTGGCTGGTCTGCCGCCAGGAGTGCATCCCGCAGGAGGGCAACTTCGTCCTGAGCGTGCCGGCGCTGGGTTCCACTGCCTCCCATGGTGCCGACTTTGACGCCACCCGCGCGGCCAGCCCCCAGCCCCTGAGTGGCTCCGCCCAGGCCCAGGTCTCGGGCGACGCCCTGGTCCTGACTGTCACCGGTCTGCCCGCAGGCTGGAGCGGGCGCGCCCTGCAGGCCTTTCCGGAGACCCCCAACGTGACCGAGCCCGTCAGCTCGCCGCAAACTGCAGATGCCGTGGCCAACACCGCCGCCGCCCCCAAGCTGGGCACCCAGACGTGGAACAACGGTGTGTGGACCGGACACTTTCCGCTGTCCGCCCAGCGCGAATCGGCGCCGGACACGCTGCCCGTGGTGCTGGCCCTGGGTGCACAAAGCCTGCGCACTGTGGCCGCCGTCAGCGGGGCCTGGCCCGCACTAGGGGCATCCGGCGCACCGCAAGCCGTTCCCATCAGCGCCACCACGGCCCGCGCCCCGGTGGTGTCCAGCGCCAGCAACGGCTGGAGCGCCTGGGGCCTGGCCCTGGTCGCCGCAGTGCTGGGAGGTTTGATCCTGAACCTGATGCCCTGTGTGCTGCCGGTACTCGCCATCAAGGTGCTGGGCTTTGCCCGCCACAGCGAGCACAGCCGTGGGTCGCAACGCGCCCAGGGACTGGCCTACACGCTGGGCGTGGTGCTGTCCTTCATGGCGCTGGGAGGCCTGATGCTGGGCCTGCGCGCCAGCGGCGAGCAACTGGGCTGGGGCTTCCAGCTGCAATCGCCGGCCGTGGTCGCCGTACTGGCCACGCTGTTCACGCTGCTGGGCCTGAACCTGGCGGGTGTGTTTGAAATCGGCAGCGTGCTGCCGCACCGCCTGGCTTCGCTGCAGGCCCGCCACCCGGTGGTGGATGCCTTTCTGTCCGGCGTGCTGGCGGTGGCGATTGCTTCACCGTGCACGGCCCCGTTCATGGGCGCGTCGCTGGGGTATGCCATCAGCTTACCGGCCGCGCAGGCGTTGGGCATCTTTGCGGCATTGGGGCTGGGGTTGGCGCTGCCGTTTCTGGCCGCCGCCTGGGTACCCGCGGTCGGAAACTGGTTGCCCCGCCCCGGCGCCTGGATGGACACCCTGCGGCGCTTTATGGCCTTTCCCATGCTGGCCACCGTGGTCTGGCTGGTCTGGGTGCTGGGCCATTTGAGCGGTGTGGATGGGGCCGGCGCCCTGCTGGCACTGCTGCTGGGCTTAAGCCTGCTGGTCTGGTCGCTGAACCTGACCGGTACCAGTCGCACCGGATTTGCTATTGCTTCAATAGCAGTTCTGGTAGGTTTGGCGGGAGCTATCGGCCCATTGGTCACACGCATGGATGATTCAGCCCTGACAGCCACCACCCCGGGCGCACCAACCGGTGCGGCATCCGCCTGGCAGGCCTGGGCCCCGGGACGGGTGGAGGCGGAGCTGGCCGCGGGCCATCCGGTATTCGTCGACTTCACCGCAGCCTGGTGCATCACCTGCCAGTACAACAAGAAAACCACACTGGGCAATGCCGAGGTGCTGGCCGACATGCGCGCCCACAAAGTGACCCTGCTGCGCGCTGACTGGACCCGCCGCGACCCGGCCATCACCCTGGCGCTGGAACAACTCGGGCGCAGCGGCGTGCCGGTCTATGTGCTGCACCAGGCCGGGCGGCCGCCCATGGTGTTTTCGGAAATCCTCGATGCCGGGGAAGTGCGCGCAGCCATTGCCAAGCTCTAGCTTCGCAGCACAACACCCTTCGTCCCTTTCCAGATGCCCCCTGATTCCAAGGCCCAAACCGACGCCGACTTCATCCTGGCGCACTGCCGCACGGTTGCGGTGGTCGGGCTTTCACCCAAGTCGCACCGCGACAGCTACCGGGTGGCCCAGTACATGCAGGCCCACGGCTGGAAGATCGTGCCTATCAACCCCCATGCCAGCAGCATCCTGGGCGAAACCGCCTACCCTAGCCTGGTAGAGGCTGCGCACCACCACACCATCGAACTGGTCAACGTGTTTCGCAACAGCGAAGACGTGCCCCCGGTGGTCACTGACGCCATCGCCATCGGGGCCAAAGCCATCTGGCTGCAAATGGGCATCACCCATGCCAGAGCGGCCGACCAGGCCCGGGCCGCCGGGCTGCGGGTGGTGCAGGACCAATGCCTGATGGTGGAGCACCGCCGAAGAAGCTAGCCCCCACGCTTACCCACTGCGTGTGGTCGCTGCCCCCCGAGGGGGCCGCGTTTCACCTTGGGACGGCCCGGCGGTGAAACCAGCCCGGCCTGATGAACTGCGACAATAGGGGCATGAACGCACCGCACACCACCCCCGGCACGCCTGCTGCCCAAGACTCCACTTTCGCCAACCACCACAACCCGTCCTTCCTGCAGGCCTGCCTGCGCCAGGCGACCGACCACACACCGATGTGGCTGATGCGCCAGGCCGGCCGCTATTTGCCCGAATACGTCGCGACCCGGGTCAAGGCCGGCAACAGTTTCATGGGGCTGGCGACCAACGTGGAGTACGCCACCGAGGTCACGCTGCAGCCATTGGACCGCTACCCGCTGGATGCGGCCATTTTGTTCAGCGACATCTTGACCGTGCCCGATGCCATGGGCCTGGGTTTGAGCTTTGGCGCAGGTGAAGGCCCCCGCTTTGCGACACCCGTTCGCGACGAGGCGGCCGTGGCCGCGCTGGCCGTCCCGGACATGGACAAGCTGCGCTATGTCTTTGACGCTGTGACCTCCATCCGCAAGGCGCTGACCCGGCCTGACGGCAAATCCCGCGTGCCCCTGATCGGTTTTTCGGGCAGCCCCTGGACGCTGGCCTGCTACATGGTTGAAGGCGCCGGCTCCAGCGACTACCGGCTGATCAAGACCATGCTGTACAGTCGCCCGGACCTGATGCACCGCATTCTGGCCATCAATGCCGACTCCGTGGCCACCTACCTGAACGCCCAGATTGACGCTGGTGCCCAGGCCGTGATGATTTTTGATAGCTGGGGCGGCGTGCTGGCCGATGGCGCGTTCCAGGAGTTCAGCCTGGCCTACACCGCGCGCGTGCTGGCCCAGCTCAAAAAGACCCACACCGATGCCGCCGGCAACACCATCCGCATTCCGCGCATCGTGTTCACCAAGGGCGGCGGTCTGTGGTTGCAGGAGATGGCAGCGCTGGACTGCGAGGTGCTGGGCCTCGACTGGACCGTGAACCTGGGCAAGGCCCGCGCTTTGGTGGGCGGCTCAGAGAACGGTCCTGGCAAGGCACTACAAGGCAACATCGACCCCAACGTGCTGTTTGCCCCACCCGCGCACATCGCCACGGAAGTGGCCCGCGTGCTGGACAGCTTTGGCAAGCCCTACCAGGGCATGGGCACCGGTCCCACCCACATTTTCAACCTGGGCCACGGCATCAGCCAGTACACACCACCCGACCATGTAGCCGCGCTGGTCGAGGCCGTGCACAGCCATTCCCGCGCCATACGGGCCTGAACGCCTAGCACTTTTTAGACCTGAATTTGTCGCGGCGCGCTTCACTTATGCACAAAAACAGGGAAGCTGCTTGCGTCAGCGCCTCCGGGAGAGGGATGGGCGCTATGAATCCCATAGCGCTTGTAAGCTGTTGATTCATAAGGATTTCGAACTTTGCTTTTTTTCTGGGCATTCCAGCCAAAGCCTTGATTTTCAAGGCTTTGGCGGCCCCCGGGACAAGATATCAACAAAGTTATCCACAGAAACACTGAGTTCAACTCAAAGTCCATTTAAATCAAGTACTTAGCGCCACTTCCGCAAGTCAACATCAATAATTCGACTCAAGTGGACTTTTGTCTATGACCCACTGGCTCTGTGTTCTGGTCCAGACCCCGGCCCACGCCACGCTGGGGTCGGTGCTGAGTTATCGAAGTGAGTCGGCACTGCCGCCCGGAACACTGGTGCGCGTGCCGCTGGGCCAGCGCGAAACACTGGGCGTGGTGTGGGATGCCGATTCCGCCCAGGCCACTGGCGAGTTCGACCCGACCAAAGTGCGCGCGGTAGCAGGTGCGCTGGAAGGCATTGCACCCTTGAGCGCCCACTGGCAACAACTGGTTACATTTGCCGCCCAGTACTACCAGCGCTCCATCGGCGAAGTGGCGCTGGCGGCATTGCCGCCGCAACTGCGGGAGCTGTCACCGACCCAGGTTCAGCGTCGACTGGCACGCAGCAAGAGCCCCAGGCCCCCACCGGTGGATAGCGAACCACACGGCGGGCGCCCGCCAGCCCTGAGCCCCGAACAGGCGGAGGTGGTTGACAAGATCGCGTCCCAAGCCGGGCCGTTTCTGCTGTTTGGTGCCACTGGCAGCGGAAAGACCGAGGTCTACCTGCACTGCGTGCAAACGCTGCTGGCCGGCGACGCGCAGTCCCAGGCCCTGGTCATGGTTCCCGAGATCAATCTCACGCCGCAGCTGGAAGCCCGCTTCAAGGCGCGTTTTGCCCCGCTCTATGGCGACGATGCCGTGGTGTCGCTGCACAGTGGCATGACCAACCCGCAGCGCCTGCGCAGCTGGCTCAGTGCGCACAGCGGCGTTGCCCGCATCGTGCTGGGCACACGCATGGCAGTGTTTTCGTCCATGCCGCAGCTGCGGCTGATCGTCGTCGACGAAGAGCACGACCCCAGCTACAAAAGCAGCGAAGGCGCACGCTACTCCGCCCGCGACCTGGCCGTCTACCGCGGCCGCCTGGAGGGCGCCAAAGTGCTGCTGGGCTCGGCCACGCCCTCACTGGAGAGCTGGCACCACAGCCGACCGGCACATGAGGGCGGGCGCTACCTGCGCCTGCACATGCCCAGCCGCATTGGCACCCAAACGCCAGGCGACACAGACCCAGGCCTTCCGCCAACGGCGCAGCAGGCCACGCGTACCGCTGCCGGCACCCCCGACGGCCTGCCTCTGGTGCGCCGGGTGGACATGAACCACCAGCACCGCCATGCGGTGTTCTCCATCCCCTTGCTCGAAGCCATCAAGGAGCGGGTGGCCCGTGGCGAACAAAGCATGGTCTTTCTGAACCGGCGCGGCTATGCGCCGGTGCTGCACTGCACCGAGTGCGGCTGGAAAAGCGAATGCCCGCACTGCAGTGCGTTCCGGGTGTTTCACAAAATAGACCGCACGCTGCGCTGCCACCACTGCGGCTTCACCGAGCGTGTGCCCCGCGCCTGCCCGACCTGCGGCAACCCCGACATCGCCCCGCTGGGGCGCGGCACCGAGCGCCTGGAAGAACACCTGGCCGAGCTGCTGGCCGATGTGCGCAGACCCAACACGGTCAGCGAAGCATGTCCTGATGGCGAGCCGGTGCGGGTGGCGCGTATCGACGCCGACACCACGCGCCTCAAGGGCGAGCTGCAAAGCCAATTGGCGGCCGTACATGCCGGTGATGTGGACGTGCTGGTGGGCACACAAATGATCGCCAAGGGCCACGACTTTCGCCGCATCACGCTGGTGGCGGCCGTCAACCCGGACGGTGCGCTGTTTTCCAGCGACTTTCGCGCCTCCGAGCGGCTCTTCAGCCTGTTGATGCAGGCGGCCGGACGCTCCGGGCGCGACGCCGCATTGGGAGAGCACAGCGAAGTGTGGATTCAAACCTTTCAGCCCGCCCACCCCTTGTACGCGGCCCTCAAGCGCCACGACTATCCGGCCTTTGCCGCCACGCAGCTGCAGGAGCGTGCGCAGGCCGGGTTGCCGCCGTTCACCGCCCAGGCCCTGGTGCGCGCCGAAGCCCGCAGCCAGGACATTGCCCAGGGCTTTTTGAACGCCGCCAGCCTGGCCGTCCAGACCGACATGACCCAATGGGAAGGCTGGGCGCCGGTGCTGTCACAGATCACGCTCTATCCGGCTGTCCCCATGAGCATCCAGCGGGTGGCCAATATCGAGCGGGCCCAGATGCTGGTGGAAAGCCCGTCGCGCGCCGCGCTGCAACAATTTTTGGCTGCCTGGCAAGCGGTGTTGCACGCTACCCGGCAGCAGCCGGTTGGCAAAGGCCTGATCCGCTGGGCCGTGGACGTCGATCCGCTGGCGATCTAGAGCCCCCACACTCAGCGCTGGCGCGTCATCGCTGCCCCCCGAGGGGGCTGTTGTGGCTCGGGACGGCCCAGCGCCAAAACGCTTCGCGTTTAGCCGCTCACCACCCGCGGAAACACCACGCGGATGCGGCTGCCTTCACCGGGCGCACTGTGCACCGAGATTTGCCCCCCCAGGATACGGGTCACGATGCCGTGGACGATGTTCATGCCCAGACCGGTACCGCCGCGCCCCATCTTGGTGGTGAAGAAGGGATCGAAGATGCGGGCCCGCACGGCGTCGTCCATGCCCACGCCGTCATCGGCCACCACCAGTTCCACCGTGTCGGCATCCACCGCAGCGGTGGTCACGGAAATGCGCCCGGTGGCGCCCGATTCAAACGCATGGATCGACGCATTCATCACCAGGTTGGTCAGGACCTGCCCATAGCGCCCGGGAAAACTGTCGCACACCAGATCGGCACACAGGGTCTTTTTCACCTCACACCCCGATTTGCGCAGGGTGGGCTGCAGCATGTTGAGAATCTCGGTGGTCACTTCGGCCAGGTCAAATTCCCGCCGCTGGTCACTCGTCTGGTCGACTGCCACCTGCTTGAAGTCGGAAATCAGATGGGCAGCCCGCTGCAAATTGCTCATCGACAGTGCCAGGCCTTCGTCCGAGCGGTCGATGAACTGGTTCATCGTGGAACGCCGCATGGTGCCACTGGCCAATTCGGTCTTCAGGTCCGACAGATCGGACTGGAGCGTGGACGCAACCGTCAATGCATTGCCTATGGGGGTGTTGAGTTCATGGGCGACACCCGCCACCACGCGCCCCAGAGAGGCCAGCTTTTCGGTCTGAATAATTTCTTCCTGTGCGCGCTCCAGTGTGACCAGGGTCCGCTCCAGCGACTCCGTGCGCTCGGCCACGCGCTGTTCCAGGTGTTCGTTGGCGTCCGTCAGTTCCTGGTTGCGACTCTCCAACTGGGCAATCAGATGCAAAAGCGCCAGCCGGGTTGCCTCCAGACTGTCGGCCAAGGCACCCACCTCGTCCCGGAACACGTGCCGGATGGGGACATCAAGCTGACCCTTTTCGATACGCCCGGACGCCTCCACCAGTTCTTCCAGCGGCCGCACCAATCGCCAGTGCATGAGCAACAAAATAACGATCAGGGCACCCAGGGAAATCTGCGCGCCGTGCTTCACATATTGCATGCGCACTTCGTTGACCTTGCGCAAATAGCCGGCGGTGGACATCTGGATCGTGAGCTTTCCCACCATGGTCTTGTTGCGCTCGACCACGTGGGTCGTGGCATCCACCAGATTGGCGTCTTCCGCTGCGCGCTTGCGGGTGGCAAACGGCGTGCCTTTGTCGTCCCAGATGTCAATGGACACCACATCCGGATTGACAAAGGCGGCCTCCATGATGGAGTTGGCCTGTTCCGCCTCAAACTGCCACAGGGGTTCACGCAGGGCCAATGCGGTCAAGGCGCCCAGATGGTCCATTTCCGTGTGAATCTGGGCGATATGTTGCTCGCGCAAATCGGACGTTTGCTCGACATAGGACAAAAACGAGGCCAGCATCACCCCGGCCACCACCGTCAGCGCAATGGCCACCCGCAAGGAGTGCACCCGAAGCCATAGTTTGCGCAAGCGATCGATCGGGGGCCCTGAGGTCGGCATGGTGGAGTGGTGAGTTTGCGTCACTGTAACGCAAAGCGCGGGCAAAACCGGGGCCGACCGGCAGAACAGGCGTTTGACCCGCTGGCCAGGCCCGGTTGCCCCGGTGTTGCGGGAACCCGCGGCGAAGTCTACTATCGGCTTCGGAGGCCTCAATGATGGACATTTCCCTATTGCGCAAAACGGTTGGGTTGCTGGCCCTGTGGGCTGCATGGGGCACAAGCCAGGCAGAAACCCTCGTGGTCCTGGGTGATCACGCGTATGCCCCCGTCATCTACACCCAGAATGGGAAACCCGCAGGTCTGCTCCCCGCCATCCTGGCGCGTGCGTCGGCACTGACAGGCGACCACTACGACCTGCGCCTATCGCCGTGGAAACGCGCGTATGAGCTGGCTGCCCGCGGCGAGGGCGGGGTCGTCGGCGTGTCGCTGAACAAGGAACGCGCCAGGATTTTTGACTTCTCCCGCCCCCTCTACGACGACGACATTCAAATCGTCACCCTCAAAGGCAAAACCTTCCCCTACGCAAAGCTCGAAGATCTCAAAGGCAAGACCATCGGCGGCATCAACGGCGCCAGTTACGGCGACGACGTGGACAAGGCCATTGCCAGCGGCTTGTTCGTCGTGGACCGCGACGTAGGACAAGCCGGGCGACTGCGCAAACTGCTGGCGGGAAGACTGGATGCGGCCTTCATCGGCAATGGACAGGCGGGGTTCGACAGCGTCGTTTCCAGCGAGGAAGAACTGCGCAACAACCGTGCGCAGTTCGTCGTCTTGTCCACACCCCTGACACGGGACCCCCTGCATCTGGCGTTTCCGAAAAGCATGCACAAGCGCGAGGCCCTGGACCGGTTTGATGCCGCGTTGGAAAAGCTCAAGCTAAGCGGTGAACTCAAACGGCTGGCCACCATCAGCACGACCGCCAGGTAGCCCGAATCGTCACATCTGGCGAAACAGGTGCACAAAGCTGCGGCTCACCGGCAGGCGCTCACCACGGCCCTTGATCAGCACCTCGCCGCCATCGTGTGGGCCATGGTTGAACTGCTGCACCTGCATCAGGTTGACGATGACCGCCCGGTGGACCTGGGCAAAGCGCGCCGGGTCCAGCGCATCGGCCAGCTCGCGGATGGTCTTGCGGATCAGGGCCTCGCCGCCATCCCACACGACCAGCGTGTACTTGGTGTCGGACTTGAAGTAGGCCACCTGGTCCACCGGAATCAGGCGCACCGTGCTGCCGACCGAGGCCTTGATCCATTGCAGGTACTGCGGTGCGCTAAAGTGCCCGCGCAGGTGCTCGGCCAGCGTGTCCAGCGCCGCCGTGGACAGGGCGGCCGGGGCCGGCGCGGGCGCGGATTGCAGGCGTTCGCGCAGGCGGCGCACGGTCTCGGCCAGCCGCTCCTCGTCAAAGGGCTTGACGATGTAATCAATGGCCTCCTGGCGAAAGGCCTCCACTGCGTACTGCTCGTGCGCGGTGACAAAAACCAGCTCGGCGCGGCTGCCGATGCAGCGCGCCGCCTCGATACCGTTCATGCCCGGCATATGCACGTCCAGAAAGGCGATCTGCGGCTCCAGTTCATCAAACAGTTCCACCGCCTCGCGCCCGTTGCGCGCCGTGGCGACGATCTGCAACTCCGGCCACAGGCGCCCCAGGATCGCCACCAGGCGCTCGCGCAGCAGGGGTTCGTCATCGGCCACCAGGGCCGTGGGGAGTGTCATCTCAGTCCAGTCCTTCCACGATGATTTCGGCACGCACGCCGTGCGGCGGGTTTTCACTCAGCTCCAGCCGCGCGCGGCCCTGGAAGACGGCCTGCAACCGGGCGCGCAGATTGGCCAGGCCTATGCCCGGTTGGGCCGACTCGGACAGGCCCACACCGGTGTCAGCCACCCACACCTGCAACTGCTTGCGCCCGTCGGCGCCAGCCTGCATGCGCGCGCCCACGTCGATGCGCCCGCCGTCGCAACCGGGGTCTATGCCGTGGTGCACCGCATTCTCCACCAGCGTCAGCAGCGCCATGCTGGGAAAGTGCAGGCCGCGCAGGGCCGGCTCCAGTTCCACCGTGAACTGCAGGCGGTCCGGCATGCGCATCAGCATCAGCTCCAGGTAGGCGCGCACCAGGTCGGCCTCGTTGCCCAGCGTGGCGCCGTTCTGGTTCAGTTGTGGCATGGCAGCACGCAGGTAGGCAATCAGGCTCTTGAATACCGGTGCGGCGTGCGGTGAGCCGCTTTCAATCAGCTCCTGCACATTGGCCAGGGTGTTGAGCAGGAAGTGCGGCTCGATCTGCGCCTGCAGCAGGTTCAGCCGCGCGTCGGTGGCCTGGCGCATCAGCGTCTCGCGCTCCAGCGCGAACTGCAGGGCCTGGGCCCGGGACTGGGCGTCGCGCTCGCGCACCAGCGCACCCAGCGTGACCAGCAGGCCAACCAGCGCGGCACTGGCGGTGACCCACCAAAAGCCCACCACCCGGGAGCGCGAGCCCATGAAGGCGAACAGGTCGCCCTGCACCGAAACAAGCTGCACGATCAGCGGCCCCAGTGGCGCGGCAGCCGCCACCGCCAGCACCTGGGCCACCCAGCGCGGCACCCAGGTCTGCTGCCAGGCGCCGGCCAACAGGTAGGCTGCGAGCAGGATGGTCGACACCAGCAGGGTCTCGCCCAACAGTTCGGGAAACGAATTGCGGGTGATGGGGTAAAAGGCCAGCGCACCGGCCAGCGAGGCAATGGCCACGACCGCCAGGTGGCGGTGGTGGCGCGCCCAGAAGCTTCGGGGCGCGGGCGTGCTGGTCAAGTCGGGCGGTGCGTTGGATGTGGTCATGCGGGGACGATACTGAGCGCCACCCAGCCGGTCAAGACAAACCAGACGATGCCGCGACAGAGCGCGGGAATCAGGGTGTGGGCGGCGCTCTGGCGGGCGCGGACTATGCCCGGCTCCCGGTGTTGCGCCAGTCCGCCGATCTCGCCGCCCGCGCACAGAGCCCCCGGCTGCGCGGCATTGCGAATACGTTGATGGTGTTCGAGATTCCGTGACTTGCTATTAAATTTATAGCTGTAGTGGCATATTCCACGAGGGCTAAAGGCTTATTTCATGACAAGCAATCCGGTGCGACGGCCTGCCGGGCAGCCGCTACGGCATGCGCGGATACCCCGTGATCTGCTGGATCGCGCGGTACAGCGGTTGCAGCCGGCCATACATCTTCTGGTAGACCCGGCGGTACAGCGCGTCGTAGGTGGCGTGGTGCTGCGCGTTCGGCGTGAAGGTCTGGCCGATGCGGGTCATGGCTTTCATCGCCGTGTCGAAGTCCGGGTGCAAGCCCAGCCCCACTGCGGCGTCTATCGCGGCGCCCAGGCCCGAGGTCTCGTAAACGTGCGGGCGCGAGGTCGGCAAACCGAAGATGTCGGCGGTGAGCTGCATGGCCGCGTCGCTCTGTGAGCCGCCGCCGGAGACGCGCAGTTCGGTGATGGGCACGCCGCTGCGCTTCTCGATGCGCTCCTTGCCCTCGCGCAGCGCATAGGCCAGGCCTTCGAGGATGGCGCGGTAGACGTGGGCGCGGGTGTGCACATCACCAAAGCCGATGATGGCGCCCTTGGCCTCGGGGCCGGGGATCTTGATGCCGGGCGACCAATAGGGCTGCAGCATCAGGCCCATGGAGCCGGGTGGCACGGAGTTGACCAGTGCATCGAACAGCACCTCGGGCGCAATGCCCGTCTGCGCCGACTGGTTCTGCTCGTGGTGGCCGAACTGCTGCTTGAACCAGTTGACCATCCAGTAGCCGCGGAAGATCTGCACCTCGGTGCTGTAGGACCCGGGTATCGCCGACGGATACGGCGGGATGAAGGGCGTGACCTCCAGATACTTCGCGCTGGTGGTGTTGATGGTGGCCGTGGTGCCGTAGCTCAGGCAGCCGATGTGCGGCTGCTGGCAACCCGCACCAATGACCTCGCAGGCCTTGTCGGCGGCGGCGGCCATCAGCGGCGTGCCCTCGGGAATGCCGGTGGCCGCACTCGCTTCTGCCGTGATGGCGCCCATGCGCGTGCCAGGGGCCACCAGTTCGGGCAACCACTCGGCCCTGACGGCCAGGGCCTGCCACTTCCAGTCGCTGGCCTTGGCCCAGGCCAGGCCCTTGTAGTCGAACGGCAGGTAGGCCACCTGCGAACCCACGGAATCGACAAAACGCCCGCACAGCCGGTGGTTCAGGTAGCCCGACAGCAGCAGGTAATGGTGGGTGCGGTCCCAGACCTCGGGCTGGTGCGCCTTGAGCCAGTTGGCCTCGGCCTCGCCGCGGAAGTAGTTGATGGTGTGCTGCACACCGGCCAGCTGGAAGCCCAGGTTCCACAGCAGGCCTATGGGTGGCACGGTGTCGGTGCGGCGCTGGTCCAGCCAGGTGATGGCCGGTCGCAAGGGCTTGCCTTGCGCGTCGAGGTTGATGACGGTGCCGCGCTGCGTGGTGACGGCCACGCCCCGCACCGCGTCGCGCGCGCCGGGGTTCTGTGCCCACAGTTGCTGGCAGGCGCTGCACACGGCCTGCCAATAGTCCTCGGGGTCGTGCTCGGCCCAGCCGGGATGCTCGGAAAAATAGGCCTCGAGATGCACCTGCGCCTTGGCCACGATGTTGCCCCGCAGGTCAAACAGCAGGGCGCGCACGCTCTGTGTGCCGTTGTCGATGGACAGGATGGTGGGTTCAGACATGGGGCATCTCCGGTGGTATGGCCGCCCAGGGCGTCGGGCTGTAATGCTGCTGCCACAGCGCCCGATAGGCCGCTTGCTCGGCGTCCCAGCGGGCATCATCCCAGCCGAGTTCGGCCTGGCAGATGGAGCGGATGCGGGGCAGGCAATCGACACCGCCGCCGCGCAGCAGCATGCCCAGGCGGGTGCGGCGCAGCATCAGGTCTTGCAGGTGCACAACCGCCTCATGGCGCGCCGCCCAGCGCAACTCCACCCACAGCGTGTGGGTGCCGCTGATGGTTTGCAATTCTCCGTCCTGCGCCGCTGCCAAGACGTCGGATGCCCGTGGTCCGTAGTGGCCTTGCAGGCGCTGGCGTTGGTGTGTGCTCAAACCCCGCTGCAGTGGCAGCGCCGCAGCGGGTGCCAGCAGCGGGCCGTTGGCGGGCGGCTCCTGCGCGTGGGGCAAACGCGACGCCACGTGCTGCAGGGCGTCCAGCGCAATCAGCCGGAAGGTGGTCAGCTTGCCGCCGGTCACGGTGAGCAGGCCCTGCTCCATCCAGACTGCATGGTCGCGCCCTTCTTTGGAAGGATCGGCTTTGCCGGTATCCACCACCGGGCGCACACCGGCGTAGGTGGCGATCACGTCATCGGGCGTAAGCCGTAGTTGCGGAAACTGGAACTGCAATGCATCCATCAGGTAGCCCGCCTCGGCCGGGGTGATGGAGGCCTCCTGCTGCAGATCGACTTGGTGGTCGATGTCGGTGGTTCCCACCAGCGTGGCACCCTCCCACGGAAAGACAAACACCGGTCGACCATCGTGCGGGTGCATCAGGCTGACGGCCTGTGCCACCGGCAGGCGCCAGGCCGGCAGCACCAGATGGCTGCCACGCAGCGGGCGCAATTTTGCAGTGGCACCCTGCTGCTGACGCAGGCCGTCGGCCCAGGCCCCGGTCGCGTTGATCACCACGGTGGCACGCACGGTGTGGGTCTCGCCGCTGACAGCATCGACCACACGCACGCCATTCACATCCCCGTCGGTGCGGTCATCGGCGCGCAGCAACTGCTGCACCCGCAGATAGTTGATGGCCACGCCGCCCAGGCTGCGGGCCTCTTGCAGCACGCGCAGCACCAGCCGCGCGTCATCGGTTTTGGCATCCAGGTAGCACATGCCGCCTTTCAAATCTGCGCGGTCGATGTGGGGTGCCAGCATCAAAAATTCATCGGTGGAATAGTGGTGGCGCGCACTTTGCCCGGCCATGCGGTCGTAGACGGCCAGCCCGAGCTGAAACAGCCAGCGCCCCGGCGGACGGCCCCGGTAGTCAGCAAAGGCAAAGCTCTGCGGGTCCACCAGACCCTGGGCCTGGTGCAGCAGGTGCTGGCGCTCGCGCACCGAGTCGCGGGTCAGGCGCAGCTGGCCTTGCTTCAGGTAGCGCAGGCCACCATGCACCAGCTTGGAGGAGCGGCTGGACGTGCCCCAGGCAAAGTCGCGCTGTTCCACCAGCAACACCTTCAGGCCCCGGCGCGCAGCCTCCAGCAGAATGCCGGCGCCAGTGATGCCGCCGCCGATGACGACGATGTCCCAGGCGCGGGCCAGCAGCGGGGCCAGCGGCTGCGCCCTGGGGTCTGGCGGTGGAGTGACATGCACCGCGGTCATGGTGTGGTGGCTGACGTGGGATTGGAAGTGGACGCGGGCAGCAGCTTGCCGGGGTTCATCATGCCCTCGGGGTCGAAATGGCGGAACAGGCTGCGCATGGCCGCCAGGCCCAGCGGGCCTTTCTCGGCCTCCAGATACGGCGCGTGGTCCAGCCCCACGCCGTGCTGGTGGCTGATGGTGCCGCCATGGGCCACAATGGCCTTGCAGACCGCCGTCTTCAGGCTACGCCAGCGGGCCAGATCGGTCGCATAGTCACCTGACAGGCGATATGCAAACGTGGTGTACACGCTGGCCCCCTGGGCATAGACGTGCGACAGGTGGGTGTAGGTGTGCACGCGCTCGCCACTCTGCGCCAGCGCATGCGTGGCGGCGCTTTCCATGGCCTGCATCATGGGCGTCACGCGGGGCCAGTCACAGGCGGTTTCCACCGTGTCGATGGCATAGCCTTTGAGCCACAGCGCGTTGCGCAGGTAGACATTGCGGAACCGGTTTTCTTTCCATTTCTTGCCCATGGCCTGCCCGATGGCCACACCCTGGTAGCCGCGTGCGATGCGCTGGGCACTTTTGAGCGCATGGGCCACGGTGGCGCTCTGGCCGGTGCCACCGATCATCAGCATGCATTTCTGGTCCGTGCAACCGCGCCAGGCCAGGTAGCGTTCCAGCAGGCCGATCAGGGTCTTGTGACCGGCCATGGTCAGGGTGGTCAGCGTCTCCACCGGGTTGGACAGGCGCAGCATGGACAGCGGCAGCTTGGCCTGCACGATGGCGCGCACCGCCTCCTGGGCCCGCTCCCAGTCGGGGAAGAACAGGGTGTGGAATTCTTCGCGCTGCGGCAGCGGTGTGATGCGCACCGTGGCTTCGGTCAGGATGCCGATGCGCCCCTCCGAGCCCAGCACCATTTCGCGCAAGTCTGTGCCCGCCGCCGAGGCCGGAAAGGGGAGCACCTCCAGCGTCCCGACGGGGGTCTCGACCGTTCCCCCGGCGAACAGCTGCTCGATGCGGCCATAGCGCAGCGACTGCTGACCCGACGAGCGCGTGACCACCCAACCACCCAGCGTGGAATATTCAAACGACTGCGGAAAATGCCCCAGCGTGTAGCCCTGCGCCCGCAGTTGTGCCTCCAGATCGGGGCCCAGCACGCCGGCGCCAAAGGTGGCCAACTGGGCCTCACGGTCCAGGTTGACCAGGCCGCACAGACGTGACAGGTTGATGGTCAGCACAGCCTGCCCGCCCTCCGGCACCGTCAGGTGGCCGACGACGCTGGTGCCGCCCCCCATAGGAATCACGGCCGCGCCGCATCCGGCGGCGTAGCGCAGCAGGGCGCGCACCTGCTCGGCGCTCTCGGGGAAGGCCACGCCATCCGTCACCACGCCCACCTTGCCGCTGCGCATCTTCAACCAGTCGGGCAGGCTGTGGCCCAGACTGTTGCGCATGCGGGTCTCGGGACGGGTGTCGATCAGCGGATGGGCTGGCAAGCGGCTTGGCGGTATGCCGGCACAGGCCTGCGCCAGGGTTGCGTCCACCGAGGGCACACCGGCACGGATGCGCTGCTCCAAAAACTGCAGGGCTTCCCCCGGCAAGACCAGTTCCACCGCATCATCCCCCCAACCGTTCCAGCGCTTCATGTCCATCTCCTGTGCATTCGCGTGCAGCATCCGGTTGCTACACTGAGCGCCACTGTAGCCACGCCCGCCCGCGGTGTATTGCGCTTTCATGCCAAGCCATTTGTTCAATCATGCCAACCCGCGACTTCGCCACACCTAGCCCCTCGGGCGGACGGGTGGCGGGCGCGTATGTGCAGCCCCTGCTGGAGCTGGCCGTGGAGTGCGGCGTGGGTTTGCCGGCATTGGCCGTTGCCGCTGGCATGGCCGAAAACGCACTGTCCCCGGTGCCCGAGTCCCTGGCCGCCAGCGACTATGTGCGCCTGCTGGATGCGGGTGCCGAGCTGGCCCGCCATCCGCACTTTGGCCTGCACGTGGGCGAGCGGGTCAAGCTGGGAACCTATAGCGTCTACGGTCTGATCCTGCTGAGTTGCCGCGACTTGGGACAGGCCTTTGCCCAAACCCTGCGCTATGAAAGCCTGGCCCATGATCTGGGGCGCTCGGAGTTGGGTGTGCAGGGTGGCACCGCGGTCTACCAATGGCACAGCCACTTTCCGCACGCCAGTCGGCACCTGGCCGAGAGCGTGTTTGCCGGCGTGCGCGTGTTTGGCAACTGGCTGGCCGGCACGCCCCTGCCCGCAGCAAAGGTGTCCTTCACCCACGCCGCCCCGGCCGACGTCAGCGAACACTACCGCCTGTTTGGCCCCGATGTGGAATTTGGCGCCAGCACCCATTGCGCGCGCTTTGATGCGGCACTGCTGGCCCTGCCCGTTCCGAATGCCGACGTCGGGCTGTACCCGGTGTTGCAGCAGCACGCCGAACAGCTGCTGCAAGCCAAGCTGCGCAGCCAGGGCGAGGTCGGCATCGTGGCCCAGGTGCGCGCCAGCATCGCCAGCCACCTGACACAAGACACGGCCAGCCTGACCCTGATCGCTCAGGACCTGAACCTGTCACCGCGCACCTTGCAGCGCAAGCTCAGCGACGCCGACACCAGCTTCCAGCAACTGCTGGACCGGACGCGCCAGGCGCTGGCCCAGGGCTATCTGCTGCGCCCCGACTTGAGCCTCACCGATATTGCATTCTTGCTGGGCTACCAGGACCAGAGCGCGTTCAACCACGCGTTCCGGGAGTGGACCGGGGAGAGCCCGGGCAGCTACCGCGAACGGCGCGGCAAACCCTGAACGCCCTCAGGTCATCAGGGCCACGGCACCGGCGAAGGTAAAAAACGCCGCCGCGGTGGACACCAGAATGATGCGCGCAATGCGCCCGTTGTCGGCGCCAAAGCGTTCGGCCAGCAGGGACACATTGCTGGCACTGGGCAGCGCTGCCAGCAGCACGAGCACGGTCAAGGCAAAACGGTCCATCGGCACGCCCATCTGGATGGCGCCCGCCCCCACCAGCAGCACCAGCAGGGGGTGCAGAAACAGTTTAATGGCGGCCACCGGCACCACCTCCATCCAGTGCACCGGGTGGGCCTCACCGGACTGCGCCATCATCTGGGAACGCGCCAGCACCGCGCCAATGGTGAACAAGGCCACCGGCGACGCCGAATCGGCCAGCAGGCCCACGGTCTGCACCACGGGCTTGGGAAAATCCAGTTGCAAGGCCGACACCACGGCACCCAGCAAAATCGACCAAGGCATGGGGTTGGTCGCAACCCCCTTCAGCGCATTCCTGGCCGCCACCCCCGCCGAGCCACCCGTTCCGCCGTGGTTGTCCAGTCGGGACAGGGCAATGCACAGCGAGGTGGTGATCACCATGTCGACCAGGATGGTGACGATCGCCGGGCCGGCGGCCTTGGGACCCAGCAGCGCCACCAGCAGCGGCACCCCCATGAAACCGGTATTGGGAAAAGCCCCCACCAAAGCGCCAAAAGCTGCGTCGTTCCAGCCAATGCGCCCGTGGCGCGTCACCGCCACAACAAAGCCCACCATGATCAGCGCACACGCCAGGTAGGTCAGCGCCACACGGAGGTCCAGCAACTGCGCGATCGGCGTGCTGGCGCCAAAGCGGTACAACATGCACGGCAATGCAAAAAACAACACAAAGCCGTTCAGGCCAGGAATAGCGGCCATGGGCAACATGCCCCGGCGTGCGGCCACGAAGCCACACAGAACCAGCGCGAAAAACGGGAAAGTAATGGTAAGGATTTGCAGCACCGGTGCATTGTCCGGTATTCGGTAAGATGGCGCGCTTGTCTGCCCGTAAAGTTTGAATGTCTTCGCCTGCGTCTTCTACCTCCCCCGCATCTCCCGCCGCCCATGGCCTGAATCTGGCCCAGCAAGAAGCCGTGAACTACATGCACGGCCCCTGCTTGGTGCTGGCCGGCGCCGGTTCGGGCAAGACCCGGGTGATCACCCACAAGATCGGCCGCCTGATCCAGTCCGGCATGCCCCCCCAGCGCATTGCCGCCATCACCTTCACCAACAAGGCGGCGGCCGAAATGCGCGAGCGCGCGAAGGGTTTGATTGGCCGGGTTGCCAAGGACGTGGTCGTGTGCACCTTCCACGCCCTGGGCGTGCGCATGCTGCGCCAAGACGGCGCCGTGCTGGGCCTCAAGCCCCAGTTCAGCATCCTGGACAGTGACGACGTGACCAGCATCCTCAAAGACGCCGGTGGCAGCACCGACGCCGCCACGGCCCGTCAATGGCAATGGACCATCAGCGGCTGGAAGAGCGCCGGCCTGAATGCCGAACAGGCACTGGCCCAGGCGGCCGACGACAACGAACGCATCACCGCCATCGTCATGGCCCGCTACGAAGAGCGGCTGACCGCCTACCAGAGCGTGGACTTTGACGACCTGATCAGCCTGCCACTCAAACTGCTGCGCGACCATGAAGCTGTTCGCCAGAAGTGGCAAAGCATGATGGGGCATGTGCTAGTCGACGAATACCAGGATACAAACGCCACGCAGTACGAAGTCCTGAAACTGTTGGTCGGAGGCAACCCCGCCGATGGCGCCCGTTTTACCGCGGTGGGGGACGATGACCAGTCCATCTACGGCTGGCGCGGCGCCACGCTGGACAACCTGCGCAAACTGCCGGTGGATTTTCCAGCGCTCAAGGTCATCACGCTGGAGCAGAACTACCGCTCCACCAGTGCCATCCTGCGCGCCGCCAACAATGTGATTGGCCCCAATCCCAAGCTGTTCCCCAAGAACCTGTGGAGCGACCTGGGCGAAGGCGAGCCGGTGCGCGTGGTGGACGCCGACAACGAGGAGCACGAGGCCGAGCGCGCCGTGGCCCGCATCCAGAGCCTGCGCGCCGAGGGGGCTTTACTGCAAGAGGGCAAGCAGTACAAGGAGTTCCGTGATTTCGCCGTGCTGTACCGCGCCAACCACCAGGCCAAGCCGTTTGAGAAGGCGCTGCGCAAGGCGAATATTCCATACAAGGTGTCGGGCGGCCAGAGCTTTTTTGACCGGGCCGAGATTCGTGACCTGTGCGCCTGGTTTCGCCTGTGGGCCAACAACGATGACGATCCGGCTTTCCTGCGCGCCGTGACCACGCCCAAACGCGGCATAGGCCACCAGACGCTGGGCACGCTGGGCGTGTTTGCCAGCCAGTACAAGCTCAGCCTGTTCGAGTCGCTGTTTTCCAACTCGCTGGGCTCGGTACTCGCGGCCAAGGCGGTGGGCAGCCTGCACGAGTTTGGCCGCTATGTGAACGACCTGGAGTACCGGGCCCGTCAAACCGAGGGCGCCGAGGCCGCCAAGGTCTTCATGATGGACTGGCTGAAGGACATTGGCTACGAAAAGCACCTGCTCGATGGCGAGGACAGCGACAAGGTCGCCGCCGCCAAATGGTCCAACGTGCTGGAGTTTTGTGACTGGATGGCACTGCGCTGCGGCGGACAGTTGGACGATGTGGCGGGCATATCCGAACGCGAGGTCAAGTCACTGCTGGAGGTGGCGCAGACCATTGCACTGCTGTCGACCATCAGCGAACGGGAGAAGGACCAGGACGTGGTCACGCTGTCCACGCTGCACGCATCCAAGGGCCTGGAGTGGCCCCATGTTCTGCTGGTCGGCGTCACTGAGGGCATGCTGCCCTTCAAACTGAATGACGGCGCCGACTCCCTGGGCGGGTCGGAAAAGGCCCACGAGTCCGCCAACGAGGATCTAGCGCAGCGGCTACAGGAAGAACGCCGCCTGATGTATGTGGGCATCACCCGGGCCCAGCGCAGCCTGGCGGTGAGCTGGACGCGGCGACGTAAAAAGGGCCGGGAGATGGTTGCGGCGCTGCCCAGCCGTTTCATTGCGGAAATGGGGCTGGACAAGGCCACGGTGCGCGAAGACCCGCGTGAAAAACTCAAGGCTTTGCGGGCAGAGTTTGCCCAGAAAGCGCTAACCAGCGCCGCTGCTGCGGCTCAGATCCGGTAAGTCCGCGGTTTAGCGCAGTCCGTCGTAACCGGTGCGCACTGTGAAGTCGGCGAAGCCCGAGCCCCCGCTGGGCGCAGAGGGCCCAAAGAAGTTGTCATGCAGTTCAGACAGTACCATCATGGCAAGGGCTGCGTCCTGGTTGAAACCGATGCGGGACTGGCCCATGCCATCGCCCCCGCTCAGAATCAATTTGGAAATGTAGTCACTGCATTCCTTGTGACCCCAGAGGCTGCGTATGGTGTTGGCGATACGGTGGTGGTGCAGTTCAACGATTTGTAGTGCAGCGTCTTTGCGCTGATTGGCTGCGAGGCGGTACAACTGATCCGGGTGAATCGGGGCTCCGTCTTCCATCATTGCCAACGGCACGGTCTGCAAAAAAGCCCCCGACTCGTCGGGCAGGTTATCAAGAACCGGCAGCGAACTGAAACGCGACTCCTGCTCGGCAACCGCGCTTTCCCACAGTCCCCAAGTGGTGTCCGGGTCGTTTTCAACCACCTCCAAGCCACGGGAATCCACAGCATCCTTGCTCGGCGTGTCATCAGGCTGCTTGCCCTTGCCAAGAAAAATACTGAACATGGACCCACTCCGTAGTTTGTGTTAATGCTACTCCAGCCAGAGCATCTTTGCCACCCTTCCACACTTAGGGGCATATGGGCAGGTCAAAAACGACATTGCCAATGGGTGGATTGTACGGAACGGCAGTTTTTTTCCATGCCCATCGCGTTCCATTGCCGTGAAGTTGTTCACACAATCGCACTTCTCTTTGGATCTGGTCGAGATCCGTCGACTAACACCCCCAGAAAGCACCAAGCCCGTCGCAGTGGACGGGCTTGGTGCATCGAGAACCATATGGAGCGGGAAAAGAGGCTCGAACTCTCGACCTATACCTTGGCAAGGTATCGCTCTACCAACTGAGCTATTCCCGCATGTGACCACCGGGGTGGTCAAAATAAAAACCCATCGGATGGGTTTCTAAATTTGGTGGCCTGGGGCGGAATCGAACCACCGACACAAGGATTTTCAATCCTCTGCTCTACCGACTGAGCTACCGGGCCTGAGCCTGAAATTATAGCAGGAAGATTTGCCGTATCTGGCGGGGTGCCATTCAAATTCCGTTGCGTTTGCCCCGCGTCAGGTCAACACCCAACTGCTTGAGCTTGCGATACAGGTGAGTACGCTCCAATCCTGTTTTCTCCGCAACCCGTGTCATGGAACCATTCTCCCGCGCCAGATGGTATTCGAAATAGGCTTTTTCGAACTCATCCCTGGCTTCACGCAGGGGTTTGTCGAGCACGAAGTTTTGCGTCGCTTGCAATCCAGGTTCAACGGGGCCCGCCACAGTGACGGCCACGTAGCCCGAGGCTTCCACCGCCGCAACCATTGGCCGTACCACGGCGACTGGCGCAGACTTGTGCAGGCTGCTGCGAGCCAAGCCTTGCTCCACCGCCTTCAGCAGTTTTTGCAAGGTAATGGGCTTCTCCAGAAAGGCGAGCGCACCAATCTTTGTGGCTTCAACCGCGGTGTCAATGGTGGCGTGGCCGCTCATCATGATCACTGGCATGGTGAGGACACCGGTAGAGGACCATTCCTTGAGAAGTGTTACACCATCGGTATCCGGCATCCAGATATCGAGCAGCACCAGATCTGGCCTCTCTCTGGAACGCGCAGCGCGGGCCTGCGCTGCATTCTCAGCCAATTCGACGTTGTGACCTTCGTCATTGAGGATTTCCCAAAGCAAATCCCGAATGCCGTGCTCGTCATCAACAACCAGAATGTTTGCCATGGTGTTTGTGTTGTCCCTTTGGTGCCAGTATGTCTCGCTCAAGCCGGAGCGGTATTCTCAATCGCCAATGATAACGATACTTGGGCGCCTACCACTGTGCCGCCAAGGACACGGTTCACGATGTCGACCCGTGAGCCATGCTCGTCTGCAATTTTCTTCACGACGGCCAACCCCAGACCGGTACCCTTCATCTTGGTCGTGACATAGGGCTCAAAGGCGCGTTTGAGAATCTGGTCCGGGAAACCGCCCCCGCAATCCAGCACGCTCAAACGGACGCGCCCAGTTGTACGCAGGTACTGGGTGCGCAACACGACGCTGCGATCTTCGGTGCCAGACACCTGGCACGACTCACTGGCGTCTTGCGCATTCTGAAGCAGATTGTGAATGACTTGGCGCAACTGCTGCGCGTCCCCCATCACCAGGGGGCAAGACACATCCAACTCCGGTCGGACGGGCACCGCTTGCCTTTCATCATCGTAGAGTTGCAAAACATCCAGAACCAGCGCGTTCAGATCCACAGGCTTGAGTTCAGCGGCCGGTAGCCGCGCGTAGTCCCGGAAGTCATTGACCAGGCGTTTCATGGCGTCGACCTGGTCGACAATGGTTTTGACCGATTTGGTCAAAACCGCCTGGTCCGGAGCAGACAGTTTGCCAGAGAGCTTCATCTCAAGGCGCTCGGCCGACAGTTGGATCGGTGTCAGCGGGTTTTTGATTTCATGCGCCAGCCGCCGCGCCACTTCGCCCCACGCCTGCGCCCGCTGTGCCGAGACAATGTCAGAAATATCATCGAACACCAGCAATCGCCCATTGCCAGGCAGTTCCGCGCCGCGAGCCACTAATGTCAGTGTGCGATCAAAGGGGCTGTGCATGGATATGGTTCCCGCGCCCAACTCAAAAGACCTCTGCCAATGGTCTGTGTCCTGCTCTGCGCGCTGAACCAGAAATTCGGCAAATTGCCTCTGGACTTCGCGTCCGAAATCCTGCAGCCCGTCGATATCCTGCAATGTCCGACCTTCGTAGTTGGCCAGTGACACATTGAGGATGCGGGCTGCGCCCGGGTTAGACGAGCGGATCGCCCCATCGTTGTCCAGAACAATGACCCCAGCCGTCAAGTTATCCAGGATGGTCTGCAGGTTGGCGCGGGCGGCATCGACCTGAGCCATGCTTTGCTGGACAGCCTGACGGGCGTCGGACAACTGTTCAGTCATGGAAGCGAAGGCGCGGGTCAGCCCGCCCAACTCGTCTTTGCCTTGCAGCGCCAGCTTGGGGGTCAGGTCGCCCGCGGCAACCTGGCTGACGCCTTCGGCCAGCATCAGCAAAGGACGTGCAATCTGGTCGCCCAAAACAACTGCCAACAGCACAGCCCCAAACACCGCCAAAAACAGACTCAACGTCAGTGTTCCGATGTACATGCGCTTCAGGCCTTCACGCCCCAGTGCCCGTTCCTGGTACTCGCGGTTGGCGCTCTGCACGGCCAGGGCGTTGGCAACCAGATTCGGCGGCAACTCTCGCGTAACAAGCAGAAATTTGACTTCAGGCGTCAAGCCCAGTAGCGAACTGGATATGGGAACCAGTACTTTGACCCGGGCACTGACCTGCCCACCGGGCGACGCCTCGTCAAGGCCTTCCACCCAGGAAAGCGATCGCTCGGCCTTGGCGGCGCGAAACTGCGCCGGCAGCGGTTTGTCCGGCGTCAACTGAAAGCGCGACGGTCCGGCACTGGCCAGTAACTTGCCGGAGGCACTCCACAGGGCCACATCGGCGGCGCTCAACTGGTCAACCAAACGATCCAGCAACAGTCCGACGGCGACATCCGGTGTCTCGGATATCTGCGTCGCTGCCGTGCGCGACTTAGTGCTCAGGTCATTCGACAGCGTATCCAGGGTCACACGCCCCAGATTCAGTCCAGCCTCCAGCGCACCCTCGACCTTGACGTCGAACCAGGTTTCAATGGAACGCGATACGAACTGGTAAGACACCCCATAAATGAGCAATCCGGGTGCCAGGCCAACCAGCGCAAAGATCGTCGCCAGCTTCACCAGCAAGCGACTGCCAAACCGCCCCTGGCGAAACCGGACGAACAGGCGATACCCGACCCAAAAAATTGCAACGAGCAGCGCCGACGCCACCACTACATTGACGGTGAACAGCCGCGCATAGTTGCGCTCGTTCAGGGACAGGTTATTGGTCGCCTGCGTCAACAGAAACAGCAGCATCAACCCGATCACCACCATGACCAGTGCACCTGCGGTAACCGTCAAGCGCAAGGCCCGTGAACTCCGCGGCGTAGTTGCAACGCGCTCGCCTGGCGGACTGTCCTTCATTTTGCAGCGGTCAGCGACAGGGCTGTACTTGCCGTCGCGGCAAGATCCCAGTCCGACTGTCCCAACGCCCCAATCTGAAACGGCCGCGGCAGTTGGGTCAAGTCCAGCCGGAAGCTGAAGTCAACCCGGTACTTCACGCCCATATCAAGGTCAGACGCTTCCGCAATTTTCCAACGCGATATCCGCTTGATGGCGGACAGGGCCTCGGCCAGAGTCTCAAAGGTCTGGTTCAGTGCAAAGCCCAGACTGGCCTCACGCCCCGCGCCTGCAGTGACGTTGAGCCGCCAGCGCCGGGTCAGCGGCTGGTAGGCCAGCCGCATGTGGCGTTGCGTGGAAACTACTTTTTTGTCGTACCAATACCAACGTTCCCGAAGCACCTGGGCCTCAGTCACAAAAAACATCGGAATTCCCTTGACCAGTGCGTCTTCAACCGCAGCAGGCAGCTCAAAGAGAACCTGGGCCGACACAACGACCTCATCGTCCAGCCGCTCCACCTGGAATGGAGAGATTTCGGTGGTGATCTGGGCATGGCTCAGGCCCGCAGCCAGCACCAGAGCCAATGCCCATAGCGCGCGCAAGGCCCGATCAAGCCATCCGTTTCTGCAGCAGCGCGTAATAAAAGCCATCGTGGTCACAGGACTCATTGTCCGGGACGACCTCGCCTTTGGCGACACTTCGGGGCATTAAATGGCCAGGCGACGGCAGCAAAACGGCGTCGGTGTTGTGTGTGAGAAACGTTTGGACCTGTCCAGCGCCTTCGGCCTGAAACAGGGAGCAGGTGCAGTACAGCAGGCGTCCACCGGGGCGCAGCAAGCCCCACAGGGTTTCCAGCATGCGCTTCTGGATCCCGGCCAGTTGGGCAATGTCGGACTCGCGACGCAGCCAGCGAACATCCGGGTGGCGTCGGACAATGCCGGACGCGGTGCACGGGGCGTCCAGCAGGATGGCATCGAAAAGCTGACCGTCCCACCAGTCTTGGGGCCGGGCCGCATCGGCGGTCACCACAATGGCCTGTAGGCCCAGTCGCGCCAGATTCTGCCCGATCCGGGTGGTACGCGCGGGATCAATTTCCAGGGCCAGAACCTGCCCATCCGTCAGCTCGAGCAAGTGCCCGGTTTTCCCACCGGGCGCCGCGCAGGCATCCAGGATGCGCAGGTCAGCCCCGGCTGCCAACCCCTGCAGCAGCAAGGGTGCGGCCATCTGGGCAGCAGCGTCCTGCACCGACACCAAACCCTGCTCAAAACCGGGCAGGTGCTGTACGCCAACGGGGCGCTCCAGCACAATGGCCGCATCCAGTCCCCCACTGGCGGCGATACCGGCCTGCTGCAACATCGCCAGATAGTCGGTCGGACTGGTCTTTCGGACATTGACCCGCAGCGTCATGGGAGCATGGCGATTGGCGGCCTGAAGGATCTCGCGCCATTGCCCGGGGCGTTCGTGCTGCAGGCGTTTGATCCACCACGCGGGATGGTTCCAGAATGCCACCGGGTCGGCATCGGTCGCCGCGACCAGCGCATCCCGCTCGCGCAGGAAACGTCGCAGGCAGGCATTCACAAAACTGGCCTGCGCCTTGGTTACCACGCTCCGCTTGGCGGCCTCAACGGTCTGGTTCACCAGGGTAAACATGTCATAGGGCGCATCGACGTCGCTCCAGGCGAGTGCCAGCGCCACACACAGCAGCGCGTCGGCCGCAGGCGGCGGCGCCCTGGAAGCCAGTTTTTTGCGCAAGGCCTGTGCCCGACCCAGATTGCGCCACACATGAAACGCCAGGGCCTGCACTCCGGGGCGCAAGTCGATTGGAACCTGGTCGACCGCGGCGGTGCCGGAGGCTCCGTCTCCCACCGCCAGCACAACGCCGGCCGTCGCGCTGAGCTGACGCCACAGGGGGATTGGTTCATCTTTGCGGTTCATCATTGCCTCAGAGCGTACCGCCCGGTTTAAAGCCCATCCATCCCACCACCAGCCGAGCCGGAAACTGGTCCAGCGCGGCGTTGTATTGGGTCAATATCTGATTGAAGCCGCCCCGCGCAGCTTCCACCCGCAGCGCGACGGCCTCCCACTGCACGTGCATTTCGGCAGGAATCACAGGTCCCGCCAAATCGGGGGGCACCGCACGCAAGTGACGCCATGCGACCTGGACACCGTCAAATGCCGCGACCAGACGGGCCAGGGGCTCATTGGCCAATTTGACAACCCCGTCATCATTCAATGCCTGCTCAAATACTTGCAAGGACGACAACAGGCCATCCCACTCGTCCCGCACATTTTTTGAACTGGCCAATTGACTGTACGCGCCACCGGGACCACGCAGCGTCACCTGCTCGCGCAACAGGGCGGCATACACCCGCATGTGTTTTTCCACCGACCCCAGCGCACTCAAACCCCGAGCGCGCATACGCATCAGCCGGTTGTACAACCCAACACTCCAAAAAACGGACACCGCCAACGCCACCCACAATAACAGCGAAGTATTCATGGATTTCCTGAACAACTGAACTACATTCTACGGCGCAACACCAGAAACAAAAAACCCCAAGCCCCTCGTAAAACGGGCTTGGGGTGCTACGTTTAGTGTAGCAGGGTACGCTTACTCGCCAACTCCCCCGTCAGCGCCGTGGGCCTCACCAACGGCTTCGGAGTCACCCGCCAACTCTGCGGCCTCGGCTTCGGCGATCGCACGGCGCTCCGCGTCATCCATGTTCTCCCGAACCTTGCGCGCCTCGTGGTACGCCAAGCCGGTACCGGCAGGGATCAAACGACCGACGATAACGTTTTCCTTCAAGCCACGCAGTTCGTCGCGCTTGCCCATGATGGCGGCTTCGGTCAATACGCGGGTGGTTTCCTGGAAGGAAGCCGCGCTGATGAAGCTGTCGGTGGACAAGGACGCCTTGGTGATACCCAGCAGCAAGTTGGTGAAGGTGACCGGAATCTTGCCTTCAGCCCGCAGCGCGTCGTTGGTGTTGAGCATCTCGGAACGCTCGACCTGCTCACCATTGATGTAGCTGGAGTCGCCTGCGTTCTCGACGACCACACGGCGCAGCATCTGGCGAACAATCACTTCAATGTGCTTGTCGTTGATCTTCACGCCCTGCAAGCGGTACACGTCCTGCACCTCATCCACGATGTAGCGTGCCAGCTCTTCGGAGCCCAGCAAACGCAAGATGTCCTGCGGATCGGCCGGGCCGTCCACCACGGACTCGCCCTTGTTGACCACCTGGCCTTCGTGCACCAGCATGTTCTTTTCCTTGGGAACCAGGTCTTCCCAGACCTTGCCATCGGGATCGGTAATCTGCAGGCGAATCTTGCCCTTGGTCTCCTTGCCGAAGGACACGGTACCTGTGATCTCGGCCAGAGTGCCCTTGTCCTTGGGTGTACGGGCTTCGAACAACTCGGCAACCCGTGGCAAACCACCGGTAATGTCGCGGGTCTTCTGGCCTTCGATCGGGATACGGGCCAGCACTTCACCGGGACCCACGTCCAGACCATCGCGCACCTGGATCAGCGCACCAACCGGGAAGCCGATGGTCACCGAGTGATCGGTTCCCGGAATCTTCACTTCGTTGCCGGTCGCGTCGATCAGCTTGACCTGTGGACGCACCACCTTAGTCGCGCCACGGCGCTTCGGATCGATAACCACCATGGTGGACAAACCGGTCACTTCGTCGACCTGCTTGGCAACCGTCAGACCTTCTTCCACATTCTCGAAATGCGCCTTGCCAGCGAATTCGGTAATGATGGGGCGGGTCAGCGGATCCCAGTTGGCCAGAATGGCGCCAGCCTTGATGGACTGGTCGGCCTTGACCGTCAGAATCGCACCGTAGGGCACCTTGTGGCGCTCACGCTCGCGACCATGTTCGTCGTGGATGATGATTTCGCCGGAACGGGCAATCACCACCAACTCCTTCTTGCTGTTGGTCACATAGCGCATGGTGGCGTTGAAACCAATATTGCCGTTGGACTTGGCTTCCACGCTGGAGGCGATGGCGGCGCGGGATGCGGCACCACCGATGTGGAAGGTCCGCATGGTCAGCTGGGTACCGGGTTCACCGATGGATTGGGCAGCGATGACACCGACGGCTTCGCCGCCGTTGATCAGGCCACCACGGCCCAAGTCGCGTCCGTAGCACTTCGCGCAAATGCCAAAGCGGGTTTCGCAGGTCAGCGCGGTACGCACCTTGACTTCGTCGACACCAGCCAGTTCCAGCTCGTCGATCAGGTCCTCGTCCAGCATGGTGCCGGCAGTGGCCAGCACGGCACGATTCTCAGGATGCAACACGTCTTCGGCGGCGGTACGACCCAGGATACGGTCACGCAGGGATTCGATCACTTCACCGCCTTCGACGATGGCGCGCATCAGGTAACCACCGTGCGTTCCGCAGTCTTGCTCGGTGACGACCAAATCTTGCGTCACGTCGACCAGACGGCGCGTCAGGTAACCGGAGTTCGCTGTCTTCAACGCGGTATCGGCCAGACCCTTACGGGCACCGTGGGTGGAGATGAAGTACTCCAACACGTTCAGACCTTCGCGGAAGTTGGCGGTAATCGGTGTCTCGATAATGGAGCCATCCGGCTTGGCCATCAGACCCCGCATACCAGCCACCTGGCGAATCTGCGCCGCAGAACCGCGGGCACCGGAGTCGGCCATCATGTAGATGGAGTTAAAGGATTCCTGCTGGACCTGGTTGCCATGGCGGTCGGTGACCATTTCCTTGGACAACTTGGCCATCATGACCTTGGACACTTCGTCACCCGACTTGCCCCAGATGTCCACCACCTTGTTGTAGCGCTCACCGGAAGTCACCAGACCGGACACATACTGCTGTTCGATCTCTTTGACCTCCTTCTGGGCACGGGCAATGATGGCGTGCTTCTCTTGCGGCACCAGCATGTCGTCGATACAGATGGAAATACCAGCGCGGGTCGCCAGGCGGAAACCGGCTTGCAGCAACTTGTCGGCAAAAACCACCGTGTCTTTCAATCCGCACTTGCGGAATGACACATTGATCAGCTTGGAGATTTCCTTCTTCTTCAAAGCCTTGTTGATATTCGAGAAAGGCAGGCCCTTGGGCAGGATCTCGGACAACAACGCGCGGCCGGCGGTGGTTTCCCACAGCTTGGTCGAGGCAGTGAATTCGCCGGTTTCCTTGTCCTTGGTGTACTCGGTCAAACGCACATTGATACGGGCGTTCAGTTCCACTTCACCCGCGTCAAAGGCACGCTGCACTTCGCCGGTGTCGGAGAAGATCAGACCCTCGCCCTTGCCGTTGATGCGTTCGCGGGTCGTGTAGTACAGGCCCAGCACCACGTCCTGTGACGGAACAATGGAAGGCTCGCCGTTGGCGGGAAACAGCACGTTGTTGGAAGCCAGCATCAGTGTGCGGCATTCCATTTGTGCTTCCACCGACAGGGGCACGTGAACAGCCATTTGGTCACCGTCGAAGTCGGCGTTGAAGGCCGCGCAAACGAGGGGGTGCAACTGGATCGCCTTGCCTTCGATCAGGATGGGCTCAAAGGCCTGGATGCCCAAACGGTGCAGCGTAGGCGCACGGTTCAGCATCACGGGGTGCTCTTTGATGACCTCTTCCAGAATGTCCCACACGACGGGCGTGCCGGATTCAACTTCCTTCTTGGCCGCCTTGATGGTGGTCGCAATGCCCATGGCTTCCAGGCGCGCGAAGATAAAGGGCTTGAACAATTCCAAGGCCATCAACTTGGGCAGACCGCACTGGTGCAGCTTGAGCGTTGGGCCCACGGTAATCACGGAACGACCGGAGTAATCGACGCGCTTGCCCAGCAAGTTCTGGCGGAAACGACCGGATTTACCCTTGATCATGTCAGCCAAGGATTTCAGGGCACGCTTGTTGGCGCCGGTCATGGCCTTGCCGCGGCGGCCGTTGTCCAGCAGGCTGTCCACGGCCTCTTGCAACATGCGTTTCTCATTGCGGGCAATGATTTCCGGTGCCTTCAACTCCAGCAAACGACGGAGACGGCTGTTGCGGTTGATGACGCGGCGGTACAGGTCGTTCAGGTCGGAGGTCGCAAAACGGCCGCCGTCCAGCGGCACCAGCGGACGCAAGTCCGGTGGCAGCACGGGCAGCACGTCCAGCACCATCCACTCGGGCTTGATGCCGGACTTCTTGAACGCTTCCAGAACCTTCAAACGCTTGGCGTTCTTCTTGATCTTGAGTTCAGAGCCGGTCAGGTCATTGCGCAGCTTCTCGATGGAGCCTTCGATATCAATGCTTTGCAGCAGATCCTTGATACCTTCGGCACCCATCTTGGCCTGGAATTCGTCGCCGTATTCCTTGAACTTGGCATCAAAGTCGTCTTCGGACATGATGCTGAATTTCTTCAGCGGGGTCATGCCAGGGTCGGTGACGACGTAGGCTTCAAAGTACAACACGCGTTCGATATCACGCAGTGTCATATCCAGCACCAGGCCCAAACGGCTTGGCAGGGACTTCAGGAACCAGATGTGGGCACAAGGCGCAGCCAGGTCGATGTGACCCATGCGTTCGCGGCGAACCTTGGTCTGTGTGACTTCAACGCCGCACTTCTCACAGATCACCCCGCGGTGCTTCAACCGCTTGTACTTGCCGCACAGGCATTCGTAGTCCTTGATGGGTCCAAAGATCTTGGCGCAGAACAGGCCGTCACGCTCAGGCTTGAACGTGCGGTAGTTAATGGTTTCGGGCTTGCGCACTTCACCAAAAGACCACGAACGGATCTTTTCGGGCGACGCCATGCCAATTTTGATGGCACCAAAGTGCTCATCGGGCGTGAACTGCTTGAACAGGTCGAGTAATGATTTCATAGAACTTCCTTAATCAGTTGAGGACAGAGCTTGCCGCCGGGCGGCTGCGGACTGTCCCGCAAAAATTCATGCTACTTTTCTTGTTCGCGTTCAGTTACGCTCTAGTTCGATGTCGATGCCCAAGGAACGGATTTCCTTGACCAACACATTGAACGACTCCGGCATGCCGGCTTCGATGGAGTGCTCGCCCTTGACGATGCTCTCGTACACCTTGGTACGGCCTTGCACGTCGTCGGACTTGACCGTCAGCATTTCCTGCAGCGTGTAGGAAGCGCCGTAGGCTTCCAGCGCCCACACTTCCATTTCGCCGAAACGCTGTCCGCCGAACTGCGCCTTACCGCCCAGCGGCTGCTGGGTGACCAGCGAGTAAGGTCCGGTCGAACGGGCGTGCATCTTGTCGTCCACCAAGTGGTGCAGCTTCAGGTAGTGCATGTAGCCAACCGTCGTGGTGCGCTCAAAGGCGTCGCCACTACGGCCGTCATACAACTGGGCCTGGGTCCGCGCGGGGGTCAGGCCCTTGGCCTTTGCCACGTCCTCGGGGAAGGCCAGTTGCAGCATGTCACCAATTTCTGCTTCAGTCGCACCGTCGAACACCGGGGAGGCAAACGGTACGCCGTTGGTCAGCTCTTGTGCCATGCTGCGGATTTCGTCATCCGACAACTGGCCCAAGTCTTCCTTGCGACCCGTACCGTTGTAGATCTTTTCCAGGAAACCGCGGATCTCCGCTGCCGCGGCTTCACGTTGCAGCATGTCACCGATGCGGTGGCCCAAGCCCTTGCCGGCCCAGCCCAAATGCACTTCCAGCACCTGGCCGATGTTCATACGCGAAGGCACGCCCAGCGGGTTCAGCACGATATCCACGGGTGTACCGTCGGCCATGTAAGGCATGTCTTCCACCGGCGTGATCTTGGAGACCACACCCTTGTTACCGTGGCGGCCAGCCATCTTGTCACCAGGCTGCAAGCGGCGCTTGACGGCGATGTAGACCTTGACCATCTTCAGCACGCCAGCGGGCAACTCGTCGCCTTGTGTCAGCTTCTTGCGCTTTTCTTCAAACGCCAGGTCGAAGCTGTGGCGGGTTTGTTCCAGAGAGTTCTTGATGCTCTCCAGTTGCGTCGCCACTTCGTCGTCAGCTGGGCGAATGTCAAACCAGTGGAACTTCTCGACGGAGGCCAGGTAGGCCTTGTCGATTTTTGTGCCCTTGGCCAGCTTTTGAGGGCCGCCATTGGCAACCTTGTTGGTCAGCAGCTTTTCGATACGGTCAAAGGCATCGGCTTCCACAATACGCAGCTGGTCATTCAGATCCAGGCGGAAGCGCTTGAGTTCGTCGTCGATGATCTGCTGGGCGCGGCGGTCACGGGTGATGCCTTCACGGGTAAAGACCTGCACGTCGATGACGGTACCTTGCGAACCCTGGTCCACGCGCAGCGAAGTGTCCTTCACATCGCTGGCTTTTTCACCGAAGATGGCGCGCAACAGCTTCTCTTCGGGTGTGAGCGTGGTTTCACCCTTGGGTGTGACCTTGCCGACCAGCGTGTCGCCGGGCATGACTTCGGCACCCACGTAGATAATGCCGGACTCGTCCAGGCGGTTCAGTTGCTGTTCACTTAGATTGGGGATGTCCCGGGTAATTTCTTCCGCACCCAACTTGGTGTCACGTGCCATGACCACGAGTTCTTCGATGTGAATCGAGGTGTAGCGGTCTTCTGCCACCACGCGCTCGCTAATCAGGATCGAGTCTTCGAAGTTGTAGCCGTTCCACGGCATGAAGGCAACCAGCATGTTCTGGCCGATGGCGATTTCGCCCAGATCGGTAGACGCGCCGTCGGCAATCACATCACCCTTGGACAGCTTGTCGCCCTTCTTGACGATGGGACGCTGGTGGATGTTGGTGTTCTGGTTGGAACGCTGGTACTTGATCAGGTTGTAGATGTCCACACCCACTTCACCGGCTTGTGCCTCCGCGTCGTTCACGCGGATCACGACGCGGGTAGCGTCCACATAATCCACGATACCGCCGCGCGTTGCCACAACCACGGTACCGGAGTCCACAGCCGCCACGCGCTCGATACCCGTGCCCACCATGGGCTTCTCGGGACGCAGCACAGGCACAGCCTGGCGCGACATGTTGGCGCCCATCAAAGCGCGGTTCGCATCGTCGTGCTCCAGGAAAGGAACCAGCGAAGCCGCCACGGACACGATCTGTGCGGGTGACACGTCCATGTACTGCACGCGCTCGGCACCCACCAGGATGGATTCGCCTTTTTCACGGGCAGACACCAGGTCACCGGTCAGCACGCCGTCCTTGTCCAGGGCCGCATTGGCCTGGGCAATCACGTACTTGCCTTCTTCAATCGCGGACAGGTAATCAATGTCAGTCGTGACCTTGCTGTCCACCACACGGCGGTACGGTGTTTCAATGAAACCGTACTCGTTGAGGCGAGCGTATAAAGCCAGCGAGTTGATCAGTCCAATGTTTGGACCTTCAGGCGTTTCAATAGGGCAGACACGACCGTAGTGGGTCACGTGCACGTCACGCACTTCAAAGCCAGCACGTTCACGGGTCAAACCACCTGGGCCAAGGGCCGATACGCGGCGCTTGTGGGTGATTTCGGCCAGCGGATTGGTCTGGTCCATGAACTGGGACAGCTGCGATGCACCGAAGAACTCTTTCAACGCGGCCGAGATCGGCTTGCTATTGATCAGGTCATGCGGCATCAAGGGCTCTTGCTCGGCTTGACCCAAGCGCTCTTTGACTGCCTTTTCGATACGTGCCAGGCCCGTGCGGTACTGATTCTCCGCCAACTCACCCACGCAACGCACGCGGCGGTTGCCCAAGTGGTCGATGTCGTCGACTTCGCCACGGCCATTGCGCAGATCCACCAGGATCTTGACCACGGCCAAGATGTCTTCGTTGGTCAACACCTTGGGACCGGTGGACTCGGAACGGCCCATCTTGGCGTTGAACTTCATGCGGCCCACGCGCGACAGGTCATAGGTGTCGGGGTTGTAGAACAGGCGTTGGAACAAGGCCTGCACCGCGTCTTCTGTTGGTGGCTCGCCGGGACGCATCATGCGGTAAATGGCAACACGGGCGGCGAACTCGTCCACGGTTTCATCAGTGCGCAAGGTTTGCGAGATGTAAGCACCTTGGTCCAGCTCATTGGTATAGATGCATGGCAGATCCTGCACACCGGCCAGACGCAATTTCTTCAGCAGCGCTTCGGTGAGTTCTTCGTTGGCCTTGGCCACGATCTCGCCGGTATCACCGTCAATCACATTGCAGGCCACCACGCGACCGATCAGGAAGTCTTCTGGCACGCTGATGTGCGTGGTACCCGACTGCTCCAGCTCACGGGTGTGGCGCACGGTGACGCGCTTGTCCTTGGCGACCACGACCTTGCCGCTCTTGTCGGTGATGTCGAAACGGGCGACTTCACCACGCAAACGCTCAGCCACGAATTCCATCTGCGCACCACTGTCCATCAAACGGAAGTTGTCGTTGACGAAGAAGTTGGCCAGGATGGATTCGTTGGTCAAGCCAATGGCCTTGAGCAGAATCGTGACCGGCATCTTGCGGCGACGGTCGACGCGGAAGTACAGCAGGTCTTTGGGATCGAACTCGAAGTCGAGCCAGGAACCGCGGTACGGGATGATGCGTGCGGAGAACAGCAGCTTGCCCGAGCTATGGGTCTTGCCCTTGTCGTGCTCGAAAAACACGCCTGGCGAACGGTGCAACTGGGACACGATCACGCGCTCAGTACCGTTGATGATGAAGGAGCCTTTACCGGTCATGAGCGGAACTTCGCCCATGTAGACTTCCTGTTCCTTGACTTCCTTGACGACCTTGTTCTGCGACGTGGAGGACTCGCGGTCATAAATGATCAATTGCACTTTGGCACGCACCGCCGAGGCAAATGTCAGGCCACGGGTCTGGCATTCACGCACATCAAACGCCGGCTTGGCCAACCCGTATTCCAGGTATTTCATCTCGACAAAACCATTGTGCGAGACGATGGGGAAAGCCGCTTCGAAAGCAGCCTGCAAACCTTCAGCGGTCCGTTTTTTGGGAGCCACATCTGCCTGCAAGAACGCGGTGTAGGCATCCTTCTGCATTTGCAACAGGTAGGGGATTTCGAGCACGCTATCGCGATTTCCGAAATTTTTGCGAATCCGCTTGCGTTCTGTGTATGTATAAGCCATTAGATCTCCGGGCAAAGACTGAGGAATCCTGGGGGTCCTAGGCGACTGTCGTGTCGAGCACAACGCTCAACTCTTCTTGGCGATTGGCCACTACCAATCATTGGCGGACGGTTGCGCATTGCACGCAACCCGTTCCAAGGCGTCTTCTGCAGTCGGGGTCAGAAGACACTAAAAAATCGCGTCGTTACGCAACTTTTTAGTGCACTCTCACAAGCACCAAAGGCTGGAGGCCCTTATCGGAACCCCCAGCCCTTGTGGATGACTCAATTACTTGAGTTCAGCCTTGGCGCCGGCTTCAACCAGCTTCTTCAAAGCAGCTTCAGCGTCAGCCTTGGCGATGCCTTCTTTGACGGCCTTGGGTGCGCCGTCAACCAGGTCCTTGGCTTCTTTCAAGCCCAGACCGGTGATTTCGCGCACAGCCTTGATCACGGACACCTTGTTGGCGCCAGCTTCGAGCAACATGACGTTGAATTCAGTCTTCTCTTCAGCGGCAGCAGCAGGGCCGGCAGCGGCAGCGGGGCCAGCCATGGCGGCAGCGCTCACTCCAAATTTCTCTTCGATGGCTTTCACCAGGTCGTTGAGTTCCATGACCGTCATGCTGTCCAGCGCGGTCAAAAATGCGTCTTTATCGAATGCCATTTTTATTTCCTAACAAGTTTGGTTACTACAGGTGCCGGGCAATTACGCCGCGACAGCCTCTGCGGGGGCAGCTTCTACTGCTGCGCCAGCGCCACGTTGATCCGCCAGAGCGGCCAGCACACGTGCCGTACGCGAAATGGGGGATTGCATCAAGCCCAACAACTGTGCCAACAACACTTCCTTGGAAGGGATGCTTGCCAATTGCTTCACGCCGTTCACGTCCAGAACTTTTCCACCATACGCACCAGCACGGATCACCAACTTGTCGTTGGTTTTCGCGAACTCAGCTACCACCTTGGCGGCAGCTACGGCGTCGACAGAGAAGCTATAGATCAGAGGACCGGTCATCTGGCCGGACACGACTTCAAATGCGCTACCCGCAACAGCACGGCGAGCCAGCGTGTTTTTCAACACACTCAGCGTCACGCCGTTGCTGCGCGCGGTGTTGCGCAGTTTGGTCATGTCAGCGACCGTGATGCCGCGGTATTCCGCGATCACGAGCGTTTGAGCTTTAGCGGCGAGGCCGGTCACATCACTGATGACCGCTTCTTTCTCACTGCGATTCAGACTCAAGGTCTACTCCTTTAAATGCGCTTTGCGGCTTGCGCCACGCAACGCTCCACATTGCAGCGACCAACTGTTAACAGAACTTCTCATTCCATCTGCAGCGGGATCGCCATCTGCGTTGGCTTTACTATTAAGCGCAGCAAGCTGCACGCCAACGGTCTTGGATGACCTGCCGAAACCCGGAAGCTCCGACAGCCCACCACATTGAGAGCCGCTTGCACGGCCCCCAAATTTTTGCAATTACGCCGCGATGGATTGAATGTCCACGCGGACACCCACACCCATGGTCGACGAAACAGCGACTTTCTTCAAATACACGCCCTTGCTCGAAGCCGGCTTGGCCTTTTGCAAAGCATCCACCAGTGCCGCCAAGTTGCCTTGCAACTTGTCAGACTCGAACGAACGGCGTCCGATGGTCGAGTGCACGATACCGGCCTTGTCAACACGGAACTGGACTTGACCAGCCTTGGCGTTGCGAACAGCGGTAGCGACATCAGGCGTCACGGTGCCAACCTTGGGATTGGGCATCAAACCACGTGGTCCCAGGATTTGACCCAGGGTACCGACCACACGCATGGCGTCTGGTGCAGCGATCACGACGTCGAAGGGCATATCGCCAGCCTTGACCATGGCAGCCAGGTCATCCATGCCAACGATGTCAGCACCGGCGGCTTTGGCTTCTTCAGCCTTGGCGCCCTGGGCGAAAACCGCGACACGCTTGGTCTTGCCGGTGCCGTTGGGCAACACGACAGCACCGCGAACCACTTGGTCCGACTTCTTGGCATCAATACCGAGCTGCACGGCAACGTCGATGGACTCGTCAAACTTGGCAGTGGCGAATTCCTTCACCAAACCCAAGGCGTCAGCCAAGGGGTACAGCTTGTTGCTGTCGATCTTGCCAACTTGTGTCTTTTGTTTTTTGGTCAGATTGGACATTTACACGCCCTCCACATTCACGCCCATGGAACGGGCAGTACCAGCGATGGTGCGAACGGCGCCTTCCAGGTCGGCGGCATTCATGTCTTTCATCTTGGTCTTGGCGATTTCTTCCAACTGGGCACGGGTGATCTTGCCGACCTTGTCTTTCAGCGGATTGGCAGAGCCCTTGTCGAGCTTGATAGCCTTCTTGATCAAAACAGTCGCGGGCGGTGTCTTGATGATGAAGGTAAAGCTCTTGTCTGCGTACGCGGTAATCACCACGGGCAAAGGCAGGCCTGGCTCAACGCCCTGGGTCTGCGCATTGAATGCCTTGCAGAACTCCATGATGTTCAAACCACGTTGACCCAAAGCAGGTCCGATGGGGGGGGATGGGTTGGCCTTACCAGCTGGCACTTGCAGCTTGACAAAACCGACGATTTTTTTCGCCATGATTTCTCCTTACGGGTGATAACGCCTAGGTGCTGAACAATTCAGACCACGGCTTCCCGGGGTTAACGACTCTTCTCTACTGTTCGCACCGAGTCAAAAAAATGCGAACCTCTAATCAGTTGAGGACAGAGCTTGCCTACTGCGCAGGCTGCGGTCTGTCCCGCAAAATCTCAGGTTTTCTCTATCTGAGAAAACTCCAACTCAACCGGAGTGGAACGACCGAAGATGGTGACGGATACCCGCACCTTGCTCTTCTCGTAGTTCACATCTTCGACCGAACCATTGAAGTCGGTAAACGGGCCTTCCTTGACCCGCACAAACTCGCCCACAACGAATTCAACCTTGTGACGGGGCTTGTCAGTGCCTTCTTGCATCTGGTTGACAATCTTCAGCACTTCCGCCTCTGAGATGGGTGCGGGGCGATTCTTGGCGCCTCCGACGAAGCCCGTCACCTTGTTGGTGTGCTTGATCAGGTGCCAGGTGTCATCATCCATGACCATTTCGACCAGCACATAGCCGGGGAAAAACTTGCGCTCGGTGGTCTTCTTCTGGCCATTCTTGACCTCGACCACCTCTTCCATGGGAACCAGGATACGGCCAAACTTGTCCTGCATGCCAGCCCGGGTGATGCGCTCGTGGATATTGCGCTCAACTGCTTTTTCCATACCGGAGTAGGCATGCACAACATACCAGCGCAGATCTGGATTGACGGGAGCTGCGGCCACTGGTTCAACCGCCGAGGTTTCTACGACATCAGTCATTATTTTTTCCACCCCAGAATCAGGTCATACAAAAGCCACTCAAGGGTCTTGTCCGTCAGCCACAAAAACATGGCCATGACCAACACAAACCCAAAGACATAGGCGGTAATCTGAATGGCTTCCTTGCGCGCGGGCCAAACGACTTTGCGGACTTCGCGCCAGGCGTCGCGCCCAAAGGCAATCAACTGCTTGCCCGCCTCGGATGTAAAAAAGACACCCGCTGCAGCAGCCAGACCCAACAAGAACACCGGCCACTGGACCAGCGGACCCTGCTTGTCGAGCACATAAAATGCAACCAGCGCAGCCACCACCAAGACAGAGGCAGCAGCCAGCTTGGCTTTATCTGCCCCGGTATTGACGGTTTGAATTTGTGTCGTGGCCATATTCTTTGTAATTCGCGTTTCTGGTTCGATTCAAACTTACTCTGCTCAAGACGCCAAAGCCCGCTACTGCGTAGCGGGCTTGTTTTGCCACCAGTTTTACCGCAACTGGTTGGCAGGGGCAGTAGGAATCGAACCTACAACCTTCGGTTTTGGAGACCGACGCTCTGCCAATTGAGCTATACCCCTTCGCAATTCCTTACGCGATGATCTTGGCAACCACACCGGCGCCCACGGTACGACCGCCTTCGCGGATCGCGAAGCGCAGGCCTTCTTCCATGGCGATGGGGTTGATCAGCTTCACAGTGATCGACACGTTGTCACCTGGCATGACCATTTCCTTGCCTTCTGGCAACTCGATCGCACCGGTCACGTCCGTGGTACGGAAGTAGAACTGGGGACGGTAGTTGTTGAAGAATGGGGTGTGGCGGCCGCCTTCGTCCTTGGACAGAACGTAGATCTCGCCGGTGAAGTGGGTGTGGGGCTTGATGGAGCCGGGCTTGCACAGCACTTGGCCGCGCTGCACGTCTTCACGCTTGGTGCCGCGCAACAGGATACCGACGTTGTCGCCAGCTTGGCCTTGGTCCAGCAGCTTGCGGAACATTTCCACGCCGGTGCAGGTGGTCTTCTGGGTGTCAGCGATACCGACGATTTCGATTTCTTCGCCGACCTTGATGATGCCGCGCTCGATACGACCGGTCACGACGGTGCCGCGGCCAGAGATGGAGAACACGTCTTCCACGGGCATCAGGAATGCGCCGTCGACTGCACGCTCGGGCAGAGGGATGTAGGTGTCCAGGGCTTCAGCCAGCTTGATGATGGAGCCTTCGCCGAGCTCGCCCTTGTCGCCTTCCATGGCGAGCTTGGCGCTGCCGTGGATGATGGGGGTTGCGTCACCAGGGAAGTCGTATTTGTCGAGGAGCTCGCGCACTTCCATTTCGACCAGTTCCAGCAGTTCAGCGTCGTCCACCATGTCGCACTTGTTCAGGTAGACAATGATGTAAGGCACGCCGACCTGGCGGGCCAACAGGATGTGCTCGCGGGTCTGGGGCATGGGGCCGTCAGCTGCGGAGCAAACCAGGATAGCGCCGTCCATTTGGGCAGCACCGGTGATCATGTTCTTCACATAGTCGGCGTGTCCAGGGCAGTCCACGTGGGCGTAGTGGCGGTTGGCGGTTTCGTATTCGACGTGGGCGGTATTGATGGTAATACCGCGCGCTTTTTCTTCGGGAGCGGCGTCGATCTGGTCATAGGCCTTGGCCTGGCCACCGAACTTGGCTGCCAGCACGGTGGTGATGGCGGCGGTCAGCGTGGTCTTGCCGTGGTCAACGTGGCCAATGGTGCCCACGTTCACGTGGGGCTTGGTACGTGTGAATTTTTCTTTTCCCATTGTCAGACTCCGAAAAGTAATGGCTCAAATCAACAACATTCGCTACACCACCCACACAACGTCGGCGATGCACAAAACTGGTGCCCTTTGCGGGAATCGGACCCGCGACCTCTCCCTTACCAAGGGAGTGCTCTACCACTGAGCCAAAAGGGCAAAATCTTTACAAACCTATCGCGACAAACCGACTGTGGAGCGGGGTAGGAGAATCGAACTCCTCGCTTTAGCTTGGAAGGCTAAGGTATTACCACTATACGAACCCCGCATAGGCTCATCCAATACAGTCAAGCTCATCACTTGGTGGAGAGGGCTGGATTCGAACCAGCGTACTCGTAAGAGGGCAGATTTACAGTCTGCTGCCATTAACCACTCGGCCACCTCTCCTAAGGTGAACCCCGGATTATGCCACGGGTTTTGGGCCTTGTCATATCCGGGCACCGAGATTTTTCCAATTCGACGCCAAAAAATGGGCCGTACGCAAGCCGGCTCAGACAGGCGCCGGGTGCGTGTCACGCCAGGCCCGCGCCTGTGAAAAGTGACCGCAACCGATAAATGGCAGGGGCGGCCGCAGTGCCGACAGCGGAGAGGGGTGGTTGGCCGTTAGCACCAGATGGCGGCTGGCATCGATCAGCGGCCGTTTACTCTGCGCATGCGCGCCCCAGAGCATGAAGACAGCCGGCTGGGCCTCTTGGGATACCTGGCGGATGATGGCGTCGGTCAGCAACTCCCAACCCTTGCCGGAATGGCTGGCGGGCTGCCCCTCCTCCACCGTCAGGCAGGTGTTGAGCAGGAGAACGCCTTTTTGCGCCCATTTCACCAGGCTGCCGCCGGGCTGGGGCTGGGCCGGAATGGGCGTGCCCAGATCGCGCTGCAACTCCTTGAAAATATTGCGCAGCGACGGCGGAAACGGCACCCCCGGCGCCACGGAAAACGCCAGCCCCTCGGCCTGGCCACGCCCATGGTAGGGGTCCTGCCCCAAGATGACAACCCGCACGGCGGACGGCGGCGTGAGCTGCAAGGCTCGCAGCGGCTGCGGCGGGAAGATGCTCGCCCCGGCCTGCAGGCGCTGCTGCAGAAAACCCAGTAGTCCCTGCCCCGCAGCCGACTGAAAAAATTCTTCCACCAGAGGCCGCCACCCAGGCGCCACCGGCCAGGCCGATGGATCGGCCGACTGCAATTGCGCGCCGGCGGGCGCCGGGGGTGGCGTTTCCAGCGTGGACATGGTTTCGTCGGGCATGGATGGGGACATGGCGGCTCCGTTCGTTAACCAAACAGGGCTGCTAGCGCTTCACCCGGGTCCGGTGCCCGCATAAAGGCCTCGCCGACCAGGAAGGCGTTGACGCCAGCCGCACCCATGCGCAGCACATCGTCCCGGCTGAGGATGCCACTCTCGGTCACCAGCAGGCGGTCGGCCGGCACCTGGGCCTTGAGCACCAGCGTGGTGTCCAGCGTCACCTCGAAGGTTTTCAGGTTGCGGTTGTTGATGCCGATCAGCGGCGTCTTCAATTTCAATGCGCGCTCCAGTTCGGCGCCGTCATGCACCTCCACCAGCACCGCCATGTCCAGGCTGCGGGCGATGGCCTCCAGGTCTTTCATCTGCGCGTCATCCAGGCAGGCGGCGATCAGCAGTATGCAGTCCGCGCCCATGGCCCGGGACTCGTAGATCTGGTACGGGTCGACCATGAAATCCTTGCGCAGCACGGGCAACTGGCAGCTGGCGCGCGCCTGCTTCAGGTAGTCCACCTCACCCTGGAAAAACTGCACGTCGGTCAGCACCGACAGGCAGGCCGCCCCGTGCTCGGCATAGGACTGCGCGATGTCGGCCGGGATGAAGTCTTCGCGCAGCACGCCCTTGCTGGGGCTGGCCTTCTTGATCTCGGCAATCACGGCCGGTTTGCCAGCGGCAATTTTGGCCTTCAGCGCGCCAACGAAGTCGCGCGTCAGTACCCGCGATTCGGCATCCGCCCGCACCACGGCCAGTGATTTTCGCTGGATGGCGGCGGCCACTTCCTCGCGTTTGACCGCCACAATCTTGTCCAGAATATCGCTCATACTTTTCCTATTCAGTTGGGGTCATTGGCCTGCAAGTTCGCTCGACAACTTGATCAACGCCTGTAGTTTTGCGTTGGCCGCGCCGGATTCAATGGCCGCGCGCGCCAGCTGGATGCCGTCCACCATGCTGGTCGCCACATTGGCGGCGTATAGCGCCACACCGGCGTTGAGCACCACGATATCCTTAGGTGCGCCAGGCTGGTTGTCCAGAACCCCCAGCAGCATGGCGCGGGATTGGTCCGGCGTCTCCACCTTGAGCGCGCGGTTGCTGGCCATGACCATGCCAAAGTCTTCCGGGTGGATTTCGTATTCGGTGACCTTGCCGTCCTTCAGCTCGCCCACCAGCGTGGAAGCACCCAGGCTCACCTCGTCCATCCCATCGCGGCCATAGACCACCACCGCGTGCTCGGCGCCCAGGCGCTGCATGACCCGCACCTGGATGCCCACCAAGTCGGCATGGAACACGCCCATCAGGATATTGGGTGCGCTGGCCGGATTGGTCAGCGGGCCCAGCAGGTTGAAGATGGTCTTGATGCCCATTTCCCGGCGCACCGGCGCCACGTTTTTCATAGCGGGATGGTGGTTGGGCGCGAACATGAAGCCAATTCCCGTCGCCGCCACGCACTGTGCAATCTGTGCCGGCGACAGGTTGATGTTCAGGCCCAGTGATTCGAGCACGTCGGCACTGCCGCTCTTGCTGCTGACGCTTCTGCCCCCGTGCTTGCTAACCTTGGCCCCCGCCGCCGCGGCCACGAACATCGAGCAGGTCGAGATATTGAAGGTGTGAGAACCGTCGCCGCCGGTTCCCACAATGTCCACCAGATGGGTCCTGTCGGCGATATCGACCTTGGTCGAAAACTCGCGCATGACCTCGGCGGCAGCGGTGATTTCGCCAATGGTTTCTTTCTTGACGCGCAGACCGGTGATCAGCGCCGCCATCATCACCGGCGACATCTCGCCGGCCATGATTTGCCGCATCAGGTGCAGCATCTCGTCGTGGAAGATTTCGCGGTGTTCGATGGTGCGCTGCAGGGCCTCCTGCGGGGTGATCTGGCCAAGTGGTGTGGGCATGGTGCTTCCTTCTATCTATGCGTTGGGCGACTGCGTGAGCGCCAGTTTGATTCCAAATCCGATGAACAGCGTGCCGGCCACACGGTCCAGCCAGTGCAGACTATTCTTCAACAGACTGGCCCGCCGGGCCAGCCATGCCGTCGCCAGTGCCCAGCCCAGGTTCACCCACAGGCCGTTGAAGTTGAACAGCAGGCCCAGCAGCAGAAAGGCCAGTGGCTTGTGCTCCACCGTGGGGGCGATGAACTGCGGCAAAAAGGCCAGAAAGAACAGCGCCACCTTGGGGTTCAGCGCATTCGTCCAGAAGCCTCGCAGAAAAATAGTCGTATAGCCATTCTGAGCGTTAGCCCTAGTGGAGTCTGGCGATACCGCTTCCAAATCAATAGCAGGCCCGGCTTTGGACAGCAGCAGCCTGCAGCCCACATAGACCAGGTAGACCGCGCCCAGCCACTTCAGCACGGTGAAGGCCGTCGCGGACGCCGCCATCAGCGCACTGACCCCCACGGCAGCAGCCACGATGTGCACAAAGCAACCGGCTGTGATGCCCAGCGCGGCCACCATGCCGGCGCGGGCGCCACCGCGCAGGGCGTGGGACACGATGTACAGCACGTCCGGGCCGGGCGTCAGGTTCAGCAACAGCCCGGCGATAACGAACAGCAGCAGGGATTCCGGGGTCATGGCAACAACTCCCGGGTTCAGTAAGGACCCGCGCCGCCACTGGTCGCAGACGGGCGGCCAGCCTGGGCAAAGAACTGCCGCACGCAGGCAATTGTGTGGTCAATGCCGGGCGCATCCACATCCAGGTGGGTGACAAAGCGCAGGCCGATCAGGCCGGTGGCCAGCACGCCGCGGTCCTTGAGGAAGGCCAGCAGCGCCGGCCCCCGGTCGCCCGCCACATCGACAAACACGATGTTGGTCTGGGCCGAGCGCACGGTAAGTCCTTCGACGCCTTGCAAGCCCGCGGCCAGGCGCTGGGCCAGGGCATGGTCGTCGGCCAGGCGCTCCATATGGTGGTCCAGCGCGTATTGCGCCGCTGCGGCGAGCAGGCCGACCTGGCGCATGCCGCCGCCGGCCATCTTGCGAATACGGTGGGCGCGAGCAATCAGTTCGCGGCTGCCGCACAGGGCCGAGCCAACCGGCGCGCCCAGCCCCTTGCTGAAGCAGACCGAGACGCTGTCAAACAGTCCGGTGATGCGCCGGGCAGCATCCCAAGCGCTCTCACCACTCGCCTTGGACGCCACGGCGGCATTGAATAGCCGCGCGCCGTCCAGATGCAGGGCCAGACCCTTGTCCCGCGCCAGCACCGCCATGCCTTTCAGGTAGTCCCAGGGCATGGGGTGGCCGTTCCAGGTGTTTTCCAGGCACAGCAGCCGGGTGAGGGCAAAGTGGCAGTCGTCGGGCTTGATGGCGCCGGCCACGTCGGCCAGCGCCATGCGCCCGCTGGCGTCCTGCCCCAGCGGTTGCGGCTGCACGCTGCCCAGCACGGCAGCGCCACCGCCCTCGTAGCGGTAGGTGTGGGCCAGTTGGCCGACGATGTATTCATCCCCCCGGCCGCAGTGGGCCAGGATGGCGCACAGGTTGCTCTGCGTGCCGCTGGGCATGAACAGCGCCGCCTCAAAGCCCAGGCGCTGGGCCAGGCTGTCTTGCAGGGCGTTGACGGTCGGGTCGTCGCCAAACACGTCATCGCCCAGCGCCGCCCCGAACATGGCGTCCCGCATGGCGGTCGTGGGCCGGGTCACAGTGTCGCTGCGCAGATCGATCACCGCGGTTTGAGCCAGAGAATCATCAGTCATATTGGCCTCCAGCCCTCGTATATATTGGATAAGGAGCTACTATTTTCATAGCGAACCGGATGTGGCTCAACGCAGGAAATTCTGCAGCATGGCATGCCCGTGCTCGGTCAGTATGGATTCCGGGTGGAACTGCACGCCTTCCAGGCGCACCCCGTCTGGCAGACTCTTGTGGCGCACACCCATGATCTCGCCATCATCGGTCCAGGCGGTGATCGCCAGTTCCGGTGGGCAAGTGGCGCGCTCAATCGCCAGCGAGTGGTAGCGGTTCACCATGAACTGTTTCGGCAGGCCGGCGAACACGCCCTCCTGCGTGGTGGTGATGACGCTGGTCTTGCCGTGCATCAGTTGCTGCGCCCGGATGATCTTTCCGCCCAACGCCGCACCAATGCTCTGGTGGCCCAGGCAGACGCCCAGGATGGGCAGCTTGCCCATGAAGTGCTGGATGGCAGCCACCGAGATGCCTGCCTCGGCCGGAGAACACGGCCCGGGGGACACCACGAGACGGTCGGGATTGCGCTGGGCAATGCCTTCCACCGTGATCTCGTCATTGCGGAACACCTCGACCTCGGCACCCAGTTCACCAAAGTACTGGACGATGTTGTAGGTGAAGCTGTCGTAGTTGTCGATCATGAGCAGTTTCATGCTGCAACTCCTTCCCGCAGGCGCGCAAACTCACGGTGCTCGTAGGCGATGAAAATTTCCATCATGCTGCGGTAGAGGGCCTCGATGACGGCCGGCTCACCGCCCTCGGCCACGGCGTGTCGACGCACCCGGTCGACTATTGCCTGAATGCGGGCCTCGTCACGCACGTGGTTCGAGTCCTGCTTGATGCGGGCGGCCTGCGTCATGTAGGCGGTGCGCTGCACCAGCAGCGGGACAAGCACATCGTCCAGTGCGTCCACGCAGCGGCGGACCTCGGTCATGCTGGTGCAAGGCTGCACCGCTTGAATAGCTTGCTGGTTCATTCCAATCCCTCCTCGACCAGTTCGGCCGCGCGCAACAAGGCGCGGGCCTTGGCTTCGGTTTCTTTCCACTCCAGCTCGGGCACGCTGTCGGCCACCACCCCGGCGGCCGCCTGCACGTACAGCGTCTGGTTCTTGATGATGCCGGTACGAATCGCAATGGCCACATCCATATCACCGGCGTAGCTCAGGTAGCCGCAGGCGCCGCCGTAGATGCCGCGCTTGGTTGGCTCCAACTGGTCGATCAGTTCCATGGCATGCACCTTGGGCGCGCCAGTCAGCGTGCCGGCCGGGAATGTGGCTTTCAGGACGTCCATGCTGGTCATGCCGTCCAGCAGCGTGCCCTCTACGTTGCTGACGATGTGCATGACGTGGCTGTAGCGCTCCACGCAGAACGCGTCCGACACCTTGACGCTGCCGATCTTGGCAATGCGGCCGATGTCGTTGCGCGCCAGGTCGATCAGCATCACATGTTCGGCGCGCTCCTTGGGGTCGTTGATCAGCTCCGCTTCGGCAGCCTTATCGGCCTCGACCGTGGCGCCACGTGGTCGGGTTCCGGCGAGTGGCCGGATCGTGACCTTGGTGGACACCGCATCGCCAGTCGTAACCTGCTCCTGGCGCACCAGAATCTCGGGCGACGCCCCAACCACGTGGAAATCCCCAAAGTGGTAGTAGTACATGTACGGGCTGGGGTTCAGCGAACGCAGTGCGCGGTACAGGGACAGCGGCGACTCGGTGTAGCGCTTCTTGATGCGCTGGCCCACCTGCACCTGCATGAAGTCGCCACCGGCGATCAGCTCCTTGGCGCGGTCCACGGCGGCCAGGTAATCGGCCTTGGCAAAGTCGCGCTGGGCGGGGTGGCTTTGCGTGGGTTTGACGGCCGGAATACTCACGGCCTGTGCCAGCCGGTCTTTGAGCTCGCGCAGACGGCGTTTACCGCGCGAATAGGCCTCGCTCTGCCCGGGGTCGGCGTAGACGATCAAGTAGAGCTTGCCCGACAGGTTGTCGATGACGGCCAGTTCCTCGCACTGCAGTAGCAGGATGTCGGGGCAGCCCAGCTCGTCGGGTGGGCAAGAGGCTTCGAGCTTTTTCTCGATGTAGCGCACGGCATCGTAGCCAAAGTAGCCGGCCAGGCCGCCGCAAAAGCGCGGCAGCCCCGGGCGCAACGCCACCTTGAAACGCTTCTGGTAGCTGGCGATGAAGTCCAGCGGATTGACGGTGGACGTCTCCACCACCACGCCATCGGTCACGACCTCGGTGCGGGCATCCTTGCCAAAGCCGCTGGCGCGCACCAGCGTGCGGGCCGGCAGACCGATGAAGCTGTAGCGGCCAAAGCGCTCGCCACCAACGACGGATTCCAGCAAAAAACTGTATTTCCCGCTGTCGGGGTCGGTGGTCGCCACCTCGCTGGGCACATGGGCCAGCTTCAGGTACAGGGATAGTGGCGTTTCCAGGTCAGCAAAGGCCTGGGCCATCAGCGGAATACGGTTGAAACCCTGGGCAGCCAGGGCTTGGAATTCGGATTCGGAAATCACGGGTTGCGGTCCTCTCATTGCAGGGCGGCACCGGGTGCCGCCAACGCTCCGCTGGTTGGCAGGGGACGCGTTTTATTCAAACCGATTCCCAGGACAGACCTGAGAAAGACTGGGTGCGCGCAAGGTGTCGGAGTGGGGGGTCCGTGCCGCTTGGTCGCGCAGAACCCGTGGGGCACTGCGCAGGGTTCGCCCGAAAAATCAGGCGTGTGACGCAGTCACGGGTCCGGGCATGGCGGTCGATGTACGCCAGGGCCAGGCTCCCCGGTCGCTACAACCCGTAATAAAGATGTGGTGAACGAACATGCGCCCAGTGTATCAAACCGGGCGCTGCCGCTGTTTTGCCCCGGGTGAAGTGTGGACTCCGCAAAAACCCTAACATGTGACGAGATGTAAACAGCGCAGAATAGCCTCATTAAAACGAACGACTGTTCACCTTTTCAGACTGGACCCCTTTTATGCGTATTTTCAAACCCCTGTTAACCGGAACCCTGGCTTTGATGCTCGGGGCCGCATCCCTGGCAGCGACCATCGACATCGCTGGCGTCAAAGTTGAGGACAGCGTCACGGTGGCCGGCACCAAATTAATGCTGAACGGCGCCGGCATCCGATACAAAGGACCCTTCAAGGTCTACGTGGCCGAGCTTTACACCTCCAAAAAAGTGACCTCGCTGGACGAACTCATCGCGGCTCCCGGCCCCAAGCGTATGACCCTCGTCATGACACGTGAAATAGAAGCCAGCCCCTTTGGCAAGCTACTGACCCGCGGCATGGAAGACAACAACCCCAAGTCTGAAATGTCCAAACTCATTCCTGGTCTGATGAAAATGAGCGAAATCTTTACTGCCAACAAGAATTTCGTACCGGGCGACACCATTTTCATGGACTGGATTCCCGGAACTGGCTTGGTGATTTTTGCGCGTGGCAAGGTACAGTCCGAGCCCTTCAAGGAACCCGAGTTCTTCAAGGCCCTGATGGGCATCTGGTTGGGCCCGCAACCTGCCTACTGGAAGCTCAAGGACAACCTGCTGGGCGACATGTCCTGACCCAACGGCCCCCCAAAAAAAAGACCTGCCGGCCCAGCGCCCGCAGGTCTTTTTTTTGCCCCAATACGGTGCGGCGCAATCAGTCATGACAAGGCCCTGAATTCCCGTTAGAGTGGGCACCGACACATTTGCTTACTCTTTCCTCCGGAAGGTCCTTGCGATGAAGCTCAGTCTCAAACTCCCCCTGGCTTTTGCGTTGGCGCTGGGCTTGCTCTTTCTGGGCGCCCTGTTTGGCATTTCCCGATTGAACAACTCCCTGGACGTCTTTGAACACCAGGTGCTGGGAACCGTCGCAGCGCACAAGAAGGTCGCCCAGATCGACTCCAAGTTCTCGACCGCCATTCAGGAGTGGAAAAACGTGCTGCTGCGCGGCAAGGAACCCAAAGACCTGGACCGATATTGGGCCTCCCACCTCAAGGAGATGAAAGAGGTTCAGGACGGCCTGAAAGAGTTGGGCCAAATGCAGTTGGATGGCGACGCCAGGGCCACCCTGCAAAAACTCGACACAGCCATTCCCGTCGTCAGCGAAGCCTATAAAAAAGCCTTTGAAGAATTCAAGGCCTCGGGATTCGATTCGGCCGCCGGTGACAAGGCCGCACGCGGCAAAGACCGTGAGTCAGGTGCGCTGATGACCGAGCTGAAAGAGAAACTCTCCAAGGCCGAGGTCGACACATCGGCCGCCGCCACCAAAGATGCCAGCCGCAGCACCATGCTGGCCCTGGTCGTCATGCTGGTGGTGACCGTCATCGGCCTGGCGGGCGCGGTATGGCTCAGCCGCCAGATCGTCGCCGCCATGGACCAGGCCGTGGATGTAGCCAAGGAGGTTGCCAGTGGAAACCTGGCGGTGCCCATCTCCGTGAATGGCAAGGACGAATGCGCCATGATGATGCAGTCCCTGCACGACATGCAGGCCAACCTGTCCAGTCTGGTGATCAACGTGCGCCAGGGCTCCGAAGGCGTGGCCACGGCCAGCGCCGAAATTGCGCAGGGCAACAACGACCTGTCGGCGCGGACTGAGCAGCAGGCCAGCGCCCTGGAAGAAACCGCAGCCAGCATGGAAGAACTGAGCTCCACTGTCAAGCAAAACGCCGACAGCGCCCGCCAGGCCAACCAGCTGGCGCAAAGCGCATCGTCGGTGGCCGTACAGGGCGGCAAGGTGGTGGACCAGGTGGTCGAGACCATGAAGGGCATCAATGAGTCCAGCCGCAAGATTTCCGACATCATCAGCGTCATCGACGGCATCGCTTTTCAGACCAACATCCTGGCGCTCAACGCAGCCGTGGAGGCGGCTCGCGCCGGCGAGCAGGGCCGGGGCTTTGCGGTGGTCGCCAGCGAGGTGCGGTCTCTTGCCGGACGCAGCGCCGAGGCGGCGAAAGAAATCAAGTCCCTGATCAATGCCAGCGTGGAGCGGGTCGAGCATGGCACCGCACTGGTGGATCAGGCGGGCACGACGATGACCGAAGTGGTGGACAGCATCCGCCGCGTGACCGACATCATGGGCGAGATCAGCGCCGCCAGCAACGAGCAGTCCATGGGCGTGGCGCAGGTGGGCGAAGCCGTCATGCAAATGGACCAGGCCACGCAGCAAAATGCCGCACTGGTCGAAGAAATGGCCGCTGCCGCCAGCAGTCTCAAGGGCCAGGCGCAGGAACTGGTGCAGGTGGTGGCTGCCTTCAAGGTCGACGGCGGCGGCAGCCCCAGACGCCCGCCAACCCGGGCGGTTGCACGCGCCCCCCTGGCCAGCAAGCCTACTCAAACGCTGCGCAAACCGGCCGCCGCGGCACCCAAGCTGGCAAGCACGCCCGCCAAACCCGCCGCGGCGACTACTGCCTTGCCCAAGCCCGTGACAACGACCAAGGCCAAATCGACCCCGGCCGGTGGTGATGACGACTGGGAAACCTTCTAAGTCCGTGTTCCCCATATCGGAGGCGGACATTCCGCTGGGCGAGCAAGGCATCACCATCTTGCGCCGCTCGGCAGCGCTGCTGGCGCTGGCCGCCCTGGTCGTGACACTGAACAACGTTCATCCGTCCAGTTTTCAATGGATTGAAATCACAGGATTGCTCGGAACCGCGCTGGGTGCTGCAGTGTTTTGGCTGCTGAAGCTGGGGCACTTCCACCCTGCCGTGCGGCTCTATATCTGGGGCGCCGGCCTGGTCGTCATGGCCTTCACGTTCATCGCAGCGGGTGTGCGAACGCCCTCGTTGGTGTTTCTGCCGGTGCTGTGCATGGCCGCGGCCTGGTTGATCAATGTGCGCAACGCCCTGTGGCTGGCCGCCTGCAGCCTGCTAGTGATCGGTTTCCATCTGGTGGGCGAGTACCTGGGCTACGCACCACCCAATATGCCGCGCAACAGCCTGAGCTATGCGCTGATGTATGGCTTCACATTTGTGGCGGCCGCAATTGTTGCCTGGGGCTCCACTCGCAGTTTCATGTCCGCGCTGGATCGCGCACGTGGTCTGTCTGACGATTTGATGCGGCAGGTCGAGCAACTGCGCCAGTCGGAGGAACGTTTTTCAGCCCTGTTCAGGGCCAATCCGCTGCCATCCTCCACCGTCGACCAGGACGGCCGCCACCTAGATGTCAACGACGCGTGGATTGCCTCCTTCGGCATCCGCTTGCCGGACGCCGTTGGAAAAACCGCACAGGAGCTGGGCATCTGGACCGAGCCCGCCGAACGCATGGCCGTACGCCAGGAATTGCTGCCACGGGGTCGCGTCAATGGTGCTGCCATGACGCTGCGCACCGCGGGGGGCACGCTCAAGCCTTTTTTACTGTATATCGCGCCGGTGGAATTCGGTGGCCAGCAACGCTTCGTGACCTCCATGCTGGACCAGTCGGACCGCCGTGCTGCCGAGGACGCGCAACGCGCCATTCACGATGCACTGGAATACAGAGTGGCCGAGCGCACGGCAGAACTCACCCGCACCGTACAGACCCTGCAGGCCACGCAGAACGAACTGGTGGAAGCCGAGAAGCTGGCCTCGCTGGGGTCCATGGTGGCCGGCATTTCCCACGAACTCAACACACCGCTGGGTGTGGCGGTTACCGTTGCCAGCACCTTGAAACTGCGCGCCGAGCAACTCCAGCAGGCGGTTGCCAATGACCAGCTCCGGCGCTCGACGCTGAACGATTTCCTGGCGCAATTGGAGGAAATGGCGGAGCTGGTGTTGCGCTCCACGGAGCGGGCGGCCGAGCTGGTGCGCAGCTTCAAGGAAGTGGCCGTGGACCGCGCCTCGGACCGTCGGCGCCGGTTTGCGGTGCGGGATCTGGTCCGCGACATTGTGAACGCGGTCCAGTCGGGTGCCGACACGTCCCACATCACGCTGATCCAGGACATCCCGGACGCCATCGTCTGCGATACCCTGCCTGGTCCGGTGGGCCAGGTACTGACCAATCTGGTGCAAAACGCCATGCTGCACGCCTTTGCTGATGGCAGCCAGGGCTGCATCACCATTGCTGCCAGTGCCCGCAGCGTTGGCGCCGAGCGCCAGGTTGCGCTGATGGTGTGTGACGATGGAGTGGGCATGTCCGAACACGTGCGCCACCACGCCTTCGACCCTTTCTTCACGACCCGTTTGGGGCACGGCGGTTCGGGTCTGGGCCTTTCGGTTTCGCGCCGGCTGGCCACTGCGGTGCTGGGCGGCAGCCTGACAGTGGAGTCCACCCCGGGGGCCGGCAGTTGCTTTACGTTCTGTTTCCTGCAGGACTTGCCAAATTAGCCCCCACGTTCCCGAACCCAGTCCACCAGAGCGTGGGCTTCCAGCGGTTTGCTGTACAGGTAACCCTGGCCCTTGTCGCAGCCCAGCTCCGCCATGAGGCGGGCCTGACCTTCGGTCTCAATCCCCTCTGCCACAGTGCCCAGCCCCAGCGTCTGGGCCATGCGGATGGTGGCTTCGATCAGCACCCGGTGGTAGGCACTGGTTTGTGCCTGACTGACAAACGAGCGGTCCACCTTAACAAAATTGACCGGCAATTCATGCAGGCACGACAGCGACGAATAGCCGGTGCCAAAGTCATCCAGCGACAGGGCCACGCCCAGCACCCGGATGGCGTGCAGTGTGCCCAGCACCGCCGCATCCTGCGCGGCCAGGCTTTCGGTCACTTCGAGCACCAGCTGCTGGGCCGAAAGCCCATTGGCGCGCAGTGCGTCACGCACATCGTCGACCAAGCCCGGCTGGCGCAACTGGGCCCGCGACAGGTTTACGGCCAGCGTCACGGGCGGCTCCATGCGGGGCACAAAGGGCATGGAGGCAAACGTGTGGCAGGCCGTCTGCAAAACGAACTGCCCCAGTGCGCCAATCAGCCCGCAGGCCTCCGCAACCGGAATGAACTCCACCGGCGAGACCATGCCGCGCATCGGATGGCGCCAGCGCAGCAGCGCTTCCACCCCGGTGAACGCGCCGTTGGCCAGATTGACCAACGGCTGGTACACCACAAACAGCTCCTGCTGCTCCAGTGCCAGACGTAAATCGTTTTCCAGTGCCACCGACGCCCGCACCTGCTGGCGCATGGAGGGCTCAAACATCACATAGCGGGCGCGCCCGGTGCGCTTGGCCTCGTACATCGCGATGTCGGCATCGCGCAGCACGCTATCGGCGTCGTCTGCGGCATGGCTGCTGGTCACGATGCCAATGCTGGCCGATGACACCACCTTGTGGGTGCCGATGGTGTACGGCAGGGACAGCACATCAATCAGGCGCCCGGCCACGATTTCTGCATCGAGATCACCGCGAATATTGTCCAGCAGCACAACAAATTCGTCGCCACCAATGCGGGCGGCCACATGCGCAAAATCACTGCTCTGGATCAGGCTGTCGCCGGGACGCAGACTCTCCTGCAAGCGGTCGGCAATCTCGCGCAGCAGGGCATCCCCCACACTGTGCCCCAGCGTGTCGTTGACCTGCTTGAAGCGGTCAAAGTCCATGAACAGCACGGCAAACTGGTAGCCCGGCTGTGCACGCCCGCGCGCAATCGCCTGTTCAATGGCGTGCAGCAACACACTGCGATTGGGCAACTGGGTCAGGCCATCGGTGCGGGCAGCCACCCGCAGCTCGTGTTCCATGGCCTTTTGGGCCTGCACGTCCAGCGCCACGCCCGCCATGCGCAGAGCCCGTCCGTCGACTGCGCGGTCCACCACCGCGCCGACGAACATGATCCAGATCCAGCGCCCCGCGGCATGGCGGATGCGGATGGACATGCGCAGCGCCACCTCCGAGCTCCGCATCTGCGCCATCACCGCGGCCAGCCAGGGTTGCAGGTCATCAGGATGGATCAGGGTATTCCACTCGCTGGCGGTCATGCCCATCTGCCCCTTTTGGTAGCCCATGGTCTCCCGCAAACGATCATTGCACTGCATGGCGCCACTGGTCACGTCCCAGTGCCAGGTTCCCAAGCCGGCGCCATCCACAGCCAGTGTCAGCAACTGCTGCTGCGCGCGCACATCGGTCAAATCGGTCGCCACCAGCACCCAGCCCGACAGGACACCGGCATCGTCGTGCATGGGTTGCAGGTCCACCAGCGCCCAGCGGGGCTCACCGGTGGTCGCACGGATGGAGATTTCGCGCTTCAACCCACGCCCTTGCGACACCGCCTCCTGAAACTGGCCAAACGCCGCCGGGTCAGCGCTGCCGCGCGCCAGCAGCACGCCAAAAATCTGGCCCACCGATTCCTGCACGGTAAACCCCGTGCTGGCGACAAATGCCTGGTTGACCCATACCACCTTGCGGTCGGCATCGGCCAACAGCACGGGGTTGGAACTGCGCTCGGCCACCATGGCCAGGCGCTGCAAGCGCAGGGCCAGACTGGACTCCGATTCGGTAGGCAACGGGGCGTTGTGGTCGGGCATGGTGAAGACCGGGTTTCACGCGCCGACCGGGTTGTGCCGCTAGGCGGCCAGTGCCCCGCGCATGGCGTCGATCACGCCCTTGTAGTCCGGCTTGCCAAAGATGGCGCTACCGGCGACAAAGGTGTCGGCCCCGGCATCGGCCACGCGGCGGATGTTGTCGACCTTGATGCCTCCGTCCACTTCGAGGCGGATGTCTTTGCCGCTAGCGCTGATGCGCTTGCGCACGTCTTCAATTTTGCGCAGCGCCGAGTCGATGAAACTCTGGCCGCCAAAGCCGGGGTTGACGCTCATGATCAGCACCAGGTCGATGTCATCGATGACCCAGTCCAGCACATCCAGCGGTTCGGCCGGGTTGAATACCAGTCCGGCCTTGACGCCCTTGGACTTGATGGCCTGGATGCTGCGGTGCACGTGGCCCGATGCGTCGGGGTGGAAGCTGATGTAGTCGGCACCGGCCTCGGCAAACAGGGCGGCCAGCGCATCGACCGGGGAGATCATCAGGTGCACGTCGATCGGCACGGCCACGCCGGCGGCGGTCTTGGCGTGGGGTTTCAGGGCCTGGCAGACCATGGGGCCAAAGGTGAGATTGGGGACGTAGTGGTTGTCCATGACGTCAAAATGGATCCAGTCGGAACCGGCGGCAATGACGTTTTTGACCTCTTCGCCCAGGCGGGCAAAGTCGGCAGAGAGGATGGAGGGGGCGATTCGAAAGGTCATCCCCGGAGTTTAATCAGTTCCGGATAGCATTGCGCCTATGCCAAAGTACCAAATCTCTGTTGAAGTAGTCCCGCAATTCCTGCCCGAGCAGTCCACGGCGGACGAGGACCTGTACGTGTTCGCCTACACCATCACCATAACCAATACCGGAGACATCGCGGCCCAGGTGATTTCGCGCAGCTGGAACGTCAACGACGCCAACGGCCACACCGAAAAGGTCAAGGGCCTGGGCGTGGTCGGCCAGCAGCCGCTGCTCAAGCCCGGCCAGGCCTTCGAGTACACCAGCGGCACCCGCTTGCGCACGCCCACCGGCACCATGCACGGCAGCTTTTTCTGCGTGGCCGAAGATGGTGAAAAGTTCGATGCCGATGTCCCCATGTTCGTGCTCGACGCGCTCAGCGGCGACACCGGCGTGGGCGGATCGCGTACCCTGCACTGATGACAGCACCCGCATCCGCCAACCGCTCCTTGCCTGACTCCGGCCAGCCCAACACCTTGCCGGCCCTGCTGGAGGCCATGGACCCGGATGCAGATGCGGTGCACCGCCATCTGTGGCTGATTGCGCTGTTTGACTGGATTCAGGACGAGGGTCACGCCGGTGCGGATGCGCTGGCGCGCATGGGCGCTTTTCTGGATGCCGTGGAAGCCAGCCCCGAGACCACCGTGCGCCTGCAGGTCTGGTGGCGCACGTTGATTGATTCGGTGGACGGCACAACCCTGCTGTCCGACTATGGCTTTGCATCGCGCAACTCGTTTGTCACCGAACTGATTGAGCGCCTGCACTACAAGTTGCTGCCGAGCTCGCCCGAAACGTCGGACGCCTCGGAGCTGTTCGCCCTGGTGCTGCCGGGCATACAGGACGCGCAATGGCTGGCCGCCCTGCCCGGCCCGACGCTGGAGCGACTGGGCCGCCTGCTCAGCGCACCAGCCACCGGCCCCCTCGTGGCCATCGCCCCGACACTGACCTATTGGCAAGCCACCGTGCTGGAGGCCATTACCTTTTGCGCCGCCCAGGTTCGTGCGGCCGGGCTGTCGCCCGAGATACGCCTGCGCATGAGCACCCCGGCGCTGGAGGCCAGCCCCTTCCATGCCCTGGCCTCGGACTTCGACGCGGTGCGCGATGCGTGGCTGGCCCAGCAGGGTGGGCTGGGCAGCGCGGACAGTGTGGCGCAGGCCGTGCAACACTTTCGTGCCCAGCTTGACGCCTGTCGCCATGCCGCAGCATCCGTCTACACCCATCTGGATGCCCATGGCATTTCCGTCGACCTGGTGTTCCGGCTGCGCCAGTTGCGCGAGCGCGTGCTGCGCATCCGCGCCCTGCTGGACTGCCTGCTGGGCGAGCCCACCCATCTGTACACCGCGCAGTTGTTCTCGCACCTGGCCAGCGTCGGCCAGTACCAGCGCAGCGTGCGCGCGCTGTTCTCCCATAGCACGTCGCTGCTGGCGGCCAAGGTGGCGGAGCGCAGTTCGGAGACGGGTGAGCACTACATCACCCGCACACGCGGCGAATACCGCAGCATGCTGGGCCAGGCGGCGGGCGGTGGCGCCCTGACCGCTGCCACCACCTTTCTGAAGTTCGCCGTCATGGCGCTGGGTCTGTCAGCGTTCTGGAATGGCTTCTGGTCGGGCGTGGTCTACGCCGCCAGCTTTGTCGTCATCCAGCTGCTGCACTGCACGCTGGCGACCAAGCAGCCGGCCATGACGGCGCCGGCCATGGCCGCCAAGCTGCGCGACTTTTCCGACGCCAGCGCGCTAAAGGATTTCGTCGACGAGGTCACCCATCTGGTGCGCTCGCAGGTGGCTGCGGTGCTTGGCAATGTGGCGGTGGTGTTTCCAGCGGTGCTGCTGCTGTCGTGGGGTCTGCAGCTACTGAGCGGCCGCCCGATGATCGATGCCAAGGAGGCCCAGCACGTGTTCCACTCACTGACCCTGCTCGGCCCGTCGCTGTTCTTTGCAGCCTTGACCGGCGTGTTGCTGTTTGCCTCCAGCATCCTCGCCGGTTGGGCCGAAAACTGGTTTGTGTTGCACCGGCTGGACTCGGCCATCCGCTACAACCCGGCGTTCACCCGGCGCCTGGGTGCCGCGCGGGCCGACCGCTGGGCGCACTACATGCGCCACAACGTGTCGGGCTTTGCGTCGAATATTTCACTGGGCTTCATGCTGGGCCTGTTGCCCGCGATCTTCGGCTTCCTGGGCCTGGGCCTGGAGGCGCGCCACGTCACGTTGTCGACCGGGCAACTGGGCGCGGCCTGCGCCAGCCTGGGTTGGGAGGTGCTGCGCAGCCCGGCGCTGTGGTGGGCCATGGCCAGCCTGCCTTTCATCGGCGCGCTAAACCTGGGCGTCAGTTTCTACCTGGCCTTTACCGTCGCCTTGCAGGCCAACAGTGTGTCGGGCCTGGGGCGCGTGCGCATCCGCCGCGCCGTGCTGGAGCGCCTGCGCCAGGAGCCCATGAGCTTCTTCTGGCCAGCCCGGGACGAAGCCTGATGGGCGAATTCGAACTCATCCAACGTTACTTCACCCGCCCCACGCCCCACGCGGTGCTGGGCGTGGGCGACGACTGCGCGCTGCTGCAGATGGCGCCCGGCATGCAGCTGGCCGTCTCCAGCGACATGCTGGTGGCGGGACGGCACTTTTTTGCCGACACCGACCCGCACCACCTGGGCCACAAGGCGCTGGCGGTGAACCTCAGCGACCTGGCCGCCTGCGGCGCGCGGCCGCTGGCCTTCACGCTGGCGCTGGCACTGCCCACGGCCGACCCGGCGTGGCTGGAGCCCTTCTCCCAAGGCCTGCTGGCCCTGGCCGACGCACATGGTTGCGAGTTGATCGGCGGCGACACCACGCAGGGACCGCTGAACATCTGCATCACGGTGTTTGGTGAAGTACCGGCGGGTACCGCCCGGCGCCCGGGTCAGCCTGCCACGCAAGCACTGCTGCGTGGCGGCGCACAGCCGGGCGACGACGTGTATGTCAGCGGCACGCTGGGCGATGCCCGGCTGGCGCTGGAAGCCCTGCAGGGCCGTATCCAACTGCCCGATGCCGCGCTGCACGCGGCCCGCCTGCGACTGGAGCAACCCACGCCGCGCGTGGCGCTGGGGCTGGCGCTGCGCGGAGTCGCCAGCGCGGCGGCTGACATCAGCGACGGGCTGCTGGGTGACCTCGGCCATATCCTGCAACGCTCCGCCGTGGGTGCCACGCTGGACACGTCGACTGCTATACATTTACTAGCTGTACAGGCTTATTTCACGAGGGCTAGCGGCCCAATCGACCACATGCTTTCGCCGCAAACGGCCTTGCAATGCGTGCTGGCCGGGGGCGATGACTACGAGCTGGTCTTCACCGCGCCCGCCGCGCAACGCGCAATGGTACAGGCGGCCAGTTGGGCCAGCCACACACCGGTCACCCGCATAGGCCAGATCGACGCCGCGCCGGGTTTGCGCCTGGTTGACGGCCACGGCGCGCCGGTAGCCAACACCTTTACCTCCTTCGACCATTTCAAAGCATGAGCCGCCTCGGCCTGACCCGCGACAAGATCTACAAGACCGTGGCCCGCCAAATGCACGGCATCGTGCCCTGCTGGGTCTGCGGCCAGCCGGTGGCACCACAGGACGCCACGCTGGAACACATCCAGCCCCTGAGCGAAGGCGGCAACAGCCACCTGGAGAACCTGGCCATCAGCCACGCGCTGTGCAACCAGCAGCGCGGCAGGGCGACCCCCGCCACCGACTGACGGCCAGCGCCGAGGTCGGCGTGAAACCAATCGTTGCTGATAAAGTCAGTGCTTCAACCGGAGCACACGCATGCCTGACACCCGCCCAGACGCCACCTGTACCGCCGAGGGCTGCCTGGCGCAACGTCCCCGCCCCTAGCCGCCTCCATGACCTCACCGCCGCATGACACCCCGGGCGACCCGTACGGCGCGCCGGTGACCGTTTTCCCGCAAGACGCCGGCCAGCCCGCGCCGGTGGTGCGCCCCAGTGCGCGCTTCCTGCTGTCGCACCCGGCGCACTGGATTGCGCTGGGCTTTGGCTCCGGCCTGTCGCGCATTGCGCCCGGCACGGCCGGCACGCTGTGGGCCTGGATCGCCTTCATTGCGCTATCCCCTTGGATGGATGACGCCCGCTGGGCACTGCTGATCGGCCTGTCACTGCCCCTGGGCTGGTGGGCCTGCAGCGTCACCGCGCGCAACATGGCCGTGCTCGACCCCGGCAGCATCGTCTGGGACGAAGTCGTGGCCTTCTGGCTGGTACTGTGGCTGGTCATGCCCACCGGCTTGGTCGGCCAGGTGCTGGCCTTTGGATTGTTCCGATTCTTTGACGCGGTCAAACCCGGCCCGGTGGGCTGGGCCGATGCGCTGTACCACCACCTGGAGCCCGCCACCGACCCCGCCGCCTGGCGCAAGGCCGGCTTTGGCATCATGCTCGACGACCTCGTGGCTGCGGGCTGCACGGTGCTGGTGGTGGCCGCGTGGAGGTTTGCGAGGTCCTCCACATAAACAACATTTGCCACCAAAATACATCAACGACCCATCAACGGGGACCCTTCAGCTCACGTCCGACGGCGCGACACACCCAGTGCTAATAGCGCCACGGCGGCCAAGAGAACCGAAGTGGGCTCTGGCACAGTCCCAGGATCAGAGATGCCACGTGAGAACGTTGAACCCCCAATGGTCATATAGGAGTCATAGTTGCCAAACCCAGCCATCATCAACTGAAATTTCTCACTGGCATCTACATTGAATAAGCCAGGACTGACGCGCAGATTGGCAAAACTGTAGCCGGTCCCACCAATCGCGCTGAACAGGCTGTCATCCACATCCAAGCCGTTCAACGTCATGGAACCCAGGGCCAAGGTTCTGATCACTACATTGGCCCAATTGTCGGTAAAGGCGGCACTACCGGTGGGTGTAGCTAGACGGTAGTTCTTCAGCCATGAATCCTCGCTGATGACCAAGGCCAAGGAAGGGTCGCTGGGGTCAGGCGCAGTCGCCGATTGACCCTTGAGGTACTGAGCCACCATGACGGCGTGGTTCGATTCAATCAAGGCACCATCTTGTAGCGTGAATTCATACACCTGCCCTTCACCGAGGGTAGCAACCACCGCACCATTTACCTTGACTTCGGAACCTGCCTGGGTGCCAATTACGCGCACCAGATTGCCCCCATTGTTGCCAAGGCCAGTGCCAGTGTTCTTTGTTTCCGCCAAGAGGTAGCGCTTGCCCAATTTGTCAGTGCTGATCATTTGTTCCACAAGATGATCACAAGCGGATGCAGTCGAAGGCACGTTGGCGCAATCTGCACCTGAAAACACTGCAACGGCTTTGTCAGCAACGACTCTGGCGCCGGTTTGGTCAACGCTTCCACCAGCGTACTTATAGGTTTGCCCCGCATTCAGAACCACATTGATCGCAGCACCGCCCTTGCGATTGATAGTCACCGCGGTGTTATCCTGAGTCGCAGTGACCGATATTTGCGAGCCCTCACCGTAGGCGCCTCCTTGAGACGCAACCATATAGTCCTTACCCAGCGAGTCCGCAGTGTACAGATAGGTCATGTCCGATGAATACTGCCCACGATTGACGGCGTAGCCGCCGATTGCGCCGGCGGACACTACCTTGAAGCCCTTGCTTGTAACCCCGGTCCCTGACATTGACTGGGCGGACGAGATAGCCAGATTAAGAAAGCCATCGGCGCCAAGCACGACGTTTTGATTGAACCCATTGCCGTTGGACACGCTCACGTTCGAACCGGCTGCGCCGAATAAAAACAAACTAGGTGTTGAAGTTACCAGTGAATTCTGGTGCATATTGAAATACAACACATCCGCTTGGGCACCAAAGGCTACCAACAAAGCGCTTGCCGCAGTAGCAATCTTAAGTTTTGGAAAGTTCATTATTTGTACATAGTAAGGGAATGAACTCAAGTCAAGCAAAATCTGCGCCACATAGAAATATCCTTTTAAATCAACAACATCGGACGCAACCAGCGCCTAGACGCTTAGGCTTGTGTAAGGTATGTCGACACTTACCGTTGGTCGCCTCTTCACCTTAAACCAAGCGAGATTCACCTATGCTGTGCGACGATCGGACTTCATGCTTACGGCCAATACAAAGAGAGCGTGCCATAGGTACTCGACACTCGGCCGTGGCACCAGTTGAAATTCACTCCGGTTAGAGTTGGTTTGCCATACAGGAAAGACAAGGCCAAAGATATGAAACTGAGCTCTACACAACTAGACGTCGGCGTGGTGCAGCTACCGTTTGCATGGGCGAGACCCATATCGACCCCAATGTCGCTCTGGTGATCGGTTTCCCGCAACGCATCAACCAACCCACACCGATATGGCACCGGAATGCGCGATTTGCGCGGTCGACACCGACTTGGCGGGTCGTTCTGCACTTTGGCATCATGCTCGATGACCTGGTGGCAGCCTGGAGGTTTGCGACGTGACGCCTGTTGATTCCGATACGCTATCAAATACAGAGCGCACTACGCTTATTTCACGAGGGCTAGTGGCCGATTTACTCAAAGCAAAGAGCTGGAAACTGGCCACCGCCGAAAGCTGCACCGGCGGCCTGATCGCGGCCCGCTGCACCGACCTGGCCGGCTCCAGCGACTGGTTGGACCGCGGCTTCGTGACCTATTCCAACGCCGCCAAGACCGAGATGCTGGGCGTGGACGCCGCGTTGATCGCACAGCATGGCGCCGTCAGCGAGCCGGTGGTGCGCGCCATGGTGCAGGGCGCGCTGCAACACGCGCAAGCCCAGGTCGCCGTGGCCGTCACCGGCGTGGCAGGCCCCAGTGGTGGCAGCGCCGCCAAACCGGTGGGCACGGTGTGGCTGGGCTGGGCCACGCCCGCTGGCGTGGTCAGCGAGCTGCGCCATTTTGCCGGCGACCGCACCCAGGTGCGCGCGGCCACGGTAGCGCATGCGCTGCAACGCCTGGCCAGCCTGCTGCAGGGGCCGACCGTCAAGTCCGAATGAAATCCTGGAGCCGGCGCCTGGGCGCTGGCTCCACGGCAGGCGCATAGCCGACCCGCACCCACATCTGCACGGTGGCGCCCGACGGTTGGGCGCCGGTCAGGGCGTGGATGTCGGCATAGGGCTGCCGTTGCTCCGCATATTCCTGCAGCGCCTGTGACAGGGGCTGCATGGCCAAGCCCTGCGCCGTGGCGGCCAGTTGCACCCGCACATAGGCACGGCCCGCGTTCACCTGGGTGGCGCGGTCGTTGCCCGGTGTCACCATCCACAGGAAGCCGGGAGTGGACGACAGCTTGGCGTCAAAGTCCTGGATCTGGCTGGTGGTGGCGTAGTCTTCCGGCGCCGGTGCGCGCGTCCGGTCAAACAGGCCCAGGCGCTCCATGGCCACGACCATGGGCGAGGTGATTGACAGGCCGTCGCGGTGGGCAGCAATCTCGGAGGCACCCACGCGCAGCACATCAAACGACTCCATGATGGTGCGCGGCACGGTCAGCTCGATGCGCCAGGCCTGCAATGCAATGCGGCGGTGTTCTGTCAGCGCAGCACCGTGCTCCAGTCCGGTGAAACCCACCCGCACCGGGGCAGGCATACGGGTGGTAGCGCCGGCAGACACTGCGGATGGCGATGGCGGCGTAGCGGCGGCGGCCGACATGGCAGCCCAGGCCGACGCGGGTATGGCCCGGCCGATGTCGTAGCGGCTGCGGTTGGTATGGCGCTGCAGGATGTGTGCGAACAACGGGTCCTTTTGCACGGTGGCGTCGGGCACCAGGCGCACGGTGGCCACGGGTCTCGCGTCCAGCGCGGTCGGGCCAAACGCGCCCTGCGGGAACAGCGTGGTCTCGGCGCGCAGCCCGCGCTCGCGCGCCGCCATGTCGAGCAACTCCAGAAACGTGCCGTGGCTCATCATGATCTGGCGCGACAGCGGGTCGGTCTGCGGCAGCAGGCGCTTCAGGTCGCAGTACAGCGTGATCTGGTTCGGCGTGCCCAGGTCCGCCACCCAGGACTGCAGGTTGTGGGAATGGGGTGCCAGGATGGCGTAGCTCAGCAGCCAGTGGCGCACATCCGGGTTATTGGCCACGGATGCGCCCGGGCCACGCCAGGCTTCAATCGCCTCGCTGGGCATGGCCTGGCTGCAGGCCGACAAACCAGTGGTCGCCACCGTTGCTGCGGCAATGGTGGAAGCCGCCCCGCCACCGAGGATGCGGATGAAACGGCGGCGCTGCAACGGGATGGCGGTTGACGGGGGGTGGGATGTCGTCACATTCGCGCTCCTGAGTGGGTCCTGGTCACTGCACCACGGCCGCAGGGGCCGTGCCTGCAGCGGTGGCATGGCGGGACGCTGCCGCTGCAGTGAACCCCAGATCCGCCAACGCCGTCTGTGCGGCAAGCCCCAGAGGGGTGTGCGGCTCGGGGCCGATCAGCGCGGTGAGTTTGTCGTTGGCCAGCGCGTGCGGTGTGTGCCACAGGTAACGCATTTCCAACAGGGCGGCCCAGGTCGGAACCACCAGCGCGCCGATCCGGATGATGGCCCAGGGCAGGCTCCCCAATTTCAGCGCAGCACCCGGTGGCACCCAGCCCTGGGCGCGGGCCACCGGTGTCAACACGTCCAGCCAGCGCTGCCCGGTGATGCGGTGGCCGGCAAAGTGCAACACGTCAAACGGCTGCAACGCCGCACGCCGCTGCGCCACCGCGACAAAGGCGCGGCCCAGATCGGGCAAGTAGGCCCAGGCCCGCGACACGTCCGGCGTGCCGGGATACGTGAACACACCCTTGCGGATGTCCTTGACCATGGCGGTATCGAACCAGGTGCCCTGGCCGCTGCCAAAGAAGTCCCCCGCGCGGATGACCACGCAGCGCACACCGGACTGCCGCAGCAGCGCCTCCATCTGGATGCGCACTTGGCCCTTGACCGTGCGCGCGTGCTGCGGCGTGTCTTCCCGCAGCACGGCGGGCATGGTGGCTCCGAAGTTGTAGACATTGCCCGGCACCATCAGCGTGGCGCCCAACGCACGGGTGATGGCAATCGCCGCCTCGGTCATCGGCAGCACCTGCGTTGTCCAGGCGGTGTTGGTGTAGGCCGGATTCAGCGCATGCACGACCACCGTGGCGCCCTGTGCGGCCTGCACCAGCGCTGGCGTGTCGTGCAGGTCAATGCCCAGCCATTCGATGGATGCCGCCTGGGGAACTTCAGCCTTGGGGCGCGTTTGGCCGAGTACGCGCCAACCGGCATCGGCAAAGGCGCGGGCGGTCGCCAGACCAAAGCGGCCGCGGGCGCCCAGAATCAGTACGGTGTTCGTTGCGGTGGTGTGCATGGTGTTTCCGGGTGTTGAGGGATGAATGACTGCATTGTGGAAAGTTCCAGCGCATTGCACAATTGCATATAGTTTTACACCAGCTATGCATATTTGAATACCACCATGCAGACCTCTTTTGACTGGAGCCTGATCCGCTCCTTCCTCGCCGCGCTGGACCAGGGCAGTTTGCTGGCGGCGGCGCGCCTGCTGAAAACCAGCCAGCCCACGCTGGGGCGCCACATTGCCGAGCTGGAAAGCCAGCTCGGTGTGGTGCTGTTTGAGCGCACCGGGCGCGGCCTGGTGCCCACAGCCACTGCGCTGCAACTGGCTGAATCCGCCCGTGAGATGGAATCCGGCGCCTTGCAACTGACCCGCACGCTCAGTGGTGCGCAATTGCAGACCACGGGCACGGTGCGCATCACGGCCAGCGTGCCGGTGGCGGTGCAACTGATGCCAGCCCTGCTGGCCCGCATGCGGCTGGCCCTGCCCGACATCCAGGTGGAACTGGTGTCGAGCAATCAGGTGTCCAACCTGCTGCGCCGCGAGGCCGACATTGCCATCCGCATGGTGCGCCCCGAGCAGGGCACGCTGGTGGCCAAAAAAATTGGCAACGTGGGCGTGGGCGCCTACGCCCACCCCAGCTACCTGGCGCGGCGCAGCCCTATCCGTCTACCCGCCGATTTGTTGCAGCACGACCTGATCGGCAGCGACACGGACACCGCCATCCTGCGCGGCTTTCAGGCCATGGGCTACGCAGTCGGCCCCGAGGCGTTTGCATTGCGCACCGATGACTTCATCGTGCAGTGGCAGGCCGTACGCGCCGGTCTGGGCATTGGCTTTGTGGCGGACTACATGGCCCGCACGGATACCAATGTCGTGCGGGTGCTACCGGGCGTGCTGAACGTGCCGGACCTGCCGATGTGGCTGGCCGTGCACCGCGAGATCCGCACCAACCGGCGCATCCGGGCTGTGTATGACTTTCTGGCCGACGCCCTGCCACACGCGCTTTAGCGGGTCAGTACGCGGCGCTCACCCCCCTGGAAGGGTTTGGCACCGGGAACGCCGGAGCGCACCGGCGTGCGCGGCAGGCTGGCGTGCTGCGCGGCACCGCCGACCTTGAAAAACGCCACGGCCTGCACCAGCTCCTGAGCCTGGCCCTTGAGGCTGCTGGCGGCGGCTGCCATTTCTTCGACCAGTGCGGCGTTCTGCTGCGTGGCCTGGTCCATCTGCGTGACGGCTTCGCCCACCTGCGCCACGCCCATGGATTGCTCGTTGCTGGCGGCGCTGATCTCACCCATGATGTCGGTCACGCGGCGGATGGAACTGACCACTTCCGTCATCGTGACACCGGCCTGGTCGACCAGCGTGGTGCCGTGCTCGACCCTCTCCACGCTGGCGTTGATGAGGGATTTGATTTCTTTCGCCGCCTCGGCGCTGCGTCCGGCAAGAGACCGCACCTCGCTGGCGACCACCGCAAAGCCCCGGCCCTGTTCGCCGGCGCGGGCGGCTTCCACAGCTGCGTTCAATGCCAGGATATTGGTCTGGAACGCAATGCCGTCGATGACGCTGATGATGTCCGAGATCTTGCGGCTGGACTCATTGATGCCCTTCATGGTCTCGACCACCTGGTCCACCACCTTGCCGCCCTGTACGGCCACCGACGATGCGCTTTGCGCCAGCTGGTTGGCCTGGCGGGCGCTGTCGGCATTCTGTTTGACGGTGGCGCCCAGTTCTTCCATGCTGGCTGCCGTTTGCTCCAGCGCGCTGGCCTGCTGTTCGGTGCGGGCCGACAGGTCGTTGTTGCCTTGCGCAATTTCGGCGCTGGCCGTGGCCACCCCTTCGGAGCCGTGGCGCACCGTGCTGACCACGTTGGCCAGGCTGACTTGCATGGCACCCAGGCTGGCCAGCAGACTCACCGTGTCACCTGGGTGAACGGTCACGGTATGGGTGAAATCGCCCTGCGCGGCGGCACGGGCCATTTCGGCTGCTTCTCTGGGCTCACCGCCGAGTTCCTTGAGCAGACTGCGCGTGATCATCAGCCCGATACCCCCGGCCAACACCAGGGCCAGCACGCCCAAACCGATCATCACGGTACGGGCCCCGGAGTATGTTTCGGCGCCCATCTTGGCGCTGGCCTCCATCAGTTCCACCTGCTGCTGCGCCAGCGCCTTGATCGCTTCCTGATATGCGCCCAGTATGGGCCGCAACTGGCCACTCAGGTAGGCCTTGGCCTCATCACCCTTGTCCGCCATGATCAGTTCGCCTAGCGCCTGCTGGCCGGCCACGTATTTGACACGCAGTTCCTTGACGCTCTTCAATAGCTCCTTGCCCTTGGGCAGGGTCACCAGTTGGTCCAGCAGTTCCAGATTTTTGTCGACGATCTGCTTGGCCTGGGCAATGGTCTCAACCTGCTTTTGCCGATCCGCCGCGTCGCTGGTGAGCATCATGTTGCGCAGCGCAATTGCCACGGCATTGGTCTGCAGCAGGATGGTGTTGGAAGCATCCATTTTGGGGATGCGGTCATCGACAATATTCGTCAGCCCGCCATTGATGCGGCTCATGGAAGACAGGCCAATCACGACAATGACCAACATGAGCGCACACACAACGCCAAAGCCCACGCTGAGCCGTGTGCTGACTTTCCAGGCGGAAATATTCATCGGGTTTCTCCAGGAGCACGACCATCTCGCCGCGTTGCACCATCGCAACGCGTACTATCGACGGGCACTCGGCGCATCGTAGCCTGCGCGCATGCCGGTGGCAACTGATCTCTTGGCCCGATGACGGGCGCGTCTCAGGCGCCGTGGCACTTTTTGTACTTCTTGCCGCTGCCGCAGTGACACGGGTCATTGCGCCCCGGCACATCGGCACGGCGCAAGGTCTCCACGCGCGGGCCAATGCCGCGCCAGATTTCGCGCAGGTCGTAGACCGACCACACGGCGTCGGCGAAGGCGTTGAGCCTGGCCTTGCTCATCGAGGGCGGGCCGTCCTCGCTGAACGGTGACAACTCGGGCTCTTCGGTGTCGTCCTCGGTCATGGCCACGATGGCCTGCAACGCCACGTCGTGCCATTTGGCGGCTTTCTTGTCGGTGGGCTCGGCCCACTCGTCGGGCCAGGCCTCGACGGCAAACATGAAGCCCAGCGCCCAGACCTGGCCAAAGGCCGGTAAGGCTTCGTCCGGCAGTTCCGCGCGTTCTTCGGGTGACAACTCGGCCATGGCGCCACGCACATCCATCACCTCGGGGTGGTAGGCCATCTCATCTTCCAGGGTCTCGATGGGTGTATCGAGCGCGGCCAGCACCTCGGCCCAGCGCTGGTCCCATATCTGCAGGAACCGCGCGCGCTGCGCCGCGTCGGCAAACGAACCGTCAGAGCCGCCCACCGCTGCGTCGCCATCGGACACCACGGCACCGGCCTCCGGCACGGCCAGCAGCACGTCCAGATACTCGGCCTGGGGAATGGGGCGGCGGCAGCAGATCAGTGCGGCCATGAAGCCTTCACAAAATTCCCACTGCGGCGTTTCGTCGTAGCGGGTGCGCAGGTCGTCCAGGATGGCGTCGATCTCATCGAACTGGTCGGCACTGACGGCGTCGGGCACCGCCCGGCCTTCCAGGGATTGCTGGGGCCTGGCTGCTGGAGCGGGTGCGTGAGGAATGGGTGCGTTGTATTGCATGGGATGCCTGGTTGCGCGGGGTGAAACGGGTTTGCACCATTTTGCATGGGTGCGATTGGCTGCTATTGTCGGTCCACCGGCCTGCGCTGCAACTCGTCTGGGTTAGCGCCCTACGTTACGCTACGTTTTTGATAGCTGTCTGCACAATGGACTCGAGGGCTAGCAGGCGTTTTTTCATGCACAACACGGCGTTATCCTTGCTCAGCAGCAGACTGTGGTGGGCCACGGCCAGGTCGATGAACTTCTGGTCATCGGCGTCCTTGCAGGTGGCGCTGGCCTTGGGGGCGACGTCGACGATGCGGGCCAGCGTGTCGAACTGGGCCAGCACGGACGCTTCGTTGAGTTGGTAGTAGGCCAGCCGCTTGACGATCTTCGGGTAGGCCAGCACGCGTGCCAACTCGTCGCGCATGGGCTGGGTGGCAATCCACTGCAGTGCGCCGCTCTGCAGGCCATCGCGCAGGGGCTGGGCGGCCGGGTCGTTGAAGATGAAGGCGTCGAGGACGATGTTGGTGTCGAGGACGACGCTATCGCTTGTCACGCGCGGTACCCTTGACCATGTCGAAGCGGAACATGCGGCATTCAATCGGGCCGTTCCACATGGGCACGCGGCGCGACTCCTTCAGGCGCATCTTGGTGGGCAGCTTGAGGTCAGGCGTCAGAATCCAGCCGGTCCAGCCGCTGTAGTTCTTCTTCCAGTGGGTCGCCAATTGGCTGAAGAATTCGCCACCGTCCTCGGTCACCGCCTGTTCGCGGGCGCCGCTTTGGGCTTCGAAATCCGGTAACGGTGCGTCGCTGCGGTCGCCGCGGTTCGGTGCGCCGGATCGCCTGGCGCCCGCGCCGCTGACGCCGCCGACCGCAATGCGCTCACCGTAGGGCGGGTTCAGCAGCATCACGCCGGGCACATCGGTCGGTGGCATGCGCTGCAGCGCGTCGCCGCCGCGGAACTCGATGACGTCGGCGACACCGGCGCGCTCGGCATTGCGCTGTGCAAAGTCGACCATGCGGTGGGCCACATCGCTCCCAAAAATCAATGGCTTCTGGCCGGGCTCTGGCTTGACCACGGCGGCAGCAGCTTCCTGCTTGATGCCATCCCAGACGTGCTGCTGGAACGGGATGTACTTCTCGAACGCAAAGCGGCGCAGCATGCCCGGCGCGATATTGCAGGCGATCTGGGCGGCCTCGATGGCAATGGTGCCGCTGCCGCAGCAGGGGTCGTACAGCGGCAGCAGGTCGTCGTCGCCATCGGCCCAGCCGCTGGCGGCGATCATCGCAGCGGCCAGGGTTTCCTTCAGCGGCGCCTCGCCCTTGTCTTCGCGCCAGCCGCGCTTGAACAGCGGCTCGCCCGAGGTGTCGATGTACAGCGAGCACGTGTCGGTGGTCAGGTGGGCGTAAATGCGCACGTCGGGCCATTGCGTATTCACATCCGGGCGCACGCCATGGGCCTTGTCGCGGAAACGGTCGCACACCGCGTCCTTGATCTTTAGTCCGGCAAAGTTCAGGCTGGTGAGCGGGCTGTGCTGCGCCGTGACCTCGACCTTGATCGACTGCTTGGGCGTAAACCAGATCTCCCACGCCACCTCGCTGGCGGCGCGGTACAGGTCCTGCTCGTTGCGGTAGTCGGTGTACGACAACTGCACCAGCACGCGCTGCGCCAGGCGGCTGTGCAGGTTCAGGCGCATCGCGTCGCGCCACGAGGCCCGCGCCATCACGCCACCGCGGCGGGTCAACAGGTCCTGGCCCATCAAGCCGGTCAGGTCATGGACCTCGGCGGCCAGCAGGTCTTCCACGCCAGCGGCGCAGGGGAGAAAAATCTGGAGCTGATTCACAAGGCTTTCCTCAATGAAGCGGGAGCAATCTTCAGCCCCTCGCGGTATTTGGCCACGGTGCGGCGGGCGCATTCGATGCCCTGCTCTTTCAGCATTTCGGAAATCTGGTTGTCGCTCAGGGGCTTGGCGTTGCTCTCGGCGCTGATGAACTGCTTGATCAGCGCACGCACCGCCGTGCTGGAGGCATTGCCGCCGGACTCGGTGCCCAGGCCGGAGCCGAAGAAATACTTCAGCTCGAAGGTGCCAAACGGCGTCGCCATGTACTTGGCCGTGGTTACGCGGCTGATGGTCGACTCGTGCAGGCCCAGCTCGTCGGCAATCTCGCGCAAGACGAGGGGCCGCATGGCCAGCTCGCCGTGCGTGAAGAAGCTTTTTTGCCGCTCCACGATGGCCGTGCTGACGCGCAGGATGGTGTCAAAGCGCTGCTGGATATTCTTGATGAACCAGCGCGCCTCCTGCAGGCGCTGCTGCAGGCCGGCGTAGCTGGCGCTGTCCTTGCCGCCACCGCGGTGGTTGCGCAGCACATTGGCGTAAATGTCGTGCACGCGCAGCTTGGGCATCACTTCCGGATTGAGCATGACGCGAAACTGCGGGTTGGCCCCCGCGCGGGTCTTGCCCACGGCCGTGACCAGCACATCGGGCACGACGATGTTGCGCTCCACATCGACAAAACGGCGCCCCGGTTTGGGCTCCAGCCGCGCAATCAGGGCAATGGCTTCGCGCGTGAGCGTGTCGGTGCCGCCGCAGCGCTGCACCAGGGTCTTGACGTCGCGCCGGGCCAGCAAATCCATGGGCAGGGCACAGATGCGCAGGGCCAGCGCCAGCACCGCGGCCAGCTCCGGGCCAGGCGGGTTCAGCGCATCATTGAGCCTGGAACGCAGCTGCAGGCGCAGGCACTCCCCCAGATCGCGGGCACCCACGCCGGCCGGCTCCAGGCTGTGCAGCAATCCCAGTGCGACCGTGAAGTGGTGGACCAGGTCTTCCACCTGCTCTTCGTCGTCACCGGCCAGCCCGCGTGCCAGGTCTTCCAGCGGGTCTTCCAGGTAGCCGTCATCGTTCAGCGATTCGATCAGAAAGCGCAGCGCATTCGCGTCGGCCTCCCCCAGGCGCAGGCTCAGCGCCTGGCGGTGCAGGTGCGATTGCAGCGACTCCTGGGTGCGTGCCAGTTCGGTGGCGTCGGTGTCGTCACCGTCACCCAGGTTGTTGGTCTTGGCCTTGGCATCCGTGCCCCATTCGCCATCGTCGGGCACCAGCTCGGTCGTGCCGTCGCCGTCCCAGCTGGGTTCTTCGTCATTGCCGCCCAACGGCGTGTTGTCTTCGTCTTTTGTGCTGCTAGCCCCCGTCGAGTCTGCATAGTCCGCTATGGAACTAGGAGCAACCTCGGCTTCACGCTCGCCGGCACTGACCGGCGTGTCGGCCTGCGCAAGGCCAAATTCCTCGCGCGGGGCATCGTCCTGGGTCAGTTCCAGGAACGGGTTTTCGTCGAGCATCTGCTCCACTTCCTGGCTCAGCTCCAGTGTGGAGAGCTGCAGCAGGCGGATGGACTGCTGCAACTGGGGCGTGAGCGCCAGGTGCTGCGAGACGCGTAGGGATAGACCTTGTTTCATTTACATTTTGAAGTGCTCGCCGAGGTACACCCGGCGCACATCGGCGTTGTTCACAATCTCGGCCGGCGTGCCTTGGGCCAGCACCGTGCCATCACTGATGATGTAGGCGTGGTCGCAAATGCCCAGGGTTTCGCGCACATTGTGGTCGGTGATCAGCACGCCAATATCGCGTGACTTGAGGAAGTTGATGATGCGCTGGATCTCGATCACGGCGATCGGGTCAATGCCGGCAAACGGCTCGTCCAGCAGGATGAAACGGGGCCGCGTGGCCAGCGCGCGGGCAATCTCCACCCGGCGCCGCTCGCCACCCGACAGGGCCAGCGCCGGTGACTCGCGCAAATGCTCCACGCGCAGGTCCTGCAGCAGCGCCGTCAGGCGCAGTTCGATCTCGGTACTGGTCAAGGGCTTGCCCGCGTCGTCGTGCTGCAACTCCAGTACAGCGCGCACGTTGTCTTCGACATTGAGCTTGCGAAAAATCGAGGCCTCCTGTGGCAGGTAGCCCAGCCCCAGGCGCGCGCGGCGGTGGATGGGCATGTGCTCGATGGACTGGCCGTCGATGGTGATGTCGCCCGCGCTGGCGCGCAGCAGGCCCACGATGATGTAGAACGACGTGGTCTTGCCAGCGCCGTTGGGGCCGAGCAGCCCCACCACCTCGCCGGTTCGCACGGTCAGCGACACGTCCTTGACCACCTGGCGCTTGCCGTAGGCCTTCTGGATATGGCTGACTTCCAGCCGGCCGATGGAGGTGTCCGGCCCGGCGCTCACGGATTCGGTCATTTCGCGGGGGCCCCCAGCGTCGTGGTCGCCCGCAAGGCCGGGCCCGCCGGCGCGGATACCGCCGTCTTGGGGGCAGAGGCTGCGGGTTCGGGCTTGGGCGTCAACATGGCCCGCACCCGGCCGCCGGTGGTGGGCGTGGCGCCTTTGACGGCATTGCCGTCCACGCTGAACATATCGGTCAGGTTCTCGTAGACGATCACGGCGCCGGTGATCTCGTCGGCCAGGGTGGCACCCCGCAGGCGGCGCAGCACAGCGTTTTTGGTGAATTTGACCGTGTCGGCACGGCCGTCGTATTCGATCAGTTCGCTCTCGCCTTCGATGAATTCGTCCATGCCTTCGCGCTTTTGGCGGAAGAAGGCTGGTTTGTCGGGTGTGCCCGTGATGGTGCTGGACTGGTAGCCATCCGCATCTTCGTGAATCTCAATACGCTCCGCCCGAATCACGATCGTGCCCTTTGTCATCGCCACGTTGCCAGTAATGATGGTGGCCTGCTTGACGTCGTCGTAACGCAACGCGTTGGCCTCAAAAATCATGGGTTTTTTGCGGTCGGCTTTCTCGGCGTGTGCCGGGGCGATCCATCCGATGCAGATGAGCAAAACAAGCTGGGATAGCGGTAGGTTTTTCATAAAGGCACGAAACTTGCTCGGGATAGGCTTGAACGATTGTACTGAGCCCACGCCGCTCCCAACCGGTCAACCTGCGCTGCGGCCGAAAAAGACGCCCTTTGCAGGCGTAACAGGCGACATGTGCCCTGCCCAGGCCCCGCCAGCGCGTCAGACTTGCCTGGCAATCGGCTTGGGGGAGCTGCCTGGCGGGACATCTCCCGCAGAGTGCCCCCAGCCCAGCCTTGTGGCTGGCCCCCCGAGGGGGTACAAGTCAACTTGGGGCGGCCCGGCGTTGACTTGAGAGCGCAATGTCAAAACGGGGGCCAATCGTCCAGGCTGTCGATGTTGCGCCAGGCCCGCACGCAGGCATCCACGGAGTCCATGCCGATGAAGATGGCCGCCTCGGCCCACCGCCTGCGCAACAGGCCCACCAAGGGTTTGCCTTCCTGGTTGATCCACTTGCGCATTTCGGCAGGCACATCGCCTTTTTGACCCGCGTTGATGCGCGTCAGCATGGTGGACTTGGCCAGGTTGCCGCCCCCCAGGTTGTAGACCCAGGAGATCAATGCCGCCGCCTCGCACTCCGCCAGCGGCACCTTCACGCGCAGTTGCACGTCGCGAGCGGCGCCTTCCATGTCGCGCTTGAGCAAAGCCTCGGCCTCGGCTTCGGTAATGGGCTTTGTCGCAGGGCTGACAGGTTTCCCCGTGGCGTCGACAATGGTGCCGTAGCCAATGGTCCAGGTACCACCCGGCTGGGAGCCGTTGTCCTCGAAAAGACTTGCTGAAACCATGCCGCTGGCCCGTGCCCGGCGCAGCATCGGCGCAGTCTATTGGAAGTGCTCGCTGGTTGACATCCCACATTCAGGGGATGCGTTCAGGGCAATTTGTTTGCGCCAACACATACCAGGGCCCCTTAGCCCCCCTAGAATGGCCTAACCGTGCCCCGGTAGACTGCGGCCACCGTTCGCAGCCCTGACGGTTGGCCTGCCAAGGAGAGACGCCATGTCTGACACACCCGGCCCCGAGACCGAACGTAGCACCCAACTACAACTGCGGTCTCTCTTTCCCGCAGCCTTTGAAGCGCTATGGCCGTTCTTTGATGCCGCCAACCGCTGGGAAGGACAATCCCACGACCACCTGGCCTACCAGACCCTCAAAGAGCATTTTCCGACACTCAGCGCCCAGGACGTATTCATCGTGGTCACCACCACCCGGCGCCTGTATGCCAGCGGCAAACTCCCCGCCCCATCTTGAATCCACAGGAAAAACTATGTACCCCCAAGCTCACTATTGTTCACTGCCCCCCAAGGGGGCGCATGCCACCCTAGAGGCGGCTCGTCGGGAGGCATGACCATGTTTGAATCCGCGGAAATTGGCCACAAGATCAGCAAAGAAACCTACAAGGCCGCCGTGCCCGCATTGCGGGCGGCGCTGCTGGCGGCCCAGGTCGACCTGCACGAGAGCAAGAAAATTCCGGTGGTCGTGCTGATCAGCGGGCAGGATGGCGCCGGCAAGGGTGAAACCATCAACGTGCTGTACGAATGGATGGACCCGCGCTTTATTTCCACACTGGCCTTTTCCATGCCCAGCGACGAAGAGCGTGAACGCCCGACCATGTGGCGCTACTGGCGCTCGCTGCCACCCAAGGGGCGGGTCGGAATTTTTGCCGGGTCCTGGTACTCCGAACCGATTCGTCGGCGCATTGTGGATGAGCTGTCGCTGAAAGAACTGGACGCCCAGGCCGACCAGATCAACCGCTTCGAGGCCATGCTGGTCAGCGAAGGCGCGCTGGTGCTGAAGTTCTGGTTCCACCTGACCAAGGAGGGGCAGGTCAAGCGTCTCAAAAGCCTGGAGAAGGACCCGCGTACCGCCTGGCGCGTGACGCAGTGGAACTGGGATCGGCTCAAGACCTATGACAAGTTGCAGGATGTGGCCGGCCACCTGCTGCGCATGACGAACACGCCGTGGGCGCCATGGGTGGTGGTGGAGGGCACGGATGACCGCTACCGCTCGCTGACGGTCGGCCAAATTCTGTTGCAGGCCATGCAGAAGAAGCTGGCCAGCACCGACGAACAGGATTCGCCCGTGGCACCCATGGTGCGCGTCAACACCGATGGCCGCACCGTGCTGTCCGAGCTGGACCTGGGCCGCAAGCTGAGCAGCAGGGCCTATGAAGACGGTCTGGCGAAGTGGCAGGGCCGCCTGTCCGAGCTGATCCGCGACCCGCGCTTCAAGGGTCGCTCGCTGTTATGCGCGTTTGAGGGCGCTGATGCCGCCGGAAAAGGAGGTGCCATCCGGCGCATCGGTGCGGCGCTCGACGCGCGCCAGTACCAGGTGATTCCGGTGGCGGCGCCGACCGAGGAAGAGCGGGCCCAACCCTATCTCTGGCGCTTCTGGCGCCATGTGCCACGCACAGGGCAGGTGGCCATTTTTGACCGCACCTGGTATGGACGCGTGCTGGTGGAGCGGGTCGAGGGCTATTGCAGCGAGAACGACTGGCTGCGCGCCTACACCGAGATCAACGACTTTGAACACGAGTTGGCCGAGTCGGGCGTGATGGTCGTCAAGTTCTGGCTGCAGATCAGCCAGGAGGAACAGCTGAAGCGCTTCAAGGCGCGCGAACAGATCGCCTTCAAGCGTTTCAAGATCACCGAGGAAGACTGGCGCAACCGCGACAAGTGGGATGCCTACCAGCAGGCCATCTGCGACATGGTGGAGCGCACCAGCACCGGCAACGCGCCGTGGACACTGGTGGAAGCCAACGACAAGAATTACGCCCGTGTGAAGATTTTGCAGACTCTGTGCGAGCGGGTGGAAGCCGAACTGGATGGTCGCGCCAAGGATGGCTCACCGGCCCACCCCAAGAAGAAGTCGCGCAAAGGCAAAACGAAAAAAGACTAGCCCAGCGTCACCGTGACTTCCAGCCCCGGCTGGGCGTTGCGTAGCGCCAGGCTTCCGCCATGCGCCTGCGCCACCAGCTTGCACAGGTACAGGCCCAGGCCCACTCCGCCGGCCGAGCGTCCGCGCGCCGAATCCGGCCGGTAAAAGGGTTCTGCCAGGTGGGGCAAGGCGGCGGCATCGACACCAGGGCCGAAGTCCCGCACGCTGATCTGCACGCCTTGGGCGCCATCGGCAGAATGTCGGCGCACGCGCAGAGACGGCAGCTGTGCCGCGCCCGCACTGTGGCGCAATGCGTTATCCAGCAGGTTGCGCAGCAAGAGTCGCATGCGCGTGCGGTCCAGCTGCAACACCGGCAGGCCAGCCTCCAGGTCCAGCGATACCAGCGTCCCCGTGGGCGGTTCGCGGTCGGCCACAAGGGACTGTGCAACGTCCCCGGCCAGTTCGGCCAGTTCAACCGCTTCCAGATGCAGGGCCGCATGCCCCTGCCCCAGGCGTTCGCTCTCCAGCAGGTCGGTCACCAGATCGCGCATGTCCCCCAGATCGCGCAGCAAGGCCTCGCGACGCGGCGCCACATCACCCGTTTCCGGCAACAGTTCGGTATTCAACCGGGCCCGGGTCAGCGGGCTGCGCAGCTCGTGGCTGATGGCCAGCAGCAGGCCACGCTTGGCTTCGAGCATCTGGTGGATGCTGGCGGCCATGGTGTTGACGTCGCTGGCCAGCTGGCCCAGTTCGTCGCGGCGGCGCACCGGAATGGGCTCGCCAAACGCCCCGCTGCCAAAACGCTGCGCGCCGGCACGGATGTCGTCCAGTGGCAGCAGCAACCGGCGTACATAGGCATAGGCCAAGGCGGTGAGCGCCAGAATGGCCGCCAGCGTAAACCAGCCGACACGGTGGGGCTGGTTCTCCCACGCCGTCACGCTGATGCCCAGATCGATGCGATGGCCATCAGCCGTCGTGCGCGACAACAGGCGGGGCTGGTTGTCCTGCCAATCTTCGTGTTGGCTGCGGTAGCGCGCCATCAGATTGGGCTGGGTGTCGCTGCGCCAGTTCACCACGGGACCCGAGATGTGCACGCTCACGGGCAGACGTTGCGTCAACGCCTGCGCCTGCGCGACGCTCGGCGGGCTGCCAATCTCCACCGCCAGCCGGTCCACATAGTCGCTCACCAGGGGACGGGCCGCTTCGCGCCAACCCACGCTCAGGGCCTTTTGCATGCCGAAGATAAAGGTGGCGGCCAGCGCCAGGGCCAGCACCAGAAACAGGGCCACCAGCCGCACCCGCAGGGAGTGCCTCAGGGCATGCCGTGCGCGGCGATGCCAGCGTCGACCGGGCTTAACCATGGGACTGCGCGGAATGTTCCGGATGCAACGCCAACGCGTATCCGGCATTGCGCAAGGTTTTGATGGCGTCCAGCGGTTCCAGCTTTTTACGCAACCGGCTGACCACCAGGTCCACCGCCCGGGTATAAAGCTCCGCGTCGCGGCCGCGCAGCTGGTTCAGGATGTCGTCGCGGTGGAACACCCGGCCGGGTTCACGCGCCAGCAGGTGCAACAAATCAAACTCGGTGCTGGTCAGTTCCACGTCCACGCCCAGGCATTGCACACTGCGCGTGGTGGGGTCAATGGTCAATCCTTCGAACTTCAGCCGTCCGTCGGTTCGCTGCGCGCCGGCCTGCACGGTCGGACGCCGGCGCAGCACGGTCTGCAGCCGCGCCACCAGTTCACGGGGTTCAAAAGGCTTGGGCAGGTAGTCATCCGCCCCCAGCTCCAGGCCGATGACGCGGTCCATGACGTCGCCACGCGCGGTCAGCATGATGAGCGGGATGTCGCTTTCCTTGCGGATGGTGCGGCACAGCTCAAAGCCGTCCATTTCGGGCAGCATCACGTCCAGAATGGCCGCATCAAACCCGCCCTGGCGCAACTGCGCCAGACCCGCACTGGGGCGCGTGGCATGGCTGAGCTGCATTTCAAAGCGTGCAAAGTAGGCCGCCAGCGGCTCACCCAGCTGTTCGTCGTCGTCGATCAGGAGGATGCGCATCATGCGCCGATTGTCCCACTGGCGCGGTGGCGGATGTGCTGGCGCAGGCGTTGCTGGCGTGGCGGGGGCAGGGCGTCGAAACGATCGGCCGCCAGCGCCAGCGAACGCTCCAGCGCGACGCTGTCCGAAGCCGCCAGGCGCGCAAGCTGCAGGGCGTGCTCCCGGTCAAACCGGGGGCCCCACACCATGGCCAGCATTTCCACCGCCGGTTCCGGCGCGGTGGCAAGCAAGACCGGGCCGAGGGCACGGGCACCGGCAAACAGGGGTCGCAGGGTGAGCATCACCGGGTCCGACCAGGCTTTAACCCCGGCGCCACCAGCCGTGGCGACCCTGCATGGCCTCACGCACCTTGGTCTGCTGGGTGGCATTCAGGCCGTCGAAGAAATCAGCCATGGCGACAATGACCTCGGGGCTTTTGCTGTTGAGTGCAGCCGTTTTCTCGGCCACCCAGGCCTGGGCCCGTGCGCGGTCAAATTTATCGCCCGCCACCAATGCCTGCACTTCGGCGCGGGGGTCGACTCCTTTGCCAACCAGTGCAGTGCGTTGCTCCTGCAGCTTGTCGGCCAGCACGCCAAGACGCTGTTTCTGCTCGGCATTGAGGTCGAGTTTGCTGGCCACGCGCTCCATCATCTTGCCGCGAAACTGGACTTGGTCCTCGGCACTCATAGAGGCGCCGTAACCATGGCTGTGGTGGCCGCAGGCGGAAAGTCCCCCAACCAGCAGGGTGGCGCCGAACAGGCCAAAGAGTGAGCGTTTGATCCAGTGTTTCATGGAGGGTATCCTTTGCACAGAAGTGTTGAACAAGTCTGTATGGTGCCGATGGCGTGAGGCCACGTCCTGTCGCCGGGGTATCGATTTGTTTCAATATTTTTCAACGACAACGCACGGAAGGCGCCCATGAACTGGTTCGACGGATTTGAGACACGGACTTTCACCGTGAACGGCGTTGCAGCCCTTGCGCGCATTGGGGGCCGCCGCGATAAACCGGCCCTGGTGTTGCTGCATGGTTTTCCGCAGACCCATGTCATGTGGCACCGGGTGGCACAACTGCTGCGCAATGACTACTTTCTGGTGATGCCCGATTTACGCGGGTACGGCGACTCGTCCCATCTGCCCGGCCTGCCGGACCACAGCAACTACAGCAAACGCGCCATGGCGGCAGATGTGGTGTCCCTGGCGGATGCACTGGAACTGGGCACTTTCTATCTGTGTGGCCACGACCGCGGCGGCCGGGTGGCCCACCGGCTGGCACTGGACTATCCGCAACGGGTTCGAAAACTATGCGTCATCGACATTGCACCCACGCTGGACATGTATGCGCGCACTGACATGGCATTTGCAAGCGCCTACTACCACTGGTTTCACCTGATCCAGCCCGGCCCGCTGCCGGAGAACATGATTGGCGGCAACGCTATCGCTTACTTGCACCACAAGCTGGGTGGTTGGGGAACGGGTGGCATGGCGCACATTGAACCGCAAGCCCTGGTGGAATATGAGCGGTGTTTTTGCAGGCCCGAGGCCATCCACACGGCCTGCGAAGACTACCGCGCCAGTGCAGGAATGGATCAGGAACACGACCGCGAGAGCCGCGTCCAGGGCAAGAAGGTCGCATGCGAAACCCTGGTGCTGTGGGGCGACCGGGGTGTGGTGCAGCGTCTGTTCAAACCGCTGGAGCTTTGGCAGGCCCAGTGCTCGACAACCGTGAAGGGCGAAGCCGTGCCGGCGGGCCACTTCATCCCCGAGGAATGCCCCGACTTGACTGCAATGGCGTTGCGCAATTTCATGCGCTGACGCCATCGCCTGGGCGGCAGACTTAGCGACCGGCCTTGACTTCGGCGATCAGCGCATCAACCGTTTGCAGTCCTTTGGCTGTGCCTTCTGTCAGGAAGCGCCCTGCCACGCCCAGCGCAGGAACGCCTTCGATCTTGTAGGAATTGGTGAGCTGCGAGGCCTTGGTGGCCTTGTTGGCGACCGTGAACGAGTTGAAGTTTTCCAGGAACTTGGCCCGGTCGCCTCCTTTGGACGCAACCCAGTCAGCCGCGGCGGCGGCATCGTTGAAATTGCGGTGCTCATCATGCACCGCAGCAAAGACGCTGGCATGCAGTTTGTCGACCAGATTCATGGCCTCCAGCGAGAAGTAGAGGCGCTGAAACACCACGGGATTCTGCAGGAATGACACCGGCACGCGCCGGATGACGACGTCCTTGGGTGCGCGCTTGGTCCATTCACTGAAGGTGGGCTCAAAGGCGTTGCAATGGGGGCAGGCATAGGAGAAGAACTCCACCACCTCCACTTTGCCCGCAGGCGCATCCACCGGAGACCGCTGCTCGAGAACCCCATAGTCCTTGCCCGCCACGGGCTTCTTGGCCTGGGCTTGCGCCAGTGGCGACAGCAGGGCGGTTGATGCCAGGGCAACGCCCGCTGCAGCCTTTGAAAATTCACGCCGTTTCATGTTCATGCAAAACCACTCCAAAGAAGTACGTTTGTGATTGCCGGTCTGGCAAAAAGTTCCCCGGTGACCTCAATGGCCCCGCGCTCTACCGCTGCACGCGCACCAGCGAGGTTTCCAGACCCGCTTTATCCAGCCTGTCCTTGCTGCGCTCGGCCTCTTCCTTGCTTTCAAACGGACCGGTACGCACCCGAAAAACAACCCGGCCCGACTGTTCGCGCTCCGTGATCTTGGTCTCAATGCCACTCAAGGAGAGCTTGGCGCGCTGCGTCTCGGCGTCCTCGGCTGTACGGTAGGCCCCCAATTGAACGAAAAAGAGAAACGGTTCGGCGGCGGTACCGCCAGCAGACTTGGCCTTGGCCAGGTCGCCCAGAGGGTCGGCGGACACAGCCGGCTTGATTTCACCCTTGGGACTGGCCTTGGCATCCGCCTTGGCCGAATCTGCCGATTTCGCCGAGGTCCCGGAAAGGGCTGCGGCCGAAGCCGCTGCAGCGGCTGCCGATGCGGCCGGCTTGACCGGATTCTTGCCATACAACGGGGCATTGGGATCCCAGTCCTTGTTCTTCTTGGCTTCGGCTTCATCCTGGTCGGCCGATCGGCTCTGGCCCTTGTTCATGAAGGGCACCGGCACCTTGGTGACGTACACCGCCACCGCCAACGCTGCGGCCAGACCCACCACCATACCAATGATGAACCCCAAAACCGTTCCGCCACGCTGTTGATTCATGTACTTCCTTTTCACATTCTTTCTGGTGCACTGACACCCAGCACCGCCAAGCCATTGTGCAACACCTGGGCAGTGGCTGCGACCAGGGCCAGGCGTGCCAGCTTGACAACTTCATCGTCCACCAGAATGCGCTCCGCATCGTAGTAGCTGTGGTAGCTGGCAGCCAGCTCGCGCAGGTAAAAGGTCACATCATGCGGCGCCTCGTCATTGGCAGCCTCCGTCAGCATCTCGGGGTACTTGGCCAGAAGCAGCATCAGGGCCTGGGCTTGCGGGCTGTGCAGGGCGGACAGGTCCACGGCTCTGAGACTCCCCACATCGCCACCCCAGCTTGCGAGCACCGAGCAGATGCGGGCATGGGCATATTGCACGTAGTAGACCGGGTTGTCGTTGCTCTTGGCCACGGCCAGGTCCACATCAAAGGTGTATTCGGTGTCCGCCTTGCGGGAGAGCAGGAAGAAACGCACGGCATCCTTGCTGGTCCACTCAATCAGGTCGCGCAGCGTCACGTAACTGCCGGCGCGCTTGCTGATCTTGACCTCTTCACCACCACGCACCACGCGCACCATGGTGTGCAGCACATAGTCGGGGTAGCCCAGCGGAATGCCGACGCCAGCGGCCTGCAGTCCGGCGCGCACGCGGGCGATGGTGCCGTGGTGGTCGGTGCCCTGAATGTTGACGACCTTGGTGAAGCCGCGTTCCCACTTGGCGATGTGGTAGGCCACGTCCGGCACAAAGTAGGTGTAGCTGCCGTCCTGCTTGCGCATGACGCGGTCCTTGTCGTCGCCATAGTCGGTGGACTTCAGCCACAACGCGCCATCCTTGTCATAGGTCTTGCCATTGGCCACGAGCTTGGCCACTGTCTGGTCCACGCGGCCGCTGGTGTACAGGCTGGATTCCAGGTAGTACTCGTCGAACTTCAGGTTGAAGGCCTGCAAATCCTTGTCCTGCTCGTGGCGCAGATAGGCCACGGCAAAGTTGCGGATGGACTCCAGGTCGTCCACGTCACCGCTGGCGGTGAAGCTGCGGTCATCGGCCGCAACCGTCTTCCCGGCCAGAAAGTCGTCGGCAATGTCCTGGATGTAGTCGCCGTTGTAAAACGCCTTGCTCAGCGGATTCTCCGGGTCCACCGGCCAGCAATCGTCGCCCGGCTTGAAGCCCTTGGCGCGCAACTGCGTGCTGTTGGCCAGGGTCTGGATCTGCACACCCGCGTCGTTGTAATAGAACTCGCGGTGCACGTTCCAGCCCTGGGTGGCAAACAGGTTACAGATGGCGTCGCCCAGCGCGGCCTGGCGACCGTGGCCCACGTGCAAAGGGCCCGTGGGGTTGGCCGACACAAATTCCACCAGCACGCGCTGGCCGTTGCTGGCCTGGTAGCCAAACTGCGCACCCTGGCCCAGGATTTCGCGCACCACCTGCTGTTTGCTCTCGGGCTTGAGGCGGATATTGATAAAGCCGGGTCCGGCGATTTCGATGGCGTCCACCCAGCGCTGAAAGGCTGCTTGACTCAGCAGCTCAGCCTTCAGGTTTTCCGCCAGTTGGCGCGGATTGAGCTTGAGGGGCTTGGCCAGTTGCATGGCCGCCGTGGTGGCCAGATCCCCATGGGCGGCAACCTTGGGCGACTCAAACGCCGCCTTGGTACCACTCCCGGGGGAGAGTTTTTCGAGGGAGGCGGCCAGCGCCTCCAGAAGTTCATTTTTTACAGACAGCATGGCCTGATTTTACGGGGCACGGCAACCGGTCATCCGCATTGTCATTTTCAGCGTTGTATGTTTGAATCTGCTGGTGGATTCTCTCTGCAACGGCTACGGCCACTCACTCAATAGGACTATCAATGAAAAAACTGTTTTCCCTGCTGGCTTTGGGTCTCTCCCTGTCGTTCAGTGCTGCACACGCTGCCGACGCGCCTACTGCGCAGCAGTCCAAAATGGGCACCTGCAATAAGGACGCTGGTGACAAAAAGGGGGATGAGCGCAAAGCCTTCATGAAAGAATGCCTGAGCGCAAAAGCCGACGCAAAAACGGCCCAGCAGAACAAAATGAAGACCTGCAATGTAGACGCCAAGGGCATGAAGGGCGACGAACGCAAGAAATTCATGAGCGAGTGCCTGAAGAAATAGCACCTCGGTGGCCACACACTGTGTGGTTTCCGGCCTTCACGGGGTCGCGCCACAAACCCGCTCTCAGTTAAGCCAGGCTGCTTGCAAAGATGCTGGCAAATAGCGCGAACCCAACCCAGTGATTCAGGCGAAACGCCTTGAAACAACCTTCACGCGACCGGTGCCGGATCAAGTGAAAGTGCCATCCAGTCTGGATCGCTGCAGCGGTTATGCCCGCCCACCAGATGGGTGGAGCAACCACTGGCGCTACCACCCAGGACCATGTGGCCAGGTACAGGGCATAAAACGCCATCACAGCCGGCACGTCCCAGCGGCCCAGTGTGATGGCCGACGTCTTCATGCCGATGCGCAGATCGTCGTCTCGGTCCACCATGGCGTATTCGGTGTCGTAGGCCAGCACCCAAAACAGGTTGCCCACCAACAATAGCCAGGCCTGCGGTGCAATCACCGCATCCACCGCGGCATAGGCCATGGGAATGCCAAAGCTGAAGGCCACCCCCAGAACCGCCTGCGGCATGGAAACAAAACGTTTGGCATAGGGGTAGGCCAGCGTCACCGCCAGAGCCGCAAATGACCAGCCCACTGTCACCTGGTTGGTGGTCAGTACCAGCAAAAATGCCAGCAGCGCCAGCACCGCCCCCACCGCCAGCGCCTCGCGGGTGGACACCGCGCCGCGCGTCACCGGCCGCTGCGCCGTGCGTTTGACGTGCTTGTCAAACTCACGGTCCGCCACATCGTTGATGCAGCAGCCCGCACTGCGCATCAAAATAGTTCCCAACGTGAATACCGCCACCAGATGCCAACCGGGAAAGCCGCCTGCGGCCAGCCACAGCGCGCTCAGGGTGGGCCACAGCAGCAGCAACCAGCCGGCAGGACGGTCCCAGCGTATGAGTTGCAGGTAGAGGTCGATTTTTTGTCGCGCCACCATCCGCATCACAGCCCCAGCGCCTGCAGGTCCAGCCGCCCGTCGCGCAACGGTGGACACCAGAAGTAGGCACCCGTCACCGGTTTCGTCATTTGAAACATGGCGTCGGCCACACCGTCGTCCAGGCCCGCCATGCGCCGCAACTGCGCCTCGAAGGCGTCGAAGCTGTGTCCAAACGCCACGAACACCAGGCCCGACTGGCTGCCTTGGGTCCAGGGCATGGAGCGGCGCAGCACAAAGGCCTCTGGCGTGAAGCTTTCCTGCGCCGTTCGCTTGACATGGGCGGACTCCGGCGCGCCTTCCAGCTCCTCGTTGTCACTGCGCCGGCGCCCGACCATGTCGTCCTGCGCCGATCCGGACATGGCATCAAAAGCGGCCCAATCGTGCACCCATTGCTGGACCGCGACAAAGCTGCCACCCGCCAGCCCCGCGCGGTCGCTGTGCACCAGTGCCGCCAGGACGGCCGCTTCATCGTGCGGGTTTTCCGTGCCATCCTCATAGCCGGTCAGATCCCGGCCATGACCGTTGGGGCCCTGGCCGTAGCGAAATCCATCGACCACACGCTCCAGACGCAAGGCTGGCGCCAGCACCTGTTCGATCTGTCGTGTGCGGTGCACCAGGTCACCCATGTCGTCGCCGCGCAACCAGCACCACAGAGCGGTGGGCATTGAAGGAATCGCGACCTTCGCGCCGGCCAGATCCGGAAACTCCCTGAGCCCGGGCACGGCCGCACCGACCGCCGCGACACATGCCAGCCCCAGACCGGCCACGACCGCAACGCCATCCACCAGCGGCGCAAAACGCAGCAGCGCATCCGCCAGCGGACGTGGCTCGAGGGCCAGCGTGAAAAAAAGATACCGTCCCACGCGGGGAACCGGCGCCAGGATGCCGGGTTGGGCAGCGCACTCCATAGACCTCTCTTTCATGGCATCAGGAGAGTCGCGTCACGCCCGGCAGTTCGCAGGCATAGATCGCGTTGCGCAACGCGGCAATGGCCTCGTAACGGGTAAAGCTGCGCCGCCACACCAGCACCACGCGCCGTGACGGGGGCAGCGCGGCAGGACCATCCTGCACCGGCAGGTACTTGACCAGGGAGTCCGCATGGCGGCGGGTCTTGGCCACCAGGGCACCCGCCGGAACGCTCAAACGCGGCACCAGGGTGATACCCATGCCGGCGGCTACCATGTGCTTGATGGTCTCCAGCGACGAGCCTTCGAAACTCTTGCGGATGCCTTCGGTGTCGCTGGAAAAACGCGCGAACTCGGGGCACACCTCCAGCACATGGTCGCGAAAACAGTGGCCATTGCCCAGCAACAGCATGGTTTCGCCTTTCAGCTGCTCCGTCGTCACACTGGCCTGCGACGCCAGGGCGTGGTGCATGGGAATGGCGGCCAGAAACGGCTCGTCGTACAAAGGAGCCGACGCCAGGCCCGCGTCGGGATACGGCTCGGCCAGAATGGCGCAATCGATCTCCCCGGTGCGCAGCATTTCGAGCAGCTTAACGGTGAAATTCTCCTGCAACATCAACGGCATCTGCGGCGTGCGCTTGATGACCTGGCGCACCAGATCCGGCAACAGATACGGCGCGATGGTGTAGATCACGCCCAGCTTGAGGGCGCCGGCCAGCGGGTCCTTGCCGCGCTTGGCAATGTCCTTGATGTTGGCTGCTTGTTCCAGCACACTTTGCGCCTGGCGCACGATCTCTTCGCCCAGCGGAGTGACGGTGACTTCACTGGCACTGCGTTCGAACAGCTTGACGTCCAGCTCCTCCTCCAGCTTTTTGACCGCCACGGACAGCGTGGGTTGCGACACATAACAGGCCTCGGCCGCCTTGCCAAAGTGCCGCTCGCGCGCCACGGCCACAATGTATTTCAGTTCGGTCAGTGTCATGCTGACCTCTGCGCGGAGGTGCCGCCCAGACTCTGGATGAGCAGCTCCAACCGCTCCTTCCAGGCTCGCCGGTTCTCGGGTGTGCTACCCGCCAGCACGCGGAAGGCGACCAGCCGGGGATCATCCTCGGTCCAGTAGTCGTCACGCACAGCCACTTCCATTTCGGACCCGATGCCCACCACAGTGGCGCCTATCAAACTGCCATGGAAGGTGCGATTGCCCGCGTGCAGGATGACCCGCCCGGCCGGGTCCAGGTCAATCAACCATGTGATATTGCCGCGCGCATCAAAACTCATTTCGGTCGAACTACCCTTGAAGCCTGCCGCCGTGCGCCATTTTTCCAGCTGCGCACCGGCGCGGGCCTCGCGCTCGCCCTCACTCAACGGCGCTGTGGGATCCTCGTCGGGCACAGCCACCAGCTTGGCGGCCGAGGCGGCAGCTTCCGCGTCTTGCTGGCGCTGCACCTCTGCCTGCGCCTGCGCAGCCATTTGTGTTTCCACCTTGTCGATCCAGGCGCGCAGCCCGTTGGCAAACTGCTGAAAATCGGTGGCGATGGGATCGGGCACACGGTCCAGCCGCAGCTCGGACCGTTCACCGCCGGTGCGCCCCTGGGCTTTGCGCATGGGTTCGTCGCTCGCCGCAAACACAATGCGGCTGAATCCTGTCGCCGTTGCCGCTTCCCCTTCCTGGCCCTTGACAGAAATCCGCGACACCTCGATTTTCAACCCCACGGCGGGCACGGTGACGGACTGGCCACCGGTTGTGACCTCCTGATCACCGCCTGCCAGGGGTTGGCGGATGTAGCGACCCTCGCGTGCCACGACGATGACTTCCTTGGCCGCGTGGCGCGACTCCACGGAAAACCCCTGGGCCACAAAGCGCAGCCCGCCGGGCACGCTGACGACACTGGTGCGCAGCATGTACGCCTGGTACTCCATGAACAGGTAGACAGCCGCGCCCACCACGGCCGCCCCACCCAGGGTCCACCACAGCAGCGGGAAAAATCCGGTCATTTCCATATTCTTCAGGCCTTCAAAAACTCCGATTTTCCACCCAACCAGCGGGCCACATGCTTGGCCGCCAGTGCCGGGTGCTGATCCAGCAGCATAGGCGCTTCTTTGCGGGCCCAGTCCAGCAGATCGGTATCCACGTCCAGATTGGCAAAACGCAGCATAGCGTCGCCCGATTGTCGTGCGCCCAGAAACTCACCCGGGCCGCGAATGTCCAGGTCGCGCCGTGCGATCTCAAATCCGTCATTGGTCTCGGCCATGGCCCGCAGGCGCGCGCGCGCCGCTTCGCTCAGGCGCGGCGCGTCTCCGGTGGAGTACAGCAGCACGCAGGCCGAGGCGGCGGCCCCACGCCCCACCCGACCGCGCAACTGGTGCAACTGGGAGAGGCCAAAGCGCTCGGCATGCTCGATCACCATCAGGGACGCATTGGGCACATCCACCCCCACCTCGATCACCGTGGTGCTGACCAGCACCGCCATGTGGCCTTCCTTGAAGGCCGCCATGACGGCCTTCTTCTCGTCCGCCGGCATGCGGGAATGCAATAGCCCCACCTGTGCGGCTTCTCCGTTGGCCAGGATCACTCCGTGCATGGCGGCCTGCAGCTCGGCATGGGTTTGGGTGGCGTTGCCCAGGTCCAGCGCCTCGCTTTCCTCGATCAGCGGGCAGACCCAATAGACCTGGCGTCCCTGGGCGATCTGGGCATGGATGCGTTCCACCACCTCGTCACGCCGGGCTTCATGGACCACCTTGGTGATGATGGGTGTGCGCCCGGGCGGCAGTTCGTCAATGGTGGAGACGTCCAGGTCGGCGTAGTAGCTCATGGCCAGGGTGCGCGGGATCGGGGTGGCCGTCATCATCAGCATGTGGGGCTCCATGCCGTCGTGGGTCAGCTTGTTGCGCAAGGCCAGGCGCTGGGCCACGCCAAAGCGGTGCTGCTCGTCGATGACGGCCAGCGCCAGGTTCTTGAACAGCACCTTTTCCTGGATCACCGCGTGCGTGCCGACCACCAGCGCCGCCTCCCCGCTCTCGATCAGGGCCAGCATGGCGCGCCGCTCCTTGGCCTTCTGGTTGCCGGTCAGCCAGGCCGTGGTGATGCCCAGCGGCTCCAGCCAGCCAATGAGCTTGCGGAAATGCTGCTCGGCCAATATTTCCGTCGGGGCCATCAGCGCGCACTGCCAGCCGGCGTCTATGCAAATAGTGGCGGCCAGCGCGGCCACCACCGTTTTACCCGAACCCACATCACCCTGCAGCAAGCGGTGCATGGGCACCGGGCGCGCCAGATCACGGGCGATCTCGGCACACACGCGCTGCTGGGCCGCAGTCAGCTGGAACGGCAGCGTGGCCACCAGTTCGGTATAGAGCGGCAGCAGCACAGGCCGCTCGGGTTCATTGGGTGGCGAGAACACCTCCGGCGCCACCATGGCCAGCACCGGCGCACGCAGCGACGCCCGAGCCCGGCGCGACTGCAATTGCGACAGTTGCTGTGCCAACAGCTCCTCGGCCTTGAGGCGCCGCCAGGCCGGGTGACTGTGGTCCTGCAAGGTCTCCAGCGACACATCGGGCGTGGGGTGGTGCAAAAATGATAGCGCCTGACGCAGTGTCCACAAGGACTGGGGGCTGATTCGACTCAAATCCCCGGGCGCAAATGTGTCCGACAACTCGGCCCGCGCCAGAGCGGCCAGCACCTCCTTGCGCAACACCGGCTGGGACAGCCCCGCAACCGTGGGGTAGATGGGGGTCAGGGCCGTGGGCAGATCGCCACCCGCGCTGCGAAAGCTGGGGTGCAACATGGTGCGGCCCAGAAAGCCGCCTTTGACCTCGCCCCGCGCCAGTATGCGGTTGCCCACCGCCAGGGCTTTCTGCTGGGAGGGGTAGAAGTTGAAGAAACGCAGGGTGCAGGTATCGGTGCCATCGTCCACGGTCACGATCAACTGGCGCCGGGGCCGAAAGCTGACCTCGCAGGCTGTCACCCGGGCTTCGATCTGCGCCGTGTCGCCGTCGCGCACATCGCGCAGTTTGGTGATGCGGGTCTCGTCCTCGTAGCGCAGCGGCAGGTGCAGGGCCAGATCGATGTCGCGCTTGAGCCCCAGCTTGTCCAGCGCCTGTTGCGTCGCGCTTTTGGGGGCTTTGGCGGCGGCCTTGATCGCACCGGTGGGATGGGGGGCGGGGGCGGTGCTGTGCGGCATGGGACAATTCTGCCCGTTCTTTCAACCTTGCTGCAATCTTGTCCACATCTTCTGTTCCCGCCGCGGTGGTCAACACCGTTTCCACCCACCACACCCTTAGCGACTTCGACTTTGTGCTGCCCGAGGCGCTGATTGCCCAGCACCCTGCGGCTGAGCGCAGTGGCTCGCGCCTGCTGGATGGCACCTTCCAGCCACCGGTGGACCGCATCTTTCGCGAACTGCCCACGCTGTTGCGCGCCGGCGACCTGCTGGTGTTCAACGACACCAAGGTCGTCAACGCCCGTCTGTTCGGCGAAAAGGCCACGGGCGGCAAGGTCGAGCTGCTGGTCGAGCGCGTGCTCGGCGGCAACCAGGTCGCGGCCCACATGCGCGTCAGCAAAAAGCCCGAGGTTGGCGCCACACTGAAGCTGGTCTGCGCACCCGGCCACGCCGACGGATTGAGCGCCACGATGCTGGGCCGCTGGCCGGAAGCCGATGGGCCGCTGTTCCGCTTTGTGCTGTCCAACGACGCCGGTGACGACCCGTACACGCTGATGGAGCGCCACGGCCACGTGCCGCTGCCGCCCTACATCACCCACACCGACTCGGCCGAAGATGCGAAGCGCTACCAGACCGTGTTCGCCAAAAACCCTGGTGCCGTGGCCGCACCCACCGCCGCCCTGCACTTTGACGAGGCCTTGCTGGCCCAGATCGACGCCATGGGTGTGCAGCGCGCGCATGTGACGCTGCATGTGGGCGCCGGCACCTTCCAGCCGGTCAAGGCCGAGAACCTGTCCGAGCACCAGATGCACAGCGAGTGGTACGAAGTGCCCGAAGCCACCCAGCAGGCCATTGCCAATTGCAAGGCTCGCGGCGGGCGCATCGTGGCGGTGGGCACCACCACCGTACGCACGCTGGAGAGCTGGGCGCACAGCGGCGTGGTCCGCGGCGACACCCGCATCTTCATCACGCCGGGTTTTGACTTCAAGCTGATCGACCTGCTGGTGACCAACTTCCACCTGCCCAAGTCCAGCCTGATGATGCTGGTCAGCGCCTTCGCGGGCTACGACCACATCATGGATCTGTACCGCACCGCGATTGAACGGCAGTACCGCTTTTTCAGCTATGGGGACGCCATGCTGCTGGCGCGCGCTTTCCGATAGCGAAGAGCACGCAAGGCACGCGTCAGGGACCACTTCGGACGTCGAAATACTTTACACCCCTGTATTGATGCGCCGAAGTCCGCGTTGCAATCTGGCTGGAAAACACAATGGAAACAGGGTCTTAGCCCGTCAACTGAATAAGTTGGCCTAATACTTGCGGAGAAGCTTGCAACACCATCTGCCGGATGTTCGGCTGATGTGAACAACTTACCAGGAATATAAAAATGAACGCTTGGATGCAACGCACTTGCCGGATTGCGGCGGCCTCGCTTGTGGCCCTTTTGACCCAGACCGCGTGGGCGGCCCCCGTCTACTACGCCTATTCGTACACTGGAAACGGCGTCGCCAGCGCCGGAATCATGACCGTGGACGGTGTGCTTGCAGGTGGCCACTACACCATCACGGACATGCAGGGCAGCCGCAACGCGAGCTCCATTGACAGCATGCTGGCAGCGGGGGTATTGGGCGGCAACGACAACCGCTTGTATCCGGGTGGACCTTACGTGGACACTGCCGGCTTCTCGTTCACGACCGGCAGCGAACAATTCAACGTCGGAAACGCGGCCTTAGCCTGCGGTAGTGCTTCGCTGTATGGCGAGTCACCCACCGGCATGTGTGGTGACCTGGTTGGTGTTTCGCTGGAGATTGCACTTTTCAACCCAGTGGCTGGCGCGAGCTACTTCTCGTATTCGTACACCGGCAACGGCGTGGCAAGCGCCGGCATCTTTACTACGTCAGGATCAGCGGGCGGCCCCTACACAATCGAAGGCATCTTGGGACAGCGCAATGGGCAAGATATCACCGCTTTGCTGGCGGTCGGCGCGTTGGGTGGCAATGACAACCTGCTGTACCCCAATGAACCCTACGTCAATTTTGCGGGTTTTTCCTACTCCGTGGGTGCTGAGCACTTCAATGTGGGAAATGCCAATGCTGCCTGTGGAACGACGGCCATCTACGGTGAATCGCCCACGGGGACCTGCGGTGATCTGGCTGCCCTGGCTATGAACGTCACCGCCCTGCGTTTGTCGGTTCCCGAGCCGCAGACCGGGCTGCTGGTTGGGCTGGCGCTGATGGCGGCGGTCATTTCACGCCGGCGCCGCACCTAGCCCCGAACGGCAAGTAGCGACGGTGCTAGTGCAAGGGCCGAACGCAGTATGAGGCGGCCTACGCCATTGCCAGCGGCCTGTCGACATTGCCGAGATCTGCGACACCCAGGGCCGCAAGCTGGCCGAGTCCGTGACCACCGAGGGATAGGCGGTGGGGACCCAGCTCCCGAAACATGGCGCTGATCGTCGGCAGCCATTTCGATCCTGGCTACCCCCCAACGGGGCGGCCGCTCTTCATCAGCTTGCCAACATACCCCGAGTCTTCCTGCTTCTGGTAGGCCTTGCGCATAGCATTGACCCGCTCGGGCAGCATCCGCGGACTGGCTGCCAGCCACAGATTACCCGCGATATCCAGCCGGAAGACTGGCGCGAAGTCACCACAGTGGACCACTGCCTCTTCACAAGCGAGCTTGATGCCCTCATCCGAGAACACAATGAGATCAATGCGGCCCGCTTGCTGCATCTTCAGAAGACTGAAGGCGATGTTGACCACCTCCAGTCCCTTGTCCGCGCCCTCGTCAAAACCCTGGGCGCGCAAGTAGTCCGTGCGCACATCGCCGCGCAGGACGCCAATGCGGTAACGCCTGGCGTCATCCAGAGACTGGATGACAATGTCCTTGCGGCTTTCCAGGCGGTACAAAAAGTAGTTGCGCCTGGCCATCAGGCCAATCCACTGGTACTTTGACTCGCGCTCGGCCGTGCGCAGCATTGGAAACAACACCGCATTGGGGTTGGCCTCCAATGTTTTCAGGGCCCGCGCAAACGGCTGGGGCTCAAAGGCAAAATCCAGCCCGGCGTCCTGCAGCACCTTGCTGACGAGTTCACGTCCGTAGCCAGCGGCCCGAACATCGTTGGGGGCCTGCGAATTCCTGGGGCCACCACCCGTCAATACCAACACACCCGCGCGCACCTCACCCGCGTGGGTGATCGGGCCGCCTGCAATGAGGGCGCCCAGTAGGACAACGTGCACCATGTCCAAGCAGGGGAAGGATTTCAAGGCCATGAAACGTATCTTACGGTGCGCCATCGGGAATGCCCCTCCTGGGAACCCCGGCCCCGTGCGTCCCCCGTAAAATGCCCCACCTTCCGGAACTCCCCATGCTGCAATTCGAACTCCTGACCACCGACCCCACCAGCCACGCCCGCCGCGGCACGCTCACGCTCAATCACGGCGTGGTGCAGACCCCCATCTTCATGCCGGTGGGCACCTATGGCACGGTCAAGGGCGTGATGCCACGCAGCCTGGAGGAAATGGGCGCGCAGATCATCCTGGGCAACACCTTCCACCTGTGGATGCGCCCCGGACTGGACGTGATGGCCAGCTTTGGCGGCCTGCATGCGTTTGAGAAATGGAGCAAGCCCATACTCACCGACTCCGGCGGCTTCCAGGTCTGGAGCCTGGGCGAGATGCGCAAGATCAGCGAGGAAGGCGTGCGCTTTGCCTCGCCCGTCAACGGCGACAAGCTGTTCCTGACACCCGAGATCAGCATGCAGATCCAGACCGTGCTGAACAGCGACATCGTGATGCAGTTCGACGAGTGCACGCCCTACGACACCAAGGGTCACATCACGACCGAACGCGAGGCCCGCACGTCGATGGAGCTGAGCCTGCGCTGGGCCAGGCGTTGCCAGGCCGAATTTACCAAGCTGGAGAACCCCAACGCGTTGTTTGGCATCGTACAGGGCGGCATGTTCGAGAACCTGCGGCAAGAATCGCTCGATCAGTTGGTAGAGCTGGATTTCCCCGGCTACGCCGTGGGCGGTGTGAGCGTGGGTGAGCCCAAGGACGAAATGCAACGCATCATGGCGCACACGCCGCACCGCCTGCCGGCCCACAAGCCACGCTACCTGATGGGCGTGGGCACGCCCGAGGACCTGGTGCAGGGCGTGGCCGACGGTGTGGACATGTTTGACTGCGTGATGCCCACCCGCAACGCGCGCAACGGAACCATCTTCACCCGCCATGGCGACCTGAAGATCCGCAACGCCCGCCACAAGACCGACCACCAGCCGCTGGACAACAGTTGCACCTGCCATGCCTGCGCGGGCACATCCGGCGTCTCCTGGGACCAGGGCGGGCGCGAAGGCTTTTCCCGCGCCTATCTGCACCACCTGGACCGCTGCGGCGAGATGCTGGGCCCGATGCTGGCCACCATCCACAACCTGCACTTCTACCTGAACCTGATGCGCGAAGTGCGCGCGGCATTGGACGCCGGCAGCTTTGCCGCATTTAGGGTGCAGTTCAAGGCCGAGCGATCAAGGGGAATTTGAAATTCTTCGACCTCAAGCGCGTCCGGTGCTATGTGCTGGTGCGCACCGCAAAAATTTCAACCTCGCAGGTCTTCCCCTTGAGCTGCATCGGGCCTAGTGCCTCCGTGTCGAACTGACCATTCAATGCCTGGTGCGTGCGGACATCCATCAGAATGGGTCGCAGCGCCAGTTTGGTATGGGCCTCCAGGCGCGCGGCGATATTGACTGTGTCACCAATGCAGGTGTACGTGGCGCGTGTCTGGGTTCCGGTATAGCCGGCAATCACGGGGCCACTGGCAATGCCAATACCGATGCGCACCGGGGCCTGGCCTGCGGCCTCGCACTCCAGACTGAACTGTTCCATCATGGTCTGCATTTCGATCGCCGCGGCCAACGCACGGGCGCAATGTCCCGGCATGGGGATAGGGGCCCCGAAGATTGCCATCAAGCCATCGCCAATGATCTGGTTAACCACCCCGCCCTGCTCATTGATGGCGTCAAACATCAACGTGTAGTAGGTGTTGAGCAGCTCAATCACGAACTCCGGGGTATTGGCCTCGACAATGCCGGTGAAGCCCCGGATGTCACAAAACAGCACCGCCGCGTCGACATGCCGACCCCCCAAGGAAAATCCGCTGCGCTCCACGTCCTGCGCCACCTCACTCGTGGCAAACCGGCGTACCAATTCGCGCTGCTGGTCCCGCAACTTCTTCTTCTCCAGACTGGCACCTATGCGTGCCTTGAGCAGTATCGGGTTCACCGGCTTTTGCAGATAGTCCTCCGCACCGAGTTCGATGCAGCGCACAACATTGGCCACCCCTTCCAGCCCCGAGGTGACGATCACCGGAAGGTCTCGCAACTGCGGGTCCGCCATCAGTTGCTCCAGCACGCCAAAGCCATCAAGCTCCGGCATCTCGATGTCCAGCAAGACCAGTTCGAACGGTTGGCGCCGCAGCAATTCCAGCGCCAGCCGCCCGTTTTCCACCGCTTCAACGGCATACCCCAATTGCTGGACCTGGCGCGCCAGCAGCAGCCGGTTGACCCGGTTGTCTTCCACCAGCAGGATGGGGTTGGTGGACTCAGCCATGGCACAGAGCCCTCAACGCGCTGGCTGCCGTGGCGTAGGCTTCCTCCAAAGCCTGCAGCTTCGATTCCGCCTGTTCGCCTACTGCAGGCATACCGGTCTCCTCCAATTCGCGTGCCAGAGCACTAAATTCCAGTGCGCCAAAGGCATTGCCGTTGGACTTAAGCGAATGCGCCGTACGCCGGAAGGTGGTGGCGTCTCCCGCTGCCAGTGCGGTGCGCAGCGCACTCATCAATGGAGGCGCATCGGCGAGGAAGGCATCAACCAACTCCACGACAAAATCGGCGTCAGTGCTGGCCTGTAGGTCTGCAAATACTGCGGCATCAATGGGATTGCCTGTCATAGCGTTATTCCTCGCATCTTGTCGCGCGCATCAGCGCATCCACCAGCGCTTCCACGCGGATGGGCTTGGTCACATAGTCATCCATGCCGGCTTCCATGCACCGCTCACGGTCGCCGGTCATGGCATTGGCGGTCATGGCAACAATGCGGGGTCTGGCACCTGCTGTCCATCGGGAAGTGATACGACGGCTGGCCTCCAACCCGTCCATCTCTGGCATCTGCACATCCATCAGGACAACATCATAGGTCTGCCGCTCGACGCTCTCAATGGCCTCAATACCGTTGCTCGCGAGATCAGCACGGTAGCCCATCTGGCTGAGCAGGCGCAGAGCCAGCTTCTGGTTAACCACGTTATCTTCCGCCAGCAGGATGCGTAGCGGGTGACGTTCCGCCAACCCCGTGTCCGCCCTGGGCTTCACCACCTCGGGCGTACGCACGTCAGTCGCCAGGCCCAACAGACTGACCAGCGTGTCAAACAACTGGCTCTGGCGCAGCGGCTTGTGCAGGTAGGCGCCGAACAGGTTCTGGTCGTCGCCCACCTCCTTGCGCCCCAACGAACTAAACAGCACCAGCGGCAAGGTGGCGCGCGCGCTGTGCAAATGCCTGGCAAGCTCCAGCCCATCCATGCCAGGCATATGCATATCAAGAATGGCAATGTCAAACTCTTCGCCCGCTTGCACCCACTGCAACGCCTGCTCGGGTCGCTCCGTGTCCTTGGGCACCATGCCCCACTTGGCGGCCTGCAACGCCAACACACGGCGGTTGGTGGCGTTGTCATCTACCACCAGCATGCGCCGACCCTTGAGTGCCGGCTGTTGACCGATGAAGTCCCGTCGCGTCCCCTGCGGCAGATCGGCTTCCGGCGCCACAATAGTGAAGTGAAAGGCGGCACCCCTTCCCGCCCCGGCACTTTCCACCCACATCGTGCCCCCCATCAATTCGGCGAGCCTTTTGCTGATCGCCAAACCCAGGCCGGTACCGCCGTATTTGCGCGTGGTCGAACTGTCAGCTTGACTGAAACTCTGGAAGAGGCGCGCCATGCCTTCGGGCGAGAGCCCGATCCCGGTATCACGCACCGTAAAGGTGATCTCGTTGCGCGATCCCGATGGCTGTGCGCTGACGCTCAACACCACTTCACCGGCATCCGTAAATTTCACTGCATTGGCCAGCAGATTCAACAAGATCTGACGCAGACGTGTAACATCACCGCGCACTGCCAACGGCACGTCCCCTTCAAACAGGTACGCGATATCCAGGTTCTTTTGAGCCGCCCTGGGCGCCACCAGATCCAGAGCCGACTCCACGCAATCGCGTAAGTCAAAGGGAAGCGCCTCCAGGTCCATGCGCCCGGCCTCGATCTTGGAGAAATCCAGAATGTCGTTGATGATGGTCAGCAGCGCGTCGCCGGAGTCACGAATGGTGCTGGCGAAATCGCGCTGTTCTTCGTTGAGCGGCGTATCGAGCAGCAGACCGCTCATGCCGATCACGGCATTCATGGGCGTGCGAATTTCATGGCTCATCGTCGCCAGGAACGAGCTCTTGGCTTCGTTGGCAGTTTCTGCAGCGGCTCGGGCCTCCTGCGCCTCCTTGAACAGGCGTGCGTTCTGGATCGCGATCACGGCCTGGTCGGCAAACGACATCAGCAGCGCCTGCTCCTTGACGGTGAAGGCGTCGCCGACTTGGCGAAAGACGACGATGTTTCCGATGCAGAGTTCGCCGGAGAACATCGTGGCACCCATCTGCGCGTACGAGAACCCCAGGGCCAGGGCCGGCGCGCGCATCGCAGGCCCCGCCTTGGGGTCCTTCATGACGTCGCTGGAGCTGTACACGCTCTTGCCGCGCCGCATCCAGGCTGCCTCCTTGGCGTTCAGCTGGATCGGGTAGACGGTACGGGCCAGGGCGCGTACCGCAACAAGCTGTGCGTCGCTGAACAACACACCCGAATCCACCCGATCGCCCTGTGCTGCGAGATGCAGCACGTCGTGGTCGTCCAGCAGGTTCACTGCCTGATCCGTGGTGCGGAACAGCCGGCTGCAGCTGTCCAGAATCTTGTCGAACACCACCTGCGCATTGGACATCGACCCCGCAGTCACCTGCAGAACGTCCGACGTCGCGGTCTGCTGCTCCAGCGCTTCCTTGGTCTCGTTGAACAGGCGCACGTTCTCGATCGCAATAACCGCCTGGTCGGCAAAGGTTTCGAGCAGACTGATTTCGGCGGGCGTGAAAGCGCGCGCGTCCTTGCGCAGCAGGGAGATCACGCCCAGAGCCTCACCCTCGCGCAGCAGCGGCATCGTCAGCATCGCGTGGTGACCATACTTGGCCTGCATCGCGCGCACATCGGGATAGTCGCTGTCGATCAGCGGCACCACGTCGGTCAGGTGGATGGAGCGACGTTCGAGCACGCTGCGCCCGGCCACCGAGGTGTTGCGCAGCGGCAGCACCGCATCGTGCTGCTCGTCACCAAAGGTCGGGCCGTACTCGGTCATGCCACGCAGATGATCGCCCTCCACCAGCCAGACGCGGCCACCTTCGGCCTTGCAAAGCAGACGCGCACGCTCGGCCACCGCATCGAGCACTGGCTGCACATCGCTGGGCGATTCGCTGATGACGCGCAGGATCTCGCTGGTGGCAATCTGCCGTTCCAGCGCCTCCTTCGTCTCATTGAACAGGCGCACGTTCTCGATGGCGATCACGGCCTGGTCGGCGAAGGTCTCCAGCAAGTCGACGTGACGCGTGGCAAATGCCCCCGGCTCGGTGCGCGTAACGCTGATCATGCCGATGGGTACGCCGTCGCGCAACATCGGGACATTGACGTTGGCACGGTAGTGCCGCCTGCGCGCCAGCTCCCGCCATTCGCCGGTGACCTCGGGGTCGGTTTCGGTGTCCTCGACCTGGATCACGCGGCCGCTGCGCAGCGGCTCGAAGCCGTGGAACGAAGAAATCGGGGCTGGGAAGCTGGCACGCAAGGCCGCGGCACCCGCTGCGTCGGTCGCGGTGAAGGCCGCCAAATGCACCATGCCATCGAAAACCTGAAACGCAGTGGCCGAAAAGCCACCGACAAGGCGCTTGGCACTCTCGACGATGGCGTCGAGCACCGGCTGCACGTCTTCGGGTGAATCGGCAATCACCGCGAGGATTTCGGCCGTCGCGGTCTGGCGCTCCAGCGCCTCCTGCGTCTTGTTGAACAGCTTGGCGTTCTGGATTGCGACCACCGCCTGGTTGGCGAAAGTCTGCAACAGCGCAATTTCGCGTGGCTCGAAACCAGAAGGCGGCAGGCCTGGCGCTGGGAACCGGGTCACGTGGATGGCACCAACACCTTGGTCGCGCCACAACATCGGCACGACCACACAGGAGTAGTTGGCACGATCCTTCTCAGCGATGGCTCGCAGTCCCCGCGGCACACCGACGCCATTCAGAACGTCCGGATAGTCCAGCACTGCCCGCCGCCGCACGGCGAGCCCCTGCATCGAATGGGCTACCGGCACCGGGTAGTAAGCAGCCACCTCGCGCTTTGACGCTTCGGTCGGGCCGACATGGGCTTCGAGCCGGACCAGTCCGTCGTCATGAATCACGGCGATGCCCGCATCGGTGATATTGAAGAGCGCGTGGCAGCTGCGCACGATGGCCTCGAACACCGGCTGGGCATCTGCCACCGAACTGCTGATGACCTTCAACACTTCAGCGGTCGCCGTCTGTTGCTCCAACGCCTCCTTGGTCTCGTTGAACATCCGCACGTTCTCGATCGCCACCACGGCCTGGCGGGCGAAGGTCTGCAGCAGCGCGATCTCCTTGTCGGCATAGAGCCCGGTCTCAGCGCGGTTGACGGTGATCGCACCGATCATCTTGTGGTCGCGCATCATCGGCACGCTCAAGCCACTGCGAAACCCTGCCAGTTCACAGGCACGTTTCATAACCGGCGCGTAGTCGGCATCGGACTCGGCCAGCAGATCGGCCACGTTGACCACACCACGCTGGCGGATTGCGCGGGCGGCGATCGACGTGCTGCCTTGCAGCGGCTGCGGCCAGGCAGCGCGCAATGCTGCGGTACCCACCTCGCTAACGCCGTGCAGGCTGACCAGATGAAGCTGCTCGCCGTCCAGGCGCGTCACCAGGCAGTAGCGCGCTGCCGTCAATGCAGCCGCGCGCTCCGCAATGATGTCGAACACCGGTTGCACGTCGGTCGGCGATTCGCTGATCACCTGCAGTACGTCGGAGGTGGCGGTCTGGCGCGCCAGCGCTTCCTGCGTTTCGTTGAACAGTCGCGCGTTCTGGATAGCGATCACCGCCTGGTCGGCAAAGGTGCGCAGCAGGTCGAATTCCTTGTCGGTGAAAGGCACCGGCGGAATGCGCGCCACGTGGATGGTGCCGATGCCCTTGCCTTCCCACAGCAGCGGTGCGATCAACATGGAAAAATTGCCCACGTCGCGCGCCATCTGGCGCATGCCTTCGGGCACCTTGGGCCCGTTGAGCATGTCGGGGTAGTGCACCAACTCGCGCTTGCGGATCGGATAGCCCTGGTACGACTGTGCCAGGGGCCGCGGATAGCCCCGATCGAGGTAAAGACGCATATCGGCGGCCTGCATATCGCCATGCTGGTGCGAATCCACTGCGATGGCCTCGTGGCGTACCAGGCCGTCCTCATCCACCAGCGAGATGATGCTGCTGCCACTGGCGAATAGCCGCTGACAGCTCTGGACGATCGCCTCGAACACCGGTGCGCTGTCGGACACTGAGCGGCTGATCACGCTCAGTACCTCTGCCGACGCCTTTTGCTGCTCGAGCGCCTCTTTCGTCTCGCGGAACAGACGTGCATTCTGGATTGCGATGACCGCTTGGTCGGCGAAGGTTTGCAGCAGCGCCAGCTCCTTGTCGCTGAACGCACCACGCGCGCGCGCCACGCCGACGACACCGATGCCGCGACCGTCCCACACCATCGGCGCGAAGGCCACCGAGTGGTAGCCGGCCTGTTGACCCATGCGGCGCAGCACCGGCGGCGTGTCCGGGTTGTTGAGCACATCGGGGTAGTGCGCCACGCGCAGGTCGCGGATCGCGCGGCCGGCCGGCGTTTTGTCGACCAGCGCGGGGAACGTGGCCAACACTGCTTCGCGCGCCTTGCCCACGTAGGCCGCCACTTGCAGCAGACCTTGCTCGTCAACGAGCAGAACGTCGAGCTCGTCGCCACCGAACAGGTGTTTGCAACTGTCGAGGATCTTGTCGAAAACCGGCTGGGTGTCGGCCACCGAACTGCTGATGACGGTCAGCACCTCGGCCGAGGCCTTCTGCTGCTGCAAGGCCTCCTGCGTCTCGTTGAACAACAGCGCGTTCTGAATCGCGATCACCGCCTGGTCAGCGAAAGTCTTGAGCAGGCTGATGTCTCGTTCGGTGAATGGTACCGGCGGCATGCGCACGACCTGCAGTGCGCCAATGCCCTGAGCCTCCCAGAACATCGGCGCGACCACCATCGAATAGTTGCCCACCAGCTCAGTGGTGGCGCGCAGGCCTTCTGGCACGTCGGCACCGTTCATCACGTCCGGGTAATGCAGCGTCTGGCGCTTTTGGATGGCCAGGCCGTGTATCGATTTGCTCACCGGCCGTGGAAGCTGTGCCTTGATGAGCGCGGCAGCGCTGCGCCCTTGCTCACCACCTCGTTCGGCGGCGATGTCGAGCTCTGTGTCGAAGTGCATCAAGCCGTCTTCGCCGATCAGAGCGATCGCCACCTGACCGCTGTCGAACAGGCGCTGGCAACTGTGCAGGATTTTGTCGAACACGGGCGCGGTGTCGGCTACCGAACTGCTGATGACCTGCAGAACTTCGGCAGTGGCGATCTGTTGCTCCAACGCCTCCTTCGTTTCGTTCAGCAAGCGAGCGTTCTCGAGCGCCACGCCCATGCTCGACGCCACGGTCTGCAGCAGGCGCACGGTGGGACCATCGAAAGCATGTTCGCGACTGAAGTCCTCTATTGCCACGAGCCCCAGCACCTTCTGGCCTGCTGGGATCGGCACCAGCGCGATCGACAGCGATCGATTCGAGCCCGGTACGACCCCAATACCCATGGCATCCTGTTCGGCCCAGTTACTGGCCACCAGCGTTTCGGCATGGCCGATGACGCGATCCATGGATGCGTCACCCACAACCGGGTACCGGTAGCTGGTCGCGCCGCGCTTGCCGCTGTACGAACCGAAGAGGTTGTAGAGATCGCCACGTGCTTCGTCGAACCACCAGATTGCGAGGTCTGTGTGAGGGAAGACATCGCACAGCCTGTCACCCACCGCCTCGATGACGCCCTGGAAGTCCAACGCCGTGGCCACAGTCTGCTGGATGCTGTTGATCACCGACAACTCGGCATTGCGGGCTTCGGTCTCCTTCAGCAGGCGCTGGGTTTCGTCTAAGAGCCGGGCGTTTTCCAATGCTGAAGCCAGACTGGCTGCAAGCGTCTCAGCCAGGCGAACATCGTCCGCGCTGAACGCGTTCTCATGCTCCATATCGTTCAGCGCCAGCATGCCTTGCACCTGGCCGGCGGCGACCATGGGGACCAGCAGAAAGGACTTAGGCGAACGGTCATGATTAATGAGCTGACCGGCATCGCCAAGTCTCTTCTTGACCTTGTCGATATCTTGGTTGACCAGCAATGTGCGACCCGTGCGAATGACTTCGGCGCCCAGGCCAATCTTCAAAATAGGTTTGGGTGCAGGAAAAAATCGCTGACCCGCACCAACAAAGTACGGCACCAGCATCTGTCCTGACGCGCGGTCAACGATGCGGATGCTTTCCATCGAACGCGGAAATATTTTGCTCAACGCGTCGCCCACTGCGTCGTAGACGCCCTGCAGGCTCAATCTCCCCGACAGGGCCTGTTGTACGGTGTTGATGATGGACAGTTCGGCGGCACGCTGCTTGACCTCGGCGGTGCGCTCGGCCACGGTCTGCTCCAAGGCGGTGGTGGCACGCAAGTTGGCCAGGGCGACCGCGGCCTGCGAGGCCAGCATCGCAAGCAAGTCGCGGTCTGCGTCGTGAAAACGGCCCAATGCGCCATCGATATCGGCGTACAGGTAGCCCAGCAGCTCGCGTTGGACGATCATTGGAGCCACAACACAGGAACGCTGTTCGGCATGCGCAGCGCCTTCGGGCCCGTGGCGCAGTCGCGCGGCGCGCGTGCGGCCCGCCTCTGCCAGCCGGGGCGTGACGGCCTGCAACAGGGTCGCGTCGTCCTCACCGCGTGGCAGCAACGAGCCCGCCAGTCGCAAGCCTTCGGCGGTCTCCAGCACCAGCAGCACACGCTGGGCTCCGGACAACGCCACCGCCTCATCCGTCACCAACGCATAAAAGGCATCAAGCCCCTGCAACGCGTGGAGGCGCAGTCCCGTGTTCACCAGTCGCTCGAAAGGAACGCTCTGACCTACAGCCATGGGATGAGTTCTCATCGGCGCATCGTAGCGCGCTTCGATCAAAGCTGCCTGAGGGTTAATCCCTGTCAGGATCAGATGGAAGGAGTGATGGGCAGCAGCGAATAGCTATGTAATTAATAGCTGTATAGCTATATTCCACGTGGGCTACAGCCGTTTTTCCTCAACGGTCCAGGCCACATCCGGGCGCCAGCTGGCCACCCAGGCGGGTAGCTCGGCGGCCGGCATGGGCCGGGCGATGCCGTAACCCTGGGCCATCACACAACCCAAGCCCAGCAGCTGCAGTCCGTGGGCCGTGGTCTCGACCCCCTCGGCGATCACCTCCCGGCGGAAAGCTGCAGCCAGGCCAATGACACCGGTCACGATGGCCAGATCATCGGCGTCTTCCAGCATGTCCCGCACAAAGCTCTGGTCGATCTTGATGACCTCGGCCGGCAAATGCCGCAGGTGGGTCAGTGACGAATAGCCGGTCCCGAAGTCGTCCAGCGCGAACCGCACGCCCAGTGCCTGACAGGCTTGTATGGCCTGGAACACCTGGGCCATGTCCTCCAGCGCGCTGGTCTCCAGAATCTCCAGCTCCAGCAACTGCGGCGCCACACCGGGGTAGCGCGCCAGCAACTGCGTCAGACGCTGTGCGAAATCGTCCCGCTGCAGCTGACGCGCCCCAATGTTCACGCTCACCGCCACCTCCAGGCCCTGTGCTTTCCATTGCAGTATTTGCTGCAGAGCCTCCGCAATGACCCATTCGCCCACGGCCACGCTGAGGGAATCGTTTTCAATGATGGGCAAGAAGGCCGCCGGCGCAAGCAGCCCGCGCTCGGGGTGCTGCCAGCGGATCAGGGCTTCAGCGCCGATCACCGCACCCGTGCGCATATTCACCTTGGGCTGGTAATACAGCACAAACTCCTGCCGCGTCAGCGCCCCGCGAATGTGCTCCAGGCTCTCGTGCTGGGTCTTGACCGCCGTGTCCTGCACCACGTCAAACAGGTGGTAGCGGTTCTTGCCCGCCTGCTTGGCCACATACATGGCCTGGTCGGCATGGCGCAACAAAAGGTCCACCTCGGAGCCGTCCAGCGGATAGACCGTCACGCCAATGCTGGCCGACACCTGCAGACTGATCTCCCCCAGCACAACCGGTGCCGCGGCCGCGCGCAGCAGACGCTCCAGCACCGGCTCGGTATCGTGCACATTTTCGAGATCCTCCAGCACGGCGACAAACTCGTCTCCGCCAATGCGCGCCAAGGTATCCCCATCGCGCAATGCAGCTTTCATGCGCTGCGCCAGCGCGACCAGCAGCTCGTCACCCAGGCCATGCCCATGCGTATCGTTGACCGTCTTGAAGCCGTCCAGGTCCAGGTACACCACGCCCACCGAGAGTCCGCGGCGCTGGCTCTGGGTCAGCGCCTGCTGCAGACGGTCGGCCAGCAAGACACGGTTGGGAAGGCTGGTGAGCGCGTCAAAATGGGCGATGTGCTCCAGCTGGCGCTGGTGCTCCTTCATCGGTGTGATGTCGGTGAACAGCGCCACATAGTTTTGCGGCGCGCCTTGCGCATCGCGCACCGTGCTGATGGTCAGCATCTCGGCAAACACTTCGCCATTCTTGCGCCGGTTCCAGACCTCGCCGCTCCAGTAGCCGTTTTCTTCCAGGGCCTTCGCCCGGGCCGCATAGAACTCGCTGCCGTGGCGCCCCGAACGCAGCAGCGACCGCGGGTTCTGGCCCACTGCCTCTTCACGGCTATAGCCCGTGATGGTTGAAAACATGTCATTGACCTCGATGATCAGGCTGCCTGCGTCGGTGATCATGATGCCCTCGCGGGCGTGGCTGAACACGGTTGCCGCCAACTGCAACCGGGCTTCGGCCATGGATTTTTCAATGGCCAGGGCGGCCAACCGGGCCTCGTCTTCGATCAGCAGCAGATCTTCAGGCTCAGGCCTGGTCGGCAGACGGTGGTAGATGGCAAACGTGCCCAGAACCTTGCCCTGTGCAGAAAGAATCGGCTGCGACCAGCAGGCGCCCAGGTCGGCCCGACGCGCCAGGTCCAGAAACGGGACCCACCAGGGACTGGTCGACAGGTCTTCCACGATGACGCGCTGGCCGGTGAACGCTGCCGTGCCACACGAGCCAACCCCGGGTCCGATCAACACTCCGTCCAGCGCCTGGGTATAGAACGTCGGCAGGCTGGCCGCCGCGCCATGGTGCAGGTGTTTGCCCTGCGCATCGAGCAGCAGCACGCTGCACAGCATGGCAGGGTTGATGGCCTCCACATCCCGGACTATGGTGTCGAGCACCACGGACAGTGGCGCTTTTTCCGTCAGCAGCTGCAAAATGCGGTTGTGGTGCAACTGGCGTTCACCTGCACGCTTGCGGTCCGTGATATCGGCCAGCACACCGACCAGGCCCAAGTTCTGGTTGTTGGCGTCGACAAAGCGCCGTCCGGACAAATGGCCCCAGAATTCACTGTTGTCGGCGCGCCGGTAGCGCCGCTCCACATCGGTTGCCTGCACCTTGCCAGTCAGCAATTTGTACATCAGCGCGCGCCCGATCTCGCGCTCCACCGGGTCGACCAGTTCCACATATTCCTTGCCGACCAGCTCGGTCACCGGCCAGCGGAACATCTCCGCCATGCGCCGGTTCGCATGCGTGATGCGCCCCTGCATGTTGACCAGAAAAATGGCCACGCTGGAGGTGTCCAGAATCTGCTGCAGCAAGAGTTCACGCCCGGCCAGTTCTGCTGCGGCCTTGGCTGCCATTCGCTGTTGTTCCTGGGACTCTGCCAGTGGTAACGACATCGTCACGCCTGCCCCTGCTCCGGTGAGGCAATGAACACCGTGAGCACACCGGTGTAGCCATACAGCCGGTGGTGGGCGATCTCACCGGCCGCAAAAAAACCGACCAGGGGCACATCCCCCAGTGCGCGGCGCACCAGTTGCAGCTCGGCGCTGGGGCCGCCAAAGTGCGGGCCCCCGCGCCCGGTACAGCTAACGTACACCGCGCCGGCAATGCGCCGGGCCACATGCGGAGCCGACTCCAGGGCCGAGGCCTGCAGCGCGTGGGCGGTTGCCAGCGCCTGTTCCTGCGGCTCCAGTTCTTCACGGATTTCGGCGCAGATGCGGGTCAGGTCGGCGCGGGCGGCCTGCACGTTGCGCCGGCAAAACACCAGTTGCGCACCGGCTTCCACACGCTCGGATACGGCGATGCCACGCCGCCCCGGGTCCAGCCCGATGATGTGGCGCACCAGCACGTCTTCACCAAAATTGCCGGTCTGGCGTACCGCTTGCCGCGGCGCACCATGCGTGTCGTAGGTGGCCTGCACATCCTGCGCCGGAACCAGCCCCACCAGCGTGGCACGGACCACGTCCAGGGCTTCCTGGGGTTCATCCAGTGAAATGGCCAGGTCGCGCAGCATCACATCGAGCGCGGGTTCGCCATTCAGGCCCAGCACCAGGTTCTGGTCCGCCTCGGTGACCTTGCGCACACCCGAGACCGGCATGCAACCCTGCGTGACACGCGACACCAGAGCCACGCCGGGACCGAAGGCCACGCCGCTCAAGCCGCCGCTGAACACACCGCCGGCCGCACCATGGCCGCCGATATTGCCGTTGCCGCCCACGGCAAACTGGACCGATTGCCAGCGGCTGCTGGTCAGCCCGCCAAACAGGTAGTTGGCGTCGGTGCGCGCGGCCATCTCTTCAATCAACTCGCCAACATCGGCGGTTTCCGGATCGGCATGGACCAGCGCCGTGTGGGCCTCAAAGCCCATGCCCAATGGCGCTACCCCGGAAAAAACGCGGTACTGGTCGCTGGGCAATTCCAGCAGCATGACGGCCATGGCGGGCTCGTCCCAGTACTCCACGTTGTTGGACACAATGCCCATGCCGACCGTACCCGACCAGTCGGTAACCCACGGCAACTCGGCACCCAGGTGGTCCAGGATGTCCCGGGCCACATCGGCATAGTGGTCGGTGATGTAGAGCAGTGCCAGGGTCGGCGCACTGGCATAGCCATGCAGCGCCATTTGCGCCCTCAACTGCGCCAGCACCAGGGCAGCGGCCATGGGCCACTGCGGGTGGGTGGCGTGCGCGTAGGGAAAGAGTTTCATGTCCGCACCGCGGGCGTCAGAGCCCCACTCCGTGTTAGCGGCTGCGCGGCGCGGTTTTGCGGGCCGCGGGTTTGGTGGCGCGCTTGACCGCACCGCTGGCGGCCTTCTTGCCCGCCGCCTTGGCCGATTTCAGGGCCTCCTTGGCCATGCCGCTGGCCATGTTCTTGGTGACGTCCACCGCCGTCTTGGCGGTGGCTTCCTTGAAGGCGCCTGCGGCAATCTGTTGGAACTGCTGGGTCAGTGAGCCCCACAGCTGCAGGGGGTCGACCAGGGAACCCACACCAGCCGCCGCCTTGCTGACCTTGGCCGCCGCACCCGAGTGGCCGGTTGCGACGTCGGTGATGGTCTTGGCGGTCGATGCCGCACGCTCGGTCACCCGCTGCACGCCGGACGTTACGGATTCCGCAGCCTTGAGCTTGAGGGCATTGGCCACATCCCCGATATTGAAGTTCATGCCCTTGAGCGTGGCCAGCGTCATCTTTTGCACCTCCAGCGCCTGGATGGTGGCGCCCAGGGCGCGGGAGTTCTGCTCCAGCCAGAAATGCACGGCCTTCAGTTCTTCGATGCGCTTCTCCAGCTCTTCCACATTCAGCGTAGGCGCCACCCAGTTGCCCAGGTTGGGCATTTGTGGAATGTTGTTGCTGGCGCCTTTGGCCAGGCCCTGCAAAAAGTCAAAGCCGGGCACGAACTTGCCAAAACCGGTGGTGTCTGTGTCACTCATATGCACTCCATGGGAGGTTGTCAACTCTGAACAGTTAACAGCTTACTCCAATGTGGTGCGTCGGTGTAGCCCCGTGGTCAGGCTTTCGCTCAATGCTTGTGTTCGCCGGCGGGCATGCCCCCGGCCGGCGCCATGGCGCTCACCGGCACGCTGAGTTCGGTGCGGGTCTCCACGCCCTTCGCGTCCTTGAAGGTCAGGGTCATGGCAATCTTGGAGTCCTTCTGCAGCGGCGCTTTCAGGTCCATCAGCATGACGTGGTAGCCGCCGGGCTTGAGTTCCACCGCCTTGCCGGCGGGCAGGTCCAGACCACCCGCGACGGCGCGCATCTTCATGACGTCGCCGTCCATCTTCATCTCGTGGACTTCGGCCACGCCGGCCACCGGGCTGGTCACGCTGACCAGCTTGGCGCCGTCTTTGGCGGTGATCTTCATGAAGGCGCCGGTGGCCTTCTGGCCCGGCACGGTGGCGCGGGCCCAGGCATCTTTCACGTCCACGGTTTGGGCGTACAGGGCGCTGCTAGACAGGGCGAGGACGATGGCAAGTGATTTGAGTTTCATGGTTCTTCCTTCGTTAGTAATGCATTTGCGGGACAAATCTTCAGCTCTGTCCTCAACTGATGAGAGAAGTAATTTAGCCCAGCCAGGCTTTGAGCTGGGCGGCAGTGGGCTGTCCGGTTACGCGCTGCAGTTTGCCGTTGCGGGCAACCAGCACGACATAGGGCGTGATGTTGCGCCATTGGGGGTCCACCGCCTGGCGGATGGCGGGCTCGAAGCCGTCAAACGCGTAGATCCTGGTGACCCCCGCATAGTGGTGGGCGTGGGCCAGCGCGCGCTCGCCCTGCACATCCATCAGGATCGCCGCCAGGGGCACGGGTTTGCCCGATGCGACCACAGTCTTTTGTAAAGCGTCAAACGCCTCCGGGCAGGTGGCGCAAAAGCTGTTGGTGAAGACATAGGCCGCCGGGCGCGGCCCGCTGCGCAACAGCTGGGTCCACGTGGTCGCATCGAAGTCTGCTACTGTTGTGATAGCGCCATGTGTATGTTGTGCGAGGGCTAGCGACCCGTCTGGCATATAGAGTCCGGGGAACAACAGGGCCGCGGCGAGCAGCGCGCGCTTCGGGAAATTAAAAGTTGAGTGCATGGACCTGTACCTCCTTGGGGTTGCGCCACACCACGGCCATGCGCGCGCCGTGCTGCACGGGGCGGGCGAAGTCATTGTCACCCTGAATCTGCGCGAGCTTGCGCTCGGTGAAGGTCTTGCCGCCGTCAGTGGACAGCCAGGCCTTGAGTGTGCTGACCATGCCATCGCTGCTGCGCCACACCACGGCCACGCGCTGGCCGTGCGCCATCACGCTGGCGTGCTCGGCCCGGTCGTCGGGCAGACGGCGCACGGTCCGCGCATCAGGGCTGCCATCGGCTCGCAAGTGGGCATAACGCACCCCGGACGCCGCTGCACCGTCCTGCTGGCGCACGCCAAACCACACGGTGTGAAAGCCCCCATCGGCCGCCGCGGCCAGACCCGGGCCGTGGTGCGGGCAGCCGTTGACGTGCCACTCGTCAAACGTAGCCCGCACGAGAGGTGTCGGCACAGCCGTGGTGCCCAGGGCCGTGAACGCGTGGTCACGCACATCGGGTTCATACACATGGCGCCACATGGCGTTCAACACGCCATCGCTGCCCTGCGCCAGCGCAATGCGGCAGCACTCGCACGAGTGATCGGCCACCTTGGTGTCGGGTCCAAACGTGGCACCACCGTCCGTGGAGCTGGCACGGTAGATGGCAGCGCCACGGTAGCTGGATTTGTTGCCCTGCTTGGGCGCCGCCTCCAGGTCGCGCTTGTCGATCCAGAGGGCATGCAGCACGCCCTTGGCGTCAAAGCCAATGGACTCGAAGCGGTGGGTGATTTCCTGCCGGTCGGCGTGCACGGTGGTGGGCGGTGCAAACGTCTTGCCCCCATCGGTGGAGCGCAGTAAGCGCACGAAGCCGGCGAAGTTGGGCAGGGGCTTGGTGTAGGCAATCAGCACCGTGTTGTCGGGGCCGAACAGCAGCTTGGGGTGGTTCTCGCCATCGGCAGAAACGGGGTCACCGCCGATGTCGATGACGCGCGGAGGGCTCCACTGCGGCGGCGTGGCCGCAGCGGGAGCGCTCTGGATGACCAACTGGTTCTCGGCATTGAGCCCTACCCACCACAAGGCGCCATCCGGCGCGAATGCCACGCCAATCCCGAGTTGCGGCCGCGGCTTGCGCGCCGGTTGCGCCTGGGCGGACCCACCCACCCACACCAACACCAGGGCGACCAGTCCCAGCAGCCAGGTCTTCGAATAGTGTTTCATCGCTTCTCCTTACAAACTAAAACGCAGCTCGGTCTGCACACTGCGCTGCGGCATGGTGTGGGCCTGCCACGAGGGCCGATTGGCCACGTTGTTGATTCCCAGGCCCCACTCCCACTGCCGGGCAAACTTCCAACTGGCTTTCAGGTCCAGCTGGTTGACGCTGGACGTGCCGCCATAGGTATTGGGGTTGTCGTCGATGTTCATCTCGGTGTTGTAGCTGCTGCTGGCCCAGCGGTAGGCGGCACCCAGCAGCCACTGCGCATGGGGCCGGTAGCTGGCCTGCAGGGTGTAGCGCTGCGGTGGGATGCGCAACCACTTTTTGCCCACTTGCGCCGGGTTGGCGGCGTTGGCCGTGACGGTGGCATCGGTCCAGGTAGCACTGCCACCCAGGTCCAGGCCCTTGAGGCCCACATCGCGTGTGGCCCACACCAGCTCGATGCCTTGGGTCAGCACCTTGTCGACATTGCTGACGCGGGTCACCGTAGGGGTGACGGTGGCGTCGGTCTGGCGCAGGATGGTGTCCGTCACATCGTCGCGAAAGACGCTGGCGCGCAGCCAGTGGCGGCCCCACTCGCGCTCGGCCGACAGCTCCACGGAGTCCGACACCTCGGGGCGCAGATTCGGATCGCTGGTGGTGATGCTGGCGCCGGTCTTGGTGCCGTTGAACAGCTCATCCACATTGGGAAAGCGCACGCCACGGCCCAGGCTGGTCTTGAGCACCACGTCATCGGTGGCCGACCAGGCCAGCGACAGCTTGGGGCTGGTGGCGGTGAGGCTGCGGCCCGGGAAGGCATTGGTAGCCACCGGCGGACCATCAAAATACTGTGCGCCATCAGCCGATTCAAAGTCTTCGAAGCGCAGCCCCGTGGTCAATACCAGTTCGGGGCTGATCTTCCAGGCGTCCTGTGCGTACAGCGCGGTGATCGTGGTCTTGCCGTAGTAGTTCTGGTTCAGCGTGGTCTCATTGCTGCGCCAGTCGCTGGAATTGTTGACCACGTTTTGCAGCGTGTACTGGTTGCGGTGCAGGCCCAGCACCAGTGCGTGCTGGCCGTTGCCAAAGTCGCCCTCGGAGGGGGTATAGGTCGACTGCACTTCAAAGGTGTTCCAGCCGGTGCCGTCACGCCGCGTCACCGTGCCCGCGCCACCCAGGTCAGCCAACGGCTGGCCAAGCAGGGCCTGGCGGGCGGCGTCGTTGACTATTTTGTAATCGGTCGCCGCCACGGAAGCATTCCAGCCCTTGGCGTGCCGGGTCTTCCAGGTGGCGCCCAACTGGCGGTGCGATTCGTCACGCAGGCTGGGGGCGAAGGCATCGGCCGCCACGGTGAACTGGTTGCCTCCGTCACGGACCACCCCGCTCCACACCGGGTTGCCCGCCGCATCGCGCAAATAGGTGGCGGTACGCACGGTGCTGTCGTCGTGCCACCAGGAGATTCGCGCTTCGATCTCCTGCGTGGCCGAGATGTCATAGCCCACGCGCAGGTTGACGGTGTCCTGCAGGCTATGGTCGATGCTGTTGGCGCCAAAGATGGCGCGATCGCGCACCTGTGGATCGCGGTCGTACAGGATGCCGGTGACCGGCTTGGCCGCAGCGGCGGGCGCTGCGAACGCACCGGCGGTGGCGCCGCGCACCGCGTTGGCGTAGCCCATGGTGTGGCCCTGGCTGTCCTGGTGCTGCAGGCTCGCGGCGTACCACAGGCCGGAATCCAGACGCGCGGCGATGCGGGCCGACAACTGTTTGCTGGTGTAGTTCTCGCTGGTGGCGTATTCGCTGAAACCCTGCTGGTTGAGCTTGATGCTGGCGGAGGCTTCCAGGCCCCTGGGCTTGCGCTCGGTCACGATCAGCGTGGTGCCCATGGAGTTGCCGGGGTAGATGGCTGAAAACGGTCCATACAGGGCGTCGATGCGGTCAATGGCCTCCACATTCACCATGTTCCAGCGCGGTGCGTCAAAGCGCCCCAGGAAGTTGGAAATCAGGTAGCCATCCAGGTAGACCAGCGCCCGGCCCGGTTGCAGGGTGCCGTAGCTGCGGCCCGCCACATTGGCGTTGCGGTCACCAAAGTAGCGCTTGCGAATGGTGGTGCTGGGCAGGTTGACGGCGATGTCTTCCGGGTTGTAGATGGTTTGCTCGCGCAGTTGTTCGGCGGTTTTGCTGGCCGTGCTGCTGGGCAGGTTGGGGTCCAGCGGCGCGCGGGCGCTGGCTACCAGAACGGTTTTGAGCTGGGCGTCAAGGGCAATGCCCTGGGCCAGCGCGGCGAGGGGGAATGCGGCGGCCATAGCCAGCGCGATGCGATGCATTTGCATGAAAACACTTCCGAGATATCAACAAAATCAGCCTGCAGCCCTCGTGAAATGGGCTTCAGACGCTACTGATTCGATAGCTCAGAGAGTGGGAGGTCCGCGCGCCGGCAACGGCGCCGCGGTGCGCGCGGCGATGTGCGCGCTGGGGATGCTTTGCAGGGCGTAGGCCAGCGGTTGTGCCGACTCAACAACCACGCGGGCCACTGGGGGTGGTGCCCCCATGGGTGCGCACAGCGGGCAGTCCATGCTGTTGCTGGCCAACTCCGTGGTGCTGCCGTCGTCGGACTGAACCAGCACCTTCATCGCGCCCGACCCGCTGCAGACCAGCAAGATATCCTGCGGCTTGACAATGGGCGAGGCGACGGCTACGCCCAGCGACAACACGAACCACGCCAGCACGAGGCGGCTGATGAACGTGAAGTGGCGCAGGGCTTGCATGGAGTGAATTATCATCTTTCCGCTAGACCAAGCCTTAACCTGGGTCAAGTCTTCGCCATGATGCACTACACATTTTTGTCCGCCACCATCCTGCTGGTACTGATCACCGACCCGATTGGCAACATCCCGATCTTTGCCAACGCGCTCAAGCACGTGGCGCCCGAGCGCCGGGCGCGCGTCATCCTGCGCGAGATCCTGATTGCCTTTGCGCTGCTGCTGACCTTCATGTTTGTCGGCGAAGGATTTTTGCGCGTCATGAACCTGAGCGAGCTGTCGTTGCAGATCGGTGGCGGCGTCATCCTGTTCCTGATCGCGTTGCGCATGGTGTTCCCGCCACCCGCCGGTGCCGCAGAAGAAGAACAAATGGTCGAACCGCTGATCGTGCCGCTGGCGGTGCCGGCCATTGCCGGGCCGTCCGCACTGGCCACGGTGCTGCTGCTGGTGTCGCAACAGCCCGAGCGCCGCCTGGAGTGGATCGCCGCGCTGTGCGTGACCATGGTCGTCAGCGCCATCGTCCTGGTATCGGCCGAACGTATTCAGCGCGTCATTGGCACGCGCCTGGTAGTGGCCGTGGAGCGCTTGATGGGTCTGGTGTTGGTCTCGGTCGCGATCGAGATGCTGCTGCGTGGCGTCAAGACCTTTGTGCTGCAACTGGCGCGCGGGTAAACACCGACTCGCAAGCGGGCTGCATTCTGCCCTTTCCTTGACCCACGTCATCGGTCGCGCAGCGCCGGGGGATAGAATTTTCGTAGCTGGCAAACATATGCCGGTATATCGTTGGAATCCCTTATGCGAAAGACGCTCTCAAGCTTTGCCTCCGGCTTTTCCGGTTTGCTGCACGGTCAGAGTTCACAGCACGGACTGGACGACCGCCAGGAAGCGATTCGCACGGCCATGCTGGCCTCGCTGGCCGACATTGAAAGCTCGCAGCCCCAGGCATTTTCCAGGACGCTGGTGACCATCACCCGGGCGTCCGACGTGCAGTCGCTATGGGAGGCGCGCAGCGAGCTGCTGCGCCTGATTGCCGACCGCGACGGCGAGCTGGCCGCCCGCAAGACGCTGGACGGCATCACCGAAATGTTCCGCGGACTGGTTCCGCACAACCTGTTGCCCACCCGTCGGCGCCTAGCACGGTGACCCGGCCGGGCACCGCGCCATGACGGCGACACACACCGTTCACAAGGCCCCGTTCGCGGTGGAGTGGCGGGAGGGTTTTCGCATCGGCATCGACCAGCTGGACCATGAGCACCGCCACCTGTTCTCTCTGGTGCTGGCACTCAACCTGGGCACGGTCGGGCAGACCGTGGAGCAATTGCTGGACTATGTGGTGACCCACTTCTCCAATGAGCAGGAAGCGATGGAGTCCAGTGGGTACCCGGCACTGGAGCAACATTTGCGCTTGCACGAAGAGTTTGCGTCCCGCATCGCCGACTTCCTGATGCCGGCAGACGGATGGACCGAGGAGCGGGTGCAGGACCTGCGCCGCTTCCTGAACAAGTGGCTGATCAGCCACATCATGACCCACGACATGCGCTTCGGCAAATGGTTTGCCGCGCACCACCGGCCCGCGGCCGACACCGATGCCAGCCCCGGGCACACCGGGCTGGTATCCCGCCTGTTCGGTTAACGGTCCCCCAAGCCGCCAGGCGCCACCACCTCCTGCTCAATCGCGCCAAAGATGCTGTGTCCATCGGCACCCTTCATCTCGATGCGGATGGTGTCGCCATACTGCATGAAAGCAGTGGCGGGCTGGCCATCCTGAAGGGTCTCCATGGCACGCTTCTCGGCGATGCAGCTGTAACCATTTGGCCATTCGGTGCGGGCATGATCGCCCGTGCCTTTGGTGACGCCCTTGTTGCTGACGGTGCCCGACCCGATGATGGAGCCCGCGCGCACGTTGCGGGTCTTGCACAGGTGGGCAATCAGCTGGCCAAAGTGAAAGGTCATGTCCGGCCCGGCATCGCACAACCCCACCTTGCGGCCATTCCAGGTGCTGGCCAGCGGCAGGTGCACCCGACCCTGAGCCCAGGCTGCGCCCAGCTCATCCGGCGTCACCGCCACCGGGCTGAAGGCCGTGGCCGGCTTGCTCTGCACAAAGCCAAAGCCCTTGGCGAGTTCATCGGGAATCAGGTTGCGCAGGCTCACGTCGTTGACCAGCACCAGCAGACGGATGCCGTCCAGTGCCCGGTCAGCCGGGCAGCCCATGGGCACGTCGCCGGTGATGACCGCGACCTCTGACTCGAAGTCGATGCCAAACGCCTCACTGGCGCACACAATGGGGTCACACGGCCCCGCCAGGTCATCGCTGCCGCCCTGGTACATCAGGGGGTCGGTGTAAAAGCTCTCGGGCACCTCGGCACCACGCGCCTTGCGCACCAGCTCCACATGGTTCAAATAGGCCGAGCCATCGACCCATTGGTAAGCACGCGGCAATGGCGCCATGCACATCTTGGGGTCAAAGGGAAAAGCATGGCGGGCGCGCCCGTTGTTCAGCGTGTCATACAGGTCTTGCAGCTGGGGCGACAGGTAATTCCAGTCGTCCAGCACCTGTTGCAGGCGGTTGGCAATGCTGGAGGCGTATACAGCCATGCCCAGATCCCGGGAGACCACGACCAACTGGCCGTCGCGCGAGCCGTCTTTGTAAGTTGCGAGTTTCATGGCGGAATTGTCGCTCTGAATTAAACTGGCGTCGTGACCCGCACAAGCGCCCACTTCAGCGCCGCTCAAGCCACACCGGCCCAAACAACCACCCATGCCCCATACCTCCCCCGCCGCCGCAAACCACCATACGCCGTGGCGGCTGATCCTGCTCACGGCGTTCGTGCTGTTGGCGCACTGGGCCGTGCTGCGCGCTGCGCCGCTGGCGCTGGCCGCGCACGCCAGCCCGGATGCTGGTGGCAGCTGGTCGTTTGCCACGCGAACCATTCCCGCTGAACCGACTCCGCGTGCGGTGGCGGCTGCAACACCGCAACCCCGAGTCGCCCCCGCACGCCGGCAAGCGACGCAACAGGCCGCAACGCCGCAGCGCTCTGCGCCGCCCGATGCTGTTGATTCAAATACGGCTCCAGCCCTCGAAAAATATGGCTTGGTTGCTACTGAATCAGTAGCAGCTGGCAACCCCGTCGATGCCCCTGCGGTAGCGGCTCCCATACTCCTGGCCGCTGTGGCGGCTGCCAGCAAGGCGACGGATGTCGCTCTGGATACCGGCCCGCCTGCTGTATCCGCGCCAGCCACACCACCGGCCGCCCAGGCGGTACGCAAGTTTGCGATTCCCGCATCCGCCCGCCTGAAGTACGAGGTCAAGGGTGAGATCAAGGGTTTTCCGTACCACGTCAACGGTGATCTGTTGTGGGTGCAGGATGGCAAGACCTATAACGCCCGCATGGAAATCAGCCACTTCCTGCTGGGCTCCCGGGTGCAGACCAGCACCGGCCAGTTGACGGCCCACGGCCTGGAGCCCACCCGATTCGGCGACAAGGTCAAATCGGAGGTGGCGGCTCACTTTGACCGCGACAAGAACAGGGTCACGTTCAGCGCCAACACGCCCGATGTGCCACTGCTGCCCGGCGCCCAGGACCAGCTGAGTGTCTTCATGCAACTGGGCGCCATGCTGGGCGCGGAGCCCCTGCGGTTTCCCCAAGGCACAACCCTGCCCGTCCAGGCCGTAGGACCGCGTTCGGCCGAGGCCTGGGTATTCACGGTCGGAGCCAGCGAGCGGCTGGTCCTGCCCGGGGGGGAACTCAGCGCCGTACGCCTGTGGCGCGATCCGCTGGGCGCATACGACCCCAAGGTCGAAATCTGGCTGGCACCCGACGTGGGCTACCTGCCGGTGCGCATTCGCCTGACCCAATCCAATGGCGATCTGGTTGACCAGCAATGGCTCTCCACACAGAAACCCTGACAAAAGCGCGCCATAGGCCTTGAATTGGGCTTGCGCACTACCAAGTGCATTGCAAGCAATAGAGGCCCTATGATTCCAACCATGCACACGCTCTACGATTCAGAAACCTATTCCGTCACGCACATGCTGGCCAACGCCGAGGCGGACGGGAAAACCGCGCTGGGTACGGTCAAAACCGTTCAGTACCCGGCCGGCGTGCCCACCATGGCGCGCCACGGATTCGAGATTGTGGACAAACGCTCGGGCAAAGAGGTCTACCTGGATGGCTCATGGGCCGAACTGTTCCAGCAGCACATCATGGCCTGGCAGGTCAACACGCCGACCCAAGAAGAGGTCGAGGACACGCTGGAGCAGTACGCCGAGCTGGCCCAAAACCCGGTATTGGTGCACTGACCGAGGTTCTCAGCGCGTAATTTGACTTCGGTCAAACATCTACTGCCTGGCGCGGCGCATCATCTTGTTGAAACACAACAACACAGGAGTCGTCCCCATGAACAAGCAACACATCAGCGCCTACCAGCAACAACTGACAGAGATGCGCGCGGCCTTGCTGGCACAGATTGCCGAGCAGCGTGGCGGGGTGGTTGGCCGCGCCGAGGTGGCGGCGGAGCATTTTGGCCACCCGGAAGATTCGGGTGCGCAACTGGCGTCCGAACGCGAACTGGAGTTTGCAATGGGCGAGCGCGAAATGGCCGAACTGGCCGCGATTGACGCCGCCCTGGCCCGTATCAACGCCGGAACCTACGGTGAATGCACCGACTGTGGCACCCACATTGCACCCGCGCGCCTACAGGCGACCCCGGAGGCTCCGCGCTGCATCCATTGCCAGGAAAAAGTGGAGCACAGCCACCCGGTTTGATTCTTCCTTTTGACCTTTACCTTTTCCTAGAAAGCAACGCAATTCATGAGTACTTTCACGCCGTCGTCTGGATGGACCACAACGAAGCCCATGTGGTGATGTTTGACAAGGAGCACGTCGAGGCGCAGCGCATCAAATCGCGCAGCCACCACAAACACCAGGGCAAGGCAGGAGACAACAGCGCCTTTTTCGCCGATGTTGCCAAGGCCTTGACCGGCAGCCGCGAGATCCTGTTGGCCGGCCCTGGTTTGGCGCGCAACCAGTTTCGCGACTGGAGCAACACGCACCAGAACACCCTGGCGGACGCCATTGTGGACTCTATCCCGGCTGACCACCCGACGGATGGACAACTGGTTGCCATGGCGCGCCAGTATTTCAAGCGCTTTGACAACATGGCAGCGGACCCGTCCATGGTCTGAACCCGAAGGGCAAGGGGGCCGGCACATGCTGCGACAATGTGCGCACCATGAGTCAGACTTACATCCTTACCCTGTCGTGCCCGGATCGCCTGGGCCTGGTCCACGCCGTCTCCGGTTTTTTGCTGGAGCGCGGTGGCAATATTGAAGAGGCCGCCCAGTACAACGACCCGGCCACGGGGCTGTTCTTTATGCGGGTGCAGTTCACCTGCGTGCGGCTTACCTACAAGGACCTGCGCACCCAACTGGCGTTTTTCGCCAGGCCCTACACCATGCAGTGGGGCCTGCACGCCACGTCGCAGGCCATGCGCACGGTATTGCTGGTCAGCAAGGAAGGCCATTGCCTCAACGACCTGCTGTTCCGCTGGAAAAGTGGCCTGCTGGCGCTCGACATCCGCGCCATCATCTCCAACCATAAAGACTTTTACCAGCTGGCGGCCAGCTACAACGTGCCGTTTCACCACATCGCGATGACGGCGGAGACCAAGGCCAAGGCCGAAGAGCGGCAGTTCGAAATCATTGAATCCGAAGGCGCCGAGCTAGTGGTACTGGCGCGCTACATGCAAATCCTCAGTGACGACTTTTGCAAAAAACTCGCCGGGCGCGCCATCAACATCCACCACTCCTTCCTGCCCAGCTTCAAGGGTGCCAAGCCCTACTACCAGGCCCACGACCGCGGGGTCAAGCTGATTGGTGCGACGGCCCACTACGTGACCGCGGATCTGGACGAAGGCCCCATCATCGAGCAGGACGTGGCCCGTGTGGACCACAGCAAAACCGTGGAAGACCTGACCACCCAGGGCCGCGACACCGAGAGCCAGGTGCTGGCCCGCGCGGTCAAGTGGCACAGCGAGCACCGCGTGCTGCTCAACGGCCACAAGACGGTTATTTTTAAATAGCGGCAGACGCGGGACGAGAAGAAAGGTTTCACCGCCGGGCCGCCCCAAGGTGAAACGCTGCCCCCTCGGGGGGCAGGAAGCTACACGTAGTGAGCGACCGTGGGGGCCTATTTCAGGTCGAAGCGCCCCACCAACTGGTCCAGCGCCTGCGCCTGCTCATCCAGCGACTGGGCGGCAGCGGCGGCTTCTTCGACCAGGGCAGCGTTTTGCTGCGTGGTCTCGTCGATCTGCGCAATGGCCCGGTTCATGTCGGCGATGCCCTCGCTTTGCTCCAGCGATGCGCCCGATATTTCTTCCATCACCGTGCTGACGTCGAGCACGGTCCGGGCCATGTCGGCAATGGTTTGCCCGGCGCTGCGGGCCAACTGCGAGCCCTCTTTCACCTGGCGTGTCGAGTTCTCGATCAGGGCACTGATCTCCTTGGCGGCGGTCGCACTGCGCTGCGCCAGGTCACGCACCTCGGCGGCCACCACGGCGAACCCGCGGCCCTGCTCGCCCGCATGTGCCGCTTCGACCGCGGCGTTCAGGGCCAGGATGTTGGTTTGAAAGGCAATGCTCTGGATGGCGCCAATATTGGCGTGGATGGCCTGGGTGCTTTGGCTGATTTTTTCCATGGTGAGCACCACATTGGCCACCACTTCACCGCCCTGGCGGGCCGCCTGGCTGGCACTGCCAGACAGCTGTGCGGCGCGGGTGGAGCTGTCGGCATAGCGCTTGGCAATGGCCGTCAGCTGCTCGACATTGGCGGTGGTCTTTTCCAGCGAGGAAGCCTGCTGTTCGGTCCGGTTGGACAGGTCCAGATTGCCCATGGAAATTTCGCGCGAGGCATTGGCCACCTGCGCCGAGCTTTCGGCGATTTCGCCCATGGTCTGTGCCAGGTGGGTCTGCATGTCATGCAGGGAGTGCAGCAGGCTTTCCTTGTCATTGGGGCCGAGCTTGATCTGCATGGTCAGGTCACCATTGGCGATGCGGCTGGCAATGGACTTGGCGTAGGCAGGCTCGCCCCCGAGCTGGCGCGTCAGGCGCCAGGTGACCCAGGCGCTGATGCCCAGTGACAAGACAATCAGGATGACCGTGATGGCGACCACCCAGACCAGGGACGTGCTGTAGATCTGGGCAGCCAGTTGCATCGTCGCCTGGGCCGACTGCCCGCGCTGCTGCACCACAATGTCCACAATCTTTTCGACCTTGCGGGTCTCGTTGGCCAGTCCCGCGTCTTCCATGGACACATCGGGGCTCATCTCCATGAACGACATGGGTTGTTCCTTGACCAGCTTGACATACTCGCGCAGGCGCTTGGTCCATTTCGCAATGGCCTCGTCCAGCTGCTTCGCGGTGGCCGCGGACTCTTCTCCACTGGACAACTTGCGCACGACGTCCAGTTCCCTGGCAATATTGTCCAAAGCGCCTTCCACATCCTTGGCCAGTGTCTCGCGCTCGGCCGCCGTGCTGGCGGTCAGCAACTGGGTTTGCGCACGGCTGGCGCGCAACACATTGCCTCGGGCCTGTTCGGCGGCCTGGCCGGCTGCATATTCCTGCTCATAAATGATGTGGGTGGAGGCATTGAGTCGCCCCATCTGGAACAGCGAAAACACACCGATCACCAAGGCACCGGCCAGCACGGCCGCAAATGCCAGACGCAGACTGGTGCGCACCGACATGCCGTCGGCCGACACACCACCCGCTGTAACCAGGCGGTGGCGAACAGTTTGTGCCAGGCCGTTCATGCCCAGCAACAGACTTTTTTTCGGTGCCGCAATCGCGGCGGGGACCTCTGGCAAGGGGGGGGATAGTTCTTCTTCTGAGACGGCGGATTCCATCGTGCGACTCCAACTGCAGCTGATGCAAAGCGTCAGGATAGCCGAGTTTTCAGATGCGCGAGCCCATTTCTTCACCCATGCGGATGGGGCCACCCGGCGCCCATTGCGCATTGAATTGCAAGGGCCCTGCGGGAAAGAGCATCACCACGGTAGAGCCCAACAAGAAGCGCCCCATCTCGGTCCCTCGCCCCAACTTTGGTGCATCGTTTCCGTAGCTGCGCTCCCACAGCGTGCCGGGACGCGGCGGATTGACCAGGCCATGCCACACCGTGGCCATGCTGCCCACAATGGTGGCGCCCACCAGCGTCAGCACAAACGGGCCATGGGCCGAGTCAAACACGCACACCACGCGCTCGTTGCGGGCAAACAGCCCCGGCACGCCACGGGCGGTGGTGGGGTTGACCGAGAACAAATCACCCGGTACATAAATCATGCGCCGCAGCACCCCATCACAGGGCATGTGGATGCGGTGGTAGTCCTTGGGGCTGAGGTACAGCGTCGCAAAGTGGCCGTCCTGGAACTGTGCGGCCAGGCTCGCGTCGCCAGCGACCAGCGCGGTTGTCGAATAGGTGTGGCCCTTGGCCTGAAAGATCTGGTCTTTCTCGATGCGGCCGAACTGGCTGATCGCGCCATCCACCGGGCTCAGCAAGTCGGCCTGGGCCAGCGGACGGGCACCCGCTTTCAGGGCGCGCGTGAAGAAATCGTTGAACGTGGCGTAGCTGGTGATGTCGGGGTTGGCTGCCTCGGCCATGTTGACCTGGTAGCGTTTGACGAACCAGCGGATCACGGCCGTCGTCGTGTTGCCAGCCTTTGCGCTGGCGAACTTGCCGGCCAGGGCGGTCAAGGCCTGCTTGGGGATGAGGTACTGCGGCAGAACCGCGAGGGTGTCGGACATGGCGGTTCCTGCTGAAAGACGGGGACGGGAAAATGGTGCCGGATTATAGTGAGCGCATGAAACCAGCCCCAACGCTTCCCGCTGCGCGTAGCGGCGCTGCCCGTATCCCCCCCATCCAGTGCCTGCTGACCTTTGAGGCCCTGGCGCGGCTGCGCAGCGTGACGCAGGCGGCTGAAGAGCAGTGCGTGACCCCCAGCGCCGTGAGCCACCGGGTGCGCCAGCTAGAGGAGATCATTGGCACCAAGCTGTTTGGCCGCGCCGATTTTTCGCTGACCACCGAGGGCAGCGAATACCTGGCCCACGTGCGCGAGGGCCTGGCCAGCCTGCAGAAGTTTCCCAGTTCGGCGGCCGCACCGGGCAAGCGCAAGCTGAAACTGGCGGTCACGCCCACGTTTTCGCGCTCCATCCTGATCCCACGCCTGCGCCAGTTCACCGATGCCTACCCCGAGATCGACCTCACGCTGCAGGTCTCCATTCCACTGTTGGATGTGGTGGCCGAAGACGCCGACCTGATGGTGCGCTTTGGCCCCGGCCGCTATGCCGACATGGAACACACACTGCTGATGAAGGACGAGGTCACACCGCTGGCCTCCCCCGCCTTTGTGCGCGAACACGGCCCGTTTGACGTGGCACAGGACCTGGAGGGCGTGCCGCTGCTGCGCAGTCCGCTGGAACCCTGGCGCACCTGGTTTGCGGCGCGTGGGCTGGACTGGCCGGAGCCGGTGGACGGTTCACAATTCAACGACATCGGCCTGATGTGCGACGCCGCCGCTGCCGGCATGGGCGTGGCCCTGGTGCGCCTGAAGCTGGGCGCACCGTGGCTGGAGAATGGCACGCTGGTGCGCCTAGGCAGCAACGATGTCTTTTGCACCAACGTGCCCAGCCCGCACGCCCACTACCTGTGCTGGCGCACCGGCATGATGGACCGCTGGGAATGCGCGGCCTTTGCCGAGTGGCTGAAAAAAGCGGTCTCCTGAAGCCTTGCGGGACAGACCGTAGCGCAGCGAAGCTCTGTCCTCAACTGACCAGGGTGTTTTTCACGCTCGGCGTTCAATTTCTTCACGACAAGGCCCTGCAGATTGGCGTACAGTGAGTCGCATGAATGTCCCCACTTCTACCGCCAACACCGATTTGCTACAAAAAGCAGAGCTACAAGACCAGGTTGTACGAGGGCTGGAGGCCTGTTTGTCTTCAAGCTCCCTGCTGTGGAACCGCGAAGACACCACGCCCTATGAGTGCGACGGCCTGACCGCCTACCGCCAGCGCCCGCTGGTCGTGGCCCTGCCCGAGACCGAGGCCCAAGTGGCCGCCATTCTGAAAACCTGCTTTGCGATGGGCGTGCCGGTGGTGGCGCGTGGTGCTGGTACCGGACTCAGCGGCGGCGCCATGCCACATGCGATGGGCGTCACGCTGTCCCTAGCCCGCTTCAACAAGATCCTGAAAATGGACAAACACAGCCGCACGGCCGTCGTGCAGTGCGGTGTGCGCAACCTGGCCATCAGCGAGGCGGCATCGCCCTTGGGCCTGTACTACGCGCCCGACCCCTCCAGCCAGATTGCCTGCACCATTGGCGGCAACGTGGCCGAAAACTCGGGTGGCGTGCACTGCCTCAAATACGGGCTGACACTGCACAACGTGCTCAAGGTCAGGGGCTACACCATCGAGGGCGACCCCATCACCTTTGGCAGCGATGCGCTGGACACACCGGGTTACGACCTGTTGAGCCTGGTGGTTGGCAGCGAAGGCATGCTGGCCATCATCACCGAAGTGACGGTCAAGCTGGTGCCCAAGCCGCAACTGGCGCGCTGCATCATGGCCAGCTTTGATGACATCCGCAAGGCCGGCGATGCGGTCGCCGCGGTGATTGCCGCCGGCATCATCCCCGCCGGGCTGGAAATGATGGACAAGCCCATGACCGCCGCAGTGGAAGACTATGTACACGCCGGCTATGACCTGAATGCCGAGGCGATTTTGCTGTGCGAAAGCGACGGCACACCGGAAGAGGTGGAAGAGGAAATCGGCCGCATGAGCGACGTCCTGCGCACCCACGGCGCAACGGCCATCGCAGTCAGCCTGAACGAGGCCGAGCGTCTGAAGTTCTGGAGCGGCCGCAAGAACGCCTTCCCCGCCAGCGGGCGCATCAGCCCCGACTACATGTGCATGGACTCCACCATCCCACGCAAACGCCTGGCCGACATCCTGCTGGCGATCCAGGAGATGGAGAAGAAATACCAGTTGCGCTGCGCAAACGTGTTCCACGCCGGCGACGGCAACCTGCACCCGCTGATTTTGTTCGATGCGAATGATGCCGACCAGTTGCACCGCTGCGAACTGTTTGGCGCCGAGATTCTGGAGACCAGCGTCGCCATGGGCGGCACCGTGACCGGTGAACATGGCGTGGGTGTGGAAAAACTCAACAGCATGTGCGTGCAGTTCAGCGCCGAGGAAAACGCCCAGATGATGGGCATCAAGCTGGCCTTTGACACCAAGGGGCTGCTGAATCCCGGCAAGGTGATTCCAACCTTGCAGCGTTGCGTGGAATACGGCAAGAAACTGGTGCGCGGCGGGCAAATGGGTCACCCGGACCTGCCCCGCTTCTAGATCCCGGGCCTGTGTTTGTTTGACGTAAGTCAACAAACTGGCTGACCCGCCGGCAATTCTTGAACTGGGACAAGATTGCCGGGTTGTCCACACTTGCCAACGCCGGGGAGGTGCATAGAATTGACTTCAATCAAGGTTGCCAATGACCTTGCAGGAGAAGTTGAATGCCGCCAAGCAGCCCGCCCGAGACCCAAAAGAAGGAAGAGCTAAGAAGCTTTTTGTTCCTGACCGCCGTCATGGTTCCGGCCCTGTCCGTGATCGTGGTGGCCGGCTATGGTTTCATCATCTGGATGAGCCAGCTCATCGTGGGTCCCCCACACTGAACGCCATGCGCACCATCCCCATTACCGAGAGCCACCCGGACGAGTGGCATGTGGCGGGCATCATCGTGCAGGCACACCCCGAACGCACTGATGAAATCACCCACTTCATCTCCTCCATCGCCGACGCCGAGGTCCATGCCACCGGCCCCACCGGAAAACTGGTGGTGACGCTGGAGGCCCCCACCAGCCGGGCCATTGCCGCCCACCTGGAAACCATCCAAAAGACTGAAGGGGTGCTGGGCGCCACCCTGGTTTACCAACGCCACGAAGCCGCCGCCGATCTAGACAAGGAGATATCGCCATGACTGTTACCCGTAGAAGTTTTCTTCGCAATTCCGCCGCCGTGGCTGCCGCCGGCGCCGCTGGCCTGGAATTGCCCGCCATGGCAACCAACGTCGTAACCGACGCCGAACTGAGCAACCTGAACTGGTCCAAGGCGCCCTGCCGCTTTTGCGGCACCGGCTGCGGCATCATGGTTGGCGTCAAAGAGGGCAAGGTAGTGGCCACCCAAGGCGACCCGCGTGCCGAGGTCAACCGCGGCCTGAACTGCGTCAAGGGCTACTTCCTGTCCAAGATCATGTACGGCCAGGACCGCCTGACGCAGCCGCTGTTGCGCATGAAGAACGGCGTGTATGACAAGAACGGCGAATTCACCCCGGTCAGCTGGGACAAGGCCTTTGACACCATGGCCGAGAAGTTCAAGGCCGCCCTCAAGGACAAGGGCCCATCCGGCGTGGGCATGTTCGGCTCGGGCCAGTGGACGGTGTGGGAAGGCTATGCCGCCTCCAAGCTGTTCAAGGCGGGCTTTCGCACCAACAACATCGACCCCAACGCACGCCACTGCATGGCATCGGCCGTGGCCGGCTTCATGCGCACCTTCGGCATGGACGAGCCCATGGGCTGCTACGACGACATTGAGGCCACCGACGCCTTTGTGCTGTGGGGCTCCAACATGGCCGAGATGCACCCCGTGCTGTGGACCCGCGTCACCGACCGCCGTCTGGGCGCGCCCAAGACCAAGGTGGCCGTGCTCTCCACCTTTGAGCACCGCAGCTTCGACCTGGCCGACATCGGCGCCGTGTTCACACCGCAGACCGACCTGGCCATCCTGAACTACATCGCCCACTACATCATCAAGACCGGCCGGGTGAACAAGGACTTCGTCACCAAGCACACCAACTTCAAGCTGGGCAACGACGACATCGGCTATGGCCTGCGCCCCGAACACGCGCTGCAAAAGGCGGCCAAGAACGCCGGCGCCGTCGGTGGCTCCAAGCCCATGACCTTCGACGAGTACGCCAAGTACGTGGCGCAGTACGACGCCGACAAGGTCAGCGCACTGTCGGGCGTGCCCAAGGCCACGTTGGACAAGATTGCCGAGCTCTACGCCGACCCCAAGATCAAGGTCGTGTCGTTCTGGACCATGGGCTTCAACCAGCACACCCGCGGTGTCTGGGCCAACAACCTGGTCTACAACATCCACCTGCTGACCGGCAAGATCGCCACACCGGGCAACAGCCCGTTCTCGCTGACCGGCCAGCCCTCGGCCTGCGGCACGGCGCGCGAGGTGGGCACCTTCTCGCACCGCCTGCCCGCCGACATGGTGGTGACCAATCCCCAGCACCGCGCCAAGGCCGAGCAGATCTGGAAGTTGCCCGAGGGCACCATCCCCGACAAGCCCGGCTACCACGCCGTGCTGCAAAACCGCATGCTCAAGGACGGCAAGCTCAACGCCTACTGGGTGCAGGTCAACAACAACATGCAGGCCGCCGCCAACATGATGCAGGAGGGCCTGCCGGGCTACCGCAATCCGGCCAACTTCATCGTCGTGTCGGACGCCTACCCCACGGTCACCACACTGGCCGCCGACCTGATCCTACCCACCGCCATGTGGGTGGAGAAGGAAGGCGCCTATGGCAACGCCGAGCGCCGCACCCAGTTCTGGCACCAGCTGGTGGATGCCCCGGGAGAGTCCCGCTCCGACCTGTGGCAGCTGGTGGAATTTTCCAAACGCTTCAAGATCGAAGAGGTGTGGCCCGCCGACCTGATCGCCAAGATGCCCTCCGTCAAGGGCAAGACACTGTACGACGTGCTCTACCGCAATGGCAACGTGGACAAGTTCCCGCTGAGTCAGATGGACGCGGCCTACGCCAACCACGAGGCCAAGCACTTCGGCTTCTACCTGCAAAAGGGCCTGTTCGAGGAATACGCCGAGTTCGGCCGCGGCCATGGCCACGACCTTGCCCCATTCGACACCTACCACCAGACGCGTGGCCTGCGCTGGCCCGTGGTGGAAGGCAAGGAAACCCAGTGGCGCTACAAGGAAGGCTCCGACCCCTATGTCAAGGCCGGCAAGGGCTACGAGTTTTACGGCCACCCGGACGGCAAAGCTGTGATCTTTGCCCTGCCGTATGAGCCGGCAGCGGAATCGCCCGACAAGGAATACCCGTTCTGGTTGTCCACTGGCCGCGTACTGGAGCACTGGCATTCCGGCTCCATGACACGCCGGGTACCCGAGTTGTACCGCGCCGTGCCCAATGCCGTGTGCTTCATGCACCCCGAGGACGCCAAGGCCCTGGGCGTGCGCCGCGGCATGGAGATCGAGGTGGCCTCACGCCGGGGCAGCATGAAGACCCGGGTCGAAACCCGCGGGCGCAACAAGCCGCCCAAGGGCCTGGTGTTCGTGCCCTGGTTCGATGCCAGCCAGCTCATCAACAAGGTCACGCTGGATGCCACCGACCCGATTTCCCTGCAAACGGACTTCAAGAAGTGCGCCGTCAAGATTACCAAGGTCTAACAGGAGAAAGGACTATGAAAAAAAGCACATCCCTGGCCGCACGCCTGGCCCTGGTGGTCGGTGCCACCTTGGTCGCCGTCCTGGCCCATGCAGCCCCCAACCTGCCACTGGTGGACCCCATGCGCGGCACCACCGCCCTGGACCAGGAGGCCAAACCGCCCCTGATGCAGACCACCGAGAACAAGGACGTGCGCCGCGGCCGCGCCTACGCCCAGCAGCCGCCCACCATCCCGCACCAGACGGACGGCTACCAGGTGGACAAGAGCTTCAACAAGTGCCTGAACTGCCACGCCCGCTCCAAGGCCGAGCAGACGCAGGCTATTCCCGTGAGCATCACGCACTACATCGGCCGCGAAGGCATGCCCCTGGCATCGATTGCGCCGGCCCGCTATTTCTGCACCCAGTGCCACGTGACCCAGGTGGAAGCCAAGCCGCTGGTGGAAAACACCTTCACCGACGTGGACGCGCTGCTCCCCGCCAAAGCGGGCGCCAAGAAGGCCCACCAATAGACAAAGAGGCACGCGATGCTAGAACTACTCAAGCGCTACTGGGGAACCATCAACCGCCCCAGCGTGCATTTCAGCCTCGGCTTTCTGACCATCGGTGGCTTCATCGCCGGCGTGATCTTCTGGGGTAGCTTCAATACCGCCCTGGAAGCCGCCAACACTGAGGCGTTCTGCACCGGCTGCCATGAGATGCGCAACAACGTCTACCAGGAGTTGCAGAGCACCATCCACTTCAGCAACCGCAGCGGCGTGCGCGCCAAGTGCTCGGACTGCCACGTGCCGCACGACTGGACCAACAAGATCGCCCGCAAGATGCAGGCGTCCAAGGAGGTTTGGGGCAAGATCTTCGGCACCATCGACACCCGTGAGAAGTTCGAGGAGAACCGCCTGCGCCTGGCCCAGCACGAGTGGGAGCGGCTCAAATCCAACAACTCGCTGGAGTGCCGCAACTGCCACAACTACGATTCCATGGACTTCACCCGCCAGAGCCCCCGGGCCCAGGCCATGCACAGCAAGTACCTGGAGAGCAAGGAAAAGACCTGCATCGACTGCCACAAGGGCATTGCCCACCGGCTGCCGGACCTGCATGGGGCAGCGTTGCCCTGAGGCACCCCCTTCCAGTGGGCGCGATGCGGGGCTGGGGGCCGCTGGCGATCAGCGGCCCAGCTCCTTCAAGTAGGCCGAGCGCGCCGCAACGGCGGTGTCCGTGAAGTCGGAAAACAAGCCGTCAATGCCCAAGCGGTAAAACTGCAGGTACTCGTTTTTCGGGTCACCCTTGTAATCAAACGCCAGCCGCTTGGGTTCGTTGCGGAAGGTCCAGGTGTGCACCGTCAGGCCCACCTTGTGTGCATCGGCAATCAGGGTCGTGGCGGCCTGTGAGGTGGTGTCCATGTAGTTCACCGCGCCGTCGCCATTGACATCGAGCATCTTGCCGGCCGCATCAAAACTGCCCTTGACCGGGACGATGTAGGGCTTCCATGGGCCCACACCATCGGCGTACTTCTTGATCTCGGCCAGGCCGGCCGGTGTGAGCATGGAGTCAAACAGCGCCGTCTTGCCGGCCTTGGTCCAGTCGTAGGGTCGGTCAAACGGCGCCGCAAAAGTCACCTTGCCGGTCTTGAAGTCATAGTCATCGCCATCGACCAACTGCACCAACCGGACCTGGGTCTTGGGTCGCAGGTATTGCAGGTTGGAAACTTCAAACGACTGGATGATCACCGGCGAATCCTTCTTGGTGTATCCGTATTCGGTCAGGATCGCCAGCAGCCGGTCTTCCAGCTTGAGATTGGCATCCACGTGGTAGGTCGGGTGCTTGGTCTCCGGGTACACGCCGATGACGCGCCCCACCTTGACACCCTCGCTCTTGGCAACATTCAGCACTTCGCGCAGGGTTGGAATCAGATACTTGCCGTTGTGCGACTGGTCACGGTCGCTCAAGGGTTGTATGGCCCGCAGGGTCTTGATCTCGGCCAGCGTGAAGTCCGTGGCAAACCAGCCGGTCTCGGCAACGCCATCGACCATGCGCGTGGTTTTGCGGGAAGCGAATTCGGGGTGGCTCGCCACATCGGTGGTCGCGGTGATATTGGGCTCATGCCGGGCGATCAACTCGCCATCTTGTGTGGCGACCAGGTCAGGTTCAATGAAGTCGGCGCCATTCTGGATCGCCCGTGTGTAACCCTCCAGCGTGTGATCCGGCAACACACCGGCGGAACCACGGTGTCCAATGACCAGCGGCTGGGCACCATCGAGCGTCTGGAATGGCAACACACTGTTACCGCCGCCGCAGGCGGCCAGGATGGCGACGCTCAGGCCGGTCAGGGCCAGCGTTGTCGGGCGAATCAGGGAGAAAATTTGCATGGCACTGCTTTCTATGGGGGGAAAGCAAAAACTGTAGGGTTGTTGTGTGAAAGTTTGACGTCACTTTTGTGATGAAGCCAAGACAACCGGTCCACATGGCGCTTGGACCACCTTTGTTCGGTGGCGCACAGACGACATGTCCGCAAACGGACAGACAGAAATCGCGGGGGAAAATACAGTAGGGCTAGCAAGACTGTTGTTGCCCGCACAATTCGTGTGCGGCTGGCCGTCAATTCAAACGCGGAGCGCTGCTGTGGTCAAGTTTCAAGTCACCCTTTCACCTACGGAAATGAGCCAGGCGCCACCCGAATTCACGATATTGCAGGTCGAAAACAATCGGGCGAACGCTGAGTTGATCAGGCAGATCATTACCCGACGCGGCGATCTCAAGCTGTTGACGGCTACCGATGGAATGCAGGGGATTGAAATGGGAAGACGATTTCAGCCAAGCCTGATTTTGATGGATCTGATGATGCCCCAGATGAACGGGATTGAAGCCCTGACCTTGTTGCGCGCGTGCTCCGAGACGTCACATATCCCCGTGATCATCCTGTCTTCCAATGCGTTTTCCGACATCAAAGAGAAGTGCATGGCAGCCGGTGCATTTGCCTTTTTGACCAAACCTTACAGGATCAACGAACTCTTGGCTTCGATTGATGCGGGTCTGGAATCCGCGACGGCAACGCGATAGTTGTTGTGGTCCGCAGTGACTTTTGGAATCAGTCGCTCGTATTCGTCTTTAACCACTGCGTAGCATTCGCATACCCGCGCTTCCAGACCCTCTCGATCCAGTACGGTGATACGACCCCGCGCGTAGCGGATCAATCCAGCCTCCTGCAGCCTGAGCGCGCATTCCGTGACACCTTGTCGGCGGACGCCCAACATGTTGGCGATCAGTTCCTGTGTCATGACGAGTTCCGGGCCTGGCAGGCGGTCCAGACTGAGCAACAGCCAGCGGCACAGTTGCTGGTCCAACGCATGGTGCCGGTTGCACACCGCGGTTTGCGCCATCTGCGTTAACAGTGCCTGGGTATACCGCAGCAATACGTGCGTCACGGGACCAAACAGGTCAAAATCTTTTTTCAGGATCTTGGCCTCCAGCCGAAAGCTCGAACCGGCGCTCTGCACCACCGCGCTGCTAGGCGTCGAGTTGCCGCCCAAAAACAAAGAGACCCCGACGACACCTTCGCGGCCGACAACCGCGATTTCAGCGGCATCCCCATTCTTCATGACATACAGCAGTGAAACAATTCCCGAGGTCGGAAAATACACGTAATTTTCGACACCCCCAGCCTCATACAGTACTTTGCCCAACGGCAACTGGATGTGTTCCAGGTCAGGTAGCCAACGCTTGATAATTTCAACGGGCAATGCGGCGAGCAAACGGTTTGACTGTACTGCGGATGCGTTCCCAATGGGGGAAAGGCGATGCTCGGAGATGGGCATTGATTCGATTCATAGACTGTGACCAGTTGAATCTACGACTTTCACGCTGCCAGGTATGTTCGTCATCGAACATAACCAGGACGTGTGGACCGTTGCCCCTGCGTTTGGCCCCTGAATGCATCGGCCTGCTCAACCCATGGGCTGGCTCACCCGATCTTCTCCAGCGCCTCAGCCAGTTGTGCCACCGTCCGGTCCACGTTGTGCAGTTTCTCCAGCCCGAACAGCCCCACGCGGAAGGTGCTGAAGTCAGCGGGTTCATCACACTGCAAGGGCACGCCCGCAGCCGTCTGTAGCCCCTGCGCCAAAAACTTCTTACTGGACTGCACACCCGGGTCTTCGGTGTAGCTGACCACCACGCCCGGCGCCTGGAAGCCAACGGCTGCCACACTGACAATCCCCTTGCGCTCGAACAGCGCGCGCACCTTGGTGCCCAGTTCCATCTGCTCGGCCCGCACCTTCTCGAAGCCGTAGTTGCGCGTCTCCTGCATCACCTCGCGCAGGCGTGTCAGCGCGTCGGTGGGCATGGTGGCGTGGTACATGTGGGAGCCGCCTTCATAGGCTTCCATGATCTGCAGCCACTTCTTCAGATCGCAGGCAAAGCTGGTGCTGGTGGTGCCGTCAATCGCCTTGCGGGCGCGCTCGCTGAGCATCACCATGGCGCAGCAGGGGGAACCGCTCCAGCCCTTTTGCGGCGCGCTGACGAGCACGTCGACGCCGGTGGCCTGCATGTCCACCCACATGGCACCCGACGCAATGCAGTCCAGCACCATCAGGCCACCCACGGCGTGTACGGCATCGCTGACAGCGCGCAGGTAATCGTCGGGCAGGATCATGCCGGCGGCGGTTTCCACATGCGGCGCAAACACCACATCGGGCTTCTCGCGCACAATCGTGGCCACCACCTCGTCCACCGGGCACGGAATCCACGGTGCCTGCTTGCCTTCGCCCACGCGGCGAGCCTTGAGCACGGTGGAGGCGCTGGGGATGCGGCCCATGTCAAAAATCTGGGTCCAGCGGTAGCTGAACCAGCCATTGCGGATGACCAGGGTTTTCTTGTCGGTGGCAAACTGGCGGGCCACGGCCTCCATGCCAAAGGTTCCGCTACCGGGCACCAGCACGGCGGATTGGGCGTGGTAGACCTCTTTCAGGATGGCGGAGATGTCTTTCATCACGCCCTGAAAGCGCTGCGACATGTGGTTGAGCGCGCGGTCGGTATAAACCACCGAAAATTCGAGCAGGCCGTCGGGGTCGATATGGGGAAGTAGTCCAGGCATGGCAGTCTTTTAAAGTGTTGAGTGGATGTCTCGGTTTCAAAGCACGTGGGCAGCTTAGCATGCACCCAAGCAGCAAAGACCCGCCGATACAATGACCCGAACACAAATGTTGTTACCCCACACCGGGTCTTGCAACGTTCACAATGGGTGACATGAACCGTTTCGTTGGCGCCCTTTTGCTCTGCCTTGCTACCGCACTGGCCCCGGCCTGGGCCGACGCGGGTCTGCGGCTCGGCGTGCTGGCATTCCGGCCGAAGGCACAGGTGCTGCTGCAATGGCAGCCGCTGGCGTCCCATCTGCAGGGCGCGTTGGGGCGCCCCGTTGAACTGTCTGTGTATGACCTGACCGAGTTCGAAGCTGCCGTGGCCGCCAAGACGGTCGACGTGGTGTTCACCACGCCCTCGCATTTCATCGCCCTCAAGCAGCGCTACGGCTTGTCCGCTCCACTGGTCACCCAGATCACCCGCGCCGGCGGCCGCGATCTGTCCACGTTCGGCGGCGTGGCCTTCACGCGTGCCGACAATGTTCTCATCAACAGCCTGGGCGATCTGGCGGGCAAGCGCATCGCCATCACGGGCATCGACTTCACCGGTGGCTACCAGATGCAGGTCTTCGAGATGCTGGACGCCGGCCTGCCGCCGCCCGACACGGGCCAGCTATTCATTACCGGCATGCCGCAGGACCGGACCGTGGAAGCCGTGCTGAGCGGCAATGCCGACGCCGGATTCGTGCGCACCGGCATCCTGGAGGCCATGGCACGCGAAGGCGCGCTGGACCTGGCGCGCGTCAGGATCATCCACCGGCAGACCGAGCCGCCGTTCCCCTACATCCGCTCAACCCGGCTGTACCCGGAATGGCCCGTGGTGGTCATGCCGCAGGTTGCCGAAGGCCTGGCCCGCCAACTGGCGGTGGCCCTGCTGTCCTTGCCAGCGGACAGCAGGGCGGCGCAAGCGGCGGGCATTGCAGGCTTCTCGATACCGGCCGATTACAACGGTGTCCAGACGATGATGCAGCGCCTGCGGGTGCCGCCGTTTGATGCCGCTCCCGACTTCACGCTGACCGACCTGTGGCGCCGCCACAGCGGATGGCTTATCGCCGTGATGGGGCTGCTGGCCCTGGCCTCGGCGGGCGTCGCCGCCAGCCTGGTTATCCAGAACAGCCAGGTGCGGCGCAGCCAGGCCCGGTACCGTGCCGAAAGCCAGCGGGTCTCGGAAATCATCTGGGGCACCAACACCGGCACCTGGGAGTGGAACGTGCCCAGCGGCGAGGTCGTGCTCAACGAGCGCTGGGCCGAGATCATGGGCTACACGCTGGCCGAGATAGCCCCGGTCAACATCCACACCTGGATGCAGCGGGCCCACCCGGACGACCTGCGGCTCTCGGGTGAGATGGTCGAACGCTGCTTTCACAAGGACATCGAGAACTACACCTGCGAGATCCGCATGCGCCACAAGAACGGCGGCTGGGTCTGGTCGCTGAACCGCGGTCGCGTGGTGGAATGGGGTTCCGACGGCAAGCCCTTGCGCATGTCCGGCACACTGGCCGACATCACCGCGCGCAAGCGCTCCGAACAGCACCAGCAGCACCACAATCGCATTCTGGCCATGCTGGCGGAAAAGCAGTCGTTGTCTGCCGTTCTGCAGGCCATGGCCATCGACATGGAAGCCAACAGCCCCGGCGCGCGCTGCAGCATCTGGCTCAAGGACGACGAGGGGTACCAACCACCGGCGCGCGAGGACAGTGGCGCCTGCTGGTCACAACCCATTGTGTCCAGTGACGGCCGGGTGCTGGGAACCATCGCCCTGTACTTCGGCCAGCCCCACAGCCCGACACCGCAAGACCTGCAGCTGCTGGAAGACGAAGGCCGCCTGGCGGCCCTGGTCATCGAGAAAACCGGCTCCGTGGCCAGCCTGCAGCTGGCCGCCAGCGTGTTTACCCATGCCCGCGAGGGCATCATGATTACCGATGCGCTGGGCAATATCGTAGAGATCAACGATACCTTCAGCTCCATCACCGGCTACAGCCGCTCCGAGGTCATAGGCCAGAACCCGCGCATCCTGCGCTCCGGCCGCCAGGACCCGGAGTTCTACCGCCTGATGTGGAAGACGCTGGCTGAGCGCGGCCACTGGTCCGGCGAGATCTGGAACCGCCGCAAGACCGGAGAAATATACGCCGAGGCGCTGACCGTCAGCGCCGTGCGCGATGCTGCCGGACAGGTCAACAACTATGTGGCCCTGTTCACCGACATCACGTCCGTCAAGGAGCACCAGCGGCAACTGGAGCACTTCGCCCACTTTGACGCGCTGACCGGCCTGCCCAACCGCGTGCTGCTGGCCGACCGCCTGCAACAGGCCATTCTGCAGAGCCAGCGGCGCAACCTGTCGCTGGCCGTGCTCTACCTGGACCTGGACGGCTTCAAGGCCGTCAACGACGAACATGGCCATGGTGTTGGTGACGAGCTGCTGATCGCCCTGGCACAGCGCATGCGGGCCGCCCTGCGCGACGGCGACACGCTGGCCCGCATTGGCGGTGACGAATTCGTCGCCGTGCTGGGCGACCTGGAGCAGGCCCAGGACTGCGAGACCGTGATCAACCGCCTGTTGCAGGCGGCGGCCGAACCGGTCATCCTGGGCAACACCGTGCTGCAGGTATCGGCCAGCATTGGCGTGACCCAATACCCGCAGGATGCGTCGGACGCCGACCAGCTGATGCGCCATGCCGACCAGGCCATGTACATCGCCAAACTGGGCGGCAAGAACCGCTGCCACCATTTCGATGTCGCCCAGGACGTCGCCGTCAAGACCCGGCACGAGGACCTGGAACACATCCGGCTGGCGCTGGACCAGGGCGAGTTTGTGCTGTACTACCAGCCCAAGGTCAACATGAAGTCGGGCGAGGTCATCGGTGCCGAAGCCCTGATCCGCTGGCGCCACCCGGAGCGTGGGCTGCTGCCGCCGGCCGCGTTCCTGCCGGTCATCGAAAACCACCCCATCAGCATCGAGGTTGGTGAATGGGTCATAGACACCGCATTGGCCCAGATGGACACATGGATCGCGCAGGGCCTGCGGTTTCCGGTCAGCGTCAATATCGGTGTGCGGCAGCTGCAGCAAGGCGACTTTGTGTCCCGGCTCACCACCTTGCTGCTGGCCCACCCCAATGTACCGCCGCTGAGCCTGGAGCTCGAAGTCCTGGAAACCAGTGCCATGGAGGACATAGGGCATGTGTCGGCGGTGATGCAGGCCTGCCGCGCCCTGGGTGTGGGCTTTGCGCTGGACGACTTTGGCACTGGCTACTCGTCGCTGACCTACCTGAAACACCTGCCGGCCGAGCTGCTGAAGATCGACCAGAGCTTTGTGCGCGACATGCTGGACGACCCCGACGACCTGGCCATTGTGGAAAGCGTCATTGGCCTGGCCACTGCCTTCCGGCGCAACGTCATTGCCGAAGGGGTGGAGACCGCACCCCACGGCGATCTGCTGCTGACGCTGGGCTGCGAACTGGCACAGGGCTATGGCATCGCTCGCCCCATGCCGGCCGCGGACATCCCCGCCTGGTTGCAAGGCTGGCGGCCGCATGCCAGCTGGACGGCCTGGCGCGACCGCTCCCTGAGCCGGGACGACAAGGCCGTGGTCTTTGTGGAGGTCGGTCACCGCCACTGGCTGCGGTCGTTGGAGGCCTACCTTATGGGGGAACGCTCGGCCCCGCCCTCCCTGGAGGCCAGTGACTGCCACTTCGGCCGCTGGCAGGCGGCCGAAGGCCAGACCAGCTATGGCAGACATGCCGACTTCCTCAGCGTGGTCGCCCTGCACGACGACATCCACCACCAGGCCCGTGGCCTGGTGACACTGGCCCAGAGCGACCGGGCACGGGCCCTGGCCGGCGTGCCCGCGCTGCGCGTGATGCTGGATGACCTGGCCGAACGGCTGCGCGATCTGGTGCGTGCGCAAACGTCCTGGTAGGCGCCTGCCGCCCCCTTTTACCCGCCTTTGCGCCCTTGCGTTGTTACCAGGTGTCCACCATGGCCTGCGTGACAGGCGGCCCCACCCGTCCCGCCTGCAGGCCGCGCGACAGCCAAGCCCGGGTATCGGCCGGGTCTATCACTGCGTCAATTTCCAGCGTGGTCGCCATGTGGATGGCGCTGCCCTTGTCGTACTGCTGCGCCACCAGCTTGTCATAGAGCGCCTGGCGCTCGGGGCCTTCGGGCACGGCCTCCAGTTCTTTCTTGAAGCCCAGGCGCACGGCGCCCTCCAGCCCCATGGCGCCAAACTCGCCGGTGGGCCAGGCCACAGTGAACAGAGGGGAATGGAAGCCCCCGGCCGTCATCGCCATGGCACCCAGACCGTAGCCCTTGCGCAGCACCACGCTCAGATACGGCACGCGCAAATGCGCGGCGGCAATGAACAGACGGCTGACATGGCGCACCTGGGCCGTGGCCTCGGTGTCCGGCCCGACCATGAAGCCCGGCGTGTCGACCAGACTCACCAGCGGCAACCCATGCGCGTTGCACAGCTGCAGGAAGCGCGCGGCCTTGTCGGCGGCATCGGCGTCAATCGCGCCGCCCAAGTGCAGCGGGTTGTTGGCCAGAAGACCAACAGGGCGGCCCTCGATACGGACGAGCGCGGTGTGGATGCCTTTGCCAAAACCAGTGCGCAGTTCCAGCAGACTGCCCACGTCGGCAATGCCCGCCATCGCACTGCGGGTGTCGTAGACCCGCAGACGGTTCTCTGGCACCACGTCGCGCAGGGACAGCGCCGGGGGCGCGGTGAAGTCGGTGGCAGTGCCCTGGAAAAAGGACAGGTAGTGGCGCGCAGCGGCCACGGCCGCAGCCTCGTCGTCCACCAGGATGTCGATGACGCCATTGCCGTGCTGCACGGTGGGGGGGCCAATCTGTTCCGGCTTGAAAACGCCCAGGCCACCGCCCTCGACCATGGCCGGGCCGCCCATGCCGATGTTACTGGCGCGGGTGGCGATGATCACATCGCTGCAACCCAACAACGCCGCGTTCCCTGCAAAACAGCGCCCGGCGACGATGCCCACCACCGGCACCTGGCCGTTGAGGCGCGCATAGCTGGCAAAGGTGGACACATGCAGGCCGGCGACGATGGGCATGTCCACATCGCCCGGCCTCCCGCCGCCGCCTTCGGCAAACAGCACGACGGGTAGTTTGTTCTGCAAGGCCAGGCCCAGCATGCGGTCGGTCTTCTGGTGGTTGCGCATGCCTTGTGTTCCGGCCAGCACCGTGGCGTCATACGACATGGCCACGACCTGATGGCCGTTGACTTGCCCCAAGCCGGTGACCATGCCGTCGGCCGGTGTGTTCTGGATCAGGTCTTCCTCGGAGCGGCGGCTGCGCTGGGCTGCCACCGCCAGCGCGCCGTATTCGATGAAGCTGCCAGGGTCGCACAGGTCAGCCATGTTCTCGCGCGCGCTGCGCAGGCCCTGGGCGTGGCGCTTGGACATGGCCTCGGGGCGGCTGGCGTCTGCGGTGAAGGCCTGGCGCTCCAGCAGGTGCTGCAGGTCCGCGCGCGGCGTGGCCGCCACGCCGGCGCTGGCAGCCACTGATGCGGCCGCAGCGTCGGCCTGGGTTGGCGCTGTAGCGGGTACGGCTTCGGGCACGGAGACCGTTTTGGCGGTTACATCATTGGTGTTTTCGGCCTCTAGCCCTCGTGGAATATGCGTAGTTTGCTCTGAAATCAATAGCGCCTCATCATCACCCACCAGATCACCCGGGGCAAACAGCAGTTCCAGCACACACCCATCGGCCAGCGCGCGGACCTCGTGCTCCATCTTCATGGCCTCCAGGATGACGACCACGTCGCCGGCATAAACCGTGTCGCCGGGCGCGACCAGCCATTGAACAATTTGCGCTTGCAGGGGGGAGCGGAGTTGGTGCATCGCGGCATTGTGCGACACGACCCGCGGGACGGGCGTCAAGCGAGTGACACCGGTGCGCTCGGCGGGACCAGTACCGCCAATTTGCTCCACAATCGCGGCATGCCACATACACCCCTCATCGAAATGACCCGCGGCGGGACCCTGGAAAACCAGCACTTCGGCTCGGTTGCTGTGGTCAACACCCGGGGCCAGCTGCGCGCCTTTGCCGGCGACCCGCACTGGCTCACCTTTACCCGCTCCACGCTGAAGGCACTGCAGGCGTTGCCGTTCGTGCAGGCCGGCGGCCCCCGGCACTTCGGCTTCACGCAAGACCACGTGGCGCTGCTGTGCGCCAGCCACAGCGGCGAGCCCATGCATGTACAGGCCGCGCAGGAGATGCTGGAGCGCGCCGGGCAAACCTACAAGGTGCTGCGCTGCGGCTGCCATGTTCCCTACCACTTTGAAATCAGCGGAACGGCCCCCGGCCCGCATGAAAGCTTCGATGAGCGCTACAACAACTGTAGTGGCAAGCACGCCGGTTTTGTCGCCTGGTGCGTGCAGCACGGCCACAGCCTGGCCAACTACGAGGCACCCGATCACCCGCTGCAGCAGGCCATTCGCCGCGATGTGGCCCGCGCGGTCGGCATGGACGCCAACGACCTGAAGCTGGGCATCGACGGCTGCTCCGCACCCAACTACGCCATGCCTTTGTCCAAGCTCGCCACCGGCTATGCCCGACTGGCCAACGGCGCGCAGGACGGCGAATTCGGCGAAAGCTTCGCCCAACTCGGCGCGGCCATGACGGCGCGCCCCGACCTGGTCAGCGGCACCGGCCGCAACGACCTGGCCTTCATGCAGGCCGGTGGTGGCGACTGGGTGACCAAGGTGGGCGCCGACGGCGTGCAGGTGGTGGGCAGCAAGAGCCGGGGCGAGGCCTTCGCGCTGAAGATCATCGACGCCAACAAACCCGCCCTGTTTGCCGCCAGTATCGAGGTCATGGAGCAGTTGGGCTGGCTCGACGACGCCCAGCGCGCGGCCTTGAAGCCCTGGCGCGCGCAAGCCATCATCAACGCCCGCGGCATCCCCGTCGGCGAACGCCGCGCCGCCTTCACACTGCAAACACCATGAACAACAAGATCAGCCTCATCGGCGCCCCCACCGACATTGGCGCGGGCAGCCGCGGTGCCAGCATGGGCCCCGAAGCCCTGCGCGTAGCCCACATCGCCTCCGTGCTGGCGCAGCAGGGCCTGGACGTGCTGGACCGGGGCAACCTGGTCGGCCCCAACAACCCCTGGCTGCCGCCGGTGGACGGTTACCGCCACCTGGCCGAGGTCACGGCCTGGAACCAATCCGTGCACGACGCGGTCTACGCCGAGCTGGTGATTGGGCGCCTGCCCATCCTGCTGGGTGGCGACCACTGCCTGGGCATTGGCTCGATCAGCGCCGTGGCGCGGCACTGCCGCGCTGTGGGCAAGAAGCTGCGCGTGCTGTGGCTGGATGCCCATGCCGACTTCAACACCAATACGCTCACGCCCAGCGGCAACATCCACGGCATGCCGGTGGCCTGCCTGTGCGGCCATGGCCCCCAGGCGCTGATTGGCATGAGCGGCCAGGTGCCGGCCATCTCGCCGAAGTGGATACGCCAGATCGGCATCCGCAGCGTGGACGAGGGCGAAAAGCGCTTCGTCCACGAGCAGGACCTGGAGGTGTTTGACATGCGCTACATCGACGAGATGGGCATGCGCGCCGCCATGGAGCTGGCGCTGGCCCTGGTCGACCCCAACACGCATTTGCACGTGAGCTTTGACGTCGACTTCCTGGACCCCGACATCGCGCCCGGCGTCGGCACCACGGTGCGCGGTGGCCCCAACTACCGCGAGGCCCAGCTCTGCATGGAGATGATCGCCGACACCGGCCACCTGGCCTCGCTGGACGTGATGGAACTCAACCCCGCGCTGGACGAGCGCAACCGCACCGCCGAAGTGGCGGTGGACCTGATTGAGTCGCTATTTGGCAAAAGCACTCTGATGCGCAAGTAGACAAGGAACACACCGTGATGCTATGGATATTGATAGCGCTGACCGTTGCTCTGGTGATCTGGTTTGCCGGCGCCTGGTATGTGCGCGGCCCCGACCTGAGCCTGTTTGACAACGTCGGCCGTGACCAGCCGCAGCCGAGCCGGCAACGTTTTTCCAGCGGTGCCACACAGAATGCAGAGCACCGCGCAGTGATCGCCTCGCTGGGCGGCATTGCCGCCACGCTGAAGGGCACACCGCGCGCCCAGCACCTGGGCCTGCTGCGCAACTACATGGACAACCTGTTCGCCCACCGCAGCTTCGACGCACAATTCATCCCGGTGGACGCCGGCGGTGTGGCGGCCGAATGGGTGCTGGCACCTGGCGCCGACCCCACCCGCCGCACGCTGTACATCCACGGCGGCGCCTGGATGATGGGCAGCCCGCGCAGCCACCGCACCATCACCACCAAATTCTCCGAAATCACGGGCGGCGCCGTGTTGGCCATTGACTACCGGCTGATGCCCGAGCACCCGCGCAGGGCGGGCATTGACGACTGCCGCGTGGCCTACCGCTGGATGCTCGACCATGGACCGCAGGGTGCAGACGCTGACACCACCAGCAGCGCGCCGGCCAGCGTGGTCTACGTGGCCGGTGACTCGGCCGGTGGCAACCTGACGCTGTCGCTGATTGCCTGGGTGCGGGACCAGGGCTTGCGCGCACCGGATGCCGCCGTGGCCCTGTCGCCCGCCACTGACGGCACGCTGGGCAGCCCCAGCCTGCGCACCAACATTGCCACCGACGCCATGCTGGGCCCGCTATTCGGGCCGCTGTCAAAAGTGCCCCGCTCGGCACTGTTGTGGCTGGCGTGGTTTCAGCACCGCATCCGCCCGAACGACCCCGTGGTCTCGCCGATTTTTGGCGACCTGTCCAACCTGCCCCCGGTGTTGATCCATGCCAGCGACCTGGAGATGCTGCTCGACGACAGCGTGCGCTACACCAACAAGGCCCGCGCGGCTGGCTCACCTGTCACGCTGCAGACCTGGAACCACATGGTCCACGTGTGGCACATTTTTGACCCTGACCTGACCGAGGCCCGCCAGGGCTTTGACGAGATCGCCAAGTTTCTGGCACGTCACGCTCAACGAAGCTGAGATTTCGAAGCGCGGGGGCCTTTGTCCGGGATTGTCCATTGGACCTGCGGATGCCACCCTTTTTGTGGCGCACTTTGTGGCGCTGAGCCGACTGCGCACGGCGGGCGGCGTGGCAGGCGTTCTCCGGCTCGCGTCGCGGGCGAACATGGCGGTTAACCAAAATTGTTGCGTCAACACTTGGGTTGGCCCGCCTGTTCTGTGGCAACCGCAAGTGCGGCCTGCGCCCGCCCGCCACACCACCCGCCTTTGGGGCGAGGTGCTGGGGCGCAGCGTGGGGGAAAGGTTACAAGCCAAACGGGCCGTTAGCCCTCGTGGAATATGCATGAGCCGCTATGTATTTTGTAGCGAGCAACACCACGCACCGCAAGGCTGGTGGGCTGGGTGTCCCTTCGTCGGCCCCATTCGTGGTTGCTGCAGAGTAGGCGGTCCCGCCACGGTCTTGACGCAGCAACCTTGGCAAGCCTAAAGCCTATGTCCGCGAGCGTGGGCCAGAGAAGGGACACCCGGCCCACCGGCCCCTCCAGACCACCGGCCCCGCCAAACTTCACCGATCCCGCCAAAAAACCGCACCACAAGAAATGACTGCAATGCCTACCCTGAACCGCCCCCAAGGGGATCAAATTCCCAATGGACCATCTCGGTTACTTCTGTTCTGGGTACAGCACGACCTGCACATAGTTGTCGCGCTTCAGGTAGCGCTGCGCGGCGGCTTGCACATCGGCCGATGTGATTGCGGCAACCTGTTTCTCATAGTTGAGGATGGTGGCCGGGTCGGTTGCATACAGGGCAGCCGTTTGCAGGCGCCCCAGCCAATAGCCGTTCTCGCGCAGGTTCTTGCGGTGCGCGGTCAGCCAGTTCTGCTTGACCTTGGCCAGGTCGGAGGCCTCTACGCCGGCATCCTGGATTTTCTGGATTTCGGCCAGGGCCGCAGCAATCACCTTGTCCACATTCTCGGGCGCACAGGGCAATGACAGGCCGAGCTGGTAGTGGGTATAGGGCGTGCGCGACAGGCCGCCGCGCATGCTGCCGCCGTAGATCAGCGTGAGCTTTTCCCGCAGCACGTCAATGATGCGCAGGTTGACGACCTCGACCAGCGCATTCAGGCGCAGCTGCTCTTCTTCCGAGTACGTGGCCGGGCCGGAGAAGGTGATGGAGACCACGCTCTTGGGTTCGGTGCCGCTGCGCACCTCCTTCTTGACCACACCGGTCACGGGGCGTATGCCCAAATCGATGTAGCGGGTCGCTGTGTCGGGCGTTGGCAGACTGGCCAGGTAGCGGGCCAGCAGCGGCTTGATGGCCTCCACCGTGAAGCTGCCGACAAAAACAAAGGTCAGGCCCCTGGCGCTGGCAAAGCGGTCCTGGTAGATGGCCAGTACGCGCTCCAGGTTCAGCTGGTCAAAGTTCGCAGGACGCGGGGTGAGTTGCAGGCGCGGGTGGTCATTGAACAGCGTGGTCTGCGTCGCATCCAGAAAAACCGATTCGGGCCGTGCAATGGCATTCCTGGCGTTGTCCTGCGAGCGGGTGACAAAAGACTGGTACAGGTCCGCATCTTTACGCGGCGGTCCGAACTTCAACGTCAGCAGCTGCAGCATGGTCTCCAGGTCGGCGTTGCTGGACGAGGCACTGACGTAATCGTTGTAAAAGCCCAGCCCCGTGTTCACCGACAGCACCTTGCCGGCCAGCATCTTCTGCAACTCGATGGGCGCAAAGTCGGCCACGCCCATGGACGCAATGGCGTTGCTGGCATAGCCGGCGTTGAACATGTCGGCCTGCCCAAACAGCGACTGCCCGCCAAAGCGGTTGGCACCCATGGTGATTTCATCGGCCTTGAAATCCGTGGGCTTGAGGATGACCTTGACGCCGTTGGACAGGTCCAGCTCGGTCAGGCCCAGCGCGTCGTTCTGGCGCTCGGCGACGATGGTTCCACCCGCGGGCGGGCGCGCCATCAGCGTGGTCGCCACGGTTTTTTCGTCCCGGGCGGTTACCGCGCGCTGCTCGGACTGGCTGACGCTGGCCAGCAGCTGCGCCTCGGTTGGCGTGTTGCTGTCGGCCTTGTCGCTGCCCATGTAGACCACCAGTTTGGCGGATTTTTCCGGAATGATGCTCCGGGCAAAGCGATTGACATCGGCCAGCGCAATGCCGGGCAGCAGTTCGCGCGCATAGACCAGTTCATTGGCTATGCCGGGAATGGTTTCCTGCTCCAGAAAGTTGCGCAGGTACTCGGAGGCATAGCGCGCGGAGTCTGTCTTCTCGCGCTCGGCGTGCCCCTGCTCCACACCGCGCAGCAGGTTCTTCTTGCTGCGCTCCAGTTCGGCCGCGCTGAAACCAAATTGTCGGGCGCGCTCGCTCTCCTGCACCAGCGCGTCCGCTGCGGGCCCAGCGCCCATGCGGCCCAGCAGGGCACTGGAATTGAACGACCGGTAACCGGGCACCAGCTTGCTGGCGCCACTGCCGCCCCCGACAAAGGGCGGGTTGGCCTGCTGGGTCAGCTCCTGCATGCGCTGGCCCAGCATGGCGCCAAACAGCTGCTCCACCAGGGCATCGCGGTAGTCACCAATGGTCAGCACGGTTTTGACCGGCTGCACCGGGTAGCGGATCAGCATGACGTTGTTGGTGGCTTCCTTGTCGGTCACCACCAGTGCCTCGGACTGGGTGCGCGCAGGGATTGCCGGATAGGTGCGTGCACGCTCGCTGGAAGGGTTTTGCAGCTTGCCAAAGTGGGACTCCACCAGGGCCCGCGCCTCTGCAATCTCGATGTCGCCGACCACAACCACGGCCATCAGGTTGGGGCGGTACCAGTCTTTGTAAAAACGCTTGATGGCGTCATATTTGAAACCGTTGAGGCTGGCCTCGGTGCCGATGGGCAGACGCTTGGCGTACTGCGAGCCGCTGAACAGTTTGGGCAGCAGGACCTTGTTCATGCGGTCCTGTGCGCCCTTGCCCAGGCGCAACTCTTCGAGCACGATGGCGCGTTCCAGGTCGATGTCGGCATCATTGAAGCTGACGCCCTGCGCCCAGTCTTCCAGCACCAGAAAGCCCTTTTCAATGTTGTCCCGGTTCTCTGTCGGGATGGGCAGGATGTAGACCGTCTCGTTGAAGCTGGTGTAGGCGTTGAGGTCGGCGCCGAACTTGAGCCCTATGGACTGCAGGTAGGAAATCAGCTCATGCTTCTTGAAATGCGTAGAGCCGTTGAACGCCATGTGCTCGGTAAAGTGCGCCAGGCCCAACTGGTCCTCGTCCTCCAGGACGGAGCCGGCCTTGACCACCAGGCGCAGCTCCAGCCGCTTCTCGGGGCGGCTGTTCTTCTGGATGTAGTAGGTCAGGCCATTGGCCAATGTGCCGACCGTGACCTGGGGACCGATGGGCAGCGGGTCCGACAGATTGAGCGCCGCCTGTGCGCCCCACAGGGGTAGCAGCAAAGCGGCTGCGGCGCAGATATTTCGAAGAAGCGTTCGTGACATGGGTGATCCAGCAATTGCAACCGCGCGAGCTTAGCAGCCGACGCAGGGCAGCGGGTATATTTGCAGCAAACTGTCTGAGAAAACCATGCGCATACCCCCCTATCTGATTCTCGCCCTCGCAACCCTCCACGCCAGCGCGCAGGCCGACGTGGCCGAAGGCCTGGAGGCCCATTCCAAACAGCGCTACACCGATGCGCGCAAAGAGCTGGCCGAACCCGCCGAGCAGGGCGACGCCGAGGCCATGGTGGTCATGGGCGAGATGCTGATGCGCGGCCAGGGCGGCGCGCGTGACGAGCTCAAGGCCCGCGACTACATCCAGAAGGCCCAGGCCGCCGGCTCGGTGCGCGCCACCTACACGCTGGGGCAGATGCACCTGATCGGCAACCTGGTCAACCGCGACGAGGCGAAGGGCGTGGCCCTGGTCAAGCAGGCAGCCGAACTGCGTTACCCGCAGGCCCAGGCGGCCCTGGGCGCCTGGATTTCGGCCGGGCTGTTTGGCATGGAGAAGAACGAGGCCACGGCCCTGGCCTGGTTCAAGGAAGCCGCGGCCCAGAACAATGCGACCGCCATGGGTTGGCTGGGCAGCTATTACGAGGAGGGCAAGGGCGGCCTGACGATGGACAAGCTGGTGGCGCTGGACTGGTACAAAAAGGGCGGCGAACGCGCCTACCCCTATGCCATGGAGTCGGCCGGCCACATGTACGCGCTGGGACGGGGCGTCAGCGCCGACGGCAACGAGGCCCTGCGCTGGTTCAGGCGCGCGGTGGCGGCGGGCTACGTCTCAAGCTACAACTGGATCGCCAGCGTCTACGAGTTCGGGCGCGGTGGCATCGCCAAATCGCCCACGCTGGCCTATGCCTGGTACGCCGCGGTGCCCTCCAACGCCTTTGCCGACACGCTGAAAAACGCCAACGAAGGCAAGGAGCGCATGCAGAAACTGCTCAGCCCATCCGAACTGGAGGAGGCCACCAAGCAGTCCAAAACCGTGGTCAGCCAGACCACGACCGCCGAGTTTCTGGCCAGGGTCAACAGCACAGCGGCAACCCCTACCGTGCGCAAGGGCGTTTATGGCAGCGGGGTGGTTGTCAGCCGCCAGGGCGATATCGTGACCAACCAGCACGTGGTGCAGGGCTGCGAGAAGGTCCGCGTCCAGCCCTTGGGTGTGGACGTCAAAGTGGTCGCCAAGGACGCCAAGAATGATCTGGCCCTGCTGCGCCTGGAGGGCGCCACGCTGCCGCCAACGAAATTCCGCTCCGGCAAGGGCGTGCGCATGGGCGACGAACTGGTGGTCGTCGGCTACCCGCTGAAGGGCATCCTGTCGTCGGGCGCGGTGGTCACCACCGGCATCGTGAATGCACTCACCGGGTTCAGCGACGACACCTCCGCCTTCCAGATGTCAGCCACGGTCCAGCCAGGCTCCAGCGGAGGCCCGATTTTTGACCACAACGGGCTGCTGGTCGGCGTTGTGCGGGCCCGCATGCTGCCCAGCGGCCCGATTGCCGCGCAGAACGTCAACTTCGGCATCAACCAGGCCACGCTGGCCAGCTTTCTGGACGCCTACTCGGTGGACTACACCGTCAACACCGCAGCCAGTAAGACCATGAGCCTGGTCGACATCACGGCCATGGCGCAGAAGTCAACCGTCCAGGTGGAGTGCTACTGACGAGCCCGTATGCGTAGAATGCACCGACCCTTCTCCTATCAAGCATGGATCGGCTGCGTTGATGCCACAAAAACGGCCCCCGTTCTCCCGTAGGTTCTGGCTTCCGGTCATCCTGATCGTGGCCGTGGCCGGCCTGTTTTGGGGCTACACCCTGCAGGAGGGTCGCGTGGACAGCGCCAATGAGCGGCGCTACCAGTCCATCTTGCTGGCCGACGAATTGCGCCAGTCCTCGGACGATCTGACCCGCATGGTCCGCACCTTTGTGGCCACCGGGGACCCGGCCTACAAGCAATACTTCCAGGACATCCTGGACATTCGGGACGGCAAGCAGCCGCGGCCTGTGGACTACCAGAATATTTACTGGGACACCGTGGTGGCCACCCGCGAGAGGCCGCGCAACGGCAGTGAGGTGACCATCAGCCTGCTGGATTTGATGCGCCAGGCCGGGTTTACCGAACAGGAGTTCGAAAAGCTTGCCCAGTCCAAGGCCCACTCCGACGCACTCACGCGCACCGAGTTTGAGGCCATGGCGCTGATGGATGACAACAGCCCGCGGGCCGGGGCCGCTCGCGAGCAGGCCATTGCCATGGTCCATGACAGGCGCTACCACCAGGCCAAGGCACAAATCATGCAGCCGATCGCCGAGTTCTATGGTCTGGTGGACGCGCGCACGCGCCTGGAGGTCGAGAGGGCACAGTCCCGCGCCTTGTGGGTGCGCCTGGCGCTCATCGCCACCGGGCTGGGCCTGCTGGTGGTCCTGGTGCGCACCAGTTGGGCGCTGCGCGAAGCGCTGGGGGGCACGGTCGACGCGGTCCACACCAGCCTTGACCGACTGGGGCAGGGGGATTTTTCAATGCCGCTCGCGGTCGCGCCCGGCATGGAAGGCAGTGTCATGGGCCGCCTCGCCCAGACGCAGGCCAGCCTGCAACGCATGGACGCCGAGCGCCGCCAGGCACAGGCTGCACGGATGGAATCGCTGCGCGAGTCGCAGACGCTGATGGATGCCATCAACAAGTATTCCATCGTCTCGATTGCGGACCCGGCGGGCAACATCACCTTCGCCAACGAAAGGTTCAGCCAGATCAGCGGCTACAGCAACGAAGAACTGATCGGAAAGAACCACCGCATCATCAAGTCCGACGCACAGCCCGAGGGCTTCTGGGACGGTGTGTGGAAGACCATTTCCAGCGGCTATGTGTGGCACGGCGAGGTGTGCAACCGGGCCAAGGACGGCTCACCCTACTGGGTGGACACCGTTATCGCACCCTACTTTGGTGACCACGGCATCGAAAAGTACATCTCCATCCGCACCGACATTTCTGACAGCAAGCGCGCCCAGGAAGCCATGGACGCCGAACGGCAACGGCTGGACAACATCATCAGCGGCACCCGCGCAGGCACCTGGGAGTGGAACTGCCAGACCAACGAGGTCCGGGTCAACGCACGGTGGGCCGAGCTGATTGGCTACCCCCTGGATGAAGTCGGAACCGATCCCAACCGCCTGTGGCGCCTCTCGATGCATCCGGACGACCTGGTCATTGCGGACCATAACCTGCGCGAGCACCTGGAGGGCCGGCGCGACACCTATGAAGTCGAAGGCCGCATCCGCCACAAGAACGGCCAGTGGGGCTGGCAGCTCACCCGCGGCCGGCTGTTTACCCGCACGCCGGACGGCAAACCGGAGTGGATGTACGGCATCAACGTGGACATCACGGAGACCAAGCAGGCCGAGGCGGCACTAAAGGAGTCCGCCGCCAGTCTGCGCGACAGTGCCAATTTTCTGGCACGCGCGGGTCGCATTGCCGGCATCGGCCGCTGGCAGTACGACCTGGCGGAAGACACGCTGGAGTGGTCGGACCAGACCTGCCATATCCACGATGTGGCCAAGGGCCATGTGCCGACGCTGCAGGAGTCGATGGCGTTCTTTGCGCCCGAGGCCCGCGCCGAAATCCAGACCGCGTTTGACAACGCCAGAAAAACGGGAAAGCCATGGGATCTGGAGCTGCCAGTGGTCACCGCCATGGCGCGACGCATCTGGGTGCGCTGCGCCGCCGAAGCAGAGTACCGCGATGGCAAACGCGTCCGTCTGGTCGGCATCTTCCAGGACATCACGCAGCGGCGCAGGCTGGAGGACGAGATCCGCCAGAAGAACGTGCAGATGAAAAGTATTCTGGCCAGCATTCCGGTGGGGTTGAGCGTCATGGATAGCCAGCTCAATCTGATCGCCGACAACCCGCTGTTCCGCAGCCTGCTCGATTTTCCGGATGCGCTGTTCGCGCAGCAGCCCGTCAGCTTTGAGTCCATCATCCGCTTCAATGCCATGCGGGGCGAGTATGGGGACGGTGACCGCGAAGCCATCATCCGCAAAATCGTGGACCGCGCCCGGTTGGCACAAGCCCACCGCTTCCAGCGCCAGCGTGGCGACGGCCGAACGCTTGAGGTACGCGGCGCACCCATGCCCGATGGCGGGTTTGTCACCACCTACACCGACATCACCGAGCTGACCCGCGCCACCGAGGCCGCCCAGGAGGCATCGCGCTCCAAGAGCCAGTTTGTGGCCAACATGAGCCACGAGATCCGCACGCCCATGAATGCCATCCTGGGCATGCTGAAACTGCTGCGCAACACCGAACTCTCGACACGCCAGCTGGACTACGCGGCCAAAGCCGAAGGGGCGGCCAAGTCGCTGCTCGGACTGCTCAACGACGTCCTGGATTTTTCCAAAATGGAAGCCGGCAAGATGGGGCTCGATCCGCAGCCGTTCCGCGTGGACCGCTTGCTGCGGGACCTGTCGGTGATCCTGTCCGCCAATGTGGGCAACAAGCCCGTTGAAGTGCTGTTTGACGTGGACCCTGCCCTGCCGGATGTGCTGGTGGGCGACGCCATGCGACTGCAACAGGTGTTGATCAACCTGGCGGGCAACGCCATCAAATTCACCAGCCAGGGCGAAGTGGTCGTGAAGCTCAAGGTCTTGTCCCACGCGGACGACCAGACGACCGTGGACATTTCGGTGCGCGATAGCGGCATCGGCATCGCCCCCGAGAACCAGGAACGCATCTTTGACGGATTTTCGCAGGCCGAAGCATCCACCACGCGCCGTTTCGGCGGCACTGGCCTGGGCCTCTCCATCTGCAAGCGGCTGGTTGAACTGATGGGCGGAGTGTTGCAGTTGGAGAGCGCGCTCGGCCAGGGCAGCACGTTTCACTTCACACTGACATTGCGCAGTAATGGCGAGATTGAAGGGGACACCGAACCCGCGCCACCCCGCAACCGGATGAAGATGACAGTGCTGGTGATAGACGACAACCCCATGGCCCTGGAGTTGATGGCGGCCATGGCCGCGTCATGGGGTTGGCAGGTCGACACCGCTGCATCCGGCGCCCAGGCGCTGGCCAGGGTGGGCGAACGGGCGCGCGCTTTGCAAGCACCGTATGACGCGATCTTCGTGGACTGGCAAATGCCCGACATGGATGGCTGGGAGACCATTGACCGCATCCAGCAGCTCGGCACACCGGCACAGAGCGCCATCACCATCATGGTGACCGCGCATGGCCGAGACAAGCTGTCGCAACGCAGTGCCCAGGAGCAGGCCCGCCTCAACGCTTTCCTGGTCAAGCCCATTACCGCCTCGGTATTGTTTGACGCGGTTGTCGACGCCCGGGCCGGTTTGAGCAATTTGCGCGCGAAGCCCCGGACCCGCTCGGACAAGGCCGGTCGCCTGGAGGGCATGCGACTGCTGATCGTCGAAGACAACCCCATCAACCAGCAAGTCGCCCGCGAATTGCTGAGGGCCGAAGGCGCGCACATCGAGGTCGCAGGCAATGGGCAACTGGGCGTGCAGGCAGTGGCCGGTGCAGCACTCCCGTTTCACGCGGTGCTGATGGACATCCAAATGCCCGTCATGGACGGCTACGAGGCCACCAAAGCCATTCGGCACCAGCTGGGTCTGGCCAACCTGCCCATCATTGCCATGACCGCCAACGCAATGGCATCGGACCGCGAGGCCTGTCTGCGCAGTGGCATGAACGACCATGTCGGCAAGCCATTTGACCTGCCCCATTTGGTCAGTGTCTTGCTGCAGCACACCCGAAGAAGCCGCACCGGCGCAGCGCCGGGGCCTGCGCCCGCCATCGCGGCTTCCCCCCCAGACCTGCCGGTCGTCAACAGCACCGACCCCGAAGGCGCCATCGAACGACTGGGGGGCAACACCAAGCTGTACGCCACCGTGCTGGAGTCGTACCTGCTTGAACTCGGCAGCCAGGCGGATCAACTGGACGCCCTGCTGGCGACCGGGGACGCCACCGCGGCCGCGCGTTTGTTGCACACGCTGAAAGGCTTGTCGGCCACGGTTGGCGCCACGTATATGTCGGCAATGGCCAAATCGCTGGAAAGCGCCATCCAGGCGGGAGCGCCGGAACAGAGCCTGACGCCATTGCGCGCACAATTTCGGCAGGCTGTGACCGGCACCCTGGCGACGATGACGCCCATGGCGCAGTCGTACGCGCCGTCGCCGCCTGCCCAGGGCACGCCCGCGGACAGGGCTGCGCTGACCATCGAAGAGACGGGCCGGGTCCTGCTGGGTCTTGGCGAGTTGTACGGGCTGCTCGCCAGCTCGGACCTGCGCGCGCTCGAGGTCCACACCCGCGTGCTCGACAGCGGGGCACTGGCATCGGTGGAGGCTTTTGCAGAGCTGACACAGGCGGTCACCCGCTTTGATTTTTCCGGTGCGGCACTGCATTGCGAGCGCCTGATGCACGTCCTTGAGGGTGCCTCCGCCACCAAAGCCACATAGACAAAATGCCCGCTAGCCCTCGCGCAATATGCACAACACGCTATTATTTCAATAGCAATCAGCGGCGCAGCGCGGCAAAGGCCTCGAACTCCCAGCTGCGCATGGCCAGCAGCAGCGTGTAGCCCTCGCGGTCCTTGTCCTGCAGTTTCTGGTCGGCCAGGTGCTGTTGGGCGAAGTCCTGCGCCACGCGTTGCATGCGTTCCAGAAACGACGGCGCCAGGCTGCGGCTCACCGAGCCGTGCACCAGTAGCAGGCCCTCGCCGGCGCCATCAAAGCCGCCGGAGAAATAGTCCAGCAGCGCGTTGTCACGGAAGTAGTCCATCACCGGGCCGTGTGGCCGCCAGCGGAAGGCCTTGGCCAGTTTCAGGCGGTAGCGGTTCAGCGGGCGCAGCTCGATGATGCCGATGCGGTCCAGCTGCGCCAGGTAGCCGATGCACTCGGCCTCGGTCAGGCGGTAGGCGGCCACGATCTGCTCCAGCGTCCACTGGCTGAGCACGCAGATCGCCACCAGCAGCAGCTTCTTGTCGGCCACCACGGAACGCTCCTGCTCCGCCGTGAGCTGCGCCAGCAGCGGCTGGGCATCGGCCACGCGCCGGGCCAGATCGGCAAAGTCCAGCTTCAGGGCGCGGCAGATGGCGTCGATGCGCGACAGCGGCATGTCGCCCTTGGCCAGCATGCGCTTGACGCTGGATTCGGCCAGGCCCAGCGCCAAGGCCAGGTCAGCGTAGCTCATGCGGGCGAATTTGAGCTCGCGCTTGAGCGCGAGAACGAGGTCGGCAGTGGTGCTCATAAGTATCGATTATTAATACCTTCCGTATTTTTGTACAGCCATGTATTGCTTTTTGCACGCTCCCGGGACGCTGTGCGCCAGACACTGGCGGCTCTTCTACCCCGTTGTTCTCCCAAGGAGTCCCTGATGCAACACCCTCTGAACCCCGCCGAACGCGGCCTATTGGTCGCGCTGCTGCTGGCCATTGCCACCGCCTGCTTAGCTCCATCCGTTGCCCAGTTCGAGCACTACCACGCCTTTGCCGACCAGCGCCACCTGATCGGCCTGCCCTGCGCGCTGGATGTGCTGAGCAACCTGCCGTTTGCGCTGTTCGGCGGCTGGGGCCTGCTGTGCCTGCGTAACTCCCATGGCGGTCAGCACACAGGTGCCCAACGCCCGCTGGCCACGCTGTTCTTTGCCGGGCTGGTGCTGACCGCGCTGTGCTCAGCCTGGTACCACCTGCGCCCCGATGACGCCGGTCTGGCCATCGACCGGCTGGGCATGGTGAGTGCCTTTTCCGGCCTCTTGGGTCTGGCGGCGACGGACCGCATCAGCGCGCGTGCCGGGCTGTGGACGGCAGCGGCCGTGCTGGCACTGGGACCGGTCGCAGTCATGGTGTGGGTGAGCAGTGGCAACCTGTTGCCGTGGGCTGTGTTGCAGGGCGGCGGCATGCTGCTGATCGTGCTGCTGGCGCTGCGCCAACCCGTGACCGGCGCCTGGGGTCTGCCACTGGCGGCCGTGATCGCCTGGTACGCACTGGCCAAGGCGCTGGAGCTGGGCGACCACCTCGTGTTTGAGCTGACCCAGGGTCTGGTTTCCGGCCACACGCTGAAACATATTGCCGCGGCATTGGCCGCCTGGCCGGTCATTTTGCTCATGCACAATGGCGCGCAAGCCCGGCCCTGGCAGCACCGCGCAGTCCGTGCCTGAATCCAACAAAAAAATGAGAGGAAACACCGTGACGACCGAAACCCTGATGAGCCCTGCGGCAGCCCCCGTTGCCGACGCCCACGCCCACCCCAACCAGTTTGCGCTGTTGCGCCAGCGCCGCTTTGCCCCCTTCTTCTGGACCCAGTTTGCCGGCGCGGCGAATGACAACCTGTTCAAGTTCGCGTTCACGGTGATGGTGACCTACCAGCTCAGCGTGGACTGGCTGTCGCCGGCCATGGCGGGTTTGACGATTGGCGCGCTGTTCATCCTGCCGTTTCTGCTGTTCTCGGCCACGGCCGGCCAGCTCACGGACAAGTACGACAAGACGCTGATGATCCGCTTCGTCAAGAACCTGGAAATTGTCATCATGGCGATTGCCGCCTACGGGTTCATCAGCGGCCACGTCGCCGTGTTGCTGCTGTGCACGTTTTTGATGGGCGTGCACTCCACGCTGTTTGGGCCGGTGAAGTTTGCGCTCTTGCCCCAGGTGCTGTCCGAGCGCGAGCTGACCGGCGGCAACGGCATGGTCGAGATGGGCACCTTTGTCGCGATCTTGATGGGCAATGTGGTCGGCGGCCTGCTGGTGGCTATTCCGGCCATAGGGCATGAAACGGTGGCCATTGCCTGCGTCAGCTTGGCCCTTGTGGGGCGCGTGATTGCGGGCTATATCCCCAAGGCGCCCGCCACCGACCCCGGCCTCAAAATCAACTGGAACCCCATCAGCGAAACCCTGCGCAACCTGAAGCTGGCGCACGGCAACCTGGTGGTGTTCCGCTCGCTGCTGGGCATCAGCTGGATGTGGTTCTTTGGCGCCGTGTTCCTGAGCCAGTTCCCCAGCCTGGCCAAGGAGGTGCTGCATGGCAACGAGCAGGTGGCTTCGCTCCTGCTGGTGGTGTTCTCCATCGGCATTGGCACCGGCTCGCTGTTGTGCGAGGTCATGAGCCGCCGCCACGTGGAGATCGGCCTGGTGCCGCTGGGCGCCATCGGCATGAGCGTGTTTGCCGTGGATTTGTACTTTGCGTCGAGCGGCCTGCCGGCTTCCGAGGTCATGGGCCTGGGCGCCTTCATGGCGCAACCAGCCCACTGGCGCGTGATGGCGGACCTGGCGCTCTTGAGCCTGTTCGCCGGCCTGTACAGCGTGCCCATGTATGCGCTGATCCAGTTGCGCAGCCAGGCCACGCACCGGGCGCGCATCATCGCCGCCAACAACATCCTGAACGCACTGTTCATGATTGGCAGCTCGGTGATTGCCGGTGCGCTGCTCAAGGCCGGCTTCACGATTCCGCAAATCTTCCTGTTCACCGGCCTGGCCAATGCGGTGGTGGCCTTCTACATCTTCATGCTGGTGCCCGAGTACCTGCTGCGCTTTGTGGCCTGGGTGCTGACGCACTTCATCTACCGCTTCAAGGTCAAGGGTGATGAGCACATTCCCACCACGGGCGCGGCCATTCTGGTCTGTAACCACGTGAGCTTCATCGACGCCGTGCTGCTGATGGCGGCCAGCCCCCGGCCGATCCGTTTCCTGATGGACCATCGCATCTTCAAGGTGCCGGTACTGGGCTGGTTGTTCAAACTGGCCAAGGCCATTCCGGTGGCGCCGCAAAAGGAAGACCCGCAGGCCTACCAGGCCGCATTTGATGCGGCGGCCCAGGTGCTGCGTGAGGGCGATTTGCTGTGCATCTTCCCCGAGGGCGGCATCACCAACGACGGCAGCCTGAAGGAGTTCAAGGGCGGCATCATGAAGATCCTGGAGCGCGCCCAGGCCGACAGCGTGGTGGCGCCGGTAGTGCCGATGGCGCTGACCAATCTGTGGGGCTCCTTCTTCAGCCGCGTGGAACAGGGCGGCGCCATGGTTCGGCCGTTTCGGCGTGGCATGTTCAGCAGCGTGGGCCTGAATGTGGGCCCGGCCAGCGCGCCGCAGGATGTGCAGCCGGAGGGGTTGCGGGGGCGGGTGCAGCAGTTGTTGGGGGCTTGATACCCCTCGCTTGCGACGGTTTTTGCTGCTGCGACCCGTCAATCTCTTGGCATACTCGCGCCCATGAACCTCGCCGACTCCCTGCGACATTGGGCACGACGCATCAAACGCGACGGCATCGCACTTTGGTTTGCGGTAAAACACCCAGAAACGCCGTGGTACGCCAAGGCATTGGGCCTTTTTGTCGTGGCGTATGCGCTCAGCCCCATTGACCTGATACCTGACTTCATTCCGGTGCTCGGTTACCTGGACGATGTGCTGCTGCTTCCATGCCTCATCTGGTTGACCGTCTGGCTCTTACCACCCGAAGTGCTTGCCGAATGCCGTCGCCAGGCTTGTGCCTGGAGCGAAGCCAACGGTGCGAAGCCAACCAGTCGGGTCGGCGCAGCCGTCATCGTCCTGCTTTGGCTGGGTGTCGGAGTTGCTGCCTGGCTATGGCTGGTCCAGCCACGGCTGTAGCCAAGCACACCCGCGGCGCTCAGTGCGCCCCGGCCAGCAGCGCCGCATTTCCCCCCGCCGCCGTGGTGTTCACCGTGATGGTCTGCTCGGCGCAGAAGCGGTACAGGTAGTGCGGGCCGCCGGCCTTGGGGCCGGTGCCGGAGAGGCCTTCGCCACCGAACGGCTGCACGCCGACCACGGCGCCGATCATGTTGCGGTTGATGTAGACGTTGCCGATGTGGGCGGCATGGGCCAGTGCCTGGGCGCGGCTGTCGATGCGGGTCTGGATGCCTAAAGTGAGGCCGTAGCCCAGCGCATTGACCTGGGCAATCACGTCGGCCGGCTCACCGCCCCAGCGCACCACCTGCAGTACGGGGCCAAAGATTTCGGCCTTGACGTCGGCGATGCGGGCCACCTCGAAGGCGTGCGGGGCAATCAGGTTTGCTACTGTTTTAATAGCTGTTGATGTAGATTCTGCGGGGGCTAGCAACACTTTTGACTCGACCTTCAAGCGCTGGATGTGGCGGTAGATGCCCTCGAACGCTTCGGCATCAATGACCGGGCCGACATCGGTGGTGATGTCGGCGGTGTCACCCACCACCAGCTCTCGCGCGGCGCCTTGCAGCATTTCGATGACGCCATCGGCAATGGCCTCGTGCACACACAGCAGGCGCAGCGCCGAGCAGCGCTGGCCGGCCGAGCGGAAGGCGCTTTGCACCACGGCGTCGACCACCTGCTCGGGCAGCGCGCTGCTGTCCACCAGCATGGCGTTGATGCCGCCGGTCTCGGCGATCAGCGGGACGATGGCGCCGTCCTTGGCGGCCAGGGCCCGGTTGATGGTCTTGGCGACCTGGGTGGAGCCGGTGAATACCACGCCAGCCACGCCGGGCTGCGCGACCAGCGCCGCGCCAACAGTTTCGCCGGCGCCGTGCGCCAGTTGCAAGGCATCCACTGGAACACCGGCGGCATGCAGCAGTTGCACCGCGACCTGGGCCACACCGGGCGTCTGCTCGGCCGGCTTGGCCAGCACGGCATTCCCAGTGGCGAGCGCGGCGGCAACCTGGCCGACAAAGATGGCCAGCGGGAAATTCCACGGGCTGATGCACACCCACACGCCGCGTGCGGTCAGTGACAGCGTGTTGGACTCGCCAGTCACGCCAAAGCTGTGGCCGGCCAGTGCTGGCGGCAGGTGGTGGATCTGCGGTTGCGCCAGTGGCTGCATGATGCGCTGCGCCTCGTCGGCGTAGTAGCGCAGGAAGTCCACCGCCTCGCGCACTTCGCTGACCGCATCGCCCCAGGTCTTGTGCGCTTCTCTCACCAGCAGGGCGCAGAACATCGGGGTTTGTTCCAGCATGACATCGGCAGCACGGCGCAGGATGGCGGCGCGTTCGGCCACCGGGGTGCGGCTCCAGCCCTTTTGGGCGGCAGCGCCGGTGGCGAACACTTCGGCCGTGCGGTGCGGGTCGAACGCGGGCACCACCGGCACCGGTGTCGTTGCCAGCGCGGCCAGCAGCGGGTCACGCATGCTGGGCACGGTCAGATCCAGGCCGGTGCTGTTCTTGCGCGCGCCGGGGTGGGTGCCAAACAGGTCGAACGGCAGCGGCAGGCTTGAATGGGGCTCCAGGCGCAGCGGGGAGGTCAACAGGTCCTGCATATCCACCGTAGGGTCTGCCATCTGGTGCACAAACGACGAGTTGGCGCCGTTCTCCAGCAGACGGCGCACCAGGTAGGCCAGCAGGTCCCGGTGTGCGCCCACCGGGGCATAGACGCGGCACGCCACTAGCGGGTTCTTCAGCACCTCGCGGTAAATGCCCTCGCCCATGCCGTGCAGACGCTGCAGCTCAAACGGTGCACCGGTGCGTGCGGCCATTTGCAGGATGGCGGCGATGGTGGCGGCGTTGTGCGTGGCGAACTGGGGGTAGATGGCATCCGGCACATCCAGCAGCGCGCGGGCGCAGGACAGGTAGGACACATCCGTGTGGTGCTTGTGGGTGAAGACCGGGTAGTGCGGCAGGCCCAGTTCCTGGGCGCGCTTGATTTCGGCGTCCCAATACGCGCCCTTGACCAGGCGACACATCAGGCGCACCTGGTAGCGCCGCGCCAGCGCAGTGACGGCCTCAATCAGTTCCAGCGAACGCGTCTGGTAGGTCTGCATGGCCATGCCAAAGCCGCGCCACTGCGGGCACTCGGCCGCCACCTTGGCGACCAGCGCTTCCAGGACTTCCAGCGTCAGCTCCTGGCGCTCGACCTCTTCGGCGTCAATGGTCAGGTTGATGTTGGCCCGCGCGGCGTGCTGGCACAGGCTCCAGACACGCGGCACCAGCTCGGCCATGATCCGCTCGCTTTGCGCATCCTCAAAGCGTGGGTGCAGGGCGCTGAGCTTGATTGATATACCGTCGTTCTGCTCGATAGCCCTCGTGGAATCAACATGGGCAGCTATTGATTCAATAGCATCCGTGTAGCTCTTCAGATAGCGCTGTGCGTCCGCATCGGTGCGGGCGCCCTCGCCCAGCATGTCGTAGGAATATCGGAGCGCAGTCTTCTTGCGGGCGGCGTCGGCCTCGTGCTGCGCTTCCTTCATGGTCTGGCCCAGCACGAACTGGCGGCCCAGCAGCTGCACGGCGCGCAGCGTGGCGGCGACCACGGTTTTGGCCCCCAGCTTGGCCATCAGGCCGGGCTCGTTCTGTGGTCCATTGCCGGTCTGGGGGTCCGGCAGGAAATACTTGGACATTGAGATCGCGGTACTGGACAGGCGCGACAGCACCTTGTCGCCACTGCCGTCAAAGTCGGCGCGGCCCAGTTGATCGGCGGTGAGCGCAATCGCGGTTTCGGCATCGGGCACGCGCAGCAGGGCTTCGGCCAAGCGCATCAGGGCCAGGCCTTCGGCGCTGGAGATCGGGTATTCCTTGAGCAGGCTTTCCATCGCCCAGAACGGCGGCGGGTTATCACGCACGGCCTGCACCCAGGGCGTGGCGGTGCGCGCCGCTGCGGCCCAATCCAGTGCCTGACTGACGCTTTGCAGGTGGCGGGCCACCACTTCGGCCTCGGGGCGGTAGGGGAAGGGCAGGCGTTGGGCGACGGGCATGGTGGTCTCCGGTTTCTTCTGTTCGGTTTTGCTGGACAGGCTGAAGTTAAATGCTGCTTCAACTGACTAAGTCGCTATGTTCTTTGAATTTATGGTGAATTTCTCACTAAAATTTAGCCAAGTGATAGCTGTTTGTTTAGTGCCAACTTCTTGCACGATGGAGTGGTACCTGCCACGGTAGGCAAGGCCGGGGGCCTCATCTGTCCTGCTGGCCAGCAAATCGGCCCCCGGGGCCTTGCCCACCGTGGCGAGAAGGAGCGCAGTTGAGACACAAACGGGAAAGAACACGACCATGGCACCCAACACTGACCTGGACCGCATAGACGTCAAAATCCTGACCTGCTTGCAGGAGGACGGCCGCATCTCCAACCTCAAGCTGGCCGAGGCCGTCACCTTGTCACCGACCGCTGTGCTGGCACGGGTGCAGCGCCTCACCAAGGACGGCTACATCCTCGGCTACGAAGCGCGGCTCAACCCCCTCAAGCTGGGCGCAGGCATGATGGTCTTCGTGGAGGTGCTGCTGGACCGCACCACGCCCAACGTGTTCGAGGCCTTCAAGGCCGCGGTCCAGGTGCGCGGCGAGATCATGGAATGCCACATGGTGGCCGGTGGCTTTGACTACCTGCTCAAGACCCGCATGGCCGACATGGCCGCCTACCGCGACTTTGCCGGCACCGTGCTGTGGCAGTTGCCCGGCGTGCGCGAGACCCGCACCTACCCGGTCATGGAAGAGGTAAAAAACACCACGCAATTGGCGCTGCGATAGGCCCCCATTCGAAAAAACCGGTGCCTATAATGCCGACGAAGACATAGCCCGTCGGCCATTGCACGGCACGCTGCGTTGTGTCCCCTGCGCCCCATTAACGATTTGTTCCACGTCGGGATCCAACCTTATGCGTCACGCCTTGATCGTCTTGCTGGCCGCAGCAGCCCTGTCCGGCGGGGCCCTAGCCCAGGGTTTCAAGTTCTCCAACGAAGACAACGCGGAGAAGGCGCAAGAGGCCGAACAGCAGGCCAAGGTGCAGGCGCTACTGGCCAGCCCCTGCAAAGCCAAGATCAAGAACCAGAAGATCATGGTGCTGATCGGCGAGAGCCGCGATGGCTACCTGCAGACCGCGCAATCACGCTACACCGGCCATTTCGATGCGCTCAACGCGCGCCTGCAGCGCCTGGGCCTCAAGACGACCACCCAGGCCCAGATCAAGGCCCAGGTTGCGCAGGCAGAAATCGACGCCTATTTCAGGAACGATCCCGATGCCGCGCTGGGCGCATCGAAGCGACTCTCGGCCCAGTACATCCTGCGGGGGCTGATCACCAGCCAGACCGGGTACAACACCATCGTGCGGGTCAACCAGGTGTCCATCAACATGGCCTTCACGCTCACCGATGCCAATGGTCGCATCCTGTCGCAGACCAGCGCCGAGAACGCCAGCTACGCCGGGGTCGACACCTCCGGCATGGCGCTAACCCTTATCAACGAAAAAGCCGACGAAGTGGTCGCGCAGTTGTACAGTGACTATTGCCGCGTCGGCGGTTCGTAAATTTTTAATGGGAGCGAGACAATGAGCCAAGGATTCAACATGTTTAAAGGTATTGCGGCATCCACACTGCTGGTGCTGGCCGCCGTGGGCAGCACCGTTCAGGCCCAACCCAGCTTTGGCAACCCGTCACCCACGGCGGGCAGCTCCACGTCGGACAAGGCCAATGCGGCGGCCGATGCCGCCGCCTACAGAGAGGTGGAGTACACCAACAAGAACAAGCGCGGCCCGGCGCTGATCGTCATCCCCGGCGAGATCAAGAGCAACAACGCCAACTTCACGCAGCGCTTTTTGCCCAACAACATTGCCGATTTTGCCGAGCTGGAATTGTCCAATGCCAACTTCCCGGTGCTGGAGCGGACCAACCTGGGGCCGCTGGTGAATGAAATTTCGCTGGCCTACAACCTGGGTGACCCGAACGCCGCGCGCAAGACCATGCAGATGGGCAAGCTCAAGACCACCAAGTGGATTCTGAAGTTCGACATCCTCAAGGCCGAACAGATTGCCGAGAACAAGAAGGGCTTTGACGGCCGCGCCGTCGGTGGGCTGCTGTCCATTTTTGGTGGCGGCAGCATGGCCGGTTCGGCCGCCAGCACGGTGGCAGGCTCCGTGCAGACCGGTGACTCCACCGGTGTCTGGCTGATCGGCATGCGCTACAAGATCATGGACGCCAACACCACCGAGCAGGTGGCCCAGGGCTACAAAGACCTGAAAATGGAAGTCGGCGCCACCTCCACCAGCGTCATGGGCGTGTCCGACTCGGCCAAGGGTGGCGTAGGCCTGGACACCATGGTGCAGCGCCTGGTGCAGACCCTGGTCTGGGACATTGACTCCAAATACAAATAAGCCAGAGAACTCCGCCCCATGACGACCTTCACCCGACTCGGTAAGTACCTGATCCGCCGTGAACTCGGCAAGGGCGCCATGGGCGTGGTGTATGAGGGCTTCGATCCGCAGATCGAGCGCACGGTGGCCATCAAGACCATCCTGCCAGCGCAGCTCAAGGGTGAAGAGGCCGCCCAGGTGCTGGCGCGCTTCAAGCGCGAGGCGCAGGCCGCGGGCCGCCTGAACCACCCCGGCATCGTGGCGGTCTATGACTACGGGGAAGAGATCGCCGACGAGGACCACACCATGGTGGCCGGCGAGGGCGCGCAGGCTAGAGAGCGCGTGGCCTATATCGCCATGGAATTTGTCAAGGGCCGCGAACTGCGCGACTTTTTCGAGGCCAACGATCGCTTTGCGATCAAGGACGTGGAGCGCCTGATGCTCGAGGTGCTGGATGCGTTGGGCCATGCGCACGCCAACGGGGTCGTCCACCGCGACATCAAACCGGCCAACCTGATTGTGCTGGCCGATGGCAAGGTCAAGGTCGCAGACTTTGGCATTGCGCGGGTCGAGAAATCGGAGCTGACCCAGGTCGGCACGGTGATGGGCACACCCGCCTACATGTCACCCGAGCAATTCATGGGGCAACCGGTGGACGGGCGCAGCGACATTTTTTCCTGCGGTGTGATCCTGTACCAGTTCCTGACCGGCGAGAAGCCGTTCACCGGCAATTCCACGACCATCATGTACAAGGTGCTGCACGAGGAGCCGCTGGCGCCCTCGCTGCTGAATGTGGCGCTGCCCCCGGCATTTGATGCGGTGGTCAAAAAGGCCATGGCCAAGAACCCCGACGAGCGCTACCAGAGCGCACAGGAATTTGCGCAGGCCATCAAATCCACACTGGGTGCGGCGCCAGCCATGGGCGCTGCTGCGGCCGTGGATGCGGATCGCACAGAACTCAGCACGCCGGCGATGGCCCCGGCTGCGTCCAAGGCAGCGCCCCCCGCGCCTTCCGCTGCGCCTGCACCCGTACGTGCCACCACCGCCACACCGGCAGGCGACGCCCAACACAAATCCAATGGCGCACTGGTTGCGGCCGTGCTGACTGGTGTCGCCATTCTGGGCGCGGGCAGCTACTACTTCTCGCGCGGTGACCAGGGCAATGGTGCGGCAATCTCGCAGGCGACGACACCCGCCGCGGCAAGCACTGCCGCCGCTCCCGCTCCCGCTCCCGCTCCCGCTCCCGCGCCCGTGGCCGTGGCCGTGGCCGCAGCGTCGACCGAACCCGCGCTGGAGCCCGGCACCATGGTCATCAGCGCCCTGGGCCTGGTGGACCCCAAGGATGCCCGCTTCAAAGGCGACGCCAATGCCGCGCAATCCGAATCCCGTGCCGACGCCATGCGCCAGTTGGTCGAAAAGGCTGTGGCGCTGTATGTTGAAAAGGACTCGCTGAACAAGAACTATGCGGTGCTGGACCGCAAGCTGTTGTCACAGCCCGGCGCCTTCATCAAGACCGTGATCCAGGAGGGCGCCGCCGCCACCGGCAAGGACGGCCTGCTGGAAACTGAGACCCGCGCCGTGGTCAAGGTGCGCGACGTGCAGAAGTCCCTGAACCAGTTGTCCAAGGACGAGCGCATCGAATTCATCCGCAACAATGGCGACCCCAAGGTCTCCATCCAGATGGCGATCCGCAACGCCGACACCACACAGGCCCTGCCAGCCGAGCGCTCCATGGTGGCCGAGAACGTGGTCAAGGAACGCATCAAGTCCTTCGGGTTCCGGGTCTGGTCCGCCGATGGTGACGTCAAGGCCGGCGCTAAAGTGCAGCCGTCCGACTTTCAGATCGAGGGCGAGGTCAAGGTCAAGGTCCTGTCCGCCAGGTTGCCCGCATCGGGCCTGACCATCACCAAGACTGCGCTCACCTCCTGGACGCTGAAGGCGATCGACAAGGCCAGCGGTGAAGAGGTCTACCTCAACACCGTCAACCCCACCGGCAAAAGCTGGGCCTCCGAAGACCTGGCGCTGGCCGAAATCGGCAAGCTGGTCGGCGACGAATTCTCCAAGAACTTCTTTCTCGAACACTTCAATTTCAGCGCCCAGAAAATCAATCTGAATGTGGCGGGTCTGCCCGATGCGCAAAGCGCCAAGCTGCTGCTGCGTGAACTGCGGGGCTTTCGCCAGGTGCTCGACGCCCAGGCGGCCAGCGACTCAGGCAAATACCAGCTGCAACTGGCCGAGGGCAACGCCAGCGACCTGATCAGTGAGGGCGTCCTCAAGCCGCTCAACACCAAACTCGGCCAAGCGTGTTTTGCACTGGCCGGGTCCAGCGGTGCAGATGTCAACGTGAGTTTTGCCGCAGCCTGCGCCGACACAGCGGTGCGCGGCAAGCTCGACACCCTGCCACCGGCCGGCCTGCAAAGTGCACCAGGTGCCCGCGGCAAGCTGATGGCAAAAACGACTTGAGGCCAGTCGCTGCGCTGGGCCGCCCCAAGCAATGCGGCGCCCTACTCGCGCACGCTGAAGGTCACGAGCTCGGCATCCTGCAGGTCCACCGAGTGTCCAAAACCAATACGCCCAGTACCACGCAGCATGATCTCTTCGCGCCGCAGCACCACCTCGGCTTCACGGACAAACGCCACGAAGGTCCCATTGGTGCTTTGATCGACCAGAAAGAACTTGTCGCGCCGGCATTCAATGCGGGCGTGCTGGCGCGAAGCATTCCGGTCGGCGATGACCACGTCACACTGCGCATCGCGGCCCAGGACAACGGACGCGTGTTCATGGTCCAGCGTCCATGAATGCCCCTGGTGCTCCAGCTTGAGCGTGACTGACTTGCTGACGGTGGCGGTGATGGATGCGGTGGACATCGTCAACTCTTCCCCGCCCTGCCAGATCACCTCGCTGACGTTGACTTCGTCGCCCTTGCCCTTGACCGACAACGCGGCAATGCTGCGGGTGGAGAGTTGCAGCATCGGCGACATGCAGGCCACGGTGGCGCCGGTGGTGATGATTTGCATGCCCTTGGCCAGGCCGGCCATGCGGGCCGCCATGTTGACGGTATCGCCAAAGACGTCGTTGCTCTCTTCAATCACCGGGCCGAAATGAAAGCCTATGCGCACGCTGCGCTTGACCTTGGAGACCATGGGCAGGGCCATGACCTTGTGGTGCATATCGGTGGCCGCCAGGCAACCGCTGTCAGCGCTGGGCAACACGCACATGATCTCGTCACCAATGGTCTTGATGACCCGCCCGCCATACTGCTGCACCACCGTGCGCAGGACCGCCAGGCATTCGTCGATCATCTGTTTGGCGATGGTGTCACCAAAGCTGTCGTACAGGCGGGTGCTGCCCACGACATCGGCAAACAGCACCGTCAGCGTGGCGGTGGGACGCGCCGACGCGGAATCTCCTGGTGCATGATGGTGTGTGTCGGTGTTGGCCATAGAAAGCGTGTGCTCGTTGATTCTATACAGATAGCCCATTCCCAGACGGTGCAACATTTGCCAAAATGGATTCTTTAAGGGGAAAACATGAAACTGACCATAGCAATCGCTGCCGTGCTGCTGGCAACCAGCGCCGCCACTGCCAGCGCCCAAACCATGAAGCCAGGTCTGTGGGAGATTACGACCCAGATGCAGGGCGGCTCGGGCGAAATGGCGGGTGCCATGGCGCAGGCGCAAAAGCAGATGGAAAGCATGCCCCCCGAACAGCGCAAGATGATGCAGGACATGATGGCCAAGCAAGGCGTTCAGATGGGGGCCAGTGGCGGCGGCGGCATGACCGTCAAGATCTGCATGACGCAAGAGATGGTGGACCGCAACGAGGTGTCCGCGCGCCAGAGTACCAGCCAGAGCGACTGCACCCACACCAATAGCCCGCGCGTCGGCAACACCATGAAGTTTTCCTACGTGTGCGCCAAGCCGCCCAGCAGCGGGGAAGGCCAGGTCACGTTCACCAGCCCGGAGGCCTACAACATGAAGATGACGACGACCGGCACCCTGCGCGGCAAGCCAGAAAAAATGGAAATGCAGACCGCGGGCCGCTGGCTGGGCAGCAATTGCGGAACCGTCAAGCCGCTGGAGATGCCCAAAAAGTAGAGGCAGGCGAATAGCGCCCCCTCGGGGCGCAGCGCAGTACGCGCAGCGACAAGGGTGGGAGCTTAATGCCGAGATCCGAAGATCGCGCTGCCCACGCGCACCAGGGTAGATCCGCTGGCGATTGCGGCCTCCAGGTCGGCGCTCATGCCCATGGACAGTGTGTCCAGCCCCATTCCGGCCACATTCAATTGGTCAAATAGGTCTCTAGCCCTCGTAAATACTGCACATGAAGCTACAAAATCAGGAGCAGGCTCGGGGATGCACATGAGCCCGCGCACACGCAGGCGCGGCAGTGCTGCCACCGCCTGAGCCAGCGCCAGCGCCTGGTCGGGCGCAACACCCGACTTGGTCGGCCCGCCGTCCACGTTGACCTGGATACACAACTGCAGCGGCGCCAGATGGGGCGGGCGCTGCTCGCTGAGGCGCTGGGCGATTTTGAGACGATCCACCGTGTGCACCCAGTCAAAATGCTCGGCCACCAGGCGGGTTTTGTTGCTCTGGATAGGTCCTATGCAGTGCCATTGCAGCGGCAAGTGCTTAAGTGCCGTGATTTTCTCCACCGCCTCCTGGATGTAGTTTTCACCAAACGCGGTCTGCCCGGCCGCATGGGCCTGAGCGACGGCATCTGCGCCAAAGGTTTTGGAAACCGCCAGCAGGGCGACAGAATCGGGGGACCTGCCCGCTTTGCCACAGGCCTGGGCGATTCGGTCGTGAATCCGTTGGAGATTGTCGGCAATCATGGTCATAATCACTCAAGCGTAACAAACAAAGAACTTGCGGGACAGACCTTCAGCTCTGTCCCCAACTGACTAGGGGAAACTTCGTGGACATTACCCAACTGCTGGCCTTCAGCGTCAAGAACAAAGCCTCCGATTTGCACCTCTCCGCGGGATTGCCGCCCATGATCCGGGTCCACGGCGACGTGCGCCGTATCAACGTGGAAGCGCTGGACCACAAGCAGGTCCACGGCATGGTGTACGACATCATGAACGACGGCCAGCGCAAACACTTTGAAGAATTTCTGGAAATCGACTTCTCGTTCGAAATCGACGGCCTGGCGCGTTTTCGCGTCAATGCCTTCAACCACAACCGTGGTGCCGGTGCGGTGTTCCGGACCATTCCCAGCAAGATCCTGTCGCTGGAGCAACTCAACGCACCCAAGATTTTCGGCGACCTGGCGCTCAAACCCCGCGGCATGGTGCTGGTGACCGGCCCTACCGGCTCGGGCAAATCGACGACGCTGGCCGCCATGGTCAACTACCTGAACGAAACCGAGTTCGGCCACATCCTGACGGTGGAAGACCCGATCGAATTTGTACACGAGTCCAAGAAATGCCTGGTCAACCAGCGTGAAGTGGGACCGCATACCCTGTCGTTTGCCGCCGCGTTGCGCTCTGCGCTGCGCGAAGACCCGGACTGTATTCTGGTCGGCGAAATGCGCGACCTGGAGACCATCCGCCTGGCCATGACGGCAGCCGAAACCGGTCACTTGGTGTTTGGCACGCTGCACACCTCCAGCGCGGCCAAGACGATTGACCGGATCATTGACGTGTTCCCAGCCGACGAGAAGGAAATGGTCCGCGCCATGTTGTCCGAGTCGCTGCAGGCGGTGATCTCGCAGACGCTGTGCAAGACCAAGGACGGCCAGGGCCGCGTCGCCGCCCACGAGATCATGCTGGGCACCAGCGCCATCCGCAACCTGATCCGCGAGGCCAAGGTGGCGCAGATGTATTCATCGATCCAGACCGGCAACAGCGTGGGCATGAAGACGCTGGACCAGGACCTGACCGATCTGGTCAAGCGTAACGTCATCAGCGCCGCGGAGGCCCGCAGCAAAGCCAAGATCCCTGAGAACTTCCCAGGGTAGATATGGCACACCCCCCGGCTTGCTCACTGCGTGTAGCCGCTTTCCCCCTTGCAGGGGGCAACACCAGCGGTCCGGCGAAGCCGGTCCCGCGGTGTTCCTGGTTTGGGGGAACCCTTCGTTCCTCTGCCTCAAACTATTTTTGAAGGGAGCTCTCATGGAGCGCGATCAAGCCACGAAATTTATCAACGACCTGCTCAAGCTGATGGTGGGGCGCAATGGCAGCGACCTGTTCATCACGGGCGACTTCCCGCCCGCCATCAAGGTCGACGGCAAGGTCACCAAGGTGTCGCCACAGGCCCTCAATGCGGTGCACACGCTGTCACTGGCGCGTTCCATCATGAACGACAAGCAGGTTGCCGATTTTGAGCGCACCAAGGAAAGCAATTTCGCCATTTCGCCACCGGGCATCGGGCGCTTCCGGGTCAACGCCTTCATCCAGCAGGGCAAGGTGGGCATGGTGCTGCGGACCATTCCCATGGTCCTGCCCACCATCGACGGCCTGGGCGTGCCCCAGGTCCTGAAGGAAATCGCCCAGTCCAAGCGCGGCCTGTGCATCCTGGTGGGTGCCACGGGTTCGGGCAAATCGACCACCCTGGCAGCCATGGTTGACTGGCGCAACGAAAATTCTTACGGCCATATCATCACCGTGGAAGACCCGGTCGAATTTGTGCACATGCACAAGAACTGCGTGGTGACGCAGCGCGAAGTGGGTCTGGACACCGATAGCTGGGAGGCGGCCCTGAAGAACACGCTGCGCCAGGCCCCCGACGTGATCCTGATGGGTGAAATCCGCGACCGCGAGACCATGGAGCACGCCGTGGCCTTTGCCGAGACCGGCCACCTGTGCCTGGCCACGCTGCACGCCAACAGCGCCAACCAGGCGCTGGACCGCATCATCAACTTCTTCCCCGAAGAGCGCCGCGCCCAGTTGCTGATGGATTTGTCGCTGAATCTCAAGGCGCTCGTGTCACAGCGTCTGCTGCCCAAGCAGGACGGCAAGGGCCGCGTGGCAGCCGTCGAGATCATGCTGAACTCCCCGCTGATTTCCGACCTGATTTTCAAGGGCGATGTCTCCGAAATCAAGGAGATCATGAAGAAGAGTCGCAACCTGGGTATGCAGACCTTTGACCAGGCCCTGTTTGACATGTACGAGAAAAACATGATCACGTTCGAGGACGCGCTGCGCAACGCCGACTCGCTGAACGACCTGCGCCTGCAGATCAAGCTCAACAGCCAGCGCGCCAAGTCCAGCGACCTGAGCGCCGGTACCGAACACTTTTCAATCATGTGAATGTAGCCCCCACGCTCCGCCGCTGCGCGGGTCGCTGCCCCACTACCGCAGGGGTCGCTACGCACCGGGGGCGAATTTGCCTTGGGGCGGCCCGGCGGCAAATTGCCCTTCCAACTAACCTGAAACCTTGCGGGACAGATCTTTAGCTCTGTCCTCAACTGATTAAATCCCCCATGTCCAGCACCAACCCCAAAACATACGAAGCATCCACCAGCACCAAGGTCGCCTTTCTGGGCCTGGGCGTCATGGGCTACCCCATGGCGGGGCACCTCGCCCTGGCCGGACACCAGGTCACTGTCTACAACCGGTCTGCTGCTAAATCAATAGCATGGTGTGCAGAATTCACGAGGGCTAGCGGCCAGAATGGCATCAATACCAGCGCCACAACGCCGCGTCTGGCGGTACACGACGCCGACATCGTGTTCTGCTGCGTGGGCAATGACGACGACCTGCGCAGTGTGACCATAGGCCCGGACGGCGCCTTTGCCGGCATGAAGGCCGGTGCCATTTTTGTCGACCACACCACGGCGTCGGCCAGTGTGGCGCGTGAACTCAACGCCCTCGCCCGCCACCAGGGACTGCATTTTGTCGATGCGCCGGTTTCGGGCGGTCAGGCGGGCGCGCAAAACGGCATGCTGACCGTGATGTGTGGCGGTGATGCGACGGCATTCGAGGCCGCCAAACCGGTGGCCATGGCCTTCTCGCGCGCATTCACGCTCTTGGGGGATAGCGGCGCCGGTCAACTGGCCAAGATGGTCAACCAGATTTGTATTGCCGGACTGGTACAGGGCTTGAGCGAAGCGATTGCCTTTGGCCAGCATGCGGGCCTGGACATGAACCAGGTGCTCGACGTCATCGGCAAAGGCGCGGCGCAAAGCTGGCAACTCGACAACCGGGGCAAGACCATGGTGGCCGACAAGTTCGACTTTGGTTTTGCCGTCGACTGGATGCGCAAGGACCTGGGGCTGGTGCTGGACGAAGCCAAACGCAACGGTTCGCGCTTGCCCGTCACGGCCCTGGTCGACCAGTTCTACGCCGATGTGCAGCACCTGGGCGGCAACCGCTGGGACACCTCCAGCCTGATCAAGCGGCTGAAGTAGTAGCAGGACCCACCCGCAAAGCAGCGGTGCGTGGGGGCTCTATCAAGGCTTGGCCGCTGGGGGCGTACCACCGGATACGGTCATGCGCGACAGCTCGTCTTCCGAGATGGTTTCCAGGATACGCACCACCTTCTGCACACCGGTGGTTGCGCTGATGACCTCGGTCGCGCGCGTCGCTTCCCGCGCGGTCACGCGACCCATCATGTACACGGTTCCACGCTCGGTCGTGATCTTGAACGCGTTGACATACAGGTCCTTGGCGTCCAGCAGAGCGGCCTTCACCCTTCCGGTGACCAGCGAATCGGACGACCGCTGTGTGAGGGTAGAGTTGCCGAGGACGGCCAGCTCGTTGACGATATGGCGCACGTTGTCCACGCCGGTCACGATCTGCTCCACCAGTTGCTTATCCTGGGCCGATGCCACTTCTCCGGTCAGCAAAACCTGGCGGTTGTAGCTGGTCACATTGACATGCGCGCGCTCGCCCAGGTTCTCGCGGATGCGGCTGGCCGATCGCAGTTCAATGCCCTCGTCCTCGACCACGGTGCCAGTCGTACGCCGGTCGCTGGCCACTATGCCGGTCACCACCGCACCACCCATGACCAAGGGGAAGCACGCCGTCAGCGTGCCCACGGTGCTGCCCACTAAAACCAGCGCCAGGCTGGCGCGTCGCAAAGAAAAACTCATTTGGAAGGTTCCTGTTCGCCCAACAACTGGGCATCTACCGCATCGCAAATGCAATGCAAAGCCAATATGTGCACTTCCTGAATCCGGGCCGTGCGCTCATGCGGCACGCAGATGTGCACGTCGGTATCGCGCAACACGTGCGCCATTTTTCCGCCGCCGCGCCCGGTCAACCCGACCACCACCATTTCGCGCGCATGCGCCGCTTCAATGGCGGCCAGCACATTGGCCGAGTTGCCGCTGGTCGAGATGGCCAGCAGCACGTCGCCGGGTGACCCCAGCGCGCGCACCTGGCGGGAGAAAATGACGTTGAAATCGTAGTCGTTGGCAATCGCCGTGATGATGGAGCTGTCGGTCGTCAGGGCAATGGCCCCCAACTCCGGGCGCTCGCGCTCGAAGCGGCCCACAAATTCGGCCGCGAAATGCTGTGCGTCGGCGGCCGATCCGCCATTGCCACAGGCCAGCACCTTGCCGCCACTGGTCACACAGGTCAGCATGGCCTGCACGGCTGCCGCAATCGGTTTACTCAGCACCAGTGCAGCCTGGTACTTGAGGTCGGCACTGTCGATAAAGTGTTGTTGTATTCGTTGTTCCAGCATGGAGGCCGATGATACCGCGGCCGGTAAATCCACCTGAAGTGTCGGGGTCACGAGGCGTCAAATGCCGCCTGCAGCCACTGCACGCCATCGGGCTCCAGCACCACGACGTCAAAGCGGCAGGGCGGCAGTGCCCGCAGGTGCATCAGGTAGTGCCGTGCCGCATAAATGATGCGTCGCTGCTTGGTGCTGCCCACACTGGCGGCTGCACCGCCATGGCGCAAGGAGCTGCGTTTGCGCACCTCGACAAACACCGTGGTGCCGTCCGGCGCGTGCATGATCAGGTCAATCTCGCCGCCACCACGCCCCGGCGTCCGATAATTGCGCGCAATCAGGCGCAAACCCTGCGCCTGCAAATGCCGCAGGGCCTCGTCCTCCGCACTGTCGCCCAGTTGTTTTGTAGAAAGGATTCCCATGTGAGCGCTCTATTTACCTCAGCCCGCGCCGCCTCCGCCGAGGCGGCTTCTGAACAGTATTATCCGCAGGGAACGCTCTACGTCGTCGCCACGCCGATTGGCAACCTGGCCGACATCAGCCTGCGGGCACTGCACGTGCTGGGGCTGGTCGACGCCATTGCCTGTGAGGACACGCGCCACACCCAGTCGCTGTTGCGCGCCTACGGCATCGACAAAAACTCCGTGCAACTGATTGCCGTGCACCAGCACAATGAAACGCAGGCCGCCCAGACCGTGCTGGACCTTCTGCACCAGGGCCAGCGCGTGGCCTATGTCAGCGACGCCGGCACGCCCGGCATCAGCGACCCCGGCGCGCGGCTGGTGGCGGCCGTGCGTGCGCAGAATCTGCGCGCCATGCCCCTGCCGGGCGCGAGCAGCATTGCCGCGCTGGTCTCGGTCGCCGGTCTGGTGGAAGACGATCCCGGCGGGTTTGTGTTTGTGGGCTTTCTGCCGTCCAAAGCGGGGGAGCGGGACCGTGCGGTGCTGGCACTGGCCACACAGGAGCGCGCGGTGCTGCTGCTGGAGGCTCCCCACCGCATCGAGGCATTGGCCCTGGCACTTGCCACCCTGGGTGCGCGAGCGCTGACCATCGGCCGTGAATTGACCAAACAGTTCGAAGAGATTGCCACGGTCAGCGCCCAGGATTTTCCCGCCTGGCTGGCGCAGGACGCGAACCGCCTACGGGGTGAATTTGCCCTGGTGCTGCACGCCATACCCGCGGCAACCGAGGTGGCGCAGGACACCCGGGTATTGAAACTGCTGCTGGAGCATCTGCCGTTGAAGACCGCGGTCAAGCTGGCGGCCGACATTACCGGCGAGCCACGCAATGGGCTCTACCAGGCCGCACTGGCCCTCAAATCAGACAATACCGATCACGCGTCTGACGCTGCGGACTCACCCTCATAACCCTGAACACAGGTGCGCAACACCGCCTTGATGCCCGACAGGTCGTCCGCCTGAACGTCCTGGCGCAAGGTCTGCAATTGCAGGTCGAGCGCCGGCCACTCCAGGTAGTGCTCGTGGGCCTTCATGATGCGCGGATGGGCTGTGGCGGTCGGGTTGTCGCCAATCAGCAGCTCTTCGTACAGTTTTTCACCAGGACGCAGGCCCGTGATGGCAATGCTGATGTCGCCGTGGGGCGTCGTTTCATCGCGCACCGTCATGCCGGACAGCTCGACCATGCGCCGGGCCAGGTCAACGATGCGGACCGGCTCGCCCATATCCAACACGAACACCTCACCCCCACAGGCCATGGCTCCCGCCTGCAACACCAGTTGCGCGGCCTCGGGGATGGTCATGAAATAGCGGGTGACATCGGCGTGGGTCACGGTCAAGGGGCCGCCGGCTTCCAGTTGGCGCCGAAACAGCGGCACCACACTCCCGCTGGAACCCAGTACATTGCCAAAGCGCACCATGCTGAAGCAGGTCGTGGCGCCTTGCGGTGAGGCCTGTGCGGCCAGCGCCTGCAACACCAGTTCCGCCATGCGTTTGCTGGCGCCCATGATATTGGTCGGTCGCACGGCCTTGTCGGTAGAGACCAGCACAAAACTGGCAACCCCGCTGGCCAGGGCAGCCTGCGCCATGTTCAGTGTGCCAAATACATTGTTGTCGATGCCCACGGCCGGGTTGGCCTCCACGATGGGAACGTGTTTGTAGGCCGCCGCGTGGTAAACCGTGTGGGGGCGGTAGTTTTGGCATACCTCCTGCAACCGCTGTACGTTGGCCACGCTGCCGAGCAGCGGAACCAGCTCCACGGCCAGCCCCAGGGAAACGCAGGACGCCTCCAGCTCCTGGTGGATGGTGTAGAGATTGAATTCGCTGTGGTCGAACAGCAAGAGCTGACGCGGGCGCTCGGCCGCAATCTGGCGGCACAGCTCGCTGCCAATGCTGCCACCCGCCCCGGTGACCAGAACCACTTTGCCCGACAGGTTGCGCGCCAGCAAATCGGTATTGGGAGGTACCGGATCGCGCCCCAGCAGGTCTTCAATCTCCAGTTCCTTGAAATCCTGCACCGTCACGCGCCCGCTGGCCAGATCGGCCCAATCGGGCAAGGTGCGGATGTGCACCGGCACGGAACGCAGGCTCTCGATGATCTCCTTGCGGCGCGTGCGCGATGTGCTGGGCAAAGCCAGCAGCAGATCCGTGACCCCCTGCTCGACCACCAGGCCCGCAACGTGGGACGGTGCAAAGACCGGAACCCCATTGACACTGCGCCCCACCTTGGTCGGGTCATCATCGACAAAGCCAATCAGCACCGATTGCGCGCCTATCCCCATGGCGGACGCGGTTTGCACACCAGCGGTACCGGCACCGTAAATCAGGAACCGGCTTTGGTTGCGCTTGTCCAGGGGGCTCAGGCCTGCCAGCCAGAACCGCGCAAACGCACGGCTGGCCCCTACCGACAGAAAGAAAATCAAGGGCTGCAAGATACCCAGACTGCGGGGCACGCCAATCCATTGACCACTCCATTGCATCGCCGTTAGCAGCGTCAACAACAACATGCCATAGACGGCCGTCGCCTTGGCCGTAGCCATCAACGCGGCCTGCCCGGTGTAGCGGAATATGGCCCGGTACAAGCCAAACCGGATAAACACCGGCATAAACATCAGCGGCGTCAGGCCATACACCCACCATTGCGCGCCCACCGGCCAGTGCAGGGTATCCAGGCGCAAGGAAAACGCGGCCCATGTCGACAGCATCGCCAGAACAACGTCCAGCGCCACCACGACCATCCGTTTGGTCGACCGCGACCACCCCAATACTCTGTTCTGCATGGAACTCCGTTACCCCAATTCAGCCACGTCGTCAGCTGGTGATCGCAAATTCTTCTTTGGTTTTGCCCTGCGCCACCAGCGCGGACAACCAGCGTGGCGTCAACCCGCGGCCACTCCAGACCTCTCCATTGGGGCCCCGGAATTTGGCGGCAACTACGGCACCCGCCTTCTTCTTGCTGCTGGCGGCCTTGGGCTGAACCGCCACCTTGGTCTTGCCACGGCCCTTGCCGCCGCCGGAAGCCGCAGCCTGCAAATCTTTTACCGTGATGCCAAACGCCGCCATCTTGGCGCGAATATCCTGCACCGTTTTATCGAACTCGCGGCTCTTGATTTCCGAAGCCTGCTTTTGCAGTTTTTGAATCTGATTTTGAATATCCACCAAATTATTCATGTCAACACTCCTGTATGCGATATTAATGGGTTACGTCCCTGCGCATGATAACCTTCCAGGCCGTCAGAAATAATATCTGGATATCAAACGCCAGAGACTGCCGGCGCACATATTCGCTGTCCAGCGCAACCTTCTGCGGTATGGGCAACTCGTCCCGTCCATTAATTTGCGCCCAGCCGGTCAACCCCGGCACCACAGCATGCGCGCCGCACCGGGTGCGCAATTCAATCAAATCCTGCTGGTTATAGAGTGCGGGGCGTGGCCCCACAAAACTCATATCCCCTTTGATAATGCTCCACAACTGCGGCAACTCGTCCAGGCTGCTTTTGCGCAAGAAACTTCCGATGGGTGTGAGATAACTATCCGGATTGGCCAGTAAATGGGTTGCCACGGCCGGCGTGCCCGTGCGCATACTGCGGAACTTGGGCATTTTGAAAATACGGTTGTACCGCCCGACCCGGTCTGACCAATATAAAACCGGACCGGGCGATGTGATTTTCACCAATAGTGCAACCACCGTGCACGGCACCACCAAAATCACCGCAGCCATTGCCGCCAGGAACACATCAAACAAACGTTTCATCATGGAGATATGCTGCACTATTTGCGGCGCTCGGTGCGGTACCAGTCGGCCGTTGCCTGCAAGCCGTCCCGCAGTGTAAAGGGCGGATACCACCCCAATTCACGGCACACCTTGCCGCTGTCCACCCGCAAGGAGCTGAGCAAACGCTCGAACTCTGCCGTATACCCCGTCAGCACTCCCACGACATACAACAAAAAGGGAGGAACCGGAAAGAGACGGGACTGAACATCCAAGGCCCGAGCCAAGCCGCTGAGCAGTACATTGGTAGAAACCGGTGTCCCGTCGCTCACTAGAAAGGTATTGCCAGATGCCTTTGGGTGGTATGCACAAACGATCAAAAAATCCACCAAATTCCCGACGTACAACAAATCCCGGGAGTTCTTCGTAGCCCACAAAGGCAAAGGTATTCCCCGATAGACCGCGCCCAGTAGTCGCAAAAAATTGCCCCCCACACCTGGCCCATAGATCAGCGGCGGTCGAACGGTAACGATTTCAATTTGCCCCATTTTTTGAATCCGTTGCAAGGCCTGTTCCGCCTCCCATTTGGACACGGAATACGGGTTATGCGGGTCAGGCTTGTCTTGATCGGTAAATACCGAGTCTCCCTTAGTGCTGGAGCCATTGACCCCGATGGAACTGACATTGACCAAACGTCGTACGCCCGCATCTACCGCACATTGCGCCAAACGGATCGTGCCAAAGGTATTGACATGTCTGAAATCAGCCAGCGGATCGCGGGACTTGTCGTGCATGATGTGCACTCGGGCTGCCAAGTGGACCACTACATCACAACCCGCCAGCGCCAGCGCCCATTGGGTGTCCCCATCCACATTGCCAACCACCATATTTTCCACGCCGGGGGGCAAGATGCAGGGCGAACGGGTGATGCCGCGCACCACCATGCCGCGCTTGACAGCCTCGGCACACAGGGCGCGCCCCACAAATCCATTGGCGCCGGTTACGGCCAGAATATTTGACATACTATTTCCAGCCAATCACGGCCAATGCAAGACACGACATCGCGAACCACAGCCTGTCCGTTGGCTTGCGCCGGCAGTTCCGCGCCTGGAAAGCCAGGCGCAACAGTGCAAACCGGCCACCACCCATCCACTGGCGCACAAAGGGGATATCACCAGCGCCAATGAATCTGGCAATCAGCCGGGCCTGGTTCAAGCCCCAACCATTCAGAACTTGGCGGGCGCGCCACACCAGGGCAGAGACACCGGCATTGACGCCCACCTGATTGCCCCCGTGCTGTCGGTACATCAAACTGGCATAGTCATCGATAACCCAGGGATGGTTGCGCGCGCGCGCAAAGGCATACGTAAACCAGTCGTGCAAGCCAACGTCCTGCGCTCCCTTCGGGTTTTGCTGCAACGCCGCCTGCAATTCCAGCGCTAGATTGCGACGAAGAACAAAGGTGCAACCAGGTCCGGCAGACTCAAACAGATAATCCCATTGCTGCTGGGGATACGATTTCTTGATATAGGTGGACCGTCCGGACTCCCAGAATGCCACGACGTCACTTGAATATCCGTCGGCGTCCGCTTCAATTAGCCGCTCGGTCGCGCGTTTCAATTTTCCTGGTAGCCAGATATCGTCCTGATCGGCATACGCGACATAATCGAAAGCAGAAAAATCAACCTCGCGCAATAATCGGAGGAAATTGGGTGCGGCACCGCCAAACTTTTCTCCGCATGGCAACATGACCACGCGATGCTCTGTCGCCTGCAGTTGTCGAAACCAATCCTCAGTGCCATCCGAAGAACTGTCCACACTCGCAAACACCGTGACCACGACACCTGTTTGGCTCAGAATCGAATCCATTTGTTGCGGCAAATAGCGCACGCCATTGAAAGCAGCCAGACACACGGCGACAGACGGAAGGAGATTGACGGTTTCGGACATTCAACTCACGTACGGTGAAGGACGCACACAATCAATATCCGGCGGATATATTTCGCCAATGAATATCCCTGCAGCAGAATCATTTGAAAGGTGGATATTTTTTTAATACTCTGAAAATACCGGTAATTGGCAAGCTCGGCCTTTTCCATGCCCCACATATCGGCGCTCAGGCCCGATGCACCGTACACCGGTTTGTAGACCGCTGCCAATTCGGCCTGCAGTTTAACCATGCGCATCGGTGCCCCAACGATTTCCAGCCACAGGCGGTGGTCTTCCATATGGCGCACGCCTTCGCTGAAGCGCAAAGTGATTTCCCGTTTGAGCATCACCGATGGCGTCACAAACTGGTGCCGCAGCAGCAGCGTGATCCAGGTGATCTCCTGTTCCCCGGCCAGCGCGACAGGCCAGGTCGGCGTATCGGTGGCTGTGGATGACAATTGCCGGCACAGGTGCCCGCTGAGCGCCACGTCGGGGTGACGCTGCATATAGTCCCACTGGATCTCGATTTTGCGGGGGTGCCAAGCGTCGTCGGCATCCAGAAAGGCAATGTACGGCTGCGTCGTCACATTCCAGCCGACATTGCGCGCCGATGCAGCCCCCGCATTGACAGGCAACGCCACCACACGGATCCAATCTCCGTAGTGCGCCTGGAGTGTCCGCAACAGGTCCAGCGTGCCGTCCCCACTGGCATCGTCCACCAGAATCATCTCAAACGGCCGCTGCGTCTGCCGCACCACGGACAACACGGCACGCTCCAGCGTGGCAACGCAGCGGTAGCATGGCACCACCACGGAGACAGGCGCGATCATCATGGTCATGCGCAACGATAGCCTCGCAACACGGCCATCAGGCGGTCCGGTCGGCCGATCACCATCCGCTTGATGACCATGCGGACCAGGACCAAGGCGATGGACAAAGACGGTATGGGCGCATGGCGCCGCAGAAAACGCACGCAGGATCGGGTCGCGTACTCGTCCAGCAAAGGGTTTCCAAAACCCAGACTCGCCGACTGCTTGTGCCAAACCCTGGAATCTTCGGCCACGGCCAATTGCCAACCAGCGTGTGCCAGACGAAAGCCCAAGTCCGTATCTTCCCAGTACATGAAGAAAAGCGCTTCGTCGAACAGGCCCACCTGCTCCAGCGCCGCACGCCGCAACAGCAGTGAAGCACCCGAAATGAAGCTGATAGGCCCAGGCACCACACAATGGTTGGACCGCCCCAACCACAGGTTCACACGCCCACCGCCCCAGAGCTGAACCTGGCCCGGTTTGTCGGCTTCATACAGAACCGAGCCCACCGAGCCGAGCGCCGGGTTGCTGTCGGCAACCCGCACCAGGGCAGTCAAGGCTGCGGGGTCCACCGTCGCATCGCTGTTGATCAGCCAAACGTAATCGGCCCCCCGTGCCAACGCGTGGCGAATGCCCACGTTGCAACCGCCCCCAAACCCCAGATTGGCTCCGCTCTGAAGCAGCGTCACTTCAGGAAACGCGCTTCGTATCTCGGCCACCGAACCATCGGTGGAGCCGTTGTCCACGACCAGAATCTCGAAGTTGCTATAGGTCAGCGCCTGCAGGGACGCTACACAGGTCAGGGTGTCCTGCCAGCCGTTCCAGTTCAAAACCACGATGGCTACTCGCTTCATGTTGGGATCACTGCTTCGCACGCCTGCACACCAGTTGCACCACATCCTGCTCGGCAGGCGTGGCGGGCGCCATGCCACGCAGCACTGCCTTTGCCGCCTGCACATCAGCGGGCTCTGTGGTCAGCGCCCGGCGGCGCATGCGCTCGGACTCGATAGCGGTTTCCAGTGGAAACGACGGAACCTGCGTGCAGTCAAAGCCCTGCCCCCGCATCCAGCCCCTGAGCCAGGTCGCATCCGGAATGGCCAAATGCCGGGGCGCCTCCAGACCGCGCCAGTTCTCGCCGTAGTGGCGCCGCAGGTGGCTGGCCGCATTGGGTGCACTGATCAATAGCACACCACCGGGTTTGAGTGCCGCCAGCAGCAGCCCTAACAGCTGCAGTGGCTGGTGCACATGCTCCAGCACATGGGAACACACCAGGCAGTCCGCTTGCCCACGGTAGTTCTCCAGCAACTCGTAGCCCCCCTGCTCCACCTGCAGGCCCTGCGCCTGGGCGGCCTGCACAGCGGACATATCCAGTTCAATCCCCCGCGCCTGCCAGCCCAATTGGCCCGCCAACTTCAGCTTGTCGCCATTGCCACACCCCACATCGATCAGCACGCCCTTGGGCAGTTGCGCCCACTGCCGCAGGCCAAAGGGCTCGGCAATCCAGGGCCTGAGCCAGGTGACACACCATCCCAAGCCGCGCGGCAAACCCAGCCGTGGCGTGATCGAGGTATTGAACAACTGCGACCAATGCTCGTTGCGCACGCGCTGCTTGAGCCGAGACAGGTGACCGGCCTGCTGGTCACCCCCATGGGTGTAGTAGCGGGCATAGGCTTGACCGATAGACGCCTTCGTCGGGCGCGGGTGCAAGACCAGCGCCAGACACTGGTTACAGCTCCAGTAGCTCCACACACCCGTTGCACAGCCAAAGGCCCAATCCTGCACCCCCTCAAGGGCCAGCGTGCGGTCCGTGCCACCGCAGTAGGGGCAGTGGGGCACGGCCTCCAGCTCATCTGCGGGCCAGGCTTCAGATGCCATACAGCCTCCGCACGGCCAGGTGCAATAGCACCCAGTCCAGCAACACGCGGGCCAGCCACGCCAGCGCCGCACCCACCAGCCCAAACCGCGCGGACAGAAGCCAAATGGCCAACACATACAGCACCAGCTCGGCCAGATGGAACAGAGCCGTCAGCCGCGGGTTGCCCTTGGCGTGCAACAACGTATAGGGCACCGACGCCATCGAATTGACCCACACGCCAACACACAAGACCAGCACCACCGGCAGCGCAGACCGGGCAAAGTCCTGCGAGATCCACAGCAACAGCGCCGGGTACGCCAAAGCAGCGGACAGCACACAGATGACCAGCATGGCAAGGCCCACCCGTCGGTAGGTTTGCCGGTACGCCTGGGCCGTATCGGCCACCCCCATGCCGGCCAGCCGTGGCAGCAGCGCACCGGTCAAGGCCATGGGAATCAACAGCAGGCGCAGCAGGATGTCTTGCGGAATGGCGTACAGCGGCAACTGGTCCGCCCCTACGGCGGCGCTGACAAAGAACCGGTCGCCGTACACCATCAGAGGGCCGACGATGCCGGTCACCGTGATCCACAGGCCGTAGTTCCACAGCGCCAGGAAGTGGCGTTTGGCAAAGCCCGCACAACCTGCAAACAGATGTCCGCGCAACTGCAGCGCCATGCCCAACACCACCAGACAGCGACCGAGCACCAGGTACAGCGCAATGGTCTCCAGACTGGGCCCATGGAAAGAGACCGACCAGGCGGGCAAAGCAAACATCCAGACACCCAGCAAGATGCGGCTGAGGTTGGACGCCGCAAACCGGTCCAGCCCCTCTAGCGCGCCCCGCAGCCCACTGGCCAGCGTGGTCGGCAACACGCCCACGGCGGCAATCAAAAAGGCCAGCCGCGCATCGTCTTGCAACGCGGGGCTGATCTTGAGCCACTGGTTGGCCAAGCCCGGGGCCAGCAACCAGATGAGGGCCATGCCCAGCACACCCGCGCCCAGGGTGAGCAACATGCCGGAGCGCAACAGCGGCCCGGCATCGGCCACCCGCCCGCTGGCGCCCTGCTGGCTGAGTTGCACGGTGAGCGCCCGACCGACACCCAGGTCAAACACGCTGAAGTAGCCAATTAGGCCCCAAACCAGCGTCAACACCCCAAACGCCTCACTGCCCAAGCGGTGCAAGGTAAATGGAATCAGGGCCAGCCCCGCCGCCATGGGAATGGCGGTGCCTGCCAGGTTCCACAAGGCGTTGCGTTTGAGTGACATGGCCTATTTTAGAAGACCATCCAACGGCGAACTGGTCTGGGCCGAGAATCGCGACCACGCGCATATGTCGAGTAACATAACGCCCCTTGCGCTGCGGCACCTGGCCGAGCCACACTAATTGCGTTCACCATGCTTTTCCATCACCGTCCTCCCGTTACCTCCCATTTGCTACTGTCTCTGCTTGCATCACTGTCAGTCACTCCCGCAGTTGCACAAATTTCAGCTGCCCCCCAGTCTGAAGGGCGACTGCAATTCACGGGTGACACCGCGCGGGTTTCTTTGGGCTATGTCAGCGGCGGCAATTTCCAGGGGGAACTCTCCGGCGTACTAAGTGAGCAAGCCGATAGCGTCTGGCTGGGAGAAGGCTGGATTCTTAGAGGTGCGGCCGGTGTCAAGCTCAGCTACAACCGGTTAACTGGAGACTCCGTTCAAAAGTACTTTATGGCCATCGATCAGAACGATAAGACCGATCGCAAATTTACATTGGGCGCTGGTGCCGAGCGCGGCCTATGGTTTGGCCATGCCTACCTGAGCCACAGTTTGAGCGACCGTCGCCTACTGGAGCAAAGCAGCGCCAACACGGTCGTGCAACAAAGTGGTGTCGATGGCGACCGCCCCTATATCGATACCACCACCCGCACGCTGACCACCCAAATCTTCGAACGCGCCTATGACAATGGCGTTGGTGTCCGCGCGGGGCGTTATTTCGACCGTAGCAATGTACGATTGACTGCCGGTGTCGATCTGGAATGGGGGCGCGGCGATGCCCGGCAAACCAATGTCTCATTCCTGGCCGAAAAATTCTACGTCGGTACCCCGCACAGTGTGGCGCTGCAGCTCGACTATCTGAAAAAGTCGGGAGATGCAGAGATCGTCCGAGATGACACCCGCGTTATGTTCAGCTATCGCTACAGCTTTGGTGCGCCCAACAGCCAGCCCCAACGCATGTTCCGCATGGTCGCCGATCCGCGCCCCGCCATGGCTACACCAGTGGTTGCCGAACCAACCGTGATTCCAGCCCACACCAAACGCACCCTGGTCAAGACCCAGGCGACCATGAAAAATGACGCCTTTTTCGAAATTGGCAGCGCCCAACTGACCGGTGTGGCACGCGCCGAACTTGACCGCATCGCCAGCCTTCTCAAGGCCACACCACCGGAGGGCAATGTGCGCATCGTGGGGCACAGCTGCGACCTGGGAGCTGAAAAGTTCAATATGTATCTGTCGATCAGGCGTGCACAGGCCGTCAACGACTATCTGGTGAGTGCGGGTGCCCTGGCAGCCCATTCATCGATTGTGGAAGGAAAAGGGAAAACCGAGCCCAAGTTCCCAGCCAAACCCGACACCCGCGCCAAAAACCGTCGCGTCGATCTCGAATTTGTCACTCTGGTTGAAAAGGAAATTGCCGTCGACATACCGGCCACCACAGTGACCGCGCCTGTCGTAGCAGTGCCAGATATACCTGTTACCTACCACCGCGAGGTCATCGACCAAGAGCCAGCCTGGTTGCGCCGTGCACTGCGCACACCTGCCACCCACAAGCGCACGGTGGATGTCTACCGTGTGAAAGAAGAGAGCCAGACCGAAAGCACCAGCCGCGCCTGGGTCAACCGTGCTCCAGTCGCGCAAAATGACTCCTATCGCGTGGACTCTGGCGCCACTACCACCCTTGCCGTGCTGAGCAACGACAGCGACCCCGATGCTGGGGACACGCTTGCCCTGGCTTCGGTCGGCGCTCCGGCCAGAGGCCAAGCACGTATTGAAGGCGGTCAAGTGGTGTATGTAGCACCCACGGGTTACGTAGGGCAGGACACCTTTACTTACGTCGTCAAAGATAGCAAGGGCGCCAGCTCAACTGCAACCGTGACAATGAACGTCACCCAGGCGAACCGTTCTCCAGTGGCTCGCGATGACACTTTCATTGTCAGCGGCGGCGTAAAAAGCAACCTGACCGTGCTTTCAAACGACCTAGACCCCGATGGGGATGCGCTCAAGATCATTGCGTTGACCCAACCGCTTGGCAACAACGGCAGCGTCGCCATCGTAGGTTCGGAAGTGGTATTCACGCCGAAAAATTCGTTCACCAGAGACTCATTCACCTACACCATTTCCGATGGCAAGGGGGGTCAGTCAACCGCAACTGTGCTTTTGATAGATCCCTGATCGCTGTTGTCAAAGGTGCGGTTGCCGGCAGTCGTCTTCCAATAGATTCAGAAGTCAAGCCGTCCAACTCGATTTGGACTGAGGGCTCCCGCCAAACGCAACGCCTCGTGCCTTGTCTGCTCCTGCGCGTGCATTCTGTGCATTCCAGTCAACCTCGGACAACATAGGATAGCCCGCACCCAGCCAGTTGGACAGCGGGTCATTCTTCTGGGCAGCAGTCTTCGCAACATATTGCGCGAAGGTGCCCGCAGGCATGTACGACCACTGGTTATAGGCCGATGCGTCAGTTAAATTGCCGGCCGATGGGTCAAAGTAATCAGTTCCTGCGAACCCCTGCTGGCGGCCAGCACGGTGGATCATGTCGCCGATAGCGCTGTGCGACTGCCCAGTGGCTTTAGCCAGGTCCGCCGCGCTAACGCCGTACTGCTCCATTTGGCGGGTTAACTCGACGGGATTGGCGATTGCGTATTGGGTCCATGCCGCCTTGATTGCCAAGTTCTGCTCAGGCGTCATGGTCCTTGTAGCGGGTGCAGAAGTTTTCGCAGGGCTTGCAGAGCTACCCGCCAGATGCACTTTCTGATATCCCCCAGACTGCCCACTGCCCAAGCCAGCAACCTGCTTACTACTGGTGACATTGCGGACTTCAATGTTGCGTCCAGTATGCGCTAGGCCCAGTGTATACATGCAAATTCTCTTTGTGTGGGTGAAGTTGGTCTTAGGTAACCCCTATGTGCTGCATTTTGCATCTTTTCGCATTTGGGAAAAACCCAATCCTAAGCCGACAATACCCCGTTTATTCGATCACCAACTTTGGCTGGGCAGCCCATCCGGTTCCAGAATCCGCAAGCGAAAACCCGACATCAATATCAGTCGTTCCCACAGGGATGACCCCAGTCACAAAGGAGTTGTTCCAGTTGGATGTACCCACCACCGGTGTCGACCCGAACGCATCAAGAATGCCGCCGCTACTCACCATGGCGACCATACCGCTACCACCAATCATTTTCACCACCAGCGTCCACCCTTTTGGGCCCACATTGTCCGACTTCAGAATTGCCGAGAATCGTATTGTTTTGCCAGCATCCTCCGGGCGAACGCGGATTTTTTGATGTACAAACGAGTAGTGCTCGACGTGAATTTGGGTGACACGCAGGGCACCAGTGTTGCCCGGGCCGCCACCGGATTCAGTGGCAACTTCATAGGCGCGCCCTCCCCATGGTCCGGCATGCTCTTCATATTCCCACCCTGGCAGTATCTGATTGATTACCGGCCCGTCAAATCCGGGATTTCGAATTGGCATCAACGTTTCGGGTGCCACAGACTGGCATCCAGCCACCGCAAACAGCGACAGGAACAACACAGCAACATACTGAATCAACTTTTGCATAAATTCCCCTTAACTTGCAGACATCAAACTTTCGCGCACCACTTCTGGACGGCTCACCCCACAGACGCCTGCAACAGCCGGTAAGTCGACATCACCCTTTGGACATAGGACTGCGTCTCTTTGTATTCGGGAATCTTGTTGCCTGCACGGGCAACGGCCCCTTCGCCCGCGTTGTACGCAGCCAGTGCAAGCTCGGTCTGCCCGCCAAAGAGCCGCAACAGATCAGCCAAATAGCGGGCACCTGTCTGGATATTCAGATGGGGGTCTTTCAGCTTGGCCGAAACAGTTGAACCCCTGCCGGCGTGCACGCCATAGCGCGTGGCCGTTGTCGGCATCACCTGCATTAACCCGACTGCTCCCTTAGGGGAAACTGCTTTGGAGTTAAACGCCGACTCAGTCGCCATCACCGCCTTGAGCAAATTAACGTCCACGCCATAGGCATCGGATGCTACAGACAGGCTGTCATGCACCGCCCCGGAGGCCGTTGACGCATTAATAATTGCTACCACCACGGCATCAGTCTTGGCACCCGGCAGGCGCACCGCCCCACCAAGCGCCAGCGTGCCGGATGGATTGGTCTCAATCACCAACTCGCTCTTGCTGCTTGGCGGCTGGTTGGTGAATTGAACCACTCCACTTGCGTCAACCACTTTCCAAACATCCGCTAGCGCGGACGCGGGAATCAGGAGCCAAGACAGCAACCCTATTTGCGCCCAAAGTAGATGAATAGAGATTCTGGAAAAATACAAAACTACTAAACCTCAAAAAGTGAAAGCGCCAGCCCCATTCGTACAGGGATAATCGCGTGCAAGGAGGGCGAATGAAGCTAACTGCTCGATCAAGTGGAGTCTTACTGTCCATTCTTTTGGCTTTGGGGATCGGTCTGCGTCTCTATCACCTAGACCAAAGGAGTATGTGGACCGATGAGCTTTTTACATTGGCCATTGCTCAGTACCACCCACTCATCCCCATAGCCGGACAACCCGATTATCGCCGAATTCAGGTCATGGAGATCAGCGATGCCGATACCTTCCTGACCGCAAAGGCTGCAGAGCAAAGCCCCCCGCTCAATGACCTGCTGGAGAAGGCCTCCATCACATGGTTTGGCCCGACAGAAATTGCAGCGCGTTTGCCTGCTGCACTTTTGGCGTGTGCGCTCCTGGCATGGATGGCCAGTTTTGCATGGCTTCAACGCGAACCCTACCTGCGGCGCGTGATGCACTGGAATGTATTCCTGCTGGCGATCTATCCAGTGTTGCTACTGTATGCCCAGGAGGGGCGCGCATACAGTGCGGGCGTCTCCCTGATTGGGATGGGGGGCCTGCTGTGGATGCTGCGTTGGAGGGAGGGATGGCGAAAATGGTGCCCGCCCAACTGGATGGAAATTCTGCTGCTAAGTCTTGCCAGTTTTGCGCACTACAACGCGATGCTTCTGGTGGCGCTTCTATTGCTGCCAGATGCGGTGATGACCCTCTGGCAACGTTCACCCCAAGGCGCAATTCGACTGGGTACTTTGGGTGTACTGGTTTTCACATGGATACTGCTCAACGCACACGCCATCTTTTTTACAGCCAAGGGGGGAGTTGCCTGGGGAACCACAGGCGGGTGGTACCAGGTCATTGAAACCGCGGCCCTTGATGTCCTGGCAACGCTGCATCCGCACTGGCTAGGCCTTGCCACAGTGCTGTTGGTCGTCATGGTTGGCATGAACTACCTGGGCACCCCGCGGCAAAAGTACATCGCGCGCCCGGTCGCTCTGCGGCTATGCGCCCTGGCCGCATTGACGCTCATTTACCTTGTATTGGCAGGCAAGGTAGCGGCAATTGCTGGCATGGCAAACCCCCGTTATTTCATTTTCATCATTCCATTCGTTGCCATCGCCATGGCAATGTTGCTGGCTGAAATACGCTCGGGGTGGATCGCTTTGGCGGCAGCGATTGCATTTGTCGCACTGGCCCCCGCGTCGACGCGACTGGAACTGTCCAGCAACAACGACGACTTTCGGGCGATGACACTGGCCGCCATCCACGGAAGTGAAAACGACTCCGTGTTTCTCTACCCAATACCCATTCTTCGCGATGTTTACAGGGTGTCCTTGCATCGCTTTCTGGATTCCGACCCCATTCAACGCATGGTAGAAATTGGCACTGAACAGGATGCAAAGCAAGTTTGCGAGCGACTCAAGTCAAAACCCCACGTGGTTGCGTTGGGCCATGCCTGGGGACAGCCATTGATTGACGCCGTCTATGCAGCGTGTGGTCAACAATGGTCAGAGCGCACTTCAGAGAAGTTTCACAATACGTTCGCCGAACATTGGCGGACACAGTAAGGCGATCAACTTGGACGGGTTATCCACTTGCGTTCCATCAAGTGCCAGGAAAGAGCCCCTAGAACGACCGTGCCTGCAAACAGCACCATGAAAAGCCTGCCGCCTCTTAAAGTAGGCAACGTCAGCAAACTCAACAATACAGGGATGTGCCACAAATAAATTCCGTAACTGATTTGCCCCAGATAGCGCACCGGTCGCAGTAGCCCGCCTCCCCGCAGCGGGCAAGCAATGCACGCCGCAAGGGCGGCGGCAAATGCCATGGCCAGCAAAGTTCTCCAAAAAACAATCATGCCAGTGTGGCTCCAATAGTCTGGCCAGTTCAGCAATAGCGCACCCACCAGCGCCAGCAATGTGCCCGACGCAGCAGCCCAGCCGAAAGAGTGGGCCCACGACATTTGCAGACTGCGGGCAACCCTGCCTTGCTTGTTAAGCACCACCAGCGCCAGGGCAATGCCCATTCCAAATGTATCGAGCACGCCCGGGAGTTGGGTGGTGTATATCGACTGCAACTCGTCCCCGCCCTGACCCGGCACAAACACCCACGTGCTTGCGTACCGCCACCCCCAGGCAATGGCAGTCAAGAAAAGGAGCGATCGGCCCGGTCCGAGCCTGACCAGATGCCGCACTGAAAGCACCAGCAGCACGTAAAACTGCATTTCCAGCGCCAGGGACCAGGTGGGGCCGTTAATGACATCGTGGGTGGACGGGGACATGTTTTGCACGAAAAAGACATAGCTCAGCACAATGCGCGCGATATCTGCCGTGGGGTAGGTCAGCAGTTCAGGCCTGACGAGCAGGACGTAGACCACACACGTCAACGCATACAGCGGAACCAATCTGCGCAAGCGCCGCTTCATGAACGCCCGTTTGAAACCGAGCGGGTTCTCGTTGTGCTCGCGCGCCGCACTCAAGGTAATCACAAAGCCGCTGATAACCAGAAACAGGTCGACCCCGATCCAGCCATTGCGAAAAGGCAGCCCCCACAGCGGCTCGGCAAACCGCGTCCACTGCCCCAGTGCGGTGACATGTACGACCATGACCAAAAGGGCCGCAATGGCGCGGAGAACATCGATGAGTGGGTACTGCATAAATCTTGGGCCTGTGCAGTTTAACCCCCATCCCCGGGGCGACCACCCCGGAGGCAATGTGTGCGCACCCTACAATTGGCACTTTAAAACTCGGTTACCCGGCAGATGACTTCTTTTTCCAACGATGCTAAGTATGTTGCCGAACTTCAACGCATTGAGCAGCTGATAGCCAGCAAACAACTCGCACCGGCAACTCAAAGCCTGGACAGCTTGATCAAGGCGCAGCCGCATGACCCCCGATTGTTTTTGCTGGGTTCCTGTCTGGCCCGCGCCGGTAACAACCCGGATGGCGAATTTAAGCTGGTGGTGCAAGCCCACCATCTTGCGCCGCAATGGGCGCCAGCGACCATCGAGCTGGCCAAGGTGCTGGTGCGTGTGGGCCAGACGGACCAAGCGCTCCCCATGGCAGAGCAAGCCGTGCAGCAGGCAACGGGGCCAGACGACCAGGTCGAACTACTCATGCAGGCAGCGGAAGTGGCGTACAAATTAGCCAATCGCGAAAAGGCATTGGTGTGGTTGCGCATGGCCGATGAGCGCAGGCCAGGTGACTTGCGCATTCGCTACAAGATGGCCATCACTCTGAACGCGACCGCAGACTTTGATGGGTCCATCGCAGTGCTGACGCCATTGATAGCCTTGCATCCGGACAAACCTGCATTGTTGGCCACCCGCTTTGCTGCTTGCCTGGGCGGCAAACAAGTTGAGCTGGCCCTTTCAGATGCCCAAGCCCTTGTCGCGTTGGAGCCGGCTAACGAAACGTTCCAGTTCTATCTAGCCTATGCGCGTGGCGAAAATCCGTCGGTCATTCCTCCCGCGTTGATGGTGCAGCACTTCGACGAGTACGCGGTCGCTTTTGACCAGCATTTGGTCCGACGGCTCCACTACACGCTGCCGAAGGATGTAGCAGAAATGATCCGCGCCTGGCATCCTGACAACAAAGTGGATGTGCTGGACCTTGGGTGTGGCACCGGACTGTTGGGCGCATGCCTGGGACCCATGGAAGGCGTGCTGGTTGGCGTTGAGTTGTCCCCGGCGATGATTCACGAGGCGCATCGCCATGGCGTGTACCACAAGTTTCACCAAGTTGATCTCGTGGAAGCGCTGCACGCCACGCCAGAAAATCAGTACCATGTGATTGCAGCGCTGGACGTGCTGATCTACATCGGCCCACTCGACACCTTGGTTGCCGACGCCTTGCGCATACTGCTTCCGGGCGGGCGGTTTGTATTTTCCTGTGAAATAGATCCAGATGATGCCGATAACTTCAAGCTGCAAAGCACGTTGCGCTATACCCACAGCCTCAAGTACATCAAGCGTGTGCTCAAGAAGGCGGGGTTTGTCGATGTCAACATCGACAAACGCATCATTCGACAGGAAGTAGGCACGCCCGTTGCGGGTTTGCTGGTGACTGCCTGTAAGCCTGCAACACCCTGAGACGAAGGGAGCCCTGTGTGCATTTAAGTTCGTTGGAGCATGTTGAACGCCTGGTGGCCAAATATTTGACAACCAAGACCTCCATAGAGATCATGGATATCGGAAGCTACGATGTCAACGGGAGTTACAAGCGGTTTTTCAGTCAACCGGGTTGGCACTACGTAGGCGTTGACGTGGCTGCGGGGCCTAACGTGGACGTTGTGCTTAGTTCCCCCTACCGGCTACCGTTCAAGAGCCACAGTGTGGATGTCATTGTCTCCGGACAGGCGTTTGAACACGTAGAGTTTTTTTGGCTGACATGGCTTGAGATGGTGCGCGTGTTGAAGCCTGGTGGCTTGATTTTTCTGCTGGCACCGTCCAGGGGCTATGAACACCGACACCCGCAGGACTGCTGGCGCTTTTATCCGGATGGGTACCAGGCGCTTGCCAATTACGGTGGGCTGGCACTGCGGGAGGTGCAGACCGACTGGGAGCCCCATGCAGACCCAGACAGTGCCCCGTGGGGCGACACGGTGGGCGTGTTTCAGCAAGCTGCGTCTATGTCGTGGCTGACCCGCATACGGCGCATTGTCATGCAGCACGTGCGGTATTGGACCATGCCAGGCTACAGGGTTTGACCGGCAGTTGCGCCAGTTTTCTCAAAGAAGCGCTCAGCTTCACCCCAGAAGTGCCAAGCTGCGGGCGTTTCCCGAATCGCCTGTTCCAGCACCAGAAAAACGTCCTTGATCAGCGCATCCACGTCCCCGTACACCCCAAACTGTTGTATGTGCAGAAAACGCTGTCCGTCGTCCAGATTGACCCCCACGCGGTAGACAGTTACTGGCACTTTTTGTTCAACCGCGACACGAAACAATGCCCGTGGAACGCGCGCCTGCATCCCCAACAGCTGTATTTGCTGGCTGGCGCTGACCTGGTCGGCCGGCACGTCCACCACGGCGAACACCTGCTCTTTTGCTTTCAATGCCCTGAGCACCGGGCGCAGGCTGGTGCTGACATCGAGCGTGGATGGTCCTGAAATATGGGACATCATGGCCGTACGCGCCACAGCATAGCGGCGCAAAATCCATCGCCCGGCAAAGTGGGCGCCATCCAGCGCCGCAACCAGCGAGTGGACCTTGAGACCCGCTGCAGCGGCGTGGTTCAGTGACCACATGCCGGCACCCCAATGGAAGGTCAGCAACAGCGAGGCTTGGTCGGGCGCATACCATGCTCCACGCACCACAACATAGCGCTTGAGCCAAGCATCACTGCGCGTCAGCACCAGATAATAGTCGGCATGGTCCACCAACGTCACCAGACGTCGGGTCCAGCGCCAGTGGGCTTCATCGTCGCCCGCCCAGCCGTGGTGGCGCGCCTGGCTGTACGCCGCTTGGACTTGCTCTGCGTACAGCCAACGCAGGCGGGCAAGCCTTTTGAACACAGCGAAGCACCACGGCCAAGGCAATACTGCTGCCAGGCCGGGCAGCAGCACCAGTTCGACGCCATCGCGGAACTCTGTTTTCAAACGCCTCCACATCGTCAACTCCAGTGGTGAGGTAGCCGCACCAGTCCGGGCATCAGGCTGGGGCTGGACCATTCAAACACAATGTGGTCTTTCCATTCATCCAGCACCACCAGCCCCTGCGCGTCAAACAGGTAAAAGCTCAATACATACGAACCCGAATGCAGGGGCAACTGTGTAAAAGTCAGGGTGGATTGCCAGGTGCATTGGCCTCCCTCGCCTTGCAGCTTGACTGGGGTTGTACCATCGGCGTGGGTTGACACGGACGTGATACCAATACCCTTGTATTGTTCAATCATCACGGCGATGCTGGGCGCCTCGTCGCTGGACGTGGCAGCCTGCACGGTAATAGACAAATCCGACGCCATCAGACGGCCATGATCGTCTGGTTGCAAGCCGGGCACCAGGTTGTGCACGGTAGCGCTGGAGAGCGCCGCCTTGCGGTCTGGCGGCAAGGGAAGCACATGGTCGTTTGGTAGCGCCACGGCAGCAGCAGTTGGTGGCGCACTGTTGCCACGTTGCTCGCGCACATGGGCCTCATACCGCGCCAGCACGGTATCGGTATCGCCCAAGGCACTGACCTTGCCATGGGCCAGCCACAACACCGTGCTACACAGTTGGCGCACATGGTACATGCTGTGCGAACAGAACAGGATGGTGCAGCCGCTTTCCCGAAATTCGGTGATGCGCTGCACGCATTTCATTTGAAAGTGCTGGTCACCCACAGCCAGCGCTTCATCAATGATCAACACGTCGGGCTTTACTGCGGTCACCAGGGCGAACGCCAAGCGCACCACCATACCCGAAGAATAGGTCTTTACGGGTCGGTCAATCGCCTCGTCCAGTTCTGAAAATGCGATGATCTCGTCGGTCAGGCGCAGCATGTCGTCGCGGTCCAGCCCAATCAGACTTCCCCCGTAAATAAGATTTTCACGACCGGAAAAGTCGGGGTGAAAGCCCGCACCCAGTTCCAGGATGGCCGTCAACCGGCCATTGCGCAGCACCGTGCCGTGCGACGGTTGCAGGGTTGCTGCCAGCAGTTTGAGCAGGGTGCTTTTGCCAGCACCATTGTCACCAATGACACCCAGGCACTGGCCACGCGCGAGTTCAAAGCTGACGTCTTGCAGAGCCCAGTGCGATGTGGAATGGTCTGCCCAACCCAGCAGAGTCTTTAAGCGCTCGCTCGGCGAGGCGTACAGGCGGTAGCGCTTGCTTAGCCCCTGCACTTGCAACACGGTTTGTTTATCGGCACGCATAGAATTCATTCAAGAAAAACAGCCTCTAGCCCTCGTGGAATATGCGAAAGCTGCTATTAAAATTATAGCAGATGTGGCGGTGCACGTGGTCTGCCGGTCTAGTGACGAGGTGGTTCCGGAGCTTGTGGAATATGCCTGGCCAAATCCATTCTGTCATGCAGAACTCGGAGGATTTCAATGGTTCGAATCTCTTGAACTCTAACTACCAAGAAGTGACTGGCCTTGCGTTTGTGCGACGAGTCGAACCGTCCAGGGACCTGTCATGCGCTCGCGATCGCCTTCGTTGCAAGTGATTTCAGGTGCGCCGAGAGCGATTCCGAAGAATTGAAATCGGTGTATCTGCCTGCCGCGCTATCAGCCAAGCCCACCTGGACCGCAGTTTTAAGCGCTTGAAGCCGCAACGAATCCTCGGACTCGCGCTTCTCAAGGAGACGCAAGCCCTCGCGCAACACCTCACTTGCGTTTTGGTACCGCCCACCGGCGACCAAATCCTCTACCAGAGTAGCTTGGTGCTCAGTCAGCACCACATTACGTGTTGGCATTGCAATCCTCGAAATTCATGTATGGCATGGTATGCCAATTTCGGCGCCTTGGTAAATCAACTAGATATCCACCACTGGCAGGTACCCTCTTGCGTTGTCGTGAAGATAAACACTAGAAGGGATCAAGCGCACTATTTACTCACAAGCGCCTTGAGGTCTTTCATCAAAAGAAATAGATGAAACGGGTCGGACGCACTTGGTTCAAACTCCCAATTCTGATACCACTGCCGCGCCCGTTCGTCCTTGGCATGTACCAGCAGTGCCCGAATGCCTGCAATATCTGCGGCTTGCGCAGTGCGCTTTAACGCGTCTTTCAGTAAGGCCTTTCCGAGACCAACGCGTTGGTGCCGAAGATCAACACCAAGTCGAGCCAAGATCATCACCGGAACGGGGTGTTGCGCGATGCCTTTGGTAACTCTTGGCACGGCTGTTGACGGATCGACACCGCCCACCACCAAACTGTAAAACCCAACTACAAGCCCCGAGTGACAACTTACGTAGGTCTGAGCACTGTTAGATCTTTGGTTGACCAGCGCATAGCGATGCAAAAACTGATTCAGTGCAGGCTGCCCGCAGTCGAAGGACTCAACGGCGTCCGCACCGACCAGTTTACGAACTGGCTCGTAAGCCAGCGAACTCAACCAAGTAACCCCGGCTCAGAGAGAAGCTTGTTCAGCTTTGGTTTACTGCCCACTGGGCGGTCCAAAGCGGACTGAAACGCCTGCCACTTCTCTGGCGTCAGTTCAAAACGAGTGCGTTCGGCCAACGTTTCATTGGCGGCGATGATGCCCGCATCCAGCAAAAACTCGCTCACGTTCTTGTGAGCCACGCGCGCCGCCTCCTGAAGCAACTGCTTCACCGGTGTACTGGCTCGTACGTCGATGCGCTCGGATTTGGAATGGATTACGGCGGTCATTACGGATCCTGTGCAGAAATTTGACTCGATCATAACGTCCGGACATCGTCCTGACAAGCATTTTGCTTAAGGTCGCCGAAGCAAACCTGGAGCTAAAGCTTGATTACTCCTGATTTGATAGCTTTTAAAGCCAATCCACCAGTTCATCGCGGCTGCGGCGTATCAGCACATTAAGCAGCAGGGTGACTGCAAGCAGCCAACCCAACGTCATCCCCCACACGGCGAGCGACGGCCACTGGCCCTGCAGCAAGATGGACTGGTACCCCATCACCAGGGCGGTCATGGGATTAGCGAACAAGACCCAACGCCACTCCTGCGGAAACAAACTCAGGGGAAACAGGATGGGTGACAGGTATATGCCCACCGACAGCACAAAGCCCAGTACCTGTACGGTATCGCGCACCGCTGCGGCCACAATGGCCAGGGTATGCGCCAGCACAAAGACCAGCAGGCCCTGTAGCAGCAATAGGAGGGGGATCGCCAGGATGGCCCAGGACACGCCACTCACGGGCAAATAGCCCAGGGTAAGCACCACCATTAAGGGTACAAACACAATCCACCCTGCCAGCACACTGCGCGCGACGATCAGTACCGGGGGTAGGGCATTCTTTTGCAGCAAGCTGCCAGCGTCCAGCAAACTGCTTGCGCCGCGAGAAAGCGACTCGCCAAACATCAACCAGGGTATTGCGCCGACCACCAGGTAGGTGCCCACGCGTTCCGTAGGAGCACCAGGCCCCATGCGCATGGAAAACACCACATCAAACACCAACACATACGCCGCCACGGTGAGCAGCGGCTGCAAATAGGCCCACGCCACACCCGCGGCAGACCCGGCATAGCGGCCGGCCAACTCACGGCGTGTCATGGTTAGCAGCAATCCACGACTTTGCCAAAGAGCCTGCCAAGACTGGAAACAATCACGCATGCAAACAATCTACTCAACAACCATTAATTCAAAAAATTCAGGCGAAAAAAAACGGGGTTGCCCCCGTTTTTTTTGCTTGTCAGACTAACAAAAGTCAGACATTAGTACACGTAACCAGCAACGCGGGTCGAAGTGTGTGGCTGGCTCCAGCCGTAGGTCTTGGCTGGGTCAGACGATGCCTTGGAGAAAGCAGCACCGATAACTGGCAGACCAATCGTACCGCCGATACCAGTTGTACCAACGTTCATCCAACCGGAACCGTAGTTGTTCACGCCCACAGTTTGTGCCACATTGGGAATACCGCTTCCCAGTACGGAAGTGAAACCACCGGCAGCCAAGGTTTGACCCAGACCCCACACGCCGACTTCACCGCAGAACGAAACTGCAGCAGGTGCGGTCGATGGTGAGAAGGTTGTAGATGTGGTCACAACAAGACTACCTTCTTCGCGGTTGTACACCGTTGGGCTGATACCAGTCGTGCAAATAACGTTACCACTTACATTGGTATTGGCGGCAGTAAAGTAAGCCGTCAGTACGGGGGCGGTTACGCCAGCGGCATTGGACACCGTCAAGGGCGTATAGACACGACCAGCACCCGCTGCCGCAGCATAGTTGTAGGCCACGTTATAACGACGTGTAGGCATAGAGAACGCCCAATCTGTCGCGCCACCAATGGCCGAGTCAACGTAGAAGTCGTTGTTGACAGACATAACAGCCAAAGAGCCCGACAGAGCCGTAGCTTGCTTATGCGCAGCCCATGCATCAGTAGCTGCGAGGTAACCGGCGGTAGTAGCCAAGAAAGTTGCGGCGCCAGGTGCCTGGCCGCCAGTCAAACCGGCGATGTACGGTGTGGACATATCAGGCAAATCTTGCATGGTGGCAGCAATAACACCACCAGCTTGCAGCAACGGGTCAGCGGTAAGACCATTCATGCTTGGAGCTACGGCAGCAGCATGATGCACAACAGCTGTAGACAACTGAGGCCAGTACACCAAGTTACCGTTGGCGGGAACGCCAGCAAGCAGTGCTTGTGTAGCCTGAGCCTGGCCGCTCCAAGAAGTGCCGGTAGTGGTGTTGATGATGATCCAGTTAGCCATCAGACCAGTGGTCGGCAGAACCAAATTGGGCGTATCAGCAACAGCGCCGCTAATCAAGGTCCCGGTGGCATTGTCGGTGATCGCGTCCAAAGTGGTGTAGCCGGCGCCAGTGCAAGAGGGCTTGCCAGTCGCAGCGGAGTGGGTAACCGCAGCACCAACGGTGCCAGCAGTCACGCCAGGTGCGTCAGCCATGTTGAAAATCTCGATGTAGCCTTCGCGGGTGCCCGCGGTGTTGGTGGCAGCACTCAGACGACCGGTCTTGAAGCTCACGCCCACGCCAGCAGTAAACTGTGGCTTGGTGCAGCTAACGTCGGAAGTCGTAATCATGGCCTCGCCGGTAGCAGACTGGCTTACGCTGGCTGTCCACACGTCTTTGGGAGAGAGGAACACCTGGAAGTCCAACACGTCGTCCGAGTTCTCAGCACCACGGAAACGGATTTTCACTGCCTTGGCCACGTTGGTGGTATTGGTCAATGTGAATGCTGTGGCATTCTTACCTTGAGCGGTGAAATAAGGAACGATCAGATTGTGACCGATGCCGTCATTATTAGCCTTCAAGGCAGTGGCATTACCGATAGAACCGGCAACACCCAAATCGGTGACAGCGTGTGCGCTACCAACCATACCCAGACCGCAGAGTGCAGCCGAAATGCTCAAGGCAAGTACATTTTTTTTCATGTAAAAAACTCCGTTTAAAGATTGTTGAGCGCAACCCTTACGGGGGTTGATTACGCTACTGAATGTTATCACAAGTGCAATTTTGCCCAAGTGGGGTTTCATGTGTTTTTTTGTCGAGGGGTTAAAAAAAAACAACACTATATAAAAGCCAACGTACCCTCTTCGAAAAGTTCAGTGTGCTGCTTCGATACCAACCCTCCTTCGAGTTCCAAGAACACCTAAGTTCAATTTAACGTTATCAGTATACACAGATGCGAAAAAAGGTCTACTTCGCAGTGTCGTCAGAAAACCACCATTGGCCGTCCTCAAACAGCCATGCTTCATCACCGTGGGTGGTGATTTTGTCCATTTTTGTGCGGGGTAGCGAAATCTTGGCATCAATACGTACCCTGGCGACACAACTGGTGGGCGTTGCGCAGGTGACCGTGAGGACCTCGGCGCCATGCCATTGCGGTTTTTTTTCAAACTGCACCAGGTAGGCCGCTTCCGTCGTGTTCTTCCTAAACGCGGGAGTAGTGAAGGTGTAGGACTTGGCATAGTCCCCCGCCATCAGGACCTGCCAGCGTGCATTGGCCCGGTCGCGCACTGCAATTTGCTCGGGTGTTGTGATCTTTGGCAACTGCTTTGGAGCGATTTGCTCTGGCGCCCATTGGGGAGTGGCGGGCGTTTGTGGAGCAGTGGCAGCCACTTGTGGCGCTGGCGCTTGCTGTGCAGTGGCGCAGGCTGTTATCAACAGGCCGGCTAGCAATAAAGGGGAGGTGCGGGTCAATGATGAACGGTTCATGAATTTAGTGTAAGAGAATGTCAATGAAAAAATGCGGGGCAAAATTATCCCTCAATTTCGCGGGTCACCCACAGCAGCGCCAGCGGCTTCAGCCCCGGCAGGGTATAGAGCCTTCATGCGGTCTTTTAGTTCCTGGCCTATCTGACGCAGATCTTGTGGGGTACGCACGACGCGCGGCGTAATTATCACGATCAACTCAGTCCGATTGGTATTCTTAGAGGTGGCGCCAAACAGGTTGCCGATGAGGGGGATGTCTTGCAGAAGCGGCAACCCCGTCTTGCCATTCGTCGTGTTGTCACGGATCAGCCCCCCCAACACCAGTGCTTCACCGGTGCGAACCGCCACTTTGCTGGAAAACTGCCGCTGCAAAAAGCTGCGTTGCCCGGTGGCGACGTCCACCGGCCCGACGTCGGTTACGGCCTGGCTCACTTGCATGGTAACAACATCGCTGGCGCTGACCGATGGCGTGACTGCCAAACTGACGCCGGTATCCTTGTACACAATATTGCTGGTCACATTTCCGCCCGCCGTAATCGTCTGCCCCGAATTGATAGGCTGCTGGTTTCCCACCGCAATACTGGCGGTGTGGTTGTCCAGCACCATCAGCGATGGGCTTGAAATGACCTTCACCAGGGATTTGTCGGCCAGCGCATTGAGCACGGCACGCACATCGCCCGCCGGGTTGCGCAGGGTGTACGAAAAACCGGCCGGCGTGGAGCCCAGCGCCGCGCCCGCCACAGTGCTGAATACGCCGGTACCCAGAAGGCCATCGTTGTTCTTGGTGGTGTCGTTGAAGATCCATTGCAGGCCGTATTTCAGGTCGTCGGTCAGGGTTACTTCAATGATGCTGGCCTCGATCAGCACCTGGGTGGGCGGCACGTCCAGCTGCTTTAACGTGACTTGTATCTTGGCAAACTCGTCGCGGGTGCCATACACCAGCACAGCATTGTTGATTTCGTCCGCAATCACGCGCAAACCGGCGTTGAGCACCAGAGAGGTCAACCCACTGCCCTTGATGTTGCTGCCGCCGGCCTGACCACCGGACATGCTTGCAGTGTTGGCACTGGCACCCGCAAAACCGGTGCTCATGGCGGTGCTGGTGGCAAGCCCCGGAGCCACTCCGCTGGTGGTGGCCGTGGTGGTACTGGCAGTGGTGGGCGTGCCGTTGCCAAACAGGCCGTTGAGCACGTCCGCCAGGTGCTTGGCGTTACCGTTTTGCACCGGGTAGACAAACAATTGCGCCTCAGGAGAGTTACCACCGGGTTTATCCAGTTTCTCGATCCAGCGCCGCACTTCGTCCAGGTATGCCGCGCGCGGAGTGACGACCATCACACTATTGATGCGCTCCACAGGAATAATCCGCAGCGCGCCAAAGACCGGCGACGCTGCAGACAACTGGGTACTTATGCCACCGGCAGTAGTGCTGGAGGGTGTGGCGGAGGCGGAAGGGGTAGGCGCAGTGGGCGTTGCAACACTGCCACCGTTGAGCAGCCTGAGGGCCAGCTCGACTTCGCGGGTGGTGATATGTTTGAGCGCAAACACACCAACGGACATGCCCTTGAGCAAGTCCACGTCAAAGGTGGCAACAATGTCCAGCCACCCTTCAGCCTGGGTGCGGGTGCCGACCATGACCAGCAGGTTGCGCACGGTGTCAACCCGCACAATGGCTTCTGGTGGGGCCAATGGCCTCAGGATGCTGGCCATCTCGCCAGCACCCATGTATTTGAGTGGAATAACCACTGCGCCATATCCGGGTGGCAACGGACCTCTGCCTGCCTGACGCATGGCGGGCACGATGCCCTTGAGGGATTCAGGTCGGCCGATGTGGTACACGCCCCGGGTATCGCGGGCCATTTGCACGCCATTGGCCTGAAGGGCCGCCTCCAGCAGCAAAACTGCCTGGTCTGCGCTCACAGCGCCCAAGGTTGCCAGGGTCACCGTGCCATTGATGGGGGGGTGAATGACGTAACTCACCTTGGCAATTTCTCGCATGACCAGACTCACCACGTCTGCCACCGGTGCGTTTTCAAACTGCAGGCCCGAGGTGAGCCCCTCTGGCACCCCAGTGGCCGACGGGGGAGCCAAAACCTGGTCGGTGCCCCGAATGATTCGGTCCTGTGATTCGCCAGCGGGCTTTTCAACCGACGCTTTTGGCTCGACCGAAACCTTTGGTTCGGTTGCTGTCTTTTGCTCTGCCGCGGGGGGCTGCACCGTCCATGACGGCCCCGCAGGCTGGGCCAACGCGGCGCCGCCTATCAGGAGCAGTCCAAGGAATAAATGTTTGAAGATGGGCGACATAAAAATGATAGCAATAGATCGTTGTGGTACGAGGGCTACACCTTAATTGAGCTTGGAGTATTCCAGTCGCAATTGGCGGGTTTGCTCCCCTTGAACAAAGTTGATTTGACGGCCTTCAACGCTCTTTAGCGTCCAGCCACCGATGGATTCATTGAACTTGACACGGCGTACCCGTCCTTCTATGCGAGCCAAAATGCCCCCGTTGTTGCCAGAATAGATGCCAAAAATCTGGATGCCAATAAAGGGGTCGGGTGGCGCCGGCGGTGGTGGTGGCGGTGGTGGCCGGCGATCGGGCGTAAAAAGCGGGCGCTCCTGGAGACTGGCATAGGACGCTGCTGGAGTGCCGCGCATTGTAAGCAATGGGTTAGCGGGCACCGTGATATCGGGTGCGATGGCGACAGGCACGGCCCAGACGGAGTTGCGCAACTGCCCTTGTTCATCCAGCCACAGGCTCGCCAAGCCGACACTGCACACGACGGCCAATAGCAAAAGCAGGCGTACGGGTGTATAGATCATGACCGAACCCGAAAGACCGAGAAGGCAAATTGCCCTGCGGTGCGCTGAACGGCGGACGGGCGCGCCTGGCCTACGGTTTGCAACATCATGCTGTCGATCAGGATCACCGGAGACTGCTCCGCAAGGCGACCCAGCGCAGCCTGAAAGTCCGCCAAGCTGCCCTCGGCCCGCAGGCTGATGGAGATTCGGTCAAAGTCTCCCTCAATCTTTCCGGGCAAAATTTGTATGCTGACGACGTCCAACCGGCTGTCGGCAAACAGACTCCGAATGCGCTGCTGCGCATCATTGCCCGTTTTGGCCAGGTCCTGCTTTGCAGGAAATGCCATTTGCAGAAGCTGTTCTTTGGCTTTGGCATCCGCCGCCAGCACGTCGGCCTGCCGATCCAGCAGCCCTTGCAATCGGGCGTAGCGCGGCTCCAAGTCCGTCAAAATACCTTGCACGCGGTTGTGCTTGACCCACACGGTATACGCGGCAAAGCCCACGAGCCCCAACAGCGCCATCACGATTAGCGACTGGATGAGCACAACACGGTTAAAAGCAATTCGCCTCATTTGGAAGGGACCATCAAAGCCGGATTGAGCGTGAACTCAATCACAAATTGTTCACGGGTGGCGCCCGGCTGTTTGCTGGCCGGGGTTGGGGCGGTGACATTGCTGATGCCGGGGGTGGCGTCCATCAGCTTCATGAGTACTGCGGTATTGGCGGTTTGCCCCGTCAGGCTGACCTTGGTCCCTTGCATCTGGAGTGACCACAGGTAGGTGTCGTCCGGCAATAAATCGGTGAGGAGTTTTAGAACCGGCAAAGGCAGCATGGGCTTGCCCAGGATTGCCGCCAGGCCGTTGATCATGCCAGTGGTGCGCGCGAGCGATTCACGCTGCTTAACGACGGGGGCAACTTTTGAATCCAGTGCATACATGGCCTTATGCGCTTGCTCCGCACGCAAGTAGAGCTGAACACTGGGGGTCACAACACTGGCCGCAATGAGCGCCAGGACCAGCAGAGCCAGCAGGGCACTGGCCCACCGCCACGCTACACCGTAGCGCTTACGCCGCGCCTCACCAAAGCCCGCAAGTATCAAAAACCCAGCACCTTCGGTTCGGGGAATCCACACTTCCGGGGACAGCGGCTGGTTCTCTGGAAAGACCTCCCCCATGTGGCGGGCAATCAGCTTGCGCGAGGTTAGCGAAATATGCACCGTCAGGGTGTTGTTGTCCTGTGGCACCGCCTCATGCACCCACACGAGATCGCTGGGGTCAAAAGGGCTGAGGTTTTGCAATTCGAGAGTGAGCGCGGCCATGAGGTCGCTGGACCGCAGTCGTGGCAAGTTCAGGGTGCGACGCAGCATCAAGCTCTCAGGAAGGACAACCGCATCAAACCGCGCAACTCGCAAGCCCTTCTCATCCTGCACGGGCGCAGCCTCGAGGTTGTAGGCAACTGCCTTGTCACCCGCTGGCAGCCACAGACGCACGGCCGAGGTGGGCCACAGCCATGACACGACAGGCCAGTTCAGCATGCCTCGCCCTGCTGCGAGCATGTCTCGCCAAAGCGATTCAAGGTTAATACCCAAAAAGCGGGCTTGATTGAGTGGATCAGCCATACGAATGTGGGCTCAACCGCCCGTCAGCGCCGTGCGCGACACGGTTTGTTGTTTGCCGATTACACGCCAGGGCAGACCGGAGCGCGGGTCAACGCCCCAGTAGATGAGCCACGTTTTTTGAAGAAATCCGTCACTAGGGAGAGCTACTTGGGTCCGCAATCGCAGGTTAGTGGATGAAGCCATGTCGACAAGCTCGGGGTCAAAAAAGGAAGTGTCCATGGCCTTGGCGTCTGCACTGCTTTGGGCCGCAAGAGCGGCTGCCCTGGCCATGTTTCCGCCTGCCAAAATTTGAAGAACCCCCAGCGGGGCAGAGAGTGGGTTGACTCGCCCGCTACCGTTTCGAATGTCAGCGGTTACGATTTCGGCTAGCTTAGCATAAAGATTGTAGGTCATTCCCGGCACCTGAAGCAGGTCTTCAATGGCGTCAAAGTTTTGCTGGACTCCCTTTGAATTTTTGACTTGCCGGGTTTCCTGTGTGGCCTGGGCCAGGGTTTGAGCCTCTTGCTGGCTGAGTCCGCCCGCATACCGATACATTTCTGCCAACAGCTTCACGGGTGCTGAGTTGAGGTCGATGAGCCCATTGAGCGGCAAGACAGAAACCGCACTGTCTTCTCCTTCGAATGTGACTGCCAGTTTGTGCGGACCATTGCCGGGCTCCCTGGCCGATGCTTGCATATTTTGCAGGGCAAGCAATATGAAAGCGTCCGCCCGTGCACTGGCCATCACTATTTGCCGCTCCAAACCAGCGGCTTTTATCTCGTTGCGCACCATATGGACGATACCCGTGACGGCCAACCCCATGGCGGCAACCACCCACAAGACTGCCAACAAGGCGAGACCGCGCTGGGGTGGGCTGAGGCGCTTCATCGCGCTCCACCACCAAACGAAAGGCCACTGGAAGTATTGTCTCCACTTGGCAAGGCATACAAGGCAATGGCGAGCGGAAACACACTACCGGTAGCAGAATAGCCCGTGACGCGCAGATGCTCCGGAAGCACGTCGGCCACTGGCCAGCCGTCTTGCCAGCCATGGGGCCACAGCTCGGCCGGACTGCGCCCTTGCGGAGGCAAGCCTTGGGCCTGCACTTCTAGCTTGGTGATGCCCTTCAGCAGCACACGCGACTCTGCGGTGGGCCAGTTGGGCATCAGCGCATCCGGGTTCCATGGCGCATAGCGCAACACCAGTGCCCGCTCCGCACCGGCATCCTCGACCATCAGTCGAAAGAAGTGGCGTCCGCCAATGTCAGGGCGCGCGGGCAGAATGCCAACCCAGGTCAGACTCTCGCTGGTGGCTGCAAATGGAATCGCCTTTTTGCCGGAAGCACCTGGTAGATCGGTCGCAATGGCAGAGACACGGGCCAATGTTTGTTGCAGAAACGCGCGCGCCACGCGGATTTGATCGAGCCGCTCCAGTTTTTGATCAATGCGGGTCTCGGTCTGCCCCATGGTACGCAGAGCTGAAAGCAGGCCGAGCATAATGACTGACAGCAGAACCATGACAACGAGCATTTCAAGCAGCGTGAACCCCCTGCCCGCGGGTGCCCGGGTGTGTTGCCTCATCGCAGCAACTCGCTTGGCTGGGGTTTGCGCTGGGGCATCAGGGTAACAATGTCCAGTGTGCCCGGGCGTGAGCGCGCATTCCAGCGGATGGCGAGTCGTACCTCGTGCAAAGGCACTGACTGCGGTGCCGAAATAACAGTGACATAGGGGCGGCTGCGCACCTGCCACGTGAACCCGTCTGCCTCGCCATCCTCGTTCCAGCCCTGCGTTAACAGGCTGTTGCGACTGGCAAGCAGTGATTCGGCCAGCCAAACGGCGTGTTCGGCCTGCGCAGTTTCCGACAGATTGCGGGCACTACCCGCCGCGACACGGTAGATCATGCCCAGTGACATGGCCATGATGGCGAAGGCAACCAGCATTTCCAGCAAAGAAAAGCCCCGCTGCCTCATGGAATACTGGGTTCCTGCGTGATTTGGCCTGTCAGCCAGTCAACACGTATACGGACGCCGCCGCCGGTTCGTCGGATCAGCTCAAGGGTCCCACCATTGGAACCACCGTCGGGCAGGAAAGCGATGGTCGCCTGTTGGCTTATGTCTGCAAACGCGTTGGTTCCAACCGTGGCTTTCAGTTCCAACGAGGTCGGCATCGTCTTTGGCGCCTGCCCCTCAATGCCAAATTGGCGGCCTGACACATTGACCTGGAAACGAACCATTTGTTTGTGGGCCAGCGCCTGTTGTCGAGCCTGCCGCAGATCCACCACGACAGAACGCACGGTGTCACGGTATTGACTGACGTCACGAAACCGCTCAAATGCAGTGGGTGCCAAGCCAACCAATAGCGCACCGATGGCCATGACGACCAGCAATTCAATGAGTGTAAAACCCCACTGCGTCTGCCGACACGCATTGGAGTTGCTGCAACGTCGCCCGTCAGGACTTGTTGCGAATGTCGGCGTTTTCACCATCGCCGCCCGGAACGCCATCGGCACCCAGAGTCAAGATTTCAAAAGCGCCATTTTCGGCTGGGCTTTTGTAGATATAAGGCTTTCCCCATGGGTCGTTCGGCAGCCCCCCCTTGAGGTAAGGGCCGTTCCAACCACTGGCCGTTGCAGGTTTGGCCACCAGAGCGTTGAGCCCTTCTTCGGTCGTCGGGTAACGCCCGACGTCGAGCTTGAAAATTTCAAAAGACTTCTCAAGATCGGTAATTTGCAATGCAGCAGTCTTGGATTTGGCACCCCCGAGCAGGCTCATAACACGCGGCCCCACCAAACCAGCCAAAAGCGTGAGAATAACCAAGACCACCAACAATTCGATCAAGGTGAAGCCTTTGTTCCGCCGAAAATCACGCAACACTGGTGGAAAAACTGGGCTCATAGGGACGCGGGGAAGGAAAAAGGGTATCGCATTATGCCGCAAGATCGTTAACCGACAGGATGCCCAGCATGATGGAAACAATGATGGACGCGATGAGCATGCCCAAGATCAAAATAAGCACGGGCTCCAAGAAAGTTAGCATGCGCTTGATGCCAGTTTCCACGTCGCGGTTGAAAATGCGGGCAAGCTCCAGCAGCATTGGACCTATGCGACCCGTTTCCTCGCCGACTTTGACGAGATTGATAGCCAAGGGCTCAAAGATACCACTTGATTCCAGGGCATCGACCACTTTCCAGCCCTCTTTGACCTTGGGAATGACTCCCTCCAATGCATTGCGCAGGTTGCCATTTGCGACAGTCTGCGTGGCAATATGAAAGGCCGACAGCAGCGGAACACCATTGCCCAGCAAAGTGCCCAGGGAGCGGGCAAAAAGTGTCAAATCGTATTTAAGCATCAGCGGACCCAAGAGGGGCAGGCGCAAGGCGCGCGCTTGCCACCATTTGCGTCCGCTTGGCGAGCGCAGCCATATACGTGCCAACCAGAACATAAGCGCGAGTCCGATCCCAATGAAGACTCCGTATTGGGTGAAAACGTGCCCGATGGACATGATGAGCCGTGTCGGAGCCGGAAGGGCATCGCCCATTTCCTTGAAAAGGGATTCAAATTGCGGCACCACAAAACCCAGCATGGCGACAACGGAGAGCACCGCTACGCTGAGCAGAATAGCCGGATAAATGGCAGCGGAAACAACACTTTCGCGCAGGGCGCGCAGCCGCTCCAGGTGCTCGTTCAGGCGCTCCAGCACAGAACCGAGCTGACCGCCCGCTTCGCCGGAGCGAACCATGTTGACATAAAAATCGCCAAACTGCATCGGGTGCCTTGCAAGCGCCCGGCTAAAGGGAATGCCGCTTTTGACATCGTCAAGAATGGCTTGGGTCATGACGGTCATGGCGGGTTTGGCATTCATGCCGATCAGGACACGCAAGGCGTTGTCGAGCGAAAGCCCGGCCTTCAGCATGATGGATAGCTCGCCCGTCATGGCCAGTATGTCAGGCTGCGTAATAGGCTTTGATTTGAGGCGATTGCCGGCGCGTAACGCTACTAGCCCCCCGCTATTGCTGAATGGGGCGGATCTGGGTGAGGCAGCCCCGTGTGCTTCGACCACTGACAGAGGTGTCATGTGCTGGGCACGGAGTTGTTGCATCGCTTGCGACAAGGTTGCGGCCTGCAGTTGGCCTTCGATGATTTGGGCGTCCGCTTGCGCCGCTCTCCAATGAAAATCAGGCATCGGTACTGTCTTGGGTCACACGAAGTAACTCGTCGAGGCTGGTGATGCCAGAGGCGACCTTGCGCAGGCCGTCTTCATAGAGAGTGCCCATGCCGATTGAGACCGCTTTGGCGTGCAACGATGCGGCGTCGAGCCCATCCAGAACTCCGCGGCGCATTGAGTCGTCCAAAACGAGCAGTTCATGGATGCCGCAGCGCCCAGAATAGCCAGTCTGTCGGCAGTGTTCACATCCGGTGGCCTTGTACAGTTGGGCCGGCGAAAGCCCGATGCGCTGCAACCCACTGGAGGCAAGCACGGCCGGGTCAGGCACGTAGGGTTGCTTGCAATGCTCGCACAGACGGCGCACCAGGCGCTGCGACAAAACACCATTGACCGACGAGGTGATGAGGTACGACTCAATGCCCATGTCTTGCAAACGCACGATGGCGCCAGCGGCCGTATTGGTGTGCAGCGTGGACAACACCAGGTGACCGGTGAGGGCGGACTGGACGGCAATTTGTGCGGTTTCCTGGTCGCGCATTTCACCGATCATGATGACGTCGGGGTCTTGGCGCAGTATCGAACGCAAGGCGCTTGCAAACGTTAAACCAATCTGCTGGTGAACCTGAATTTGGTTGACACCCTGGAGCTGGTACTCGACCGGCTCTTCAACGGTGATGATCTTGTGCGCATTCGCATCCAACTTGGATAGAGCGGTATAGAGCGTAGTGGTTTTGCCAGAGCCGGTTGGACCCGTGATCAGCAAAATGCCATGCGGTTTGGCCAGAAGTTGGTTAAAGCTGGACAGGTTTTCAGTGGTGAGCCCCATGGACTCCAGACTGTAGCGCACGCTGGAGCGGTCAAGAACCCGCATGACCACACTCTCGCCATGCACTGTGGGGATGGTTGACACACGCAGATCGAGCTCGCGGCCTTTGACGCGTGTATTGATGCGCCCGTCTTGGGGCAGGCGACGCTCGGCAATGTCAAGGTGCGCCATCAGCTTGACGCGAGAATTCACCGCCGCGCTGTGCTGATTTGAAACCACTTCTGACATATAGATCGCACCGTCCACGCGGTATCGCACGTGTAGGCCGTCGTCAAAGGGCTCAAGATGAATGTCAGAGGCACGCAGGTCTACGACGCGGCCAATGATCTGATTAACCAGCCGTATGACTGGGGCTTCGCTGGCAATGTCTTTGAGATGCTCAACGAAATTGACAGCGTCCAACTCGAAACCGGGCGCGTCGTCGGTGTCAACGATTTGATCCCCTGAGGCGAGGGTGCGAACGATATCCGATTCAATGGCGATGTAGGGCTGGACCTGCAGCCCCGTCGCCAGCCCAATGGCTTTGAGTAAAAACCCATCTTGTGGGTCAACCATGGCAACTGTGAGGTGCGTTTCGTCGCATTGAACCGGCAAGATTTTGTGTGCCCGCAGAAAATCTGGCTGCAGCCCACCCACCTCCGGCAAGACTGCAGGGAAGTCATCCGCCGATAAAAAGCGGATTCCCATCAACTTTGCTTGTGCCTGGGCCACATCGACCTCAGACACGAGCCCCAGGTTAACCAGCACCGCACCAATCGACCCACCCGCCTCGTCTTTTGCGGCAGTTGCCCGATCCAGATCACGCGCAGTTAACTTGCCAAGTCCCACGAGAACGTCACCCAATGAGGATGGCTGCTCAAGTGTGGGTTCAGTGGAGATGGCTGATTGAAGCATTGAAACTGCGACAGTAAGGAAAATGGTACGACGTCTTTGGCAAGAGTCGGGATTGTAGATTGAATGATTGACAGCGGCTCTAGATACCACCCCGCTGAGTTCGCCGCAAGTGGCAGAGAAGCTGATCGAAGCCGGACTCAGGGTAGTATTGACTGGTGGGCATCACGGTCTTGTTTCAGAAACCGGCCTTCTAGCATGATCGACCTCCTCAAAAACCTGATTACGACACTTCCAAGGCCTTTTGGGACCCAACGGGGTTGGTCGCTGCTCGTCCTTGTTCTCTTGCCTGCGTCCAGCCTCATGGCCCAGACGGTGGCGCGCCTACCCGACCGCAGTCCGTTTTACCTGATGCCCATGGTGGAAGGGCTGTTTGCCTGCGATGAAGGCCTGGCCAACCGGCAGCTCAAAGACATTAACGCAGTCAATGGCTACTGCATTGAACACCAGCTCGACGGATCGTCGGGGGTTATCCGTCTGCTTAACAAGCTCGAGCCCGGAGGCCCCAGCGGGCAGGTTCAGGTTGGCTACCAGGCGACGCTCCAGTTGCTGTCGCTGTACCAGCGCAACGGCAAAGGCTGGACCATCGATGAGAAAAAGCTCGACGCCTTTTTGCGGGTGCTGTCGCGGGTGCCTCGACCGGTCGTGGTGTATCTGGCGGCAGACCATTTTGATACACAAGGCCCGCTAGTGGACGAACTGGTGAAGGACGCACGCAACCTGATGCTGCTCGCCAATGACAAACCGGCCATTTCAAACTATTTTGGACACCGCGTCGTGCCGTACACGCTGCAGAGTGACGAAAGTATCGACGTAAACCACTACCGATATGCAGCGCTGCGCCATGTCGCCACGCGCCTCAATGCCTTACCCGCGACCGTACGCGAACGTATCATCGCCATTACCCTAGCAGGTGAACTGCACCACATGTTCCCCGACTTTGAAGGCGGGACAGGTAAGTTTGATGATATTCAGGTCACCGATTACAGCACCGACTCGGTGACAGGCTTTCGCCGATGGCTGGCAAAGCGTTATGGCAACTTGCAAAAGTTCAATGCCCTCAATGGTTTTTCATTCGGCAGCTTTGATCAGGTGCCAGCGCCAGCGCGCAATATTCGCAATGAGCGGTTACCGATGTTTGCCGAGCACTACGACGCCTTTGCCGACGGCCTACTGCCCATCGCAGGCTGGTTGTGGGACCCGGGAATTAAAATTGATCAGCTCAATCTGTACGTTGATGGAAAGGCGGCGGGACCAGTGCCACGAAACTTCAACCGGCTTGACGTTTACCGTGCGGTCGAGGAAGTGACCAGTCCCAACGTGGGCTTTCGAGTTGATTTCAATTTCAGCCAATTGCCGGCGGGCACACATATGGCCCAAGTAGTGGCGCAGACACAAGGTAGCCGTTATCTGGTCGGGCAGGTTCAGTTTTTAGTTGTTCCGCGTGACCAAAGCTCGGTCAAGCCCGTCAAAGCCGGTGCATTGGAGCAACTCAGGCCGATCAGCGAGTTGCCCGGTGTCAAAGCGTGGCTGGATCTGCCGCGCGCACTGCAAGACGTGTACTTCAACCCGCTGGCGCGCGACTGGAACCAATACCGCGCCTCGCAGGTGCGGGGTTTCATGGAACGCTTTTACCAGGAAGCGCTGACGGCCGGCCTACCCGCCGACAAGCTCTATTCGCACCAGATTTTGCCCGCAGTCAACTCAAGCTGGAACGCCCAGCTGTTTTCGGTCGAGCACCCACTGGCCGCCGAGACGCCGTGGAAAACCGGCATCAACCTGTATGGCGGCGCCACAGATAGTGACTGGGTGCGCAGCTTTATGGCGCAGCGAAAAATAAACGACTACGGTGTGCCGGAGTTCAATCCGCAGCAGTGGAAGCGCCCCGACGCGGCGCTGAAGGCCATGAAGTCGCACTATCTGGGGGGCGCACGGTTCATCAGCCCCTATTATTTCTCAACTGTTCCGGATCGCTTCAAGGGCGGAGCCAAGCATGGCGCGAACGCCATGGAATTGCGCACCGATAACACCAGGGATGGTTCGGACCAGTTTCTGCGTGCGATCCAGGATTTTGCGAAATACTGAGGTCATCCCTCATTTCAACGCCATCATGGCTTTCTTGAACTCTGGGTAAATCAGCAAATTGCCGTATGCGGTCAGGTGATCACCGTCAAAGAACAGGGGGCGCCCCTCCATACGCGTGAAACAAATTGCGCCGGGACACAGCAAAGGGAAAGCATCCCAAACCGTGACATTGGAGAACGTCTGGCCAAGCGTCTTCATGTTTGCAATGATGGGTTGGCGAAGTTTCTCAAGCTCAGACCGATTTTGTTGGTTGTTGCCAATGCAAATCGGGTTGATCGAGTTGAACCGGTCAGAGCATCTAAATGCCGGGGCCTGAAATACGGGTGTGGGGCCAGTAAAAACCACATTGAGCTGATGATCCGCAAACGGTTGAAGCCACTTTTTGGCATCATCCACGGCCGCAAGACGCAATAGGATGGCTTGCGGGTTGTACATGAACTCGTACATGTTGGGTCGGTTGTAGCTGGCCCATTGGTCGCCATATCGTTGCATGCGCAAACTCGACAAAAGTACGATATCCCCTGGGCTAGCTGACTTGATTGTCTGTTGCGCAATCGCGCTGGTAAATTCCAGGCATCCTGCCGAACGATGCGGCACAGCCATTGGAACACTGAAGTCGATGAAGCTGCAGCCGGGATAAGAAAAAACGCCTACCTGTACACCTTCCTCGGCAGCAATTTGATCAAACATCGGTGCCAACATGCCAGCGTGCGAATCACCCAGTACAAATATCTTCGTGCTGGTTGTCTTGCCTTGACATTTATTGGGCACATAACGCCTCTCTGTTCCGCCAGCGATGTCATGCCATTCTATGGAAACTTCACATCTACGGTCCCCCAGATTTGGGTAGGGCATTTGTGCACCCACGTACCAGTCAATGGAGGACCTAACTACACTGCTTAGACTGTAGTGAACCCGGTTGTCAAACAAATGGGTGACAACTATGAATCCAATAGCTGGCATGAGCACGAAGCCGGTGATGCGCAACCATCTTGCTCGCCCCTCAATCCAGTCGTTATGGCGCAATGGCTTCTCTATAAATTGATAAGAAAGTGTTGCCAAAGCAAATGTGATTGCCATTGCGACTGCAATCCGCCAGGAATTATTGAGGCCGATTGTCCAGCGCATAATCACAAGCACCGGCCAATGCCAAAGGTAGAGCGAATATGCGCGTTTGCCGATCCAAACCATGAAAGGTGCAGCAAGGGCGCGCCGGATTGCATCAGCGGGTCCAAAAGCTGCACCGCCAATCAGCAAAAGTGCGCCAATAACTGGAAAAAGCGCCCACGGCCACGGGAATTTTGACGGGTCCGCATAGACCAAGCCTGTAACCATACAGATGAGTCCAAGCCATGCCGTAAATGATCGGATCATTGGCTGACGCTGCATCAGCCAGGATGGGGCTATGTTCTCAGTGACCGAAGCATTCCGCCGGCAAGTCAAAAGAAATAATAAGGCGCCTGACGCCAGTTCCCACAAGCGGCAGAGTATGGAGTAGAACGCGGCGGTTGGCTGCGATGTGCTGGCCCAGATGGAAGCGCACAGCGACCCGACCATCGACAGCGCCAATATAGCCAGTGTCAGACGAGCGCGTGCAGTCTGCCCGCGTCGAAAGGCCCTAAGCCAAAAGTACACAAACAGGGGGGCCAACACGTAATACTGTTCTTCAACACCCAGCGACCATGTGTGGGTGTAGGGGTTAAATTCGGCACGCGGTGCAAAGTAGGTGTCTGTATTGGTCTGCATCACCCAATTGCTGAGGCCGAAAAAGGCGAACTTGGCGGTCCTGTCGCTCAGTTCACTAAGCCAGGCACTTGGAATGAACAAGGTGGCCATTACCGCACTGAAGATCAATACAGCAACCAATGCCGGCAATATTCTCGCCAGGCGGCGTGCGTAAAACTCGCTCAAGAATGATGAAAATGAGTTCACTTGGCTACCTGCCAGTGATGAGGCGACAACAAAGCCAGAAATTACAAAGAAAATATCGACGCCTACATAGCCACCGGGTAGCGCAGCATTACTGAGGTGATAGATCATGACGGACAGCACGGCAATGGCGCGTAAGCCGTCGATGTCCGGCCGGTAAGTTGGCTGAATAACACTCCTCAAAGTAAAACACTCCCAAAATTTTCTAGCTGCGGATGCTTTTGCAGCCATCACTGCACAGCTTGGATGTTATACCGCGACCAGTACAAACGATATTGAGAACGATTGTCCAGTGCACGATCACAAGCGATACTCGGCCCTATACGATTGAATGCTCATCTTTAATTTCAGTTTCAACAAATGAACTCGCGAGCAAATGACCAGCAAAGTACCTCCCAAATCAATTCAAGAGGTTGATGCTACCGGCCAGCCCATTGAACTGGATTTGTCCATAGTCATCCCGGTCTACAATTCGACGAGCACCCTCACCGAGCTGCTGGCCCGATTGACTAAAGCAGTTGAAACAGTAACCCTCAGTTACGAAATCATCCTTGTAGACGATGGAAGCGGTGACGATTCATGGGTCGTGATCCAATCCTTGCGCGAAACATATGGGCAACTGGTCGCCGTGCAACTGATGCGTAACTACGGTCAACACAATGCGTTGATGTGTGGCATTGGTATGGCACGCGGTGAGTACACCGTCACCATGGATGACGACCTGCAAAATCCGCCCGAGGAGATACCCAAACTGGTGGCCTACATCAAACAGCATGGTCTTGACTTGGTCTATGGCTGCCCATCTACCCGCAACCACTCCGTGTGGCGCAATCTGGGCTCCAACGTAGTATGGCACTTTTACCGCACTGTTTTCCGCAACCCGGTTACGCCCACACCATTTCGAATCATGCGGCACCAGTTGGCCCAAAGCGTGATGTTTTATGACCTTAACTTCACGTATCTGGATGGCCTGTTGGCCTGGTGTACCAGTCGCATCGCTGGGGTTGAAGTTGAACACCACCCACGGGCGCAAGGCAGTTCAGGCTACTCGCTGGGCAAGTTGCTCGGTTTGGCACTTAACCTATATACCAACTTCTCGCTCATTCCTCTGCAAATCGTGAGCGGCCTGGGGTTTGTCACAGCAGCATCCGGCTTCCTGGTCGGGATTTACTACCTGTTTCAGTATTTGGCTTCCAGCATTGTGGTGCCGGGTTTCGCGTCAACCATCATCGCCATCTTGATTCTGGGTGGTGCGCAACTGCTGGCACTGGGCGTAATTGGTGAGTATTTGGGGCGCTTGCACCTGAACGTCAATCGAAAACCGCAATATGTGATTCGCCACCTGGACAGATCGACTAGTCTGGAAAATGAGCGGGACCCCAAAAACAGACAAGCGCACGCCCGCCATGTCTGAACAAATAGACACGCCCGAAATGGTGATGGCATGGTCATTGGCGCCGTGGGACGAAGCCGTGTGCGGGTTCCCCGTGATGCAGATCACAACCATGCAATTGCGCGCCCCCAATGCAGGCACCAACATGCTGCAATTTGTGCAGGCGCGTGACGCAATTGGCGCTGGCTTGGTGAGCTGCAGGTTACCGCATGACCGTTTGGCTGAATCCATGTTGCTGGAGGACTATGGTTTTCGGTTTATTGAAATGCTGCATGCCCCAGAACTCAATTTGACAGGGTTTGAAGCCTATGACGGCACTGGTTTGTTAGCAGTCAGGCGTGCCGGCGAAGTTGATCTTCCCACGCTGCTGGAAATTGCGCGAACTGCATTTGGCAACGAACGGTTCAAAATGGACCCACGGCTTGACCCCAGCATCAGTGACAGGCGTTTTCAAAATTGGGTGCGTAGCAGTCTGCACCATCCTTTGCAGGAACTGCATGTGGTCAGTGATGGTGCGCGCATCATCGCGTTCTTTATCACTGAGTTGCTGAGCGACGGCACTTGCTATTGGCATCTGAACGCGGTTGCGCCTGATGCACAAGGCCAAGGTTATGGCCGCCGCGTGTGGTTAAGTATGCTTGGTCAAGCTGCTGAGGCCGGAGCCAAAAGAGTACGCACCAGCATTGCCGCGCGCAACCATCGGGTGCTCAATCTTTATTCGCGCTTGGGCTTTACGTTTTTGCCGCCTTCAATGACTTTCCATTGGGTGAGAACGAGTTTCAAACCCCGATAGCCATGTCGACACGTGCGCAGTTTGTTCGCTATGTTGTTGTTGGCTTGGCCTCCAATGCCGCCATTTTCGCCGTATATGTCGTGCTGACAAATCTTGGACTGGGGCCCAAACTTGCAATGAGTTTGCTGTACTGTGCGGGCGTGCTGCAAACGTTCGTCTTCAATAGAAAGTGGGCATTCCGTTTTCAGGGCGCGGCGACCCCGGCGCTGGGTCGTTACCTCGTGGCTTATGCACTTGGTTATCTAGTGAACTTTTTGTCCCTCATGCTATTGGTTGACCGGATGGGTTTGCCACACCAATGGGTACAGATCATGATGATTTTGGTGGTTGCCATCATGCTTTTTTTGGCGCAACGGTATTGGGTTTTTCGCAATCATTCAATGCATGGTACGGAATGAAACGTTGCTCCAACTGCCAGAGTGACTTTCTTGCCGCAGACTGGGTGTGCCCAGTCTGCGCATACGCACCGCGCATCGTCGACGGTTTCCCGCTGCTGGCTCCCACACTGGCGGAAGGGGGAGCGAGCTTTCCGCCAGAGGCTTTTGAACAGCTTGCAGCACTGGAAGAACGCAATTTTTGGTTCCGTGGGCGCAACAAATTGATTGTCTGGGCGCTCAAGAGGCATCTGCCAGCCATGCAACGCTACCTGGAAATTGGTTGTGGTACGGGTTACGTGCTTTCCGGAGTCGCACAGGCTTACCCTGGGGCTACTCTGGTTGGCAGCGAGATATTTTGTATTGGATTGCCCTATGCGGCATCGCGAGTCAGGCTCGCAGAACTGGTCCAAATGGATGCAAGACACATCCCTTACGTGGATGAATTCGACGGGATTGGTGCTTTTGATGTGCTCGAGCACATTGAAGAGGACGAGATGGTGCTTGCTGCGATTTGGTGCGCGCTACAGCCCGGTGGAAGCGTGGCCATTACCGTGCCGCAGCACCCCTGGTTATGGAGTTCGGCAGATGAGCATGCCTGCCATGTGCGGCGGTACAAAGTGGGTGAACTGCGCGAGAAAGTGAAGCGTGCAGGGTTCAAGGTCGAATTTGAGACATCCTTTGTCAGCTTGCTGATGCCAGCCATGCTGGCCTCGCGCCTGAGCAAGCAGCGAAAGCCAGCAGATGGTGAAGCACTGTCAGAGTTGCGATTGCCGGCCTGGTTGAACCGTACGTTCGAAATGATCATGAGCCTTGAGCACCACATGATTCAAATCGGGGTGCGGTTCGGCTTTGGTGGCTCGCGTCTATTGATTGCAACTAAAGTCAAAAGATGTCATGAACATTCCATTCAATAAACCCTACATGACGGGCAAAGAGCTCGGGTACATCTCGCAGGCGCACGCGAGTGGCCACTTGGCGGGAGATGGACAGTTCACAAAAAAATGCAGCGCCTGGCTGGAACAGCGCATCGGCTGTCAAAAGGCGTTGCTCACGCACTCTTGCACGGCGGCGCTGGAAATGGCGGCCATATTGGCTGACATTCAGCCAGGCGACGAAGTGATCATGCCCTCCTACACGTTTGTGTCGACTGCCAATGCCTTTGTGCTGCGAGGTGGTGTTCCCGTGTTTGTGGACATTCGCCCGGATACGCTGAATATTGACGAAACCAAGATTGAGGCCGCCATCACGCCACGGACCAAGGCGATTGCACCCGTGCATTACGCGGGCGTGGCTTGCGAGATGGACGTCATCATGGACATTGCGCATCGACACAATCTGCTGGTAATTGAGGATGCTGCGCAGGGCATCATGTCCACCTATAAGGGACGTCCACTCGGCAGCATTGGCCACATGGCAGCACTGTCGTTCCACGAGACCAAAAACATTATCTCGGGAGAAGGTGGTGCGCTATTGATTAACGACCGCCGCTTTGTGGAGCGGGCCGAGATCATTCGTGAGAAAGGTACCAACCGTAGTCAGTTCTTCCGTGGCCAGGTGGACAAATATACCTGGGTTGATATTGGATCGTCGTTTTTGCCGGGGGAAGTGACGGCAGCTTTCTTGTGGGCACAGATGGAGGAGGCGCAGGAAATTACTGCAAGCCGATTAGCTATTTGGCAAAAATACCATGTTGCTTTTGAATCGCTTGAAAATACCAAGAACTTGCGTCGCCCAATGGTGCCAGATGGTTGCTTACATAATGCACATATGTATTACATCCTGCTCGAATCGTTAGCCGCAAGAACCGATACGATCACACGGTTGGCGCAGCGTGGCGTTAATTCTGTATTCCACTACGGTCCACTACACAATTCGTTGGCAGGAAAGAAATACGGCCGAGCCTGTGGGGAGTTAGAGAATGCTGTCAATTTGGCCGACCGTCTCTTGAGACTGCCTTTATGGGTTGGGCTAGATGATGGCCAACAGCTCGTTATTCATGCTATACGCCAGTCGGTCAATAAATAGCTGCCAAAGATGACGCCTCATCTGCGAGCACTGCAAATATGAAGATCCCAGCTCTTTGGACTATATTAACAGTAGCCATCGTCGGCCTGCTGAGCGGACTTAATATACTGTATTTCATTAGCCAAGCAGCATCTCCAATAATCACAAGCGATGCTTGGTATTTCCTGGATGAAGTTGTAAAAAAATGGGCGCAATTTGGTTTTGATTGGCCCGACTTATTTATCAAACGCGGTTTGACTGATCATGCACAGCCGCTCAACAAAATTATACTTTGGATAAATTACACATACCTCGGACTCGACTTTAAGTATGAGAGTCTTTTTGGTTTCACGGGACTCATATTTTCATTGTTGGTGTTTGCCGGTATTTATGTTGACAAAGCAACAATTGCCAGAGGAGCGAGTTGGCAGTCCCTTGTGATGTTCTGCTCTGCAGTACTTATTTTATTTTCGCTTAATTCAACAGATTTATACACCTGGCCACTGGTTACTTTTGGGTTTCTGGTACTTTTCCTCGCGATCACCGTCACAGTGCTGACTTGGAAGTATTTAAACAATGACGCGGCCATCGGCATCCTTGCAATTTGCGCCCTGCTATTGCTACTTATTGGAGATACTGGGTCGATAATTTTGTGCTTGAGTCTGTTTTCAACGGTCACCATTTTTTATATAAAAAATGAGCACGCCTTCAGACGTATGGCGAAGAAATGGATGGCGGTTTCAGCTTTATTCATGGCAATATTCTTTTTATTGCTAAATGCAAAATACTTTTTTAACCCCATTTCAACGGACCATGCGGCTCAAGCCCCGACAAATTGGCTTGATCCATTTCTATACCTCGATGCACTAAGAATTGTCTTCTCAGCATCGCTAGTTCAAGGGCAGCATTTAACGACTCTCGACCCATCCATATCTTGGGTGATTTTCTTAATCGTCTTTGGTTTTTACATTAAACATTTTTTAACGTTGATTTTCTCAACCACCAGCCTGACTCTAGAGAAATTTCTTACCACGTCACTTTTAATCTATGCTGCAGTTTCGGTGGTTGCCATCGCCTACGGTCGCATTCCTATTTTTGGCGTGAATTATTTGAATCAGCCAAGGTATGTCCTAACATACCAATTAATACCATTCTCTCTGCTAATGGACTATGCGTTTACTTTAAGGAGAGAGACCAAACAAGTTGGCAAAGGTAATTCATTTGCAGTACTGTTGACTGCAGTAATGGTATTTATTCTACAGTTCAATTTTTCAATGCAAGCATACTCTACCGTTGAATGGATTTCACGGTATCAAGCTGCGCAGGCCACGGCTATCGGCCATTACTTGGAAATTCCTACTTTGCCAGCAGGTGATTGCAGCGCTGTCACTGTCCCCATATGCAACATGCCGGTTTATAAGAGAAACGAGCTTTTAAGTTTTTTGGAAAACAAGCGCTTGAACATCTTGAATTTTTCGTTTCAATGGAAATATCGACTTTTCCCACTAAGTGACAACTCGGTGGATTTAAAAGATGTGAAAGTCTTGGGATGGGGTCCGATTTCTATTAACTCCAAAGCCAGTACAGCAGAAGTCTGGATTAAACTTAGCCGAGGATTGGTCGATGCCCGAAGCCGCATTATTGTGAAGATGGGTGATTATCGAATCGATCCTGTTGTCGATGGTAGCGTGATTGCCTTTACTGTTCCACCGGAAATTTCCAGAACTTCCGGACAATACTCAATCCAATTGATCGGTCCGTCTGCCATACCAATCACCGTTGGAATACTAGAAGTGAAGTAGGCCGTTATGTTGCATTAGCAGTGCTTGGTCGCGAAGTAGCGCGTTGGCGCTCATTGAGGCACCGACTCAGCCTTCAATCAAAAGACCTTCAAGCGCTTTTTTAGCCGTCTCCCTTGAAAAGTGCGTTTGCACGTTTTCGTACCCACGCTCGGCCAGGCGGCACCACAGGTCAGCATCACCGTACAGGCGCACGATCTCATCAGCGTAGTCTTGCGGGCTGTCTGCAACCAGGATCTCTTCGCCGGCAACAAGGTTCATGCCCTCGACCGCCACGGAAGTGGCTACAACAGGCAAGCCGCAGGCCATGGCCTGGTTGATCTTGCCCTTTACGCCTGCACCGTAGCGCAAGGGCGCAATGGACACTCGGGCAGCGTCAATAAGCGGATCAATGTCTTCAACAAATCCGGCGGTCACGATGCCGTTGCCTGCCATTGCGAGAATGGAATCGGGCATGTGGCTACCTATGACCGTCAACACAACCTGTGGCAGTTGCGGTCGCACGAGCGGCCACACCTGCGCCACAAACCACTCCACTGCGTCAATGTTGGGCGGGTGGCGGAAACCACCAATGAAAAGCAGTCCTTCACGCTCGGCATATGTAGTGCTGGCACGCCGGGGCTCATGGATATTGGACACAATCCGTACGACTGACCCGGGCGCATCGATGCCCAGCAACCCTTGTTCAACAGGGCTTACTACCAGAGTGATGTCGGATTGACGAATGACCGCCAACTCTTGCGCACGTGTGCGATGTGCCAATGCCAACATACTTGACGAATTTTCAAGTTCTGCCTTGCGTTGTTCGCGTAGGTAATGCAAATCAACGGAGTCAAACACAATTTTTGCCTGCGGGGCCCACTCACGAATACGCGCCATGTAGGGGGTTGCTATGTAGTGACGACAGAAGATGATGAGGTCATAAGCTTTGCCCCGCTCTTCAAGCAACTGACTGACGGAAGCAATGTAGGGATGGTGCCAAACCTCGACTCCTGCTTGTTGCAGGGTGCGCGCGTATGGCTGGCGGCACTCGAGGTTATCGGCCACAAAGCTGACTTTGCAGCCCAATTCCAGCAAAATTTCGAGCATGGCAAGCATTCGAACGGATCCAGAGTCCTGGTCCGGGGTAATCATGCATGCCTCCACGATCAGCACGTGGGCCCGCGCTTGGCGATCAGCCTCCCGCGTCGGTTCAATACCGTTTGCACGATGGGATAGCAAGGTAGGACGCCAGCGATTCAAGAAGACCTGACGATTGATGACCTGGTGCTTTTTGACGCCTTGCGTGAGGTCCGTGCCGGAGCTGATGCCTTCAAAGTGAATGATCTTGGCTTCAGGTTGGTAGTACACACGTTTACCCGCTGCGCGGACCCGGAAAGCGAGGTCGGTATCTTCATAATAAGCAGGTGTGTAGGCACGATCAAAGCCCCCCCACACCAACCAATCGGAGCGTTTGAGTGCCAGGCACGCACCAGAACAATAGTCTGCAGAGCGCAGATAGCGGTACATGGGGTGTTCAGGGTCAGCGTCGCGCCCCCAGTTCCAGGCAGACCCATCTCGCCAGACGATGCCGCCAGCCTCTTGAAGGCGTCCATCGGGGTAAACCAAACGGGCGCCGACCAAGCCTGCGTCGGCTCGCAGGCGGAACACATCGAGCAGTGCCATCAGCCAACCTGGCGTCACCTGAATGTCGTTGTTCAATAGAACCAGGTATTCGCCCCGCGCCAGGTCTGCGCCGCGATGGCAACTGCCAATGAAACCTAGATTTTGCTCGTTTCGGACCAGTTGTATGCCTTTGACATCTTTGAGCGCCAGTTCTACGGGCTCGGGAGAAGCATCATCGACCACGATGACTTCAATGTCACTCAGATCGGTGTGCTGGTTCAAACTTTTTAGGCAATTGAAGGTGTGCAGGTGTTGTCCGTAGACCGGAATGACGAGTGAGACCTTGGGGACCTTACCAACCGGGGCGCACTCGAGTGACAACGCTCCAATGGGAGAAATGACGATGGAAGTGACTATTGGTGGCTGGTAGGCCTGCCCTCTGAGTTTGCCATTCACGCGGTGAACCAGGGCTTTGGGGCCTTGGGTGCGCAGGATATGCAGTGCGAAGGGTAGTTTTTGCAGACCCTGGCGCGCCAGTTGATGGAGACGGTTGGCTTTAAACCTGGCTACTTTGATGGCCGAGCCAAGCGCTCGGAGTGGCGCTGTGACGCGCCACGAAGTGCTTTGCTCGATGGCCATAAGACGGTCCCTATCCCGCTCACGGGCTTCAATATCTTGATTGTGAGCTTCTGCAGTCTGTTCTCTTTCCATCTGTAATCGCTCTACTGCGGACCGGAGTCCCTCCGCCTCGTCCAACAAGACGTACCAAGGTCGACCGTTACGAATTCTGTAACCTTCCATCACGCCATAGTCGCGCTCAATTTCAACGAGCCGCTTTCCCAAGGCGCGCCTGGGTTCGCGCTTTCCGCATAGGACGCCATGTTCAAACAGGGCAGTGAGCGGTGGGCTGGGCTGCGGCGGTACGGTTGCGGTCAGCTCGTCTGAAAGACCCGCATCTCCCACTGCCTCGGCAGTAGGCAACCCGGCCAGTGGGGCCAGCAGGTAGTCGGCGTAGGCATTTCGACAGGCCTCAGGCACCGCCGATACCAGTGCAACGTCATGCGGGCGGTGTGGCTGCTTGCCTCCCGCTGCTTTGAGCAGAGCGCGGTTCCACTCGGACGAGTCGGCATCGGCCGGAACGAGGCTGGCGTTGTGAATATTTTCTAGCCGTTCCGCAAACGCGCCACGTGCGCTGGCAACAATGGGCAGCCCACTGGCTAATGCAATGTCAAGGGTATAGGAGTGTGTCTCGGGAAAGTGGCCAGGGAACCAGACCACGTCCGCACGCTCCAGGGCCAGTAAATGGGGTAGGTTTTTATCGTCGTATTGCCCCCTGACCTGAACCGGTAAATCTGGTGCTATAGCGTGCTCCGGAAAGCCAATGAGGCAAAAGGACAATGGCGCGATGTTGCTACGGGCCGCCGTTGCGCAGGCAATGAGCGTTTGCAAGCCCTTGATGCGGGACAGTGCTCCCAAAATGACGACTTTTACCTGCGGCACCGGCGGCGTTAACCAGTTGGCGCGGGGCGGATGCTGCCGATGGTCGATCGTGAGCTGGGGAAAGTGGTGTTTCGTGCGATCTGCCACGAACGCGGTTGGGGCAATGATTCTGGATGCCTGCTCCAGGAATTGCGCCATCGCTGATCGCCAGGACTGGATGGTTCCGCCCCACGGGTGTGGCCGAAGTTGCAGGCATTTGGCACACCCGTCAACCTCTGGTTCGCCACAGTAGGTGCCGATGGCGGTGTTCAGTTGGTACTGTGGGCAGTAGGTGAGGTAGTCATGCAATGTGACGTCGTACCGGGCGCGGAGTGCGCCCGGTAGACCCAAAATATCTGCCGGGAACCCGTGGATGTGGTGAAAGTGAACCCTTTGATAGTTCCGGGCCCCTAGCGCTTCTAACAGTTTTGACCAGTCGTCGGACCGCCAGGTCAGCACCGTGTCGTCGCTGCATTGCAGCGCGACGGCAAGCTCGCCTGCCGGGCGAAGCACATCGACCTCAGCACGGTCGGCAAGCAGTAACCGGAGATCGGACACATGCTCTTCTACGCCTCCGCCAAGGGCGTGCGAAATCAACAGGATGCGATGGGGTCGGGGCATGGTTGCTACCAATGTGGACTCTGTTCACTAAGGTGAACACAGTTGTCTGAATAGAGATTTCCGCCATTTATGCGGATGCTTGGGCTAATTTTACGTTTTGTGCCTGGAGATGGCCCGGCATAATTCGGGGCATGATGAATCCGAAAGAGCCAGAGCATGTGTACTACAGGCAGATTGACCCCATGCAGAGGACTTCATTGTCTGTCGTCGCTGGGGTGATAGCGGATGGTTCAAAGGTGCTGGACCTGGGGACAGGCAGTGGTGCACTGGGCAGATACCTGACGAACCAGAAGAAGTGCTTGGTCGATGGCTTGACTTACAACGAGCAGGAGGCGGCTCTTGCGCGCTCGTCATACCGTCGGGTGCAGGTTGCAGACCTTGAAACCTGCAGTCTGGAGGCCTTGTGGGGATTGGACCGCTACGACTTTATCGTGTGCGCGGATGTGCTTGAACATGTCAAGTTCCCGGAACGGGTGTTGCGGAGCTGCCGTCACTTGCTGGCACCCGAGGGCCGCTTGATCCTGTCGGTCCCGAATGCGTCGTACTGTGGGTTGGTGGGTGAGTTGATGACGGGCGAGTTTCGATACCGCGACGAGGGGCTACTGGACCGCACCCATGTGAAGTTCTTCACACGGCAATCTTTGCTGCGCTTTGTTGAGGATGCGGGTTGGCACGCACATGTTCTTCAGGTCATTGAACGGGAGGTCACTGAGTCCGAGTTCAGACAAGATTTTGACCGGCTACCACCCGCTGTTGCCCGCTACCTATTGACGCTCGCAGATGCAATGACCTACCAGTTGGTGCTGGTAGCGGCACTGATACCCACGAATGAAGCCAGTGTGGACCAGATGAAGACTCCTGGGCATTCGGATGGTCGTGCAGCCTTTTCAGCGCAGCTGTACCTGGGGGTGGAAGGCCAGTATTCTGAAGACCGCAAGGTGCTGCAGGCCGGAGCCATAGGAGAACTCAAGCAGACGTTGGTTTTCCATATACCCGAGGGTGGCGGGCACGTTGATCGTTTGCGCTTTGACCCTGCTGACCGGCCCGGTTACCTGCACCTGTACCGCATGGCGCTGCAAGACAAACGGGGATCCACCATATGGTCTTGGCGCTTTGAGGATGGGGGCATGGACGCTTTGCGCGTTGCGGAGTTGCACCAGTTGAGCTTTTGCCGCTCAACACCGGGGGATTTGCATGCACTGGCTCTGTTGCTGGGCGACGACCCGTGGATTGACCTGCCGTTAGGCGAAGTGATGTGCATTCCAGCAATAGACTTGCGCGGTGGCAAGTTCGAGGTTGAGTTGGGTTGGCCGATGTCGGCCGATTACCAAGCCTTAGCGACGGAGATGGAATCGCTACGACGGCATTCGCACGCATTGGAAGCCGAAGTGAGCAGACTCCGGTTGGAGTTGGACTCCATAAAGCATATTGACGAGCGGCCGGCTGCGCCTGAAGTTGTACTTTTGCAGAAACCTGCGGCAGTGGATGAGCGCGGACTTTGGGGTTTGACGAAGACCTGGCTGCGTCGCCAGCTTGCGTCGCCCCCGAGCGGCTTATTGACTACAAACGGCCTTACAACTGCACCGACGGTAGCTTGCGTGGATGTGATCGTGCCAGTTTACTCCGGCCTGGACGACACTCGCCGTTGCATTGAGTCCGTATTGGCGAGTTTGTGCCTGACACGGTACCGTCTGGTAATCATCAATGACGCCAGCCCAGAGCCCGCCATCACCGATTGGCTGCGGCATGTGAAGCGCCAGGATGCCCGTGTTGAGTTGATTGAGAACGCGCAGAACCTTGGCTTTGTGGCGAGCGTGAACCGTGGTATGGCGCTTAGCCAGGACAACGATGTGGTGTTGTTGAACAGTGATACGGAGGTGGCTAATGATTGGCTAGACCGACTCAGGAACTCGGCCTATGGTCATGGGCGGGTGGGCAGCGTGACGCCTTTCTCAAACAACGCGACCATTTGCAGCTATCCCCGATTTTGTCAAGATAACCGCTTGCCTTCCATAGGAACTAAGGCGCTAGATATTCTGTTTGCTGACTGCAACGCTGGTGAGGTAGTGGATGTTCCCACTGGAGTGGGCTTTTGCCTGTACATCCGGCGTGACTGCCTGCAAGAGGTGGGACTGTTTGATGTTGAGAATTTTGGAAAGGGCTACGGCGAAGAGAATGACTTTTGCGTACGGGCAGCGAATCAGGGTTGGCGCAATTTGCATGCATTGGACGTCTTTGTGCACCATAGGGGTGGTGTGAGTTTTGGCGAGAGCAAGGGGGCGAGAGAACTCGCTGCGATGGAAACCTTGCGGCGCTTGCACCCGAGCTATGACCCCGCAGTGCAGCGTTTTTTGAATGAGGACCCTGCCCGATTGGGACGCGAACGCATTGACCGCGCCCGCATTGCCAGCTCGGTTTTGCCCGTGGTATTGCTGCTGTTACACAACCGTGGCGGTGGAACGGAGCGGCACGTGCAGGAGTTGGCGAATGAAGTGCAGGGTCAGGCACTGTTTTTGTCGCTGGTGCCGGTAGACGTAGGGCAACTGCGGCTGCAATTGCTGGGGGACAACGAAAGTTTTCAATTGCGCTTTGATGCCGCGACAGGCTTTGAGGATCTGGTTTACACGCTCAAATGCCTGGGAGTTGACCATGTGCATTTTCACCACGTGATTGATCATGTTGACGGCATGCGCACGCTGCCAGCGCGACTTGGCGTCACATACGACTTCACAGCACATGATTTTTACAGCTATTGCCCGCAAGTTAACCTGACTGACCATACCGGTCGCTATTGTGGCGAGCTAGGCTTGGCGCAATGCGGGGCGTGTTTGCAAGCCACTCCCACTGCTGCTGGCACCGACATCCAAGCCTGGCGCCAAGGCTTTGGAGCTTTTCTGATGGGGGCACGTCATGTATTGGCGCCGAGTCAGGACACGGCGAGACGTCTTGTCGGCGCGTTTCCTGAGATTCCATTGCTGGTTGTGCCGCATACGGATCTGGATGGTCTTCCAGATTTACCTGTCCACGCTCCTAGATCCTTCCTTGACGGCAGACCATTACGAGTAGTCGTGCTGGGTGCGCTAAGTGAGATCAAAGGCGCTAGTGTCATGGCCGGTGTTGCACATGCGGCAGCGCAGCGCCAGACAAAGCTGGAAATTCATCTGTTGGGCTTCGTGGCTCGCGAATTCGTATTCCCGCCCGGTGCCCAAGTGACGGTTCATGGCCGATACGAGGATGCGGAGTTGTTGCCAAAGCTGGCACAGCTGGCACCCGATCTGGTCTGGTTCCCTGCCCAATGGCCTGAGACGTACAGCTACACCCTGAGCACTGCACTGCAAAGTGGTTTGCCAATCGTGGGCCCAGATTTTGGAGCGTTCGGCGAACGTCTGGCCGGTCGCCAATGGACGTGGTTGCGTGCTTGGGATGATTCTGCCGATCAGTGGCTGACGTTTTTTGAGGCGGTTCGGCAAGCGCATTTTGCAACAGGTTTTGCTCCTGAGCCTGCGGTATCTCAGCACACTGCGGTACCACACTTGCCTGGCGAACGCTGGTCTTACATAAAGCACTACGTGCAGGGGCTGACCAAGAGGGGCACAGCCTGACTTCAGGAATCAATATGCAAAGTTAGTGGCTAAAACCTACACGCAAGGGCTCTGCGCAAGTAAAGTTATCGCCATGCTTCGCTTTGCAAAGGCTAGCGCTGAGGAACCATTTTTACGTTTAGGAGCACCTAATGGTCAAAAAACTGCAAAAAAACACCACCGCTAAGTCATCCCACGCCCACCTGACGGGCTCGGTCAAGGACTCGGCGCAGCAAATCTGGCAAGCCGGGCTGGGCGCATTTACCCGCGCTCAGGCTGAAGGCTCCAAGGCTTTTGAGTCTCTGGTCAAAGAAGGTGTGAGTATCCAGCGCAAGACTGCAGCCGCAGCGGAGGAAAAAATTTCGGAAGCCACCAACAAAATGTCGAATATGGCGACCGACATCACCTCCAAGGCCTCCGGCCAGTGGGACAAGCTGGAAAACATTTTTGAAGAACGGGTTGCCAAAGCCCTCAACAAGCTGGGCGTGCCGTCTGCCAAGGATGTCAACGCATTGATCGCGCGCATCGAAGAGTTGAACAAGGCTGTCCAGAAGCTGTCTGCCAAGGCGCCCGTTGCCAAGGCTGTGCCACAGTCGGCCGCCGGCAAGGTAAAAGCCACTGAACCCAAAGTGAAGGCAGCGACCAAGAAAGCCAAAGTCGTGACACCAAAGGCTGCTGTGAAGCCCGCGGCCAAGCGCTCTGCCCCAGCGCGCAAAGCCGCGCAACCTGCTGCCACCGAGCCTACAGCACCATAGGCTTGATAGGCGATGGGGTGACACCCAGAAAACGAGGGCGCGTAGGCGCCCTTTTTTTATGCGCCCTTTTTACTTCTTGTGCCGCTTCGACTCGACCCCACATACGTATTGCAATGCAGCAAAAAGGCGCTGTACGGCGCTCTACACTTTGTACCTATGAACGCTAATTCAAATACCCCTCCCAAAATCGCTTTGGCGTTGGCTGGTGGTGGCCCTTTGGGAGCGATTTACGAGGTTGGCGCCATGTGCGCGCTGGAAGAGTCGCTTAACGGTCTGGACTTCACCAAACTCGACCACTACGTTGGTGTATCCGCTGGTGGATTTATCGTGGCCGCACTGGCAAATGGCATGTCCCCACGTGAGCTGTGCGCTTCCTTCATCGAAAACGACAGCGAGCCGTCAGAAGCTTTTGATCCCTCTTGGCTATTGACACCCGCCTATGGTGAATTTGTGCGACGCGGCATCATGCTGCCAGGCTTGGTGCTGTCGGCGCTGTGGCATTTCACCCTGGGCCGCAAGTCTTTGATGAACGCCATTGAACGCCTGAGCCCGGGTCTGCCAACAGGCGTTTTCTCCAATCAGGCGGTCGACACCCAACTTGCGCGCCTGTTCAGCCGTGAAGGGCGAACCAACGACTTCCGCAAGCTCAAGACCAAACTGACTTTGGTGGCAACCAATCTGGACAGTGGCGAGGCCGCACCTTTTGGCCGTCCGGGATGGGACCATGTGCCGATTTCGCAAGCCGTGCAGGCCAGTTCCGCCCTGCCGGGATTGTTTCCACCGGTCGAGATTGATGACCAGTACTACGTTGACGGCGCCCTGAAGAAGACCATGCACGCCTCCGTGGCGCTGGAAGACGACGTGGACCTGTTGATTTGCCTGAATCCGCTGGTGCCATTTGATGCCACCGCACCCCAGGTTGCGAAAGTCATGCAGCGCGGGCTGCCCGCGCACAAGCGCGAAATTCCGCGCATCGTCGACGGTGGCTTGCCGGCCGTGCTGAGCCAGACGTTCCGTTCCATGATCCATTCACGCATGGAGTTGGGCATGAAGCACTACAAGCATGCCTATCCCCGCACCGACATCATCCTGATTGAGCCGGACCACCGCGACCCCGAGCTGTACCTGGCCAATACCTTCAGCTATGCGCAGCGGCGCCATCTGGCCGAACACGCCTACCAGCAAACCCGCCAGATGCTGCGGTCCCGCAAAACCGGCCTGTCCGCCACGCTCGCGCGCCATGGCATCAGCCTGAACCACGACGTGCTGGACGACCCCAAGCGCCATTTGTCGGCTCCGCCCAAGGCCCCCACCCGCATTGGCCGCGCCATTGCCACCTTGCAAGAGGTGATGGACGACCTGGGGGAAACGGTGGCGGCTGCCAAGCGCGGCGCTGTGCCCCTGCATGCAAGCCATGGTTAAGAAAGCCCCCCGTCGCACGGCAGAGCGCATTCTGGAAGTCACGCTGGAGTTGTTCAACCGCTTTGGTGAGCCCAACGTCTCGACCACGCTGATTTCAGCCGAACTGGGCATCAGCCCGGGCAACCTGTACTACCACTACCCCGCCAAGGATGAGTTGATCAACTCCCTGTTTGACCGCTACGAAAAAGCGCTCAACGAATTGCTCAATGCAAGCGACAGCGTGCGCGACGTGGAGGATGCCTGGTTTTTCATGCACACGCTGTTCGAGCTGATCTGGCAATACCGGTTCCTGTACCGTGACCTGAATGACCTGCTGAGCAAGAACCGCCGCCTGGAGACCCATTTCCAGTGGGTGCTCAAGAACAAGACTCGCTCCGTCAAGGCCATGCTCGACAGCATGAACCGCTCGGGTGCCATCCGCATTGACTCGCGGGAAATGGAGCCAACGGCCACCAGCATGGTGGTCGTGCTGACCTACTGGCTGAGCTTCGAATACGTGAAAGATCCGCGCAACGCGCTGGAGCCCGAAAGCGCACAGGCCGCCTTGCTGCGCGGCGCGCACCATGTCCTGAACCTGCTGGTACCCTACCTTGAAGCGGATCAGCGCAACCATTTACTCAAACTGGTGGGAGCCTACACAACCCCCAACACGGCTTAGCGAACAGCCCCATTACAAGAACAAAATTTCCGCTGTGCGCCATGCACAGCAGGCAAATACCAAAGACACAGGAGACACACCATGGCGCCATGGACCGCATTTCCACACAGCGGCGACTACCGGTTTGACGCTTCCCGCGTCAAGGAGCAGTGGAACCGGCTACACGCCGGTGACCTGGAGCCGCTGCCCCAAGACAGGCAGATTCTCACAGCGTGGGCGTTATTTCATGGTGGCGAATTTGAAAAGGCGGCCGAGGCCGGCTTGCAGGCCGGTGCGGCGGGCACGACAGTGGCCAACAAGGCCACCTGTGTCTACGCACACTACCTCGAACCCCGGGAAAAGCATCGCCAGCGCCTGTTCCTGCTAGTTGCAGACCGTGCGGCCGAGCAGGCCGCAGCAGAGCCCGGCAATGCCAACGCGTTCTACTGGCAAGCGTATGCCCTGGGCCGGTACAGCCAGGGAATCAGCGTGGCCAAAGCGCTGGCGCAGGGTGTGGGAGGCAAGGTCAAGTCCGCGCTGGAGTCTGCCATCCGATTGCAGCCTGGCCACGCCGACGCCCACGTTGCCTTGGGCGCATTCCATGCCGAAGTCATCGACAAGGTCGGTACGCTGATTGGCAACATGACCTACGGAGCCAAAAAAGAGACCAGCCTGAACCTGTTCGAACGGGCACTGAGCCTCCACCCGCAATCGGCCATCGCCAAGATTGAGTACGCCAACGCTATCGTCATACTGGACGGTGACAAACGAATGGCGGAGGCCACCCAGTACTATGAACAGGCAGCTGCGACGGCGGCACTCGATGCTACCCAGCGGCTCGACGTGGAAATGGCCCTGACGGAACTGGCTAGCTGACAGAGCCCCGCACAATGGGTGGCCCGGCGGTGAAACTAGCTGGCCTCACCCCAGGGCAGCATCAGGGTCACCATAGCCAGCTTGTTGAACTCCGGCTCAAACTGGTCGATGATGGCTTGGGGGTCGGGGCATAGCGTCGCGTCCGACACTACACCGAACTGGACGCCACCGCCGTAGCTGAGGATGGAGACCCCCAGACCGACGGTTCCGCTCTGTGGTACCCAGACCAGGTTTTCCTCTATGGTCGAGCCACAAAACTTCAGCTTTTCGCGCGGACCGGGCACGTTGGTCATCACGGCAGTCGTCTTCCTGGAAAAAAGTCCCAGCATGGCATCCTGCATCGGCTTGACCAGGGCCCCTGCCACCGCCAGCAGGCCAAATGCCAACAAGGGCTGCATGCTGCCCTTGAGCCCCTGCATGCGCCGACGCACTTCGTAGACGCGTTCGATCGGGTTGTCCAGGCCGATCGGCAACACCAGTGGCGCCAGGCCAAACTGGTTGCCCAGCTGATAGGCCTTGTCCAGGGCCCGCAGGTTGACAGGCACCATGGCGCGGATCTCCTTGCCGTCGATGGCATCGCCATGCGCCCTGAGATATTCCCCAATGGCGCCTGCCACGCAACTGAGCAGCACATCATTGATTGAGCAATTCAGGGCCTTGCCAACAGCCTTGACATCCGCCAACGGAAGCGGCGCGCACCAGGCAACCCGCTTGGCACGCCCCGGCGTGCCCTTCAGCCGCGTGGCCGAGTCGTCCTCCATCAGCGCCAACGCCGCCAGGTCCGCAACGGCGTGAAAGGCCAGCTTGGCAAGGTCCACCGTGCCATGCATGCCTCTCTCCACACCTTTTTGAGGCTCCATCAACATACCCATTGAGCGCACGGCCCCCTCCCCTGCGGCACCAAGCGCTTTGACCGTCATATTGGTGAACGGCTTGAGCAAAGAGTCTGCAATCCAATCCTCGGCGCCCTCCAGCCCTGCGTGGTGGTCATGGTGGGGATGCTCTGGAGGAGGCAGGCCACTATCGACCAGCGACTGTGTAACGGAAATCAAGGCAATGCCGTCCGCGATGCAATGGTGTATCCGCACCATCAAGGCGGAACCGCCCTTGTAGTTCTTGACCAGATGAAACTGCCACAGGGGGTGCTGCCGGTCCAGCGGTTGCATGGTCAGCTCTGCGAGCCGGTCCTGCAAGGCCTCCTGCTCGCGGCCCGCGGGTTTTCTGGGCAGCTTCTCGATCACCAGATGGTGGTCCAAATCGAACGCCGGGTCATCAACCCAGGTCGCACCGGCGGCATCTTCGACCGCACATTGCATGAAGCGTGGGTATTTGAGCAGCCGTTCCTCGATGCGCTGGCGCAAATCTGCTAACCGGATGCCGGGTTTGAGGACCCACACACCCACAATCATCATCAGGTTGGACGGGGAGTCCATGCGCAGCCATGCCGTATCGACCTTGCTCATGCGTTCGCCATACAAACCCAGGGCGCCGGCCAGTGCATGGGTTACATCGTCTTGCAGCACATGGGTAACACCAGATTGCCGCCTGGGCGAGGGGGCTGCGTCCTTGGCTTTGACTCGGGTAACCATAGGCCCTCCAGAACAAAGTGAAACGGGGCAAACCTGCATCCTGCCCACTTGCCGCGCGCGGCGCACAGGCTTGTGCGGCTACTGTACTATTCTTCCGGTCCGTCCCGCCGTAAGATACGGGACAAATATTCACCACCAACCAACCGGAGTACCCCATGGCCGATCTGAAAAAACAATTCGAAGCCGCCGTCGCCAATTCCAAAAACCTGACCGAGCGTCCCGACAATGCAACCCTGCTGAAAATTTACGCCCTGTACAAGCAGGCCAGCACAGGTGACAACAGCGAGAAGAAACCGGGGTTTGTTGACATGGTGGGTCGCGCCAAGTGGGATGCCTGGAACAACCTGAAAGGCGTGACCGCCAAAGACGCGATGCAGCAGTACGTGGACCTGATAGAGTCATTGAGCTAAACCCTCTCTAGCCCTCGTCCATGCTGCATGCGCAGCTAGAAAAACAATAGCGCCAACGGGCGCTATTGTTTTTTGGCGCGGGCCTTCTTGACGGCCGCTTTGGGGGCCAGCAGGTCGTCCAGATTCTTGACGATTTCGGCTTCGATGCGACCTTTGAAGGCGCCCAGCAAGAAACCCAATTTGGCGTCCAGGTCAAAATGGTCCGACGTGACATGCAAGACGCCATGCACCCCTGAGCGCTTGAACAGGACGCGGTCTTCTTTTGCACCCTCCTCGTAGGTGCATTCCATGTCGAACTCGGCTTCTACGTGTTCGGCCCAGGTCATGGCGATTTTTCGCGCTGCCGCCAGAGTCAGGGAATGCTCGCGCCGGATGTGAAGATCTGCCAAGGCTGTACTCCTAAAGTAGCATGGTGGTGCGGGACTGGTTCATACTCGAGCGCACCATGCTATACAAATTCAAATCCAAAGTCACGGCTGATCTCATCATGCTGGAGCCCAACGGGCGCCAGATGCTGACGTTGATCGGCAAATCTGAATCCGGGTCGCTGTCCAAAGGAATTCTGGAACCACAGGATATGCCGGCGGCCATCTCCGCGCTGGAGCGCGCCATTGCCGAGGATGAGGAGGTACAACAGCAACGGCTGCGCGAGGCACTCGCGGCCGGAGAAAAACTGGCCCGCTCCGACGTGGTGTCCCTGCGCCAGCGGGCCGTGCCCTTCATCGACATGCTCAAGCGCTGCCAAGCCGCCGACAAGGCAATCGTTTGGGGCGTTTAGCCTCCGCCAGGCCCCGCCGCTAGCTGCCACCGTTCAATCCGCGTAAACGCCGGCGGCCTTGATAACGGGGCTCCACTTGGCAATTTCGGCCAATACGAACCGCTTGTGCTCTGCAGGCTCTGCACGGCTTTCGCTGACGACTGTGGCGCCCAAGCCATCCTGCTTCCGGACAAAATCAGCATCCTTCAGCGCGAGTTTCAAGGCTGCATTGATCCTGGCCAGAACCTCGGGTGGCGTGCCTTTGGGCGCATAGAGTCCCTGCCAGACTGTCACTTCAAACCCCTTCAAGCCCGTGTCCTGCAGCGTAGGCAAGTCCTTCAGCGCCGGCGTTGTCAGCGGCTTCGCACTGGTCACGGCATAGGCGTGGACTTTTTTGGCCTCGATATGCGACGACGTATTGGTGGTCTGGTCGCACATCAAATCGATCTGACCGCCGATCAGGTCTGTCAAAGCCGGTGCCGTACCCTTGTAGGGAACCGTTGTCATTTCAACCTGCAGGGCATTTTGGAACAGCAAGCCGCACAAGTGAGACGCTGATCCCACACCTGCGTTACCCAGGTTGATCTTGCCCTTGTTTTGGCCAATCCACGTGAGCAACTCTTTGTAGTTCCTGGCCGCCAGCGACGGTCGCCCAATCAAGGTCATGGGTACGTCGCTGACCATCCCCAAATATTCGAAATCACTCTCCACTTTGAAGGGTATGTTGCGTACCAGGGTGGGCATGGTTGCCATGCCGATATGGTGGAACAGCAGGGTGTAACCGTCCGCAGGCGCTTTGGCAACTTTGTTGGCCCCAATGGAGCCCCCGGCTCCGGCCGCGTTATCGACCAGAATGCTCACGCCGCCCAATGGCTTGCGCAGGGCCTCGGCCAGATCCCGAGCGGTGCGGTCGGTTGGCCCACCTGCTGCAAAGGGCACCACGATCGTTACGGGCTTGCTGGGGTAGGTTTGTGCATGCGCCACAACGGCGAATACCGTTGTGGCCAAAACGAACAGTTTTTTCATGGCGGAGCCTGGTTGTGGAGATGGTGCGCCACACGGTAGCACGATCCCCAAAACCCCGGGCACCTGCCTATTTATAACTTCTGACGTCTTCAATGATCTTGCCATCGTTGGGCAAGCTGCCGGGCGGCACGATCTCCACCTGCCCCCGCAGTTTGGTCACCTCGCGAATGGCGTCGCCGATGCGCTGGGACAGCCCCTCGGCAGGGCCAGCGGCCTCAACCCGCAGAGTCATCTGGTCGTTTGCCATCTCTCCACTGACCACCAGACGGGCGCGGGCCACCTCGGCAAAGCGTTTCACAATCTCGTCCACCTGCTTGGGGTGGACAAACATGCCACGGATCTTGGTGGTTTGGTCGGCACGCCCCATCCAGCCCTTGATGCGGGCATTGGTGCGACCGGTGGGGCAGGTGCCGGGCAGCAGGGCCGACAAATCACCGGTGCCAAACCGGATCAGGGGGTAGGCCGGGTTCAGTGTGGTGACGACGAGTTCCCCCACCTCGCCATCGGCGACCGGGTCCCCGGTTCCGGGACGCACGATTTCGACAATCACCCCTTCATCCAGCACCAGGCCCTCGCGGGCCGATGTTTCATAGGCAATCAGGCCCAGATCCGCCGTGGCGTAGCACTGGTAACCATCAATGCCACGGGCCGTAAACCAGTCGCGCAGACTCGGCGGAAACGCCTCACCACCAAACATGGCCTTGGTCAGGCTGGGCAAGGTTACGCCCATCTCGGCAGCCTTTTCCACGATGATCTTCAGAAAACTCGGTGTGCCGATATAGCCCGCGGGCTGCAGTTCGCGCATCGCCTGAACCTGCTGTTCAGTCTGACCGGTGCCACCTGGGAAGACGGTGCAGCCCATGGCGTGGGCGCCTGTCTCCATCATGGAGCCCGCCGGCACGAAGTGGTAGCTGAAGCTGTTGTGGATCAGTTCGCCCGGCCGGAAGCCGGCAGCAAAGATGGCCCTTGCCATGCGCCAATAGTCGCGGGCAGTGCCCTCGGGTTCGTAGATCGGACCCGGGCTGGCAAAGACACGGGGCATGGCAGCGCCGTACCCCAGCGCGCTGAAGCCCCCAAACACATTGCCAGCCGCCACGGCGCCCACCGCACCCTGACGCGCCGCCTGCTGGCGTTCCTGCAGCTCGTGCTTGCGAATCACCGGCAGTTTGGCCAGTGACGCACGGTCCACCACACGGGTGGGGTCCACGTCCTGCAATAGATCGGCAAAGGCCGCCGATGCCTGCTTGGCATGGGCCAGCTGCGCCGGCAGTGCAGCCATCAGCGCGGCCTCGCGCTGGGCGGGCGGGCGGGTTTCCAGGGCGTCATACGCTGAGGTCATGTGGGTCTCCAGGGGCCAGATGGTTTGCTATAAATAACATAGCTACTCGTGCTTGTTTCACGAGGGCTACCGGCATAAATGCCATTGACTGAATGGACTCAGGCCAGCCAGCGCTTGCGGCGCTTGTAGCTTTTGACATCTTTAAAGCTCTTGCGTTCGCCGCCACCCATGCCGAGGTAGAACTCCTTGACGTCTTCGTTGGTGCGCAGGTAGTCGGCCGCGCCGTCCATCACCACGCGGCCCGACTCCATGATGTAACCGTAGTCGGCGTACTTCAGCGCCATGTTGGTGTTCTGCTCAGCCAGCAGAAAGGTCACTTTTTCCTTGGCGTTCAGGTCTTTGACGATTTCAAAAACCTCTTCCACAATCTGCGGAGCCAACCCCATGGACGGCTCGTCGAGCAACACCATGCTGGGGTTGGCCATCAAAGCACGTCCAATGGCGCACATCTGCTGCTCGCCACCTGACGTGTAGGCCGCCTGGCTGGTGCGCCGTGTCTTGAGGCGCGGAAAGTAGTTGTAAACCTTCTCCAGATTGGCAGCGACTTCGGCCTTGCTCTTGCGGGTGTAGCCGCCGGTGAGCAGGTTTTCCTCAATCGTCAGGTGGGCAAAACAGTGCCGCCCTTCCATGACCTGCACCACGCCGCGCTGCACCAGGTCGGCCGGCGACAAATTTTCGATGCGCTCGCCACGCAACTCGATGGAGCCTTTGGTCACCTCTCCCCGCTCGCCCGCCAGCAGGTTGGACACCGCCCGCAGCGTGGTGGTCTTGCCCGCGCCATTGCCACCCAGGATGGCCACAATGCCGCCTTCGGGCACCTGCAGCGACACGCCCTTGAGCACCAGGATCACGTGGTTGTAAATGACCTCGATGCCATTGACGTTAAGAACAATTTTTTTCGCTTCACTCATGGTGGTAGTTCCATTCAAACCAAATGAAAGCCCCGCAATGCCGGGCTTTCATTTGGCGGCCCGCCAGGGCCGCCGTTGCTATCAGGACTGGCAGTCCGCAGGGGTGCGCGGTGTCAGCTTCTTGTCGGCCGCGTACTTGGCCGCCGTGGTCTTGACCAATGGCTTCAGAATCATCTCGTCGGCCTGCAGCCAGTCAGACGAGAAGTCCCACTTCTTGCCATCCCACGTGTGCACCCGCGCCCAGTTGGAGCCCATGTGGTCTGCGCAGGTGGTGGCAATAGGGCGCATGACGCCGGCAAAGCCCAGGGCATCGAGCTTCTTCTGGTCCAGCGCCAGGTTCTCATAGCCCCAGCGTGCCTGCTCGCCCGACACCCATTTGCCCTTGCCAAAGCGCTCCTGCGCGCGGCGCACGCCTTCCACCGCCAGCATGGCGCTCATGGCACCGCGCATGTACAGCACCTGACCCACTTCTTCCTTGGGGCCAGTGCCCTGGCCCTTGCCGTGGACTTTTTCCAGAATTTCCTTCACCACGGCAGAGTTTGGCTCCGCACCGTGCTGCATGGTCACCGCGTTGTAGCCTTTGGCGCCTTCGCCCACATCCTTCACGTCCGGCTCAGCACCCGACCACCACACGCCATACATTTTTTCGCGGGGATATCCGGTTGCCTGTGCCTCTTTCAGTGCGGTGGAATTCATCACGCCCCAGCCCCACAGCAACACGTAGTCGGGCTTGGCCTGGCGGACCTGCAGCCAGGTGGCTTTCTGGTCCACACCGGGCGCGGTGACGGGCAGCAGTTGCAGGTTGAAACCCAACTGTGCGGCGCGCTCCTGCAACAGGGGGATAGGCTCTTTTCCATACGGGGAGTCGTGGTACACCAGAGTGACCTTCTTGCCCTTGAGCTTGTCCATGCCGCCTTCCTTCTTGCCGATGGTCTGCACCAGGGCGTCAGCCGCCAGCCAGTAGGTGCCGGCCAGAGGGAAGTTCCACTTGAACACGGTGCCGTCCTGGCTCTCGCTGCGGCCATAGCCAGCCGTAATCAATGGAATCTTGTCGCCAGGGGCTTTCTCGGTCAGTGCAAAGGTGATGCCGGTTGACAGGGGTTGAAACACCGTGGCCCCGCCGTTCTTGCCCTTGAGGCGCTCGTAGCACTCCACGCCGCGGGCGGTGTCATAGCCGGTCTCGCACTCTTCGTAAATGATCTTGACACCATTGATGCCACCGCGCGCATTGGTGAGCTTGAGGTAGTCGGAATATCCGTTCGCCCATGGCACGCCATTGGGAGCATAGGGGCCGGTTCTGTAAGGCAGACCCGGGAAGAATTGCTCCTTGGCCTGCGCGAAGGCGCCGGCACCGGCAGCGGCCAGCACACTGGCCAGAACAACGTTGCGAATTTTCATCAAAGTCTCCTAAAGGTCGGCATTGGGATGCCTGTGGTTAACGAACGAACAACACGGTGAGGAACCATCAATCAGTGCGGGAACGGCCACAAACGCAGTTTTTGCTTGGACAGTGACCACAACTTGGCCAGGCCATGCGGCTCCACAATCAGGAACCACACAATCAGGGCACCGAAAATAATCAGCTCAGCGTGCGAAATGCCTGCCGTGGAAATCTCCACGCCAAGCAGGCTTCCCAACACCGGCAAGAACTGGTTCAGAAAAATGGGCAGCAGGACAATGAAGCCGGCACCAAAGAAACTGCCCATGATGGAGCCCATGCCGCCGATGATCACCATGAACAGCATCTTGAACGACATGTCCACGGAAAAGGCCGCTGGCTCCCAGGCACCCAGGTAGACGAATCCCCACAAGGCTCCAGCCACACCGACAATAAAGGAACTCACGGCAAAGGCGCTGAGCTTGGCGTACATCGGGCGGATACCAATCACCGCGGCTGCCACGTCCATGTCCCGGATGGCCATCCACTCGCGGCCCACCGCACCGCGTACCAGGTTCTTGGCCAGTAGGGCCATGACGACCAGGATGGACAGGCACAGGATGTATTTGGAAATCGGGCTCTCAATGGGTAGGCCCAAAAACTGCAGCCCCGACACCGATACCGAACCGGAGGGCGCGTCATTGGTGAACCACTTGATGCGCAGGAACATCCAGTCGCTGAAGAATTGCGCCGCCAGGGTCGCCACGGCCAGGTACAGGCCCTTGACCCGCAGGCTGGGTAACCCGAACAGGATTCCGAACACACTGGAACACAGACCGCCCAGCACCAGGGCCAACAACAGCGGAATCCCGGGAATGCGCACAAAGAAGTTGAAGGCCGCATAGGCACCCACCGCCATGAAGGCGCCGGACCCCAGCGAAATCTGACCGCAGTAGCCCACCAGAATGTTCACGCCCAGGGCAGCCAGCGACATGATCAAAAAGGGAATGAAGATGGCGCGAAACATGTAGTCGCTTCCCACCATGGGAACCACCACAAATGCCGCGGCAATCAACAACAGGATCGCCCTGCGGTCCTGCGCAATGGGGAATATCTGCTGGTCGGCGCGGTAGGTCGTCTTGTACTGACCGTTTTCTCTATAAAACATATTCTTTACCCAATCAGTTTCTGGTCAGACACGGTCAATGATCTTCTCGCCGAACAGACCCTGGGGTCTGACCAGCAGAAACAGCAGCGCCAGCACATAGGCAAACCAGATCTCGATGCCGCCGCCCACGTAGGGGCCCAAAAAAACCTCGGAGAGCTTCTCGCCCACACCAATGATCAGGCCGCCGACGATGGCGCCGGGCACCGACGTCAAGCCTCCCAGAATGACAACCGGCAGGGCCCGTAGCGCGACCGTTGTCAGCGAAAACTGCACGCCCAGTTTGCTGCCCCAGATCATGCCGGCCACCAGGGCCACAACACCAGCCACACACCAGACAATGACCCAGATGCGGTTCAACGGAATGCCGATACTTTGCGCTGCCTGGTGGTCATCGGCCACTGCGCGCAGGGCGCGCCCGGTTGCGGTCTTCTGGAAGAACAGGCTCAGGGCCGCCACCAGCACGGCAGCTATCAGGGCCGCGTACAGGTCTTCCTTGTTGATCAGGACGCCGCCTTCGAACAAACTCTCAAAAGCAAAGATAGGCTCTTTGGGCATGCCCACATCGATCTTGTAAATGTCGCTGCCGAAAATGGTCTGGCCGATGCCGTCCAGAAAATAGCTGATGCCCAGCGTGGCCATCAGCAACGTGGTGCCCTCTTGGTTCACCAGATGGCGCAGCACCAGGCGCTCAATGATCCAGGCCACCACGAACATCAGGAAGCCGGCAATGGCGAAAGCGATCAGGTTGGCGGCAACCGGGCTGGTGATGCCGGTCCACACCGGCACCCACTCGGCAAACCGCGCCATCGCCAGCGCCGCAAACAGCACCATGGCGCCTTGCGCAAAGTTGAACACGCCCGAGGCCTTGTAAATCAGCACAAAGCCCAGCGCCACCAGAGAATAGAGCATGCCCGCCATCAGGCCGCCCAACAACGTTTCAAGGAAAAATGCCATGTTCTTGTTCCTTAATGGGAGGTGCCGAGGTAGGCGCTGATCACGTCGGGGTTGTTGCGCACCTCTTCCGGCGTGCCGTCACCGATCTTCTTGCCGTAGTCGAGCACCACCACGCGGTCGGAGATGTCCATGACCACGCCCATGTCGTGCTCGATCAGCACCACCGTGGTTCCAAATTCGTCGTTCACGTCCAGCACAAAGCGGCACATGTCCTGCTTCTCTTCGACGTTCATGCCGGCCATGGGTTCGTCCAGCAGCAGCACCTGCGGCTCCATGGCCAGGGCACGTCCCAGGTCCACGCGCTTTTGCAGGCCGTAGGGCAATTGCCCCACCGGTGTCTTGCGAAAGGCCTGGATCTCCAGGAAGTCGATGATGCGTTCCACGGCTTCGCGGTGCATGATTTCCTCGCGCTCGGCCGGTCCAATGCGCAGCGCCTGCATCAGGAGGTTGCTCTTGATCTTCAGGTTGCGCCCGGACATGATGTTGTCCAGCACGCTCATGCCCTTGAACAACGCCAGGTTCTGGAAGGTGCGGCCGATGCCCATCACCGCCACCTGGTGGCTGTTCATGTGCTTGAAGGTCTGGCCACGGAAGCTGATGGAACCCTGCTGCGGCGTGTACACCCCGTTGATGCAATTGAGCATGGAGCTCTTGCCCGCACCGTTGGGGCCGATGATGGCGCGCACCTCGTGCTCGCGCACGTCAAACGAAATGTCGGTCAGCGCCTTGACGCCACCGAAACCCAGGGAAATATTCTTGACCTCAAGAATGACTTCCCCAATCTTCTTTTTCGCCCCGATGGGGGCCACTGCTGCGGGTGTTGCGGTACTCATGCTGCGGCCTTCACCGGTGCAAAGGTCTTTGTGTCGTCGATCTTCAGGGTGGCACTGACCTTGCCGGTGCGCCCGTCTTCGAACTTGACCTGGGTTTCAATAAACTGGGATGTCTTGCCGCCATACAGGGCGTCGATCAGCACGTCGTAGCGCTCGGCAATGAAGCCACGGCGGACCTTGTTGGTGCGGGTCAGTTCGCCGTCGTCGGCGTCCAGCTCCTTGTGCAACACCAGGAAGCGGCTGACCTGGCTACCGGCCAGCAGGGTGTCCACGCTGAGGTCGGCATTGACCTTCTCCACGCATTCCTTGATCAGCTGGTAGACCTCGGGCTTTTGCGCTAGATCGGTGTAGCCGGCATACGGCAGGTTGCGCCGCTCGGCCCAGTTGCCCACCGCGTCGAAGTCAATATTGATCATCACGCACACCTGGTCACGGCCGTCGCCATAGGCCACCACTTCCTTGATGTGCTGGAAGAACTTGAGCTTGTTCTCCACGTACTTGGGCGCGAACATGGCGCCATCGTTGGCACCACCCTTGATGCGGCCCACGTCCTTGACGCGGTCGATGATCTTCAGGTGACCGTGCGCATCGATGAAACCGGCGTCACTGGTGTGGTACCAGCCGCCCTCAGTTAGCACCTCGGCCGTGGCGGCCGGGTTTTTGTAGTATTCCTTGAGCAGGCCCGGCGACTTGACCAGAATCTCGCCGTTGTCGGCCACCTTGATCTCCACGCCCTCGCAGGGCACGCCCACTGTATCGGCCCGCGCTTCATGGTCGGGCTGGAGGCAGACGAACACGGCCGTTTCGGTGGAACCGTAGAGCTGCTTCAGGTTGATGCCGATGGAGCGGAAGAACGAAAAAAGGTCCGGACCAATGGCCTCACCCGCCGTGTAGGCCACGCGCACGCGGCTCATGCCCAGCGTGTTGCGCAAGGGGCCGTAGACGAACAGGGTGCCCAGGCCATACAACACGCGGTCCATGAAGGACACCGACTTGCCGTCCATCAGCGTGGGACCCACGCGCTTGGCAATGCCCATGAAGTAATGGAACATGTTGCGCTTGATGACTCCTGCATCTTCCATGCGGATCATCACGCTGGTCAGCAGGCCTTCAAACACGCGTGGTGGCGCAAAGTAGTAGGTGGGACCGATTTCCTTCAGGTCGATGGTGACCGTGGCCGCCGACTCGGGGCAGTTCACGACATAGCCGCAGGCCAGCCACTGGGCATACGAAAAGATGTTCTGGCCAATCCAGGCCGGAGGGAGATACGCCAGCACCTCTTCCGTGCCGGTGAGTTTGTCAAAGTCGGCGCCCACGCGGGCCCGGTTGAGCAGCGAGTTGTGGGTGTGCACCACGCCCTTGGGATTGCCCGTGGTGCCGGAGGTGAAGAACATGGCACCCACATCGTCGGGCTTGGCCTGGTTGACCTCGGCTGCATAGAACTCCGGGTGCAGTGCCACAAAGGCCTTGCCAGCCGCCTGCAGTTCGTCCAGAGACGCTAGGCAGGCTTCGTCGTATTTGCGCAGGCCACGCGGGTCGTCAAAGTAGATGCGCTCCAACTGTTGGCACTGGTCGCGAATCTCCAGCAGCTTGTCGACCTGCTCCTGGTCTTCGGCAAAGGCAAAGCGCACTTCGGCGTTGTTGATGGGGAAGACGCATTCGGCAGCCGCGGCGTCCTGGTACAGCGGCACGGGAATGGCACCCAGCGATTGCACGGCCAGCATGGTGGCATACAGGCGCGGCCGGTTGGCCCCCACCACCACCATGTGCTCGCCCCGGCGCAAGCCGGCCTGGTGCAGGCCCGCCGCGATGTGCTGCACCATGGCCAGCAAGTCCGACCAGGACAGCGACTGCCAGATGCCGTATTCCTTCTCACGCATGGCGGGAGCGTCGGGGCGCTGACTCGCATGCTTCTGGAGTAACCGTGGAAAAGTCGTTTGCATTCCGTATCCTTGTCACCTGTGCCCAAGCCTTTTTGCCGCGCAACAAGGCTTTGTATGGATGCGATTATTAGCCAGGCATTTGACGTCAGGTTGTCGTTTGGACGACAATTCAAAGCTTTCTCGGTAGGTGTTTTCCCTTCACTTTCTGCCAACTTACAGAGCCACTGCATGCCAACCGATTCCGCCCTCCATCTGCGACGCCGCGCACTCACCGCGGCCGAGCTGGACGCCATCCCCTGGATCCATCTGCTGTCGAGCCTGGAGCGGGACCGCGCCGTCGACGACCTGAAAATTGCCGACGCCGACCCCGGCGAATACATCTGCCGCATCGGCCGCCCGGTGACCTACTGGTTTGGCGTGGTGGACGGCCTGCTGAAGATGAGCAGCGACAACGCCGAGGGACAAACCATGACCTTCACCGGCGTGCCACCCGGCGGCTGGTTTGGCGAGGGCACGGCGATGAAGCGCGAGACCTACCGCTACAACATCCAGCCCCTGCGCAAGAGCCGTGTGGCCGGTCTGCACGTGGACACCTTCCACTGGCTGCTGGACCACTCGATCGGCTTCAACCGCTTTGTCATGAACCAGTTGAACGAGCGTCTGGGCCAGTTCATCGCCGCCCGCGAGATCGACCGCATGACCAACCCCGACATCCGCGTCGCGCGCAGCCTGGCCTCGCTGTTCAACCCGGTGCTCTACCCCGGCGTGGGCGAGGTGCTGCGCATCACGCAGCAGGAGCTGGCCTACCTGGTGGGCCTGTCACGCCAGCGGGTCAACGAGGCGCTGACAGCACTGGCGGCACACGGTGCCATCAAGGTCGAATACGGAGGATTGCGGGTCATGGACCTGCAGGCTTTGCGCAGCCAATTGACGTTTCGGTGAATGAATCGCTGGCGCCACACCCCATGCGCACCGGCCATGGTCTGGTTGCCCCGCGTGGGGCCTACATACCCAGGGACTTCAAGAGTGCGTCCTGGTCACTCAACTCTTGCGCGGCTTGTGCGGCGGCGGGCGTCTGCTGGCTGGCACCGCGCTGCGCCTCGGCCTGCGCAATCACTTCGTCAGGAGAAATCGCCTCGTGGACCTCAAAGTCGTGCAGTTTGATGAATTCGGTGCGGTCAATGGCCAGTTCCAGGTAAAAAATATTGTTTCGACCGGTATAAAACGTCACGCGGCGTGATTCGGGCTGGTCCAGCTGGGTGTCCACACTCAGCACCACCTGTTTGCTCAGCACCAGCATCTTGGGCTGATTTTGGGTGATATTGGTCTGCAACTCACGCCGCACCTTGCCGGTGAAATCACCCACAATCTGGTTCATCAGCTCGCCCATGATGTTGCTCACTTCATCGGACGTGTGGGACAGCGCCAACTCGCTCTTGGGCATGCCCATGTGCAACATGTAGCTCTCGTACAGCTCCATGGCGGTCTGGGCCGAGAAATTGAGCACGACCAGACCCGAAAACCCCCCGTCAAACAGCACAAAGCAGCCAATGTCGGGCTTGAGGCAGGTTTTGGTGATGCGCTGAACCATGCCGGAATAGTGGATCGGGCACTGGGTCGCCGCGGTCAGCACCCGGGTGACCGAATTGCACAGACTTGTCAGAATATCCTCGGTCCCGTACACCACGGCAGATTCTTGCCAAGTTTTCACCATAATTAATCTCTCCAGCCAAAAAGTTGACTGTACAACGGCCAGCCACTCTGCGCCAGCCGTTTGCACCGCTCTGCGGTCGAACGCAGAAGTCATTGTGCCGATTGGCCTCCAGCCCTCGTAAAATATGCACAAGCAGCTACAAAAGAGATAGCAAATGACAGACTCCAAACCACCCGCCCCCGTCTTCCGCCGCGCCGCGCCACCACCCGGCAAAGCACCAGCCAGCCGGGCCGCCACTCCCGCCGGGCAGACCAACACCGCCGCCCACGGCGCCAACGGCACCGTGCGGCTGAACAAGCGCATGGCGGAGCTGGGCCTGGCGTCGCGCCGCGAGGCCGACGATTGGATTGCCAAGGGCTGGGTCAAGGTCAACGGCAAGGTCGCCGAGATGGGCATGCAGGTAACGCCCGACGCGCGCATCGAGGTCACCCAGCAGGCCAAAGGAGCACAGGCCAACCAGGTCACCATCCTGTTGAACAAACCCATTGGCATCGTCAGCGGCCAGGCCGAAGACGGCCACCAGCCCGCCATCACGCTGATCCAGCCGCAAAACCGCTGGGCCGACGACAACGCCCGCTTCTTCTTCAACCCCAGCCAACTCAGGAGCCTGGTGCCCGCCGGCCGGCTGGACATCGACTCCACCGGCCTCCTGGTGCTGACCCAGGACGGCCGCGTGGCGCGCCAGCTGATTGGCGAAGACTCGGGCATGGAGAAGGAATACCTGGTGCGGGTGGTCTACACCGGCGTGGCCAACCCGGCGGCTGCCACCTCGGCCGCCGCCACGTATGGCGCACGTGCAGCCGTGCGCCCTGCACCGCCCACGCAGCTGAGCCGCATTGACGATGACGACCCTATCAGCACGGATGTGCAATCGGTCTTTCCCGCGGACAAACTGCGCCTGTTGCGCCATGGCCTGAGCCTGGACAACCAGGCGCTCAAGCCCGCCAAGGTAGAGTGGCAAAACCCCGAGCAATTGCGCTTTGTGCTGGTGGAAGGCAAGAAACGCCAGATCCGCCGCATGTGCGAGCTGGTCGGCCTGAAGGTCGTGGGCCTCAAGCGCGTGCGCGTGGGCAAGGTCATGCTGGGGCATTTGCCGGTGGGGCAGTGGCGTTACCTGGCGCCACACGAGTCTTTCTGAGAACTTGCGGGACAGACCGCAGCCACGCGTAGCGAGCCAGCTCAGTCCTCAACTGATTAACCTGCCGGAAGCCCCATGCCCAAACCACCTGCAAAACCGGCCCCGTCCCCCCTCAAGCACCTTCGTCCGTCTGACCTGCGCGCCGTGGCGCAACTGGCCACCCAGGCGACCCGCGGCGTGGCCACCATGGCCGAGGGCGTGCACCATGCCGTGCTGGGCACCATGGGCCTAGCTGGCGACAAAGCCAGTCAGCAGACCAAGGGCATTCCCGGCTTTGTCTACCGCACCGTGCACGGCGTCACCGAACTGGTCGGCCAGGGGCTGCAGGCGGCCTTCACCAAGCTGGAGCCGCTGCTGGAATCGCTGGTGGATGCACCACCCGACACCCCGGAGCGCGAGGCGGTGCTGGCCGCGCTGAATGGCGTGCTGGGTGACCAGTTGGAGCAGACCCACAACCCGCTGGCCACGCCCATGACGCTGCGCTATAGGGGCCGGGTGCTGAACCTGAACGCCCTCCCACCCGCCATGCCGGATGCGACCGGCAAGGTCTTGCTGCTGGTCCACGGCCTGTGCATGAATGAGCTGCAGTGGACGCCGGGCGAACCCGCTGCCGGCGGCAAGGCCGTGGCCAACCTGGGCGCCGCACTGGAATCGGAGTTGGGCTACACACCCGTTTACCTGCGCTACAACACCGGCCGGCACACCTCGCACAACGGGCGCGAACTGGCCGCCATGCTGGAGCAATTGCTGGCGCACTGGCCCGTGCCGGTGAAAGAACTCACCTGCGTCGTTCACAGCATGGGCGGCCTGGTCATCCGCAGCGCCATCCACACCGCGCAGCAAAACCAGTTGCACTGGCCGCGACAACTCAAAAACATTGTTTTCCTGGGCACCCCCCACCACGGCGCCCCGCTGGAGCGCGCCGGCAACTGGATCGATGTGGTGCTGGGCGCCACACCGTTCAGCAAACCCTTTGCCAAGCTGGGCCAATTGCGCAGCGCGGGGATTACCGACCTGCGCTATGGCTTTGTGCTGGATGCCGACTGGGCCGGTCAGGACCGTTTCAAGCGCAAGCCCGATAGCCGCCAACCCCTGCCACTGCCCGACGGCGTGGCCTGCTACACCGTGGCCGCCACCCTGGCCAAACCGCGCAGCCTGCTGGCCGAGCGCCTGTTGGGCGATGGGCTGGTGCCGCTGCACAGCGCGTTGGGTCTGCACGATGTCGCAGAACGGAACCTGCACTTTGCCAAGGACCGGCAAACCGTGGTTTACCGCATGAACCACATGGAAATGCTCTGCAGCCCCGTGGTACGGGACCAGTTGCTGGCCTGGCTCGGTGTGTCTCCCCGCTAATTACCTCGTGCTCTAAGCCTTGCGCTGCGCATCGTCCAGCGCAGGTTCAAGCTGGCAAAGGCCGTCCCGGCGGGGCGCGAAGTCTTTGGCATGCCGCAATACCAGTCAAACAAGCCAGGTCTTGAAACCCACCCCATCGCCCATAATTGAGGGTTTCGCGCGCGACGCAGTGGGCGTCTGCCAGCCCCCTTTTTGATTTAGCTTTACTGAAGGTTCTACTCCCCATGACCAAGCAAACCCTTTCCTTCCAGGCCGAAGTTGCACAACTGTTGCACCTGGTCACGCACTCGCTGTACTCCAACAAGGAAATTTTCCTGCGCGAACTGATCTCCAACGCGTCGGACGCCTGTGACAAGCTGCGCTTTGAGGCCATCAACGACGGCGGCCTGTACGAGAACGACTCCGAACTCAAGGTCAAGGTCACGTTCGACAAGGACGCCAAGACGCTGACCATCACCGACAACGGCATCGGCATGAGCGCGCAGGAAGCCATTGACCACCTGGGCACCATCGCCAAGAGCGGCACCAAAGACTTTGTCAGCAAGTTGAGCGGCGACCAGAAGGCAGACTCCCAGCTCATCGGCCAGTTCGGCGTGGGCTTCTACTCCGGCTTTATCGTTGCCGACAAGATCACCGTGGAATCCCGCCGCGCCGGCATGAAGGAATCCGAGGGCGTGCGCTGGGTCAGCGGCGGCGCCGGTGACTTCGAGGTCGAGGCTATCACCCGCCCCGCGCGGGGAACGAGCGTCATCCTGCACCTGCGCGAAGACGCCATGGACTACGCATCGGCCTGGAAAGTCAAGGGCATCATCAACAAGTACTCCGACCACATCAGCCTGCCCATCCAAATGGAGAAGGAAGAGTGGAAAGACGGCGAGCTGATCAACCCCAGCGACGAGAATGGCGGCCGCCAGCCCGGTGGCATGGTCAAGACTGGTGAATGGGAAACCGTCAACAAGGCCAGCGCCATCTGGAGCCGCCCCAAGAAGGACATTGCGCAAGAGCAGTACGACGACTTCTACAAGCAGATCAGCCACGACTTTGAAGCGCCGCTGGCCCACACGCACAACCGCGTGGAAGGCAGCACCGAATACACGCAGTTGCTTTACATCCCCGGCAAGGCGCCCATGGATTTGTGGAACCGCGAGAAAAAGGGCGGCCTGAAGCTGTACGTCAAACGCGTGTTCATCATGGACGACGCCGAGGCCCTGCTGCCGACCTACCTGCGCTTCGTCAAGGGTGTGGTCGATTCCGCCGATCTGCCGCTGAACGTCAGCCGCGAACTGCTGCAGGAGAGCCGCGACGTCAAGGCCATCCGCGACGGCTGCACCAAGCGCGTCCTAAGCATGCTGGAAGACCTGGCGAACCACGACAAGCTGCCCGAAGCATCAGCCGACGGTGTGACCGATGCGACTACCGCAGGGGTCACCGATGTTATGTCCGCTGAAGACAAGGCTGAAGCCGAAAAGAACGCCGGCAAATACACCAAGTTCTACAGCGAATTTGGCGCTGTGCTCAAGGAAGGCCTGGGCGAAGACTTCGCCAACAAGGAACGCCTGTGCAAGCTGCTGCGCTTCGCGTCCACCAGCAGCGACTCGGCCACCGTAGGCTTTGCCGACTACAAGGCGCGCATGAAGGAAGGCCAAGAGGCCATCTACTACATCACCGCCGACACGCTGGCCGCAGCCAAGAACAGCCCGCAGCTCGAAGTGTTCAAGAAGAAGGGCATCGAAGTCCTGCTGATGACCGACCGCGTCGATGAATGGGCGCTGAACTTTGTGCAGGACGTTGACGGCACGCCGCTGCAAAGCGTGGCCAAGGGCGCAGCGGACCTGGGCAAGCTGCAGGACGAAGCCGAAAAGAAGGCCGCCGAGGAAGCCGCCGAGACCCTCAAGCCCCTGCTGGCCAAGCTCAAGGAAGCGCTGAAGGACAAGGCCGAGGACGTGCGTGTGACCACCCGCCTGGTGGACAGCCCGGCCTGCTTGGTCGTCAAGGACGACGGCATGAGCACCCAACTGGCCCGCATGCTCAAGCAAGCCGGCCAGGCCGCGCCGGAAGTCAAGCCGGTGCTGGAAGTGAATGCCGAACACCCGCTGGTGAAAAAGCTGGACGGCAGCGTGCACTTCAACGACCTGGCCCACATCCTGTTTGACCAGGCGCTGTTGGCTGAAGGTGGCATGCCGGCGGACCCGGCGGCGTATGTGAAGCGGGTGAATGCCCTGCTGATCTAAAACCTGTAAGAGAAAGAAGGCTGTAGCCCTCGTGAAATATGTCTTTGTAGTTATATATTTGATAGCAAACGATATCTGAGGCAGCTAAATTCGATCCCCGCGGTTGCAAGACTGGCGGGGATTTTCCGTTGACCACGTCACAAAGTGCCCCCACAAAGCGTGGTTTTTATTGCACTACGCAAATGCCTGACCTGTGCTTCAATGGAGCCGTTGTATTGGTTCAAAGTCATTACACCGGAGGCCACCATGGAATCTCGCAGTCTTGTTCCGCAGTCTTCCGTTTTTCAACTCCCGGTGGCGCAGATGCGCCGGGTATTCCAGCCTGACGAGGTCGAACGCAAATTGTCCAAGCTGCAGGACAACGAGCACGACAGCCTGCGCGCCACCTACCGGCGCATGCTGGAGCGCGGCCCGCAGCGCTTCTCGGTCAAGCCCTGGGGCGTGCCCAACATGGCCAGCCTGTACCAGTCACTGCCCAATTTCACCGAGGTGCTGGACGACGTCAAACGCCACGTCGCGCTGGCCCAGGACAGCCAGGACGCGCTGGAGGTGACACCCATTCTGTTGCTCGGGCCCCCGGGCATTGGCAAAACCCACTTCGCCAAAAAACTGGCCGACCTGCTGGGCACCGGCATGAGCCTGGTGCCCATGAGCTCCATGACGGCGGGCTGGCTGCTGTCGGGATCCAGCTCGCAATGGAAAGGCGCCAAGCCCGGCAAGGTGTTTGAGGCGCTGGTGGACGGCGAGTACGCCAACCCGGTGATCGTGGTCGACGAGATCGACAAGGCCAGCGCTGATGCGCAATACGACCCGCTGGGCGCGCTCTACAGCCTGCTGGAGCACGACACCGCGCAAAGCTTTACCGACGAGTTTGCCGAAGTGGCCATCGATGCCAGCCAGGTGATCTGGGTCACCACCGCCAATGACGAACGCAACATACCGGCGCCCATTCTCAATCGCATGAATGTATTTGCCGTGGAGGCCCCCACCCTGGAGGCGGCCCGCCAGATTGCCCGCGAGTTGTACCAGAGCATCCGCGACGCGCACGGCTGGGGCGAACGCTTTGCCCCCGAGCCCGGGGACGATCTGCTGGATGCACTGAGTGCGATGCCTCCTCGGGACATGCGCCGCGCGCTGATGACCGGCTTTGGCAATGCCCGGCTGGATGCCCGCAGCGACGTCAGCGTTGCCGACCTGCCCAAGGCGTGTGGCAAAAAGGGCTCAATCGGTTTTATGCAGTAACGGCTTCCCGGCACCCCGCGGCACAGTGCAGCGTGTTTTGCTCTACTATTGATAGCTGTCAGTCCAGATTGAACGAGGGCTGGCAGCTACTTTCACCTGGAGCTGCGCCATGATTTCACTGAACCCGTCTTACCTGTCCGCATTTTGGTCTGCGCCCATGGTGGAGGTCAACCTGCTGGTGTTCTTCAACCTGGCAGGCGCGCTGATGCTTGGACTGATGCTGGGCTACGAGCGTACCTACCATGGACGCGCGGCAGGCATGCGTACCTATGGCATCGTCTGCATGGCGTCTGCTGCGCTCACGGTGTTTTGCGGCTACCCCGGGTTTTGGTGGGGTGGCAGCATGCCTTCGGCCCTGCCGATCGACCCCTCAAGGGTGATCCAGGGCATTGTGACGGGCGTTGGCTTCCTGGGTGCCGGGGTCATCATGAAGGAGGGCCTCAACATCAGCGGCCTGACCACGGCAGCGTCCATCTGGGCGTCCAGCGCGATTGGCGTGCTGGTGGGTATCGGATTCTTCGGCGCCGCAATCCTGCTGACCTTGCTGCTGCTGGTATTGATGATGTGGGTTCCCAAGCTGGAGGTGCGCCTGCCATCGCGACGCGCCATGGGTGTCGTCATGGGTTTCCTGCCGGGAGTCGAGCCCAAGGAAGTTGAACTGAAACGCACCATCCTTCAATGGGGCTATATGGTGGCAGAGGGCTCGCTCAGCATTTCCGCCAGCCAGCACGCCACGCAATGGAACTTTGTGATGGTGGCGCTCAAGAGCCGCCCCGAGCCGAACTCCCTGTTTGAACTGTCCCGCAAATTACGTGAGGTCGAAGGCGTAGACAGCCTGCAGATCAGCCACGCACGCAACTGACCGTCAGAAGCTTTCCCAGTCGTCGTTGGAGGTGGCGTCGGCACTGGCGGCAGGTTTGGCAGGTGGCGCAAGGCGCTTTGCCGGTGTCGGCGCCGCGTTCGGTTTCAATGTTCTGGGTGACTGCGCCACTGTCGGGGCAACTCTTGGCGCTGCTCTCAGTGTCGGTGCGGCTGTCTGCGCCATGCGCGGGGCCACCCGATTCTGCGTCGCATGACCGGACAGCTTGAACACCGCCACGGTCTGCACCAGTTCCTGGGCCTGACTCTTGAGGCTGCTGGCAGCCGCGGCCATCTCTTCGACCAGGGCAGCATTCTGCTGGGTAGTCTGGTCCATTTGTGTGACCGCCTCACCGACCTGGGCCACGCCCAAAGCCTGCTCATTGCTGGCGGCGCTGATCTCGCCCATGATGTCGGTCACCCGCTGGATGCTGGTCACCACCTCGGTCATGGTGGCACCCGCCTGGTCCACCAGGGTGGTGCCGTGTTCGACCTTTTCGACGCTGGCATTGATCAGCGTCTTGATTTCCTTGGCGGCCTCCGCAGAGCGGCCGGCCAAGGAACGCACTTCGCTGGCCACCACTGCAAAACCACGGCCTTGCTCGCCCGCACGGGCCGCTTCAACCGCCGCGTTCAGGGCGAGGATATTGGTCTGGAAGGCGATGCCGTCGATCACCTGAATGATGTCGGATATCTTGCGTGACGAGGTATTGATATCGCGCATGGTCTCGACCACCTGGCCCACCACGTCGCCACCTTTGACCGCAATGGTGGACGCACTCACGGCAAGCTGGTTGGCCGTGCGGGCGCTGTCCGCGTTCTGTTTGACCGTCGAGCTGAGCTCTTCCATGGAAGCTGCCGTTTGCTCCAGCGCACTGGCTTGCTGCTCGGTGCGGGCCGACAGGTCGTTGTTGCCCTGGGCGATCTCGGCGCTCGCAGTGGCCACACCCTCCGAGCCCTGGCGCACGCTGGAGACGACCTTGACCAGGGACTGGGTCATGGCAGCCAACGCGGTCATCAGTTGGGCCACTTCGTCCTTGCCTTCGCTCTGAATGTTTTGCGTGAGGTCGCCTTGCGCCACACCATGTGCCACGTCCACTGCGCTGCCCAGGGATTTGGACAGGTTGCGAATCAACGCCAGTCCGAACAGCCACGCCACGACCAGGCCTACGACGATGGAGAAAATCGACACCAGGCGAATGGTCTCAAAGCGGGCGACGGCGCCGTCATATTCTTTCTTGGCCTCGGCAACCTGTAGCTTCATCAGCGGCGCCATGTCGACACGCAGTTTGTTGTACAGCGGGCTCACCACTTCGACGCTGATGCGCGAGGTTTCGGCCCAGTCATTGGCCTTGAGTGCCGCAATGGCGGGGCGAAGCCCCTGTTGCACATAGGCGGTACGGGTTTCAAGAAACACCTTGGCCAGACTCTTCTCTTCGGCTGACAGTTCGGCCGCCATGTAGGCATCCCACTGCTTGCCGATCTCCGTGATATTGGCCTCAATGCTGGCGCTGTTCCTGGCGTAGGTCTCCACCGTCGGATCGAGCAGCGAGTCGGAAATAAGTTGCCGGTTGGCCATGAACATGCGCTGGATGTCGGACAAACTTCCCATGGGCAACGTACGGTCCTCATACACCCTGTGCAGTGCCGTATTGGATTTCACGATGCCCATCAAGCCCAGCCCCCCTATGCACACCAGAAGCACCGAGAAGACGCTCAGAAGCAGGAGCAGCCGGGTGGAGATTTTGAGGTTATTCATGTGGGCGAATCCGTAGAAGCCTTGAACACCGGTCGCCTAAAGGCACCGAAAGGCAAAGGCCGTATCTTCCGTCAAACGCTTAGGCAGCGGCTCCAAAATAGCCCATAATTTGATGCAAGTCAACAAAAAAGCCCGCTACGTCGGCAGGAACAAGTAGTGTCGTGCCAACTCGACGAATGCTTGGACTTCAGGGTCAAGCCCCGTTTCCTGCTGGAGTATTTCGCCGACCTGCTCTGCCAGTGAACCGGCCAACCGTGCGTCCAGAAACAACAGTCTGGAGCGACGCGCCAAGACGTCTTCCACCTTGAGGGCGTACTCATACCGGGCCGCAAATCGCACCATGCCTTCGGTCAACCCGTCGCACAACTGAGTGTGGGCGCCCGGCATGTTTGACACCATGGCCTGCTCATCTCCGTAAGAATGCAAGCCGGGTGGCGAGCAGATCGAGCGCGGATGCGCCTCGGCCCTATCAGCGCCCACCAGCCTCAAGTGGGTGGTCACCCCTTTTTTGCGATGCTCCAGAAGGGACTTCTCCGCACAGGCGTCCAGCACATCCTCGGCCATCGCGCGGTAGGTGGTCCATTTCCCGCCCGTCACCGTGACCAGGCCGCTGCGACTCACCAGCACGGTGTGCTCCCGGCTAATGCCTTTGGTGTTATCCCCCTCGTCGTCTTGGGGCTTGACCAGGGGACGCAGTCCCACCCAGACGCTCCTGACGTCAGCCCGGGTAGGCGCACGCCGCAAATACCGCGCCGATTCATTCAAGATGAAGTCGACCTCCTCTTTGAACGGTAACGGCTCGCGTGCGAGGTCATGGCGCGGCGTGTCGGTGGTACCCAGAATCACTTTGCCAAGCCAGGGCACCGCGAAGAGGACGCGCCCATCGGCGGTCTTTGGCACCATCAGCGCGACATCCCCCCCCAGAAATTCCCGGTCCACCACAATGTGCACGCCCTGGCTGGGGGCGACCATGGGTCTGGTGGGGCGTTTTGCGTTGGCGCCGCTGGCCACTCCATCTTTCTGACGCAGCTCGTCTACCCATACACCTGCGGCATTGACAACACAACGGGACCGGATGGGGTAGCGTTTTCCGGTTTGCGTGTCTTCGCAAACCAGTCCTGATATCTTGCCCTCTGCATACAGGAGTTCGTCAGCGCGGCAATAGTTGACCAGCAACGCACCGCGAGACATGGCAGTGCGCGCCAAGGCCAAAGCCAGGCGGGCATCATTGAATTGCCCGTCCCAATACTTGACGCCGCCCATGAGGCCCTGCACCTGGACTTCGGGCAACAGCGCCAGGGTCTCGGCGCGGTTCAGGAATTCGGTCTTCCCCAGGCCTGCCTTGCCCGCGAGTGCGTCGTAGATCTTGAGGCCAATGCCATAAAACGGGGTTTCCCACCACTGGTAGGACGGCATGACGAACGGCAAGGGCTGCGCCAGATGGGGCGCATTGTTCAACAGGGTGGTGCGTTCGTAGAGCGCCTCGCGTACCAAAGAAATGTTGCCCTGCGCCAAATAGCGCACACCTCCGTGCACCAGCTTGGTGGCCCGCGAGGACGTGCCTTTGGCAAAGTCGTGTGACTCGACCAGCACAACCGAGAATCCGCGTGCTGCGGCATCCAGTGCCAGACCCAGTCCTGTTGCGCCACCGCCCACAATGGCGATGTCATACACCTGATCTTGCGCCAGTCGAAAGATCAGTTTATCGCGCCGTGTGAGTTGGGGCTGCATCGTGGTGGCCATGGAGTGTAGGTAGAAAAAAGGCCGTGCGGCAGATGCGCTCACACGGCCGATCTTTAGAGCATTGCGTTAGCCCAAAAGGCAATTAGCGCACTTTGCCGTTCTTCCACGCGTTGATCAGCGTGTCATAGGCAATGGTTTCGCCCTTTGGCTTTTCGTTGGCCAGCTTGGCCCAGGGCGCTGCCTTGTCACTCAGCCACTTGGCGGGGTCGCCTTTGGGGTTGAGTTTGGGTGGGCAAACCGCCATGCCGGAACGCTCCAGCCGGGCCATGACATCGTCCATTTCGTTGGCCAGATTGTCCATCGCGGCCTGAGGTGTTTTCTCACCTGTAACGGCAACGGCAACGTTTTTCCACCACAGCTGTGCAAGCTTCGGATAGTCAGGCACATTGGTCCCCGTGGGTGTCCAGGCCACGCGTGCCGGGCTGCGGTAGAACTCGACGAGGCCGCCCAGCTTGGGCGCCATCTCTGTCATGGCGCTGGACCGAATGTCGCTGTCCCGGATGAAGGTCAGGCCCACCGTCGATTTCTTCAGAGAAACCGTTTTGCTGGTCACAAACTGTGCGTACAACCACGCCGCGGCAACCTTGTCGGGGTTGTGGTCCTTGAAGAAGGTCCACGAACCGACGTCCTGGTAGCCATTCTGCATGCCTTGCTTCCAGTACGGGCCGTTGGGACCGGGGGCCATGCGCCATTTTGGCGTTCCATCCGCATTGACCACTGGCAGACCGGGCTTGACCATGTCGGCCGTGAACGCGGTGTACCAGAAGATCTGCTGCGCGATCTGCCCCTGCGCTGGCACGGGACCAGCCTCACCAAAGGTCATGCCGATGGCTTCCTTGGGTGAATACTTCTTCATCCAGTCGATGTACTTGGTCAGGGCGTAGACCGCCGCGGGTGAATTGGTGGCGCCACCGCGCGCGACCGATGCGCCCTGCGGGTTGCATCCATCAGCCGATGCGCGAATGCCCCATTCATCAATAGGCTTGCCATTGGGAATGCCGATGTCTGCGGTACCGGCCATGGACAGCCAGGCGTCCGTGAAGCGCCAGCCCAGCGAAGGATCCTTCTTGCCGTAGTCCATGTGGCCATAGATAGGCTTGCCATCGATGTTCTTGACATCGTTGGTGAAGAATTCGGCGATGTCTTCGTAGGCACTCCAGTTCAACGGCACGCCCAGGTCGTAGCCATACTTGGCTTTGAACTTTTCCTTCAACTCGGGCTTGGCAAACAGGTCTGCGCGGAACCAGTAAAGGTTGGCAAACTGCTGGTCTGGCAACTGGTACATCTTGCCGTCGGGTGCGGTGGTGAAGCTGGTGCCGATGAAGTCCTTGACGTCCAGTCCGGGGTTGGTCCACTCCTTGCCCGCCCCGGTCATGTAGTCGGTCAGGTTGAGAATTTTTCCGTACCGGTAATGGGTTCCGATCAGATCGGAATCGGAGATCCAGCCGTCATAGATGGACTTGCCGGACTGCATGGAGGTCTGCAACTTCTCAACCACATCACCCTCCTGGATGATGTCATGCTTGACCTTGATGCCGGTGATTTCTTCAAACGCCTTGGCCAGTGTCTTGGACTCATAGGTGTGCGTGGTCAAAGTCTCCGACACCGTGCTGATTTCCTTGACGCCCTTGGCTTTGAGTTTCTTCGCGGCTTCGATGAACCATTTCATCTCATCGGCCTGTTGGGCCTTGGAGAGTGTCGATGGCTGGAACTCGCTGTCAATCCACTTCTTTGCAGCCGCCTCATCGGCCCAAGTCTGCCCACCCACGGCACAGGCCATCGCCACGGCCAATACGGAATATCTCAATTTCATCCTGAATCTCCTCGGGTCTAATTAACCCCTGTATTAAAGGCTGCCACGGCTCCAGGGGAAACAAGCCGATCCTTGACTAAAACTGCCTCACCCTTTGCGCATGATGAGCGTGAGCAAGCCCATGGAAAGAACAAAACTGATCCAGATCGATGGCTCTGTTTCCAGCCCCATCCACCCCACCAATTTCCCGCTCAGCCCAATGAAGGCAAGGTTGGTATAGGCCGCCGCCAGCAAGCCTATGAAGAGCCGGTCCCCGCGGGTTGTCGCAATGGGGAGAAAGCCCCGGCGCTCGGCGGTGGGGGATTTGATCTCCCACACCGTCATGCCAACCAACATCAGCACAATGCAGGAGAAGAACACCGCTACCGGCGTGGTCCAGGCCATCCATTCAAACATGCTGAGCTCCCATCAAACGCGTCCCATCGCAAAACCTTTGGCGATGTAGTTGCGGACAAACCAGATCACAATGGCGCCGGGCACTATCGTCAGCACGCCGGCGGCGGCCAGGGTCGCCCAGTCCATGCCAGAGGCGGACACCGTGCGCGTCATGATGGCGGCAATGGGCTTGGCATTCACGCTGGTCAGGGTGCGTGCCAACAGCAACTCCACCCAACTGAACATGAAGCAAAAGAAGGCCGCAACACCCACGCCAGCCTTGATCAACGGCAGGAATATGCTGACAAAGAATCGGGGGAACGAGTAGCCGTCGATATAGGCGGTCTCATCGATTTCTCTTGGAATCCCGCTCATGAATCCTTCCAGAATCCACACTGCCAATGGCACGTTGAACAGCAGGTGTGCCAGTGCGACCGCGATGTGGGTGTCCATCAGGCCGACCGAGGTATAGAGCTGAAAAAAGGGCAACAGGAAGACCGCTGGCGGCGTCATCCGGTTGGTCAGCAACCAGAAAAATACATGCTTGTCACCAAGAAAGCTGTAGCGCGAAAACGCATAGGCAGCCGGCAGGGCAACGGTCAGCGCGATGACGGTATTCATGGCAACGTAAATCAGGCTGTTGATGTAGCCCGAATACCAGGAAGGGTCGGTCAGAATCGTTTTGTAGTTGTCCCAGGTGAAGTTCTGGGGCAACAGCGAAAACCCCGTCACGATTTCGTTATTCGTCTTGAACGACATGTTCACCATCCAGTAGATGGGCAGCAAGGCAAAGACGATGTACGCAATCATGAACAGAGAGCGTTTCTGGAACTTGGGCTTATGCATGTCCCCCCTCCTTTTCCTGGGTGCCGACGCGCTGCATCCAGTTGTACAAAATGAAGCACATCAGCAAGATGATCAGGAAGTAGATCAGCGAGAACGCGGCGGCCGGCCCCAGATCAAATTGCCCCACTGCTTTTTGCGTCAGGAACTGTGACAGGAAGGTGGTGGAGTTGCCGGGGCCGCCACCCGTCAGCACAAAGGGTTCGGTGTAAATCATGAAGCTGTCCATGAAGCGCAACAGCACGGCAATCATCAGCACACCACGCATCTTGGGCAGTTGCACGTACCGGAAGACGTCGAGTTTGCTGGCGCCGTCTATGCTTGCCGCTTGGTAATAGGCGTCGGGAATGGAGCGCAACCCCGCGTACCCCAGCAGCGCCACCAGCGGCGTCCAGTGCCAGACATCCATCAGCAACACGGTCAACCAGGCATGGATGGGGTTGCCGGTATAGCTGTAGTCAATTCCCAGGCCCATGAGCCCGGCGCCCATCAGGCCGATATCGGTACGGCCAAATATCTGCCATATGGTGCCCACCACGTTCCAGGGAATCAGCAGCGATAGCGACACAATCACCAGAACAGCCGACGCGCGCCAACCCTGGGCGGGCATGGCCAGGGCCAGCAAAATGCCCAGCGGCAACTCAACGGCCAGCACCGAAAACGAATACACCACTTGCCGCCACAAGGCACCGTGCAGTTCCTCGTCGCGCATGATCGCAGCAAACCATTCGGTTCCAACAAACACGCGCCGCTCCGGCGAAATAATGTCCTGGACCGAGTAGTTGACGACGACCATCAAGGGCACGATGGCCGAGAAGGCCACGCAGGCCAACATCGGCAGGATCAGGAACCAGGCTTTTTGGTTCACCGGTTTGATGATGGCGCTCATGGCACGATCTCCTCATTTTTGTAGAAGCAGCTGTGTTCACCCATCACCTTCAGCCAGACCGCGTCACCGACCGCCAATTGGGCGACATCGGGCGACAGGCGCGCCTTCAGGTTGCACCCATCGCGGTGTGCACTCAGGATGACATGGGTCCCTACATCCTGAACCTGGGATACCGTCATCTGCATTGCGCCTGCCGTTTGCGAAGGCACCAAGGACACATACTCCGGACGTATCCCCAGCTTTACTTCCCCGGCAGGCAGAACCCGTCCGGCGGGCAAGGCAAACTTCACCCCCGCCAAGTGCATGCCTTCGTGGTCCACACTGCCACTCAGGAAATTCATGCCCGGCGATCCGATGAAATTGCCAACAAAGGTGTGACTGGGCCGCTCAAACAGGTCCGCCGGTGAGCCGACTTGTACGGCACGCCCGCGCGTCATCACCACCACATGGTCGGCAAAGGTGAGCGCCTCTACCTGGTCATGTGTGACATAGATGAGCGTCAGCTTGAGTTCGCGGTGGATTTGCTTGAGCTTGCGGCGCAGTTTCCACTTCAGGTGGGGATCGATGACGGTCAACGGCTCGTCAAACAGCACCGCCGACACATCCGGGCGCACCAGTCCACGGCCCAAGGAAATTTTTTGCTTGGCGTCTGCTGCAAGTCCCGCAGCCCGCTGGTTCAATTGGCCGCTGAGTTCCAGCATCTCGGCAATTTCGCCCACGCGTTTGGCAATTTGCGCCGCGGGCAGCTTGCGATTGCGCAGCGGAAAAGCGAGGTTCTCCGCCACCGTCATGGTGTCGTAGATCACCGGAAACTGGAACACCTGGGCAATATTGCGTTGCTGCGGGGAGGCTTGTGTCACGTCCCGGCCATCAAACAGCACGTTGCCCCGGGATGGCGTGACCAGGCCCGACATGATGTTGAGCAAGGTTGTTTTTCCGCAGCCGGATGGCCCCAGCAGGGCGTAGGCACCCCCGTCGTCAAACGTCATCTTCAGCGGTAGCAGTGCATAGTCGCTGTCCTGCTCGGGGTTGCGCTTGTAGGCGTGGGCCAGGTCCAGTTCAATGCGTGCCATGTCAGTACACCCCGCCGCGCACCGGTGCCAGCAGCAGCATGGCGTCCGCATCAAACAGATAGACTTGGGAGGGATGGAAATAAACGGTCACAAGGGCTCCGAGCTCAAAGTAATGCACCCCGGTGAGTTGCGCCACCAGTTCGCCAACCAGCGTGTGCACATGCACAAAGGTGTCGGAACCGGAGATCTCGGTCAGTTCAACCTTCCCGGGCAGAGCAATATCGCCCGGTTGCTCGCGGACCCGAAGCGCACTGGCACGCAACCCCACGGTCAATTTGCTTTTGGACGGTGCGGCGGTATTCAGCGTGAGTAGAGGCCCGCCATCCAGCTGCACACCGTCTGCCACAACCATCGCTCCCATGAGGTTCATCGGAGGGTCGCTGAACGCGCGCGCAACCCGCAACGAAGCCGGTTTGTGAAACACCTCGGACGTGGGGCCGTATTGCAGCAGTTCACCACCGTCGAGCACGGCGGTATAGCCGCCCAGCAACAGGGCCTCGCCGGGTTCTGTGGTGGCGTAGATCACCGTGGAGTCTCCGGCGGCAAACAGCGCGGTCAGTTCGTCGCGCAGTTCCTCACGCAATTTGTAGTCCAGGTTGACGAGGGGTTCATCGAGCAGCATCAGCGGTGCACCCTTCGCCAGGGCACGTGCCAGGGCGACGCGCTGCTGCTGGCCGCCCGAAAGCTCCGCGGGCAAACGGTCCAGAAACATCTCGATATGGAGCTTGTGCGCCAACTCGCGTACCCGCTGGTCAATATTCGTCTCGCGGCGCAGTTTCAACGGCGAGGCGATGTTGTCATAGACCGTCAGGGACGGGTAGTTGATGAATTGCTGGTACACCATGGCCACGTTGCGCGCACGTACCGGAACGCCCAGCACGCTCTTTCCATCGACCAGGACCCGGCCGCCGGATGGCACATCCAGCCCGGCCATGATGCGCATCAGGCTGGTCTTGCCCGCTTGCGTGGCACCCAGCAACACCGTAACCGCTCCGCTGCGCGGAGCGATACTCATGTCATACAGCCAGGTCTGCGGACCGACTTTTTTGTTGATGCCTTCCAGGGTCAACTGCATCACGCCACCTTCTTCTTGTGTTGTTGGTTTGACTTTCGAAGTTGTGAATTATTATTCCTTTTAGTTCGTTTGTAGTCAGTAATTACCCTAAACGTATTCGTTTCTATTCGAATTACCATTCAACATCCCCATTCGGGTCTGCCAAAGGAAGACAAATGAACCGCCACCCCCGCTTGCTGCAATTGCTTGCCCTAGTGCAAACCCATGGCACTGTGACGGTGGATCAACTCGCGAGCACGCTGGGCGTCACACTGCAAACCGTGCGCCGTGATGTGCAGCGGCTCGCCGACGAAGGACTGCTCGCGCGCTTCCATGGTGGCGTGCGGGTACCCAGCTCCACCATTGAAAACATCGCACACCAGCAGCGGGAAAGTCTCAATGCCGACGGCAAGTCCCGCATTGCACGTGCAGTCGCGGAAGCCGTGCCCCACGACTGCTCACTGATTCTGAACATCGGCACCACCACCGAGGCCATCGCCAGGGAACTGCTCGGCCACTCGGGCCTGCGGGTGATCACCAACAATCTGAATGTGGCCACCATCCTCAGCGCCAACGCCACCAGCGAAGTCATCGTGGTCGGCGGCGTGGTGCGTGGGCGCGACCAAGGCATCGTTGGTGAAGCGGCAGTCGATTTCATTCGACAATTCAAGGTGGACATTGCCTTGATCGGTATCTCTGGCATCGAAGCCGATGGCACGCTGCGTGACTTCGACTACCGCGAGGTCAAGGTGTCCCAAACCATCATTGCCCACGCGCGCGAAGTGTGGGTGGGGGCTGACATCAGCAAATTCAATCGCCCGGCCATGGTGGAAGTTGCCAATCTGTCGCAGATCGACCGCCTGTTCACAGACGCGGAGCCACCGGACCCATTTCCGGCGCTGCTGGCCGACGCGCAGGTGCGCTGTACAGTGGCATCCGCCACCTGACATATCGATATTGCGGAGATCCCATGACTTACCTGCTGGCCTTGGACCAAGGCACTTCCAGTTCGCGCAGCATCGTGTTCAACGCTGACGGTCAAGTGTTGGCCCAATCGCAATTGGAACTCACCCAGATCTACCCGCAACCCGGCTGGGTCGAGCATGACCCACAGGAGATCTGGCGCACCCAGCTGGCGACGGCACGCGACGCCCTGGCCAAAGCCGGCATACAGGCCCATGAAGTACACGCCCTGGGCATCACCAACCAGCGCGAAACGACCGTCGTCTGGAATCGGACCACCGGACTCCCCATTCACCATGCCATCGTCTGGCAGGACCGCCGGGCCGAGCCGACCTGCGTCGAACTGCGTGAACGCGGACTGGCCGCCACCATCCAGGCCAAGACCGGCCTGCTGGTGGATGCGTATTTTTCGGGCACCAAACTGAAGTGGTTGCTGGACCATGTGCCAGGCGCACGCCGGCAGGCCGAAGACGGCGAACTTGCCTTTGGCACGGTGGACAGCTGGCTGATCTGGCGCCTGACCGATGGCGCCGTGCATGCTACAGATGTCAGCAATGCATCACGCACCATGCTCTTCAACGTGCACACCAACCAGTGGGATGCCGAGCTGCTGCGCGCGCTGGACATTCCTGCCAACATGATGCCTGCGGTAAAGCCTTCCAGCGCCCTGTATGGAGAGGTAACCCCGGATTTGCTGGGGCACGCCATTGCCATCGGTGGGGTCGCAGGAGACCAGCAAAGCGCCTTGTTCGGTCAGGCCTGTTTCAAGGCGGGCATGGTCAAAAACACCTACGGCACCGGCTGTTTCATGCTGATGCATACGGGCCATACGTTTCAGACCTCGCACAACGGCCTGATCACCACCAGCGCCGCGCAAGCCACTGCACGGACGGAATTTGCCATCGAGGGCAGCGTGTTTGTGGGCGGGGCTGTGGTGCAGTGGTTGCGCGACGGCCTGCACGCCATCCAGGGCAGCGGTGAAGTCCAGGCCCTGGCGCAAAGCGTGCCGGACTCCGGTGGCGTGATTGTGGTGCCTGCCTTCACCGGTTTGGGCGCGCCCTACTGGAAGCCGGATGCGCGTGGCACCATCACCGGCCTCACCCGGGGCAGCACCGTGGCCCACATCGCCCGTGCGGCCCTGGAGAGCATTGCTTATCAGAGCGCGGCTTTATTGCAGGCCATGAGCCGCGACGCGGTGGGGGCTGGTGGCGCGGCCGTGGCAGAACTCCGAGTCGACGGCGGCGCCTGCATCAACGATTTGCTGATGCAGTTCCAGGCCGATTTACTGGGCATTCCGGTAGTGCGGCCCGCCGTGACGGAAACCACTGCGCTGGGAGCCGCGTATTTGGCAGGGCTGGCCACCGGCGTCTACAAGAGTACTGATGAGTTGTCTGGCTTGTGGCGATCAGAGCGGCGCTTCTTGCCAACCCTTGAAACACACCGTGCAAAAGAGTTGATGGAGCGCTGGGAACACGCCGTTCGGCAAACCGTGCTTTAAACCAGCTTGCCCCGCCCCCACTTATGCCGTCTACAGTGTCCTGGACAGCCACTGGCAGACCGCACTGGCAGGGTCTTCCAGCCCGTGGATCACGGTGAAGTGGTTGGCGCCGGCTTGCGCCTGCAGCGTCGACGTGTTGCCGACGGCCTGCCAGGCGTCATGGTAGATCTGGGACTGGCGGGCAAACTCGGGGCTTTCCTGCCCGCCCCAGGTGATCCATACCGGGGTGCTGCAGGGACGCGCCATGAACGCCGGCGAGTTGCGGTGAATGACGCCGCCATCGAGTTGAATCATGGGCTGCAAGTAGCTATACCGCAAGGGCTCCAGGTCATACAGGCCGCTGAAGGCGATCGCGGCGGCGAAGGGATCCTGGGGCAATCCGTAGTCGCGCGTCCACTCGGTCTGCAAACACATGGCGGTCAGGTGGCCGCCGGCCGAGTGCCCGCCCACCGCCACCCGTGACGGGTCACCTCCGTGCTGGTCAATATTGCGCAACACCCAGGCTGTTGCTGCGCGTACCTGGCGGGTGATTTCATCCACCGTGACAAATGGACACAGCGCATAGTTGATGACCACCGTGGTGATGCCCAAGGGATGCAGCCCCAGCGCCACACCACTGAAATCCTTGCTGTCCAGCGCCCGCCAGTAGCCACCATGGATGAACACGAAGACCGGCGCATCGGGCACATCGGCGGGGAAAATGTCCAGTGTTTCTGCCAGCGTGGGGCCATATGGAACGTTCAGCGTGCAGCGCAGGCTGGACCGTGCGTGCTGGGCCCGGCTGGCAAAGTGCACCATGGGCTGGTCATCCGGGGCCAATGCCAGGCTGGGGTTGTACTGCGCATCGATCTGCGCTTGGGTTTCAAAGTTGCGATAAATCGGACGCATAGGAGGCCTTGTTCAGCAAGTGGTTGGCCAGTTTATCCCCACACCAGCCTCCCGCCCTCCCGGGTTAGCGTCAATTCAAATAAGACTCGGCCCGGTTTTCAAAATCCTCGGCATCGATTGCCGCATCAAAAGCCGCGCGGCTGGCCAGTGCCTCCTTGGTGTAGGGAATCAGCGGCTTGTCCAGTGGACGCAGCTTGTGGCGACGCAGGCCGCGCAGTTGCTGGGAGCGTTCCATGGTTTGCAAGACCAGTTCGGGCTCCATCATCAGGCTGAAGGGGTTGAGTGCCAGTGCGGTGGTGGTCATGAGGGGGTCTCCAGTTGCATCGGTGCGCCAAGGAAAGGGTTTGGCGCTTGATGCAACTGTAGCCACAGTACCTCGAAACTGGAGTCAGGAGCAGGCTGTAAAGCGTGTAGGAATTTGCCTTACAAATAAGCCGAGTCCGGTTGAAGACTACGCGCCATCTGCCAAGGTCATCAACCGCACCCTCACACTCTTGCCCTTGACCTTGCCGGCATTGAGCTTGGCGCAAGCCTGGGTGGCGATGTCGCGCGCTACGGCGACAAAGGTGCAGAACTCGGTGACCTGGATCTTGCCAATCTGCTCACGGGTATAGGCCGGACCGCCCTCTTCGCTAGTCAACGCGCCCAGCACGTCACCAGGTCGAATTTTTTCCTTGCGCCCACCCAATATCTGCAACGTCACCATGGGTGGCAGCAGCGGTGCGTCACTGACGGGCGCCAGCGTGTCCAGCGGGTACCAGGTGGAGGGCTGGTTTTGGTATTGCTCAATTTTTCCGATCCGGCCCATGTCATTCATGATGGCCAGGCTGAGTGCCAGGCCCGTAGCGCCGGCCCGGCCCGTGCGGCCAATGCGGTGCACATGCACTTCGGGGTCGGGGGTGATGTCGACGTTGATCACTGCTTCCAGTTGTGCAATATCCAGCCCGCGAGAGGCCACGTCGGTAGCCACCAGTACCGAGCAACTGCGGTTGGCAAACTGGGCCAGCACCTGGTCGCGCTCACGCTGCTCCAGCTCACCGTACAACGCCAGGGCGTAAAAACCTTCCTTTTGCAACAGCGTGACCAGGTCTTTGCATTGCTGCTTCGTGTTGCAAAAGGCCAAGGTACTCACGGGCCTGAAGTTCCGCAGCAGTTGACCTACGGTGTGCAGACGGTTGGGTTGGGTAACCTCATAAAAGCGCTGCTCGATCAGGCTCTCGGTCTTGGGCGTCGCCACTTCCACGCGCTGGGGATCGCGCATGAACTGCCGGGCCAGCTTTTCAATACCCTCGGGGTAAGTCGCCGAGAACAACAGGGTCTGGCGGTCAGCCGGGCATTGCTTGGCCACCTTCGCAATGTCGTCAAAAAATCCCATGTCCAACATGCGGTCGGCCTCGTCCAGCACCAGGGTGTTCAAGCCTTCCAACGTCAGGTACCCGCGCTCCAGGTGGTCCATGATGCGTCCGGGTGTGCCGACCACCACGTGAGCGCCATGCTCCAGAGACGCCCTCTGGCCGCGCAGGGCGACGCCACCACACAGCGTCACCACCTTGATATTTTCTTCGGAGCGCGCCAGGCGGCGGATTTCGACCGTGACCTGGTCTGCCAGCTCGCGCGTAGGGCACAGCACCATGGCCTGCACGGCAAACCAGCGTGGGTTCAGCTTGGCCAATAGCGCCAGCGCAAACGCAGCGGTCTTGCCGCTCCCCGTCTGCGCCTGGGCAATCAGGTCCTTGCCCGCGAGGGCAATGGGCAGGCCGGCGGCCTGGATGGGCGTCATGTCGGTGTAGCCCAGCTGTTGCAAATTGGCCAGCGTGGCGGGATTCAATGCCAGGCTGGCAAAGCCGGTCGAAGAGGATGCGGCTGGCGCGGAGTTCTTGAGAGTCATACCCGATTATCGGTGCAGGGCAGGTGTGCGGGATGTAGGGCATATAGCGGACGCACATCGACGCACCAGCAAAAATCCATAGAATTCCACCAGTCCTTGATTTTCCAGTGCTGTATTGGAGCGAGCATGCGAGCATCCCTTTTTTCCGGCGTACTGGTCGGCGCCCTTCTGGCAGGCTGCGGCACCAGCGTGGTCAACCCGGTTACCGGCCAGGCCGAACGCTCGGTCATGGATGAGAAGACCGAGATTGCCGAAGGCCAGAAGGCGCACCAGCAGGTGCTGCAGGAATACGGCGTCTACAACAACCCCCCAGTGCAGGCCTATGTGAATGCGTTGGGTCAGCGGCTGGCGGCCCACTCGCACCGCACCCAGTTGCAATGGCACTTCACGGTGCTCGACACGCCCGAGATCAACGCCTTTGCTCTTCCCGGCGGCTACGTCTATGTGACGCGCGGCATCATGGCCTATATGGACAGCGAGGCCGATCTGGCCGGCGTCATTGGGCATGAGATTGGCCATGTCACCGCCCGCCACGGCGCCCAACGTGCCACCAGCGAACAGAATGCGGGCCTGGGCGTGCTGGCGGCCAGCGTGCTGGGCGCGCTCTTGGAGAGCCAGGGCATCACAGGGGCCGGCAAGATGGCGGGGCAGGTTTCGCAGACCGTGGCCGCGGGCTACGTGGCATCGTATGGCCGCGATCAGGAACTGCAGGCCGATGCGCTGGGTGCCGAATACCTGGCACGCAATGGTTTTGACCCCCGCAACATGATTGACGTGATCAAGGTGTTGAAAGACCAGGAGCGCTTTGCCGCCGACCAGGCCCAGTCGGAGGGGCGTGCCGTTTCAACACAGGGGAGCTGGCTGGCGTCCCACCCGTCCAATGATCAGCGCCTGGCGGCCATCACCCAGTTGGCCAGCCAGCACAAGGGCAACTACACAGACGAGGGCCGTGATCGGTATCAAAGAACAATCCAGGGCATGGCCTTTGGCGAGAGCGCGGACCAGGGCCTGAGCCGCGGGCGCAACTATTACCACCCGGCCCTGGGTTTCGCCGTGACGGCTCCGGCAAGCTGGCAAATCCAGAATGGTGCCGACAAGCTCAGTCTGGTCAACCCCGCACATGACGCGGCGCTCGTGGTACGCCTGGTGCCTGCGCAGGCGGGCAAGGATCCGGCAACCATCATCCGTGACGTGATCAAACCCACCCAGGGTCGAAGCGAGTCGGCTTCCATCAACGGGCTGCAGGCCATGCGCTTCCTGGGCACCCGGCAGGACGCGCAGGGCCAGTCCCAACCTGTCGCTGCCACCGTGATCCGCGGGCCGAAAGACAACGTCTATTTGTTGCAGGCCCTGGCCAAGGACAGCGCCACCCTGCAGCGCACCGAGGGCCCCTTGCGTGAGGCTGAAGGCAGCTTCCGGGCCATGACGGCGCAAGACAGCGCGGCGGCGCGGCCCTGGCTGCTCAGAACCGTACCCTATCCCCGGGGTGGCTTTGCTGAACTGGCAAATGCGTCCCCCATCACCTCGGCGGAGCGCCAGTTGCGCCTGATCAACGGGTACTACGGCGGTGGCGAGCCCAAACCGGGGCAAACCGTTAAAGTGGTCTATACCCATTGAAGCCACTGCCCATCACAACATGCCCCATCTGCACATTTCCACCCAGTTCGATTCCGGGGCCATTGAGGTCCTGAGCCTGGAGAATCCCCGCAATATCGAACTGAACATCCGGGCCGACAACGCCAGCGCGTTTGCCCAGTGGTTTCACTTCGCACTGCACGGAGCGGCAGACAAGCCTGTCACGCTGCGCTTCCTCAATGCGGGCACCTGCGCCTACCCCAAGGGCTGGGAAGGCTACCGCGTGGTGGCCAGCCATGACCGCCAGCACTGGTTTCGGGTCGATACCGAGTTCGATGGCACGGTCATGACGGCGCACGCCACGCCCACCAGCAACTGTATGTACTTTGCCTATTTCGAGCCCTACTCCTACGAGCAGCACCTCGACCTGCTCAGCGCGGTGGCCCAGTCGGAGCACGTGCGCCTGGAGCGTCTGGGCAGCACGCTCGATGGCCGCGACATGACGCTGCTGCGCATCACCGATGCCAAAGGCGCTACACCGCAGGACAACAAACGCAAGGTCTGGCTGATCGCCCGCCAGCACCCAGGAGAGACCATGGCCGAGTGGTTTGCCGAGGGCTTTCTGGAGCGCCTGCTGGACCCCGATGACGCCGTCAGCCGCGTGCTGCTGGACCGCTGTGTTTTTCACGTGGTGCCCAATATGAACCCCGACGGCGCGGCGCGCGGCAACCTGCGCACCAATGCCGCCGGCGCCAACCTGAACCGCGAGTGGGCAACGCCCAGCATGGCGCAATCGCCGGAGGTCTTTCTGGTGCGCCAGAAAATGCTGCAGACCGGCGTGGACCTGTGCCTGGATGTACATGGCGACGAAGCGCTGCCCTACAACTTCGTGGTCGGGTCCGAGGGCACGCCCGGCTACACCGAACGGGTGGCCGAAATGGAAGACAGCTTCAAGAATGCCTGGCTGGCCAACTGCCCGGACTTCCAGGACCAGTTCAACTATGGGCGCAGTGCACCGGGAAGCGCCAACCTGACGTTGGCGACCAATTGGGTGGCACAGCAGTTTGGCTGCCTGGCCCTGACCATTGAGATGCCTTTCAAGGACAACGCACAACACCCCAACCTGGCCACCGGCTGGAGCGGCGAGCGCTCCCGCAAGCTCGGCGCCAGTGTGTTGCAGCCATTGCTGGCTGCGCTCTAGCGCACATCGCTATCGTATTGATAGCTATACAGGCTTATTCCACGAGGGCTAGCCTGCTGTTTTATCTCTAACGCATGGATGCAACGTAGGCCACCACAGCGGCAATGTCCGCGTCGGTCATGGCCTTGGTATTGGCCGCCATCAGTGGGTCGGTGCGCACGCCGGAACCATCGCGGTAGCGTTTGAGCGTCAGGGCCAGGTAGCCGGGTTGCTGCCCGGCGATCCGGGCAATCTTGTCGTTTCCGCGCCCCTGGTCACCGTGGCAGCGGAAGCAGATCTTGCTGTAGTACTCCTGCCCCTTGCTGGCCAATGCAGCGTTGGCGGGTGGTTTGAACGTGACTTCCTGGTGCGAATAATGGAGCACCACGCCCACCTTCTCCTCCGCACTGAGGGCCTTGATCATGCCTTCCATGAAGATGTTGCGCCGACGCCCATCGGCAAACTGCCTCAATTGCTCCAGCAGGTAAGAGGTATTCTGTCCAGCCAGATTGGGCGTGTCCGGGTTGGAGCTGTTGCCGCCTTCCCCATGGCAGTTGGCACAGAAGCTCGCCACCTTGGCACCGGTTTTGTTGGCGGCCTCCAGCAAGCGCGGGTTGCCTTCCGCCTCTTTGAGGCGTGCACCCAGATCTATCTCCACAGCGGGTCCCTTGGCCGGCTGGCCCAGTGCCGACGACGCGACGACCACGGAGAGCAACGCGGTCAGCACAGCCGCCGAAAACCGTTTTTTCATGGAAATAACCCTTTGATCAGAAAGGGCTATTTTACGGTTGAACGTTTCAGGAAAATTGACATAGCTCAAACTGTGGCGACCCATTCGCGGGGGTCGTCAAATGTGCAGCGCGTGCCCCAATGCCCTTAGCGCGGCCTCCTGCACCGCCTCGCCCAGCGTCGGGTGCGCATGGATGGTGCCTGCCACGTCTTCCAGCGTCGCGCCCATCTCCAACGAATGCGAAAACGCCGTGCTCAGTTCGGACACGCTCGCCCCCACCGCCTGCCAGCCGACGATGCGGTGGTTGTCACGCCGGGCCACGACGCGCACAAAACCGTCAGTCGATTCCAGTGTCATGGCACGGCCGTTCGCCGCGAACGGGAACTGGGCCGTGATGCAGTCCAACCCGGCCTTGTCGGCGTCTGTTGGCGTTTGCCCGGCCACCACGACCTCGGGGTCGGTAAAGCACACGGCGGCGATGGCCGCCGGGGCGAAGTGGCGGCGCTTGCCCGAGATGATCTCGGCCACCATTTCACCCTGCGCCATGGCGCGGTGGGCCAGCATGGGCTCGCCCGTCAAATCGCCAATCGCCCAGACGTTGCGCATCGATGTGCGGCACTGGTCGTCCACCTTGATGGCGCGACCATTCATGGCCAGCATCAGCTTCTCCAGCCCCCAGCCATGGGTGTGGGGCACACGGCCGATGGCCACCAACACCTGGTCGGCGGCGAGTTCGGTTTCGCGGCCGGCCGCGTCCTGCACCCGCACGGCGTCGCCAGCGGCATTCAGACCCTGGACCTTGCTGCCCAGTTGCACCTGCACGCCCAGCTTGCGCAGGGATGCAGCCACCGGCTTGGTCAGCTCTTCGTCGTACAGCGGCAGGATGCGGTCCTGCGCTTCGACTACGGTCACGTCAGAGCCCAGTTTGCGGTAGACCAGGCCCAGCTCCAGGCCGATATAGCCGCCACCCACGACCACCAGTGTCTTGGGGATGCTGTCGGGCGACAGGGCTTGTGTGGAAGAGATGACGCGCCCTCCAAACGGCATGCCGGGCAAGCCCAGCTCGACGGAGCCCGTAGCCAGCACAATGTGTTCGCCCTGGATGCGCACGGGTTTGCCATCTGCCTTGTCCTTGGCCACGTCCACGGTCTTGCCGTCGACGATGGTGGCCCAGCCCTTGACAACCTTGACGCCATGCTTTTTCAGCAAGGCACCCACGCCGCCGGTGAGCCGCGCGACGATGCCGTCTTTCCAGCGCACGGTCTGGGCTATGTCGATGCGCGCACCCTCCACATGGATGCCCAGCGTGCTGTCGCCCATGAAGGTGTGCGCCTGGTGGAAGGCGTCGGCCGCGTGGATCATGGCCTTGGACGGGATGCATCCAATATTCAGACAGGTGCCGCCCAGTTGCTCACCTTCAATCAAGGTGGTGGCAATGCCCAGTTGCGCGGCGCGGATCGCCGTGATGTAGCCGCCGGGGCCGCCGCCTATGACCAATAACGTAGTGTGTTGTATGTCCATCTCCACTTACTCCACAAACAAGGTGGCCGGACATTCCAGGTAGCCACGGATCTTTTGTACAAATTCCGCCGCGTTCATGCCATCCACCACACGGTGGTCGAACGACGACGACAGGTTCATCATCTGGCGCACCACGACCGCGCCGTTGCGCACCATGGGGCGTTCCACCATGCGGTTGACGCCGACGATGGCCACCTCGGGGTGGTTGATGACCGGCGTGCTGACAATGCCGCCCAGGGCGCCCAGGCTGGTGATGGTGATGGTGGAGCCGGTCAGTTCGTCGCGGGTGGCCTTGCCACTGCGCGCGGCCTCGCTCAGGCGCAGTACTTCCGCTGCGCAAGCCCACATATCCAGCGTTTCGGCGTGGCGAATCACGGGCACCATCAGCCCACCCTGGGTCTGCGTGGCAATGCCCAGATGCACGGCGCCAAAGCGTGTCTCCACGGCGGCCTCGTCGTCGTAACGGGCGTTGACCTCGGGGTGCGAACGCGCAGCCAGCACGATGGCACGCACCAGGAAGGGCAGCACCGTCAGACGACCGCGCTCCTTGCCGTGCTGGGCATTGAGCCGCACCCGCAGGGCTTCCAGCTCCGTCATGTCCACTTCTTCCACGTACGTGAAGTGTGGAATACGGCGCTTGGCCTCCTGCATCTTCTGTGCGATCTTGCGGCGCAGGCCGATGACGGACACGGTCTGCTCGTCCAGGCGTTGCGCATAGCGCTGATCGGCCACACCGGCCGGCTGGGCCTGCGCAGCGCGGGCCACATAGGCCTGCAGGTCTTCGTGTGTGATGCGGCCTGCGGTGCCGGTGCCGGGTACAAACTGCAGTTCGACACCCAGGTCCCAGGCCTGGCGGCGCACGGCCGGTGAGGCGATGGGTTTGTCGCCGGGGGCACGGACGAGCGCGGCCGGGGCTTTGCTGCCGTTGCCGTTGCGTGCAGGGGCCGACCCATTGGACCCGTTAGTGCCATGGGGTACGGTGGGTGCAGTAGCAGTCTTCACCGGGGCAACTGCTGGAGCCTGGATAGCAGCGGGAGCAGATACAGGAACCGCGGTCTGTGCGACTGGCGCTGCTACGGGTGCGCTGGCAGGCGCAGCCGCAGGCGGGGCAGCACCGGCAGCGCCAGGCTTCAGATTGCCCGCGCCTTCCACTTCAATACGGATGACTTCCGAGCCCACGGCCATGACCTGGCCGACGGTGCCGCCCAAAGCCAGCACCTTGCCCGCCACGCTTGATGGAATTTCCACCGTCGCCTTGTCCGTCATCACGTCGGCCAGGATCTGGTCCTCGGCCACCATGTCACCCACCTTCACATGCCAGGCGACCAATTCGACTTCTGCAATGCCTTCGCCGATGTCGGGCATCTTGATGATATGGACTCCCATCATGCCTCCATCACGCGTTTGAACGCTTCAGCGACCCGCTTGGGGCCGGGAAAGTAGTCCCATTCCTGGGCATGCGGATAGGGGGTGTCCCAACCGGCGACGCGCTCGATCGGGGCTTCGAGGTGGTAGAAGCAATGCTCCTGGATCAGCGACACCAGCTCGGCGCCAAAGCCGCTGGTACGTGTTGCCTCGTGCACCACGACACAACGGCCGGTTTTCTTCACGGAATTCACAATAGTCTCCAGATCCAGCGGCCAGATGGACCGCAGGTCGATGATTTCGGCATCCACGCCGCTTTCGGCAGCAGCGGCTTCGGACACGTACACCATGGTGCCGTAGGCGACCACGGTCAGGGCCTTGCCCGGGCGGAAGATGGCCGCGGTGTCCAGCGGCACGGTGTAGTAGCCCTCGGGCACATGGCCCATGGGGTGTTTGGACCAGGGTACGACAGGCTTGTCGTGGTGCCCGTCAAACGGGCCGTTGTACAGGCGCTTGGGCTCCAGAAAGATGACGGGGTCGTCGTTCTCGATGGACGCGATCAGTAACCCCTTGGCGTCATACGGGTTGGACGGCATCACCGTGCGCAGACCGCAGACCTGCGTGAACATGGCCTCGGGGCTTTGGCTGTGCGTTTGCCCGCCGTAGATGCCGCCGCCGCAGGGCATGCGTATCGTCATGGGGCATGTAAAGTCGCCCGCCGAGCGGTAGCGCAGGCGCGCCGCCTCGGACACGATCTGGTCGGTGGCCGGGTAGACGTAATCCGCAAACTGGATCTCAATGACCGGCCGCAGGCCATAGGCGCCCATGCCCACCGCGGTGCCGACAATGCCGCCCTCGGAGATGGGGGCGTCGAACACGCGCGAGGTGCCGTACTTCTTTTGCAGGCCTTCGGTGCAGCGGAACACGCCGCCGAAGTAGCCCACGTCCTGGCCGTAGACGACGACGTTGTCGTCGCGCTCCAGCATCACGTCCATGGCGCTGCGCAGCGCCTGGATCATGGTCATGGGGGTGCTATTTTCCGTGCTCATATTCCCAGCTCCTGGCGCTGCTGGCGCAGGTGCGCGGGCATGACCTTGTAAACATCTTCAAACATTTCGGCCGGGCTGCGCACCATGCCGTCGGCCAGCGTGCCGTAGCGTTCGGCTTCCTTCTGCGCGGCGGTCACTTCGGCTTCCAGTTCCTTTTGCATGGCGTCGTGCTCGGCATCGGACCAGGCCCCGAGCTTGATCAGGTGCTGCTTCAGGCGGGCGATCGGGTCGCCCAGCGGGAAGCGCGCCGGGTCGTTGGCCGGGCGGTATTTGCTGGGGTCGTCCGACGTGGAGTGCGGCCCTGCGCGGTAGGTGACCCATTCGATCAAGGTCGGCCCCAGGTTGCGCCGGGCGCGCTCCAGCGCCCACTGGGATGCGGCATACACGGCCAGAAAATCATTGCCATCGACGCGCAGCGACGCAATGCCGCTGCCCACGCCGCGGGCGGCAAAGGTGGTGCCCTCGCCGCCGGCAATCGCCTGGAAGGTGGAGATGGCCCACTGGTTGTTGACCACATTCAGGATGACCGGTGCCCGGTACACATGCGCAAAGGTGACGCCGGTATGGAAGTCGGCCTCGGCGGTGGCGCCGTCGCCAATCCAGCTGGACGCAACCTTGGTGTCGCCCTTGATGGCGGAAGCCATGGCCCAGCCCACGGCCTGGATCACTTGCGTGGCCAGGTTGCCCGAAATCGAAAAGAAGCCCTGTTTTTTGCTGGAGTACATGACCGGCAGTTGCCGGCCCTTCAGCGGGTCATTCTGGTTGGAGAACAGCTGGCAGATCATCTCCACCATGTTCACGTCATCGCGCGCCAACAGCAGACCCTGTTGCCGGTAGGTGGGGAAACACATATCCCCTTCACTCAGCGCCATGGCGTGGGCGCAGGCAATGGCCTCTTCGCCCAACGAGAGCATATAGAACGACATCTTCTTTTGCCGCTGCGCAATCTGCATGCGCGCATCAAAAGCGCGGGTCTTGACCATGGCGCGCAAACCCTTGCGCAGTGTGGCCACGTCCAGATCGGGGGCCCAGGGGCCGACGGCGTTGCCCTCCTTGTCCAGCACGCGGATCAGCGTGAAGGCCAGGTCGCTGGTTTGCGCGGCGGCCACATCGACCGGGGGGCGTCGCACGGCGCCGGCTTCGGATAAGGGGAGGTAGGAAAAGTCGGTGTCGTGTCCCGGTCGCCCAGTGGGCTCGGGCACGTGCAGACGCAGTGGCTCATACGGTGGCATAGGCATTTACTCCTTGCAGGGTCGTGTCCTGCAGCAGGTTTCAAGATGGACTGGCCGATTGGCGGATAGCCAAGCTCAGTCTGACAATACCGCAAACCCCACGGGATCGCCATGGGGTTTGCATGCGGTAGGGAGCATACCGCGGCTTGGGAGCCCGGCAAGGCTTTGGCCGCAAAATGTCTGCAATTTAACGAAAGTCCTGCATGCCTACGCTCCAAAAAGCCAGCCCCATTTCTTCCGACGACTTGAACCAACTCGACCTGTTGCGCGCCCACCGCCGGGTGCACAGGGAGCACGTTCTCGCCAAGCCGCCTGCGGCCCCCGAACATTTTCTGGCACCGGCCCTCACGACGGGGCAACGATTGGCCGACCGGGTGGCATCCACCATCGGCTCATGGCGCTTCATCGCGATCCAAAGCTCGGCAATCGCCATCTGGATTGCCGGCAACGTGCTGGCGGGCAACGGCGCGTGGGACCCGTATCCCTTCATCCTGCTCAACCTGCTGTTGTCATTTCAGGCGGCCTACACCGCGCCGGCCATCATGATGAGCCAGAACCGCCAATCCGAGCTGGACCGCCGGCATGCGGAAACCGACTACGAAATCAACGTCAAGGCGGAACTGGAGATCGAGCTGCTGCACGAAAAAATTGACCTGATGAAGGAACAGGAGTTGCTGGCCCTGACCGAGGCGGTGCGCAGCCTGTCAGCCCAGCTGGACGCCCTGCTGCAACGCGCACCTGGCACAACGGCGACCGGTACCCCCACACAAACGCCTTGATAATGCTATTATGTTGATAGCAGCATAGGCATATTTCGTGAGGGCTAGCGGCCACTTTTGCCAACAAATCCCGGCGCCATTGACGCTTTGCTGGTAGCGCCGGGGCTCAACGCAGCTTCAGGACACAAAGAACACTGAGGCTCGACTCGCCAGACGCCTACACAGCACTACAGCCGCGCAATTGCTCCATCTGCATGGCGAGTTTTTGCCGCATCTCTGACAAGCTCTGGCAGTTGGCGGCTGCGTCTGGGGCATCGGGCCGATCTTTCAGGCTGCTGCGCAGGGATTCGGGCGTCACGAAGTAGCGGACAACTCCGGTGCCCATGGTCCCCGCAGAACATTTTTCATCTTGTCAAAGAATAGTTGAATCCAAGCCCGACTCCCGCGCGTACTCACTGTGAGACTCCACAACCGCGGCACGCGGTGGTGGCTGGCTTACTTCTCTTCTACTTTTTGGAAAACACGCATGAAAACACTCACAACCGCCCTACTCATTGGTGCTGCGGGACTGGCCTGCACCACGGCCCAGGCCGATACCGGCAAACTTTTGCTGACCGGAGGCGTCAGCTCGGTCGACGGCTCGGCCGGTGGAGGCCTGACACCCTGGGCTGTGATTGGCAGCAACGCCACCGCGGGTGAAATCGGTGGATCTGCCTTCGTGACCCGCACCACCACGCAAGACTTTGGCTTGAACGTCTATGGCGCGGCGGTGGGCATCAAGGACCGCGTGGAACTGTCCCTGGCCCGACAGGACTTTGACGCTTCGCCTGCGATTGCGCTCAACGGCGTGGCGCCGTTTGGTGTGGCGCCCGGTCAGCACATCATGATGGACGTGATGGGTGTCAAGGTCAAAGTGGCCGGAGATGCAGTGCTGGACAGCGACACGCTGATGCCACAGATCGCCGTGGGCCTGCAATATAAGTCTGTGACACCCGGCTCACTCAGCTCGGTCTTCAACTTCCTGGGCACCAAAACCAATGGCACGGACTTTTATGTCAGCGCCACCAAGCTGTTCCTGGCCCAGGGCTTGTTGGTAAACGCCACGCTGCGCAACACCAACGCCAACCAGAATGGCCTGCTGGGCTTTGGATCTGGCGCACCGGGCAAAGACAGCCGCTCGTGGGTGCCTGAAGTGTCCGTGGCCTACCTGCTGAGCAAAAACTGGGCAATCGGTGCCGAGTACCGCGCCAAACCCAACAACCTGGAAGATCTGGGCCAAGCCGCCGGCTTGGGCAAGGGACTGGCAGAAGACCCTTGGAAAGACATTTTTGTAGCCTGGGCGCCCAACAAGAACGTGTCGGTCACGCTGGCCTATGCCGACCTGGGCCGCATCGTTCCCGGCGTGACGGCTGCGCGCAACCAGAGCGGTTATTACCTGTCTGCGCAATTCGCTTTTTGAACTGAACCCACTTTTACCCAGAGATTCCCATGAAAAAATTACTTGCCTCTTTTGTTCCCGCACTGGTGCTGGTCGCGTCCACCGGCATCACCTGCTCCGCCATCGCTCAGACGGCACCAGCACCAGCACCGGCATCAGCACCCGCCATGGCCAGCAGCGCATTGTTTGACACCTTTGGCGGCAAGGCCGGCCTCGTCAAGCTGATGGACGACTTCATGGTCCGCCTGCTGGCAGACCCGCGCACCGGCCCGCATTTCAAACCGGCCAACCAACAGCGTGTCAAAGAACAATTGGTCGACCAGCTCTGCTTTGTCATGGGCGGCCCCTGTGTCTACAAAGGCGCAGATATGAAGTCCGCACACGCCAACCTGGACATCACCAAGGGCGACTTCAACGCCCTGGTCGAGGTGCTGCAGCAGGCCATGGACGCGCAGGGCATTGCATTCACCGCACAAAACCAGTTGCTGGCCAAGCTGGCGCCCATGCACCGCGACGTGATCACCGTCCAATGAACAAGATCATGGCCACAACCACACCACAAAGCACTCCCCGCTTCGCCCATCGCGGCCTGAAAACGGCCCTGGTCACCGGCCTGCTGGCTGGCCTGGCCCAGGCAGGCACGCTGGAGGTGCTGGTACTGGACAAAGACGGCAAGCCACTGCCCGACGCCGTGGTCATCGTCGTGCCCAGCGCGCACGGCACCGCCAAGAAGGCACTGCCACTGACGGCCACCATCAACCAGGAGAAAATGCAGTTTGTTCCCAACGTCACTGTTGTGGGGGTCGGGGCCAAAGTGCGCTTTACCAATACCGACGCATGGGACCACCATGTGCGCCTGACGGTGCCGGGCTCCGTGACCAGCGCCAACCCGAACAACGACGGCATGTCGCTGCGGCTAGAGGGTAAATCGGAGGGCAAGCCGGCCAGCTCCACAGTCCTCGCCTTGGACAAACCCGGCGCGACCGGAGCCGTGTTGCTCGGCTGCTTTATCCACGGCTCGATGAGCGGCCACGTATATGTTGCCGAGTCGCCATGGACCGTCAAGACAGAAGCCAATGGCATCGCCGTGATTGAAGACGTGCCCGATGGTGCGGCCAATCTCAAGGTCTGGCACGCCAATCAGTTGGTTGAAAAAGCGCAGCCCGCACTGGTGGTGGGCGCTGCACCGGCCAAGCTGACAATCTCGCTCGACGTGGTGCCCCGGCGCCGCCGGGTTTGATACCGCTTACAGCATCTTTTGGATCAAAGCACCCTTGAAGAGTACGGGCCCTGTGGGGCCTGTTTCGCTTGGCACACCGCCTTTGGGCTCCAAGCTGATGGCCAGCGTTGGCACTTCCCGCACATCGCGCTCACCAGCGGTCAGGCGCAGCAGTTTGTCACGCCCCAAAACGCCCAGGGATTTGGGTCCACCTGACGGCGGCAAGGCCCACAGTTGCAGCGAACGGTCACCCGCCTCTTGATAAGCGCCCACGCGCTGCAGCGTCAGCTTCTTGGCCTTGGGGTCGAAGGTGACCAGCATGGAGGCTGCGGCCTTGTCATCGGCCAGCACCGCCACGTATTCGATCTGCGGCGCGGACAGCAACTGGTTTTGCAGGCGGGCGATCTCACCCCCAAATTCCTGGCGCTGACCCACACTGACGGTGACTGCCGCCACCGTCGCCAGGGCGCCCACCGCCGTAGCGACACGCCACAGCGTCAGGCTGCGCAGCCAGGCGGCCATGCCGGTGGATTCTGCAGCGGTCTGCGCGCGCACAGCGGCTTGTGCAGCGCCGGTCTTTTCGCCTTGCACCAGGTTATGGATGCGGGTCCAGACCACGGCGTCGGGCTGTACCTGGGGTTGTAGTTCATTGATGCTGGATAGGCGGCTCTGCCAGATCAGCGCGGCGGCACGCACTGGTGCCTGTTCACGCGCCATGGCTTCGAAGCGGCGGCGGGCGCCACCGCGCAAAGTGCCCAGCGCATAGGCGCTGGCCATGCGTTCCAATAGTTCTGGGTTTTTCCGGAGGTTCATGGTGATGCCTCTCTAAGCAAAATGCGCCATGCACAAGCGCAGCTGTTCCAGGCCGCGGCGTATCCAGGTCTTGACCGTGCCTAGCGGCAGGCTCAGTTGCTGGGCCAGTTCACCATGGCTCAGATCGCGCACATAGGCCAGGCTGACTACCTCGCGCTGTTTGTTGTCCAGCTTGCCCAGGCACTGGTGCAAGGCCCAGGCCTGTTCGCTGGCTTGGGCCGTGTCCATGGGGGTTGGCGCGTCGCCAACCAGCGTGTCGGTCAGGGTTTCGTCCAATTCCTGCGTCACATGGCTGCGGTCGGCGGTGCGCCGGCGCAGCATGTCCAGCCCACGGCTGCGCACGATCAGACCCATCCAGGCCATGGGCGGGCTCAGCGACGCGCGGTAATCCGGCGCCGAGCGCCAGATGGACAGAAAGGCCTCTTGCAACACATCTTCGGCCCAGTCGCGGTGGGAGACCACGCGCAGCGCCAGACCGTACAACTTGGGTGCGCACTGCCGGTACAAGACCTTGAGCGCAGTGTCGTCTTGCTGGGCGACGCGCTCTAAAAGTGCAATGAGCAGGGCGTCGTTGGTTTCAGTGTTCATGTCCGCATTGTGAAGGAACACGCTGGCATAGCGCTGCGAGAGCGGTGTTCCCGACGGTGGATGCAAATTGCTATCAAATGGATAGCGTGCTGCGCTTGTTCCACGAGGGCTAGAGGACAAAAGCATGTTTGACATTCCCTGGAATAACTGGGTTGCATAAAAAACTACTCATTCAGAGTACGCAGTAGGTCGCCTATTGGATTCAAACCCGAGCAGCCCAGTGGGATACCTGAATCTGCCACGGCGGATCGCCCGTATTGCAAGGGTGTGGGCCGAAATTCTTTGCGCCCCGCCAACCGCTCTTATCCACCAGCCAAGGAAATAACCATGACCTCTGTTGTTCAAAATCTCTCCGGTAACCCAGCTTCTTCCTCCCCTTCCATCGCGTCGCGCCGCGCCTTTATGGGCCGCACCGGCACCTTATCCGCCGTGGCCGTCGCGCTGCTGGCTGGCCAGGACGCCATGGCCCAGGGCATGTCGGCCGACACGTCCAAAGACGTCGGCATTCTCAATGTGGCGCTGGGCCTGGAGCACGAAGCCATCAACGCCTACCAGTTGGGTGCCGGTAGCGGCCTGCTTCAAAAGGGCGTGCTGGACGTAGCCGTGCGCTTTCAATCCGACCACAAGACCCACCGCGACGCACTGATCGCCACGATCCAGAAATTGGGCGGCACGCCGGTCATGGAAAAGAAACTGGAAGAGTACGCCAAGGCGCTGAAGGCCGACACGCTGCGCAACCAGACGGATGTGCTGGACCTGGCCGCCCGCCTGGAGCTGGGTGCCATCAACGCCTACCTGGGCGTGATCCCGGCGTTTGGCAGCAAAGACCTGGCCAAGGTCGCCGCCCGCCTGGCCGCCGATGAGACCATGCACTTCACCGTGCTGACCAGCACGCTGGGCCGCCCCCTGCCTGCGGGTGCGCTGTCCTTTGGTGCCTGATGCGGTCGTTTGTAATGCACAGACAGTGGATAGCCGTCAGCCTGTGGACGGCACTGCTGGCGTTGGCCGGGTCGCCGCTGGTGGCCCAAGCTCAATCCGCAGTACGCGGTCAAACGCTGTTTGAATCGCGCTGCACGGCCTGCCACAGCCTGGACGCCAACCGCGTCGGCCCGGCTTTGCAGACCGTCGTTGGCCGCAAGGCGGGTACCGCCAAAGACTACGACTACTCGCCGGAACTGGCGGGCGCCAAGCACCGCTGGAACCGGCAAATGCTGCTGGCCTGGCTGACCGACCCGGAGACGGTGGTGCCCGGTCAGCGCATGGCATTCCAGGTGGAAGAAGCCGCCGATCGCGAGGATATCGTGGCATTTCTGACCGCGAAGGGCAAGGGGCGCACAGCTTCGAAATAGGCTGAGGATGTCAGTTGTGCGCCTTGCAGTTGCACAACTGGAATTCATGGCCTCCGGGTGAGGCCAAGCTACCTACATATTGCGACGGTACTGCCCACCCACTTCAAACAAGGCATTGGTGATCTGCCCCAGTGAGCAGACGCGCACCGCATCCATCAGCACTTCAAACACGTTCTGGTTGTCGATGACGGCCTGCTGCAGGCGCTTCAGGGCGGCTGGTGACTCGGCGGCGTGGGTGGCGTGGAAGTCGGCCAGGCGTTTCAACTGACTCTGCTTTTCCTCGTCGGTCGAGCGGGCCAGCTCCAGCTTGTCCATGACCTGGTCACCATGCGGGTTGCGGAAGGTATTGACGCCGATGATGGGCAGCTCGCCGGTGTGCTTGAGCATCTCGTAGGTCATGCTCTCGTCCTGGATCTTGCCGCGCTGGTAGCCGGTTTCCATGGCACCCAGCACGCCGCCGCGGTCGGCAATGGCCGTGAACTCGGACAGCACGGCTTCTTCCACCAGCTCGGTCAGCTCCTCGATGATGAAGGCACCCTGGTTGGGGTTTTCGTTCTTGGCCAGGCCCCACTCACGGTTGATGATGAGCTGGATCGCCATGGCGCGGCGCACCGAGTCTTCTGTGGGCGTGGTGATGGCTTCATCGAACGCATTGGTGTGCAGGCTGTTGCAGTTGTCGTAGATGGCGATCAGTGCTTGCAGCGTGGTGCGGATGTCGTTGAACTGGATCTCCTGCGCGTGCAGGCTGCGGCCACTGGTTTGAATGTGGTATTTCAGCTTTTGCGAGCGTTCGTTGGCGCCGTATTTCTCTTTCATCGCCACGGCCCAGATGCGGCGTGCCACACGGCCCATGACCGTGTATTCGGGGTCCATGCCGTTGGAGAAGAAGAAGCTCAGGTTGGGCGCAAAGTCGTCAATGTGCATGCCGCGCGCCAGATAGGCTTCGACCAGCGTGAAGCCATTGCTGAGCGTGAACGCCAGCTGGCTGATCGGGTTGGCGCCAGCCTCGGCAATGTGATAACCCGAGATGGACACCGAGTAGAAGTTGCGCACGTTGTGGTGCACAAAATACTCGGCGATGTCGCCCATCACCTTGAGACTGAACTCGGTCGAGAAGATGCAGGTGTTCTGGCCCTGGTCTTCTTTCAAAATGTCGGCCTGCACCGTGCCACGCACATTGGCCAGCACCCATTCGCGGATTTTCTCGGTTTCTGTGTCGGTGGGCTGGCGACCGTTGTCGGCCTGGAACTTTTCCAGGTTCTGGTCGATGGCCGCGTTCATGAACATCGCCAGGATGCTGGGCGCGGGTCCGTTGATGGTCATGGACACGCTGGTGGCCGGGTTGCACAGATCGAAGCCGCCGTACAGCACCTTCAGGTCGTCCAGCGTGGCAATGCTGACGCCGCTGTTGCCGACCTTGCCGTAGATATCGGGACGCGGATCGGGGTCGTTGCCGTACAACGTGACCGAGTCAAACGCCGTGCTGAGCCGCTTGGCGGCCATGCCGCTACTCAGCAACTTGAAGCGGCGGTTGGTGCGGAAGGCATCACCCTCACCGGCGAACATGCGGGTCGGGTCCTCGCCCTCGCGCTTGAAGGCAAAGGTGCCGGCGGTGTAGGGGTAGCTGCCGGGTACGTTGTCCAGCATCAGCCATTTCAGGATTTCGCCGTGGTCCTCGTAGGTCGGCAACGCCACCTTGCGGATCGTGGTGCCGGAGAGCGACTTGGTGGTCAGCGCGGTGCGCAACTCCTTGTCACGGATCTTGACGACGTATTCGTCGCCCGCGTAGGCCTTCTGCATTTCGGGCCACTGGGCCACCAGCTTGCGGGCAGCCGGGTCCTGGCGCTCGGTGCGCTCGCTGGCCAGACGCAACACCGTGTTCTTGGCGCCATCCCGCGTGGCATCGTCGTCCAGCAGCATGCGGGCGGTTTCGCTCAACTGCTGGATCTCGCGGGCCAGGCGGGCCTCGGCCCGGGCGTGCCGTTTGTAGCCACGCACGGTGTCGGTGATTTCGGCCAGGTAGCGCGTGCGGGCGGCAGGCACCACCGGCGTCTGGTTGCTGCTGTGGCGCACGCTGACCTTGGGCAGCATGCCACCGCCGGTCACCGGCAAGCCCAGCTCCTGCAGACGCGGCAGCAGGGCCTGGTACAGGGCCGTCACGCCGTCGTCGTTGAAGCGCGCGGCCATGGTGCCAAACACCGGCATCTGCTCCGGTGGTGTGGTCCAGGCTTCCTTGTTGCGCTGCACCTGTTTGGCCACGTCGCGCAGCGCATCGCTGGCGCCCTTGCGGTCGAACTTGTTGATGGCCACGAACTCGGCAAAGTCCAGCATGTCGATTTTTTCCAGCTGGCTGGCCGCGCCAAACTCGGGTGTCATCACATACATGGGGATGTCGACCAATGGCACGATGGCGGCATCGCCCTGGCCAATGCCCGAGGTCTCAACGATGATGGCATCAAAGCCCGCCACCTTGCAGGCGGCAATCACATCCGGCAGCGCCTGGCTGATCTCGGAGCCAAAGTCGCGCGTGGCCAGGCTGCGCATGAAGACGCGTTCGCCGTTCTGCCATGGGCCGATGGCATTCATGCGGATGCGGTCACCCAGCAGGGCCCCGCCGCTCTTGCGCCGGGAGGGATCAATCGAAATCACAGCCAAGCGCATGGCGTCGCCCAGGTCCAGGCGCAGACGCCGGATCAGCTCGTCGGTGAGCGATGATTTGCCCGCACCGCCGGTGCCGGTGATACCCAGAACCGGTATCTTTTTTGTAGCAGCCTGTGCCCGCAATTCGGGGGCTAGCGGGTGTTTTCCTTCAGAACCTTCGAGGCCGGTGATGAGTTGGGCCAGCGCCCGCCAGGCCGGCTGGCTGTGGCCCTGGATAGCATCCAATCCGGTCGGTGCAAAGCCCAGCAAGTCCTTGTCGCAGCGCATCACCATCTCGCCGATCATGCCGGCCAGGCCCATGCGCTGGCCGTCCTCGGGGCTGTAGATGCGGGTCACGCCATAGGCCTGCAGCTCGGCAATCTCGCTGGGCACAATCACGCCGCCGCCGCCGCCAAACACCTGGATGTGGGCGCCACCGCGCTGTTTGAGCAGGTCCACCATATATTTGAAATACTCGACGTGGCCGCCCTGGTAAGAGCTGATGGCGATGCCCTGCGCGTCTTCCTGCAAGGCGGCGGTGACGACCTCGTCCACACTGCGGTTGTGGCCCAGGTGGATGACCTCGGCGCCCATGCCCTGCAGGATGCGGCGCATGATGTTGATGGCCGCGTCGTGCCCGTCAAACAGGCTGGCCGCCGTGACGAAGCGCACCTTGTGCGTGGGACGGTAATTGGCCAGGGCCTTGAATTCAGCGGACAGGTCGGTCATGGGGCGCTCCTATATCACCGTGCTTTTTCCGGCACGGTTGACGTTTACGTAAACGTCAACTGTAAACCATTTGTGCCAACATTGGCTTACGCCGTTGCCGGGCGGGGTGTTGCTCCCCATCCAAATCCATTAAAGTCAGGGCCGGCGTGCACCCGCCAGAAAGAACACCATGCAACCGATACAACTCTTTGACCCCGCGTCCAGCACTTATACCTACATCGTCTTCGACGAGGCCACCCGCGACGCCGTCATCATCGACCCGGTGGATGAGCAGGTGGAGCGCGATCTGACCCAGCTGCGCCAGTACGGGCTCAAGCTGCTGTGGACGGTGGAGACCCATGCGCATGCGGACCACATCACCAGCGCCGGCCTGCTGGCCGAACACACCGGCGCGCAGACGGCCGCACCCCAGGGTTGTGGCATCACCACTGCGGCCCTGCAACTGGTGCACAACCAGGTGCTGCGCTTTGGCGGCGAGTCCATGACGGCCCTGCACACCCCCGGCCACACCGCCGGCAGCATGAGTTTTGTGTGGCGCGACCATGTGTTCACCGGTGACACCCTGCTGATCAATGGCTGTGGCCGTACCGATTTTCAGTCCGGCAGCGCCGAGGCCATGTACCACTCGCTGACCCAGGTTCTGTTCAAGCTGCCGGACGCCACCACGGTCTGGCCCGGCCACGACTACCAGGGTCGCTCGCACAGCAGCATAGGTGCCGAGCGCACGGGCAACGTCCGGGTGGCGGGCAAGTCGCTGGAGGAGTTCACTGCCATCATGGCCGGGCTCCACCTGCCCCGGCCCAAACGCATAGATGAGGCCGTGCCGGCCAACCTGAGTTCCGGTATCCGCCACGATGCGGACGGCGTGGACGCACAGGCCGTGCGCCCGGCACCCGGGTATGCAGGGGATATCAGCGCCGCCTTGGCCCACAGCTGGTGGCAGAACGGTGAGGCAGTGCTGGTGGACGTGCGCACCGACGCGGAACGTGAATGGGTGGGTTTTGTGCCCGGCGCCGTGGCCCTGGCCTGGAAGCAATGGCCCGGCATGGCGATGAACCCGGGCTTTGACGACGGCCTGCGGGCCGCTGTGCCCGCCGGCAAGAAGGTGGTGCTGTTGTGCCGCAGCGGCGTGCGTTCCGTGGCGGCCGCCAAACGTGCCACAGAACTGGGCCTGGAGGCCTACAACATCCTGGAAGGCTTTGAAGGCGACCCCGACGCCAACGCCCAGCGCGGCAAAAAGGGCGGCTGGCGATTGCAGGGCCTGCCCTGGCGCCAAGGATAATGGCGCATGACCTTTCTTGCCCTGGATATTGGCAATACGCGCCTCAAGTGGGCGCAGTATGCTTCCCCCCGCCCCGATGCCCTGTTGCTGGCCCAGGGCGCCGAATTCCTGGAAAACATTGACAAGCTGTCCGAAGGCGCCTGGCTGGGTCTGAAGGCTCCCCAACACATCCTGGGTTGCGTGGTGGCGGCCGATGCCGTCAAGCGCCGCCTGCAGGAGCAGATGGAGCTGTGGGACGTGTCACCCCAGTGGATCGTGGCCAGCGAGGCCGAAGCCGGCCTGCGCAATGGATACGACCACCCCACACGACTGGGGGCGGACCGCTGGGTCGCCATGATCGGTGCCTACCACCGCATGCTGTCGCAAGGTGCCCCCCGCCCCATGGTGGTGGTCATGGTGGGCACGGCGGTAACAGTGGAAGCGGTGGATACCAGCGGCAAATTCCTCGGCGGCCTGATCCTGCCCGGCCACGGCATCATGCTGCGCGCACTGGAGTCCGGCACGGCAGGCTTGCACGTGCCGACGGGCGAGGTGCGCGAGTTCCCGACCAACACCAGTGACGCGCTGACCAGCGGTGGCACCTATGCCATTGCCGGGGCCGTGGAACGCATGGTGCAGCATGTGCGCCAGCACTGCGGCGCCGAGCCGCTGTGCGTGATGACAGGGGGTGCCGGCTGGAAAATGGCGCCCAGCATGTCGTTGCCGTTCGAGCTGGTCGACAACCTGATCTTTGACGGCTTGCTGCAACTGGCCGCGGTGCGTTTTCCGGCCTAGTTTGCTAGTGAGCTGCGGGGCGCCCGCTTCAGGTCAAGCGGTGTAAGCTGTTCGAATGCATCAAGTATTCAAGTGTGGCGTGCGGCGGATTGCGGGAGCGATCCTGGTTGCGGCGATGGTCGTTGCCGGTTGTTCGAGACAGCCGCAACCCGTACCCGCGGAATATGTCCTCCCGGTTCCGATCGGAGATGCACTTGAAACAACGGGGGCGCATGGCATCGTCCCGTCGATTGGCAAGTGGATGGTTGCACCGTCCGGGCAGGTTGCAAACTGGTTGGGGCAACACGTGGATGGCAAGGAGATTTACGAGCCAATCAATGTGATCCTCTTCGACCCGATTGCCAAGACGGCGGTCGAGGCACAGGACAGGCTGGTCGCTGCCGCCACCGCCGCCAACTTTCCGGCTCGCAGTGGCCATTCGTCAGGGTATGGTGCCATCATCGATGGGGCGGTTTACCCCGAACTCCCCTGGGGGCCGGGAAACGCGTTCTCCGATGAGCCGTTTGTACTTTCCAACAACCATGGTCGGATATTTGGGCCGCACAAATTGCCGGCGGGCTGGCTCTTTGTCGGTGCATTCAGCAGGGAAGCCATAGCGCCTACTCAAGAGGTAAAGCACAGCTATGCGTCCTTGAACCAATCCCGCGACGCGTTTGCCCACAGCATGGTCACCCGTGCGAACTACCGCATCACTTCTTTCATCAGTCTCGACAATGCCATCCTGGATCAATCTGCAAGAGGAACCGGCGACCACGATGGGATCGCCATCCTGCTGGAAGCGACGCGGTGAGCAAAGACGGTGGTGCCGGCGACGGTTAGATATCCAATAGCTGCGAGAAATCGGTATCCGAGTTGCGGCGGGTGCTGCTGCCCACGACCGAACTGGATTCAAACATGTGCTCCACGATCGTGGCCTCCGACTCACCAGGGCGCGGGCCGCTGAGGAGCGCACGGTCCAGCAGGCGCATCAGGACCGTGCGGGCGGTTTCGGGGCTTTCGCCATGCAAATCAAACGTGACATTCACGGTGAGGCGCACCGTGGTCAGATCCGGGACACGCTCCACCAACCGTTGGGCGATGCCGGTGTCCTGCAATACCGCGCCGTCATCGGTGACAAACAGAACGCGCGCAGGGACCTTGGGTGACAGCACGTGGGAGGTGCCTTCCGCATTGACGACCAGCATCACGCCGTTCGCAAAATCGCGGGCCCAGGCCGTTTTGCCGCCCTTGAAGCCGCGGATGGTGAAACCATACTCACGCGGTGAGACAAAGTAACGCCCCGTGGCGTCGACCGCCGGATCGTCCACCTCGACGTCGTCGTGGACAAACACGTAACGGACCACATCCGGTGACATCTGCCGCTTGATGGCCTCTGGCAATCCCTGCGGCTTTTCACGGGAAGTCAGTTCACTCCAGCTGGTCACGGCGTTCCCCCTATTGCATCTTATGCGCCATCATACTGATTTCCCACCTGAGCCTAACCAGCCTTCCGCCAGCCGTACCCAGTAGGTCGCGCCCAGCGGAATCAGGGTGTCATTGAAGTCGTAGCTGGGGTTGTGCAGCATGCAGGGGCCACCACCGTGGCCCATCTCGCGGTGTGCGCCGTCGCCGTTGGCGATGAAGGCATAGCAGCCGGGCTTGGCCATCAGCATGTAGGCAAAATCCTCAGCGCCCATGGTGGGTTCCTGGGCGCCCACACGGGCCTCGCCGACGATGCCGGCCATGACCTGGCGGGCAAACTCCGCCTCTTTGGCCGAATTGATGGTGGGCGGGTAGTTGCGCACAAATTCAAAGCTGCACTCCATGCCAAAGGCCGCGGCCGTGTGGCGGGCGATCTCCTCCATGCGCTGCTCGATCATGTCCAGCACTTCAATGCTGAAGGTGCGCACCGTGCCCTGCAGCTCGCAGCTGTCCGGTATCACATTGGTGGCCTCACCGGCGTGGATCATGGTGACCGAGATCACGCCCGCGTCGATGGGCTTCTTGTTGCGGCTGATGATGGTCTGAAAAGCCTGCACCATCTGGCAGGCCACGGGCACCGGGTCCAGCGCGTTGTGCGGCATGGCCGCATGGCCGCCCTTGCCGCGAATGGTGATCTTGAATTCGTTGCTGGACGCCATGACCGGCCCGGCGCTGACCGCGAACTTGCCGACCTCGGAGCCCGGCCAGTTGTGCATGCCAAACACGGCGTCCATCGGGAATTTCTCGAACAGCCCGTCCTTGATCATTTCCCGGGCACCGCCACCGCCCTCTTCCGCCGGTTGGAAGATCAGGTACACCGTGCCGTCAAAGTTACGCTGGGTCGCAAAGTGCTGCGCTGCGGCCAGCAGCATGGCAGTGTGGCCGTCATGGCCGCAGGCGTGCATCTTGCCGGCGTATTGGCTGGCGTGGGCGAAAGTGTTGAACTCCTGCATCGGCAAGGCGTCCATGTCAGCCCGCAGGCCAATCGCGCGGTCCGAGGTGCCAGCCTTGACGATGCCCACGACGCCGGTAGTGCCCATGCCGCGGTGCACGGGAATGCCCCACTGCGTCAGCTGGGCCGCCACCACATCGGCCGTGCGTTGCTCGTGGAAACACAGTTCGGGGTGGGCGTGCAGGTCGCGACGGATGCTTGCGATGGCCGGCGCGGCAGAAACCAGTGCGTCAATAAGCTTCATATCAGAGGTGTTCTTGGTGGTGGGGTCAAAGGCGCATTATTACGCCGCAGGCCTTACCATGGCGGGCATGCGTGATTCATCCACATCCATCCCCATCCGCCCCGTCCAGCAGATCGTTGGCGCCTGCCCCCATGACTGCCCGGACACCTGCTCCCTGGTCACCACCGTACAGGACGGCGTTGCAACCCAGGTGCACGGCAACCCGGCCCACCCACACACGGACGGCGCCCTGTGCACCAAGGTGTCACGCTACACCGAACGCACCTACCACCCGGAGCGCATCCTGCACCCGCTCAAGCGCACGGGGCCAAAGGGCTCCGGCCAGTTTGAACGTGTCAGCTGGGAGTCCGCGCTGACCGATATCGCAGCCCGGCTCTCCGCCATTGCCAGCCGGGGGCCCGACGCGGCCCAGGCCATCCAGCCCTACAGCTATGCCGGCACCATGGGGCTGGTGCAGAGCGAAAGCATCGCCGCCCGTTTTTTCCACCAGTTGGGCGCATCGTTCCTGAACCGCACCATTTGCGCCACCGCCGGCGGCGAAGGCCTGACGCAGACGCTGGGGCGCAAGGTCGGCATGCGGGTCGAGTTCTTTGCCGAATCCAGGCTGATCATCATCTGGGGCAGCAACTCGATCGCCAGCAACCTGCACTTCTGGCGCTACGCGCAAGTGGCCAAACGCAATGGTGCCAAGCTGATTTGCATAGACCCGCGCAAGACCGAGACCGCCGACAAGTGCCACGAACACATTGCCCTGCGCCCGGGCACCGATGCGGCGCTGGCGCTGGCGCTGATGCATGAACTGATCGTCAACGACTGGCTGGACCACGACTACCTGGCGCAATACACGCTGGGCTGGGACGCCCTGCGCGCCCATGCCCTGGAGTGGACGCCCGAGCGGGCCGCCGCCATTTGCGGCATCACGGTGGAGCAGATCACCTCGCTGGCGCGCGACTACGGGGGCTGCCTGCAACGTGGCGAGCCAGCCGCCATCCGCATGAACTACGGCCTGCAACGCGTGCGCGGTGGCGGCAATGCGGTGCGGGCCATTGCCTGCCTGCCGGCGCTGATCGGCGCCTGGCGCCACCGTGCCGGGGGCGTTTTGCTGTCGTGCTCCGGGGCTTTTCCAGTTGCACGGGCTGCGCTGGAGCGCCCCGATCTGCTGGCCGGACGCACGCCCCGCACCATCAATATGGTGACCATTGGCGACGACCTGCTGCGCCCCGCATCCTCGGAGTTTGGCCCGGCGATTGAGGCCCTGGTGGTCTACAACAGCAACCCGGTGGCGGTGGCGCCTGACTCCAGCAAGGTGGTGCAGGGCTTTGCCCGCGAGGACCTGTTCACCGTGGTGCTGGAGCACTTCCAGACCGACACCGCCGACTACGCCGACTACATCCTGCCCGCCACCACGCAGCTGGAGCACTGGGACGTGCACCTGAGCTACGGCCACACCGACGCGCTGCTGAACCGCCCGGCCATCGCGCCCGTGGGCGAGGCCAAGCCCAACACCCAGATCTTCCGGGAACTGGCGGCCCACATGGGTCTGCATGACCCTGGTTTTCTCCAGCCCTGTTTTACGGAGAGCGACGAGAGCCTGTGCCGTGCCGCGTATGGCCCGGCCGTGGACTTTGAACTGTTGCTGCGCCAGGGCTTTGTCACCCTGCCCATGGCAGAGGCGCCGTTTGCCAACGGCGGCTTTCCAACACCCTCTGGCCGCTGCGAATTCTTCAGCGCACGGCTGCAAGCCCAGGGGCTGGACGGCCTGCCCACCTACCTGGCCAACTACGAAGCGGTGGGCAGCTCGACGGAATTTCCGCTGGCCATGATTTCACCGCCGGCACGCAATTTCCTGAACTCCAGCTTCGTCAACGTGAAGAGCCTGCGCGACATCGAGGGCGAGCCCATCGTGGAACTGCACGCGGACGACGCGCAAGCCCGCGCCATCCAGTCCGGCGATGTGGTGCGGGTGTTCAACCAGCGCGGCGAATACCGCTGCAAGGCCAAGGTCTCGCCCCGGGCGCGTCCGGGCGTCGTCAACGGGCTGGGCGTCTGGTGGCGCAAGCTCGGGCTGGCGGGCACGAACGTCAACCAGCTCACCAGCCAGAACCTGACGGATATGGGCGCCGGGCCTACGTTCTACGACTGCCTGGTCGAAGTTGCATTGGTGAAATAGGCCGCTAGCCCTCGTGGAATATGACTATAGTGCTATTTAATAGGTAGCAATTTATCGGGTATCCGTTCCACCAGCCCAGTCGCAGGGTTGGCAGGCGACACAAAGAGAAATTCAGTTTCAGTCGCCCGTGAGATGGCGCGGCGGATCGTGGGGTTAGCGGGGTAGGCCGCCTGCTACGCGACCGGTTTCACCTCGATGTGGTACAGGCCCCAGGGACACAACGCGAACCGCTCCTTCAGCGGTTTGTCCTTGAAACCGGCCAGCCGATCGGCGTCGTAGACCGCCCATTGGGGTCCGAGCCCGCCCAGTGCCAGGGGCCGGCCGTCCATATGCGTGGCGACGATCATGCGGTAGGCGCGCAGGTCCGCCAGGCTCAGCGCCACGTTGTAGCCGTCCACCGCCCGCAGGCCGACCGACAAACCACCGCCCAATGCAACACCCGCGAATTCGAGCACGGTAGTGACAAGCGGGCCGGACAGGGTGTGCACCCTGGCGTCGTATTCCAGCGTTGGCTTGATCGTGGTCTTGGGCATTTTGTCCAACGCAGCGGCATCCAGCTCCAGGGCCTGATCAAATTTCACGCCATGCTTGGACAGCATCTGGTCCAGCGCGGGATCAAGCGCACCACGGTTGGCGTGGGTCATGTTGCCGCTGATGGTCAGGAGCACAGGACCGCGCGCGGAAGCACCAGCGGCGCGGGCAGTCGCCATGGGCAGGAGGCCGATCAGGGCCGCGCGGTTCAGAAAGTCACGTTTTTTCATAGAATCGCCCTCAGACCAGTATGAGAATCATTCTATCGACCACCATGCCCCATCCGCTCACCAACTCGCGCCGAACGCCGTGAGATCCGCCCGCACCGTCATCCTCGGGGTTGGCGCCCTTGCGCTGTTTGCGCTGGCGGGATGCGGAACGACGCAGTCCCCGCGAGGGGATTTCGGGTCCTCCGAGCGGATGGACTTGCCCTCGCGGCTCACCGCGGACCAGGCCGGCGATGTCACCATCTATGCGATTGGACTGGTAGGCACGCCCTACCGCTACGGGGGCAACACGCCACAGTCTGGATTCGACTGCAGCGGGCTGATTGGCCATGTGTACCAGACCCGTGCGCGGGTCGCTGCACCCCGAACCGTGGCCAAGCTCAGTGGTTGGGGAAACGCTGTGGCGACGGAGAACGTGCGTTCCGGGGACCTGGTGCTTTTCTCACAGCGCGACACCGTGACCCATGCCGGCATCTACGTCGGCAGCGGGCGTTTTGTGCACGCCCCGTCCACGGGCGGTGAGGTCCGGCTGGATTCCCTGGGCTCCAATTACTGGGCCGCCCAGCAGATTGCGTTTCGGCGGCCATGAAGGCTTTCGATTCCATGGAATGCGCCGGACGGGCAGCCCTTGTCTGTATAGTCCCCCTGCTCAGCCGGTCACACTGGCTCCTCCAGAAAAGCAGATCGATCAGATGACCCCCATTGGAAAAACCGGATCGGCCGCCACGATTACCGACGTCGCACACCGTTCCGGCGTGTCGATCAAGACCGTCTCCCGGGTGATCAACCAGGAGTCCGGCGTTCACCCCGATACCCGCGACCTGGTGCTCAAGGTTGTGGCTGAGCTGAGGTACCGGCCCAAGCTGTCGGCGCGCAGTCTGGCCGGGGCCCGTTCTTTTTTGATTGGCCTGTTGTACTACGACCCCAGCGCCGCATTTGTCGGTGATGTCCAGCAAGGGGCGACCCTGCGGTGTCGCGAGGCGGGTTACCACCTGGTCGTGGAGTCCCTCCACAACGACGCGCCGGACCTGGCCCAGCAGGTGTCACGGATGGTCAGCGCCCTGCAGCCCGACGGGATGATCCTGACGCCACCCCTGTGCGACAACCCGGCTGTCTTGAAGGCGCTGCGAGAGAACCATACGCCCTGTGTATTGGTATCGCCGGCGCGGGATGTCAAGGGCATGGCCAGTGTGCGCATGGACGATACCAAGGCATCCGAAGAGATCACCAACCTCCTGATAGGACTGGGGCATGAGCGGATTGCCTTCATCCAGGGGCCGCCGGATCAGGCCGCCTCCGGACTGCGTTACCAGGGCTATCTGCGGGCCATGAAGTCCCACGGCGTTGCCGTTGACCAGGAGTTGGTGTGCGCGGGAGATTTCGTCTTTGCCTCCGGAGCGGAAGCCGCGAACAAGTTGTTGAGCCGACGCGTTCGCCCGACGGCCGTGTTTGCCGGCAACGACGACATGGCGCTGGGCGTGCTGGCTGCGGCGCAGCGCCTGGGGCTTGCTGTTCCGGGTGACCTGTCCATTGCCGGCTTTGATGATTCGCCGGCCGCGCGCCTGGTGTGGCCACCCTTGACCACCGTGCGGCAGCCCAAGAACGAAATGGCGCGGGTCGCGGTGGAGATGCTGATCGCGGCCAATCGCAGTGATGCGCCAGCCGTGACAGAAGACCGGCTGCACCGGGTGTTGCCGCACGAATTGGTGGTGCGTGACTCCACCAGCACGCCGCTGGCAAGAGCGGGTGGTCACGCCAAGCGCAAGTGATCTAGCGCGCGCACATCCTGTCAACCAGGGCGCGGTGGGTGGGGAGGTCTGCTACGGCCCGCTGCCCTATGGTCTGAATCATCGCGAACTCCTTGCGCGCGTCGTCCATGCGGGGATAGGCGGCGCGGGCGTGGCTGAGATCGGTCTTGAACTCCATGCCATACAACACGTACTGCCAACTCGATGGTGGGTACATCTCCAGATCGGTCAGGAAATCCAGTCGGTGCGGGGGGCGGCAGCGCCACATGCTCAACTGTTCCTTGAGCGTGCTGGAGAGGGACGCAGGGTCTGTGTTGTCGCGCCAGAACGCGTGGTCCGTGCGCTGTGTCAGGCAGTAGTGCATCTTGACAAAGTCCACGACGCGTTCGTAGCGCTGGCGCATGAAGTGGTTGAAGTGCCTGGCCACAGGCTCGGTGTTGCCGTCTGCCGGAAACAGGAACGCCAGTAGATAGGCCGCGGTTTCTATGAGACCAATGCCGGATGCCTCCAGGGGTTCGATGAAGCCCCCTGACAGGCCCACCGCCACGCAGTTCTTGATCCAGTGGACCTCACGGTATCCCAGGTCCAGCTTGAGCGCACGGGGGGTCAAGTCGGCTGACGCCGGACCGATGTAGGCACGCAGTACTTCCTCCGCACGCGTGTCGTCGGTGTGCTGGCTGGAATACACGTAACCCACCCCGCGGCGTTGCTGCAAGCCAATATCCCAGGTCCAGCCCGCCTCATGGGCGGTGGAGATGGTATAGGACGCAATGGGCGCGTCGGCTGTTGCATAGGGAACCTGCATGGCCAATGCGCGGTCGACGAAGAGACTGTCCTTGATGCTGTGAAAGGGCGCGCCCAGCGCTTTGCCAATCAGTTCGGCCCGAAAGCCGGTGCAGTCGACATAGAGGTCCGCCTGCAGTGTGCCCAACTCGGCGGTCACGACCGCCGCGATGGCGCCCGACGCATCGAGCGTCACCCGTTCCACGGTCGCAATGCGGTGTTGCACGCCCAGTGATTTGGCGTGGCGTGCCAGCAGGGACGCGAACTTGCCCGCATCAAAGTGGTAGGCATAGTTCATCTGCCCCAGGTAGTCCCCATCGTTCAGGCGTTTCGGACCATGGCGTGCATCTGCAACCCGCTTTTGCATCGTGGCCGCCTCGGCAAAGGCGGCATCCTTGCCCGCCATGCCCAGCAACCAGTAGGGCAACAGCTCTGGCCCTCCAGGGCGCTGGCTCGGCTGGCTGAAGGGGTGAAAGTATTCGGACTTGCCCGGCGCTCCGGGCGCCCGCACCCAGTCCACAAACTGTATGCCTTGCTTGAAGGTGGCACTGCATTCGCGCACGAAGGTGGCCTCGTCTATGCCCAGCGCCGACAGCGTCCCCCGAATGGAGGGAAAGGTGCCCTCCCCCACCCCGATGATGCCAATGTCACTGGACTCCACGACGGTGATCGCCACGCTGCCGTGGCCTGCGGTGCCCAGCGTGCGTGCCAGGAAACCCGCAGTCAGCCAGCCGGCTGTGCCGCCACCCACGATAAGTACATTTTTGATAGGGGTCATGCGCAATTTTCCAGTTTCAGAACTTTTGAGGACCTAGGGTTTATCCCTGTGCGAAATTTATGACAACGCTGTCATTTTAAATAGACAACGCTGTCATTTTTCCGCATGATACGGTAACTCGAGCGATGACGACGAATAGCACTGCGAGTTGACGCTGAGTGACTGCCGATCCAAACCAAATATGAAAGAGACACTATGAAGACTCACTCCCCCAAATACCGAAAGATGTTGGGTTCACCCGTGCAACTGGCAGTCCTGGCGCTGTTGGCGGGCTCAGGCGCGGGCTATGCGCAGACCGTAGCGCAAAAGGCGGAAGCCGCCTCGTCCACATTGCCCGACGTTGTCATCACCGCGACCAAGCGCACAACCTCACTGCAGAGCACCCCGCTGGCCGTAACATCCCTGAACGCCCAGGATCTGGAAAAAAACCACGTGCAAACGGTGCAGGACATTGCCGCACTGGTGCCCAGTTTTTCCGGCACCACCCAGGGTGACCACGGTGTCATCACCATGACGCTGCGCGGCATCGGCAACGACAGCGCCAAGACCGAATACGCCGATCCCGAGATCGCGATCTTTGTCGACGGTGTCTACAGCCCCCGTGCCGAAGGCGCTGCCGTGCTGCTGTTCGACATGGAGAATATTGAAGTCCTGCGCGGCCCCCAGGGGACCCTGTGGGGCAAGAACTCAACGGTTGGCGCTGTCAACATGCAAACCGCCAAGCCGGTTCTGGGTGAGGCGTTTGGCAGCGTGAGCGGCGGCTTTGGAGACTACAACAAGTTGTCCACCCGTGCCAATTTCAATGCCCCCATCAGTGACACCATGGCATTGCGTGTCGCGCTGGTGCACGAGTCCCATGACGGCTACGTCGACTTCCAGAACCCCACACGTTACAGCGTGGCGCAGCAGCAGTCCGCGTTCCTGGCCGGCGGCGGAAAAATTACAGACTTTCAACCCATCAACTACAACCTGTTCACACAGGGCGGCCCCAAGTACAACTCGCAAAATCAAAGTGCAGCACGGGTGAGCCTGCTGGTGAAGCCTTCCAGTAGCTTGAGCTGGAACGTCTCCTACGAAAAATTTGCGGATCGCGGCACGCCCAGCATGGACCTGATGCAAGTTCCCCGTGCCGGCCAAAAACAGTGGTCGGCCCTGATTGATACCGCACCCTACCTCAACCGCGACGTTGACACCATTCGCAGCCGCGTGGATTGGGACATGGGCAATGGCATGGCGCTGGCCTACACGGCCGGCTATTCGCATGCAACCGGCGCCGGCACGTTTGACCAGGACCGCGGCCTTGACGTACCCACCAGCTTTACCACCAACGGCTCGTACCAGGAAGACCGCACCAACTGGTCTGACTACCGCAACTTCAGCCACGAAGTGACCGTGCAGTCCACCGGCAAGCGCGACGTCGACTGGATCCTGGGCGCCTACTATGCGGCTGAGGAAAACGGCATCCGCTTTGACATTCCCATCATGAACGGCACCCAGCAGGGAACCGTGGGTTGGCAGGGTTCTTTCATCCAGCCCAAGGAGACCAACAAGTCCGCCGCGATCTTCGGACAAGCCACCTACAACATGGGCGCCCTGCACCTGACAGGTGGTCTGCGCTTCACCAATGACGAACGTGAAAACATTGGCGGTCGTGGACACGGCTGGGCGTACAACGCGGCAGTTGCACAGCGCCCCATCGACCCGGGCACCAATCCGGCAGATCCCGCATCCGGCTTCAACAACGGTTGCTGCAACGATGGCAAGTACACCGGCGGCAAGACAACGGGTCTGTTGCGCGCCAACTATGACGTGAGCAAGCAACTGATGGTGTACGGCAGCGTCGCTACCGGCTACAAGTCCGGCAGCGTGCAGGATGGCGGCAACACCTACAAGCCTGAGACGCTCACAACAGTGGAATTCGGCACCAAGCAGACACTGGCTGGCGGTTCGATCAAGTTCAACAATTCGGTGTACTTCTCCGACTTCAAGGACTTCCAGTTCTCGGCACCAGTTCTGCAGTCGGATGGAAGCCGTGCATTCCTGACCGACAACGTCGAAGGCGCAAAAGTTCAGGGCTTTGAGTCCGAACTGGCGTGGAAGATTACACCGGCGGACCGTCTCCAGGCCACCATGGCATTCACGGACACCAAACTGGGGTATCTCATCGGTCTGAGCAATGACTACAACCTGCCCGGGCCTTGCACATTGGTGAACATAGGAAACGGTTGCGTGCTGGTCACGGGTAACAAGATGGCCCACGCACCTACCTTCCAGGCCACCTTCCAGTACGAGCACGCGTTCAATCTGGCAGATGGTGCAACGCTCACGCCACGCATCAGCCTGCACTATGAGACCGATAGCTTCCTGAGCATCTTCAACTACGGCGAGATGGATACACAAAAGGCCTATACCCGCACGGATCTGGGTCTGCGCTACAACTCGGGCAAGTCCTGGTATGTCGATGGATTCATCCGCAACCTGGAAGATGCCAACATCAAAACCAGCGCGGCTGGCGGCCCCACACTCGCCCGCGCCGTGGCGCAGTACATGCCGCCGCGCACGCTGGGAGTGAACATCGGGTTCAACTTCTAGGACACGGGTGAACAGAAGCCCGCCGCCTGTGGACGGCGGGCGCCCAAGGAATGCAATGAGGGTCCGATTCGGGGCGGGTCGGTTGGGTGTCGCCATTGAAAGCCGGCGGCACCTTTTTTTATTGCCCCAATTTTTCGAACAAACCCATGAAAATAGAAAACTCTCCCAACTCCACTCTTTTGGAACTATCACAGAATCTTCGCCCCGACTTTCAGTGGGGATCAGCGACCAGTGCCGCGCAAATCGAAGGCGCCTACGACCAGGATGGCAAGGGACTCTCCATCTGGGACCGCTTTTGTACCGAGCCAGGGCGCATCAATGATGGATCGGACATCCGTGTCGCATGTGACCATTACCATCGCTATAGCGAGGACGTGGTTCTGATGCAGGGACTTGGATTGGACGCCTACCGCTTCTCGGTGGCCTGGGCGCGTGTGCAGCCATTGGGCAGGGGCGCCTGGAACGAAGCGGGGTTTGCTTTTTACGAGCGGCTGCTGGATGCCTTGTTGGAGGCCGGAATCCGGCCCCATGTCACGCTGTACCACTGGGACCTTCCTGCCGCGTTGCAGGATGGGTTCGGCGGCTGGGAGTCGCGTGACATCGTGCCGCTGTTTGCGGACTACGCGGCCGAAGTGGCCCGGCGATTTGGTGACCGGGTTGCCAGCATCGCAACCCTGAATGAACCCTGGTGCGTCGCGACCCTGGGCTACGAGGTCGCCCAGTTTGCACCCGGCAAGAAGGACCGCGCCATGGCCATGCAGGTGTCTCACCACCTGATGATGGCGCACGGTGCTGCGGTCAAAGCCATGCGCAAAGTGACCCGGGTGCCCCTGGGTGTGGTGCTGAACCACACACCTGCATTTGCCGCCGAGGCACTGGAGTCGGATCGCAAGGCGGCGCGCATTGATGATGGCTTGAATGTGCGTTGGTATATGGACCCTATCTTTCGTGGCCAATACCCCGCTGACATCCTGGACCATCTGGGTTCCGATGCCCCCAAGGTCGAGGCCGGTGATCTGGACCTGATTCACCAACCACTCGATTTCCTCGGGATCAACTTCTACACACGCAGCTTCATCAGCACGCAAACGCCTCCCAAACCCGCACCCGGCAAGCAAGGCTTTACCGACATGGGTTGGGAGATTTACCCCGAGGCACTGACACAGCATTTGGTCCGGCTTTCGCGTGAGTACGCGCCACCGCCGATTTTCATTACTGAAAACGGCATGGCCAATGCGGACAAACTGGTGGATGGACGGGTTGCGGATGTGGAGCGGATTCAATACGTGAACGAGCACCTGAAAGCACTTGCCCGCGCGGTGGCGCTGGGGGTGGATGTGCGGGGCTATTTCTATTGGAGTCTGCTCGACAACTTCGAGTGGAACTCCGGCTACACCAAACGCTTCGGGCTTTTCCACGTGGACTACGCGACCCAGGAGCGGGTAGCCAAGGACAGCGCCCTCTGGTACCGTGACTTCATCGCCGCGTTCAAATCGCGCCGGACACCAAAAGCAGGTTAATGGATATGACCCAAACAGCAACCAAGACTGGCCGCTCACCCTTGTCCTGGGTGCCCACTGCCTACCTGGCGGAGGGCATCCCTTTTGCCATGGTGATATGGGTTGCTGGAACCCTGTTCAAGGACCTGGGGCACAGCGATACTGAAATTACGGTCTCGACCGCCAGCGTCGGAATCATGTGGTCACTGAAACCACTCTACGCCGGCTTTCTGGACATGTTCAAGACCAAGCGCTTCTGGGTGATTGCCATGCAGCTGGTCATGGCGGGGTTGCTGGGCTTTTGGGCCTTGTCATTGGCACTCCCCAATTACTTCGTCGTGGGAATACTGCTGCTATGGCTGCTGGCCTTTGCGTCCGCCACCCAGGACATTTGCATCGACGGGGTGTACATCACGGCACTGGATCAACGGGCGCAGGGCAAGTTCATGGGGGTACAAGGTGCCTTCTGGAATGCAGGCCGCATTTTTGCAACGGCGGTGGTCGTGGGTGCTGCGGGCTACCTGCAAAAGCAGGGCATGGACGCAAGGAGCGCCTGGGCGCTGGCGCTGGCGGTCAGTATGGGAACCATGGCGCTACTGGCGGCCTACCATTTCTATGTGCTGCCTGCGGGGTCAATTCCGCAGCGCCCCAGGAATGTCGCCGCGGTTGTCAGCACCTTCAAAGACCAGTTTGTGGACTTCCTCAAGAAACCCCATCTGCTGGGCATGCTGATGTTTGTGTTTCTCTTTCGCATGGGCGAAGGCTTCCTGCTGCTGGAAGCGCCACTCTTCATGCAAGGCAGTGTCACCCATGGCGGTCTGGGCATGTGTGCAACGAACGCAATCAGCGCGGCTTGTCCCCATTTGCTGGAAGACAAAGCGCTCATCGACGGCTTCATCAGCACCGTGGTGAGTCTGGCCTTCGGCATGCTGGGTGGCCTTTTTGCCGGCAAGTTTGGCCTTACCCGCAGGACACTGGTGTTCATGGCCGTTTGCCTCAACCTGCCGCACATCACCTTCTACATACTGAGCTGCATGGTGTCCCCCGATGCCCCGGTTTCCCTGCCGGTCATCGCCACCCTGGTGACGATCGAAAAGGCCGGCTACGCCTTCGGCTTTGTGGCCAACATGCTCTACATGATGCAGCAGATCTCGCCGGGAAAGTACCACATGACCCATTACGCCTATTGCACGGCCATCATGAATCTGACGCTCATTCCCACACAAATGGCCAGCGGCTTTTTAGCCGACCACATGGGCTTTCAGACCTTCTTCCTGGTGGTGATGGCGGCATCCATTCCTTCCGTGCTCGGCGCCTACTTTGCGCCTTTCCCGAACAAGGTGGAGTCCTGAAAATCGAACAGCCATGCCAAGGGGGCATTCCAGTTAATGGTGATCTCATTCACTGAGTAGGCATGGATGTCGTCCATCCAGCACGTGGCGGGTCTGGTGACACATGAGGCTAATTGGACCTTCGCAACCGGGTCATGCAGACCCGCATTGGGGCCACCCGACAACGCGCCAGGCGGTGCGAATGGAAAATCAGGATTCAGGACCCCGGCCCAAAACCGGTGGTGCGGATGTTTGACGGCCACTGTCCCAGTGCCGGTGACGAACGAAGTAGAGAAGGTATTGCGTCCCAACAGGTAATCCATGCCCCGCGTGACGCCATCGGCGTACTTGCGTTTCTTGCTGAAGTGGTAGGCCAGGCCCATCAACATCAGTTTGTTGGTGACCCCATTGTTGGAGCCCCATTCGTACTCGGACGGCGCGAGTGGGGTCGAGTAGCCAGATGCGCTTTGGGTTGCCAGATGCTGGTCGGCAATCGACATGATTTTTTGCTGCGCGGCTTTGCGTCTGCTTGCGGTCGCGGGCGTTACTACGGTGGCCAAAGACATCAGGCCTGCCAGCTCCGTGTTGGCCCAGTTGAAGTCCGTTCGGGTCAGCAAATAGGCATCCATCGTGGGCAGGTAACGGCCGTCGCCGGTGGTGAGGTAAAGCTCCACGGCCGCCCAATAGAAATCGTCGCTGACCTTGTCATCGTCGTACGCACCACCGCCGGTGTCATAGCCACCCCGGTAGAGATCGTTGGGGTGGAGCAGCGCTGCATCCCAGGCTGACTGTGCCGCTTGCAGGCACCTCAAAGAAAAGGCCGGGTCATGGTCTTTCCAGATGCGTGCTGCCTGTGCGGCGGTTGCAGCCAGATTCAACGTCGCAGCGGTAGACGGCGGAACCAGCGCCCGTTCCCGGGGGTCCTGATCCGGCGCCAGTGGCAAGCCAGTCCACTCGACGTCATGCATTTTGTGATGCACCATGCCTGCCTTGGCATACCCGACCGGGACCTGCATCGCCAGCATGAACTCCAACTCCCATCGCACCTCGTCGAGCACATCCGGGATGCCGTTTGCGCTCTCCGGAATGTTGAGCGTGCCATCCCCCAGACGCGTGGTGGTGCCCCAGTAAAGCCCTCTTTCCACCATATTCAACAGCGTCCACACAGAGATGCCACCATTCACCACATACTTGCCGTGGTCACCGGCGTCGTACCAGCCTTTGGATACGTCCAGCGCGTAGGCGCACGTACCCGTCCAGCAGGGCACGTTGCCATCCCCCTTGTTCTCGCCCCGATTGACATGGCCCGCTGCGCGGGCCCACCGGCTGTGGGACGCGAAGGAGGTAAGGCCGCCGCCGGTGAACTGCGGTGCGATCGCGATACCACTGCGGTTGTGATAGAAGTATTTGAGGGCGTCGTACAGCGGGGCTTGAAATACGGTGCGTGATATAGCGAAGGCTTGGCTGCTATCGGTGCCTACTTTCAAGGTGAAACCAGAACCGGTTGCCCTCACAGCGCTGAAGTCGATCTGTTGCAACCGGTCACCACTGGCCTCATCTACCGCGGCGCGAGATGTCTTCCCACGCGCACGCACTTTGCCGTCTTGATGGAGTTCCCAATACTGCGGCTGGGACTCGGCCGTCTTGAAGCTCGCGAACTTGGCGCCGTCCGGCAAATACCCCAGTTGATTCACGCGCGGATTTCCCACTTCGGCCCACGCCACAAAGCAGGGCACGGGCAACAGAATGAACGCGAGAAGTGAAGAACGGTGATGGGATTTCATGGCTCAAATCGCTTGATTGAATGTATCGCAAGTCGGGCGAGGTGCGCCCGCTTCCAGACTCTTTTCCCATGGAAATTTGCCACACGTGGGCAGGGCCTGTGCACAACTGCAATTGCCGGGAAGCGGTGCCCGATGGGGCAACGCAAGAAAGCCGCGACAATAGGGGGCCGACACAACACCTGTGCTGGTTATATAAAAAAGGAAATTCAAAAATGGCAACTGCAAAGAAAGCGGCTCCTAAGGCTGCTGTGACCCTAAAAACCAAAACAATCGCAAAGGCTGCGAAGCCAGTGGCAAAAGCTGCGGCCAAGAAGGCGCCTGTGTCCAAGGCCGCCAAGGCCATCGCAAGAATCAGCGCCAGCATTGCGAAGTTGACCGAACGCAAAAACAAGCTTGGCGCAGAGATCAACGCTTTGCGTGACCAGCGTGCCGCGCTGAAGGTAGTCGCAGCGCCCGCTGCCGCTCCTGTGGTGGCTAAGGCCAAGCCTGCTCCCAAGGCAGCTGCCAAGGTTGCTGCACCGGCAAAGAAGGCTGCCAAGCCCGCCGCAAAGAAGTAATCAGTTTGGCGACACGGTCGCTTTTTCAGGAAAGGCCCCGAGGGGCCTTTTCCTTTTTCAGTGGCCAGGTTCTTTTGTTGTGAGAAGTTGTCAGAATACGGAACTGAACCGGAACAACGGACTCGAAAGGGCTCTTGCTGATGTCTTTTTCGCTCAACCACTGGACTCTACCCATGAAGAACCTGCTGTTAACCATTGCGCTTGCCATGGGCGTAGTGGCCTCGCACGCCGCCCCGAGCGCCGGAGCACCGGTCGCTCTGGAACCTGCACCGCAGCAGATCCAGGCTGCGGCGATGACTGCCGAACTTTTAACGCGCTTTCACTACACGCCGATGGCTCTGGACGACGCCATGTCGCAGAAGACATTCGACCGCTACGTCAAGTCCATGGATCCCGAGCGGCTGTTCTTTCTGCAATCGGACATAGACCAGTTCACCCCGGCACGCGACAAGCTGGACGACGCGATCAAGAGCCGCGACCTGACGACACCGTTTGCCATGTTCAACCTCTACCAGCGGCGCGTGCAGGAGCGGCTGGTCTACGGACGGGCGCTGCTGGATCAGCAATTCGACTTTGGACAGCAGGAGAGTTACGCCTACCAGCGCCGGAATGAAGCCTGGGCTCGGTCGGAAGCGGAAGTGCGCGACCTGTGGCGTCGACGGGTCAAGAACGACTGGCTCCGATTGAAATTGACTGGCAAGGACGATGCGGCCATCCGCACGACACTGGCCAAACGCTACGACTATGCTCTGGCAAACACCAAGCGGCTCAAGAGCGAAGACGTGTTCCAACTCTTCATGAACGCCTACGCCACGTCGGTCGAGCCGCACACCAACTATCTGGGGCCCAAGGCGACTGCCGATTTTGATATCTCCATGCGGCTCTCGCTGGTGGGGATTGGCGCGGTGCTGCAAGAACGTGACGACATGACCGTGATTCGCGAACTGGTGCCTGGCGGTCCGGCGGCGCGCTCCGGCAAGCTCAAGGTAGGTGATCGCATTGTTGCAGTCGGCCAAGCCAGCGACAGTGCACTGACCGACGTTCTGGGCTGGCGCCTGGACGACGTGGTCCAATTGATCCGAGGCGCAGAGGACTCCGTGGTCAAGATGAGCATTCTGCCCGCGGACGTTAATCTGGATGCACCACAGCAGGTCGTATCCCTGGTGCGCAAAAAGGTCACCCTCGAACAGCAGGCCGCAAAGAAGTCTGTCATCGAGGTCAAGGACGGCAGCGTCACGCGGCGCATTGGCGTGATCTCGCTGCCAGCGTTCTACCAGGATTATGAGGCCCGGAAGAAGGGGGACAAGGCCTTCAAGAGCGCGACCCGTGACGTCGCCAGCCTGCTCGATGCGCTGAAGAAAGACGGAATCGACAGCGTGCTGATCGATCTGCGCAACAACGGTGGCGGCTCTCTCAATGAAGCGGTTGAACTTTCGAACCTGTTCATCGGCAGTGGGCCGGTGGTGCAACAGCGCGATTCACGCGGCGCCATCCGTGTCGAAGGCAACAGCAATGCGGCAGCAGCGTGGGATGGCCAGCTCGGCGTGCTGATCAACCGGGGCTCGGCATCCGCATCGGAGATTTTTGCCGCGGCCATGCAAGACTATGGCCGTGCGCTCATCATTGGTGAGCCCAGCTTTGGAAAGGGCACTGTGCAGACCGTCATCAACCTGGACGCTGTCGCCCGCAATGACAAGCCCAAGCTTGGCGAAGTGAAAATGACCGTCGCCCAGTTCTACCGGGTCAATGGCGGTACCACCCAGCTGCGTGGCGTCACCCCCGACATCCAGCTGCCGACTTTCGTCGACACCGAGAGCGGTGAATCAGGCTTTGACAACGCCTTGCCGTGGGGGCAGATCCAGTCCGCGGACTACCAGCGACTGGGTGACCTGACCGATATCCTGCCGATGCTGCAGATCAAACACGAGCAGCGCGTTGCCAAGGATCTTGAGTTTCGGTTCCTGAAGGAAGACATCGGCGAGTTCATGGAATTGAAGAACAAGAAGAGCACTTCGCTCAACGAGGTGGTGCGCCGGCAGGAACGCGATGCCCGTGCGGCCAAGGTAAAGGATAGGGAGTCATTGCGTCAGCTTGCAGCGGCGGGCGACGACAAGACGGCCAAGGCGCCCATTCAGGACGATGGGCTGCAAGCGAATGAACGCAGCCTTAGCGCGGAGTTGGCTGCCGAGCAAGCCGCCAAGGCTGCGAAGGACATTTTCCAGATAGAGGCAGCACACATCCTCGCAGATGAGCTGGCCCTGATCCAGACCAGCACCCGATTGGCGCAACAGGTGCTGTCCGGATTTTCACGCCTCAAGGCAGGCTCGACCGCGATTCCGCAATAGCCAGCGCCCGCCATTGCAATGGCCGTGCCCTCCGTCCGTCACGGAAATTGCCCGGCCCTTCGCGCCATCTTGCAGTCTGTCGCAAGGCCCGTGCAATTACATCTGACACCCTCTACATTCTCTTCAACGGGCCGCACACAGCGGCCCCAAACTGGAGAGAAACATGAACACCGCCACCACAACACGCCTCACATCCATCGCTCTGGCAGCATTGCTCACCGTTGTGACCAACGGATCCATGCTGCTGTCGTTCAACAGCGTTGCGCAAGAAGCAACCCTGGCCCAAAACAGCCAGGCCCCCATCGCCGTGACGTTGGACACGGTCACTGTTGTTGGACACCAGTCCTGATCCCATGAACGCACTTCTGTTGCTCATAGTCTGGTGCATCCTGTTCTTGTTGAGCTGGCCTGTGGCCATACTGGCCCTGGTCGCATGGCCCATCGTCTGGTTGCTGTGCATTCCATTTCGGCTGATAGGAATCACAGTGGGTGCCGTCTTGGCACTGCTCAAGTCGATACTGTTTTTGCCGGCGAGAATTCTGGGATACCGCCCGTAGCGATAGCGCTTGGCCGACCAGACGCGCAGCGAAATCGGTCGCACCATGCAGAGCTGACAACATCCAGCCTGCAATTGCTACAAAATTGATAGCGCAATACCCTTACATCACGAGGGCTACAGGCGAACTCTATGTAAGGAATCTCAGGACGACCAAATAAAAACCCGTCGCAGCTTTGGGCCACGCGGGTCTTGAGGTGTCTTGACACGTTGTAAAACGGTCGTCTGGTGCGGCTGGCGGGGATGCTTCGGAGGCCGAGCCCACTACACATGTACTGTACATTTTAAAAAATGACTATTCGACATAAATGGTCGAATTTTTGCCGTTTTCAAAGTCTACACCAATACAATTGGCTGTCGGCGCCGATCCAATATTGACCACCTGTGCCGATTGAATTTTGACCAGGAGCTATTGCCAGCAGTTTCAATGCTGACTGTGGATAACTATAAATCTAAAGTCGGTATTCCGGTCTCCTT